>Ga0256406_1000052_pt1 | contig 199754 bp, 180 predicted proteins | sample RumenRJG_03DNA_FD_185986 | JGI IMG/M metagenome (GOLD analysis project Ga0256406, IMG submission 185986) | Bovine rumen microbial communities from Lethbridge, Alberta, Canada - RJG_03 | ecosystem: Host-associated > Mammals > Digestive system > Stomach > Rumen | place: Canada: Alberta... | reverse complement strand
TGGCTGCCCATGGCCGAAACGATGAAGGGCTCCGCGCCCCACTCCCTGAGCACATCCAGCACCGTATGCACGATGATGGGCAGGTTCGCGATGCCGCGGCTGCCCACGCCGACGGCGACGCGGGCGCCGGGCTTTACGCAGGCGCGCACGCCGCGTGCCGCTAGTTGCTCGCGCACGCGTGCCGCGGGATCCGCGAGCGTTACGGCCTCGAACTGCTGGCGCACACGCCGCAGCTTTGGCAAGGGATACGCCCAATCCGCAGGCAGGAGGACAGCCATTTTCCTCACCTCAATTCCTTAAGCAAGTAAAGAAATACGGATGAACAACGTTTCCTTAATTTTCATCCAGCATCTGATTGATCTGCATGCGCAGCTTCACGAACTCCGGCGTGCCCTTCAGCCGCTGGGTGCGGTTGTAGGGCAAACGCACGGGGATGAGCTTTTTCACGCGGCCCGGCCGCGCCGACATCACGTAGATTTTCGTGGCGAGGAACACGGCCTCCTCGATGTCATGCGTGACAAAGGCGATAGTCGGTTTCTCCTGCTGCCAGATATTGCGGATGAGCTGCTGCATCTCCGCCTTCGTGAGCGGGTCGAGGGCACCGAAAGGTTCGTCCATGAGGATCATGTCCGGATTCGTCGCCAGCGCCCGCGCGATGGCCACGCGCTGCTTCATGCCACCGGAGAGCTGGTTCGGATAGCTGTCGCCGAAACTCTCAAGATGCATGAGCTCGAGATACCGCTCGACGATGGCCTGCCGCTCATCCTTGGGTTTGCCCTGTTGTTTCAGGCCATACTCGATATTCTTGCTGACCGTGAGCCAGGGGAACAGCGTGTAGGACTGGAACACCATGCCCCGGTCCGGTCCCGGCCCGGTGACGGGCCGATCTTTAATTACGATGCTGCCCTCCGTGGGGAACTCCAGCCCCGCGAGCATGCGCAGCAGCGTACTCTTGCCGCAGCCCGACGTGCCCACGATGCAGACAAATTCATTTTTCAAAACCTCGATGTTGCAATCATCCAGGGCCAGCGTGGTCTTGCGATCCGTTACAAAGCGCTTGACGATGTGCCGCGCCGTGATGATGGTGCTGGCCACCTGCGCCTCCAGGGGGCTGTCGGCCCGCTGCAAAACTGCTGCCATGAGGCTCCCTCCTTTCACACCAGCACGTCCTCGCCTTGCTCGCCCGTGTGCAGGCGGATGGCGTTATCGGCGGGCATGACGAAAATCTTGCCGTCGCCGGGGCAGCCATGATGATTGGCCTGCAGGATGATATCGACGATGGCCTGCACATCCTCGTCGCGGGCGTAGATATCCACGAGCTCCTTGGCGACGAATTCGATGCCCACGATTTCCCGCGCTTCATCGCCCGCCGCCGTATCGTAGACGACGCGCTGCCTGCCGCGCCCCAGTACCTCACGCACGGAGGCGGCATTGAAGGATGCGTCGATGAGTGCTTTTTTCGTGGCGAAATAATTCTTTGGCCGGATAATGGCCATGATCTCTTTCATATTGCCTCACGCTCCCAGTGCTTACAACTCGGCCTTGCCGCTGCTGATGGTATAGGCCTGCTCCACGGGATTGATGAAAATCTTGCCGTCGCCGTAGGCACCCTCCTTGCCGGAGCGGGCCGTCTGGCTGATAATCTTCACGATGTCCTCCACGTCGCCGTCCTCGCAGACGATGCAGAACATCTCCTTGGGAATTTCGTCGTAATACACGTCACCGACCTTGAGCCCGCGCTGCTTGCCGCGCCCCAGGATGCTGATACGCGTCACGGAGTTGTGTCCCGCCTCGCTGAGTGCCGTCAGCACATCCGAGGCTTTTTCCGGCCGGACGACCGCTTTGACCATTTTCATAGTGTTTGCTCCTTTCACCAGCTGGAACCAGCGCCGGCGGCGCAGCCCCTGCCAGTTCTGTACTTTCTCAGTTCTGTAAGCTATCAGTCCAGTTGCAGAATCTGGTGGTAAATCTTGTTCAGCGCCGCAGCCGTCACAGGCTGCACCGGGCAGCCGAGCAGGTCGACATCGTCGATGCTCGCGTCGTCAGCCATGCGCTGGATAAACGCCTCATCCACGGGGCCGATGTCGATTTTCTCGGATACGCCGATGGCTTTGAACAGCGCGTGGATTTTTTCAATGAGCGCGTCCGCCGCTTTGTCCTCGGGGATGTCGGCGCCGTGCGGGTCGATGTAGTCGATAACCTCTTTATACAGCGGTGCGCAGACCTCTTTCGTGAATTCGATGTTCGGAATCTGCGTGACGCCGACGCCGAGGCCGTGCGGCACGCGCTTCAGCGCCGAGAGCGGACAGGAAACGGCATGTGGGATGGAGCAGCCATTCTTCGACTGCGCAATGCCTGCGTACATGGAGGCCAACGCCATCTGGTTGCGCGCCTCTTTATCGCCCTGCACGGAGGCCGGCAGATACTCGAATGTAAGTTTGATAGCCTCTTTGGCGAACAGGTCGGCCATCGTGTTCTCCAGCGTGGCCGTGAACGCCTCCAGCGCGTGGCCGAGCACATCGAGGCCCGTGTTCGCACAGACGGATTTCGGCATGCCGTACGTCATTTCGGGGTCGACATAGGCGTAGGTCGGCAACAGTACGCCGTCGTAGAACACATCCTTCATGTCGTCCGTGTCGATGAGCACGATGCACTCCGAGACCTCGGAGCCCGTGCCCGCCGTCGTCGGGATGGCAATGACCGGCAGCAGCGGATTCACGACCTGGCGCGCCTTATCCTTGCGCAGCGACATGTAGTCCATGATACTGCCGTCATTCGTGGCTACGACGGCCGCGCCCTTGCCCACGTCCATGGAGGAACCGCCGCCAATGGCGATAATGATGTCATAGCCCTTTTCGCGAATGATTTTGCTGCAGGCGTCGACGCTGAGCACGCTGGGGTTCGGCTGGAACTCACTGAACAGCTCGTACGGGATACTGTTGTCGTCCAGTATTTTCGTCACTTTCTCGTGCATGCCGAGCTTGCGCAAATCTTTATCGATGACAATCATGGCCTTCGTAGCGCTCTGCTCATTGATGGCATTCATAATCTCGCCGACCTTGCCAGCGCCAAACTCAATCTGAACCTGGTGTTTATAGGTAAATGGCGTAATCATAATTTTGCTCTCCTTTCCTCGGCAGCGCCTGCTGAGAGCGCTGCCCCAGACTGAAACACATAATGTATATTGATGGTATCTGCTGACTAAAAGGTAAATGGCTTAGTCCACCGTGCCGAACCACTCCGTCGGCGCGGACGTCTTGGCCACGTTAATCTGCTTGACCTCGCTGAACTCGTCGAGACCGTACGTGCCGAGCTCGCGGCCGATACCGCTCTGCTTGTAGCCGCCCCACGGCGCTTCATTGTACACGGGGCCGTACTCGTTAATCCACGTGATGCCCGCGCGGATTTTGCGGATGACGCGCATAGCCTTGCCGAGGTTCTCCGTGTAGACGCCGGCCGCGAGACCGTACGTCGTGTGGTTCGCGAGCTCCACGGCCTCGGCCTCCGTGTGGAACTTCTGCAGACAGAGCACCGGGCCAAAGATTTCCTCCTGCACAATGCGCATATCCGGCGTGCAGTCACCGAAAATCGTCGGCTCTACGAACCAGCCCTTGGCCAGTGCGCCCTCTGTTGCGCGGTGGCCGCCGCAGAGCAGCGTCGCGCCCTCTTTGATGCCCGTCTCGATATAGCCGAGCACTTTGTGCATATGGTCTTCCGTAATCAGCGGGCCCATGTTCACGCCCTCGTCGAGGCCGTTGCCGAGCTTGATTTTCTTGGTCAGCTTCACGAGGTCCTTGACGAATTTGTCGTAAATCGTATCCTGAATGAGGATGCGCGAACCGGCGGAGCAAACCTCGCCCTGATTGTAGAACATCGCGAACACAGCGCCGTCGACGGCCGTTTTGTAGTCAGCGTCGTCAAAGACGACGACCGGCGACTTGCCGCCGAGCTCCAGGCAAATGCCCTTCATGTTTGTGGCCGCCTGACGCATGACGCTCTGGCCGGCCTCGATGCTGCCCGTAAAAGCGACTTTATCCACATCGTCGCTCTTGGCGAGCTCATCACCGACCACGGAACCGCTGCCGATAACGAGGTTCACGACACCTTTCGGGAAGCCGACTTTTTCCATCATTTCGAACAGCTTAATCGTCGAGAGTGGCGTGTAGGAAGCCGGCTTCAGCACGACCGTGTTGCCTGCGGCCAGTGCGGGGGCCAGTTTCCACATCGCGAGCGAAATGGGGAAGTTCCAGGCCGTAATCATACCGACGACGCCGAACGGCTCACGCACGGTCATGCCGAACACGTTCGTGTCGGGCACCTGATAGGTCTGGCCCGTCGGCTTCGTGCAAAGGCCGGCGAAATAACGCAAACAGTTCGCGCTGTCGTAGACGTCGTACGTGGATTCCGTGAGCGACTTACCGTTGTTCATGGTCTCGATGCGCGCCAGGTCCTCCACCTGCGCCTCCATCTCGTCGGCAAACGCGTTCATGAGCTCGGCACGTTTCAGTGGCTCAACATCGCACCAGCCATCCTCATAAAAAGCCCGCTTTGCAGCGGCGATGGCGCGCTGCGTATCCTCACGCGTGGCCTTCGTCACCTCGGCCAGCGGCTCGCCCGTGGCCGGATTGATGAGCGTATAGCTGTCGCCCGACGAAGAAAGTACCCACTCGCCGTCGATAAACATCTTCTTGACCTCTGCCATGTGTCAACACTCCTTTACTGTTTTATTACGGTATGGCGACTATTTCAGCCAATCACGACGCGTGCATCGACGGCCTCGGCCCCCGTGCTGCCCGCAAAGACCGGATTGAGGTCCAGTTCCTTGACCTGCGGATAGCGGAACGGCAGTTCCGAGACGGCCACGATGGCCTGGGCAAGCGCGGCATCATCGATGGGTTTACTGCCGCGCGCCCCTTCGAGCAATTTATGCGTCTTGATACTGTGAATCATCACTTTAGCTTCATCTATGCTGACGGGCGCCACGCGGAACACCACGTCCTTGAGCACCTCGGTGTAGATACCGCCGAGACCAAAGACGACGACGGGGCCAAACGAGGGGTCGCGCACGAGGCCGATGATGACTTCATGCTCACCTTTGCGCATGGGCGAGATAATCGCGCCGCGGAAATCCTTGCCCGCACCGATGGCCGCGAGTTTTTCAAACGCGGCTGCGGCGGCCTGCTCGGAGTCGATGTGCAGGATAACGCCGCCCACGTCGGATTTATGTAAAATCTGCGGTGAGACGATTTTCATCACTACAGGCCAGCCCATTTTCGCGCCCGCACTGGCCGCCTCCGCCGCGCTGTGCACGAACGCATAGGGTACGTTCGGCACGCCGGCCTTCGCGAGCAAGTCCTTCGCCTCGGGCTCCAGCAGCGTGCGGTCTGGCAGCTGCTCTGCGCTCGGCTCCGGCACAGACGGGTCATAGACACCGTGCTCCCGCCAGTCGTAATAGTCGGCGAGCTTCGCGAGCACCTTCACGGCACGCTCGCCGGAGACATAGCAAGGAATGCCTGCGTCATAGAGCAGTTTGCGCGCGGCCTCTATATCATTGCCCACGCTGAGCACGGCCGTGACCGGCTTGCCCGAGCGCTGCGCCGCGTTGATGATACCCTGCGCTATGGGCACGGCCTCCAGGTACGGCGTGCCGATGTAGAGGTCCAGCGCGCCGTCATAGTCTGCAAGGGCCGCGCAGGTCGCGTCTTCGTACTCCTTGCCTGTGCCCTCCACGGTCAGGTCGATGGGGTTGCGCGTGCTCGCATAGGCGGGCAGGAACGAGTACAGTTCCTTCTTCATGGCCTCCGATGGCTCTGCCATGGCCATCTGGGAGAGCTCGGCCTGGTCCGTAGCCATGACGCCCGGCCCGCCCGAGTTCGTGACCACGAGCAGGCGGCGCCCCTGCATGGGCGGCAACGCCGAGAAGCCGCGGCAGACATCGAACATATCCTCGAGCGTATTCACGCGGATGGCGCCGCACTGTTTCAGCGCTGCATCGCAGACCACGTCGACACCGGCCATGGAGCCCGTGTGCGAGAGCGCTGCGCGCTGGCCCGCGCTGCTGCGCCCCGCCTTGACGACGACAACCGGCTTAATTTTCGCGAGCCGGGCCAGTGTCTGCATGAACTCCCGCCCGCTGGGCACCGACTCGAGATAGATGGCGACGACCTTCGTTTCGTCATCCGTCTGCATCCACTCCAGAAACTCCAGCATGTTGAGGTCCAGGCCGTTGCCGAAGCTGATAAACTTCGAAATACCGAGGCCCTGCTCTTTCGCCATGGCCATGAGGCTGCCGCCGACGGCGCCGCTCTGTGAAATAATGGCGATGTCGCCCGCCGGTGGCTGTGTCTCCAGCGTCGCGATGAGGTTGCTGTGCGTATTGATGAGCCCCGCGCAGTTCGGGCCGACAAAGCGCAGGCCGTACTTCTGGGCCACGGCGAGGATTTCCGCCTCGCCCTCCTTGTTGCCCGCCTCGGAAAAGCCCGAGGTGATGATGGCGGCGGCTTTAATGCCCGCCTGGCCGCAGGCCTCGAGGTTCGCGGCGACCGTCGGCGCCGGCGAGGCGATGATGGCGAGCTGTGCAGGCTCCAGAATGTCGCTGACGGCCACATAGCCCTGCGCACCTGCGATGGCCTGCCCCCTCGGGTTGACGAAGCTGACCTGTTTCAGGCCGCCGTCCAGCAGCCGCTGGCCGATAACGGCCGCCAGCTTGCCCGGCTTGGCCGAGCCGAACACCAGCACGTGCTGGGGATAAAATAAATCTCTATAAACCACGTTGCGTACCCTCCTTTCGGCTGCCGCTCAGGGATGCGCCATGAGCGGCGCCTTTTCGCCAGCCTCCAGCGTGAACTGATTCACCGCTGTAACTTTCGGCCAGCGGGCGGCAATCGTTGCCTCTATATCCTTTAAAGGCAACAGTTCCGTGAGTTTCGACTGTGCGAGCACGCTGCCGAGCACGTAGATGTTGTCGCGGATGGGTCGGCCCTCGTAGGCGGGCAAATCCTTGTCGGACAGCGCATAGACCTGACCGCCCACAGCTGCTATTTCGTCCCAGACCGTGGCGAGGTCGGGGTACGGTGCCTTGCCCAACATGACAGCCGCGGGATTCCAGCGGTGGTCATAGAGCAGGAACTCGCCGCCCGTCTTCAGAAAACGCACGGCCTTCAGCGACTCGGAGCGCTCCATGGAAATAACGAGATCCGCACCGCCCTCGGAGATATCGGGGCCGACCTCACTGCTGCCGAGGCGCAGCTGCACCTTGACGAAGCCGCCGCGCTGGGCCATGCCCTTCGTGGGGTAGTAGTTCACGGGGATGCCCTTGCGGAAGGCCGTGCGCGTGATGATGTCCGCGATGGTCAGCACGCCCTGACCGCCGACACCGACGAGATAAATATCAAATGTTTTCATCGTGTTCAGGCCTCCTTCACCAGGGCACCGACCTTGCAGAGGTCCGTGCAGATACCGCAGCCGTTGCACTGCGTCGTATCCAGTTTCATCACGCCGTCCTCGAACTGCAGCGCCGGGCATCCGCTGATGGTGATGCAGCGCTTGCACTTGACGCATTTCCCGGCGATGAGCTTCACCGGCGCGTACGTGACCTTGCGGCGGCGCGCCTGGATGGCGCACTCGCGGCGGGCCAGCACGACGCTGACGCCCTGATACTGCATGCTGTCGGCGAGCTTCGCGGCCATATCCTCCGTATCGTACGGGTCAGCCAGCTTGAGATCCGGCACGCCGAGGCCCTTGAGCACCTGCTCGAGGTCCAGCGCGTGCCAGTCGTGCAGCTGCTCGCTCTGCATGGTGTTCGCATTGATCTGCATGCCCGTCATGGCCGTCCAGTAGTTGTCCATAATGACCAGCGTGAGGTTGATATTGTGCTGCAGCGCGTTCACGAGGCCCGGCATACCGGCGTGGAAAAAGGTGGAATCGCCGATGGAGGCCAGCACGGGGTGCTCCGTGCCCGCATAGACAATGCCCTGCGCCAGCGGAATGCTCGCGCCCATCGCCACCTCGGTCCACAGCACCTCGAACGGCGGCGTCGTGCCGAGAATCGTGCAGCCGATATCGCCCGTGATGAGCACATCGCTCTTTTTGAGACCGAGCTTTTTGATGGCCTTTTCCATCGCGATATAGGTGCCGCGGTGCGGGCAGCCGGCGCAGACCGTGATGGGCCGCGCCGCGCAGTGTGCCTCGGGCTGGATATCGCGCTGCGCGAGGCTCTCGGGCACGGGCACGTCCAGCAGCTTGCACAGGCCCTTGATGAGCGTCTCGGCGTTGTAGTAGTTGATACGTGAATACGTGCCGTCGTTCTTGCCGAGGATTTTCACATTCTGGCCGAGCTTGTAGGCGTCCAAAATAACGCGGTTCTCCGTGAACGGCTCCAGCTCCTCGGCCACGAGGATACTGCCGCAGTGCCGCAGCAGCTTCTCGATGTTCGCGTCGTCATAGGGCAACGTGTTGTGCAACGCCAGCGTGGAGAGCTGACTCACATCGACGCCCGCCGCCGCGAGTTTCTGGCAGGCCTCCTTGAGGTAGGCGTTCGCGACGCCCACGGCGATGACGCCCGCACCGCCCGGTGCGCCGAGGTGCAGCTCGTTCAGCCCGTCGTCCGCGATGACCTCGCCCGCCTTCACGAGGCGGTTTAGTAAATCCTGATGCTGGTCCATGCAGATTTTCGCGCCGGCCTTCGTGTATTTATCCATGTTGCGCTCCATGAGCGGATGGCCCGTCTCCGGCATGACGCGGGGCTCCACCTCCACGACGCCGTGCGACTGGGACAGGCTCGTGACCGAGCGCAGGAACACGGGGCCCTGGATGGCCTTGGCCAGCTTAAACGCGTATTTCGTCATATCGTAGGCTTCCTGCAGCGTCGAGGGCTCGAGCACCGGCAGATCCGAAATGAGGGCGAAACCACGCGTGTCCTGCTCGGCCATGCCGGCACTCACGCCCGGGTCATCCACGACGTAGATGACGAGCGCGCCTGTGCAGCCGGAATACGCGATGCTGATGAGACTGTCGTAGGCGACATTCACGCCGGTCATCTTCATCGTGCACATCGTCGGGTAGCCCAGCAGGGCACCGCCCGCCGCAACCTCAAACGCCACTTTTTCGTTCGTGCTCCACTCCACGTTCGTGCCCGGCAAATCCATTTTGAGCAGGCTCTCAATCATCTCGGTCGAGGGCGTGCCCGGATAGCCGGCGACCGTCTTGACCCCGGCGGCCAGGGCGCCGTATGCCACGGCTTCGTTGCCACTCAGCAACATTTTCTCCATGCTCTCCCACTCCTTCATACACAATGCGGGGTATATTCATTAATTTACTTGACTAAAGTATTTTTTGATTGATAATATCATTCATCTGCAGGTAAAAATAAATCAGGCGACGGTAACCAGATCGGCACCGGCCTGCGCCTGCAGGACGTGCAGGACATTTTCGGCCGCCCGGCGCTGGAGCTCGGCCAGCGCCTCGGGCGAATAGTAGGACACATGCGGCGTCACGAGGATGCCGGGCTGCTGCAGGATGGGGTCGGTAACGGCCGGCGGCTCCTGCGGCAGCACATCCAGTACCGCACCGCGCAGGTCGTGCCGCTGTACAGCCGCCACGAGCGCCGCCGTATCGACGATGCCGCCGCGCGACGTATTGATGAGGCAGGCCGACGGCTGCATTTTCGCGAGGAACGCGGCATTGACAATACCCTGGGTCTGCGCGTTCAGCGGCAGGTGCAGGCTGACGTAATCCGCCATGCCCAGCCCTGCGTCGAGCGTCGCATAGCCGACACCGGCCGCCCGCGCTTTCGCCGGCGTGAGGTGTGGACTGTAGGCCAGCACCTGCATCCCGAGCCCCTGCGCTTTTTCTGCCGTCACGCGGCCGATATGGCCGAAGCCCACGAGGAACAACGTCTGCGCGCTGAGACGGCGCGGGGCGAAACCGTCCACGGCCCCCACGCCCCATTTGCCCGCACGGATGGCAGGTAGGAAACCCGTTACCGGCCGGTTCAGCTGCGAGATGGCACTCACGACGTAATCGGCGATGTCCTCCGAGCAATAGCCCGGTACATAGCAGACCGCGATACCGCGCGCCTGCGCCGCCTCGACGTCGATATTGTTGTAGCCCGCGCCATAGTTCGAGATGACCTGGCAATGCGTGAGCCCTGACAGGAATGCCTCATCCACTGTGATGTCGATCTGGCTCAGCACTGCATCGGCGAGCAGGCCGTATTTCGGCAGTTCCTGCCGATAGGTCGTCGGGGTGGAATACATGAACTGTACCCCTTCCGGCAGGGCCTGCAGTACCTGCTTTTCGCGCTCGTAGTCCGGCCACTCGTCATCGATAATCCAAATGCGCTTTTCCATACGCTCACGCCTCCATGAGCTGCCGCTGCGCGGCCGGGCTCTCCTCGTAGATGAGTTGCAGGATTTCCTCCTTGTAGGCGATAAAGCGCGGGTCGCTCTTGATGTGAATATCGCGGTCACGCGGCAGGTCGATATCGATGACCTGCTTGATGGAGCCGGGGTGGGCGCGCATGACGACGATACGGTCTGCCATGAAAATGGCCTCCTCGATATCGTGCGTAACCATGACGATGGTCTTCGGGTGCTTCTGCCAGACGTCCAGCATCATTTCCTGCATGTGGCTGCGCGTTTGCGCGTCCAGCGCGCCGAACGGCTCGTCCAGCAGCAGGCTGTCGGGGTTGATGGCCAGCGCGCGCGCGATGGCTACGCGCTGCTTCATGCCGCCCGAGAGCTCCCGCGGATAGGCGTTCTCAAATCCGTCGAGGCCGACGTCATGCAGGTAGCGCGTGACCGTGGCCTCGCGTTCCGCCTTCGGCACTTTGAGCTCTTTCAGCCCGTACTCTACATTCTCGCGTACCGTGAGCCACGGGAACAGCGTGTAGGACTGGAACACCATGCCGCGGTCCGCGCCCGGCCCCGTGATGGCCTGATGCTGGGCGTAGATAGCGCCTGTCGTCGGCTTGAGGAAGCCGGCGAGCATGCGCAGCAGCGTGGACTTGCCGCAGCCGGACGTGCCGAGGATAGCCACGAGCTCGTTTTTGCGGATGTCAAAATTGATTTCTTTCAAAGCCGGCATGGCTTTCTTGCCTACCAGATAGCTTTTCGTCACACCGTGAATACGGTACATAATCTCCTTTTCCATGACCGTTACCTCCCCTGTGCACTCCAGCCGAAGCAGAGCTTATTGATGAGTTTGAACAGGCAGTCGAACAGCAGACCGAGGAAACCGATGGCCAGCAGACCGACGAAGATGTTGCTGACGTTCATCATGCGCTGTGACTGAATCATCATGTAGCCGATGCCCGAGGAGGCGCCGACCATCTCAGCGACCACGACGTAAGTCCAAGCCCAGCCGAGCACCATGCGCAGCGAGTCGAGGATATACGGCATGCTCGCGGGCAGGATGATTTTCCAGAGCACCCGCGATGGCTTCGTGCCGAGCGTGTACGAGACCTCCACGAGATCGTGCGGCACCTTGCGCACGTCCACAGCTACCATAAGGATGAGCTGCGGCAGGCTGCCCATGATGATGAGCGCGATTTTCTCCGACTCATCGATACCAATCCAGAGGATGAACAGCGGGATGAACGCCGTGGCCGGCAGGTAACGTACGAAGGACATCAACGGCTCAATGAGCGCGTTGAGCGGCGCGTACGTGCCGATGAACAGGCCGAGTGGCACGGCCACAATGGCCGAGATGATAAAACCGGCCAGCACGCGGTACGTGGACATCCAGATATCGATGACGAACGAGCCACTGAACAGGGCGCCCGCAGCCTTGATGGTCGCCTGCGGCGTCGGCATAAATGTCGGGTCCACGAGCCCGAGGTTCGTCATGAGGAACCAGCCGCCGAGCACGAGCGCGAACGCGACGATAGCGATGATGGTATACGGCCTTTTAGCGATAGCGCCCTGCGGGAGAAAAGCCTCCCCGCCCAGGCTGAGGGCCATGCTTTTCATAATGAGTCACTCCTTTACAAGTGCCGCGCCAGGCTCAGAGCCCGAGCGCTGCCTTGGCAAAGCTGGCATCGACGATATCCGTGCCTTTAACCGGCTCCGTCATGAGCTTCATCTTAATCCAAAGGTCCGAGGCTTTCTGCGCCATCTCAGCCATCTTGCCGCCGATGAGGTAGTCTTTCGTCATGTCTTCGTTGAAATACTCGATGTTCGGCAGCTGCGCCTTGAAATCATCCACGCTCATGTTCTGGCTCTTGGCCATGATGGGATAAGCTTCGTCCGGATGGTCCTTTGCATACTGCACAGCCTTGAACCAGACTTTGATAATCGTCTGCACCGTCTTCGGATTCTTGGCGGCGAAATCGCTGTCGAAGCAGAGCGCATCGACGATGACACCGGGGCTGGCCTTACTCGTGACGAGCGTCTTGCCGAACGTCGTCTTGTTGGCATTGGAGAGCCACGGTTCCCAGGTCACGGCGGCGTCGACCTGGCCGCCGACGAACGCCGAGCCCGCATCGCCCGCGCTCATATTCTTGACGTCAAAGTCCTGCATCGTCATGCCCTGCGCGTCCAGCAGGTTGTTGAACCAGAACAGCGAGGCACCGCCCGTCGTATCGAGTGCGATGGTCTTGCCCTTGAGATCCGCCAGCGAATTGTACTCCTTCTTGGCGACGATACCGTCGCCACCGTTCGAGTTGCAGAGCGGCAGGACCTCTTTCAGCTTCAGGCCGGCGGAGTTTGCCATGACCTCGGTGTCAATGGTCTGCGCCATGCCCTTAATCTGGCCGGATTTCAAGGCCGACTTGATATCGCCCGCAGACTCGATGACCCGCATCTCCACATCCAGGCCCTCGTCCTTGAAGAAACCTTTCTCCACGGCCAGGTGCAGCGGTGCATAGCCGATCCAGGTCGTGCAGCCGATGGCGATTTTATCTTTGTAGACACCGCCATCGGACTCGCCGCTGCTGGCGCTCTGCTTACCGCCGCAACCCGTCAGTACCAGGCTGGCACAGGTGAGCAATGCGGTGAAGATGGCTGCTAATTTTTTCGTTCTCATCGTTTACATCTCCTTTGGTGAATGAATTAATACATACATTATTATAAATGATAAGCTCATTTATAACTGAACAAGATGAAACAGAAATGTATAAATAAAAACGGTGCACTGTCAAGTAATGTCCATGACCAATGCACCGTTGCATTTATATTCGTTTGATGGTTCAAATTATAATCTGCGCGCCGAGCCTTGTCAATATATTTTGAATCATTTCATCAAAGGTATGCATGTATACATATTTTCATTCAAGCCCAACGCCTGTTTTCCCGCGCCTGTGTATTGACAAATACGCGCGGAACGCTTACGATGAATAAAAGCATTCACAAAAACAATCCATATTTCTTCGCTGGCAAAGAAGCCTGTTGCGGTCCGCTGTTTAATGGCCCACAACAGGCTTTTTCTCTGCAGCACAGCCGCACCGTCAGCACGACAGCAAGTCCTCTACAAAGAAAAGAAAGGATGACAAACCTATGAACACGGCACAAGTTCTGGTCAAATGCCTGGAAAGCGAAGGCGTCCAGTACATCTTCGGCATTCCCGGCGAGGAAAACCTGGAGATCATCGAGGCGCTGCGCGACTCGCCCATCCAGTTCATCACGGTGCGCCACGAGCAGGGCGCAGCCTTCATGGCCGATGTCTACGGCCGTCTCACGGGACGCGCTGGCGTCTGCCTCGCGACCCTCGGCCCGGGTGCCACGAACCTCATCACCGGCGTAGCCGATGCGAACATGGACGGCGCGCCGCTCGTGGCCATCACGGGCCAGGTCGGTACGGAGCGCATGCACCTCACCTCGCACCAGTTCCTCGACCTGCCGACGCTCTTCGAGCCGGTGACGAAGCGCAGCCGCCAGATCGTGCGCGCCGATACCGTGAATGAAATCATTCGCATTGCCTTCAAATATGCCCAGTCCGAAAAACCGGGAGCCTGCCACGTCGACCTGCCTTGCAACATCGCGCGCATGGAGGTCACCCCCGGCCCCAGCGAAGAGCCGCTGCACCCCTTTGACCCGCGCCCCGAACTCGCGGAAATCTCCAGCGTGCGCGCCGCCGCTGACCTGCTCGCCAGCAGCCAGCGCCCCGTCATCCTCGCGGGCCACTCCGCCATCCGCAACCACGGCAGCGAGGCGCTCACCCACTTCGCCAGCGCCCTGCACATCCCCGTCATCAACACGATGATGGCCAAGGGCGTGATCCCGTTTGACGACGACTATGCCATCGGCACCATCGGCATCCCGCAGAAGGACTACCCCGACCACCTCATCGAGCAGGCTGATCTCGTGATTGCCGTGGGCTACGACCTCGTGGAGTACGCCCCGACGAAATGGAACAGGCAGGCCGACCACAAAATCCTGCACATCGACGCGCGCCCGGCCCATGTCAACAAGCTATACCAGCCGAACGTTTCCGTCGTGGGTGATATCTCCCACTCCCTCGACCAGCTGCTGAGCTTCTGCCAGCCGAAAGAGACGCCCCAGGACGTCTTCGCGCTGCGCGACGCACTACGCAAGGAGCACGCGCAGTACGCCGACGACACCGCCTACCCTGTGAAGCCGCAGAAAATCCTCTGCGATATCCGCAAGGTACTCGGTCAGACCGACATCCTCATCTCCGACGTGGGCGCGCACAAGATGTGGATTGGCCGCCAGTATCCCTGCTACCGCCCGAACACCTGCATCATCTCCAACGGCTTCGCCACCATGGGCCTCGCCGTACCCGGCGCCATCGCCGCGAAGCTCATCTACCCCGAGAAAAAGGTGCTGGCGGTGGCCGGCGACGGCGGCTTCCTCATGAACTGCCAGGAACTCGAGACGGCCGCCCGCCTGCACATCCCCTTCGTCACGCTCATCTTCAGCGACGCGAGCTACGGCCTCATCAAGTGGAAGCAGGAGGAGCGCTACCACCACCACACCTCCGTCGATTTCACCAACCCCGACTTCGTCCAGCTCGCCGAGAGCTTCCACGCCCAGGGCTACCGCATCGAAAAGACCGAGGACTTGCTGCCCACGCTGCAAAAAGCGTTCCAGCAGGACGTCCCCGTCATCATCGACTGCCCCGTGGACTATGGCGAGAACATGAAGCTCAGCGAGCACCTGAAATCCCTTTTCGCCAAACAATAAACGCATCCATCCGCAATTCAACGAAAAAAGACGTGCTGCCGCCACCGACAACACGTCTTTTTTGTGCGCGTTAAAGCAATCAATCCATAAGGAGGTCAAGCTCGCCTGACGGCGACTTGACTAAGCGACTCGCACAACTTTGCGCGTCGTAATGCGGATGTCAAGCTCGCCTGACGGCGACTTGACTAAGCGATTCGCACACTTTTGCGCGTCGCTGCGCTCCTTCAAAAATGGCTCTCTGCTTAAAAGTTGGCTCCCTGCTTAAAAACTGGCTCTCCGCTTACCTTCCACCCAAGTGCAAAATCTGCTCCATGAAGCGGTGCTTCAGGCTGGCCTCGGCCTTGTGCGGGGCGGCGATGGCATCCTGCGTCGTGGCATTTTGCGGCGGCTCTGCCTCCGGCAGCCACTCCTGCGAGAAGACCGGCTTATCCATGATGAGGCGGCCAATTTCCTTTTTCACATCCTGCTGCACATCCGCCCCGGCGAGGAGGAAGTTGCCCACGAGATGACCGACTTTCTCCATTTCCGCCTCGTGGAAGCCGCGCGTGGTCGGGCAAAGGCTGGAGATGCGCAGAATGGGGTACTCGCGCGTACCGTGCTGGGTCGGCATGAGATCCGGCTTAACGAGGATGCCGCCGTGCCAGAACAGGTCTGCCATCTCCCCCGCATTCTGTCCCTCCTGCAGGCGCGGCAGGACGAGATGCGACTCCGTCGCGCCGCAGAGCGTCTCGACGCCGGCTTTCATGATGCCCTGCTCCATCGCCTGCGCATTCTTCAGCACCTGCTGGCAATAGGCCTGATAGCGCCGCGTCGCTGCCTCGCGGAAATTCAGGGCCAGGGCGATGAGCGTATTGCCCTTGATATCCACATGGCCGGTATTCACGACGACCTGCTCAAGCTTCTCCGCAATATCCTGTTTGCAGAGGATGACCGCCCGCTGCGGCCCGCGCAGGGAGTCGTTGGCCGCGAAGGTCACGACGTCCGCATAGGGGACAGGGGAGCGCATGGCCTTACCGGCGACCAGGCCCGCATTCTGCCCCATATCGACCCAGAGCTTCGCCCCGTTTTCATGCGCAATGCGCGCGAGCGCCTCATAATCCATCTGCCGCGGGTAATTCACCGGCGAGAAGATGAGCAGCCGCGGATGGCACCGTTTTGCCTGCTCCGCCAGCTGGTCGAGGTCGATGCGCTGCGTCTTATCGTCGATGCCAAAGCTCTCGAACTGGAAGGACAGCCACTCCCCCGCCGTATGCTCCTGCTTGCGCCCATTGAAGGAAAGTACCGTATTCCCCTGCTCCGCCAATGCGTAAAAGACCACGCGGGAGGCCGCCGCGAGATTTGTCAGACGCACGATGGCATGCTCCGCGCCGAAAAGCTCACAGGCACGTTTGCTAGCCAGGCGCTCGATCCAGCGCTTCTCCTCCGCCGCATGATGGTCCGTATATTCATTGCCCAGCACACTGCCCTTGAGAAAGGCCATAAAGGGCGAAATCGCATTGGCCGTCGGCAGCAGCGAAAGCTCATAGCGCTGGTTCTCCACCGACTTCTGCAACGCCCCGTAAAGCTCCGGGTCAAACGTCTCCAGCGTACTGAGAATTTCACCTGTATCCATATCGTTATCCTTTCTCCGCGCCCGCGGGCACGGTTCCTGTCTCCGTCAGATTGCACCTCAGAACGGCCACACCAGCGGGATGATGCCTACGCAGACAATCAGCGAGACCACGACGAGCGGCGTACCCACTTTCACATAGTCCATGAACTTGAAGCGGCCGGCATTGAGTACCAGCGTGTTCGGCGGCGTCGCCACCGGCGTCGTTAAGGCGCAGGAGGCCGCGATGCCGATGGCCATGATGACCGGATACGGCGAAGCGCCGATACCCTGCGCGATGGAGATGCCGATGGGCGCGAGCAGCGCAGCGGCCGCCGTGTTCGACATGAACTGCGTGAGGCCGCAGGACAGGATGAACATCGCCGTAACGATGAGATAGGGCGACGCACTGTCACCGATGAAGCCGACGACGGTATCCGCGATGAGTTTGCCGGCGCCCGTCTTGTCCATAGCACTCGCGAGCGGCAGCATGCCGGCGAATAGGAAAATCGTAACCCAGTCGATACCCTGATAGGCTTGTTTCTCGGTGACGCAGCCCGTCACGACACAGGCCAGCGCCGCGATGATAGCCGCCACCTGCATCGGCACGTGAATCGTCTTGCTGAAGACCATGGCGAGGATGACGCCGAGCAGGATGATCGCGCAGATGATCATCTTTTTCTTGTCGTGCGCCTCACCGACGATGCTGTCATCCACCTCTACCTCGACCATGTTGCGCGGGCAAAGTTTCGAGCCGATGGTCAGCATATAGATGACGCCCGCGATGGAGAGCGGAATGCCGATCCACGCGAACTCGAAGAAACCGAAAGGCTGCAGGCCGCTGCTCTCGAGCGCCGCACTCATAAGGATGTTCGGCGGCGTGCCGATCATCGTGACCGTGCCGCCGACGTTGGCCGCCACCGCCAGTGCCATGAGCTGCGTCGACACGGGAATACGCGCCGCCGCACAGATCTGGATGACTACGGGCATGAGGCAGGCCACGGTCGCCGTATTCGACGAGAACGATGAAATCACAATGGTGATGAACATAAGCGCCGCCATGAGGCGCTTCTCACCCGTACCGGATTTCTTAACCACCGAGATGCCAATGGTCTGGGCCAGTCCCGTATGGAACATGGCCGATCCCACGACGAACATGCCCGCAAAGAGCACGACCGTAGAGTTTGAGAGCCCGGAGAACACCTCTTTGGGCGTCAGTACGCCGAGCAGTCCCAGGGAGATAGCAGCTCCCATTGCCGTCACGGCCAGCGGGACGAGCTCGGTGACGAAGAGCACCGCCGCCACGCCCAACACACATAGGGTAATGCTTGCAGGATCCATGCGCAATTCCTCCCATTAGTTATTAAATATAGAATCATTTCTACCTTATAATAGTAAACTATAGAAAATCCTTGTGTCAACAAAAAATGTCACACCCTGACAACATCCAACGCATTCTGCCGGTTCCCCTGCCCCTCGTAAAGCAAAAAGCCCCTGTCGCAGCATCCTGACGCTGCGGCAGAGGCACCCTTTTTAGTTTTTGGCAGGCGGCGTATAAGCCGGCTGGGCTTCGTGCATCTTATGGCAGTCATAGCAAACTTTCACGTATGATGTGTTAAAAATTCTTTTGCCACAGACAAGGCATAACGCTGGCAGGCCGGGCCGACATCGAGATCCCAGTCGACATCACCGTCGAAGACGCTGTTGGAGACGACGCGGATGGCGAGGAAGGGCACGTGGAAATTCAGGCAGATCTGCGCCACGGCATCGCTTTCCATTTCCTCCACGTCGCTGCCATAGAATTCATGCAGGAACAGGATGCGGTCGGCCTCACAGTTCCAGCTGTCGCAGGTGCCAATCGTGCCCGCGAGCACATTGCCCTGCGTATAGCTGCCGCGCACGGCCTCGGCGGCCGCCAGCAGGGCTTTGTCGCCCGCATGGTAGACCTCCTGCACGAAGGCCTGCTGCTGCTCGTTCCAGGCAAAGACGCCCAGCTGCTTCAGCGCCCGCGGGTCGATGCCCGCGCCGCGCGCCGCATATTTCGTCTGCCAGGCTGATTCATTGACCGTGCGCGCCCCCAGCACGATATCGTAGTTGCGCAGCCCGGGGTTGTGTGCGCCCGCCGTGCCCTGGCTGAGAATGGCACAGGGATGATAGCGTGCAATGACTAGCGCCGTCACGGCCGCCGCATTGGCCATGCCCCACTGTGTCTCGCAGACCACGACGGGATATCCGTCCAACCGTCCGCGCACGCAACGATAGTGCCCCAGCGGTTCTTCCTGTACCTCCGTCAGCGCCGCCTCGATCACGCGCGTCTCCACATCCATCGCGCCCTGAATCACCAGCGGGCGCTGGTCATCTGTCACCTGCTGCTCCAAGGAAAACACCTCCGCATCATGCCGCCAGCTCAAAAGCTCAGCTTTGCCATCAGAAGAACCTCCTAAAAACCTATACTGCTTTTATCGCTCCATCTACTATCTTAGCACATGCCGAAACAGAAAAATAAAAATTTACCACTTCATTGTCGTATATACCGTTGATTGCGGCTGCGCGGTTTGTCCGGTATCGTCATCGTCACCAACTGCAGCTTCATTGCAGGATTCAGATAGTGCTTGCGGAATGTCTCTTTGGATTTCAACTGCAGTCTTTCCATAAGGGCTTGAGCTGTATAGGGGATGCCATATTCCATAACATTTAGGAGACGCCGCACATATTCGGTGAGTTCTTCCCCATCCTTTTCCGACTGAGCTGCGAATTCATCCAGAATACTGTCAATCTGCTGCAACATAAACTCGATGAAAATGTCAGATGTTCCCGCTGCATGACAACGTGCAATAGCCCGATAATAGTCCTCCTGAAATTTTTCGATCTGACTCTCGATGGGAATATAGGCAAAAAGCGGCTTCCATTTTGCCAGCAATGCCGTATGCCACAGGCGCGCCATGCGGCCGTTACCATCGGCAAACGGGTGAATGAAGACAAATTCATAATGGAAAATAGCCGCCAGAATAAGCGGATGCACTTCATTGCACTCTCGCTTCATCCATCCAAACAGATCATCCATCAGTCCCGGTACCAGTCTGGCAGGTGGTGCCATAAAGATGCACTTGCCTCCACTGAAGACGCCCTCTTCGCCTCTGCGAAAAGTACCTGATTCCTCCACGGTATACCGTGTCATAATACCATGAAGGCGTTTTAGCTCGTCAATACTGTATGGATTCAACGCCATCAGCTGTTCGTAGGCCGCATAGGCATTCTTTACTTCCTGAATCTCCTTCTGCTCGCCTAGTACGAGATGCCCCGCGATAACATCGCGCACCTGTCCCATCGACAAGGAGTTCGCCTCGATACTCAGAGAGGCATGAATAGACCGTATACGATTATTTCTTCGCAGGTGAGGCTTCTTCTCCCAACTTTGCCACACACTGAGCCGTCCCACCTTTTCCGAAATCCGGGATACGTACTGAAGCATGGTATTTGTGATATGAAATGGTGGCCGATATAAAGCCAATACCATCACCCCCTGACTTTAACTTGCTTATTATCTTGCTTATTATCTTACCACATCATGCCCTATTTATGATGTAAATTTGCAAAAAAAGAGACTCTCCGCATCACGGAGAGCCTCTCTCACTATTCAAAATGGTCGGAACGACGGGATTTGAACCCACGACCTCTTCCACCCCAAGGAAGCGCGCTACCAAACTGCGCTACGTCCCGATAACACCGCTATGTTATCACAACTCCTCTGTAGCTGTCAAGCCTTTTGTTTACTAGGCTTCCCAAAAACTGCCTTTTGGTACCCTATAGAGTCCATGCGGTTGATTTTCCACCAAAAACTTCCACCAAATTACACCAAAACTTCCACCAAATTACACCAATTCCACCAATGGTGGAAGCTTTATTCGGCCCTCCTTTTCCTGTTCCAGTGCCTGTCATTCTTATCAGATCCGAGGTACTCATGCATGACTTCTCTCATCTTGTCTTCATCTGCTTTCGCATAATTCGTGAGAAGGACGTCCGGCGTAGACCACCCTCCGAGTGCCTGTATGGTCTTCAGGTCAACGCCTGCGGCAACCAGTTTGCTGGCAAAGTAGTGACGGATGCTATGGATCGTCAGCTCCTGCCTGATGGAACAGTTTGCCCTGGCCCTGTTAAAGATACGCTGGATGGCGGTAAGGCTGATCCAGTCATACTTGCCATGGCAGTCCACCTGATGCCATATATAGGGACTGACTGAGCCCGTATAGAGCTTCAGCTGCTTCAGGATAATCATAAGCTCCCCGCTCAGGGGAATGTCCCTCACAGACTGAGGTGTTTTGGTGCGGCCACGAAACTCCTGATACTCACCGTTGACTGTACCTCGCCCGATACTATGGCCAATATGGAGCGTCTGCTTCTCCCAGTCTACGTCCTCCCACTGGCAGGCAAGGAGTTCTCCCCTGCGGCATCCAGTGGCGAAGAAGAATACGAACAAGGTGTACCACTGCCAGCCGTATATCTGCTTGACCGTCTCAAGGAAGATGTTCTTCTCCCGTTCCGTGAAGCAGGGCTTCTGCTCCCTGCCGTGTATGCCGTGCTTGTCTCTCAGCACCACACCATTGACGGGGTTCTCCTCTATATAATGGAGACGCTGATAATAACGGTACATGTCACGGTACCTGCTCATGCAGTCGCGCACATGTTTGTAGTCGCTCCCAGCAGCAAGCCAGTTGCGGAACAGTCGCTCCCACTGCTCTGTCGTAATATGCATAGGGTTCTCGTCCCCGAGGTATCTGTTGACCTTGTTCGCGTCATAGCGGTAACGGTCTTTCGTGCTCACAGCCATGTCTGTCCTGTCAATGACCTGCAGGCGATATTCCTCGAAGGCTTCTTTCAGGGTAGATGGAATATCCCTCTTGTCCTTCGGAACAAAGATGCCTGCTCTCTTCTGGTTCATCAGCGTGTTGCGCCGCTTGATAGCATCCATCAGGGTGCTCCTGTACTCCACAACACGACTGCCTGAAATGCGGAGCTCAATGCGGTATTGCCGCCTGCTCTCCACGTAACTAATATACTTTTCCTTCATGTATGTCTGCCCTCCCATACAAAAAGGAAAGAGCGTAGAGTCGATGTACAGTTTTCTGGGTACCTTACCTATATTATACCAAATATTCGGACAAACAAAAAAGAGCCCTCCGAAGAGAGCTCAAAATTGAAAAAGCACATTTTGTACGGTATCGCCGCTCAGCTGTCAAGCAGTTTTCTGCAGCGTATGTCCGAGCCCCAGCTTGCAGAGCCATACAAGGCCACGGAGGGCACAGGGCAGCACTACAGCATCACGTACCTTGCACCAGCCATCTTCTCCCTCGCTATCTGTACGCAGGCCATCGCACAGCTTGTCCACGGCACACTCGGCGGCGGGCATAGCCTCATTCGTGAGCTCGCCCAGCAGTTTCTGCTTAACAGCCTCATCAATGCCTGATACCTTTACGTCATTCTCGATAGAGTCTCTCACGTCTGTCCACTTACTCATGGTTGTTTTCTCCTCTGATTTCGAAGGTACAATTTCCGTACTCTCAGCCCTTCTGCTCCCGATACCACTGGGCCTTGCCACGAAGGACGTTACCGCCAGTAGACGGGTCATCGTAATCTGTTGTGTACTTCGGGGACTCCGCTGTGCCTAAAAACTGCAAATCCCAGCGTTCCACCGTATGCTGGGGGCCGTAGCAATCATTTTCGTCCCACGTATAGATACCGTCGATGGAGTCAGCGGCTTCCCCGTGCGTGAGCACGTAGTTGCTGTTAATGGTGAGCCATAGGCCATCAGCTACCGCGCACACGGCCTGAGCCATGCTCTCGATCTGTGCTGCTGTCGGGGCATAGTCCCCCAGATCATCTGTAGTGGCATTATACGCTGCACAGAGCGTGATGCCGATGCTCCCCGTATTCCTACGCCACGTATGCGCCAACGGTTCGTCCAGCGCTCCTGTGATGTAGATGGAGCCATCCCCCGTAATGCACACATGGTAATCATCGAACAGGGTGTCATATTTGCCCGCCGTCCAGTGCATGTAAATCTTGGGCTCGCGGCCGACCCCACGTGCCTGCTCCCAAACACTTTCACGCACCTCGCTGGCCAGTTCTTCCAGTTCCTTCGGCGTAACTTTCGTGCAATTCTCTTTACTGATAACAGCCATATTACTCCTCCTTTTTCGCGCTCACAGCCGCGTGGCCGATGAATCCTACCAGACCAGCGCCCAGCGACATGGTAATCTCCTTGTCTGTTCCCATGCAGATGCACAGGATGAATGCTGCGTTAAGCCCAACGGCCACGATGCTCTCTGCCGTGAGCTTGTCTATCAATTTATCCATGGATATTCCCCCTAGAACATGAACCGATGAAATTCGTCGTTTCATGATTCTCAATCTGCGGCCTCAGAGTATCAGATTGTGGCGAGCCACGATACCGCGCTCACTCATTATCAGCAGGCTTTGGGAAGGCTTGCCCGTACAACGCAGACTGTGAGCATAATCATCTACACCGCACAGGGAACCGTTGACGATAACCGTGGCTCCATCAATCTCTCGCTCTGCCGACGAATGGAAGTGCCCCAGAAACACGTAGTCTGGTAAGGAGCGCGTCACGGCCACCATGTTTCTCACAGCCTTATCAGGCTTGTCCTTATGGCCATGAACAGCACAAATCTTCTGCCCGCACACCTCTGCCATGATAATCTCGTCATCCTGTGTGTTGGGGACAATCTCTATGCCCTCCACGCCTTCAAGCCTTGCCTGCAGATACCAGAGGATCAAATCTGCGAAAGATTCCTTACAGATGCTCTCCTTCATATTGGCATTCACACGGTCATGGTTGCCCCGCGACCAGTAGAGCTTAATGCCGATACCTGCATCAAGGATGCTGCCTATTAAGGAACACAGCCCTTCTGCTGCATCCATGCACTGCCTGACCACATCTTCCTCGCTCTGAATGCGAGCCGTGACGTGGATAAGGCCATGCACGAGGTCACCAAGGCACATCATATGCAGGCGGCCTATGCTGTTCAGGCGGCAGGTTTCGATAGTCTGGCGGGCTACTTCTCCCAGACGCTCGCGGAACACCGTGGTATTGTAGGTATTGCTGAGGTTGTCCGTGACCATGCCTACATGCCAGTCCGATAGGAGTAAAATGCCCTCCAAGTTTGAAAATACGAGTTCCGTACCTTCGACCTGAGGCCTTATTTTCAGGGGCTCCAGCTCCCTTATGGCCTTCACGACCTCCTCGCGGAGATGGTCTGCCCTAGCCCACTCACGCAGATCTTTGCGCAGCATCCGACGCTGATCCTGAGCCTGTATCTTGGCCCTCTCCAGACTGTCCATCTGTGCCTGCAGGTCATCATCACGGGCAATGCCCCGCTGCTCCCTCAGATATTCATCGTACAGGGCGATTCCATGCATCTCTTTCCTCAGGTGCTCCTCTGTATAGCTCAGCCCCAGCATAGAGGCAATATCCGTCCAGCTAAGGCCGTGGGTTTCGTGGCGTGTCTTTGCGAGCAGGAGACGCCACTTCCAGTCTTCGTAGGATTCACCAGGATGCTGATTCCATTCTGACATTTATCAGTCACCTCCTTACGGGTTATGCCGCACAGCAACTTGCGACCAGCCACCCTGGATGATAAATGACAGCCATTGTTCTTGTCCGCTGTGCAGGGTAAAAGTACTACCGTTATATAGCCTTCTGCCGCCATAAATGGCGTGTCCATTGACTACCATATAGCAACTACAGTACTCAGTATCACTGATGTATGTTGTAAAAGTTACATCGCCATTATCAGCCCGACAACATGCATGAGCATAGTTTTGTCCGTAGTTACCTTTAGAATACACCATATCTAGCGAACCGTCTGTAATTCTGCAGCGGGAGAAAGGCGAGTCTATTTGATACGATACAGAGCCTACCGCCAACGATTTGGCTGCACATTCCTTGAGCAGGGCGTATGTGGTACCGCCGACCATAAGCCTGCCACTGGATGCATCTTTATCATCAACGGGGCCAAGACCTGCATACCAGTCCTTGCCATCTGCCGTTACCTTGACAGCCTTCCCCCCAGCCTCTGCTACACTGGGATAGAGCTTGACTTCTTCGGTATTCTTGCCATTGAACAGCTTGATGACACTCATTGTGCCACCTCGATCCAGAGCTTCGTACCATTGGCAAAGGTAATCTGATTACTGGTAAGGTTGCCATCGGCAGCGGCATTTACGCCGTCCCTGCCTGCTGGTCCCTGTGCTCCCGTGGCTCCAGTTTCGCCTTTCGGGCCCTGAGCACCTTTCAGACTATCCAGCCATTCCTGCTCTGTTCCTGTGAATCCATGGTTGCAGGCAATCTGATAAGCACTGAGGCCATCGGCACCCTTGTCACCTTTGGGGCCAGCTGTTCCCTGGGTACCAGCACCGCCAGTACCCAGCTTATCTGCATCCACGCCGTTAATCTTATCAACGTAGATGCCCGGCCAGTGCTTGGAGGCCGTCCCCAGCGTGCCTCCATCACTCACGATATTGTGTGTTTTACCAGCCATTCATCACGCCTCCTTCTTCTCATCAGGAATAGCCGCCAGTTTGACATTATCGCCGTACTTGCCTACCCACTCCTGCTTCTGGTATTCCGCCAGCAGATTCTTGGGTACGTATACCGTAATATTGCGGCAATCATCTCCGAATGCATCCACGTCGATGGTACAAACCGTGCTACCGCTCAGATAGATGTCATGTGTGCGCTGGCCAGCACTTTCATTGCTTCCTAGCATACTAAAAGCATGCCTTCCTATGCTTGTGCACACAGGAAGATGAATCTTGCGGATATCGCCGCTATTGAGACCAAAAACAGGGTCATATATAGTTCTACCTCCGCTGATTTCGACGCATGCTGAAAGATTAAGGTCTGAAATGCTATTATTGCTAAAAGGCTCACTAACACCTTTCAGTGATTTCAATGCTGGCAGATCTACCGTCGTAATATTGTGACAGAAGGAAATTGCATCATATTGCAGATGTGTGCATAGTGGCAAACTGATACTTTTGAGACCGTCGCAAAGATTGATGCCATAAGGTCCGACAGACGTAACTTTCGGTCCCGCCAATGATTTCAAATCGTAAAAGCTGTCAATGCCATGACTTCGTATCTCTGTTACCGTATCTGGTAGGACAACATCACCCTTCAGTAGGTCGCCATCATCCTGCACCAGATTCTTGATACGCTCTGCCTTACTGATTTCCTCGATTGTCGTGCCCCCCGAATCTCCCGAATCGCCTGATCCACCGCTCTTGATAGACTTGATAGCATCAGGAAGGTCTGCGAGCTTGTACTTCTGCGTGGTGCCTGCCTTCGCCCTCACGGCATCACAGACAGCCACGAGCTTGTCTCTTAGGCTCATAAGGCTTCATCCTCCAATCCTTCAAGGGCACTTACGCGCTTGCTTAGTTCCTGCAGGTCATCATAAGATACGCCATTCGCAGCAGGGATAATGTCTCCATCTGCATCATACGTCCAGATACCGTCTGCACCATCCTTGCCATCTTTACCAGCAGGACCCTGAACTCCTGTATCACCTTTAGGGCCTTGTGGGCCAACGGGGCCTTGGGCCCCTGGAAGCCCCTGCGGCCCCCGTGCACCAGTGTCGCCCTTCTCTCCTTTGTCTCCTTTGTCTCCTTTGTCACCCTTCGGGCCCTGTAATCCGGCGACTCCGCGCATTCCTGGCAGGCCGCGTTCACCCTTTTCACCTTGAGGCCCCTGAATGCCCTGCGGGCCTCTTTCACCTGTATCACCTTTAGGCCCTGGAAGACCCTGCGGCCCCTGTGCGCCAGTATCACCCTTGTCGCCTTTGATATTTACGACCTCGCCATCTGCAGGAATGACAAAATCCAGTACAGGAGCCTCTGCCGTGCCCGAGTTTGTGACAGATGCCTGCTGGCCTGTGCTCACACGGCCAATGGTAATCTTGGGTACGGGGCCAGCATCGCCCTTGTCTCCCTTGTCACCTTTTTCACCGGGCTCTCCTTTAGGGCCCTGCGGGCCAGCTGCTCCGTCTGCACCGCGCAGTCCCTGTGGACCGCGCTCACCGGGTTCACCCTTGTCTCCTTTGTCACCTTTTTCACCCTTAGGGCCTTGGATGCCCTGCGGGCCTCTCTCGCCGACATCGCCCTTCTCGCCTTTGTCACCTTTAAGAGCGGCAAGGTTGAGGTCTGCTTCCAATGAGAGCTCAGGCGTCAGTTCCGTATCCATATTTCTCTATCACCTCGTTACATCAGCCAGCAGGTGGAACTTATGCGGCCCGATCGTCTGCACAACACCTGCCTGCGTCTGAATCTGAATATCATAGACATAGGTACCTGCATCCAGCCCTGCCGTATCTTTCGGTTGAAGGAGAATGCGCGGCACCGCAAACATCTTCTGAAGGACATACTCATCATCATGTACGTTACGCTTGATCGTAAGCGTGAAGGTGTCACCATCCGCCGCATAGGGTTCCCCGTTATTCGTAAGGGACAGACGGATAAACGCCGTATCTCCCCGCGTGTGGGAGATATCACCCTTGCTGAATATCTTCGTCATCGTCATCCTCCTCTCTACTTTTCCATCGTGGTCATATACAGGGATATCAGGCTGATAATCAGGGGCGCGGCCCAGGCAACCGCACCCTTGATCCCCATTCCCCTGTCCTTGAGTGACCAGAGTTCGTCTACTTTGTCGTTATAGCTTTTCTGAATGCTCATCTGCGCTTCCAGGCCAGCCAGGCGCTGGCTGATGTTCGAGATCGTGCCGGATACGTCATCCAGCTTCGTCTCCACGCGCATAAGCTGCTGCATCAGGAGCTTGTCCTCATCGTGCATATACGCATCGTTTCCTTTCCCAGACAAAAATTTGCCCCTCAGATAAATATTACCGACACCAAAAAGGAACGCCCCCTCATGGGAACGCCCCCTCCTGCCTTAATAGCGGTACATCTTCATGGCATCATGCATGATTTTCTGTCTCTGTGCTCTCAGTTCATCATCTGATATCTTCCCCTCCTGCTTATTCACGATATCCAGCTTCTTCTGCGCCGCCTCCAGCAGCTGGTAGTTGTAGCGGTCTTTATCAGACATCTGGGAAAGCCTGTGCTGCTTGTTGTACTCCTGCGCATGCTTGCCCCTGAACGTACCCTTGCTGGTTGCCTGATACTTCTCGCTCAGCTCCTGCTTGGCATCCATGAAGTCGCTCTGGCTCTGCGTGCTCTTGGCTCCCGTAAAGGTCTTGGCCATCATCTCACCCGGCCCTTTACCAGAAGAGGCGTTGCTGACCCACTTGTATATGCCGCCACCCAGCTGTCCGCCGAAGTAGTCGGCATCCGTCGGCGTGAACTTGCTGTGGCCGCCGAACAGGCTGTTGAGGGCATTCACAGGCCCCTGCATCTTATCAGCAATCACGTGGCCAAGATACGTAGCATTCTTGTCCTGCTTCTGCTGGCCCTTGTAATACTGGCTGTTAATAGGAGCATCCTTGAACAGGGAGTAGTTCGACTTGTACTCGAAGAATGGCAGGACAATATTCGGAATCATATCCGGCACGAAGGCATCCTTGAGTGCGCTGAACCATCCCGGCACATTCTGCTTGAAGGGCTTGCCACCCTTGTAGTGCTCTATTAAGCGCTCAGGCAGGGAACAGCATATCATGCCGAGACCGAACGGCTTGGCTGCGCGGTGGATGACGCCATCACCCGTACGCCACATCCAGTAAGTGTTCTTTTCCCATTCAGGCCGGTCGTCATACCACTGCTGGCCATAGTTGAACTTCAGGTAAAAGGCTATGGAGCTGGCCATGAACAGGCCGCAGTATGCCAGCATATGCGCCGGATGCTCCCTGATGCCCTGTACGATACGCGCACTCTCCTGCAGGGTTGCATTGGCGAAGGCAGTAATCTCATTGAGCTCCCTGCCTGCTTTACCAGCCTTGGAGAAGTCCAGCGTGATATCACGTGCCGCGAGGGCCGCCTTCTCCCTGCTTGCACCGTTCTTTATCTGCCGCTGATACTCAGCCAGACGGGGGATGGTCTCAACAGCCTTGCTGAACTGCTGAAGTACATTGATAGGTATGTCCGCAAGATGCTTCACCGTGCCCCACTTGCCGCGCCCATAGAGCTCACCGATATGCCCCTGCAGACTGTTCCTGTCAAGACCTACCAGCGTACTGGTAAGGACACCGGATGCACGGTAGTCATGCATGAGCTGGTTGGAACCAAAGATATTCCTCATAACGTGGAACATGGCCTCAGGGAAGTGAGCGAGGGTCATGAAGCCGCCGAACACGCCTGCCGAAGCTGTATCACGGATGAAGTTCTTCAGGGCGAAGTCCGGCATTATGACTGCCGAGGAACGTACCAGCGAAGCGATAGCGCGTGCGGCATTCCACACGGCATTTCTCTGCTTCGGCGTGGCTACCTGCAGAGCCTGATAAAACTCAGGCGTGGTCTGGAAGTTGTGCTTCTCGCCGTCAATCCACACGCTGAACGTGCTTGTATGCGGGTCTGCGGGGGCCTTTGTCTCCTCAGCCAGTCTCGCACTGCCTGGAATCTCGTTGACGCCCTTCACGAATTTCTGCGCCACCTTGTTGCGCTCCACCATATCCAGCAGGCTGTACGTGTTGTGGAGGACCTGTTCCAGCGGGCTCTTGATGCGCATAGTCTTCTCTTCACGCGGCTTGGCATTGCTGTCTTTAATAGCATCACCCACGTTGGAGAAGCCCTTGACCCCGAATGCCGCAGCTACACCCGAATCGTTCTCCCTCTCTGTTACCAGCGGGATGTAGTTCTTGTACTTCTCCTTCATGGCTTTATAAGCACTGTCGGATATCATGCCGCTTTTGTTAAGAATACGGAGCACGTTATCCGTCATCTTGTGCACGTCATCGGCGGCTTTCTTCAGGGCTGCAGGCGCACGATCGATAACGGCCTGTGCATCCTCCATGCTCATAGAAGCCGGGTAATGGTCACGAACATCCTCGAAATACTGCTTGGCGGCCTCGTGCATCACATGGATAATCTGGTCACCCGTCGTGCCATCAGGGAAAGCGAACTGCTGTGCCAGGAGCTTCTCTTCTGTTTCCGTATCGCCTTTTTCGTCGGCCTTGGCAATCTCGTCATCCATCCTGGCACGCTCCTCGGCATCCTTGTAGCCGATGGAACGCAGGGCCTCCTTCATGGCCTGTGCCGCACCGGCATTCTTCTGCGCATAGCGGTCAAGCAGACGGTCGACTACCTCATGCGTATGAACCTCAGGGAATGACTGGCCATTTTCGATAGCCCACTTCATCTTGTCCTCTTCTGCCGCCTTGCCTGCATCCGTGATGTGCTTGCCGAGGTCAGCCATGAAGTCCAGCTCGTTCTCCTGCAGTTCGCGGAAACGCTGTGCAGACAGGAGGATATCCAGCGCCTCTACGCCGTCACGGTAACCAGCTTTCTTCAGGTAAGCACGGCCTTCCTTCGTATGCATAGCCTTGCCGAGTGCCTTCAGCGTGTTCTTCAGGGTTACGGCATGGGCTATGGTGCCATCGCCATACACCTTGTTGAGTGCCGCCTGCACCATCTCAGGGTGCTTACCAGACACCAGCATATCAGCACGCTCAGCGGCAGAGCCCTGTGCCAGACGAGCCGTGGCATACACGCTGTCACTCTCATCGATGTCCTTCTTGTGCGTGAGTTCCTTGCGCATCTCATCGATATCCTTCATGGGTGCCTTGTCATCGAATACCTGCGATACGAAATTGTCACGTAGATTGCGGAGACGGTCGAGGAGCGAAGGCTTGTCATCCTTGCCCGTATGGACACCACCCATAGCTCTCTGTTCCGGCGTCTGCCTGCGGTAACGCTGATAAAGGTCATAGACATCATCTACGCGCTTCTTCATGTCATCGTTGCGGCCCAGCATATCCGTGAATGCCTTGTAATACTGCGGGAAATGCCTTGCAGCAACCTCCTTGCCACGCATGAGGTAGTCGGCCATAAAGTCTGCCTGACCCTCATGGTAGTACTGCTCAGGCCTGTATGCGCTCTCGCCGTGGTTCTTCTCCACCTGCGTCTTGAACTCGTCGAAGTAGCGTCCCATGTTTGGGACACGGATATGCGAGGCAACCTTATGGCCCAGCTCATGAGCGAGGTTGTCAATGTCGCCCCAGTTAGCTGTGCGGATCGAGCCGATCTTGCGCTTGTATATACCACTAATACCACCAAACATACGCTCACCTGTATGCACGGTCACTCCGAAGAGCTGCTCTATACGGTCTGCGATATGCTCAGGCTTAATCGTGTCACGCTTGCCGAAACTCTTGCCCTTGGTATATTTCGGCAGGTCTGGCGTGTCCTCTTTCTTCACGCTATCCTCGCTGACAGGCTTCTTGGGCTGTTCTTTTGGCTGTTCTTTCGGAGCTTCCTGCCCGTAATCAAACTCTCCTGCAGCCTCTCGTGCTCCCGAGGATTTCGGTGCTGGCTGGTCATCGCCTTCATCAGCTACCTGCTTAACAGCATCATCGATATCCTGCTTCATTCTGTCCTTAAAGCTCTTGCCTTTGGAGTAGGCCATATCATCTTCTGCCATCGTAGCAGTCTCAGACTTGGGTGCCGGCTCATCGTCGCCCTCATCCATCACCTGCTTAACAGCGTCATCGACATCCTGTTTCATGGAATCTTCGGTCTTGACTTCTGCTGGCTTGAGAGGCTCAGGCTCCTCATCGCCAAAGTCCTCATAATCGAGGTCATCGTATCCCATGTCACCGCCAATGGACTCGTCAAGGGAATCCGGCTCATGGGTCTTGGCTGGCTCCTGCTTCGGTGCCGTCTGATGCTGCTCCCCTCCATCGTATACCTGCTGGCGCTTATAAGCCTCATCAAGGATAGCCTTGGCGGGGACAACGGCGCGGCCATCCTCATCCATGACAGAGACGGGCTTCAGAATCTCCTGCTCCGATTTTGGGAACACTTCCAGTGGAATGCTCTCTGCCTTAGTCTGCAGAAGCTGGTTGCCCGCACCTGCTACCGTATGGTCACTCAGGCCGCTCAGATCAGCCGTGTTGTCATCATCCAGCACAGACTGAGCATCATCAGGGTTGTGGATTTCCGATGCTTTAGCCTGCTCATCATCACCCAATACAGAAGATGCTTCGTCAGGATGCTGTGGTGCCTGCTTGCCTTCTTTATCAGGTGCGTCATAATCCTCGTTGGGTTCATCCTCGAAGAGATTGCCCAGTGCATCATCCTGCTCTTTGTTGGCATCATCAAAAGCATGAGCATTGCTCTCCGCCTCTGCCCTGTCCTCTGATTCAGCTGAACTGTCAAGGTCAGAGAAATCTGTCTCTGTATCATCCATGGATATGGGGCCTCTGCCGCCACCCATTGTATCTGGAGACTTGATAATGCCCGTTGGCGTGCCACAATCCGTGTAGTCATGGCTGTGCACAATTTGGTCTGCGCTCGTGGAGTTGCCAACGTAGCCACCTTTGCCATCGTAGACCGTGACGTGCTCATCGCCATCATAGACGATAATATCGCCCTTCTCCAGCTTGGATTCATCGAAGTCGATATAACGGCCTGCCGCACGGGCATCGCTGATAAGGTTGGGAACACTTGCCTGTCCCTTATCAGCCTCCTCTTTGAGGAATGGGTCGTACCAGCTACCCAGCTTGCAAGCTGCTTCTGCGCACCCATTACCATGATTGTCCATCGTAGTACCCAGCAGGGCATGCTCTGCACTGTCGAGACCGCTCATGGAACCAGCGCCCCCCTTGCCCATACCGCCATACTCATTGTTGGCAATACCCAGCACACGGTCAGGATAGTCTGCCACAGCATTGCCGTTGTACTCACGCAGGGCTGATACGACATCGCCGCCATTATTGTCTAGGCATCCCTTGAGACTCTTGACGCCTACACGAACACTCTCATGCGGGTCTGATACACCATTGACACCGAATACGTTGCTCGTAGCCTCGCCGTGTTGGCTCTCAATCTGCGCTACAGCATGAGCAAGTGCTGGGTCAACACCATACTCAGCACAAGCCTGATTGATTTCACCATCATACTCACTGCCCGGCCCCGTGAAGCCGCTGGACTGAGGAGCTTGCTGGGCGTCTGCTCCCGTATCAGGCGTAATATCTTCTTCAAGCCCTGCATCTACATCATCTGGCGCATTGCGGTAGTCCTCATACGTAGGGACGTACTTATCCAGCACCTCATTGGCTTTATCCTTGTACTCATCGACCTTATCCTTGATCGGGTCTTCGAAGTCGCGTACATGCTCGCTGTGATTGTAGGCAACATCGTTGATCTTCTTGGCACCCTTATAAGGCAGCTCGATAGCCATGGCAGGCTCCAGCACCTTGTTATAGAGGTCGGATGGATGCTCATAGATGTCATCAAGAGTATCCATCGGGTGCGTTACCGCCTGTCCCAGTTCTTCCAGTGGTTGTGCTATCAGAGAGCTCAGGACGTTAGCACCACCACCCAGCACACCACCGTTTCCACTGCCGTCTGAACCATCATAGCCCTGCTCAAAGGCATTTACGGTACTGCTGATAAGGTCAGGAGTAGCCAGAGCACCCGCTACGATACGTGCAGGAGCTGGAATAAACGGCGTAGCAGCTACCTTCATGGCAGGGTTGGCAATGCCGTCCTCATAGAGCTTCCATGCGGCATCTTTGAAGGCCTGCTTCGACTCATCGCTGTCTTCCGTGCGCATGTCGTAGTAGGCACCGGGGATAGCTGAGGCATCCGCATCCACGGTTTTTGTCCAATCCTGGAAGTCGTTGCCGAGATTGCCGAAGAAACCACTGCGGGTTGTCGCTGCCGCATTGTAGGACGGGTCATCCAAAGCCTGCATCATCGGGTTGCTGGAATCAGCCTGCTCGTAGTCTCCTGTGTATCCCTGACTGTAGTCATAGTCCAGCGGAGCCTCATACTGCTGGATGCTCTCAGGCGTGATATTGCCATCATCATCAGAGATGCTGTTCTGGATATCCTGCACGTTGCTCACATTGTAGTGGTTGACAAGAGCACGGCCTGCCGACTGGAGCGTATCCACTACGTCATTTACCAACCCGTTGACATCACCCGCAAGAACCTGATCCAGTACGCTGTTGCCTCCGCCATCTCCACCATCGCTACTTCCATCGTCTCCCCCGTCATCCTGCGGAGGCGTGTAGTCATAGTCGTGCGTGGTATCAAAGTTCCCATCCCAACTATAGTTGCGCTTATTCAACCCATCTATCAGTCTGCTCATATCGTCCTTCCCTTCGTCGTTGCTTACTCATAAGAAAAAGGAGAGGCCGGAAGCCTCTCCCCCTCAAGAATATATTACTGTCTGCGCACTTAGTTGTTGTCGTCGTACTCTTGGCGTGCCTGCTGGTACATTACGTCAAACTGATTCTTGCGCTCTATCAGAGCTTCTTTCTCTGCATCTGAGAGGTTGCCCGATTCAATGGCCTCATTGACGCCATCGTTGAGCTCCTGCACGTTATGGTCATCGTCGTCGGAGAAGGTCTTACCGTTCCTGACGCTTTGTTCCGCCAGGTCGAACTGATGCAACACCTTGTCGACCGTGTGTTTGTAGGCATGGTTGCCACCACCGCCGCCACCACCACTGCGGCTTCCTCTGGACGAAGCGCTGATCTTTGCTGCCGTGATACGAGCATTCGCGCTCATCTGAGCCGTCTTGAGCTTCGTCGCGTTGGATGTATCTGCCACATATTTCTTCATGGCATTATTTGCTTTCGTGATTGCCACCTTGGTCTTGCGGTTCATCAGGTTGTTTGGTGTCTCCTGCTTCGGCAGGACAACCGACTCATGTACGGTCTTGCCGTCATCAAACTTGCCGCCGTTGGCCGGAACCGTGAGAATATGGATCTGTGCACCCGAGTCAATGTTGACATTCTTTACATTATCCATGGAGAGGATACTTGCGAGCACCTTAGTGTCATACGTCGGCTTGCCCATACGCTGGGCCGCATTGTCGTATGCCTGCACCTGCTGGAGGAATGCCAGCTTGTTGGACGGAATAGACATATCCCTGCGGTACACTTGGCCATTTTTATCCTGCTGGAACATGCTCTGATTGATACCCTGCAGGGCCGTGGAAAGGAGCTTGTCGCCGTACTCCGAGATATGGTTGTTGATGGAGTCGTCAATCATCTTCTCTGCCTTACCAGCGGCCTCGATACCGTACTTATGGACAAGTCGGCTGATAAGCTGGGTCTTGGAAGACTTCAGCTTCGTTACATACTCATCATACGTCAGAGGCTTGTTCCTGCGGCCCGTAAAGCCATATTGCTCCATACCAGTCTTGAATTGGTACGGGTCAGTATGAGGAATGCCCTGCATGAGCTGTGCATGCTCCTGATCCTTCTTGGCCTGAGCTCCCTGCTCTGCCGCAAGGGCATCCTGCCGCACCTTGTCATCATGGGCCTTGTCACCATTGAGCTTATCTCCGATGTAGGTGTTCCCCGCGAACCACTCAGGATGTGCCTTCATGTTGGCCGCGTAGTTGTCATACTCTGCCTGCTTCTGCTGGTGCGCCATTGCATCCACAGCTGCCTTATCAGGATTCTGGTAAGAGAGCATGTTGTTCTGGAGCTGGCTGCGCATATCGTTGAGACTGCCGCCAATGGCCGGGCGAGAAGCATTGTTCTGCACTGCCGCGTCATAGGCTTTCTGCGCCGCATCATGCGGAGCACCATAACCTGTGTAGACGTTGCCCACGAACCACTCAGGGTGAGCGGCCTTGGTATCACGGAACTTCTGCACATCAGGTGGCACAGGAGCTGCTGACTGGGCAGGCAGTGTCTGCTGGGCAGGAGCTGTCTGAGCCTGCTGGGAACTGTTAAGCGCAGACTGGAAAGGCACAGACGTGGATGGCTTTATGGAAGGCATCGTGACAGCCGACGGAGCCTGCACGCTGTACTTGCTTGCCATGGTATCCACAAGGCTTGGTGCCTTGAAACTGTACTGCTGAGACTGAGCTGGCGCACCTATCGGGCCTGCTACAGAGGCCATTGCTGCATCCATGCCATACTTGGGCTGAGCCTGCGGCATCTTGTGCAGCCAGTCAAAGTCTACCATCTGGCCATCACGCTTCATCCTAGCCCACGTATCCGCATAAGCCTGCGCACCCTCCTTGGTCGGCGGTACAGGGTTCTGTTCCCAACCGGGATCCTGCATCTGCGCGGCCTGCTGGTCGTACTGTGCGGCCTCCTTCATGGCACCATCAACAGAGCGCTTCTGCAGGTAGGTGCCCAAGATATCCGCAAGGGCGTTCCATGGCCCGTAGTTATCTCTCTCAAAGTTATTCTGGAGCATTTATCTGACCTCCTTAGCGCTGGCCCCACTGGTAAGGAATATAGGCCTGACTGCCGCCTGCCTGATGAGAACCCGTAAGCGACGGTGCCACCTGTGGCGTAGGAATATTCGGCGCACTCATGGGAGCAATCTGCGCCACAGGAGCCTGCTGGTCATCACCGCCGCCACCGAGTGCCTGGCCAAGCTGGCCCATGCCTGCCTGCAGGAAGCCCTCCTTCATCCGCTGGCGCTTAATAGCATCCTCCTTGGCTTTCCATACCAAGAGGTCATCCTGCGGGTTATGCTGGTTATAAGACGGGATAGGCATCTGCGGCTGAGGGAATGTTGGCTTGACCTGATACTTGCTGGCCATCGTATCAACGATAGACGGCAACTTGAACATGCCCTGCTGGGGAGCAGCGGCCTGTACAGCAGCGTGGCCGCCACCGAACCAGCCAGCCTGCTTCATGCCATACAAAGAACCCAGTGCGGCAAGTGCGCCCCATACATCGTTTCTATTCATATTTCAATCACCATATCCTTCCGCTGCAACGTCATTCGCAAAGAACACGTTGCGGTCACTGTTTCCTTCTACCGTGAAATCATAAACTAATTCTTTGCGGCCTGTACGGAACACGCTAATAACGGGCCAGGTGAGGCCGTCTGCATCCATCACGCTGCCCCCTGCACGGACGTTGTGGAAGTGCCGTCCATCAAAGAATCTCTGCGTAGCCGTCGTATGCCACGTTGTGCCATCCCTGAATGTCACATCTACAATCTCCTGCTCCACAGGTGTATGGAGAGAAATAACCTTCTTCGGAACGACGTGGTTGTGCGCATCCAGCGAGAGCACCGTGTCACCCACCTGAATGTCCTTGATGGCCTTGTAGCCTTCAGGTGTCGTTACCAGCGTGTCCCCTGTGAAGCAGGCAATGATAGCAGCACTGCCAAGGGAGCCTAGTGCGCCCCACAACTGGCCATTGCCGCCACCGCTCTGCGTAGTCGTGGCACTTGTCGTACCCGTACCCATACGGCCCGAGTATATGGTATTGAACAGGTTCTGGCCAGGCAGGTAGAGGTTCTGGGCATAGTCGAGCATCTTGCCCGGTGCGTACCAAGAGCCCTGCTGTGCCGTTCCCTCTGCATTGAAGCCATTCTGCAGTCCCTGCATTCTGCCATTATAAGCATTGGTGGCATTCTGCTGAGCGACGTTCTGCGCGTTGCCTGCAATGGTGTTACCGTTGCTGAGAAGGTCTTTGGCCTGTCCCTGCTGGGCAGAGAAAATGTTGTCCGCATTCTTCTGGCGGGCATTGAAGATATTGCCTGCATTCTGGGTGGCCGCATTGTACATGTCCTTGATGCTGGTGGCATTGTCGTTATGGATGCCCGTCTCGTTGGCCATGCGTGCCTTGTAGATGCTGTCTGCCGCATTCTGCTGGGCCTGTTGCCAGCCATTGGTGTTGGCCGTGGCCGCGTCGTACAGGCTCTTGGCGTTGCCAATCCCCGTGTCGTACAGGTGCGTTGCAGGATTGACAGTATCGTTGTACGTGCGCTCATCATAGGCCGTACCGTTGGCGTAGTTCTCTTTGCTGAGGTCGTTGGCATGCTGGTAAATAGCGTCAGCGGTCTTGCTTGCCCCGTTATAAGCGTTCGTCAGGTAGTCATTCGTGGCCTTGTAAACATTGCCGTAGTTATCCGACTGATTCTGATAATGCCGGTTGGCCTCATCCACGGCCGCCTGATAGGCGCTCTTGACATACGAGGAAGAGTCATTCAGGCGCGTATCCGCACGATGCTGGACATTGTTATAGGACGTATTGGCATTTTCGGCCGCGTCCTTGTACATGTTGTCATCGAGGTTCGTGCCAGCATTGTACGCCTTGTCCCTTGCGTCCTTATGCTCCTTGTACCCGTTGTCGATAACAGACTGCTCAGCATTATGCGTAGAATCTGCCACGGAATCTGCTGCGTGATAGGCGTTGTTCGCGTTCGTCGTAGCATTCTGCTCATTCGTATTGGCGACATCCATACCAGCCTTATAAGTATTGTCATAAACACTCTGGTTGGCATTATGCGCCTTGTCGGCCGCACCCTGCTGATTCTGATACGAGGAATCGATGTAATCCTTGTCCCTGCCGTACCAGTTCTTGGAGTTATTCATGTTCGCGTCATAGCGTGCCTGCGTGGCCTTGCTATTGGCGTCGTAGATGTCCTTGGTGGCATCGGATATGGCCTTGTAGCCGTTATCCCGCGCCGCCTTCGTGGCGTCATAGTTGCCCTGAATGCCGTTGAGATAGTCCGTATGAGTCTGGTTCTCGTTGGCCAGGCGGGAGTCATACCGGCTCTTGGTGTAGTCACGGCGGGCACCATAGCCCTTGTCGTTGCCAGCCATTTCCGTGTCGTACATCTGCTTATAAGCATCACCAAGAGTATTCAGGAGGTCATGGTTCTGGTCTTTGGTCATGGAGTAGGCATCGCGGGCCGCATTGGCACGGCCTGTGAGGATACCCGCCTGCGTCTGCATGTCCCTGTTGTAGTTCTCTGCATTCATATGGGCAATCTGCTGAGCCTCATTGCTGATACCCTGGGAAGCATACGTGGAGTTGATGATGCCCTTATTCGCCAGCTGTTGCATGAGGCGGTCGTTGTACTGATCCATGGCATGCTGGTTGACGATATCACGGTTCTTCTGGTACTCATCAGGAAGGGTGCCCTTGGAGAGGGACTTGAAGTCGTCATCCACGTCAGCCATGGAGTTCGTGTAACGATCCTGACCTTTCTGCATGTTGTCCGCAATACGGTCCGTAAGACCATTCATGCGGTCCATGTGACGGCTGGTAATGTCGTTCAGCTTGTTTGTATAGTCATCAAGGTCGCTCTGGCCTCTCTGGTTGTAGTCATCGACAATATCATTGCGGGCACTGGCGGCGCGGTCATTCTCGTCATCTATGGCTCTGTTGCGCTTATCCGCGTCCGCCATTGAGGCCGATCTATAGGCACGGGACTCCTCGTCACGCCTGCCTATATAATCGTTACGATTCTTCAGGAGCTCTTTGTCATAGTCGCGTGTCCAGTCCTGCTCGCGCTGCTGTGCCTGTTCCTTGGCATTGGCCATGCGCCTGTCGTAGAGGTCGGCGTTGATACGGGACTGCCAGCCATAATGATTCGCTTCCCGGCGGCTATCCTCTTTATAGTCCGCGAGGGCTTGGTTACGCTTGGATTCCCCCTTGCGCTGTGCCTCATCCAAAGCATACTGATAATCGTTGAGCGCCGTCTGCTTGCCCGCCTTATAAGCATCAGCTTCATGGCCGCTCTGGTTCTCGTACATGTTTGCCGCATTCCGGCTGTCCTGCTCGTACTGGGAGAGGCGGCGCTGTTCACTGCCGTTGCGGCGGTCCATGGCGTCCTGCACGTCACGGTTACGGGCCTCCTCAGCATTACGCATATCCTGATCATAAGCAGAGGATTCTGCATCATGGCGAGCGCTCATGTCATCGAGGGCTTTCTGCGTGTCCCCGTGACGCTGGCTCTCCAAATCACGGGTAGCATCCTTATAAGCATCAAGAGCAGACTGGCCACCCTGCCTATAGTCATCGAGGGCCTGACGCTGGTCATGGGCATAGGTGTCATTGGCGGCCTGCCCTTCCGCTTCCCGCTTGTCCAAGCGTTCCTGCCCGCTCTGGCTCCGTCTCCAGCCAGCTTCTTCTGTGGCCTCGCGGTATGCCTTTTCCTTGTCGTGCATATCGTTACGGAGCTCATCGATGTTCCGGCCATGCTCTGCCTGCGCCTTGTCAGCAATTTCCTGCGTACGGCTGGCATACGCATCCGTGTTGGCATTGCCTGCATTGGCGTGGCGGGCATTCTCTGCCTGCTCACTTTGGGTCATGTTATCCTTGGCGCGGTTGAGACTGTCCTCATAAGCATGAGTAAGGAAGTCGCCCTCCTGCTTATGGTTGACGATGTTCTTGTCCGTGGTGGATTTGAACTGCGCCTGATTGTCCCTCACGGCATCAAGATAACGATCAAGGATACGGTCACCGCTGCCCTTGTAGTCATCGAGGGCCTTATCCATGTCTCCCTTATACTTGTCCTTGAGAGCTTTCCAGTCAGGATTGTAGGTTTTGTTGATATAGTCCAGCGCCTCGCCCTGCAGTTTCTTGGCACCGTCAAGGCCATTCTGGGAATAAGCCTGCAGGCGATCCTGAAGCTCTTTCTCTTCCTTGGTCTGTGCAGGGATATCCCGCTTCTGCACGGTGGTGCTGGAGCCGTGATGGCCCTTGTAGTGGCAGTGTCCAAGATGTACGGCAGGACGCATGTAGCAGTCGTACTCTTCTGCTAATCTCATATCGTCATTCCTTTCTGTTATTTATCAGCTGATAAAAGAGGAGGAACCTCTTCGATGAACACCCAGTACCATATCCCATTAGGACGATAGCCAGACAGTGTGAGGTCAAGGTGTGCGTGAGTCTGCCGCAGAAAGGCCCTGGGTGAGCGCATGGTCTGCGTCACCAGCCATCTGCAGTGGTGCTCGCGGGCCACTTCCCTGCCCTTGCGCTGAATCCAATGGATATCATTGACCGTGCAGCAGTGGTCGAGAATGAGCGCGTCACCTGCCACCTTGTAGGTGATGAACCCCTTATGAGGTGCATATAGGAGCGTGTAGTCCTCCTCCAGCACAAATGGTTCTGTCTTGGCTTCGTAGGCCCTGATATAGTCCCTGAGTGTCATCGGCGTTCCTCCTTCAATGAAATATTACCGTCAGGAGAGACTGTCGAGCTGATAGTTATTCAGGCATACCTGCGCGGCATGGCGACTCTTGCGGTAGTAGGTAACCATGTACTCAGCATCCATCAACACAATGCCCGTAAGAGGTGTGGCCTGACGATCTCCCATGCGGATATAGCCCACCTTGTCCAAAGAGAAAAACGGAGCATGCAGTCCCTTCAAGTCCTGCTGTTCCTCTACCGTGAGAAATTTCTCTGCCTCATAAGAGGGATGAATGTTGCCGCCTGTCTCCACCGTTCCTGCCACGTAAACCTTGTCTCCCAGTTTGAGGCACAGGAGCGGCTGGTCTTTCAGGGCATCCTGCACCCGCTTATCCGACCAGTCATAGAACAGGACGGGGATAAGGTATGTAGTGCCCGCGAACATCTTCTCCGGGTCATGGGGGTCAGCCCCCTGCTTGCGGTAGTAAAGCGTAACTCTGTTGACTGCAGCCATATCAGATCGCCTCCGGCCATACGATGAAAATGTTGCCCTGAATCTCTGACAGACTCTCAGGCATCTTCTTGAATGTCTGGACACCATAAGCCTGCATGCAATGAGTTGCCTGATCTGCCTCTGTTGCCCTGCCTGCCTTGGTTGCATTGGTAGCTACATCTGCGGCATAGGCATGTCGTACGGATAAAGAGAGCTGGACGTCATCCGAGCCATCAATGGCAACCTTGGTCTTGACAATATCATCCGTGATATCACCGCCAACAGTGAGGTTGAATGGCTTAGCCAGCTTATTAGCCGTATCTGCGTTGCCTATTACATCACCCTTAACAGAGCCCGTGATGATGTCTGCCTTGATGGCGTGCGCCGTGAGGGATTCCGCAACCACGTCTGCCTTCCTGCCCGTATCTTTAGGGTTAAGCAGGTCAACTGTGCGGCCATCCTTCTCCAGAACCATTACGTTGCGTGTCGTAGATGCAGATGCTGTAGGCAGAGCCGAGACACTGATAATGCCAGTCTTGTCTGTCACAGCAACGCCGAGGAATACTCTTACGCACTTGCGCCACGAGCCACCATCATAATAGTAGGTGTGCGCCGTGTTCGGGTTGTAGATATGCTGATCCTGCTGGGCATTGGTCGGATAGCCATAGGATGTGATGCAGGGATAAGCACTAGTGCCATAGGAAAGCTTGCCATCTGCCTGACGTTCCACATAGAGATACTGGGTCGTGTTCAGGCCCGGGCACCACACGTTGATATTGTTCGTGGCGATCGTCTCCGTATAGTTGGTGACACGGCCATGAGCGAAGCCATCGGCAAAGTTAATCACGACAGGCTTTGCACCACTGCCATCACCCGTGGTATCCTCGCCATTGATACCCACATAACGGGAGCCGCTCTGATACGTGAGGAAGTCAGGCTCACCGTTGGCGTTGTAATGGCAGTCCAGCACAATGTTGTAGACACCCGTGGGTGCTGCTTTAGATGAGGACTGCTCAGACGGAGCAGGAGTCGGCGTTGGTGCAGGAGAAGGCGTATTGCCCTTCGATGGCGTGTAACCCTTCAGGTCATCCTTACTAGCCTTGGTGTCAAGGAGCTGGTAAAGGTTGCGGATATCGGCGTCATCGTTAATAAAGCCCTGCTTGATGGTGGTGCCGTTCTTGGAAATGTTATTCGGATATTTACGGTTCATTTTGTATCAAACCTCCAGATAATCATATTCGAGCTGACGGAGGGCAATAGCGCCCTGCGTGACATGGATATCAACCTGCACGGAGCGGTTGGAGCCACAGGAAGGCCGCAGATTCTTCGTGTAGCCATCTCCCGTGTCGATAGGCTCATTGGCCTCCTCGATCTGCTCATCGCCCTTGTCCTCGATAGACTGCTCACCGTTGCCATTGAGCGTGAGCACCGTGGTCTTCTTTCCCACCTTGACCGTCATCTGGCCCGGCAGTCTGTTATGAGTGACGATATTGCGGTTCATCACGATAGTTCTGCGCTTATGCGGCAGTCTGTTGGGGCCTGTGATGCGCGTCTCCATCTGGATACCCATATCCTTGTCTGTGTCGGGGGAGAGCTTGCCGATGTAAGGCCCCTCTGCCACATAGATATCGTTGCCATTAACAGCTACGTCATGCAGGTTGTAGGTAAAATGACGGGTGGTGAACACGCCCCTGCCATCGTCATAGCGGCTCACGTAGGAATAGATGTACGTAGGAGCAGACGGTGACGGCTGAATCCATATCTGCTTTTTGGGAGCTACATGGAATACGCGGCAATCATGGGTGACCTGCGTGGAAAGCCTGCCATTAACATTCCTGCCAATATCCACAGGTGCTACGTCTGCTGAAGTATCCGATGGCTGTAAGAGCTGGAATCCTGCAATACCTACGCTGTAGAGCTGGTTGCTCACGGATAAGCAGGAATCATTGCTCATAAGGTAGGCAGTGCGGGATACTGGCGCCGAGGCAAGCACCTCGATGCTGTGCCCGTCTGCTACCTGAACAGAATCCTTATACAATCTGTAGGCCTGGCCGTCCTCCTTGTAGACGATGATATTGTCGGCCAGAAAGCCCACACCGATAATGTTGCCTACACTGCCATAGCCTACGGTGATTTCCTGTGCACTGGTCTGCTTATCAGGGTCTACCTTCCAATCTTGATACGTTCCCACGGCAGACATGTGCAGGTTGGCGTCATGCTCATACCAAGTCAGGACACGGGCATTGTAGAGGGCCACACCTGATGCATTGGGAGAGCCGCTGATATCCTTCAGGGCATGGTTCTCAACAAACTGCAGGAAGGAGCCTGATGCTACAAGCACCGTGTGATTGTACAGAGCATAATGGGGCTTGGATGTGCCGCTGAGCGTTCCCAGTTCAATAGGAACATTCTGGAAGGCCTCATCAATCTCATAGAGCTTTTCTGCCGTAGAGAAGTAGAAGCAGTTATTTACCTCATCGTGAAACAGGGAGTCGATGTCCCCTGCTGCAGAGTGATAGATGGTAAGCACGCCGGGGCTGGTGGCCAGACCGCCATCCTCCGTGTCATACTCGCAATTTTCTGCTGTTACCAGCGAAGCATCCCCGATGGATTCAGCATCCCTAGACCAGTCAAGGCCGTAGGGATAAGCCTGCGAGCTGTAATGCAGATACTCCGTCATGCGGGCGCACCACCTTTAGCCGCCTTGATGGCCGACATCAATTCTTCCACGAAGGCCTTATCCTGCTGGCAGGACTCAATCGGCATCATAATCTTCTTCTTGATTAAGTAGCTGGCCACGAAGCACAGGCAGGAGCCATAAGCATCCGGCATGGGCAGCGTGTCTGTCATGTTCGATACGTGAGATAGCGCGTGGGTATAGCGCACGCCCTCGATACGGTAGTCATCAGGGTCTAAGAGCTTGAAATGGCCGTCCGATACGTATACGGGATAGCCATTATGGGGCTGGAAGTCGGTGAAGTTGTCCGGCACTGGGTCGTTATCCTTGATATTGGTGGTACTGGTGACCTCATGGGCCGCCATACCTGCAAGAAAGTAGCCGATGAGGTCAAGGGCATCGTTGATGTACTGCAGATTCTCCTCATCGCTGTCCAGTAGTTCGTCCGTTTCGAGGTTAATCTGGCTGATAAGCTCAGATACTGTCATATTGTCATCTCCTTATGAGTGTTATACGCGCCACGGGGCGCTGTTGCCGTTGCTCACGATGTAAGACCAGCTCCTGTTGGCCGTGATGGAGTACACGTCCTTCGTCATCTGCTGGATAACCTGTGCATCATTCTGGTTGATGCCGCCAGCAAGCATCACGAGGCTGTACTTCTTGATAAGTGGCACAAAATAGGCAGGCAATGGCAGGTCACTATCCATGTCATCATGGGTCAGCGTAGTGAAGCCCTGCTTGTACTGGATAGTCACGACATCAGACGGCGTGTAGAGGGTATTGCCCACGACGCGGTAGGTGGAAGGGTTGAGCTTGTCGCCCTTGCCAATAGGCGTGAGCTCATCACCATTGATGTCGTACACGTCTACGAGGGTTACGCAATCCTCAGGGAGCTCTGTTGAGCCCTTTTTCAGCTTGAGCTGCACTGTAGTATCGAGAATAGCGCTATCACTGGCCGCCAGTGTGTTGTAAATCATCTCCAGGGCGTTGTTGATGCTGTCGATAAGTTGATAATCGCTGAACTTGGCTCCTGAGATATCCTGCACGGTGGGTGCCATGCGGATGCTCTTGATAAGCTGCTTAATCGTCATAGTCATACCCTCCCCGAGCAGGCCTTGAACAGCTCTGGATAGTTGCGGATCAGGCGGTCGCGGGCCTGCGTGTCGTTATTCTCTAGGTAGCTGATGGCATCTGCGTCATGCTTATGAGCCAGCAGGTGTACCGTCCCCATATCAATATGGGCTACGCGGCGGATCTTGCCGAAGAACGGGATATTGATGAATCCGTCATCCTTGCGCTCCTCGGCATTCTGCTGGAGTACCGCGTCATTGTTGCCGATATGGATGATACGGTCATCCCTGCCATCCTTGGATAAAGACAGGAGATGCCGCTGGATGTCATCCTTGTCGGATAAATCAATCATGGAATCACTCCTTGCTAATAAAATAGGACAGGGCGCTTGCCCTGCCCCTGGCAGTTGGTTTAGGAGATATATTTGATGGAGGAAAAGTTATTCTTCAGTGTGTCACTTGCCAGCGCCAATCTTGATGATGGCCGATGCTTTCTCTGCTTTACCTTCCAGCGTGCACTCGCCGATTATGTAGCCAGCTTTGGAGTCGCCCAGCTTCGGCAAGTCTGCCTTATGGACGTTGCGCAGCCAAGCGACCTTGAAGTAAGACGGGTCGAGCACGAAAGCTGTATCCGACGGCATGAAGCGCGAAGCGACAATCTCGATGCGGCCAAAGTCGGTATCATAGACATCAACGGCCTCCGTCAGGGTCTTGTCCTTCGCCGCAACTGTCTTCGTATTGGAGGTCGTCATAGCCGAGACTGCACGCTTGTTGGCACCAGAGACAACCAGTTTCGTCGGCTCGCCACCCTGCTCCCATGCAGCCTGCAGGGCATCACCGATAACCTTGCCCGTGATGGACGCTGCCGTGAGGATGTTCGTCTTCACAATGCCCGGTACACCAGCCATCTGGCGTGCTTCCGTCTTGGAACCAGCCTTGGCCTCCGTATTGTTTACCAGAGCATACTCCAGATCCTTGGAGAACTGCTTCATCGCCTTATAAGCGTTGTAAGCATACTCGTCCTTGACGCCCGCTGTGTTCACAGCCTGCTGCGTTTCCGTAACCTTGTAGTCCTCTTCGATAATCTGGGTGTAGTTGCCCTTACGGACACGGGACGGAACCTCGTGTGCCGTAATGTCCTCGCCCTCGACGTGAGCATTGGCCTTAGCCGGTTTGAGCTCATCCTCGACGAACTCATGGTACGTGGCGTTGGCTTTCGTCTTGCCGAACATGGAGACAAGCGGCGTCTCCGTCGGGCTGATGTTGGTTACAATGTCCGTGAGGTCTTCACGGTTCGTCTTTTCGTCATAGCTGTAAGTAGCCATTTATTTCAATTCCTTTCTGTTAAGAGAAGATGCCCAGGCTCTTGAGGTAAGCGAACTGGTCATCGCCGCGTTTGGATGCCAGCGTCTTCTTGCTCAGACGAGCCTTGGGCTCATTCCGCTGCCCTGCACCCGGTGCCTCCGTAGCTGGCGGCTGAGGTGCCTGTGTTGCTTTGGAGTGTGCTGGCGCGGATACAATCTGTCTGCAGTAGTCCCAGTGTGCCTTGAGGAGATCGAGGTCATCCATAGTAGCCTGACCGCTCTGAAAACGTGCATAGGCAGTCATCAGGTAAGGAGCAACCTGCTGGCCCTTCTCGCCACTTGCACCCAGCTTATAAATCATGGACTCGAAGATGTTCTCAATCTGCGGCGTAAGGGGGTCTCGCCGTGCCTGGTCAGCGAAATCCTGTACAGCCATGTTGCGGTGGTTAATAGCATCGCTTTCCCGAGCCTGCATCATCTGTACCTGATTGAGCGCATACGTGTGCGTGGGGTCAAACTGGTTGAACTCGCCATGGGGAATGCCCAGCATGTCTTCAGCGCGGGCTACGGCCGCATCATACGACTGTTGTACCTGCTCTCCTTTTGTCGGTGCCTGGGTCTGCTGCTGTTGGTTCTGTGTGTTGCCTGCCGCTACCTGAGCAATCAAAGACTCATAACGGCGGCGTTCATCCGCAAGCTCCTGTGTCTTGCGGCTATAGTCGGCCTGACGCTGATAACCAGCGACGAGTTCCGACTGGGGTACCTGCTTCTCCTCGCCGTTCACTTTCACGGTAAACATCGGCTCTGCAGGGTGCTCTGCTGGCTTGTCCTGCGGCTTCTGCTCCTTATCAGCTTCATGGTTCGGTTCTGCATCTGTGGAGTCGAACACACCCATTTTCTTGAGTGCGCTCAGCTGCTCTTCCTCATTCATGCTTCCGAGGTCTTTCGTGTCAGCGCTGTCATTACGACTTTCCTCGTTGGAAGATGAGGTATCAGTCGCAGTGGTTTCCTGAGGCGCAGACTGCTCGGTACTCTCTGCTGGAGTGCTGTTGGCTTGGTCTTCCATTTAGAATCACTGTTCCTTTCTGTTATTCAGAAGGCTTATTGTCCTTCATAAAAGTATTACCATCTAACTTTTTAGCCATGGCTGATAAATGTGCCTGAAGCTGCCTGCACTCTTCGTTGACGGCCAGCAGGGCATCATTCATCTTTTCCATACGGTCACCCATGGCCTTGATAAGCTGGACAGGCGGCTTGGTGGCGAGCTCTTCATCCGTAAAGTTCTCAAACCTCATACTCACGCAACTCCTTTTCTGCTAACGTAGCGGCACTGATACGCATCTTGAAGCTCTGCTCCAGGTCATGTAGGAGACGGAGGGCTACGTGTGCTCGCTCCAGTTTGATGCTGGAAAGCTCTGTCGTAGAGAGCTCATGCACGAGAGCTTCACGTTTATCATTCATGAATGGTGTAAGGTAGGTATACGCCTGCTGGGCCTCCTGACCATCCTGTACCTGCTGGCGTAGCATAGTGAGACGATTATCATCCATTGTACTGTTCCTCCTGCGGGTTTCCGTTACTCATAAAGGCAAGGGCCTGTGCGGCATCCGGCGCTCCATGTTCTGGTGCCCTGTTGGCATCTGCCTTGGTGTGTTCATTAACAGCATTCTGCAGGGCATCCTGACGAACTTTCTCCGTCATCATCTGAGGTGTTGCCTGCAGGCCCATAGAATTAAGGAGCTGCATCTGCGCCTGCCACGGTAACTGGTCATAACCTACGGATACCTTCGGGGGCTGTGCCTGCGGCTGCTGCTGTTGCTGTTGTGCCTGCTGTTGCTGGAGATACTGCTGGGACTGCTGCGGGTTCATGATGAACTGGTCAGCATCCTTATATCCGAGCTCGTTGCAGATCTTAGTGAAGAGATTGTAGAACTGCTCAGGGCCAGTCATGCCGATCTGAGCCAGCTGCTGGACAAGCGGGACAAGCATCTGCAGTGCCTGCAAGTGCTCCTGATGGCTGGAAGCGCCCATGCCTGCATTGATAACGAGGTCGTAGCTCCCATCGAGATCATCCGGCGTAATGGTGAGCGGCTGGTTGGCCAGTCGGATAACCATAGGCTGATTGACAAAGAGCTGATTCAGTTTTATGAGATATCTGAAGAGCTCAGAGATACCCGTCTCCGCGAAGGTACGGGCAATGAGCTCCAGACGCATATTGGACTGCTGGGTCAGCGTCTGAATGCCTGTAGCCGTCTTGTTGAGACTGGAGGAATCCATGCCCTGATTGTACTTGGTGACGCCGGACATCTCCTGTTTGGCATCATCCAAATACTGCAGCATATTCATCGACCATGGCTGCACTGGAGCAGCTGGTAACGGTTGGATGGCCTCAGAGACGTTACCGTTGACCCTGATGTAGCGATTATTGTTGATGAGGTCATTGGGGTCAAGGATCTGTGTGAGGTCTACAGCCATCTTGCTGTCGTTGCTCTGTGCGAGGTTGTAGATCATCTGCCGCAGGATGGCCGTCTTAGAATGCTGGATGGGAGCAATAGTATCGACATAACCTTTATCCGGCCAAATTTTATGGGGCTCAGGAGACGCTGTTAATAAAAAGAAGGGGGCGCGCTCGTACGTGTTCTTCTCGATGCGAAGAATCTGGTCACCGCTGATGGTGATGATGTACGGTTCCAGCACGGCATTCGGGTTGTCCGTGACATTGATATCGACATAGCACTCATAGAGCTCCACCTTGCGCCTGCCTGTATCTACCTCGTTGCCATCTTCATCGATATGCATATTGTTATAGGTGTCGAGGGCCGTGTAGTGCGGGTCTGTACCATTAACAGCGAGCTCTTCTACGGCATGCATATCATACAGGCCTGTCTCTGCCTGCTTGCGCAAATGGTCGATAGACACCACCTTGCGATGTGCTACAAAAGCACAGTCATGCAGGGATGTGGCCGTCGGGTCAAATCGGAACTCGCTGGCAAGCACGTTGCGGATGCGAGGCCGATTCTTATCGATGACCTGTAACGTATAATGTACGGTGACGTTGCCATCGGCTTCCTGTGGCTCAATGGACTCTACCTTTCCACGACTGCCCTCGATCTGCTGGGTGAATAAGGCGAGGTTTTGGGCATCCACGGTGTCACTGTGCTCCTCCGGCTTATAGGTGCGCTCCCAGTCACATTTGACAATACCACAGTTGGTGATAAGACTGTCGAGCATCCATTGATAAAAGGTCATGTAGGCGCTCCCGTGCTCCAGCTCATAGTTGACAAGCTCCTGCATCACCTTGGCCCGCTGTTCATCATCAGGGCCTCCATCGCGTCCTTCCACGCTGATAACGTCTGAAGACTGGAAGAACGTCTTCATGAGGCTTGGCATGACAGACGAGATGGTATCATGCACGTCGGTGGACACGAGAGAGCACTTCTTGCTGAGTGACGGGAACATCTGCTCATAGTAGTGCTTATCTGCATTGTAGATGCGGTAGCGCTCGATAACCTTTGGCTCAACCTCCTGCTCATAGTAGGCGTTGCTGGCCTCGATATCCTGCCTGAGTTTGCTTATGAGCTCGTCACGCTTGGCATCGGATAACTTAATCGGCATATTTTTCCTTCTTTCTTTATTTACATGGCCCCCGCTGTAGGCCACTTGTATTGGTCATAGCTCATGTGATAGCCCGAATTGCGCATCTCATGGCACAGGGCGTATCTGAGAGCATCCAGCAGGTGATTGTCCCTGTCCACGGGCTTCGGTATCGCATTGCCATCCTTATCCTCTCTCCATGAGTAGACAGAGAGCTCATTGATAAGCGGCAGGAGTGTCTTGTCCACGATGATACGCAGGCTCTGCAGATAACGAATGCCAAAGTTGATGCTGTCAGGGCCCTTTGGTGCCGGCTGAGCTGGTATGCGGTACTGGCGCAGCTCCTGAATGCTCTTGGGCTCTGCACTATCGCAGTAGATAACATCGTGAGGATTTCTCATAAGGTTCTGGATAGAGGCCGCAACCAGATCATTGGTATAGCCCTTGAGATATTCAGCCTTGGTTACGTAGAGGATGCGCCGGTCTGTGTCCAGATGGCACTCTATGAGAGCCGTCGGATCATTGGCGAAGCCGAAGTCGCAGCCATAGAGATAGGAGTCGAACTCCTTATCAGACAGGTCCTCGGTAGACCAGTTGGTAAAGATGATGTGGCCCAGTGAGCCCCAGTTGCCTTCTACATATACGGAACGGTAGTAAGGGTCTGAGGTGGCTTCCATGGCCGCCTTATCATCATCCGTGAGGAAGCTGTTATCGAGGTACGTGGTCTTGAGGATAGCCGTCATGTCATCCTCATAATGGGTGGTGGCGTCCGACCAGTGCCCTGCAAAGTAGCTCTGGTATATCCAGTGGAGCTGATAAATCGGGTTGAACGACATAATCAGGCGCTTGGGAACTGTGGCTACGCCTCGGAGTCGCTTGTCGAGCTGCAGGATATCGATCTTCTCGGCCTCAGTCGCCTCTTCCACCCAGATGTCCGTGATGACGCCCTTTGCTGGTGTCACGGACTTAATCTTCTCGCTGTCGTCGAGACCTGCAAACATAACCTGATAACCATTAGGCCCTGTGATTACGAGATCACTCTTGTTAACAGCGAAAAGGCTGGCTACCTTGAACCTGCTGATAGCCTTGACTACCTCATTGAATGTAGATTTGCGGATGGTGTTGCCTACCTTACGGCATATGAGGTAGTTGTGCCCACCTTGGAGCATATCGATGATGCACCGCTGGGCCAGGAAGTAGGATTTGCCTGACGAAGAACCTCCATAAAAAATCTGATAACGGTGCGTGTCCTGCAGGTATGGCCTGTACACGGGATTGATGACCTTGGTGCTGATGTGTATGTTAATCATGGAGCTTATCCTTAATATCGCGCAGGTCGTGGTGAATCTCCCAGAGGATGGACAGGGCGACCGCACCCATGCCAAGGATAAGGTTATCCACCGGCTGCGGGGTGATGCAGTACATGAGAACACCAAGGTAAATCAGAACAATAGACAGGTCAAGGCAGAAGTCTGCCGTATACTCGACCTTAATAAAATCTCGGATATGTTTCATCATTGATTGTCATCCTCCAGTGAAACGTGAATATCAACATGGCCGTTGTCAGGTGTGTCTCCCAGCGTAGCTGCCGCTGTTCTCTGAGCACTCTGGAGGGCACTCATAAGGGAATTGATGGCCCTGGGATCTGCTACCTGATCCAGCAGCTCCTGTATGCGCAGGACGCCTGTGGTGGCCGCCTGGAACACCTTAAGATTGAAGTCACAGCTATCCTCGGATATCTCCTCGACCATCTTGTCTGTAGTACGTGCTCGTACCTTATTGACGAACTGCTCACGTCGGAGGAGCCACTGCTCTTTCTTGGCCTTCGTGCCAATTCTAGCTGGTGATGGGCCATATTTCTCACTGAGCTCTCTTTGTGTCGGGTAGTGATGGCCTGTCTCATCGTCATAGCCACGCACATAATCTCTTTCAATGGCCCCCCAGTCATACTTGGGCCTGTTGTGGCCGCCGCTGGCCTTGAAGGGCTTATCTTTTTTATCAGTAGTAACTTTGTTGCTCACTCTCTTGCTCACCTTCCTCATAGAGATATTACCGATGAGGATATAGCTATTTGTTATACAATTAAATTGTATGCTATATATTAGGTGAGACGTAGAGACACTCATAAGGAAGATAAGGGCGCGGCCTTCCCTTGTCTATGGACTACACCTCCCTCCTGCCCTCCGCTTCGCTCCGGGCTCCTATCCCCCTGAAAGAGCCGATGAATCTAAATGTGTTCTATATCCAATCAGGAGGGGTCTACATTCTCCTGTAGGGTATGGGTACGATGAGAGTAAGGGGACGGAGGTAAGATGGCCGTGGAAGGGCAGGAGAGACGCAGAAGTAGCTCCTCCATATTATCAGAGACGAAGATACGATATTCGTACTTACAGTATGATACGTAGAAAATGGCTCAGGAAGGGTCTGTACGCTCTTGTTAAAGAGTACTCCCGTACCAGTGCCGAAGAATGGGGGTAATGGCCCGCAGAAGCCAGCCTCGCTCACACACAGGCCTGTCCTATAAATAACTGAAGATACCTCCCCCTGTGATAGGCGGCCGCCGCTCCTCCTGCCCGCAGGTATAGGGAACAGTCCCTCAGATTCTGGAGGTGCCTCCACAGCAGCAAGCTTCTCCAGTTTATATCCTCCACGACCATCCTTTAGGGTGTGAACCCTTTTGTTATACAATTATAAGGGATTACCACCCTTTTTGAACACCCAAAAGTGGCTTGAGGCTAGTAATGACGGGCATCACGGCCATTTCAGGAGGCCCCCAGATTTTGGGGGAATATGGCATGAATCCCCCCAGATTTTGGGGGCTTTTTTAGGGGTAAAATGGCATCAAAAAAGAGCAGCCACATCGGACTGCTCTGCCTTACCCTATGGTGTCTTTGATTCTCTGGTGCACATCTTCCTGCATCTCAGCCAGCGCCTGAATATCTTCACGAAGGTCGTCAGATATCTGGTGATTGGCCATGTACTCGGTAACTGACTTTTCGATCAGGGCCGTGGTGCTCATGCCCAGCACGCCAGCATAGGACTTCATATTCTTTATCAGCTCAGGTTCCAGCTTGATGCTGATCATCTTCTTGAGTGGACCGTCTTTCTTTCTCATTGCAGATTCCTCCTCGACTATATTATACTCTTCTCCCCTCTTACAGTCAATACTGAAATACTTTATGAGCAAATATTGACGTATATACTCAATAGGTCTATAATAAATCATGTCAGGGGGAGAGGTTGACGGCGCTATCCCCGAATGGTATCATCAAGCCGCCTAGAACACTCCAGAATAAAATCCTCATCTTATCTGAAAAGAGGTATCGACGTACGTAATGAAAATAGTAGAGACAGCGAGAGCACCGGCGTGTGAGATAAACCGGCAGTTAGTCAAGGAGGCTAATAAGGATGAAAAAGGACACCCAGGCTCTGAGGGGCGAGAACATCGGCGAGGTAGACTACATCAAGCACAAGGAGTATTGGCACGCCAGCAAGAACAAGTATGACATCATGCAGGGCAAGAAACACCTCAATGTCTACGATGCAGGTATGGATACCCTTGTAAATGACAAGACCATCGGGAGTACAGACTTCCGCCGCATCTGTCAGCTGTTTACCAGCATCAACGACGACAACGAGATCTGTACCCGCAAGCACGGCACCATCATCCCCGTCAGTACTAAGGAAGACATTATGAAGATTGTCGGCATCACCTCCGCAAAGACGTGGCGTGACAACTTCTGGCCGATGATCCGCAAGCGTCGCATCGTCCTGACCATGATCTACGACAACATGACGAATGATGACAAGAGCATGCGCTTCATTGTCAACCCCCTCTATACCATGAGGAGCCGTGGCATCAGCCCGCAGGTCTACAAGCTCTTTTATCAGGAGCTGGACAAGATTCTGCCCAAGGCTGCTATCAAAGACCTGCGCATCCTCTCCGGCATGACGGCAGAAGCCGAGGATAGGGAAAAGAAAAGAGCAGAGATATACGAGGCCCGCAGGAACGCTCCCGTGTATAATGGCCAGCAGGCTCTTGAGCTCTTTGCCCAGCACCTGATGGAAGATGCAGACAATCCTCGTATCTATGCACTGAACGAGGCTGGCCGGCATGGTATGCACGTGACGAATCCTACATTAGATAAAGATCTCTACTTTACCAGCAATACACCTGCCGTCTATAAGGGCGACACCAATCCCTGCAACGAAGACATCACCCAGTTCCGCGCCTGGTACCTCGACTTTGATGCAGGCCGTGGCGAGGATGGCCGCTACTATAATCTCGATGAGGTTCTGGAGCACAAGAAGATGTTCGTTAGCATCATCAACGCCCTGCCCGCACCTACGGCTGTTAATGAAACGAGAAACGGCTTCCATGTCTACTGGGCCTGCGAAAACGTCACCACGGAAGCTGAATGGAAGGAAGCCGAGGATGCACTCCTGGATGCCGTGCAGATTGCCGACACCGCCTGCCGCAACTGCGCACGTCTTATGAGAGTCCCCAGTTCGATGTGGTGCAAGGATGGTTATGATCAGTTCCGTACCCGCCTCCTGTTCTATCGTGACATCACCTACACAGCTGATCAGCTAAAAAAAGAAACCTTCTTCCATTCTTTCAGTGCTGCCGCTCGTGTCACCCGATATCAGGAGAGATACCCACAGACCAAAAAGACAGCGAAGAAAACTCCTACCGTGATGCAAGTCAAGGCTACCAGCGAAGAGCAGCAGGCACGTCTGAATGCCATCAGAAACCTGTCACTCGATACTTTCGATGTGCCAGATCAGACAACGCACGTAGGCAACGCACTGGACTACATCAAGTGCCACGCCAACCTTGCCGAGTTCCTGCTTATCAGCAGCCCGATCAGCTTCTGCGATATCTTCCACGATGACAGGCACCCTTCCGCCTCTATCTACGATAACGGAGAGCGGCCTGACCGATACTACTGCTCCAGCACCACATCTCCCGTTGATGACAAAGGCTGGACTATCGTGGATTGCGTGGTGGCGCTCGCCCACTGCTCTGTCAGGCAGGCACTCCGCTACCTCTGCCAGGTCTACAACGTATCTGCCTGTAAGGAGATGGCCGCATGATAACCAACACACAAAAAAAAGAGTTCCAGCCGAAGCTGAAGCCCTCTCACACTTACGAATAAAAGTATAGCACACAGAGTGCCGTACATCAAGACACGACAAGAAAACATATTTAATCAAAGATTAATCATCCCAAATGGGCATAGCGGTTCCAAATCCACTTAATATATAAATGTAAAATCCTTCGGGACAAGCCCCAAGGTATGTCTGCACTACAGAGGAGATTCCCGTATGACGGGGTACTTCTCCTCTTGCGTGACCAGTTATCTTTACTCCCCCTTTTTGATGGCTGGTGACGTAAGAGGGGGGAATCGATCATCAGTTTATTGTAGAAAAAAAAGGAGTCTCACTATCATGAAACACAACAGCATCATCCGCGACGTCATGCAGCAGCACAAGGCCAACCGCATCACTCAGGACGCCATCAACGCCCTTGAAGATCATGAGTGGGATAAAGCGATAGTAATGGCCACGAGAGGATTGAACTACTCGGGTATCATCAGCCAGCGCCTTGCCCTCAACATGGTTATCCAAATTGCCTCCTTTGCGCTGGCAGGCCATGATGTAAGCAGCAGCCTCGCCCTGGTCTACGACGTGCAGTGCTAACAGCATGACGGAGCGGCACCCTGATTTCGATACTTCAGAAGAAACGATGCCAGTAGGTCATATCCACGACTGGAGCCACATCGAGGGCAACACGCCTGCCAGGGTGGCCTGCATGGACACTGAGCCAGCAGCACGTACCACACTCTACACGCTCACGCACCTATCTGAGATGCTGAGCGCCGATAATATCGAGGACAGGGAGGATGCCCGCGAGATGGTTTCCCTTCTCCACCAGCTCTCCCCAAAAGAACGCCGTGCCATCTACTGCAACATCATCTCTCCCTGTCTCTCCCGCAGGGAAATTGAGGCGCAGGCACCACTCCTCCGCAGTATCGTTCATAAATTGGAGGTGATGCAGAATGCTGATTAACGAGCTCAACGTGGATGGCCGCAAGGTCAAGAGCTACAAGCTCAAGCACTTCGATACGTATTCGAAAGAAGAACTCTCAGCCATTATCAGCGCCCTCCCCTCCGTAGGCTCCGAGTCTTATGACTATGCCGTGGATAAGCTCTTCATGGAGCTTCCTGATCAGGCACATACTCGCTGGAGGGACCGCTGGGAGTACTCCATCAAGCCCACCCGATTCTTCCTTGACCGGAATCCTGAAGTACCGGGTGACTGGCTGTCACGCTCATAATCCTTTAGCCGACGAAAGCATTAGTGGTCCAAATTTGCCCCCCCTTAACATTCTTCTCCATCTCCCATATAGCAAAAGAGGACTCTGCATTTGATTGCAGGGCCCTCTTTGTATTTATGAGATTGAATGCTTACTTGATTTCCTTCAGGTGACCGTCATCCGTCGGCCCCCAGATCGTACCGCCACTCTGCGTCTTAGAATAGGTCTCTCCATACTTGTCCTTTTCCAGCGGCGTATCCTTTGTGAGGACGCCGGCAGAGCAGAGCACGCCCTCCTTTTTGTTCTTGTCCGTATAAAGGATAAGGCAATAGTTGAATTCCTTTTCGTGAGGCTTAACGTAGTTGAAATACCAGTCCTCCAGCGCCTCCTGCGTAACATCCGTAGACTGCGCTTCGATAATGGAAACCTTGCCGATGGCCTTCGTGCCCATGCCGTTCATCATATCGACAACCTTTGCTTTGTCGTAGATATGCTTCTCCTTGGCAGGCTGAGCCGCCTGTTCCTGTTTGGCTGCAGGTTGAGGTGGCGTGGCAGGCCTGCCGTCCTGATCGAGAAAGTAACCATCGGCTATCAAGGATACCACGCACACGATTCCCACAATACGCTTGATACGAGAAACCTTCCTGTACTCTTCGCTGTCGGGGCCAAATGCCTGTTTAGCCTTGCGCTTCTTCCACCATAGTATCGGGAACGCTATCAGCGTAACCATAAATACAAGCGTTAAGAATGTCGACATGACAACGCCTCCTTACTGTGGCAGATGCTCAATGGCGTACTTAACCTCTTCCGGCGTAAAACCTTCTACTTCGGAAGCGAGCTGTTCCTGAACCTGGCCGCGGCTCATAGCCATATCCTTCTGATAAGTCTTAGCTTTCTCCAGAGCATTCTTATTCCAGTCAATGTCGCTCATATGCTCCACTGCCCACTTAGCAGCTTCCGGCGGGAACTGATCTGCCTGAGACGTAAGCTGATTATATACGCCCTGCTTGCTCATGTGCATCATATTCGCATACGTAATACCCTTCTTAAGAGCATTGCGGTAGTCCTGCGATACGGACTGGTCTTTTAAGCCCTGCTCCTGCAGTGACTCCTGCTTCTTCGGTGCTTCCTGCTTCTGGGCACTGCTTGAAGATGCCGACGAAGAAGATGCACTTGAAGACGATGACGCCGGCTGACTGCTTCCCCCGCATCCGGCTGATAACAGCACACCAGCTGACAGCATAGCCACACAAAGGGCAGACGTAACCTGTTTAACCATAACCATTTCCTCCTTATTGCTGTTGTGATTGTACATATAGTTTCGCCGCCATAACCGCCTTTTCCTTCCTTTGCCTAAATCTTTTCTCTTACGATTTTCATAAGACTTTTAAGAAGTGTCATGTGTATATAGCCTCCATACAGGTAATAAGAAAAATAGAGAGGCGCCTTAAGAGAGGTGCGCCCCTAAACAAACTACTTATTATCAGGAGGTCATTATAAATGATTTTGCACACAGCACAGGGCTACGCTTACCAGATTGATGCAGAGGACGCGGATAAGGTTATCGGTATCAAGTGGCATACGGATAACGGCTATCTTACCCATACAGTTACCAAACGCACGGAGGCTATCTTTAATCAGCCTGCGGGGAGCGCGGTCAAGATGCACCGCTGGATCATGGATGCGCCGAAGGACATGCAGGTGGACCACATCAACCACGATAGGAGTGACAACCGCCGCTCCAACCTCCGCCTCTGCACCCAGTCCGAGAATAACTGCAATAAACCATCATGGGCAGGACAGTCCCGCTACAAAGGTGTATCTCTACGTAAGGACAGTCCTCATAAACCATGGAGGGCTATCGTGTACTACGGAGGCCGCAAACACTGCTTAGGCTCATATAAAACCGAGGAAGAAGCGGCCCTCGCCTACAACGAAGCCGCCAGACAGTATCAGGGTGAGTATGCCGTTTTGAACGACGTACCTGAAGCACTCGCCCCAGTGGCATGAGGTGACTTGCCAATAGACTTGCCAATAGACCCTATTTTTAGGGTAAAATTCGTACATCTTTCCATTGACAGTGCACATTGATTGTGATTGACATTCTGACTAAACCCACAGTATAAGGCTCTATGAGGTCTATGAGATACTTAAGATTAAGAGATGATGAGGCTCAGAAGCGGGGTAAACCAGGTTCGCAATCTGGGGGTCGAGAGTTCAAGCCTCTTCATCTCCACCATAGGAAAAATCAGAGCTCCGAGATAGTCGGAGCTCTTTTTGTGTTATTTACCCAGCACCTCATTCATCGCCCCGGTGCGGTAGCCTTGCAGGTCGAGCGTGACGTATTGGTAGCCCAGCTCGTGCAGTCGCTCGGTGATAGCGGTGCGCAGGGTATGGTCAAGCAAACGGTCGATATCCTGCGGGGGGACTTCGATGCGGGCTAATTTGCCGTGGTCGCGCACGCGGAACTGCGTGAAGCCGTGAGCGAGGAGGAACTCCTCGGCGGTGTTGACACGCTCCAGCCCCTCGGGCGTTAAGGGCTGACCGTACGGGAAGCGGGAGGCGAGGCAGGCGAAGCTGGGCTTATCCCAGGTGGGCAGACCCAACTCCCGCGAAAGTGTGCGGATGTCGGCTTTGCGCATACCTGCATCGTGCAGGGGACTGATGATGCCCAGTTCCTTGAGCGCACGATGCCCCGGACGAAAATCACCATCGTCGTCAAGGTTCGAGCCATCGACAACCGCCTGCAGCCCCTGCGCAGCTGCTAGTTCCTGCATGCGGGCAAAGAGCGCATGCTTGCAATAATAGCAGCGGTCGGGCGGATTTTCCTGCACATGCGGCACCGTGAGTATAGGAAAGGGCACCAGCGTATGGGTAATACCATGCTGCTGACAGAAAACCGCTGCCGCCTCAGCATCGCGTGCGGGCACGAAATCCGACTGCGCCGTGAACGCCTGCATTTTATCGCCCAATACCGCATGCGCCACGTAAGTAAGCAGCGTCGAGTCCACGCCCGCCGAAAAAGCTACGGCCACGCTGCCCAGTTCCTGCAGCCGTACCTTGAGGGCTGTGTATTTGTGTGCAAGTTCCTCTGTCATGTGTATCCTCACCTTCATTATGCCATAGCCAACAGGCCCCATACGTCAAATATTATTTTTCTGATATGTTTTGTTCGTATATCTAAATCTTACCGCAAAGCCTCCGCCACGTCAATCGCCGAAGCCTAACCTCCTACATAGACGAGTTTTCGCCGCAATCAGCGCGGGCAGGCAGGAAATTTTTCCTAAGCGGCGAAATGTTAAAGCATAAAATGAAGCGTTCAACCCTACAAACACCAGATGATACGAGGTGATATCCATGCTTTCCTGGCATAAACATGCAGACAAACTCGCTTATTTCTTTATCGCTGTGGCCATTTATCTATTGTTACGTGCCTTCAGTATCGCACACGTAGCACCGCTCACGAACGTACTGCTCTACGTCTCAGTGGCCATCTCCCTGCTCACGAGCAACGTCCCGAAAGTCATCGATATCCCCCTGCACTCCGTCTACGCCGTGCGACGCGTGGAGGTCTTCACCTTTGGCCTGGCCATCGTGTGCTTCGTCGTACTCTGCGCCCGTTACCTGCGTCTACCGGTATAAAACTGCATAAATAACCACAAATGCCGTGCCAGCCCTTTTACGGGCAGCACGGCATTTTATATAACCTGAAATATCGCAGGCATTAGCAAAATGGCATGAAAGGTCAAAACCTTACGCCACTTGGCCCAATCAGGCCTGCATTGTTGTCGCGGCGTCCCAGCCGGCTTGCAGAGCCTGCATATTTTTCTCAACGGTCGCCGGAGGCACGCGATGGGCTACGGCCTGCTTGATAGCGTCGTAGGAGACGATGCCGGTGAGGTGTACGAGGGCTCCGAGGGCCACGATGTTCGTGAAGAGCTTGCGGCCGCATTTTTCTACTGCAAGCTCCGTGAACGGGATGCGCACAACATGGGCGAAGGGTGGTACTTCGGGCACAAGTTGCTCGTCGAGCACGAGCAGGCCCTCGGGGCTCAAATCGTGATAGTATTTATCCGCCGCCTTCTGCGTCAGTGCGAGTACGAGGTCCGGTACCTGCACATGCGGATGATAGATAGGCGCATCGTCGATGATAACCTCGGACTTAGAGGCACCGCCGCGCGCCTCAGGGCCGTAGGACTGCGACTGCACAGCCTCCTTACCCTCGGCCACGGCCGCCTCCGCGAGGATGATGGCCGCCGTGATGACGCCCTGCCCACCGGAGCCGGATAATCTCAGTTGCTGTCTCATTTGACCGCCTCCTCTGCACGCGCTATGACCTCATCATAGGCCGTATCATAGTCCTCGGCACTCGTATTGTAGAAACAGCCAATGGGGAACTTTTCTCCCGTCTTTTTCTCATCGGGCAGTTTGTCCCAGGCCGCGAGCATGACCGCGTTGTCGCGCATCCACTTCATCATATCGGCGGGGCTGCCGAGCTTGTTGCGGCGGCCGTAGGCCGTGGGGCACTGCACCAGCGCCTCGATAAAGGAGAAGCCTTTGTTGGTGAGACCGCCTTTAATCATGTTGACGAGGTGCGGCACATGGTAGGCCGTGGAGCGTGCCACGTAGGTCGCGCCCGCCGCCTCAGCCAGTTTGCAGGCATCGAAAGGCCGGTCAACCGAGCCGTAGGGGGCCGTCGTGGCCTTTTTCCCGAGCGGCGTCATGGGCGAGGCCTGTCCGCCCGTCATGCCATAGATATTGTTGTTGAAGAGCACGACCGTGAGGTCCACATTGCGGCGGCAGCCGTGGATGAAATGGTTGCCACCGATGGCCGTGCAGTCGCCGTCGCCCGTGATGACCACAACGTTGAGGTCAGGATTGGCCAGCTTGATACCCGTGGCAAAGGGGATGGCGCGCCCATGTGCCGTGTGCAGTGTATCAAAATCCATATAGCCCGAAGCACGGGACGAACAGCCGATACCCGAGACGATAACCGTGTTGTCCTGCGTAAAGCCCTCCTGCTGCTCAATGGCCTGCACGATGGCCTTCATCGCGATGCCGTTGCCACACCCGGGGCACCAGAGATGCGGCAGGCGGTTCTGGCGAAAATATTTTTCGTAACTTCTTTCCATCAATCTTTACCTCCCGCCAACATCTGGTCGATAGCCGCCGTGATTTCCTGCGGCTCGTAGGTGTGCATATTGTATTTGCCGCAGAAATGTACCGGGCACTGGCCCGCCGCCGCGCGGCGCACCTCGTTGACGACCTGGCCATAGTTGAGCTCCGCCACGAGCAAGCCCTTGACCTGCCCAGCCAACGCCGCGATAGCCTCATCGGCAAACGGCCAAAGGGTGATGAGCCGCAACAGGCCTACTTTCTGCCCCTTGGCCCGTGCCTGCGCCACTGCCTCATAGGCCGTACGCGCCGCACCGCCGTAGGCCACGACTGCATACTCTGCATCGTCCAGGAAATAGGACTCGGTTTTGATGACCTCACCACGCGCCCGCTCGATTTTCTCGTGCAAGCGGCGGATAGACTGCTCCGTCACTTCGGGACTGCCCGACGGGAACCCCGTCTCATCGTGGATAAGCCCCGTCACATGGATGTGATAACCCTGGCCAAAATCCGCCACGTTGGGCACCAAATCGGTATCAGGCGCAAAGGGCTCGTACCCCTCTGCGCGCAACTTTTGCGGCTGACGGCGCGGATAGACCTCAACCTGCTCGGGCAGCTCCACCTTTTCGCGCAGATGACCTACCACCTCATCCATGAGCAGGATAACCGGCGTGCGGAAACGCTCGGCGAGATTCACCGCCTCAACCGTCACATCGTAGGTCTCCCGCACGCTCCACGGCGCAAGCGCAATCATCGGATGGTCGCCATGCGTGCCCCAGCGCGCCTGCATGACATCGGCCTGCGAAGGCGAGGTCGGCTGCCCTGTCGAGGGGCCCACCCGCTGTACGTCGACGAGCACACAGGGTATCTCCGCGCAGGCTGCAAAGCCAATGAGCTCCTGTTTCAACGAAAAGCCCGGCCCCGAGGTCGCGTCCATGACTTTTGCCCCCGCAAGCGATGCCCCGAGGATAGCGCCCATGCTCGCGATTTCGTCCTCCATCTGCACGAATTTGCCGCCATGTTGGGGCAGCAGGCGTGCCATCGTCTCGGCGATTTCCGTCGACGGCGTAATCGGATACCCCGCAAAGAAATTAACCCCCGCCGCGATGGCACCCTCGGCGCAGGCCTCGTTGCCCTGCATCAATCTGGCCTTGCTCATGCCTGTGCCTCCTCTACTTTATCCACGAAAATTGCGTAATCCGGGCACCGCATCTCGCACTGACCGCAAGCGATGCACGCCTCGCCCGCCACGACTTTAACCTTGCCCAGCGCATCGACCGCCAGCACCTGTTTGGGGCAGAACGCCACGCAGATGCCGCAGCCTTTGCATCTCGCCATCTTGATGGTGAGTTTTGACTTCATAGGGGTCCCTCCTGAAACAAATATGCCACATTCTGCATAGGAAATATACTACAAAACGTATACTTGATATCATAGCAGAATGTGGCACCAAAGTCCAGTCTTTGTGTAAACTTGGTTTATGTATGCACGCACAAAGTTGCATGCAGCCGGCCTTGTATGCTTAATGATTGGCCAAATTGTAAATCTCTATCGCCGTAGCCTTATCAATGGGGTGGAAAGAACCCACCTTCTTCGTACCACCAGCCGAGAAACTGTCGGCCAGATTATGTATCGTCACCTGGTCGAGCTGGCCGATGCCCAGCTCCGTAAAGCAGGTTGGCATCTTCATTTCGCGGAAAAAAGCCACCGTCGCGGCAATGCCCGCCTTAGCCTTGACCTCGTCGGTGCCCTCATGCACATCCCAAACGGTCTCGGCATAGTGAGCAAAGCGCGCCACGTCGTCATGGTAGACATACTCCGCCCACCAGCCCCACATCGTGGTCAACGAGTCGCCATGCGTCACATCGAACATACCCGAGAGCTCGTGCCCGAGACGATGGCAGGCAAAATCTTTGCACCGCCCCAGCTCCGTAAAATTGCAATGCGACACGCTGCCGCACCACATGAGCTCACTGCGCGCATCATAATTCGTCGGCTCCTGCACCGCCACGCGCAACTGGGCAACGACGTTGCGCATCAAGGCCTCCGCCACCATATCGGTAAAAGCATTGACCTCCTTCACCGCCGTAAAATAGCGCTCCAAAGTGTGCATGAGAATATCACAGCTGCCTGCCACGAGCTGATGCTTGGGCACCGAATAGGTGAGCTCCGGATTGAGAAAAGCCACCACCGGGCGGTTCAATGGCGTGTTCAGCCCCTGCTTCTTACCCGTGTCCTCATTCGTGAGCACCGCCGAGTCACTCGTCTCGCTGCCTGCTGCCGCGAGCGTCAACACTGCACCCACTGGCATAGATTTGGTGAGTTTGGCACGTCCGCACCAAAAATCCCAAACATCAATATCTGGGTTAGCCGCGCCGTGCGCGATAGCCTTCGCCGAGTCGATGACACTGCCACCACCCACGGCGAGGATAAAATCCAGCTTGTGTGCCAACACACGCCGCACGCCCTCGCGCACGAGACCCACGCGCGGGTTCGGCTGCACGCCGCCAATGCTTGTAAACACCAGTCCCGCCGTCGTCAGACCGCACTCAATGCGCCCCAAAAGCCCCGAGCGCACCACGCTCCCCCCGCCATACACGATAAGGATACGTTTAGCGCCATAAGCCATCAGCTTTTCCGGCACCTTATCCTCGGCGCCTCGCCCAAACACCACTTCTGTCGGACACTTGAAGTCAAAACTTTGCATAGATTAACCTCCTTTACTCCGTCTTCACCTGCAACCACAGTTTAGTATACAGCTTATCGGCTGCTTCGCCGAGGTACTGGTACGTCTCCTGCCCGAGGTACACCTCCGGCTCGGGGAACGCGATGGCGAGCTCGTCTTCATCCATATCGTCCTCCACCAGTTCCTTCACGCCGGTATTAGGCGTCGAATACCCGAGCGCCTCAAAATTCTTCGCGGCGATATCCGGTCGGCAGATAAAATCAATAAATTTGTGCGCGTTCTCCACATGCCGCGCATTCTTCGGGATAACCCAGCCATCAATCCAGGCGTTCGTACCCTCCTTCGGCGCCATCTGGTAGGCGAGGTCAGGATTGGACTCCAACAGGTTGATGGCCTCGCCCGAGAAAATCACCCCCAAGGCCGCCTCGCCCGAACTCAGCTTATCGCGGATATCATCGACGCCATAGGCCTGCACGAGCGGTTTCTGCTGGATGAGCATATCCCGCGCCTGCGCGAGTTGCGCCGGGTCGGTCGTATTCATCGAGTAGCCCAGCATACGCAAAGGTATCATGAACGCATCCCGCGCCGAATCCTGCATGAGGATTTCGCCCTTATACTTCGGATTCCAGAGAATCGCCCAACTGTCCACGGGCTCATCGACCAGCTTTGTGTTGTACATGATGCCCACGAGGCCCCAGCAATACGGGATAGCATAGCGGTTGCCGGGGTCAAACGCCTCGCTCTGTTGCAAATAATCCTTGCCGATATACTCAACCGCGTTCGGCAACTGGGCATAGTCGAGCGGTTGCAACAAATCATTCTGGATGAGCTTTTGAATCATGTAGTCCGAGGGGCAAAGCACATCGTAGGCCTCGGCCCCCTCCTTAATGCGCGGGTACATGCTTTCATTCGTATCGAACTCATCCAGCACCACGCGGATACCCGTCTCCGCCTCGAACTGCTCCATAACCTCAGGGTCGAGATAGTCACCCCAACTGTAGACGTAGACGACATTCTCGTCCTCATCTTCCTCCTCGGCGAACATATCACAGCCCGCACAGAGCGCGAGCGCCAGCACGAGCAACACCGCTAGCAGAGCACGCCGCCACATATAGTATTTGCTCTTCATGCGCGCACCTCCTGCCGCCGACCGCGATATTTACGCAATACCCGGTAATTCACCACGAGCAGCACCGTGAATACGGCCACTGCCACAAAAAACAGCGTCGAAAGTGCGTACATCTCGGGATGAATGCCCAGCTTGAGCTCCGCATAAATCTCCGTCGTCAGCGTGTCGATGCCCGCTCCCTTCGTAAAATAGGTCACGATAAAATCATCCGCCGACATCACGAACGAGAGCAGCAGCGCCGCCATAATGCCCGGCACGAGATCAGGCAGCACGACTTTGCGGAAAGCATAAAAAGGCGAAGCCCCGAGGTCGAGAGCGGCCTCGTAGCAAACATCCTCCAGTCCCAACACCTGCGGCAGGATGCAAAGCATCGCATAGGGCAGACAAATCACGATATGCGCGAGCAAAATCGTATCGTAGCCAAGCCGCAGACCAAGTCCGAGAAAGAGCAGCATGAGCGAAATGCCTGTCACAATATCAGCATTGAGTAAGGGGATATTCGCCACGCCGTTAAAGAGCGTGCGCGTACGCATATCCATGCGCCGCATGGCGATGGCCGTCAACAGTGCCAACAAAGTCGCGCAGACCGCCGCCGTCACGCCGATAGTCAGCGTGTTGCCGAGCGCCGCGAGAATGTCCTCGTTCTCGAACAGCGCCCCGTACCATTCCCAGGTAAAGCCAGTCCAGTGGCCTCGGTAGCGGCTCGCATTAAAGGACTGCGCGATGAGCACAAAAATCGGCGCATAGAGAAACAGGATAATCAAGGCCAGGTAGCCCTTCTTGAGCTTCGTCATCAGGCCACCTCCTTACGCTGTTTTTCCGCCGTCACGAACTCCACGAGCATGTTCAAAATAATGAACACCATAAGCACCATCGAGAGGGCACTGCCGAGCTGCCAGTCATAGGCCGCCGTGAACTCCTGCTCGATGATATTGCCGATGAGCAGCACCTTGTTGCCGCCCAAGAGCGCACTGATGACGAACGTCGTGAGCGCAGGGATAAAAACCATCGTGCAGCCGCTGATAATGCCCGCCCGCGTGAGCGGCAGCATAACATAGCGCAGCGTCTGCCAATGCGTTGCCCCGAGGTCGCGTGCGGCCTCGATGACGCTCTTGTCCACCTTGACCACGGCCACATAGAGCGGCAGCACCATATAGGGCAGGAAATTATACACCATGCCGATAACGATAGCCGCCGGCGTATTCACAATGTTGACCGCAGGCAGCGAAAGTGCGCCCAGCAGCATGTTCAGTACCCCGTGCCGTTCGAGGATAGTCTGCCAGGCCATCGTCGTGAGCAAAGAGTTCATCCAGAGAGGCAACAGGAAAAGCAGGAAAATCAGCAAACCATTTTGCTGCCGATGTTCACGCAAAATCAAGCAGAGCGGATAGCCTAAGAGCAGGCAGAGCACCGTGCTCACCAAGGCGAGCGCCACCGAGAGCCCCAGCGCCTTGAGATACTCCCACTGCACCGCCTCGCCCAGCGCAACAAAGGAAAAGGCCCCCTCTGCATCCGACAAGCCCTGCTGCAACACAAAAAAGAGCGGCATAAGCACGAAAAGCACGCCCCACAGCACGAAGGGCAGCCCAAACAGGCGGCGTACAGAACTGTTAAACATCGTTCACCGCCTCCTCGTCCTCCGAGGCCGGTTTGGCCATAATCTGAATGTTATAAGGTGGCAGTTGGATGCCCACCTCCTTGCCGGCCGCATGGCCCGTGATGGTCTGCACCAGCCAGTCAAAGCCGCCCGCCGCAATCGTGATATCATAGACCGTTCCCTTGAACACCACCGACTTAATGACACCGCGGAAGTCTCCCTCCTCCGGCGCACAGATACGGATATCCTCAGGCCGAATCTGCACGTCGACGGGCACATTTTCGCCAAAGCCCTTGTTGATGCAGGGGATATCCTTGCCGAGCAGGTGCACGAGTTCATCGCGCACCATAAGGCCGTCGACAATATTGCTGTCACCGATAAAATCTGCCACAAAGGCATTCTCGGGCTCATTATACACGCTCTCCGGCGTGCCAATCTGCTGAATCCAGCCCTGGTTCATCACCACGACCGTATCGGACATCGAGAGCGCTTCCTCCTGGTCATGCGTCACGAAAATGAACGTGATGCCCAGTTCGCGTTTGATTTTCACGAGCTCGCGCTGCATGTTCTGCCGCAGCTTGAGGTCAAGGGCCGACAGCGGCTCATCCAGGAGCAGCACCTTCGGCTCGTTGACGATAGCGCGGGCAATCGCGATGCGCTGCTGCTGCCCACCTGAGAGCTCCGTGACCTGCGCATGCTCATAGCCGTCGAGATTCACGAGTTTGAGCGCATACTTGATTTTATCCTGGATATAGCTCTGGCTCTTACCCTTGAGCTTCAGTCCAAAGGCAATATTCGCCGCCACATCCATATGCGCGAACAACGAATATTTCTGGAACACCGTATTGACCTGGCGTTTCTCCGGTGCCAAACGCGTAATGTCCTGCCCGTCAAACCAAATCTTGCCGGCATCCGGCAGCTCAAAACCGCCAATGAGCCGCAACAGCGTCGTCTTGCCGCAGCCCGACGGCCCCAAGAGCGTCACAAACTCGTTCTCGTGTACGGTCAGCTCGAGGTCCTCAATGACCTTACGCCCCGCGAAAGCTTTCTCGATATGTTCGAGTTTCAGCAGTTCTTTTTCCATTTCTCAGCCCTTTCTTCACGATGGAAACCAAAGACAAAACTTCATTGCATACCATATATTATAACGTAAAAAACGCCGCGAAGGAATGCTTCGCAGCGTCTATGCCATAAAAATTATTGTATACTTTTAAACCGCATACGCGAGCACACTATCCGTCCCCGCTGCTACATCACGCCCTGCACAGAGCGGCTCCAGCTGGGTCACACAGTCATAATTCACGATGAGCACCGGTGAGATGAGATTGATGTGCTTCTTCTGCAACAGGTCGAGGTCGAGCTTGAGGATGGGCTCACCCGCCTTGACCTTGTCGCCCGTCTGATGCAGCGCTGTGATGCCACGCCCATTCATAATAATCGTATCCAGCCCCACATGTACGAGCACCTGCACCCCCGCCGGGGTCGTAATCGCAAAGGCATGTTTTGTATCAAAGAAAAGCGTAATCTCCCCGTCGCAGGGCGCGAGCACGGTATCACCGACTGGCTGGATAGCGAGCCCATCGCCCGTCAGCCGTTCCGCGAAAACGGGGTCTGGCACCTTATCGAGTGCTATCGTCTGCCCCGAGAGTGGTGCGAGTAAATGCAAAGTATTTTTTGCGGTAGTCATATCCATCAACCAACCTTCCCTGCAGACAGCTATTGTTTGCTATCTGTTACATCTTTGTAGGTAATTATTTTTTATTTATGCTTCTTGTTTATATTGTAACGCGCTTATACGCTACTGACAAGAGGGGTACCGGTTGCGGAAAACGCTTTACCATAAAAATATTTGGTAAAATCAACAAAAATAGGTGCCACGCTCTCGTGACACCTACAAATATACTGCTACAAAACTCTAACTCACGCCTAGCTGCATCAGTTGTGAATATCGTTGGCGATAGCACCGGGAAGAAGACCATGTGCCTTTTCAATTTCAGCCTCTTCGGCTTGAGCCTGCTCAATAAGTGACGTTCCCTTATGCTCTACTACTTGCTCCGTGCTTTTTGCTTTCATACGCTTCTTCTCTACAGGAGCCACCCAAGTCCGCAGAGCCTTTTTGCGTGCCTCACGCTTCTGTTTCGGCGTGAGCGCCCAGTAGTTGCCGTCACCGTCGTTATACTGCGCAGGCTCCCAATCGCCGTAGGACGGGTTCGGCAACGCGATGTATTTCAGGCCGAACTTATCCTTATTCGCATCGATGATCGCATTGCGCATAGTCTGCTTTTTATGATAGGTGCCGAGCGGCAGATCGCCTGCATTGTCGCCGAGGTAAACCACGACGTCATATTTCGCCGTGATAGCATCGTAGCGCGGCTGCTTGTCGCTGGTCGTCGTTTTGAACACCATGTGTTCCTTGTCCACCTGCGGGAAGCCGAGCTGCTGCATGTTACGCGCCGAACCCTCATACTGCGTATCCATGCTGCGGTTCGTCACGTAGAAAATCTGCACGCCCAGTTTGTCCACGGCCTGCAGGAAATCCGTTGCGCCCGGCATCGCCAGCGCCTCGCCCGCCGCACACCACTCATTCCATGTCTTCGTGCTATAGGCACTATCAGTATCAATAAGCCCTGCCTCGAACGCACTGTTATCGAGCACCGTCTCATCCGCATCGAGCACAATGGCCAGCGGTTTCGCACCCTGCTTGTGCTGGGCCACGGCCTGTTTCACCTGAAACAGCGCCACATTGTACGCCTGATAGCACAGTTCGCGGTACTCCGCCGAGTTCTGCATCCAGCCAACGGCCATCATCAATTCGTCGTTCAGGTCCTCCTGCGTAAATGCGGCCTCCGCCGGAGCCTGCGCCAACGGCGCCCCGACAAAAGATACACATAACGCCGCCGCCACGAGCAGCTGCTTTTTCCGACCCAGCCAAAACATCTTCATCACAAATCCCCCACTTGACTAAATCATATTTATTACTACGTATTACATACACCCATATTATACCGTTTCCCGCAATCGCATAAAAGGGACACGCGTCCCCTTTTGTACTTATTTTCCTTGCATCATATTCTCCAAAATGCTAAAATACCCACGTTGCCTATACCTATGGATACATCTCTATGTTATTTGCCCTTTGTTTTTGCAGCGGTTTATATCTGCTGGGAATCAACATTCCCTTGCCGAACATTCTGCCTATCGTTATAGGTGTCTCCTTCCTCGTCATCGGTTATAAATTCAGGAAACTGGAACGGGGTGGTGATGCCTAATGCCCACGCTAAAAACCCGCATCCACGAGCTGCGGCTAGACACCGGCATGCAACAGGCCGAACTAGCCGAAAAAGTCGGTGTACGCCGCGAAACCATATCCGCCTTGGAACGTGGCAAATACAATCCCAGCCTTAAACTGGCTATGGACGTAGCCAAAGTCTTCGACAAAACAGTCGAAGAAGTGTTCCGGTTTGAGGCTGACTAATATGACTCAGGCAGCAAGATTTAACTTGCACAATGTGAAATATTTTACTATACTCAAGCCAATTAAGAGTATTCGCAAGCATAAAAACACCCCGAGTGTTAAGGCTCTGAGGTGTTTTTATGCTTGCACGTGTTGCTATATTGTGCTAAACTATAGGCAACGAGGAACATTAAACAAGCAAAAGCCCCCAGGAGCTGTAACCTGGGGGCTTTTGTGTGCTAGCTGTAAATAGCACGGTACTAATGGACACGGCAGACTAGACAGCAATCACGACTGATGGTTTTTGTGCTTGCTAAGCAGACTGTCCAGCCCTCTTACGGCATACGTTGCCAGCACACCGCCAACAGCAGTCGCAAGAATAGAGCAGAAAACGGACACGAGGAACATCTCACATCCCTCCTTTCGGGTCAGCGGGCCCATCCCGGAGGTCGTGACGTCTACAGTATAACATATCATTGGCTACTATGCACGTACATTTACGTTGAAGTATGCTCACATACGCAAAAAAACGCAGCAAATCGGTGGTTCACCGAGGTGCTGCGTTTTTTGAGTTCTATTTTATTCTAGGGGTTAGGGGTATTTGCTGTATCTGTGGGTTTATTTACCTACGTTGGTATAGGTCGTTGTCTCGTCGTTAACGACTTTCTTACCGCAGTATTTCATCACGGCACGGAAGAAGGTGGCGCTGCGGTTGGCGCGGGCCAGAGCTTCGTCGTGGGTGAGCTCACGGTTCTCGGCGCGGAGTCTCTGGCCGAGCTCATAGGACTCGTTGGCGATTTTCAGCATTTCATCGATGAGCTGATCCTCATTCGTGATCTTCATGCTGTCGTCGACCGTCATCTCTTTCGCGATGAGGCGGGCACCGTCGTCATCCCATTTGACTTCGCTATGGTTCAGCGTCTGATCCACGTTGAGGTGATGTTTCCGATTGAAGTCATCGTAGACGCTCATATGGAGCGGCTGTGAGAGATCGCCGATGTAGTGGCCGAGGATAGCGTAGTTGTAGTCATCGAAACGCCCCATCTCCGTCCACGCCTTGCTCTTGCGCGTGGCGTTCACGATGGCACCGAGAATCCAGCCGTCCGGCGCATCGTCACGGGACATGCCAATCATTTCGAGCTGTGCATCAACATCCTGACGCGTAGGTGCCTTGGCGGCATCGTAGAAATGCCCCTGACCGTCGGTCTTGTGCAGTTTGTTGATGGCGGAGACCGTCTTCGAAACGTCCGGCGTGCAGGCATTCTGATAGCTGCGCAGGCCCGCCGTGCGCTCAATGGCCATGTGCGTCTGATCCGTCCAGGCCAACGCCGTGGTCGGCGCAAAGGTCAGCGCGCCAAAGCTCGCGAGCATGGCGGGGATAATCATCAGTTTGGATTTACGCGTGATTTTCATTTTGTCCTCCTGTGTGAAAGAACGAAACCTATTCCTTGTAAATACACGGCTCGCAAAGCGCGAGCCGTATATTCAACATCCTATCCGATTGGATGATTATTTAAACTTATAGGAGATCGAGCCAACAACGATGTTGCTGTACTTGCCCTTATCATGTCCGTCCGTGCCCTTATCCTTCATACGACCGACAACAATATCTGCGGACATGCCCTTGCGGAATACATAGCCATAGTCAAGGCGCAGGCCTTTCTTGTCATCATAGAACGTGTTGTTATGCACGGCAGAACCGTCTTTACCGAGATCCTGATAGCGGATGGAGAATGCCTGCGTGCCCTTCTTAGCCAGAGGCAGGCCGGAACCGAAGTCATTTGTGGGACCAGTATAATACTCAGCAAACCAGCCCTTATTATGACCGGAATATGTGCGCGAATTGCTGGGGTTACCCGACATGTTGCGTGCGAACTCCGCTACAAAGTGACTATTTTTGCTCATATGAATTTTCGTGCCGAAATCAATAAACTCGTCGCGCACATTCTTGCTGCTCTTGGTAGTCGTCGAGGAAGAAGTATACAACCACGGATTGTTGCTGGCATCCTTAAGTGCTTCACTCTTTTTCGTGGTAGTCGTAATACCAGTTACGTTTCCGCTTGTATCCATAGTCATGGATTTAACATAATAATTCGTGGTCGTCGTGTAGGACGAAGTATAGAGTGCATCCGACTGCAAATACGTGATGTTGAAGGATACAGCCTTAGACGGGGAGACAATAGCCTGCGCGCCCCAAACCTTCTGGCCACCCTTGCGGTTGCCCCAGAACAGCATGAAATTGTTCGGGTCGTACCAGTTACCGAACGTAATCTGTGCGCCCGTTTGGTTACCCGTGGAGTTGTAGACCATGCTCTGGCCGAGCGTCATGCCGCGCTTACCCAACAGGTAGTTGATGTTATGTTTGCGATCTTTGAACGTAAAGTACGCCTGATCGAAATACGTTGAATTGCTGGTATAGCTGTATCCAGTACCATAGGCATCATAGCCACTGTGCACACGAGCATACGCCGCCGTGTCCTTGTCTACCTGATAACGGAAGACCAGACGCGTATAATGGTTCCAGCCATTCTCCAGTGCTGAACCATCCGTACGTTTATTCGAACCGCCGTAATAGTTATGATCGATATCATGGAAGTACGACAGAACGCCGTTCATTTCCAAACGGAAATTATCGCTGATCTCAGCGCTGGCCTGATTCGGCTGCATCATCTGCACGCCGCCCGTGATGCCCATCATGAGGGCCAGGGTCAGCGAAAGTTTGGCTGACTTTTTCATTGTGTTTTTTCTCCTATCTCTCTACTTGTGTTGTAAAAATATCCCTTGAGTTCGTGTGGAATGTCTATTTGCCTTCCATATATATTAGCCTTATTTTGCGGCTTTAGCCTGCTTGTCCTGAGCGCTCTGCGTCGGTACCCATTTCTTCAGGGCCTTGTTGCGGGCTTCGCTCTTCTGCTCCGGCGTCAGTTTCCAGTAGTCGCCACTGGTCTTGCCATCGCGGTAGAGGCCCGGCTCCCAGTCGCCGTAGGTCGGGTTCGGGAGAACGATGAACTTGTGACCGAACTCGCTCTTATGCGCATCGACAATGCCGTTGCGCTCATTCTGCATCTTATGATAGGTGCCGATCGGCAGGTCGCCCGCGTTGTCACCCATGAAGACCACGACGTCGTAGTCTTTCATGATCGCGTCATAACGCGGCTGCTTATTGCTCGTGTCCGTCTTGAACATGAGGTGTTTCGCATCCACCTGCGGGAAGCCGATGGCCTTCATGTTCTTCGCACTGCCCTCGAGCTGCGTTTTCGCACTGCGGTTCGTCACGTAGAAGATGTCTACGCCCAGCTTGTCCACGGCCTGCAGGTACTCCGTAGCGCCCGGCATGGCCGTAGCCTGTGCCGCCGCGCACCACTCGTCCCAAGTCGCGTTGCTGTAGCTGTTGCCCGTGCCGATGAGGCCGGCCTCAAACGCGCTGTTGTCGACGACCGTCTCATCGCAGTCGAGCACAATAGCGAGCGGCTTGTCGCCCTTCTTGTGGTGGGCGACTGCGGCCTTAACCTGATCGAGGGCCGCATTGTACGCCTGATAGCAGAGCTCACGGTACTCCGCAGAGTTCTGGAACCAGGCGACCGCCATCGTCAGCTCAGCGTTGAGGTCTTTCTGTGTGTAGGCCTCAGCGGCGTAGGCATTTTGCACCGGTGCCGCGAGCAGCGAGACACTCAGGGCGGCAGCCGCCACGAGTGCCTTGCGCTTGCTCAGGAAATTCAGTTGCATGTTTATTCCCCTTCCTATAACCTGGATACCTCTGACCGCCCGTTACTGTGCCAATCCACTGGACTGTCAACTCAGACTGTCCGGGTCTCCTTACCTTTGAAACAAAGCAGCGCGTATCATAGAACTAATGACTAACTATTGCCGTGGTACAAAACAATAAGAAATCATATATGCAGATAAGCACGCGTACGCCGAACCTACTGCCACTGCCAGCCCAGAGCCAGTCTCCATGTTACCTGGCTGCCGTCCAGCATCTGGATTATTTCTAGCACTTTCGTCTACCTAAACATTTTCTTATGATTATCTTACAATGTACTCGACAGGGTCATCAGTCAACTCGTAGTGACCGCTTCTCCTTTATTGTTTCTGTTGTCAGTATAACAAAATACACTACAACGATAAAAGGACGCATGACCGTTTTTCGTTCACGTTTATTTACTATTTTCCATAAAATTTTCATATATTTACACAAGCTTCACGAAAAATTTGCTGGAAGTAAAAGCGCCCCCGTTGTATCAAATTCCGTGCAATGTACTTCGTGCCCGTCAGGTGCACGGGGTGAAAACGCTACTAAAATGCTTGCCTCGCCCGGCACAAAGCCATATAATAAAAACTGTCAGGAGGAACTGATATCCCCGTACCAGCCACCTGACAGGCAAAAGCCTATTTGTTCCTATTTTTCTTTCTATGGAAAACCCTATTTATTCCCCAAGATTTTCCCAAAATCCCAGCCTGTCTCCCCGGACAGGCCTCTTTTTTTGCCCATAACACTGACAATATAGATAAAGACAAAAATCCCGCTTGCAGCAGTCCGCCGCAAGCGGGATTTACTTTACTAGGAGATTATCAGCGTCTTAGGCCGTCTTACCGCCTTTGACAATGCGACGGAAGATAGCGAGGACGATGATGAATACTACGAGGCCGAGCCACTCTGCCATATCAGCAAAGTCTTTGCCAACGAGGCCCAGCGGGTCGTCGCTGCCGCCACCCGAGAGGGAGACAACGATGATAGCCGCCATGAGCACGCCGATGATGGACTCACCAACGATAAGGCCCGAGGCAAAGAGCGTGCCACGGCGTTTAGCCGCACGCAGAGCCACATCGCCCTGTTTCGCCTTGATGCCCTTGTTGATGAAATAGCCCATGACAGCACCGATGACTAGCGGCGTCTGCACGGAGGGCGGCAGGTAGATGCCCATGCCGACCGCGAGCGGCGGCAGGCAGAGACTCTTTGTGTTGCGCTGCAGCAGCTGGTCAACGATGACGAGCAGCACACCGAGGCCAAGGCCGATGTAAATGTACTCCCAAGCGAGGTTATTCGAGAAGATACCCTGCGCGATGGTCGTCATGAGGGCAGCCTGCGGGGCAGCGAGCGCCTGGCTCGGGTCCATATCCGGACGAGGCAGAGCCCCGGGGAAACCATAAGCCTCATAGAGGAGGTTCAGCACCGGCGCAATAACCAGAGCACCGACGAGGCAGCCCAGAAGCAGTGCGACCTGCTGACGCCACGGCGTAGCACCAACGAGGTAGCCCGTTTTGAGGTCCTGCATGTTATCGTTCGAGATGCAGGCGATGGCCATGATGATGGACGTCGTGAAAATAGCCGTAGCCGTAGCGAACTTCTCGCCGCCCGGCATAGCAAAGATACCAAAGGCAGAGCACAGAGCATACATCACGAGCGAAGCCACGATGATGCCGAGGATGCCGATACCAGAAATCGGGCTGGAAGACGTACCGACGAGGCCGGCCATGTAGGCGCAGGCCGCCGCCACAAAGAAGCCCATGAGCACGGCTACGCCGACACCCACGATGACGAACGTGAGGTTCTGTGCCAGCGAGAGGCCCTCAGGGCTGACGAAAGCATAGAACACACCCAGGAGGCCCAGCGTCGTCACCGCGAACACGAGGCCTACGCTCTTGACGGACATATCGATGTCCATACGATGTTTGCCTTTATCGGCATCCGGCATACGCACGGCGGCGAGGGATTCCTTCACACCGTCGATGACCGGACGGGCCAGCGTCAGCAGCGTCCAGATAGCTGCAACGCCCATCGCACCTGCGCCGATGAGGCGAACTTTTTGCTGGTACATAGCACCAGCAAATTTCTGCATGGTCATGCCATCGGGCACGACACCCGTAATCGTAAAGTACGGTACGAGGCCCGCCCAGGCAATCGCGATGCCCACGAGCATGGCGAGACCGGAGGCGATACCTACGAGGTAACCTGCGCCTACGAGTGCAGAGGAATAACCAATCGGGAACTGCGTCATACCGCGGCCCACATGGAACCACAGCGAGAGGCCAGAGCCGAGCACATGGAAACCGCTCGAGCACAGTGCCACAAGACCGGCAACGATACCGCCCGAGAAGATTTCCTTCAGGCCGCTGCCACCAGCCGCCTCTTTTTCCTCTTTAGAGGCCGAGCCGACTTTCAGAATCTCAGCTGCCGCCACGCCCTCTGGATAAGCGAGGTCACTATGCACGACCATCGCACGGCGCAGGGGGATGGTGAAGAGCACGCCCAGGCAGCCGCCGCAGGCCGAGACGAGCAGCGTCTGCCAGAACTCAAAGCCCTGCCAGTAGCCGATCATCAGCATACCCGGAATGATGAAGATGATGGCGGACAGTGTCCCCGCTGCCGACGCCTGCGTCTGCACCATGTTGTTCTCGAGGATGTTCGAGTCTTTAGCCATCTTCAGCACGGCCATCGAGATGACGGCGGCCGGGATAGCCGAGGAGAAGGTCAGACCGACCTTCAGTCCGAGGTAGACGTTGGACGCCGTGAAGATAACCGTCAACAAAGCGCCCAGCAGCATACCGCGAACGGTGAGCTCAGGCAGACGCAGTTCGTGCTGCATGAACTCATTTTCTTCTGCTTTCATACTACAATAACTCCTTCTAGCGAACGGACATTGGGTAAATCCTGCCCGCAAAAACAATAACGCCTAATGTACGCTCTACGCGCACAAAACACAAGTACTATTATAGCATAAAATGAAACAATGTAAACGGTTCACAGCGAAAATATCTATGTATACAAATAAAATAGCCACAGGACACTACCCCCGTGGCTATACATGACAAGCACAATATTTATTTTACTTTGATAACTCCCGGCTGGTCGATGAGCCAGCGGCCCTCCTCGATGCGGAACATCGCGGGTAGTTTGACCTCAACGGTCTTATAGCTGCCTTTTTCGTAGTTGGAGGCAAAGGTCTCTTTGAGGCCTTTTTCCTCGTAAAAAGTCTGATCGCAACCCAAGAGCGGGTTGGGCAGCACGACGGCACGGCCGAGGTTATCCGGCAGCCGCCAGCCCCAGTAGGTGCAATCAGCCAAAGTCTCCGTGACCTCATACTGCGGCACAAGATGGCCGTCAGTACCCTGTACCTTGTGCGGGCTCGTACGCAGCATTTGCAGATGATAGTTGGCGATAAAAGCCTCACATGCCTCGTCGGCACGCGGCACCTGCATACTGGCGGCCAAACTGTTGAAATCCATGAGCAGCGGTGCCCAAACCTCCTGCGGTCGCGCAGACTGTTTACCCTTGGACGGCTGCGCCGCCGCGTTGACCTGACGCGCCCGCTCCTCGGGCGTCAATGCAGGGCCAGCCGAGGGTACCGGGACAGGCTCCGGGGCGGCTTTGGCCCCCGGCGGTGCCTGCGCTGGCTGTTCGCTGACGGGAGCTGGCCCCTCGGCCAGCGCCGCTGTCAGCTTGGCTACCTCACGCTTGAGTTGTGCGAGCTCACGCTCCAGAGCCGCGATTTTACGCACGTCACTGCGCAACTGTTTTTGGGTTGATAGCACCAGTGCCGCTGCGATAAGCGCGATAATGCCCAGGGCTACGCTCAAGAGAATCAGCACATCCGCTACAATCGGCGGGAAAACACCTTCTGTCATGGATGTCACTCCTTTAAAAGGTACCTCACTGCTCTTTTTCTACATTATACGCCACCGCATACATCGTAGGCAAGACCAAAAGCGTGAGCACGGTCGCCACGAGCAGGCCGCTCGCGATAGCGACCGCCATCGGCCCCCAGAAGGCGCTGGTCATGAGCGGCACCATGCCGAGAATAGCCGCGGCCGCCGTAAGCATGATGGGGCGGAAACGCAAGATAGCCGAGTCGACGATGGCATCCCAAGGCTTTTCCCCGTCTGCAAGATGCTTCTGTATCTGGTCGATGAGGATGACCGTGTTGCGGATAATCATGCCAAAGAGTGCCAGTACGCCGAGAATAGCCACGAAGCCCATCGCCTTGCCCGTGATGAGCATGCCCCAGGCCACGCCGATGATACCGAGTGGCGCCGTGAGGATAGTGAGCAGCATCTGTTTCGCACTGCGCAACTGGAACATCAAAAGCGTCATCACGATAAGCACGGTCGCAGGCAGTGGCACCGCAAGGAACTGCATGGAATCATTGCTGTCCTCGAGGGCACCGTCCGGCTCGATGCTGTAGCCGAGCGGCAGGGACTGGCGCAGCTGCGCCGTCGCATCGTAGGCCTTTTGCGTGGCATCGTTGGCCGTGCCGCTCTTGATGTTAGCCTGCACGGTGATGGTCGGTTTCAAATCGCGGCGCTTGATGAGGCCCTCCTCGGCATCATAGGAGATTTTCGCAATCTGTTGCAGGGGCACATAGCCGGCCTGTCCGAGATAAACGGGCAGGTTCTGCAACTGCGAGAGATCCTGCCGATCGGCAGGCAGCAGGCGCAGGTCGATGTCAATGGTACGGTCACCCGTATAGAACTGGGCGGCCTGTGCTCCCGTGACCTCGGTATATAGCGTCTGCGCCACACTCTGGCTGGAAACGCCGAGACTGCGCAACTTGTCCTGGTCGAGCTCGAGGTGCACGACCTTGCTCTTTTCATTCCAGTCGAGGTTCACACCGTAGACATTGTCATCCGCACTGAGCTGGTCAGCCACGGTATTCGCAAGGTCGCGTACCTTATCCTTATCATAGCCAGAGACACGCAACATAATCGGATAGTCCGCGGGCGGGCCTGTCTGGATAAATTTGATATTGCTGCGCACATTGGGGAAATTGTCCGCGAGTTCGTCGCGGATTTCCTGCGTGAGCTGCGCGCGGCCCTGCGTGTCCTTCGCCACAACTACGAACTGCGCGTAGTTGTTTTGCGGCAAAATCGGCTCCATCGTCAAAACAAAGCGCGATGCACCCTCGCCGACATAATAGGAATAGTTGCTGATTTCGTCGCTATGGGCCTGCAAAAAGGCCGACATCTTGTCTGCCTCGGCCTGTGAAGCCGCAAGTGACGAGCCCTCCTGGAGGCGCATCTCTACAATAATCTCGGGACGCAGCGAGGGCGGGAAGAACTCCTGCTTGATAAACTGCATCATAAAGAGCGAGACGGCAAAAAGTGCCACCGTGCCGCCCAGCACTAGACGACGGTGCGTGAGGAAATAGTTCAGCACTTTGCGGAACCACGTATAGAAACGGCTCTGATACGGGTCAATTTTGCCGCTGTCGTCGCGCTTGACTTCTACTTTAATAAGATACGTGCCATAGAGCGGCGCCACCATGACCGAGACAATCCACGAGAGCAGCAGCGCGATGCTGATGACCGGGAACAGCGCCTGACAGAACTCACTCGCCATGCCGTTGGCAAAGGCCACGGGGATAAAGCCCGCACAGGTGATGAGTGTGCCCGTAAGCATAGGCTTCGCCGTGGCGCGGAACGCATAGCAGGCCGCATCGAAACGGTTCAGGCCCATTTCCAGTTTGACGCTCATCATTTCGACCGCGATAATCGCATCATCCACGAGCAGGCCGAGCGCGATAATCAGCGAGCCCAGCGAGACCTTATGCAGGTCGATGCCCAGCAAATACATGGCCGTGAATACACCCGTGAGCACGAGCGGGATACAGCCCGCGACCACAAGGCCCGTGCGCAGGCCGAGCGAGAGGAAACTCACCACGAGCACGATGACGACGGCTTCCATGAGCGTTTTCACAAAGTCATGGATGGACTCATCGACCACGCTCGGCTGGTCGGAGACCTGATGAATCTCTAGCCCGAGCGGCAGCTCCTGCTGCACCTGCGCCATCAGCTGGTGCAAGTCCGTGCCGAGTTTCAGGATATTGCCGCCGTCCTCCATCGAGACTGCAATACCCACAGCCGGTTCGCCGTTGTAGAACATCTTCGGCTCGGGTGGGTCCTGCGTGCGGCGCTCCACCGTCGCGATGTCTCCGAGGCGGAAAATGCGCCCACCCGCGTTGATGGGCAGCGCGCGGATGGCCTCCACATCATCAAAGACGCCGCTCACGCGCAGATAGACGTCGTCCGAGGCCGTCTCCACATCGCCCGCAGGCGTCATCTGGTTCTGCGTCTTCAGCGCATTCGCGATGACCTGCGGGCTGATGCCCAGTTCCGCGAGCTTGGCTTGAGCGATTTCCACGTAGACCTTTTCGGGCTGCACGCCCTCGAGTTCAACTTTCTGCACGCTGTCGACGTTCAAAATCATGCGGCGGATTTTCTCCGCCTTGGCGCGCAGTTCCTCATAGCTGTAGCCATCGCCCGTCACGGCAAAAATCGAACCGTAGACGTCGTCAAAACGGTCATTATAATATGGGCCATAGGTGCCCTCGGGCAAATCTTTTTTCACGTCCTCACAGAAATTGCGCACGTCGCGCCACGTGGGACGGATTTGCGACTTGGGCAGTTCCTGTTTCAGATTGACGTAAATAACGGCCTGCCCCGGCCGGGACTGGCTCGTCACGTAGTCGAGGCCCGGCGTATCCTGGATTTTCTTTTCCAGTTTGTCCGTGACCTGCTCCTCCATCTGCGCCGCCGTAGCGCCCGGCCAGGCCACGGAAACGACCATCTGCCGCACCGTAAACTGCGGGTCCTCCATGCGGCCCAGCTTGAAATAGCAGAAAATACCCGCGAGGAAGACGACCACGATGAAATACCAGACGAGCCCCTTGTTTTTCAGCGAGACTTCGGTCAGATTGCGCATCAGTCATCCGCCTCCGTCCGTACGCTCTGGCCTTCACGCAGCTTGTGCACGCCGGCCGTAACCACGCGGTCCGTCGCCTGGAGGCCGTGCACGATGACGTTGTTCGCATCAAAACTCTCGACCGTCACAGCCTTGAGAGCCACGGTGTCATCGTCCTGCACGACCCAGACCTCGGGCGTATCACCCGTCTGGTAGATAGCCGCGAGCGGCAGCAGCGCCGCGTCGGGGTCGACGCCATCACTAACCTGCGCCAATGCCACCGAAGCCGTCATGCCGAGCTCCATACCCGCTGGCGGCTCCGGCACCGAGACGCGCACGCGGTAGGTACGCGCCGTGCTGTCGGCCATCGGCGCTACCTCGCGCACGACCCCGCGCGTCTGACTGCCGAGTGCCCAGAACGAGACCGCGACCTCACGCCCCACGGGTACATCTTCGAGACGGTTCTCGGGCACATTGATTTCGATTTCCAGTTCCCCCGTCTGCACGAGCGTGAGCACAGTCTGCCCCGCGGCCACGACCTGCCCTTCCTCAGCCTGCACGGCGCTCACCACGCCGTCCGCACCTGCCGTAAGGTTCGTGTAGCCTACGGCGTTATAGCCCTGTGCTGCCTGCGCGAGGGCATTCTGATAGCTGGCAAAAGCCGCATCGTAGTTGGCCTGATACTGGTCGAGCACGGCGGCGCTCACGGCACTTTCATTATAAAGCTCCGTGTAACGTGCGAGGTTTTTCTGCGTGAGCTCGAGCTGCGCACGTGCCTGGCCAACCGCCGCGTCGCCCTGATTGGCCTTTTGCACGACATCGCGCGCATCGATGACCATGAGCGTATCGCCCGCCTGCACCCGGCTGCCCACCTGCACGTTGCGCGAGAGAATCTGCCCGCCCACCTGGAACGCCATATTCGTCTCATAGCGGCCCTTGACCGTGCCCGCATAGACACCATCTACCGCCCCCGCATTGGCGTTGGCGAGCTGTGTCTTCACGAGCGGCGCTTTTTCCGGCGCAGCCGCCTTCTGCCCGCAGCCTGCCGCGCCCAGCACGAGCAAGGCCGCACAAATAGCGGCCAAGGTCTTTTTACTGCTTATCGTCATCGGAGAATACTCCCTCCTGCTCCACGAGACCATCCTGCGTCGGCGTCGACGGGATATCCCGAGCCAGCTGGTGCAAATCCGCCCTCGAGGCGCGGTCTGCGAGCGTGCGGAAACCGTGAATAATCGTCTTCACCTGCTCCGGCGGCATCTCGCCCGCAAGGAAATCAACCCAGCGCTGGATGATGTTGCGCATATAGGTGTGCTGCTCACGGCCGAAATCCGTGAGATAAACGCGGCGCACACGACGGTCATGCTCATCACGCCGGCGTTCTACAAGGCCTTTATCCTCCAGCAGGTTCATCGTACGCGTCACGACTGCCTTATCGAGGTAGAGCATATTCGCGAGGTCGTCCTGCTTTGCCCCCTCACTGTCATAGAGACGGATAAGCATGACATACTCCGAATATGTGAGGTGCAGCCGCTCACAGGCCTCGACGACAAAGAGCTGCGAACGCCGGTGCAAAATCGAGAACCAGCGGCCAATATTGATGTAATCGTCATCCATGTTAATCACCTTTCCAGCTACTAATTTACCCAACTATCCCTAAGCCTGCCTTGGCTAACAGGCTGTACCTTTCCCCTAGATAACCGCCTGCACTATCCTAAATGTGGTTGATACTATCAACATAAATTGTAGCAGGTTTTGTTCAAATGTCAATGCAGCTAGCAGGAGTTTAGGGGCAAAACGCGAATAAATACTGTGTAAAAATATTGTTAGCAAAGTAAAAAGGAGAGCTGAACATGGAACTGAAGGGATCACAAACCGAGAAAAATCTTTGGGCGGCTTTCGCCGGCGAGTCGCAGGCGCGCAACAAGTACACCTACTACGCCTCGCAGGCCAAGAAAGATGGCTTCAACCAGATTATGAACATCTTTCAGGAGACCGCCGACAATGAAAAAGAGCACGCCAAAATCTGGTTCAAGCTCGTACAGGGTGTCGGCGACACGGCTGCCAACCTGAAGGATGCCGCCGCCGGCGAGCATGAGGAATGGACGAGCATGTACCTTGGGTTCGCCAAAACGGCCCGCGAGGAAGGCTTTGCTAAAATCGCCGCCCTCTTTGAGGCCGTGGGCAAAATCGAAAAGGAGCACGAAGAGCGCTACAACCTCCTGCTCGCCAACGTCCAGGAAGGCAAAGTCTTCAAGAAAGCAGATAAAGTCATCTGGCAGTGCATGAACTGCGGCTATGTCTGCGAAAGCCCGACCGCTCCGCAGGTCTGCCCCGTCTGCAACCATCCGCAGAGCTTCTTCCAGGTTATGCCGAAAAACTACAAATAAGCTGACAACTAACTGAGTAACGAAAAAACCACCCGTCAGTGAGCTGACCCCCATAAGTCAGATTTTTAAGTCCAACTTTATGGGGTCACCTCAGTCAGGGTGGTTTTTTCGTGGCAAAATTATATACTTTACACTCCGCCTTTAAATGGCCTCCGCATCCTCGAACGCGTCCTCGGCCGCTTTGGCACTGCGGCCATTCATCAACAGATGCACGAGCTGCGTACGGCTGCGTACCTGCGTCTTAACATAGAGGTTATAGATGTGTTTTTTGACCGTAGAGATACTGATGACGAGGCGCTGGCAAATCTCCTGATTGGAGAGGCCATCGGCCACCAGCTCGAGCACCTGGCTCTCGCGGCTCGTGAGATGATAGCTGCGCGCAAACGATTTCACGAGGCTGCCGAGGTCATATTGCTGCATGGGCTCAATAACGTGCACGAGCATGTTCTCGATATGCTGTTGCAGGACGCCTAGCAACTCGACGTCACGCGCCGAGAAGTTGCCCAGCTGCTGACTGCGGAACAAGTTGAATACCGCGCAGACCTCGCCCGCATGTTTGACGACAATACCGCAGCCGAAGGGGATGTCAGACTGGCGCAGGAACTGCTGAAAGAACTCGGTCTTGCGGCGCATCGTATCCTCAACGATATCCGTGTCGCGATAAACTGTCGTGCGCGGCGTCATATCGCTGAAGTAGTGCAAATAATCTTTGTCATAATAAACGTGCAGATACTCGTCAATCTCCCGCGGGGACATACCGAAGAAATAACTGCTATCCTCGTCCTGCGTGTCGCCGCTCCGCAGCAGCAAATAGCCCTTCGTGTACGGGATGAGCGTACGCGTTGCCCGCAGCAGCTTTTGCGCAAAATGGGCTACATCCTCCTGCGCGTACAGCTCCAACAGGACGTTGTTGAGGTTCAGCCATTCGGTTTCTTTCAGCATTTTGTTTTATCTCTCCTCCATCAAACGCGAAAAGGCGTTATGCAGAACTACATCTGCACAACGCCTTTGTTGCGGCTATCCGATTGTTGAGTCATGCTCTCTCATGACTCTTGCTGTAAATCATCTTACCACCATGTGGAACATAAGTCTACGGGGTTTAGTAAATTTAATGCAAAAATAAAGGTCAAGACAAACCTACCGGACCTGCGCATCAGCCTGATGCTTGACCACCGGCCAGGCCTTGTTGACAGTCTCGCCAATGAGGCGCTTGCCCGCTACGTCTTGATGCAGACCGTCGAGCGCCATCTCCGGCGCGAGTACGCCGTCCTGACTGTGAAAGGCCGCCGCGATATCGATATGCACCTGACTGCGGATATAGGCGTTGACCACGCTGAAGCGCCACTGCCAGTCGGGTACGGTCTCCTCGCCGAACACATGGGCTATGGCCGGGGGATTGATGGGCGGCAACGTAAGCAAAATCGGCTTGATACCACGCCGCAACGCCTGCGCACGGATTTCCTTTAAATCGTCGATGACCCCCTGCGGGTCGGCCCCAGCCCGCAGGCTGTTCGTCCCCGTGAACACGAGCAAATAATGCGGCGCGAACGGCACCACGTCCTCCGCGAAGCGTGCCACCGTCATCTCCGAAGTGTCCCCACTGAACGAGAGATTCAACGCATCAAAATCGAGATAATGCAGCCAGCTGTAGGCAAAGTCAGCCGGGTTATACGAATAGTGTCCGCCACCGTGGCTGATGCTGTCGCCAAGCACCGCCACCTGCCAATGGTCGGCAGGGTCGGTATGGATTTTTTCTACGGTCGACCAGCTGCCGATGAACTCATGCGCCGCGTTCAGCGCATGCACGCGCCAGTAATAGGTGCCGAGGCGTGGCTTTTCATCGTAGATTTCAAAGTTAGGCGTCGTGAGCTCGGCGAGCGGCCGCGCCTCGGGGTGCTCCTCGGGGTTCTCGTTATAGATGGCTACCACATAGCTCGCGGCCCCGAACTGTCCCGCCCAGCTGTAGACAGGATAGAGCAGCGCTGTACCATGGCCCTCATCGTAATGCGCGAGCGGCACCGGTGCCTGCATATCTGGCAGGTCAGCGTTCGGGTAAATTGTCTGCAAGCGGCTGAAGTTCCCCACGGGTGCCCCATCGAAATCAATGGCCCGCACCCGCCAATACAACGGCTCCTGTCCCAACTGATCGCCCACCAGCTCACGCAAAGGCGGGTTGAAATAGTTCATATAAATAGCCCGCGTACGGTAAGCGGCCTGATCTGAAATATTATCCAGCGGCAAATTCGTTGGAGCCTGGGTAAAAAGCTCCAGCTCATACACCACTGCCAACGGGTTTTCCGGCCAATGCAGCAGGGGGGAAAAGGCCACCTCCTGCTCGGCAGCCAGTTCCTCACTGGCCGGCTGCGCCGCCAGCCCCGCCTGGCAGTCACGCGAGACCCGCGGCTGGTAACACAGCGCCACCCCCAAACCAAGAACCAGGCAAAGCGCCAGTCCCAGCCGCCATTTATGTTTAACATGTTTTATCATATGTGTTCTTTCCCAGATTTACTATCATATAATTATGCGCGCATATATTTTGGTATACAACATAAATATTATAGCACAACGCAAAAAAAATATCCCCTTGCCCGGATGCCCCCAGGCAAGGGGATATATAGTATGTCAAACACTCAATACTGGAATTTCTGCAACTCAGACTGCAACCGCTGTGCCAGATTTGCCAGCGCCTCACTAGCCGAGGCAATATCGCTGGCCGAAGCTGACTGCTCCTCAGAGGCTGCGGAGACACTCTCCATCTCACTGGCGACTTTCGTGCCGCCCTCTTTAATCTGGTCGGACTGCTTTTTGACGTTGTCCGTCTCCTGCCGTACGCCTTTCAGCTCGCGGTTCATGGCCTGCGCACGTTCCGTGACGCCATTCGCGCCCTCTTCAATCTTCGCAAAGGTCTCCGTAAGTGCCGTGACAGCCTGCGTGCCGTCGGACACGGCCTGACTGCCCTGCTGCATAGAGTCAACCGCCACGCTGGTATCCTTCTGGATGCCCTCGATGAGGCCCGCAATGCTCGCGGCGGCCTCGCGGCTGCCCTCGGCCAGCTTGCGGATTTCGTCAGCGACCACGGCAAAGCCGCGGCCAGCCTCACCCGCACGCGCCGCCTCAATGGAGGCGTTCAATGCCAGCAAATTCGTCTGCTCGGCGATGGAGGAAATGGTACCGACGATATCGCCGATTTCCTCGGAACGCTTGCCGAGCTTGTTGACCGTCTCCGCCGAGCTGTTGACGATATCGGCCACCCGTTGGATTTTTTCGACCGCATCTTTGATGCTCTGCGCACCCGCCACGGCCTCTTTGTTCGAGTTATCGGCGTTTTCCAGCACATCATCAGCCGTACGTCCGAGTGTCTCGATGGAATCAAGCTGGTTGCTGATGGAGCCTGCCATCGCGTCGACGCTCTGGCTCTGCTCGATAGTGACCCCCGCCGCATTCGTCACGGACTGCGCCACCTGGTCAGAGGCCTGCGCCGACTGCTGGGCGCTGGCCGTGAGCTCCTCCGACGACGAAGCAATCTGCGTGATAGAGTCGTTCGTATGGCGCATGAGGTTGCTGATGCTGTCGCGCATGGCGGTGAAGGAGTCAACCATCTCACCGAATTCATCACCGCGGTAAATAGAGCGCTGCTGCTGCCGGAAATCGCCAGCCGCCAGGCGTTTGCACGCCGCATTGATGACCGTGAGCGGGCGCGTGATGGAGCGCGTCGTAAACAGGCAGAAACCGGCGAGGATGACGATGGTCACGAGCAGCTGGATAACCATGTTGCGCACGAGGCGGCTGCTCTCGGCCTCCGTCGCGGCCATCTCGGCCGCGGCGTCCTGCGTGAGCTCGTCCTCCAGCTTCTGCAGCGACACACCGATAGCGGCTGCCGGTTTCGAGCAGTTCGCCGTGTAGAACGCGTTGGCCTCCTGCTGCTGACCGGAACGGGCCATGAGGCGCGTCTTGTCCATATCGCGTTTCAAGCCATCCCACTGCGACTTGATGTTGTCGAGGTCGCCCTTCCACTCGGGCTTGACCTCCGAGATTTTTTCCAGCGTAGCATAGCCCTCCATAAAGTCCTTGCCGCCGTTCTGCGCCTTTTCCTCGAGCTCGCCGAGACGCTTGTTGTCTGTCGTCGTCACGCTCGTGATGCTCATGCCCTGCGCATAGCGCATGCCATAGCGGATGATGCCGATGGCCTGCATGCCGGCCACCTGCTGCGCGTTGATACGCTCCACCGTGGCCTGCGAGGTCTTGAGCCCGCTGTAACCTGTCCAGCCGATGAGCAGCATGCCGATGACAGCCACCGCTGCCATGACCAGGAGCTTCAGCGAGACCTTGAGATCATCGAATCCTTTCATGATAACACCTACCCTTTGTTGGGAGAAAACACATCCTTTTTCTCCCCTGCACCTAAAATAAATACTTTTATATTCCTTAAATTTCCCCATTCCTGTTACAAAAAGATGTATACAGTAGCCACTTTGGTGACTAATATGTAACTTCGCTATATATAGGGTAATTCCTGCCAACTTTATCCACATAATTGCTGACTTTATCCACTATTTTTTGTGGATAAATCGCAGAAAACGCTATCTATCGCCCCTGCAATAGGCCATTTTTCCCATAATGTTGTGGATAACTCTGGAGCGTCTGCCACATTTGCCACAAAAACGGGCATAATAAAAAGCAGCACGCATCGCGTACTGCCTGTAAATTCTATATGGTGCTCGCCGAGGGATTCGAACCCCCGACCCCCTCCATGTGACGGAGATGCTCTAGCCAACTGAGCTAGGCGAGCATATAAAAAGGCCTCATCGTCAGACGAGACCTACATGAGCAATGGTGGGGTTAACAGAATTCGAATCTGTGACCTCCTCGATGTCAACGAGACACTCTAACCAACTGAGCTATAACCCCATGACGTCTTAACGACAGATATTACTTTACCATATCCCCGTCTATGTGTCAACGGGTAAAATTATACAACACGCATATTTTTCTTTTTCAGATTTGTCACCTATAATGTGAGCCATAGTGCTGTCCGCGAAAAGGCGGCGCGTCGATTGACAAAATTTAGTACCTGGTATAAAATTTAGGGCAGTCAGACGGAACTGTTCCCCTACCGGAGAATGTGACCGTCATCACAATATTGTATATAAGGAGCCTACCATGTTTGTACACGAATTAGTCGCACAAGGGAAGCCGGATGCCATCGCCATCGTTGACCATGACCGCCGCATCACCTATGCGGAGCTGACCGAACTGGTAAAGAACTGCCGCAATAAACTCTACGCTGCGGGCGTGCGTCAAGGCGACCGCGTGGCCATCTTTTCACGCAACAGCGCCGACTATGTGAGCGCCTACCTCGGCATCGTCTCACTCGGCGCCATCGCCGTGCCCATCAACTTCCAGCTAAGCAGCCGCGAAATTGCCTTTATCCTGAAAGACGCCGGCGCAAAGCATGTCATCACCTATCAGCCGCTCGACCTCGTGGATGCGATGGCCCAGCTGCGCTGTGATATGCCCGTCATCCAGCACGACATCCGCGAATGCGGTAAGCTTGATGACTTCGTACCCGATGCTCCGGCGCTGCCCGCCGACTACGACGAGGATAACCCGGCCTGCATCATCTACACCTCGGGCACCACGGGCAACCCGAAAGGCGCCGTGCTCTCGCACCATAACCTCATCATCAATGTACGCCAGCAAATCAGCGTGGTCGGCAGCAACGCGGATGACCATATTCTCTGCGTACTGCCCATGTATCATTGCTTCGGCTGGACGCTCTCCGTGCTCTATCCGCTCTACTGCGGCGCCCGCATGGTCATCCTCGATTCCTTCACGCCGAAGGAGACCATCAGCGTCATCCGCGAGGAAAAAATTAACCATCTCTACATCGTACCTTCGATTTGCAGTCTGCTGACGAAGCTCGCGAAACCCGAGGACATGGCCTCTGTGCGCATCGTCATCTCCGGTGGTGCGCCGCTGCCCGTGAAAATCGAGAACGACTTTAACGCAAAATTCGGCATCACCATCAGCGAAGGCTACGGTCTCTCCGAAGCCTCGCCACTCACGACGCTCACGCCGCCGGGCCAGCCTGTACCGGGCTCCATCGGCAAAGGCCTGCCCTACCTCGAATACAAAATCGTCAATGCGGCAGGCGACCCCGTGCCGCAGGGTGAACCAGGCGAGCTGCTCATCCGCGGCGGCAACGTCATGCTCGGCTACTGGAACTTGCCCGATGTCACGAGCGATGTACTCAAAGATGGCTGGCTGCATACGGCCGATGTTATGCGTGTCGACGAGAACGGCTACTATTTCATCATCGACCGCATAAAGGACATGATTATCAGCATGGGCGAGAACATCTACCCGCGCGAGGTCGAGGAACTCATCTATCAGTTCCCCGGTATCGAGGAGGTCGCCGTTATCGGCATCGAGGATAAACTGCGCGGTCAGGCCGGCGCCTGCTTCTACAGCGTGCACGAGGGACAGACCGTCGAGGTACGCCTGCTGAAAAAGTTCTTGCAAAAGAACCTCGCGCTCTACAAAATCCCGCGTGAGTTCCATCAGCTCGACAAACTGCCGCGCACGACGACGGGTAAAATCGCCAAGCGCCTGATTCTCAAAGACTTCATGGCGGCCAAAGCGGCAGGCAAAACCGATAAATAAAAAATAAATTTGCCTACACTAAAAGACCAGTCAGCCTGAAGGGGAGCATATCAGAAAGGGCCAACTGGTCTTTTCCTATGTGTTGGTCAAATTTTTACTGGCCGAGTTCCCGTCCACGGACGGAAATTAGCATAAGTGATACCGAACTTTTGCAGACATTTGCCAATAATATGGTCAATTTGCTGATTCACGGTAGCGGCGCCGTTATAAAAAGTGAGCATCGGCGGGATGATGGTACAACCATAGTCCGCCGCCGCTGTCAAATTACGCAAGTGCAGGCGCGAAAGGGGTGTCTCCCGTGGCACGAGCACGAGACGGCGCTCTTCCTTGATGCAGACATCGGCGGCACGCAACAGCAGATTCGTCGCAAAGCCAGAGGCAATGCCCGCCACCGAGGCCATGCTGCAGGGCATGATGAGCATCCCCGCCGTCGTAAAGGTGCCACTCGCGATGGGTGCCGCCAAATCCTGGTTATCATAGACCACATCGGCAAGCTTTTGCACGTCCGCGAGCGGTAACTCTGTCTCTAAAGCGAAGTTGCGTACTGCACCTTCGGTGATGACAAGGTGTGTCTCGACCTCGGGCAGATCATGCAACACCTGGAGCAGCCGATAGCCCATAATCACGCCGCTGGCCCCCGAAATCCCTACAATCAGTCTCTGCATAGCCGTCTCCTATATCTGTCAGCTGCCCTCTGCCTAAAAGCAGCTTTCTATACTATTAAATGTGGTTGATACTGTCAATAAATCTTATATCATCACATCTACCTTAGTTCATATTATAGCATAGGCCACCGATAGCGAGAAAGCGCACCATATAGCGGGACCTTTCTCTGGGAAATCTAACCTACAGCAGGTAAAATAGGTGTAACGAATATATCCCTACAGGAGGTGGGCCCGATGACATTCGGCATACAAGGAAGTAATAACTACAGTGACACGCTCTATAACTGGACCAGCTCACGCAACAACCAGACGAACAGCTCTGACCAGACCAGCACCACGCAGGCAGCTAACACCGACGCCAATCCGTTAGAGGCTGCGACTGCTGACGACCAAAGCACCAACACGCTCTGGGGCGCTGACAAGGACGTCCGCAATAAGGACGATAAAGACCTCACGCCCGAGGAGGAAAAGGCCAAACTCAGCGGCCACAAATCAACGCCCGAAGAGTGCGAAACCTGCAAGCGCCGCAAATACCAGGACGGCTCGAATGAAATGGTTTCGTTCAAAGCGGCGGGCCATATTGACCCCGGCAACGCTGCCTCAGTCGTAATGAGCCACGAACAGGAACACGTTGCCAACGCCTTCCAAAAGGCCAAGGATGGCAACGGGGAGGTCGTGCGCGCCTCGGTACGTCTCAAAACCGCCGTTTGCCCCGAGTGTGGCCGCACCTATATCTCAGGCGGTGAGACGGACACCCAAATCCGCTACTACAACGAAGATAACCCCTATCAACAGGATATGAAAGAATCCGACGCCGACAACAAATACCGTGGCGCCAATGTTGATATTCCAGCCTAAAGCACATAATAGAGAGCCGGTTTCCCGTAAAGCGGGAAACCGGCTATTTTTATACTGGTTATGCCTTTACTCTTCCTCAGGATAGCGCATGCCCCACTGCTCCCGCGCCTGTGTCATGAGCTGCATGACATCGCGTGTATAGTCAAGGTGCATGCACTCAGGCTCACCCGCCACGGCACGCTCCATATCGAGCACCTCGTATTGCAGCGCCCGCGCCGTCTCACCTGCCTTGACCTCTTCCTGGTGACCATCTGCCGTCCAGGTAATGACGGCTTTATCACCACGCGGATAGTTATAGAGTTCAATATAGGCCTTGTCAAAGGACAAGGTCACACGTTTCGGCTGTTTGGCATGTAGTGAAAGCATGACCGTGGCCATCTCGCCTGCATCATTCTGGAGCAGCATACTCGCCTGCTCGTCGACCCCCGTGGGCGCATAACGCACCTGCGTCTGCATGTGAGCAGGCTGAGCCGACATGAACCAACGCATACAGGAAAGCGCGTAGACACCGATATCGAGCATGGCACCGCCCGCCAAATTGCGGTTAAAGAAACGGTTCTGCATGTCATAGGGCTTGTAACTGCCGAAATTCAACGTGATGACCCGCAAGGGCCCGAAATCTCCCCGCTGTTGCCGTGCCGCGAGCTCGTGATAGATAGGCATGTGATAGACCGTCTGGGCCTCCCCCAGCACGACATGGTGCTCTTTCGCCAGAGCTACGGCCTCCGCCAGTTCCGCACTGTTGAGCGTAATCGCCTTTTCGCAGAGGACATGCTTGCCTGCGGCCAGTGCTTGACGCATAAATTGCAGATGTGTATTGTGGGGTGTAGAAATATAAACGATATCGACATCCGGGTCACTAAACATATCCTCGGGCTGGTCGTATACCCGCCCAATACCATACTGCTGCGCAAAGGCCTCCGCTTTAGCATGCGTGCGGTTGCCAACAGCGTAGAGATTGCCGCCCAGCGCCTGCATAGCCTCTGCCAACTCATGCCCGATAACCCCCACGCCCAACGTGGCCCAACGATATTTGACCTGATTCATAACTCTGCTACTTTAACCATTACTATACTCACCAGACAGACAATAAACGGCTAACGCCCCTGCTGCCGAGGCGTCAGCCGCTTTGGGACTGCCCGATTATAACTTAAATTTCTTCGTCTCGTCTTGCAGCTGTTCAGCCAGCTTTGCCAACGACTTCGAGGCCGTGGCGATTTCCTCCGCCGAGGCACTCTGTTCCTCGGCGGCCGCACTGATGGTCTGGGTATGCTCAGCCGTTTGACGGCTGATGCCATCGATATTATTGACTACGCTGACAATCTGCTGCGTGCCATCAGCCAAATGGTGCATAGTATCGTTGATGGCTACCATGTCATCGTTCGTCTGTGCAATCTGCTGCATGATACTCTGGAACTCCTCGCCCACCTTGCGGATGGCTTCGGTGCCCTCCTGTACACGGCTGCGCCCTGCTGCCATGCGCTCTACAGCGTGCTTGGTATCGCCCTGAATCGTAGCGATACGCTCGGCAATCTCGCCGGCTGCCTCCTGCGAAGCCTCGGCCAGTTTGCGCACCTCGTCGGCCACGACGGAGAAACCACGCCCCTGCTCACCTGCCCGCGCCGCCTCGATGGCCGCATTGAGTGCGAGCAAATTCGTCTGCTCGGCAATACCCGTAATCGTCTCGACGATGGCCCCGATTTCCTTGGAGTTGTTGCCAAGCGTCTCCATCACCGCCGCCGTCTCATTGACATTCTGCTCGATGACCTCCATCTGTTTTACCGAATTGGCCATGAGGTCCTGCCCATGCTGTGCGGCGTTAGCCGTAGCCGCCGAACGCTCAGAGACATCCTGTGCGCGTGTCGTCGTCTCCAGTACCTGCCCGTCCACATCGCTGACGTTGTCCTTGACCCCGTCAATGCTCGTGAGCTGCTCCTCCATACCATTCGCCACATCGACGATGGTCTGCGCCACGCTCTCTGTCGCCTGCGCGGACTGCTCCGAGCTGGCCGTCAGTTCTTCGGACGCCGCCGCTACCTGATCAGAGGTATTCGAGACATTCTGTAAAAGTTTGCGTAAATTATCCGCCATCGTATCAAAGGCGTGAGCCAAATCGCCCAACTCATCCCGCGAGGTAATCGCACAACGGTCGATACGCAAGTTGCCCTGCGAAAGCTCCTCGGCATGTTCTTGCAATACGCCCAGCGGCTCCGTGATACGTTTAGCAAAGAGCTGACTGATGCCCATGATGAGCAAAATACCCAGAACCGTCACGACGGCAAAAGCAATTTTCATCGTCTTCATCTGCGCGTAGACGACGCTTTCCGGCACCGCCAGCACCATCACCCACTCAGGGCCCGGCACCGTTGCGTAAGAGACGACCGACGGCTCACCGTTGATATCAGCGCGGAACATGCCCTGTCCCTTTTGCTTCATCGCCTCAAAATGTGTCTGCAAATCCGGCACGACGGCGATATCCTGATTACTCAAGCTGTCATCCTTCGAGGCAATGATTTTGCCCGTAGACGTAATCAACGTGCCAATACCCGCGCCCTGATAGTTCAGCTTCTCCACATAGTCGTTCATGCTGGCCAGCGAAATATCCTCACAGATGGCTCCTGCAAAAGTACCATCCGCCGTATAATACGGCGTGGCGATGGAGACGCAGGTCTGCTGCGTGCTCTGAGCCACATAGGGGTCGGTATAAATCGTCTTGCCTGCCGCCTTGGCATCGTTGTACCAGGGACGTTTATGCGGAATAAGCTTGCCCGTGAGGTCACCCTCCAGCGTCGCCACTACCGCCGCGTCACTCTCGCGTGCCAGTGTGATATCGAGTACCATTTCATCTTTGGCCGAGGCAATAAGCTCTTTCGTGGGCCGCCCCGCCACAGCATCGAGCGCCGCCGCATGTGCCGCAAGGTCCTCCGAAATGCGCTTATGCTCCGCGACCCAGCCTGCAACGCCTTCTTTCTGACTCTCCATGTTGGCCGTAATCTCGCCCTGAATACTCGTATCGAGTGCGCGATAGGCCATAAAATACCCCAATAAGGATACGACCGCCAGCATAACGCCGACGACGGCTGTCAACAGCATAAACTTCTTTTTCATCCGCATATACTCTCACCTTTTCCCTATGTCATTTTACCCTTATAATCGACAAAATTCCCTATTGTGTTCTATTCGGCGCAGTGCGCTTTATTCCTGCTGTGAAAAAAGAATTGTACGTGAGCGTATACACAAAAACACCTGCACACCGGCGGCAAAGACCGCCTGTCCACAGGTGTTAAGCTACACGAAGCAATATGCGGTTGTCTCTTAGGCTTTCGCGCCCGTAGAATACATCTTGATGGGCTCTGGATTGTCTTGAATGGTCCAAACGCCGCAAGGGCAGACGCCCGCGCAGATACCACAGCCAATGCAGCGTTCCGGGTCGCTGACGTACTCCCAGGAACCATCCTCGTGCTCTATGCGCGAAATGGCTTTCTGCGGGCAGCTCTCGAGGCACATCTTGCAGTCGCGGCAGGTACCGCAGCTCACACAGCGCGTGTGGTCGTCCACAGGGTCACAGAGGTCGCAGTGATGGCAGCGCTCGAAATAGGCCTTCGCGAGGCGGTCCGCCGGAATCTGCTGTTTCTGCGGGAACGGCTCATCCGTACCAGCGAGATACTGCTCCACCGCCCAGGCGGCTTTGCGGCCGCTGCCGATGGCGTCGGTCAGCCGGCCCGGTTTAATCGTGTCGCCCGCCGTGAACACCCCCGGCAGGATGCTCTGATTTTTATCGGGAATGAGCCAGCTGCCGCGGAACTTCTGTATGCGCTCGTCGTCGGGCAGGAAGTCGAGCACCGGCTCCTCACCGATAGAGACGATGACCTGGTCTGCGGGGATAAAGCGCCCATCGTTGGCATAAACGCCTTCCTCGGTAATCTTCGTGGTAAAGAACGGCCAGACGAGTTTACCGCCACAGCTCTCCACATAGGCGATTTCCTTGGGGAATGCGGCCGGTTTCTGCACATCGACGGCGATGACCGACTCTGCGCCCATGTCATAGGCACCACGGCAGGTATCCATACCGGAGTTGCCCGCGCCGATGACGACCACGCGCTTGCCCGTTGCCGGATGCTCACCGCGGTTGATGGCCTTCAGATATTCGAGCCCCATCGTGAGGTGCTCCACGCCTTCCCAGTTGAAGTAACGGGACTTCGTGCCGCCCGTAGCCACGATGACCGCATCGCTCGCTTTTTGCAACTCGGCAAATTTCACCTTGTCGACTTTGCAGCCCTCAACGAACTCGACGCCGACACTCTGAATACGTTTGAGCTCCGACTCCAGCAGCTCATGCGAGAGACGGCCGCGCGGGATAACCTGCTCCAGCTTGCCGCCGATATGCTCAGCCTCATCGTAGACTGTTACGCTGTGGCCCTTGCGCGCGAGCTGCCAAGCGGCCGAGAGACCGGCCACACCGCCGCCCACGATAGCGATTTTCTTGCCCGTATGCACTTGGGGCGGCTCCACTTTGGTAAAGGCAGAGAGATAGCCCAGCGGGCCAATCTGAACGGGTTCATCAATCGTGCCGCGCGTGCAGGCATCCATACAGGGGTTCGGGCAGACCGAACCGCAGACGGAGCCGGGGAACGGTGTATAATCGAGCTCGAGTTGCACAGCCTCCTCGAGCTTACCGAGACGGATGAGGTCGTAGCGGCGCTGCGTTGGGATACCCGTCGGGCAGTTGAACTCACAGGGCGCCGCATATTTCGCATTATCCCAGCTCGGCACACGCAGACGATAGAGCCCCGTGCTGATGGTCGGATGCACGGCGAAATCGTCATGTGCCACATCAGAGAAGATGCCACCTTTAACCCACTCGCGTTTGCGGAAGGTCGTCATATCGACGAGCGGCTTGCTCTGTTGTTTTTTCTCAGCCTGCGTCAGCGGCACGAGTTTCTGCCACTGACTCCAGTCCGTGAGCTCAGCCTTGAGCTCCGTACGGCCGACATGTTGCAAAAACTCGTCTATACCGCCGGCGAGGAAGTCGATATCGTCCTGCTCCAGCGGCAGTTCCTTGATGTCGGCGGGGATCGCATCGAGCGGGCCGCGCACGTAGACGACGCCGCCTACCATGCCGACGCAGGGACGTTCGCCCAGCACCGAATCGAACTGCGCGCTGTCCACACCGCAGACGATAGCCCGGCCACCGCCCATGAACTCAAAGGAGAACGAGCCGACATTTTTGAGTATCCAGAGCTCCGGCTCCTCGTAGAGCGGGTCATGCTTCATCAACGAGCCCGTACGCGTACCGCCACGCCCGCCGATAAAGATTTTACCACCCGAAGAGCAGTGCCCTGCCGTATCGCCCGCATCGCCCGTAACGGTAATCAGACCGCCCGAGTTCAGCCAGCCCACATCGGCCGAGGCCGAGCCGTCAACGGTAATCTCCGTCCCCGGCATACACATCGAGCCCACGCGCTGGCCCGGATTGGTCACGTGGAAATGCAGCGTCTTGCCGTCAGCATTCCAAAGCGGACCGCCGATATCATGCTGACCGGAGGCCGCTATCTCAAACTCGGTTTCGCCATTTTGTACGGCCTCGCCGATGGCCAGCAGCAAATCCTGCGTGGACATGCGCTCATGGCCTTGCATGGTTTCCATTTTAAACATTTACAGCTCTCCTCCCTATCAGCATACGTACTGGATGCCCAGACGGTCTGCCACGGCCTTATCCGTAGATACGAGGGCATCGCTGCGGCCGATAGGCAGCGAGCTGTTACCGATAGGCGCCATTAGCTTCTTGAGCTCTTTATCAAACGTCAGCACATAGTCGACAATCTTCTGCGCACCGCGGTCGATGTCGAGGCGTTTCACGAGGCGCGGATCCTGCGAGCAGATACCCATCGGACACTTACCCGTGTTGCAGGAGTTGCAGCGGCCCTGCTCGTTGCCGATACAGCCGAGCAGCTGGATGAGGAACTTGCCACAGAACACGCCGTTGGCGCCGAGGCACATCATCTTGAACGCATCGGCGGCCGCGTTGCCCGTCATGCCGATACCGCCGCCACCGTAAAGCGGGATTTGGCCCTGTAGGCCCTGCTTGACCGCCGCGAGGTAGCAGTCGCGGATTTTCGAGACGACCGGATGGCCTGTATGATCGAGCGAGACCTCGTTGGCCGCGCCCGTGCCGCCCTGGATGCCGTCGATGAAGAAGCCGCCACATATATGGTACGGATCACGCAACAGGTTGTTGTAGACGGAGACCGACGTCGCGGAGGCCGCACATTTGATGGCGACCGGCACGCGGAAACCAAAGGCCGCATTCATCGAAAGGTGCATTTTCTGCACTGACTCCTCGATGGAATAGAGCCCCTGATGGTTTGGCGGCGAAGCCAGCGTCGCACGCGGCACACCGCGGATAGCCTGCACGTGCTCCGCTACTTTGGCCTCGGGCAACAGGCCGCCGTCGCCCGGCTTGGCGCCCTGACCGATTTTGATGAGGATGCCGGCCGGGTCCGTGACCATGTGCGGCATCGCCTTGATGATGCGGTTCCAGCCGAAATGGCCCGAGGCAATCTGAATGATGAAATATTTCAGATAGTCCGACTCTAAGAGTTTCACCGGCATGCCGCCCTCACCGGAGCTCATGCGCACGGGGATATGATATTTTTCGTTCAGATAGCCGACCGCCATCGCCACGGCCTCCCACGCACGCGTGGAGAGGGCGCCGATGGACATATCGGAGAAAATCAGCGGATAAATCCAATGCACCGGCGGCGTATGCCCAGCCGGTACGAGCTTGCCGTCGACAACTTTGAACGGCAGTTCTTTGGCCGAAAGCACGCGGCCGAACGGCGCGCGCATATCGAACGTGTGGCGCGCTGCGTCCAGCGACGGGTCAGTCATCTGGGAGATACGGCCCACGACGATGGTATCGAGTGCGCGCTGCGCGTTGAGGTTGGTACGACCGCCACGCTTGATGGGGCCGTTGTCCTTCGAAAGCAGGGTCTTGCGCGTGTCCGGATTGCGCACGGGCTTGATGGCCTGATTGGGGCAGACCTTCTCGCAGATACCACAGCCACGGCAATAGTCGGTGAGGCTCGCCACCTGCTGGATGACCGGACGCGCCTCGTGACGTTTCACGGGCTTCGGCTGGTTCTCCACGGAGACCGTCATATCACGGCGCTGCACGCCCACCTTGATGGCTTTAAAGGAACAACTCGCTACACAACTGCCGCACATCGTACAACGCTCGGGGTGATAGTCTATTTTCCAGGGGAGGTCGTTGACTCCCACATCCTGTGTCATTACTGTTTGCATCTCGATACCTCCAGGTCGTTGTCGATGAGGACGATTTCACGCTCATTGGGATACAAATCCTGCGTCTGGTCACGGTCAGGCATGATTTCGTTCAAGCCGCATACCTCCGAGGAAATAGCCACCATATCGTCGGTGCGTCCCACCACCACGGGGCGGAACTTTTTCGAGTCACAGCAGGTGAGCATACGCTTGTCCGGCAACACCGCGATGACCGTGTTCGGTCCATTGATTTCCAAATTGGCCAGACTCTCGCGGATGTCGAGCAGAACTTCTTTATCTGGGCGCTCAGCAATCTCCTCGAACGGCAGCGGTGTAATCACGTGCTTGTAGTACATGAGCGGCCATTTCAGTTCGTGATGCACATAATGGAGGGTATTGAGGAAGCACTGGGAGTCAGACTCAAAGCCGATATAGCCCCGGTGCAACGATTTCTGGAACTCTTTATTCTTCGTGTAGAAAGTATTCTCGCCGTTGGCGCAAAGCGTGTAACCCTGGAGAAAGAAGGGATGTGCTGCATAGCGCACGATGTCATAGTTCGTATTCTGACGGCACTGGGCGACGATAGATTTCGCCATGAGGCAGCCGTTATCATCCCACAGGTGGAAATAGGTCGCGATATCGCGCGGGTCACCGATTTCCTTCAGCGTCAGCACATCGGGCCAGAATGAGTACACATAGCCCTCGCCCGCCTCTTCGAGGATTTTGCGCAAAGCCAGGCGCGTATCCAGCAGCAAATCCTCACGCTGTGCCTGCGTCATGTCCGCGGCATCCTCTGGATAGTCATAGTTACGGAAAATATAGTACGGCATAGCCTTGATATCGAGGCCGGGGCGCTTGTCCGGAATAGGTATCCACTCTGCCAGCTGCACGAAGTTGTGCGCATCCATGTAATCCTCTACGAGCTGCTCACCACGCTGCGTGCAGGCCAGCGACAACAGCGGCTTGTCCTTGTAGTTGGCAAAGATACCATATAAATCCTGCATGACCATAGCAAAGCCCGAGTTATCGTGACCTTCCTGCTGCGGCAGCATGAGCCGCAAGGCCAGCGACGGCTGCACAGGCACCTTGCTCTTGATGGAACCAATCCGGCACATAGCTTTCTCCCCTTCAAAAGTTCTACACAAAAGAAAAATTATAAACATGTGTGTCTTATATACGCATACTACGTTACGTATTTTCTATTATAGGAAGGCATATTAACTATGTCAAGCAAGGGTTTACATGTATACAAGAATACACATGTATGTTTGTGATATTATGCGTAAGCCGCTTATACTCCCCTGTCATAGTTGAGCAAAACTGGGCAGAGTGCGGCACAGACACGAAAAAACCGCGCCGTAGCGCGGTTATATCGAGTAATATCTTTCTATATATTATGGGATTGGCAAGCAGCTGAGCCAGCAGTAAGCGGCCAAACGCTGAGCGCCCGCCTTATAAATAACTAATCGGGTTCACGGGGCGGCCGTTGATACGTACCTCGTAGTGCACATGCGGGCCGGTACTGTAACCCGTGCTGCCCATATAAGCGATAACCTGGCCCCGGCGCACGTACTGCCCCTGGGTGACGACGACCTGCATGGCATGGCCGTAGCGCGTCAGCACGCCGTTACCGTGGTCAATATCGACCATGTTACCATAGCCGCCCGCATTCCAGCCGGCCGTCACTACCGTACCATCTGCCGTAGCGACAATGGGGGTCCCCATGTCGTTCGCTATATCGATGCCTGGATGGAAGTCCGAACCATTCCACCGCAGACCAAAGGGCGAACTCACATCACCACGTGCCGGCCAGAGGCTCGGCGTCGTGCTGCCCGGCAGGGCGAGGCCGCCCGCCGTCATGAGGTTGCCCAGTTCTTCCTGATTAGCCTGCAACTCCTTTTGCAGTTGCTCGAGGCTGGCCCGCCGCGTGGCGATACGACGCTCCACATCATCGAGTACGAGACTCACATTGTTGAGGTCTGGCGCCACATAGGGGCCGCCTTGACCGTCATGCGTACCATCACTGCCGCCCGCGTTGGGGTCGCTGCCTGTGGCCTCGTTATTGCCATCCACCTGCTTATCGTCCTGTGCTGGTGAGGCCCCCGACATCCGCCGCAGCTGCTGCTCCATCTGTGTGAGCTGTTCCAGCTGGTCCTGCAGGGAGTTAGCTTTCTTTGACAGTTGCAGGAGCTGCTCCTGCTGGATACTGTTGACCTGCCGCAGTTCCTCAATCTCCGTTGCATCATTGCGGTGCGTGAACGTACTGTAAACTGCGTAACTGAAGGCCCCGACGAAAAGCATTGCCCCCACGGCAAAAGAGCCAAGGCCAAACTTCAGCCAGCGCGCCGAAAGGCGGATACTGCGCACCGCCTCCCCGTTATCGGGCACAATTTTGATGGTATATTCCTGGGGCCCCGTGGCCGCCTGGGTTGCATCGCCCGCTGCCTTGCTGGCAGCCGCCGGCTTTGCTACTTTGCTATCCAAGATATGTTCCTTTCTTTTCCATAATAATATGCAGACTATAGCATAATTATAGCCTGCATATTTGAAGAAAATCTGATAACCGCGTCAAAAGCGTCTTAGGACTGCATAGCTTCGTGCAACGCCTGCTTCTCTTCCTCAGACAGCGTATAGGACGACTGCCCATCCTTGATGGGTTTTACATAACTGCGCGAATCCTCACGCCCAAAGATGCTGGAAAGAATCACTCCGTTGTGATGTGCATCGAGCAAAGCCACCGCATAACTGAGGTCACTCCCCATATCCTCAAAGGCGCGGAAACGCACCACGCCCACATGGGTAATGGCGGTCTGCAAAATACCATCCAGACGCTGATTTTCCGCCTTGATGGCCTGATTTTCCTCCACGACCCGCTTGACCTCATCGATATGACCGATGAGCATCCGCTCAAGGTTAGCTCCATCCACGCCCGTCATCATTTTACGGTAACGCTTCTTGAGATAGTTGAGATTCATGGCGAGATTGATGATGATACCGTACATGATAATCACCAGCACACCGAGAATCCCTACAATGTACATCATGTTGTTCAGCACAAACTGACTGACTGCCTGTATGTCCATTAGCTTCGCATAACTCCTTTACGCTTCAGTTGGCTGCCTGTGCCACCAAAGCTATGATTCATTTTTATTTTATCACACCGTGAAATGCTGGGAAAGGGAAACCTTGCGCAGTGCCTCCACCTTTTGCTGTTTCAGGCTGCTTTCGTCCTGCCCCAACGTCGCCAAAATGCGCTCCAGGTCCTCATCAGAATAATATTCTATTTCGATTTTGCTCTTTTTCTTACCCGACCGGATATGCACCTGCGTGCCCAAAAGCTGCGTCAAGCGCTCCGTCGCATCGTGCAGGAACACCGACTGCTCTGCCTGTGGTGTACGGGGCTTCTCCTGCCCCTGCTGGGCGAGCCAATCATGATTGGCCTGGAGCCGCTTCACCAGCGACTCACACTGCCGTGCCGAGAGGTCTTCATCCATAACATAGATAGCAGCCTGCTGCTGCAAATTGGCATCCTCCAGCGCCAGCAGCGGCTTGGCCTGCCCCATGTTGAGACTCCCTTCCGCCAGCATTTGCTGCACAGGTGCTGTAAGCTTCAACAGGCGCAGAAAGTTCGCGATATGACTGCGGCTGCGCCCTACTTTGCGGGCGAGGTCGTCCTGCGTCAGCTGGAACGACTGCATGAGCTGTGCATAGGCGTGTGCCTCCTCAATGGCACTGAGGTCTTCACGCTGGATATTCTCGATGAGCGCCACCTCGCTCGTCTCTGCATCGTTATACTCCCGCACGAGCGCCGGTATTTGCTTAAGGCCCGCCTGCCGTGCTGCCCGGAGGCGCCGCTCGCCCGCGATGAGCTCATAGCCTCCCTGCGGCAGCCGCCGCACAATAACCGGCTGCAACACACCATAATGCTTGATAGAGTTGGTGAGGTCTGCGAGCGCCGCTTCCTCAAATTCCCGCCGTGGCTGATAGCGATTGGCCTGTATAGTTTCCACGGCAATCTCCTGCACTTTGTCCTTGGCTGGCGTCAGCCGGGTGTTGCCCATGAGGGCACCCAGCCCCTTACCCAGGCCGCCTTTAGTGCTTGTCACGCTTGATAACCTCCTTTGCCAAAGCCATATATACCTCGGCGCCTTTGGCACGTTTATCATAATATAGGATAGGTTTGCCGTAGGACGGAGCCTCGGATAGACGCACCGTACGCGGTATCATCGTGCGATATACCGCCTCGCCAAACGTCTGCTTGACCTCCGCTACCACCTGCTCAGCCAACTTCGTACGCGAATCAAACATCGTCATGAGCACGCCCGCCAGGGTCAAATCTGGATTGAGATTATCCTGCACGAGCTGCACCGTGTTCATGAGCTGAGCCACGCCCTCCAAAGCATAGAACTCACACTGAATAGGAATGAGGATGGCGTCTGCCGCCGCCAGACAGTTCAACGTGAGCAACCCCAACGAGGGCGGGCAGTCGATGATAATATAATCGTAGTTCGCATCTACCGCCATCAAAGCTTTTTTGAGCCGTGTTTCACGGGAAATAGCGGCCACCAGTTCCACCTCAGCACCAGCCAGTTCGATATTGGCTGGCAAGACATCCGTGTGGAAGTCTGTATGCCGAATAACAGACTGCACATCTACGGACTCGATAAGCACGTTGTAGATTGTCGTCTCCAGCGATGTTTTATCGATACCGAACCCGCTCGTAGCATTGCCTTGCGGGTCGCAATCGACCAAAAGCACCCGCCTGTGTTTCGCCGCCAGGCAGGCAGCCAGGTTGACAGCCGTGGTGGTCTTACCCACGCCGCCTTTTTGATTAGCTACGGCAATTTTCTTCGCCAAAAAATTCACCATCTTTCACGATTTTATGCGTAATGTTACAGTTTTATCGTCACGCTTGTGTTACAATAGATAAAGATGTTGCAGAAGTAGCGCAAAATTTGGCTTTCTGTACACAATATGCTGTGAAACACACCATACTAACGCACCTTACCTCTATGATAATATGAAATGACACACTTGCCAATGTTTCACGTGCAACATTTGCTAATTTTTTTGCAAAAATTTTGGAATGAGGATGTTCCTATGCCTGTTTATCAGCCCCCCCTACTCACTATCGACCCCAAAGAGACGCGCCGCTATGCAGGGCTTATGCGTGCTAAGACGTTTGACGAGGCTCTGATTACCGAGGCCTGCCAGGAGGCACGGCTGCTGGCCAAGCCACGTGGCAGCTACGCGGTATACGACTATGACTGCCTGACGCAGACCGTTTTGGCCCAGCCCACGTTTAAAATTGCCGGCCAAAAAATTGGTCAGCATCTCGCGGGCTGTGACAAAGTCATCATCCTGGCCGCCACGATAGGCGAAGATATCGAGCAAGCCGTAACCCAACACTTCCAAGAGGGACAATACGCCGAAAGCGTGCTGCTCGATGCGGCTGCCACCACGGCCGTGGAACAGATTGGCGACGGCATGGAACACATGTTGGCGCCTAAAGCAGCCGCTGCCGGGTACCAAATGCGCTGGCGCTTCAGTCCCGGTTACGGTGACTGGCCGCTCGAACAGCAGCCCGAGCTCATCCGCCTCAGTGAGGCTGCAAAAATCGGGGTTAGTCTCTCCTCCTCACTAATGCTGGTGCCGCGTAAGAGTATCACTGCCATTATCGGCCTCTACCGCACGACCGTCGACAACGCTGGTGCCAAACACAGCACGGGAGGCTGCACCACCTGCCCCAACCATGATTGCCCTGCACGCAAAGACACATAAATACCGTATGTCAATGCGCAGACACTTGATACAGTTGCCATAAGCCATGATATAAAGGGAGTTAACCTATGATTCATATTTTCGATGGTGCAATGGGCACCATGCTGCAAGCTGGCGGTCTCCAACCCGGTGCCTGCCCCGAGCTCATGAATATCGAACACCCCGAGGTAGTAGAGAAAATCCACCGTGCCTATATCGAGGCCGGCTCCACCATTATCGAGACCAATACCTTTGGCGCCAGCCGGTTGAAACTAGCACACTACGGCCTCAGTGACCGCGTGACGGAACTCAACACCGCTGCCGTAAAAGCAGCCAAAGAGGCCGCACAAGGTAGAGCCAAAATTGCTGGTTCTATGGGTCCCACGGGACGATTTGTTGAACCACTGGGCGATTTGGATTTTGAAACAGCCTATTCTTCCTTTCGCGAGCAGGCCCAGGCACTCGCCCAGGCAGGCGCCGACTATCTCATCATCGAGACCTGTATTGACATCCAGGAGATGCGTGCCGCCCTGCTCGCCGCCAAAGACGTAACCTCCCTCCCCGTTATCTGCCAACTATCCTATAGCGAGGATGGCCGCACCGTCACTGGCACTGACCCGCAGTCGGCTGCCATTATCCTCGACGCTATGGGCGCGGACATCATCGGCGTCAACTGCTCACTCGGCCCCGAACAACTCGTGCCCGTAGTCAAAATCTTAGCGGAAAACTGCCACTGCCCCATCAGCGTACAGCCTAATGCCGGTATGCCACGTCTCGAAAACGGCGAGACAATCTTCCCGATGGGGCCTGAGGACTTTGGAGCGTGGGCGCCAAAACTGGTAGCGGCCGGAGCCACCTACATTGGCGGCTGCTGTGGCACTACGCCCGCACATATCCGTGCGATGGCAGAGGCAGTCAAGGGTATGGACGAGCCGCAAAGGGAAAACCGCCCCCGCCGCCTCTGGCTGGCCAGCCGCAGCAAATCCGTCTGCATCGACAAAGACCTGCCTACGCGCCTCATCGGCGAACGCATCAACCCCACAGGCCGCAAAAAACTGGCGGCAGAACTGCGTGCAGGCTCCATGCTCAGCATCAAGAAAGAGGCGGTCAATCAGGTCAAGGCTGGCGCGCATCTGCTCGATGTCAATATGGGCGTTGGGGGTATCGACCAGACGGCCGCGATGAAAAAAGCCGTCACCGAAATCGCCCAACTCACGGATGCACCGCTCTGCATCGACACCAGTGACCCCGCCTCGCTAGAAGCTGGCCTGCGTGCCTATCCTGGCCGGGCTCTCATCAACTCCGTGAGTGCCGAGACACCGCGCCTGCGCGACTTTTTGCCGCTCGCACGTAAATACGGCGCAGCCATTCTTTGCCTGCCCTGCACCGACGAGGGTATACCCAAGAAAGCCGAAGCCCGTGTGGCGGCTGTCAAAACTATCGTCAAAGCTGCCAAAGCACAAGGCTTACAGGACGGCGACTTCCTACTCGACGCGCTGGTCATGACGGTCTCCGCTGACGCTGGTGCCGCACAAGAGGTACTAAAAACTCTGCGTCTCTACCGTAAGGAACTCGGCTATCCTAGCACGATGGGCCTCTCGAACATTTCCTTTGGTCTGCCGAACCGCCCGCTCATCAACAGCACCTTTTTTGCCATGTGCCTCGCCGCAGGCCTCGACGCGCCGATTATGAATCCCTACGATGAGCTCATGCAGCATGCCCTGCACGCCAGTGCCGCTCTGCTCGGCGACGACCCCTGCGGCCTAGCTTTCAGTCAGGACGAAGCCAATCTCAAAGTACCGAAAAAAGCAGCCGTAGCTAAAATCGATGTTACGGACACCATCGCCGCTATCAAACAGGCCGTGATTGACGGCGAAAAGGATGAAATAACCCTGCTCGTCGATAAAGCCCTGCAAGAAGGCAAAACCTCCAACGAAATTACGGAAAATGGTCTCACCGCAGCTATGACAGATATCGGCGAAGATTTCGGCTCGGGCCGCATGTTCCTGCCTCAGGTGCTGCTCTCCGCTGAAACCATGCGCACCGCCTTTAATCGTCTCAAAGAGCTCATTCCCGCCACGCAGGAGGCCGACAAAGGCACCGTAGTCATCGCCACGGTCAAAGGTGACGTACACGACCTCGGCAAAAACATCACGGGGGCCCTGCTCGCCAACTCCGGCTTCAAACTCATCGACCTCGGCAAAGACGTGGACAGCACAGATATCGTCAAAGCCGCCATTGAAAACAAAGCCGATATCGTCGGCCTCTGCGCCCTCATGACCACGACGATGGTGCAAATCGACAAAGTCATCGCCGAACTCCACGCTGCCGGCTGCCCAGCCAAAGTCATGGTCGGCGGGGCTGCCCTCACCCAAGAATACGCCGACAGCGCCGGTGCCGACGCCTACGCCCCCGATGGCGTCAAGGCGGTAGAGCTGGCCAAGCAACTCGTCGGAGCCTAAAATTGTTGCACGTGCAACAAAATAGCGCCGTTGTGACCTAAATAATCACAACGGCGCTATTTTTATCAGCTATATCGCTTACTTAGCTTGACCAATCATCAGAACAGCACTTTAGCCAGGTGCATGTATTCCGGGTCGAGCTTCTTTTTGTTATTGACGGCATCGTGCAGGTCGATGGAGACCACGCGGCCTTTGCTGAAACCGAAAACGATATCAGAGAGGCCGGAGATGATGGCCAAAGCCGCCTTCTCACCGAGCTGGCTGGCGCGCACACGGTCGATGACCGACGGCGAGCCCCCACGCTGGATATGGCCCAGCACCGAGACACGCGTGTCGAGCTGTGTCTTTTCCGCGATGTATTTGCCAATTTCCTGACCCGAGCCAGCACCCTCTGCTACCACTACCATGATATAGCGCTTGCCCTTTTTATAGGCTTCGGACATATCCGCGCAGATAGCATCGAGGTCATACGGCTCCTCCGGCACGAGGATGTACTCCGCACCACCAGAAATACCCGAGACCATCGCGAGCCAGCCGCTATGATGCCCCATAACCTCGAGCACGATGACACGACGATGTGCCGAAGCCGTATCACGCAGTTTGTTAATAGCGTCGATAATCGTGTTAGCCGCCGTATCACAGCCAATCGTATAATCAGAGCCCCAAACATCGTTATCAATCGTACCCGGCAGACCAACAATCGGCATGCCCGTTTCTTTAGAAAGCAGCGAGGCACCGCGCAGGGAACCATCACCACCGATAACTACGAGACCCTCGATACCGCGTTTCTTCAGGTTTTCGTAACCCAGTTTACGCCCCTCTGGCGTCTCCCAGCGTTTGCAACGCGCCGTGCCGAGGAACGTACCACCGCGCTGGATGATATCACTGACGTCCTTCGACTGCATCTCGAACATATCCTCATCCAGCAGGCCATGATAACCGTTGTTGATACCCCAGACTTTGACCCCCTCAAAGAGTGCCGTGCGCACGACAGCACGCGCTGCTGCGTTCATACCTGGGCTGTCGCCGCCACTGGTCATAACTGCAATACTTTTCAACGACATGTTGAAATCCCCCTTGCTACTAAAGAAATATGCTAAGGTTCCCTAGCGGAAACCCATATATACCCATACAGACTTATAATACCATAAAAAACACGAAGAATACAGGTACTAAAAGGGAAATTCGGTGGAAAATCTCCAGTTTGTTACGCATCTGACAGCGATTAAGGATAATATCCGTCAAATAAAAGCCTGTTTATTGTCAACTATTATTTTTACTATTGTTGACAAAGCTGATTATCTACTTTATATTGATTATCGTCAACATATAATAAAAGTGAAGTTTACTATAAAAGGAGACCTTAATACATGAGTGTTTACACCGCTACACAACTTACTGCCTTGACTAACGCCATCATCGCGGGGCGCCGTTTAAAAGCTGACGATGACTTCTCCTGGTTACTGTCTACCCCTCTGCCACTATTGCAACAATATGCCGGAGTATTACAAAACCATTTCTGCGGCAAACATATCGATTTTTGCACCATCATTAACGGTCGTTCGGGACGTTGCGGGGAAAACTGCAAATACTGCGCGCAGGCCGCTTGTCACCACACGGGCATAGAAGAATATGGCATGCTGCCGCAGGACGAAATCATCAAGAATGCCCGTGCCAACGAAGCAGTGGGGGCCAACCGCTTTGCCATTGTCACCTCGGGTCGTGCCCTCAGCGGCAAAGATTTCGATCAGGTAATAGCTACCTATGAAGCCATGCACCACGAGCTGCACATTGACCTCTGCGCCTCACATGGCCTGCTCACGCGTGCTCAGCTGCACCGCCTGCATGCCGCTGGTGTTACGAGCTATCATCATAACATAGAGACCAGCCGCCGCTTTTTCCCGCATATTTGCACCACACACACCTACGATGACCGTATCCGTACCATACGTATGGCACAAGCCGAGGGCTTCTGTGTCTGTTCAGGCGGTATCATCGGCATGGGCGAAACCTGGCAAGACCGCATTGACATGGCCCTCGACTTGCAGAAACTCGGCATCGAGTCCATCCCCATCAATGCTCTCATGCCTATCCCCGGCACGCCGCTCGAACATCAACCGCAACTGCCAGCCGCAGATATTTTGCGTACGGTTGCCCTGTTCCGCTTTATCAACCCCACAGCCAATATCCGCCTGGCCGCCGGCCGCAAACTATTACCGCAGAACGGTGCCACCGCCTTGCAAAGCGGGGCCTCGGCCTCCATCACCGGCAACATGCTCACGACCTCAGGCACGACTATAAAAGAAGATATGCAGATGCTGCAAACGCTCGGTCTCACCAACCGCGATGAGGACTGTCAAAAAGCTACTGGCACCTGTGGTGCGCACTAAAGCCTGCTGCTGGCATCAAGTAGCATTGTTGCACGTGAAACATCTTGACAAAGCGTGCCGCACATGTTAGATTTTTAGTCAAATGAAATAAATTCACGCTGTGCAACTGACGGAAGTGGGATGTACCACAGGGAGCACAGGGAAGTAATAGCCGACCGTCTGGGCATCGCCTGGATTTGTGTCGGCTTTTTTATGTAAAGAAAGGAAAACCGCTCTATGAACGAACTGGAACTCAAATATGGTTGCAACCCCAACCAGAAACCAGCCAAAGTCTTTATGGCTGAAGGTCAGGACCTGCCTTTTACCGTGTTAAATGGCAAGCCAGGCTATATCAACCTGCTCGACGCCATGAACAGCTGGCAACTCGTGCGTGAGCTAAAACGCGCCACCGGACTGCCCGCCGCAGCCTCTTTCAAACATGTGAGTCCAGCCGGTGCCGCCGTGGGCCTGCCACTCTCAGACACGCTGAAAAAAATGTATTTTGTCGAGGATAAAGACTACAGTCCTCTGGCCTGTGCCTATATCCGTGCCCGCGGCGCCGACCGCATGAGTTCATATGGTGACTTCACCGCCCTCTCGGACGAATGCGATGAGCAAACAGCCGCCTTTCTCAAGCATGAGGTCTCGGACGGCGTTATCGCTCCCAGCTACTCCCCCGAGGCACTTGCTATCCTCAAAAGCAAGCGCAAGGGTAACTATCTCATCATCCAGATGGACCCCACCTATGAGCCGGCCCCTGTGGAGACAAAACAGGTCTTTGGCGTAACCTTCTCGCAAAAACGCAATGACGTGGTCATCACGGAGGACTGCCTCACGGATATCCCCACGCAGTGCAAGGACTTCCCCGCAGCTGCTAAACGCGATTTGCTGATTGCCCTCATCACGCTGAAATACACCCAGTCCAACTCCGTTTGCTATACCTACGATGGTCAGGCTATCGGCATCGGCGCGGGCCAGCAATCCCGCGTTCATTGCACGCGCCTCGCAGGCGGCAAGGCCGACAACTGGTTCCTGCGCCAAGCTCCGCAGGTGCTGAACCTGCCGTTCCGCGACGATGTACGCCGCCCCGACCGTGACAACGCCATCGATGTCTATATCGGTGACGAGTGGCAAGACCTACTGGAGACCGACGCTTGGCAACGCGTCTTTACCGAGAAACCGCCCGTTTTCACCAGGGAGGAAAAACAGGCCTGGCTCAAACAGGCCGAGCACAACGTCTGCCTCGGCTCCGATGCCTTCTTCCCCTTCGGCGACAATATCGAGCGCGCCCGCAAGAGTGGCGTACAGTATGTCGCCCAGACGGGCGGTTCTATCCGTGATGACAACGTCATTGAGACCGCAGACAAATACGGCATGACGATGGCCATGACGCATATCCGCCTGTTCCACCACTAAGTCATTACTCCCAAAGAAAAAAAATGCCAGTCATATCGCTGGCTGCTCCCTCATCTTACATAAGCAAAAGCACGATGCCCGACCCCAAAAGCCTGCACATCGTGCTTTTCTTATGCTCTCTATTATCTGTGGATAACTCGAATTTTCTCGTCCTGACCTAAGCACAAATCTGTGGATATGTCAATAACTCTGTGTATAACTTAAGCATTTTTCTACGTTTTTCGTGAAAATCTGTGTATAAACCTGTTGATAGCGTGCACTACCTGGGCCCCGGTAAATTATCCTCTCTTTTACCAACATAGGCACAACCAGAGCCATAACAACACACTCACAGCGAAATATTCACCGTATCCTCAATTATATCACGGATGCTTTTGCCCCCGTTGGACTTGCCCAACAGCTTATTGCGCTTCATATTTTTTAGCACCGCATGATATATATCATCCTCAATGGAACCTGGCACCAGATTTTCCCAATTCTGTACACTATATGCCCGCTCCTTGATGGCATTATCCGGCCGTCCCGTGACCTCCAGCTCGCAGAGGAACTGAATCTGCTGCGTCTTGGGACGGATATAGTAATGCTCAAGGTAGTAGGTTGCCTCTGCTTTATATTGATAATTCCCTTGTGCATCTTTTGCTGAGGCATTATCCGTCTGTGAACCATCTGGTACCAGTCGCACCCAAACATCAGCAATACTCTCTTCAGCTGTATGGGGCATAGTCACCCAACGGGCATTTTTGCTATCCATATAGTAGTCATAGCCATTATCATTGAGTAAAAGCACATAGCGTGCTGCCTCTTTATCCTGCCTTTTCTTCTTTGCCTGCGAGGTCTCAGACGTCATCGACTGCGTTTCTTTACCTGTCGCAAACCATCGATCAGCATTGGTGCTATCCGATGTAAAACTGCTATCCTCATTGCCTTCTGCCTTATCATAACCACCATTATCTGATGCGAATACCGGCTGTGCCACAAGCAATAACATAGTTATCAGCAAACCGCTACAGTTGCCTATCAATTTCATTATTATCACCCCGAATTATCCGTCAACAACCATCAATATATTATTCGTCAAAAGACAAGCTGTTTCCTCTTTATTATCGTATTTTTCAAGCATAAAATAAAGAGAGGCAACTAACCGTCACCTCTCTATCAACTCAAGCAATCAATCCTCGCTGACATCTATATCGTTCATAGATTCTTCCATGAGCACCCGAACTGACCTTTCCAGCATCTTGCCATTGAAAAAGCCATTATGACCTTTGCCTGTTGCAGCCATATCATTGCGATACAAATACTTGCTATGTGCCACATCAATGAATCGTAATCTCATCCATACATTTTGATGGTTTGTCTTATTATGCCACAATATGAGGTTATGATCATAGGAAACCTTATTACCTTCTGAAAAAGTGAGAACTAATAAATAATCATAATTGCACGCTTTACCAGACTCTACATAGTCCTCTAGAAGCATATCTGATAAGCCACGTGGTCTATTTTCTACTACCATACCATCAGCATCTGGTCTATGCTGCTGCACACCATTGGTATCCGCATCTAAACGCGCCGCATATTCTTTTTCTGCCTTTTGCAACAAATCTGTATTGACGTCATTGCCTTTCATGACAGCAAAATATTCACGCGGAAATTTATCACGAATCGCCTTGTAAACGACATTTTTGACGCGGTCCTCTACTAAAATACTTTCATCACCATTTATAACCACCGCAATGCGCGTACGTCCTCCTGGCCCCACAGGTGCTTTACTACCATAAATAATATGGTGGGCTCTGGCATAAATATCAGGAACCTGATAGTCCTTGTCTTTTTTCATTTCCCGTTGTGCGAGCTTTGGGGTTGGTTGATTGCTGGAGGCTTCAACCGTATTGTAAAATACGTCTATACCCCCCCGATGGACAAAGCACTGCAACAAAAAATCATTAACATGATCGCGGTCATCATTCTATGCAACATACAATCCTCTCCCTTCCAGCATTTATACCTACTACTAGAGTTCGCTATATGGTGCTTTTTTCCTGCTATGTGCCCGAAAAATTGTGCAATTATGCAAAGTATGTTTCTATATGTTTTTACAGACGCAAATAGACCGCTCACGAGCTCCGGCTGCGTGAACGGTCTACCTGCTTATGTTGTTGTCCATGTGAAGTTGTTCCATGGCACCATTTACTGGCCCATTGGACTCTCCTCCTTTGCTTACGTTGCGTGTTTGTTGCGGCTGATGCAGGTTGTCATAAGCGACACTCCTTTCAGCGTACGCGTATCACTATCGCCCTGACGAATTGCTAGCCTAATCCGCCTCGTGGCGCCGGTGAAGGTTAACCTGTCTGCAAGTTACGGGCCCATCGGACTCCCCTCCTCACGCGAGTACCATTATCAGCTGTCAACGGAACCATTTACCATCTCCACTTGGTATCTAGTTCCTTTGCTTGACTATATAGTAACACAAAGTAGTCATAAACGCAAGTATTTTCTTTTATTTATTATTGTATACAGTGTTATATACGCATAATACGATAAAAGGCAATAAAACCATTGCTGCGTAACAAAAAAATAAGGCCAGCTGTTACACTGACCCAAGGGATAGGAATTTAAGTTTTATGATGTTAGTGAGAGAAGGAAAGGATTCATATCCTTATCGTTAGGGATTGGGGATTTCCTACCGACACGTATATAGTAACAAGCTTTTCTGAAAGAAATGCAGGTTGATGCTGAAAACAAACTGAAATTGGCAAGTTTCTTGTGCAACATGTTATTTACAAAATTGGCTGCTTGCTGGGTGTACCAGCTTTACGCGGATAGGTACGGGGTGTGGGGCGCGTCTTATGAATTTCAATGATAGCACGGCTATCGGCGAGTCCCGGCAGTTGCACAGGGCGCAGCTGAGGCTCATCACCGCCCAAAACCTTAATTGCCTGAGCAGCCTCCGCTGCCTCGTCTGCATACTGCGCGCCCTTCAAGGCAAGCAAATAGCCCCCACGCCGCACAAAAGGCAGACAATACTCGCAGAGAATGGGCAGACGCGCTACGGCCCGCGATACCGCTACATCGAACTGCTCACGGTACTTTTTATTTCGCGCCCCTTCCTCCGCCCGGGCATGCACACATTGCACTCCCGTGAGGCCGAGTTCCTGCACGACCGCTTCGAGAAAGCGTAGGCGCTTTTGCAGGGAATCCATCAACGTGAGCTCAATCTGCGGGCAGAAAATTTTTAAGGGCAAACCGGGGAACCCCGCCCCTGTGCCCACATCAATGACACGCGCGCCCGCAGGAAAGAGCTCTGGACGATAGGCCGTAAGGGAGTCAATCATATGCTTGACTGCCACCTCCTGCGGCGTCGTGAGGGCCGTGAGGTTCATCTTTTCATTCCACTCTATGAGCAGTTCATAGTAGCGCACAAATTGCGCGAGTTGCTGCTCGGTGAGTGTCAAGCCAAAGGCGTTGGCCGCCTGTTGCAACGCTGAGGAAAATGCTGCTGATTCCATAAATTACCCCTGTTCCTGCTGTTGGCCATCACCTGACTGACTGGCCGCTGCCGTCTGGGCTAAACGATGCTGCTGTTCGAGCCAGACCAGCAATACCGAGACATCAGCCGGCGACACGCCGCTGATACGGCTGGCCTGCCCCACACTGCGCGGACGAATAGCCGCGAGCTTTTCCCGCGCCTCGTCACGCAGGCTGGGCACCTCCGCATAGTCCAGTGCCTCTGGCAGCAATTTGTTCTCCAGCCGCTCCATATGCGCCACCTGTTCCTGTTGTTTTTTGATATAGCCCTCATAGGTAATGGCGATTTCCACCTGCTGGCGCACCTCATCCGGCAGTTCCGGCAAAGTGCGCGTACTGGTCAGTGCCTGACGCAACTTCTCATACGTCACCTCAGGCCGCCGCAGCAGCTCAGCAAAAGTCGTACGGCTGTGAATGGGCGCAATCCCCGCACTAGCCAACTCTGCATTGACGGTCTGGCTGGGGTTGACCGCGTTCTTAGTGAGCAAGTCCATCGCCGACTGGATAGCGGCCTGCTTGTGCTGGAAGCGCTGCCACCGCGCATCCGTCACGAGCCCCACACGCCGCCCGTATGGTGTGAGCCGCTGGTCGGCATTGTCCTGCCTGAGCAGCAGACGATACTCGGCCCGGCTCGTCATCATGCGATAGGGCTCGTGTGTCCCCTTCGTCACCAAATCATCAATCAACACGCCGATATAGGCCTCAGAACGCTTGAGTACGAGTGGCTCCTCCCCCTTGATCAACATAGCTGCATTGATGCCCGCGATAATCCCCTGCGCCGCCGCTTCCTCATAGCCGGAGGTGCCGTTGGCCTGTCCTGCCGAGAAAAAGCCCTGAATATTTTTGAACTCCAGCGTCGGTTTGAGCTGCGTCGGGTCAATGCAGTCGTACTCGATGGCATAGCCGAGACGCATGACGTGGCAATGCTCCAGCCCCGGTATCGTATGCAGGAAAGCCAGCTGCACATCCGCAGGCATGCTCGTACTCATGCCCTGCACATAGACCTCATTGGTATGTATACCCTCGGGCTCCAGGAACAGCTGATGCCGCTCCTTGTCGGGGAAACGCTGAATCTTCGTCTCGATGGAGGGGCAGTAACGCGGCCCTACCCCCTCAATAATGCCGTTGGCCATCGGCGCACGGTCCATATTGTCTTTGATGATTTTATGTGTGGCCTCATTGGTATACGTGAGCCAACAGGGCGTCTGCTCGCGCGTCTGTTCGTCGCTCATAAAGGAGAAATTACGGCACGCCGCATCACCTGGCTGTATTTCCATTTTGTCATAGTCCAGCGTACGCCCGTCGACACGCGCCGGTGTGCCTGTCTTAAAGCGCATCAGCCGTACTCCCGCCGTCTGGAGCGAAGCGGAGAACTGCATCGCGGGACGCTGGCCGTTGGGCCCGCCACTATAGGTATGTTCCCCCACGATAATCCGGCCTCTGAGGTATGTGCCGGTAGCCATAATGACTGCGGGCGCATAATACACCTCGCCCGTCTCCACCACGACACCACGCACCGCCGTCTTCTCCTCATTCAGCAACAAATCCGTAATGAGAATTTGCTTGACGTCAAGGTTGGGGGTATTTTCACAGGTCTCCTTCATCGTAAACTGGTAGAGCTTTTTATCGGCCTGCGCCCGCAGAGCATGCACCGCCGGACCTTTGCCCGTGTTCAACATGCGGAACTGAATGCAGGTCTTATCCGCATTGAGCCCCATCTCGCCACCCAGTGCATCGACCTCACGTACCAGATGTCCTTTAGCTGGACCGCCCACAGAAGGATTGCAGGGCATGAGCGCGATATTGTCCATAGAGAGTGTTGCGAGCAACGTGCGGCAGCCGATACGCGCTGACGCCAGTGCCGCTTCTACGCCCGCATGGCCTGCTCCTATTACGATAACATCATACTTACCTGCCGTAAACATGCTTTTCCCTGCTGCTCCTTTACTAATTTAACTTAAAACAAAATTGGCTTAACACGTCAGCCTATGCTTCATTTACCGATACAAAAACGGCTGAAAATCTCATCGAGCAAGTCATCACGTACCGTACGGCCCGTGAGCTCGCCCAGATGTTCCCAGGCCGAACGCAGGTCGATAGAGGCACAATCCAGCCCCATGCCCGCATCCAGCGTCGCCTGCGCTGCCACCAAATGCTGGTCCGCCTGACGCAAGGACTCTGTCTGACGCTCATCATTCACAAAGCCTCCAGCCGCATCCTCCTGCTCATCCGCCCACGCTTTGGCATGGATAAGCTGCCCCAACTGGTCCAGGCCTGTGCCCGTCGCCGTAGAAAGCGTCAATACCGGCTGGTCTGGCAGATGTGCCTGCAACGCCTCCTGTGTAGTCACACTCGGTAAATCCGCCTTGGTCAGCAGCAGAATAACATCCTTGCCCGGCAGCAGCTGTAAAATAGCCTCGTCCTCCGCTGTCAAAGGCCGGGAACCATCAAAAAGCGCCAGTACGAGTTGGGCACGCGCTACATAGTCCTTGGCTCGTGCCACGCCCATTTGCTCTACGATATCATCCGTAGCGCGGATACCCGCCGTATCGATAATACGCAGGGGCACACCACCCACCTCGGCATATTCCTCAATGGCATCGCGGGTCGTGCCCGGGATATCTGTCACGATAGCCCGCTCCTCCCGCAGCAGCGCGTTGAGCAGACTGGACTTGCCCACATTGGGTTTGCCGATGATAGCCGTCATCAAACCATCTTTGAGGATACGTCCCGTATGTGCTGTCTTTAACAGTTGTGCGATGCCATCCCGCACCGTGGCAATCTGTGCCTGCAACTCAGTCGTGAGCACATCCTCCACACCATCCTCGGGAAAATCCAGTGTAGCCTCAATATGCGAAGTCATAGCCATGATTTTATCCTGCAAAGTCTGAATACGGCGGGAAAAATGTCCCGCGAGATGCCCTTCCGCCATACGCAACGACTGCTCTGTAGGAGCTTGAATAATATCCATCACAGCCTGGGCCTGGGAGATATCGAGCCGTCCATTGAGAAAGGCACGCTGCGTGAACTCGCCGCGCGCAGCCTGCCGTGCGCCGGCCTGCCAGGTGAGCCGCAAAATCTTTCGCAGGGCTACACTGCTACCATGCGCTTGCAGTTCCACTACATCTTCGCAGGTATAGGAATGCGGCGCCCGCATCACAATAGCCAGACACTCGTCGACCACTGCTCCCGCGGGTGTTACCGCATGACCATACACGACCTGCCGTGTCGGCTGGGTGGTTAACGGCTGACCATTCGCCGCGCGGAAAACTTTATCCGCCACTACTATGGCCTGCGCACCGCTGATACGGATGACGCCGATACCGCCCGCACCCGGTGCCGTGGCGATAGCGCTGATGGTCTCATCCTGCTGCATAAAATCTACCTTTCTCTCCTGCCTGACTATGCAAGAAAAGCCCTCCCCCAACGGGAGAGGGCTGGCTGTAGTATAACACTTATTCGGCTGCCTGCTGACGTGTCCGCTGACGGCGCGGCGCGATAACCACATAACGACGTGGCTCATCGCCCTCGCTGCGCGTAGTGACACGCTCACTGTCCTGCAAAGCAGTATGGATAATCTTGCGTTCATGACGGTTCATCGGCTCGAGCCGTACATCTCGATGGATACGGCAGGCTTTTTCGGCCAAATGCTCGGCCAAAGTCTTGAGCGTCTCCTCACGCCGTGCCCGGTAATTCTCGATGTCCAGCACGATATGGTGCCGCTCACCATCTATCCCACGGTTCGCCGCGAGGTTCGCGAGATACTGCAACGAATCCAGCGTCTGTCCGTGTTTGCCGATAAGGATACCCAGATTCTCCCCGATGAGATTGAACACCGTGCCTTCCTCAGATTCACTGCGCTCAATCCGTACTGGTACATCCATCGCCACCATGACATTATGCAGGAACTGCTCGGCCCGTTGGGCCTGCTCTTCAGCCGTAGGCTCAGCTTTAGCCGCCTCATTAGCAGCAGCTTCTGCCGCGGGTGCAGACTCGCTATGGGTAGTTGCCTGCGCCGTTGCCGACTTTTCAGCTGGTTGTGCTGCCGCCTTACGCATGACACGCAGCCGTGCCGGTTTACCCCCGAACAGGCCTAAAAAACCAGCACTAGGCTGCTGCAATACCACATATTCTATTTCATCTTTCTGGCATTGGAGCTCCGTCAGGGCTTTTTGTAAAGCCTCGGCAATGCTCTTGCCTTCCGTTTCGATGGTTGCCATCAGATATGCTCCTTTTTATCTCTTGGCCTTGGCAGTCTGCTTGCTGTCATCACCACGATACATCCACCACTGCTGTGCAATCTGCACAATATTCATCGTTACCCAGTAGAGTACCAGGCCCGAGGGGAATTTCAACGAAATCCAACCGATGAAGAGCGGCATAACCGTCATCATAATCTTCATCTGCTGATTCATTTCCGTCGTAGACATTTTCTGCTGTAAGAAAGTCGTCAGGGCCGAGAGTACCGGCAAGATGTAGAGCGGGTCCGGAGCCGACATACTGGGCAGCCACAAGAAGGCCGCCGCCGCCTCGGACGGATACTGGAAATTATAAAGTGCATAATACATGCCCATGAGAATCGGCATCTGAATGAGCAGAGGCAGACAGCCTGCCAGCGGATTGACACCGGCCTCTTGATAGAGCGCGCCAATTTTCTGCTGCATGAGCTGCGGATCGTTCTTGTATTTTTCCTGGAGCTTCTTCATTTTCGGCGAAAGCTCCTGCATCGCCTTCATAGACTTGACCTGCTTAACTGTCAGCGGGTACAAAATCATCTTGATGATAATAGTCAGCAGGATGATGGCCATACCATAACTGCCAAAACCAGCTACATCTGTCAGATTATACAACAGTTGCAGCACGAAGCCCAACAAATCTTCAATCGGTTGAAAAATGGTACCAAAGAAACCCAATTCATCACGTCCTATTTCTGGTGATTAAACAGCAACGGCAATATCATCAAGGCACGGGGTCATAACCGCCTGCATGCCAGGGATGACAACGCAAAATCCGCTTGATGGCCAGCCAACCGCCACGCCTGGCGCCATAGCGTTCGATAGCGATGCACGCATACTCAGAACACGTCGGTATATACCGGCAAGTTGGTGGCTTCAGCGGTGAAAGCCACATCCGGTAAAACCTTATGAGCAAAAGCAGCAATGGCTTCATTCTGACTCATCCCTTACTATTTGCGCTTTACGCGCCAGCCGCAAAAGCGACCGCTCCACCTCCGTGCCCGAAGCCGTAACCGCACCGCGCCGCCCCACAAAGAGCAAAGCGATATCTGTACGCAGTTCAGACTGGTGCAGGCGGTACGCCTCACGGAGCAGACGCTTGACACGGTTGCGCACCACGGCACAGCCAAGTTTTTTGCCCGCGGCAAAGGCTACCTTCTGCCGCAGACGCGCATCCTGTGGCCGAACAAAGAACACATAAAGCACAAAATAGCGGTTAGCATAGGCCCGACCGGCCCGGAAAACCTGTTGGAAATCACTGCGCCGCTTCAACATCCGTTTTCTCGGCAAAGTCAGCATTGCAATTCTCCCCATCTACCACATATCTCAAAGAGCAGCCACAACATAAACACGCTCATAGCTGCTGTATCCTATTACAAAAAGAAAAGGCCACCGCAGTGACCTAGCATTGTGCTTTATGCCGAAAGCTTCTTTCTGCCGCGCTGGCGTCTTCTCTTCAGGACGAGACGACCGCCCTTCGTCTTCATGCGCTCGCGGAAGCCATGAGTCTGCTTTCTCCAATGATTGTTCGGCTGGAAAGTCTGTTTCATGTTACTCAACACCTCCTTCAGTTGTCTTTTATATGTTTAGTTTTTCTGACAATGTACATTTAAAAGCATAGTATCAGAATTTTAACTATGTCAAATTATAGCCTACGCCTTTAGGGGTGTCAAGGAAAATCCCTTGCTTTTCCCCCACTTTGCCACCGTTTATTGTGGATAAGCTGGACAAAAGCACGCCTTGGCCGTGGAAAATTCTGTTGATAACCAGCGCTTTATCTGCTAATATATTGTTGATTAGTGTGCGAAAAACCCATCTGTGCTATCGACATACTAACCTTTATTTTTCGCTTTTCTCGCCACGTCGCCGCAAGTTATCCACACTTGTGGATATTGATGTGGATAATTTTATGCACAGATTTTTTTCGCAGAGAAAGAAGGATTTCGTTTATTATGGAACAGACACAGCTGCAAGTCGTCTGGGCCCAGATTCTGGAAAAAACCAAAGAATCCCTGGCTCCCGCCGCTTGTGACAAATGGATAGTGCCACTACAGCCGCTCTCTCTGAACGACACCACGCTCGTACTGGGCGCACAAACCGATTTTACCCGTGACTGGATAAATGACCACTATCTGACTATTCTGTGTGATGCCACCACTGCCATTGTCGGCAGTGCACGCGCAGTGACGCTGGAGACTGTGTCTACACCACAAACTATGCACAACGAGGAGCCGCCCATCCAGGGCACCCTGCTCGATGCCACCGCGCAGACACAGGACGGTACCACCGTGGCTGAAACACCTGCGGTCAGTCAGCCTGCCAACCATAGTGACGAGTCGCTTTATGGGCCGCAGGTCATTGCCCCGGGCGATAATTCCTCGCTAAATCCACGCTATACGTTCGAGACCTTCGTCACGGGCAACTCCAATCAACTGGCGCATGCGGCCGCACAGGGTGTAGCCAAAGACCCCGGTAAAGTCTACAACCCGCTCTTTATGTACGGCGGCGTGGGACTGGGCAAAACCCATCTCATGCACGCCATCGGCAACCGCGTACTGCAAGACCATCCCGAGCGACGTGTACTCTACGTCTCCAGTGAGAAATTTACCAACGAACTCATTGATTCCATCCGCAGTGGTCATCCCGAGCGTTTCCGCGCCAAATATCGCAAAATCGACGTACTGATGATTGATGATATTCAGTTCATTTCGGGTAAAGAAAGTACGCAGATGGAATTTTTCAACACCTTCAATGAGTTGAAGGACGCCGAAAAAGCCATCGTCATTTCCTCCGATCGTCCCCCCAAGGAACTGGAACAGTTGGAGGAACGTCTGCGTTCACGCTTTGAAGGCGGCCTCATCGCCGATATCCAGCCGCCAGACTTTGAAATGCGCATCGGCATTCTGCGCAACAAAGCCCAGATGGAACACTACAGCGTCCCCGATGAGGTACTGGAATATATCGCCAATCATATCGACAGCAATATCCGTGAGCTCGAGGGCGCACTGACACGCGTAGTAGCCTACGCTTCCCTGATGGGCAAGAATATCACACAGGAATTGGCCGCTGATGCGCTCAAAGATATCCTGCCGAAAGACCGTAAAAAAGCCATTACGATGGAGCTCATCCAGGATGTCGTAGCCGCTTACTTCAAAGTCAAAATCGATGACCTTCATTCCAAAAAGCGCAATCGCGGCATCGCTTTTCCCCGGCAGATTGCTATGTATCTCTGCCGTGAGTTCACCGATACTTCCCTGCCGCAGATAGGCAATTTCTTTGGCGGACGTGACCACACCACGGTCATTCATGCCTGCGATAAAATCAGCACCGACCGGCAGACCGACGTAAAACTCGACAGCACGCTCAAAAAAATCTCCGAACAAATTCAAAAAGTATAAAGATAACCACAAAGCGTACGTGGATAACTTTGTCGAAAAGACCGGCAAAACTCTGTAGACAGATTGTGGATAACACGAGGGCAGGTTTTATCCGTGGAAAATGTGGATAACCTGCCCTTCGGTTATGAACACGTTATGCACACGGCAAAACTGTGGAAAACCTTGCTGTAAAGCATTTATCCACAAATTCACAGCCCCTACTACTACGGCTACTATTTCTTATATAATCTTTTATCCGTAATAATTCAACCACCAAGAGAGAAGGCTAAATCTTGAAAATCACCTGCACCAAATCAGACCTCAATAATGCCTTGCGCATTGTCAGCAAAGCCATCGCGAATAAACCTCAGACCCCTATCCTGTCAGGTATCTTTATGAAAACCAATGGCGAGCAACTGGAGTTGCAAGCTACTAACTATGAACTTGGCTTTGTCAGCCGCATTCCCGCTGACGTAGAAGAACCGGGTCAGATTACCCTGCCGGGACGTTACATCCAGGAAGTTGTCAACAAATTGCCTGGTGATAACGTCACGCTATTTCTGGCAAACGATGCCAAAACAGTCAATGTTCAGTCAGGACAGGCTAATTTTGACCTGCTCAGCATGAATGCCGCCGAGTTCCCCCAGATTCAACCGCTGGTAGGTAATGTGCAGTTCAAAATCAATGATAATATTCTGCGGCAGCTCATTAAGAAGACGGTTTTTGCCTGCTCCACTGATGAAGGCCGTCCGGTCTTTACCGGCTGTTCCCTCAATATCAGCGGCTCGCAGGTCATTATGGCAGCTACGAACACCCATCGCCTTGCGATTATGCAATATACTTTCCCGGAGGAAGTCGGCAATATCAAGGTGATTATTCCGGCCAAAATCCTCTTGGAACTAGCCCATAACCTCACGGGGACTATCCCCTCGCCGGTGACGGTGACATGCTCTTTCAATCAAATCAGTTTCCAGACGCAGGACTTCTATATGTCCTCACGTCTGATTGAGGGACAGTTCCCCAGCTTTGATAACGTGTTCCCCAAGGCCTATGCTACCCAGGTGCAGGTCGAGCGCGAGGCTTTCGCCGCCGCTTTGGAGCGCGTGTCGCTCGTAGCTCGTTCGGGTGAGTACAATGTGGTCAAGTTGCATTTTGCCGAGGGCAATATTCATTTGGCCTCGCGTGACCCCGAGGTAGGCAACGCTGATGATGATGTAGCAGCCGAGGTGACGGGACCGGAACTGACGATTGCCTTTAACGTGCAATATCTCACGGATGTACTGCGTTCGATGGAGAGTGAGGTAGTGCGCATCGGCATGAACAAGGAACTCAGCCCAACGGTTATCCGCGAGGCCGATACGGAAGAGTTTACCTATGTGGTGACGCCGGTACGTACGGCGCACTAAGGGGAAGGAGTGCAGGGCTTTGGAACAAATCAGCATTGATACCGATACCATTCAGCTCGACCAATTCCTCAAATGGGCCGGTGTTATTGTCTCCGGCGGTGAGGTTAAGCCCCTGCTCGCCGAGCAGCGCATCCTGCGCAATGGCGAGGTGGAGACGGCACGTCGGCGTAAATTGCAGCCGGGCGATGTTATCCACATCGAAGGTGTGGGTGAATGGCAAGTAGTGAAGAAAGCGGATTAACATGTTTGTGCGCTCGCTCTCTTTAAGAAATTATCGGAACTATAATACACTGACGCTGACACTTGACCCCGGCATCAATATTTTCCTGGGCGCTAATGCGCAGGGCAAGACTAATATTGTCGAGGCCGTTTACTACGCGTCGTTAGGGCATTCGCATCGTACGAATACTGAGGCGGAGCTTATACGTTGGGAGCAGCCAGCAGGCTCGGTGCAGTTGAAGTTTTGCCGTATGGATGTGGAAAATGCGTTGGAGTTCCAATTCGTGCGCGGCAAGCGGCGGCGCATCCTGCAAAATGGTCAGCCCATTCGTCCGAAAGAACTGGTGGGCAACTTGAATACCGTATTGTTCTCGCCAGAGGATCTCTATCTCATCAAAGGCGCCCCTGCAGAGAGGCGCCATTTTCTTGATGGCGAAATTTCGCAGGCCAGTCCAGCCTATTATCATGAGCTTATGCAATATAACCGGATAGTACAGCAGCGCAACAATCTGCTTAAAAAAATCCGTGACCATGAGGCCCGGCCATCCATGTTGGAGCTTTGGAACCCGCAGCTGGTAGAGAGCGGCGTCAAGATTATGCACAAACGGCAGGAGGCCGTGCAGAAACTAAATATGCTGGCGAACCTCATGCAAAGACGCATCTCGGGGAATTTGGAAAATTTACAGGTGAGCTATGCCATACATGGCCTGGCAGAAGGAAAATCGACAAAAGACCTGGTTTCATGGTATAATGAAGAGCTGACAAGTCACCAGGAAATAGACATTTTGCGTGGCACTACCAGCCGTGGGCCGCATCATGACGACCTCGTGCTAACGGTCAATGGGGTTAATCTGCGGGCTTATGGCTCGCAAGGACAGCAGCGCACGGGTGTACTGGCGCTCAAGCTCGCGGAGCTGGAGTTCCTGCGTTCGGAGACGGGCGAATATCCTGTGCTGCTTTTGGATGATGTCATGAGTGAGCTCGATGCAGACAGGCGCCAACAACTGTTGGCGTTTATCCGGCGCGAGCACATACAGACGCTGATTACGGCCACAGATGGCGCTTATTTTCCTGCTGATGGCCCTGGTGTATACTATCAAGTACAGGCGGGGCAGGTCACATATCGTAGTAGGTCTGACCAGTAAAGAAGGGCTGTATATGTATTTACATCTGGGCAAAGGCCGCATGTTGCGGGCTAAAGATATCATCGCTATATACGATGCCCAGTTGTTTTATGGCAATAGTGCCACGAACCAGCATAACTGCCGCGTACTGAGCCGCTGGCCTGCTGGCCGTATGGCTGGTCAGCTTTTGCGCCAAGATAATAAAATCAAATCAGTCGTGCTGACGGAGGATGAGTGTTACTACTCAGAAATCGCGGCCACGACATTGCAGGGACGCATGCAGCGCCCCTGGGCTGGTTGATTTTCTCTGGTATATTAGTTTTATTACATAGCATTGGATGGGAGTACAAACATGGCAAACGATAACGAGCAGCAGTCGATTGACCTTACGCCGGTTGAACAGCCGGAAGTATCGCCGATGACTGAGTTTGAGGATAAAGACCTCGATACGACGGGCGTAGAGATACATACCGATGAGTCCAGCGCCGAGGTGTCGGCGGTTGAGGCCGACTATGGTGCGGAGCAGATTCAGATTCTCGAGGGGCTCGAGGCGGTGCGCAAGCGCCCCGGTATGTATATCGGCAGTACCTCCGAGCGAGGCCTGCATCATCTGGTCTATGAGGTGGTAGATAACTCCATCGATGAGGCGCTGGCAGGTTATTGTGACCATATTGATGTGACTATCCATGCCGATGACAGTATTACGGTTGTCGATAACGGCCGCGGTATCCCTGTAGATATGCACGAGAGTGGCAAACCGGCCGTTGAGGTCGTATTGACGGTGCTGCATGCCGGTGGTAAATTCGGCGGCGACGGCTATAAGGTTTCCGGTGGTCTGCACGGCGTCGGTGTCTCGGTCGTTAATGCGCTTTCGACCTCTATGGACGTGCAGGTAAAGCGCGATGGTAAAATCTACGCTATTGCTTTCTCGCGTGGCGTGACGAAAAGCCCGCTGAAAGTTATCGGTGAGACCGAGGAGACGGGCACGCGCGTGCATTTCTGCCCTGATCCTGAGATTTTTACGGTCACTCATTATAGCTATGAGACGCTGAAGCATCGTCTGCGTGAGCTCTCCTTCCTCAACCACGGCATCACGATTACACTGACCGATGAGCGCGAAGAGGGCAAGCATGAGGAGTTCCACTTCGATGGTGGTATCAGCTCTTTTGTGGCACATCTCAATCGCAAAAAAGAGGTTATTAACCCAGAGCCCATTTATTTTAACGGCTCCAAGGATGATACGGTCGTGGAGATTGCGCTCCAGTATAACGACAGTTATCAGGAGAATATCTATTCCTTTGTCAATAACATCAATACTGAGGAAGGCGGCACACACCTTGCTGGCTTCAAACTCGCGCTCACGCGTTGTGCCAACGATTTTGCGCGCAAGCAGGGCATTCTGAAAGATAAAGATGCCAACCTCACCGGTGAAGATGTGCGTGAGGGTCTCACCAGTGTCATCAGCCTCAAAATCCGTGAACCGCAGTTCGAGGGTCAGACCAAGACCAAGCTCGGCAACTCCGAGGTGCGCGGTATCGTCGATTCTATCGTGACCGAGGGTCTCTCCGAGTATTTCGAGGAAAATCCGGCCATCACGAAGAAAATTATCGACAAGGCTATTATGGCAGCGCGGGCACGGCAGGCGGCTCGTAAAGCCCGTGAGCTCACGCGCCGCAAAAACGCGTTGGAGGTCTCGAACCTGCCCGGTAAACTGGCGGACTGTTCAGTTAACGACCCTGACCAGTCCGAGATTTACCTCGTCGAGGGTGATTCCGCAGGTGGCTCGGCTAAGCAGGGCCGCGACCGTCGTTTCCAGGCTATACTGCCCCTGCGCGGCAAGATTTTGAACGTGGAAAAGGCACGTCTGGACCGCATTTTTGCCAACGCGGAGATTCGTACGATGATTACGGCCTTTGGTACTGGCATCAGTGAGGATTTTGACCTCGCGAAGCGCCGTTATGGCAAAATCATTATCATGACCGATGCTGATGTCGATGGCGCGCATATCCGCACGTTGCTCTTGACGTTCCTCTACCGCTACATGAAGCCCTTTATCGAGCATGGCCATGTCTATATCGCGCAGCCGCCGCTCTACCAGATTCGCAAGGGCAAGAAGCACTGGTATACCTACAGTGATGAGGAACTGGCGAGCAAGCTTGACGAGGTGGGCCGCGATGGCATCACGGTACAGCGTTACAAAGGTCTGGGCGAAATGAACCCGGAGCAGCTTTGGGAGACGACGATGGACCCCGAGCAGCGTACGATGTTGCGTGTCGATATGGAGGATGCTGAGGAGGCAGATGAGCTCTTCACCATTCTTATGGGCGACAAGGTTGAGCCGCGCCGCCAGTTCATCGAGGATAACGCGAAACTGGTGCGCAACCTCGATATTTAAACGTGTTTTGTGTTAATGGTCACCGACAAGCTGACAGCAGATGCAGTAGGCTATAGCTGGTGGCCATTTTCAGCTATTATCCATGATTCTTCGCTAAGGTTTATTTAAAGGAGCTGGGCCGCCAGCATGTTTGAGCTGATGTTCGCCGGAATTTTTTCTCCGGCATGGTTTGCCGCTTTTACGAGTATTATTCTGCTCGATTTGATGTTTTCTGGCGACAATGCCATCATGATTGCTATGGCCAGCCGCAACCTGCCCGTCAGGCTGCGCACGCGGGCCATCGTGTTGGGCGGTATCGGTGCGGTTATTATCCGCATTACCTGTACGCTTTTTGCTACGGGGTTGCTCGCGGCGCCCGGCTTAAAATTTATCGGTGGTGCGGCTTTGTTGGTCATTGCCGTGAAGCTGATTGCGGATAACCATGGTGCCGGTGGCAGCGATGAGGACAAGGAGCGTTACAGCAAGCCGACTACACTCGGTTCGGCTATACGCACGATACTCATTGCCGATTTCATCATGAGCATCGACAATATACTCGGTCTCGCGGGCATCGCCAATACGATGTCTGAGGGTAAATGGGGACTCATTATCTGCGGTCTGTTGGTCTCCATACCGATTGTGCTTTTCGGCGCGCAGCTTTTTCTGCTTATTTTGCTCAAGGTGCCAGCTCTGCTCTATTTGGGCGCATGTATCATGGGCTATACGGCCGCACAACTGATGACCGAAGATTTGAAGTTTGGTCATTACCTGGCGCCTTTTGCCGAGCCTTTGGAAATTATCTTTGTGCTCGGCGTCTGGGGGCTGGGCTGGTATCTGACCCATAAAAAAGCCTGATGGTTTGCTTTGGTTAAATTGCGTAATTTACGGGCATTTTGATTGTCCTTATGAGGGGGTAAGTGTATGAATACGTTCAAAACGGCAGTGCTCATGGCGCTGCTCATGGGCATTATGGTGGCGATAGGCGGCGCCGTGGGCGGTTCGTCCGGTGCGACCTTCATGCTCATCATTGCTATCGGCATGAATTTTTTCTCCTACTGGTACAGCGCACCGATGGTGCTCAAAGCTTATAATGCGCGTGAGGTCACACGCGAGGATGCGCCGAACCTCTACGGCCTCGTCGAGCAGCTGGCGGCCAACGCCGGCCTGCCCATGCCTAAGGTCTGCATCACTGAGGCAGCTGAGCCTAACGCCTTTGCTACGGGGCGCAACCCCTCACATGCAGCAGTCGTCGTGACGACTGGGATTATGCGGGCACTCGACTATAACGAGCTCAGCGGCGTACTCGCGCATGAGCTTTCGCACGTCAAGCATCGGGATATTCTCATATCCTCTATTGCCGCAACTTTTGCTACGGTGATTTCCTGGATTGCCAATATCGCCCAGTGGGCGGCTATCTTCGGTGGGCGCAATGACGAGGACGACAATGGCGGCATTATCGGTCTGCTGGCCACTATCATCATCGCTCCCCTCGCCGCCTCCATCATCCAGCTCGCTATCTCGCGTTCACGCGAGTACGATGCCGACAAGAGCGGCGGTGAAATCTGCGGCAATCCTAACTACCTCGCCGATGCACTGGAGAAAATCGAGTATTACGCACATAATATGGACACGCTGCCAGATGCCACCCCGGCCACGGCGCACATGTTCATTATCAATCCGTTTGAGGGCTCGAAGAAGGCACTGATGAACCTCTTCAGCACCCATCCGGCCACGGAAGACCGTATTGCCCGTCTGCGTGAGCAGGCCCGCGAAATGCGTGTTTGACAAAAGCAAATAACACATAAGCCAAGGCGGCTGTCACTAAATTTTTGGTGACAGCCGCCTTATTTTGTATTGATTTTTTCAAGAGTTAAAAGATGACGTTGATGATAGCCGCAAGAGCGAAATAGGGGCCGTAGGCAATATAGTCGAGACGGCCTTTTTGTTTGGTCAGCAGCAGTACGAGGGCGACGATACCGGCGAGGACGATGCCGGTCATGGCGATGGTGAGCAGGGCTTTAGTGCCGAACCAGAGGCCAAGGGTCGCTATGAGTTTCACATCACCGCCGCCGATGCCGCCTTTGGTCAGGACAGCCAGTAACAGGAATACAGCGCCGCCAGCCAGACCAGCTAGGAGATGATTGATGACATCACCGGGGAAACTGCCGGTGATACAGGTGAAGATGAGGCCGAGAATGGCACAAGGCAGCAGCATGCGGTCGAAAATCACGTGCTGTTCCCAGTCTGTGGCGATAAAGAGCAGGCAGAACCACTCGATGATGAGTGCACTGAGCCAGGCTGTGGTTGTGAGGTCACTTTGCAGCGAAGTGAAGCAGAACAAAAAGCCCATGCTCATGGTGAGAAATTGTTGGCGATGCTCTGCTTTGGCCGTTACCTGTCCGGGATAGCTTAAGGTCTCTGGTTCGCGTTGGTAGTTTTGCGCGATCCAGCGTTGTCCCAGCAGGGAGCCAGCCACAGCCAAGGCAATGGAAAGTACGACTTTGAGTATGGTAAGCAGCATAATATGTCCTCCTTTTTTAGATTATGTCTGACTTCATTGTACAATTTTTGGCATACTTTGCCAATATTCAGTGATATAGTAAATTAAACCTAGGACTAATTTATAAAAATATAGTAGCATAGACCTATAAAATGTGCTATCATTAAGAATGTGTTGTTAACAATACTAAAATTTACGAAGTTATAGCGTGAGAGAAGGACTATAGCGATGTCGAAGTTACCTAGGTTACCGCGTTTTGGTAAGTTGCTGCATGCCAGTCCGTTTGGCAAGCGGCCACTAAACCAGACACAGCTTTTGGTTTTAGCTGCTGCCTTTTGTTTTTGTCTAGCCTGCTTGACGTTCTTTCTATTGCCTAGCGATAGCAGTAGCGAGGCCAAGCAGAACCAAGCTCCTACTGTGCAGGTGGTAGTAGCCAAGCAGGATATACCGCAACGCACGGTCATTAAGGAGAGCATGCTGAAGCTTGTGGATTTGCCGCAGGATGCTGTTCCCAGTGGCGCGATGCAAAGTATTAGCGAGGCGGTAGATAAGCCAGCCAATGTGCCTATTCAAGAGGGCGATATCCTGACAAACAAGAAAATCGTTACAGACCCACGTTTGGCTGGTTTTGCGGGAATGATTCCACCAGACTGCCGGGCTATCTCTGTAGGCATTACGGATATTACAGGTATCGCAGGTTTTGCCAAGCCGGGCGACTATGTCGATGTGATGATTGTACGCAACAATAAAGACCAGGGGCAGATATCTGGTGAGATTTTGTTGCAGAATGTGCTGTTGTTAGGTATCAATAAGTCGGCTGAGACGGCCGAGGTACAGAGTAGTGGCAACAACGTCAGCAGTGACAACAAGGATAAAAAAGATAATAAAGACAATCAGGACAAGGTAAACAGTACCAGTCCCAATGCGGCCAAAGACTCTATGGCTACGGCTACGTTGGCTCTGACTTCGGAAGAGGCACTGAAACTGGCAGTCGAGGCTCAGACGGGTACGGTCTATCTAGTACTGCGACCAGTAGTGCCAGACGACGTGTTTGCATTGGACACAGAGTATAGCACGTCGAATGGTGAGCGCGTGAACACACCAGCAGCCATGCCAGCACCTGTTGCTGAAGCACCAAGGCAAACGTATACACCGGCGCCGGTCTCCGCGCCTAGCGCCCCAGTTAGTACAGCGCCGGTCTCAGATGGTATAGAGGTTATTCGCGGCACCAAAGCGGCTATGGAGGGAGGCAACTGATGTTTAAAGGTCAATATTTTGCCTCGGCACTGGCAGCGGCTACGGTAATGGCTACGGCGGCGCCTGCCTATGCCTATGTACAGCCTATATATCTGGAGGTTAACCAGTCATATTACCTGCCGCAGAACAGCATGATTACGCGTGTGGCGGTGACGAATCCGAAGATCGCGGATGTGTCGGTCATCAATAAACATGCACTGAATATCGTGGCCTTGGCCAGTGGTTCCACGAGCCTAACGGTATGGACGGCCAACGGGATGCGGCAGGAGTTTACCATTGGTGTATCACCATCTGATAAAAATATGGCTGTTTATATACAAAAAGCTATAGGTTTGCCTAATGTAAAGGTAGATTTGGTTGGCGATGAGCATATAGGACAAAAAGTGTTATTGCGTGGTAAAGTAACCAATCAGCGCGAACGAGATATGGCAGTAAAAATTGCCTCTATGTATGTAAATGAAAAGGCACATGCTGCTACGACCGCAAATGTTGGCAATACCATGAACTCTGGTTCTGATGATAATGCTTTAAGTTTGCCGAATGATGATGGTGATTTTGAGTCAAGCAATGTTATCAATTTGCTTGAATTAGAGAATCCTGACCAAATTAATATAGAGTCACAAGTAGTGGAAATTAGTACGGATGCTGCTAAGGAATTGGGTGCTGAATATAGTGGTACCAGCATTACAGAATTAACTGGCAGTGATTCAATTTCTACAGATTCGACAGGTAAAAGAACAGTAAATCATGACTCTAACGTGACCACAAATGTAGCTACTGGTACAGGAAATTTTTATACCTATGGCGGGTATCAAACACATAATAGTGGCTCGCATTGGTACAATCAAAATTGGCTTTTTAAGCATTTTACAGATATTAACGCAAAGATTCATTTGTTAGTTTCTCAAGGTAAGGCTCGTATTATATCCAGGCCTAACATTACCACTATGAGCGGTAAAAATGCCGGCATTCTAATAGGTGGACAGATTCCTTATCCTAAAGCGGATGAAAATGGCAGCACAACTGTTGATTTTAAATCTTATGGTATTCAGCTGAAACTATTGCGTCCAGAGGTGGATAAAGAAGGAAATATTACAGCAAAATTGTTTGCTGGCGTCAGCAGACTAGATTGGACTAATGCTGTTACAGCCAATGGTTATAATATGCCAGGTTTGGCCAGCCGTTCAGCAGAAACCATGATTAATATTCCCTCTGGTATGACTATGGCTATAGGTGGCCTGATGAACTCTGATGAAGCTGATAGTGTAAGTAAAGTGCCTTTGTTAGGCAATATTCCTTTGCTGGGAAATTTATTTAAATATCACAATAAAACTAAAGCTAAGACAGAGATTTTGATATTGATTACTCCGCGTGTGGTTAATGAAACCACTAGCGTGCAAATGAGTCAGGAAATGCAAAAAAGCTATCTTGAGGAGAAACAGGCAGATAAAGCTAAAGTTCAAGTAGATTTGAACCGTCCAGTGCCACAGGAGCAGCCACAGCAGTCAGGTAAGCCGGTAGTGGTAACAGCGGGCAAGTAAAACCTAAGGAGGGATGACACGTGGCAGAGGTACAGGAGGCAGTCAATGGAGCGATTATTACGTTTTTCAGTACCGCTTCAGCCGTGGGCAAGACTTTGGTCGGCACGAATACGGCGGCCGAGTTAGCCCGCGACGGCTATCGTGTCTGCCTCGTAGATTTTGATTTGCAGTTCGGCGATGTTTGCAACTATTTACAGCTCATGCCGGAGAATACGGTGGCAGATGTCCAGCAGGGCATGGTCACAGAGGGTGCTGACTGTCATGTAGAGGATTATCTCACGCCTTATCAGTATGGCGGTGTCAGCTTTTACGTCATGGCGGCGCCGCTCGAGCTGGCAGAAGCCTATAATATCAAAACGGCACCGATGAAGGCGATGTTGCAGCAGTTGCAAGGGCTGTTTGACTATGTAGTCATCGATACAACTTCGATGTTCAGTGAGCTCAATCTAGCGGTGCTCGATATGAGTACGGTGGTTATTTTCCTCGGTATACGCGACTTCTTCCCCACCATCAAGAACATGAGTATCGGCAGTGAGACGTTGAAAAATCTGCATTATGACCAGAATAAATTGCGCGTGGTGCTGAACCGCAGCGATTCGCAGACCGAGATTTCCTTGGAGATGGTGGAGAAAACGCTGGGTGAGCGTTTCTACCATATTCTGCCAAATGATTTCCGGGCGGCCAGTCAATCTATCAAGAGTGGTATACCACTGGTGCTTGAGGCGCAGACTACGGAGTTGGGCGATGCCTTGCGTGAGCTCGTCTATCGGGCTACCAATCAGGCCTATGTAGAGGATGCGGAGCAAACACAGGAGAGTGGCGGTTTCTTGAGCCGGCTCTTTGGCGGAAGGGAGTGAGCTAGTTGGCTTATCGTGTCATGCTCATTGAGAACGACCGTCTGCTCCTGGAGCAGTTGGCGCAGTCCGTGCAAGGAGCAGAGGGGTTCCAGCTCGTTGCCCGCTACCAGAGTGCCAACGATGCGCTCGGCCAGGGCAAAATGTTCAAGCCTAATATCATTTTGTTGAACATTGACAATCAGGACGGCGCGACACTCATGGAGCGCTTTATCAAAGTGTTCCCCGAGGCCTCAATTATCTGTATGAGTGAGCGCTCACAGGCTGAGGGCGTCAGCAGTATGGTGCAGGCCGGGGCAAAGGGCTTCATTATCAAGCCCTTTACCTCGGAGGAACTCAAGGAGTCGGTGGAGACCTTTGCCCAGAGCGGCATGGAGGTTTCCTCGCAGGTTATGACGTTCTTCAGTCCTAAGGGCAAGAGCGGCAAGACAACGCTCATTGCCAATCTGGCGCTGGCGCTGGGGAGGCGTACGCAGGAGCAGGTTGGTATCATCGATGCGGATTTGCAGTTTGGTGATATGATGGCTTTCTTTAACCTGCGGCCCAAGGCTACGCTTGTGGAGGCGGTGCAGGAAATCAAGTTTATGTCGCCGGTGACGCTGCATAACTATTTCGTGCCGGTTAATCAGTATGTGCATGTGCTTTGCGGCACGACGGCACCCAATCTCATCGACCGTGTCTCTATCGAAGGTTTGGAAAACGTCGTGCGGATGGCGCGCAACTTGTTCCACTATGTGCTTATCGATGTACCGCCTGGGTTTAACCCTACGTCCATCGCGGCAGCGGAGCTGGCCGATACGACCTATGTAGTCACGATGCTCAATGGTGGCTATGAAATACAGCATACGCGCCGGGCTCTGGAGATTTTCCGTGATTGGCCTGACTACAGCAGCCGGGTGAAACCGGTCTTTACCCGCGTGCCGCATTGTGATATTGCCACGCAGCAGCGGCTGGAACAGCAACTGGGGGAGCCGGTAGAGGCCATCGTGCCCAACGCCTATCAGGTAGTGTCGGCGGCGGCCAATAATGGCAGTATGGCCGTAGATATCGAGCCGGATAGTGAGCTCTCGCAGAGTGTGGGCCGCATGGTGGAGAAAATTGTGGGGCATCATCATATACGGTGGGATAAACCATGAGATTACTGATTGCTTTACTGGTTATGCTGGGCAGTTTTCTCATCTGCTATGTTTTGCTGCATCAAAGACAGCAGCAGGAGAAAAAGCTGGAGGAACGCCTGCAAACCTTTGCACATATCAACCGCCCGCAGTTACGTCAGTCACAACTGCGCATGGCAAGGCAGCAAAGCCTGCAAGAACGCATCTTTGCTTTTGTACGGCGTCTGGCCCAAAACTGGCAGGGCATCAAGCTCAAAGCTGACTATGACCTCAAGATGCAGCAGGCAGGCTGGCCGCTGCTCGGCAAAGAATTTCAGATGGGGTTGTTGGTTCTGGCAGTGTTGGGAGCGGCTGGAGTTGGTATCCTGCTTTGGTCTCCGTTATGGGCATTGGTAGGGGCTGTAGGTGGTGTGCTCTTAGGGCAGATTCTGCTACAGTTAGCTATCAATCATCGGCGCAAGGCTTTTGCCAATCAATTAGTCGATATGCTGACGATGGTGGCCAATGCTTTGCGGGCAGGTTTCAGCTTTATGCAGGGTATCGAAATGGTCTCTACGGAGATGGATGGTCCTATGGGGGAAGAGTTAACTATCGTTCTCCGTGAAAACCGCCTGGGTACGCCACTGGAAAAAGCTCTGGAGGATATGACCAGACGGGTGCAAAGTTCAGATTTTAATCTCGTAGTGACGGCAGTGTTGATTCAACGCCAAGTCGGCGGCAATCTGGCCCAGATTTTGAACTCCATTAGTGAGACGGTAGCTGAGCGTATCCGTATGCGGCGTGAGGTTATGTCACTAACTGCGCAGGGGCGGTTTACCGGGATGATTCTCGGTCTCCTGCCATTTGGTTTTGCGGTTATTATCTCTATGATTAACCCGCATTATTTGCAACCTTTGTTTGATGAGGATATCGGGCATATGGCGATTGCAGGCGGGATAGTTTTAGAGCTGGTAGGCTTTTTCTTCATCAATAAGATCGTGAATATTGATGTGTCCTAAGGATGTCCTCCCATATTTTGGGTTGAACATATAGTTTTATTATTTATTTTCAAAGGAGGAGTTTTTATGTTGGAGATTCTTGATTATTTGCGTTGCCGTTATTTGACACAAAAGGCGCAGGGCATGGCGGAGTATGCACTGGTGCTGGCATTTGTGGTCGTAGTAGTGGCAGCTGTCACGAACGGTACCCAATTAACGGATGCCATTAACAGCGCATTTACGAAAGTTTCTACTCAGATCAGTAAGTAAGTTAATTATATGGGGAAAGAGGGAGTACAATGTTTTATAAGCAGGATAGCCAGGCTTTAGTAGAGTTTGCATTGATACTCCCTTTTTTTATTTTTATTCTTTTTGGCATTATTTATATGGGCTTTATTTTATCGGATTATTTGGCCCTGAACAATATGGCACGCAGTAGTGCACGTGAAGCATCACTTACCGACAGTGCGAATTATGACCATATTAGAAATACATATTACAAACAGTATGCAGGTAATTTGAATACGAATTTATTGCAGTTGCAGTCTGGAGATTTTACCTTGTCAGATGATAAGCAAGGAAATGTTGTTTCACATGTACATGCTACCATGAATATTGATGATAGTAATATCGGTAGTGCTATTTATCGCATTGTAACACCTGATAAGGTGCCAGAGGTAAATATCTATTACCGTATGTATAAGGAAAAACAAGCAAAATAAAATAGTATGTGGTGAGCTGTTATTTTTGCTGTGTAGTAGGGAGCTGATTGTCTATGTCACTTTTGACACGTTTGGGCAGGCCGGCTGGTTCTAACCGTCAGGTACGTATTTTTGCCTCGCAAAATACGGAAGATACGGGTGTAGAGTCATATTTAGCCGCCAAGCAGCGTGCACATCAGCGCATCATAGATAATATGACGCCTGACGAGCAAAAGATATTGCTCGCAGGCACACAGGACCGCAAAGAGGTCGAGCAGATTATCAACGGCTATATCCAGCAATTTGCCGATGAAGACCCCTTTGCTATCCCGCGCGGCTACCGTTCGCAGATGGTGAACGATATCGTCAACGATATGCTGGGGCTGGGGCCGATTGAGTCCCTGCATCAGGATGAGACCGTCACCGAGATTATGGTCAATGGTCCCTCGCAGGTCTTTGTCGAGCGCATGGGCAAACTGGAACTCACCAAGGTTAAGTTCCGCGATAATGACCACCTCATGCACATCGTAGACCGCATTCTCGCACCGCTCGGGCGGCGCATCGATGAGTCTTCGCCGCTGGTGGATGCCCGTCTCGAGGATGGCTCACGTGTAAATATCATTATTCCGCCGTTGTCACTTAAAGGGCCTTGCCTCACCATTCGTAAGTTCTCAAAAAAGCCCTTTTCTGTGGAGAATTTGATTGCCTTTGGCACGTTGGACCATAAGATGGCCCAGTTCCTGCGTGCTTGTGTGCAGGCGCGGGTCAATATCCTCGTCTCTGGTGGTACGGGCTCTGGTAAAACGACGACGTTGAATGTAATTTCGTCCTTTATACCCGAGTCTGAGCGTATCGTGACTATCGAGGATGCGGCGGAGTTGCGCCTACAGCAGCGCCATGTAGTGACGCTGGAGGCACGCCCTGCCAATATCGAGGGTAAGGGGCAGATTACCATCCGTGATTTGGTGCGCAACGCTTTGCGTATGCGTCCGGACCGTATTATCGTGGGTGAGGTGCGCAGTGGTGAGGCACTGGATATGTTGCAGGCCATGAATACGGGCCACGATGGTTCGCTCACGACGGCGCATGCCAATAGCCCGCGTGATGCACTTTCGCGTCTGGAGACGATGGTGCTGATGAGTGGGCTCGACCTGCCGGTGCGGGCTATCCGTGAGCAGATTTCCTCGGCTATTGACATCATTATCCAGCAGTCACGTATCCGTGATGGCAGCCGCAAAATCACCTATATCACTGAGGTACAGCGCATGGAGGGCAATACCATCACGACTCAGGATTTGTTCCACTATGTGCAGACCGGACTGGATGATAATGGCAAGTCGGTAGGCAAATTTGTTTCGACAGGCTTGAAGCCGAGCTTTTATGATAAATTTGCGCTTTATGGCATTGATTTACCTGAAGACTTTTTCCAGGTGGATGCAGATATCGAGGCGGGAAGTGATTACTGATGTTACGTGCGATTTGTGCGCTGGCGGTAGGGCTGGTAGCTTTTCTGCTGTGCTGGAGCATACTGCGTAAGCAAAATCAGTCGCAGAAGCAGTTGCAGCAACGCCTAAAGGATTTGCGCCAGCCGCGGGCAGCAGTTAGTTCACAGGCTAGGCAGTCTAAGCAGCAGGATGCAAGTGAACTGCCTTTTAAACAACGTGTTTTATTACCCATAGAAGAGGCCTTTGAGCGCAGAGCAAACCAGCTCACGCCGCGTGAAATGCGGGCCTGGTTGCGGCAACGTATCGTGCTGGCCGGTAAGACCGGGCAGATGACACCAGGTTCGGTATTTGCCGCTATGGTACTGGGCGCAGGTATGTGTTTTGGTCTGGCTTGGCTCTATGTACGTCAGCAGGATTTTGCCTTTGTGCAGACCTTGCTCATAGAGCTATTGGCCACCTTTGCCGGGACAGGCTTTCCCCTGCTGGTACTGCACTCCCTAATACAAAAGCGCCAACAGGAGATTATGAAGGAACTGCCCGAGGTGCTGGATTTGCTTTGCGTGAGTGTACAGGCCGGACTGTCCTTTGATGCTTCGCTAGAGAAGATTACTTCGCGCATGCAGGGCGCTTTGATTGAGGAGTTTCGTCACTTTCAGGATGATATCCGCATGGGTATGGTGCGGCGCACGGCGATGAAGCATCTGGCTGACCGTTGTGAGTTACAGGATGTGTCGCTGTTTATGACTTCGCTGATACAGGCCGAGCGTTTGGGCACGAGCATGGGGCAGACGTTATTTAATCAGGCCAACAACATCCGTGAGCGGCGGCGGCAGTACGTGAAGGCACAGGCACTAAAGGCACCGGTCAAGATGGTTTTCCCGTTGGTATTGTTCATTTTCCCGGCGCTCTTTGTGGTTACGTTGGTACCAACGCTGTTGACTTTGTTGAAAAATTTGTAATCAGGTGAGGTTATGCGTAATATTTTGCTGGCCGTTAATACCGAAAATCCGCCACTCGACGTTGCTGTGGCGGATACTTTTTTTACGCGTTTGCGTGGTTTGATGCTGCGGCGCAGCCTGCCTAGAGGACAGGGACTGCTGATAGCACCGTGCAATAGCATTCATATGTGCTTTATGCGCTTCGCCATCGATGCGGTCTATATAGACCGTGACTACCGTGTGCTCAAGGTAGTGCATAACCTGCGTCCTTGGCTGGGGCTGTCCTGGTGCCGTGGGGCCTGGGGAGTTATCGAACTGACCGCAGGCGGGGCAGAAAAATACGGCTTGCGTACGGGTATCGTACTGCAAGCCGTAGAGTAGAGCCTTAGGCAATATCATCTTCATCACTGGATAGATTAACCTGGATGGAACTATTACCAGAACCATCTGTAGCTGGCAATTTTGGTACTTCATATGTGAATGATTTGGTGCTGGATTGGATATCCACGTCTTTGGAGATGATAGAACCGTAAAAATTTAGCTCATGTGGGTTCCAAATAATGCGCGAATTTGGTGCATAGATTATAGCGTGCATTTTGCCACCGCCGCTGATGGCTAGTTGTTCGTTGCTTAAATCGATAATTACGAGAGTACCTTGGGTGTCTATATTATCGATATTGAGATTGACGGCACCTGCGGTGATAATCAGGACGTGCGTAGACCCAGCTGTGCCTATAGGGGCATTGATATCGATGGAACTGACACGACATTTATTTTGATCGCTGTCGTGAATATAGGTTACATCGCTTTGTAAATCTTTGGAGGTCAGCTTTTGGTCGGAGCAAGGGGTACCTTTGGTGTTTTGGCAGAGGTCGTCAATATATTTTTTGAGATCTTTATTACTGCTGGCATTGAGGTCTACATCAAGGTTTTTATCATAATAATCCTTTTGGCGTGGATCGAGTAAAGTCTCCTTGCCATTATCATCGATTTGGTGGAGCAGGCCGCGTTCGGTGCCCTTGACGATATCACCTTGGATGGAGATAGCAGGATTAGAGTCAGTATGGATAATTTTACCTTGCCAAGTTTTATCCTTCGAGTTGACGACGTTTAACCGGTCCTTATAGGTAATTAGGTTGGAGAAAAGTGGAAAAGTTGGGGTGCCTTTTTGCGCTATGATTTTGGCATTAGCATGGGCCGAGATATGGCGTGTATCTTCACCTAATAAATAGCGGCAAAAGTATAGAGGCACATCCTCATCTATGGTGACAATGTAATATTTTGTGGTCTCAGGTTTTTGCTTGCTGTTACTCAGTTTAGCCTGCCACGTGTATTGGGCGGTGGCGAACATATCATCATTGATAAGTTGCTCTGATTTAGCCTGGGCGTTAGCCATGCTGAATTTTTGCTGGTTTATTTGCCAGCCTACCTTGGCTCCACCCAAGGCAGCGGCATCGGCAGCATTTTGTGCGGCAGCTTTATGGATGTAGATATTGCCAATGTCTACCACTATGCCCAGCAGAAAAATGATACATGGTAAAAGCAGTGCAGTGAGTGTAATAATAGAACTGCGTTGCCGGTCAGGGCCGATAAAGTAATGCCAGCAGGTATGGCGGTTCAGCCACATGAGTATCGAGCCTCCTTGTTGTTGAATTTATAAATTTTAATCTTTAGCTCTATTATACGTCATTTAGTCCTATTCGCAAACAAAAAAATACGCCAAAGCTGGCAATTTTTTGCGTTGCTTTGACGTATTTTTTATTTTGCTTTAGCCGATGATTTTTTTCAGTTCTGCCGCCTCCAGCGGTTTTGTGAGGCCCATGATGCTCATGAGCTGTATAAGGGCGGTGTGGATGTCGTGGGTGTTTTTGATGACGAAGTCGGCACCTTTCCAGCCGTCGAAGAGATGGTTGGTCTCGTCGTATTGCAGGAGGTCTTTGATTTCGGCGTTGTTATAGTGCATGGCGAGCAGGTGTTCGATGAGGTTCACGTACTCGCTCATGAGGAACACGGTCACGAGGTTCACGCGCAACAGGCGGCGCAGTTGTTTGGCGCCGTTCTCATCGAGCATGGTTACGCTGAGGGGGTAGTCGTGTATAGCCGCCATCAGGTCATTCTTTTCAATGCCGTAGTAGTCACCCTGATATGTGAAGTTGGCGAGGAAAGCATGTTTCGTGTATTCGTCTTTGGTCACCAACTGCATGAGGTCGTGGTTGGGGTCGGCGTCTTTCCACTCGGCGCGGGTCGTATACAGTGGGACGTAGTGAATGCCCATCTGCTTTAGTTCTTTGATTAGCGAGGCCTTGCCAGAGCCGTATGGGCCCAGCAGGGCAAATAGTTTATTGGCCATGCTGTCACACCTCTTCCTTGTCGTTGACTGCCCAATATGTTTACGTATGTAAAAACAGATAATTATTTTTTAGGTACTTTTTGGAGTGCTTAGGGTGTTTTTCGCCACGGCTAAAGGGAAATCCTGCCTGTTTGGCGAATAGTTTTTGAAAAGATGTTATGCGCTGGGAGGGCTTGTCATGTTGTACGGGATTATCGATATCGGCTCCAATACCATGCGTCTGGCTATCTATATCATCAACGGTCAACGCATGGAGATGCTCATGAAGAAAAAGGAGCTGGTGGGGCTCGCGGGCTACGTGCAGGACGGTGTGATGTCCGAGGCGGGCATTATGCGGGCTGCTGCCGTGCTCAAGGAGTTTCAGCAGTTTTTGGCGACGTTCAATATCACGCATGTCGTGGCCTTCACCACAGCGGCCCTGCGTAACGCGCGCAACAGCCGTGAGGCCGTGGCGGCGTTGGAACAGCAGACCGGGCTCACGATACGGGTGATTTCGGGGGAGGACGAGGCTATGTATGACTTCATCGGGGCCACGCATGACCTCGTGGAGGATGATGGGCTCATCCTCGATGTGGGCGGCGGCAGTACGGAGATTGTGACTTACCGTGCGCGGCAGATTGCCGAGAAAGTCAGTCTGCCGCTAGGGTCGCTCGGCTTGCGTACGGGGCGTGTGGCGGGCATTCTGCCCACGCAAGCCGAGAGCCTCAAGATGACAGAGCATGCGGTGGCGGCGGTAGACGAGCTCAAGGGCTTCGCTGGTGTGGAAGTCAGCGATGTCGTGGGCATCGGCGGTACGTTCAAGGGGGCACAGGCGCTCTATAATACGGTGTTCAAGCAGCCGGCTACTAATCACCGCATGGAGGTGCGGCAGCTGCGGTCGCTGATCGGTGATTTTCTCTGTGATGATGGCATCACGGAGCGCATGACTATCCAGCTCACGACCTCGGTACCAGAGCGCATGCACACGATTATCCCCGGTCTCATCATCGCCGATGCGCTCACGCGCCGTTTCCACGCGAAAAATATCATCTACAGTGATTCTGGGGTGCGCGAGGGCTTCATCTATGCGGAAATCATGGGGAAAGTTTAAGTCAGATATGGGGCGAAGCACCGCTAAATGCTGGTTTTAGCGGCGCTTTTGTGGTATAATGAATTGTTTGTGAATGACAATAACTTTGGAAATTTTGAGGTGAGATTGTGGATTTTGGTCAGGGTAAGGTAATACCGGTCAACCTGGAACACGAGATGAAAAACTCGTATATTGACTATGCGATGAGCGTTATCGTGTCGCGTGCGCTGCCGGATGTCCGTGATGGCCTGAAGCCAGTACATCGCCGTATTCTTTATGCCATGCAGGAAGCTGGCATGGGCTCGAACAAGCCCTATAAAAAATCGGCGCGTATCGTCGGTGAAGTGCTCGGTAAATATCATCCGCATGGTGATAGCTCGGTCTATGATGCCATCGTGCGCATGGCGCAGGATTTCTCCATGCGCTACATGCTCGCGGATGGTCACGGCAACTTCGGCTCGGTCGACGGCGACCCCGCAGCTGCTATGCGTTACACCGAGGTGCGCATGTCGAAAATCGCGGAGCTCATGCTCCAGGATATCGACAAAGAAACGGTGGATTTCGTCCCGAACTACGATGAGTCACTGAAAGAGCCGTCTGTGCTCCCCGCGAAGTTCCCGCAGCTCTTAGTCAACGGCACGAGCGGTATCGCGGTCGGTATGGCGACGAATATCCCGCCGCATAACATGGGCGAGGTCATCGACGGCACGCTTATGCTCATTGACAATCCGGACACGACCATCGACGAACTCATGACGGTCATCAAAGGCCCGGATTTCCCGACGGCTGGTCTCATTCTGGGCAAGGAGGGTATCCGTCAGGCCTATACGACGGGCCGTGGCGTCATCAAAATGCGCGCCAATGCGCATATCGAGACGATGTCAAACGGCAAACCGCGCATCATCGTCACGGAACTGCCGTATCAGGTCAACAAGGCGCGTCTCGTTGAGAAAATCGCCGAGCTCGTGCGCAACAAGGATATCGAGGGCATTACTGACCTGCGCGATGAGTCCGACCGCAACGGTATGCGCGTGGTCATTGAGCTGCGCCGCGATGCTAATGCGAACGTGATTCTGAACCAGCTGTATAAGCATACGCAGCTGCAGGAGAGCTTCGGCACGATTATGCTGGCACTGGTCGATGGCAAGCCGCAGGTGTTGAACCTCAAGGAAATCCTGCATTACTATATCAAACATCAGGAAGATGTTATCACCCGCCGTACGCAGTACGAGCTGGCCAAGGCCGAGGCGCGCGCCCACATTTTGGAGGGCTTGAATATCGCGCTCGACCATCTGGACGCGGTCATTACGACCATCCGCCAGAGCCGCACGGCCGATATCGCGCGCACGGCCCTCATGGAGGGCTTTGGCCTCTCGGAGAAACAGGCACAGGCCATCCTCGATTTGCGTTTGCAGCGCCTGACCGGCCTCGAGCGTGAGAAAATCGAGGAGGAGTATCAGGAGGTCTTAAAGGCCATCGAGGAGTACAAGGCAATTCTCGCCGATGAGAGCCGCATTCTGGGTATCATCAAGGATGAGCTCACGGAGGTCAAGGAGAAATACGGCGACGAGCGCCGCACGCGCATCACGATTGATACCTCGGAGTTGAATGTCGAGGACCTCATCGCTGAGGAAGATGTCGTGATTACGCTCACGCATAACAACTATATCAAGCGTATGCCGCTCGATACCTACCGCCGGCAGAACCGTGGCGGCAAGGGTATCAAGGGAATGGGCACGAAGGCGGCGGATTTCGTCGATAACATGCTCATCACGACGACGCACCACACGATTTTGTTCTTTACGAGCCGCGGGCGCGTCTACCATCTGAAGGCCTACGAAATCAACGAGGCGAGCCGCACGGCCAAGGGCACGGCGATTATCAACCTGCTCCAGTTGCAGGCTGATGAGAAAATCACGGCTATTATTCAGGTCAAGGAGTTTCAGCCGGACCATTGCTTGTTCATGGCGACCAAGAAGGGTATCGTCAAGAAGACCAATATCATGGAGTTCCGCAATCTGCATAAGGGCGGGCTCAACGCCATCAATCTTGACGAGGATGATGACCTCATCGGCGTGAAGTTCACGGATGGTGACAGCTACATCATGCTGGGCACGAAGAACGGTCTCGCCATCGCCTTCTCAGAGGAGGATGTGCGTACGATGGGCCGCGTGGCACGTGGCGTCAAAGGCATCAGCCTGAAGGACGGCGACGAGGTCGTGGGCATGGATATTGTGCGCCGCAATGCCGAGGTGCTGACCGTTACGGCGGGCGGCTATGGCAAGCGCACGGATACGAGCGAGTATCGCATTCAGACGCGCGGCGGCAAGGGCCTCATCAACCTCAAGGTTACGGAGAAGACGGGGCCGGTCATCGGCTTTAAAGTTGTGCATCCGGGCCAGGAGCTCATGCTCATCACGACGGGCGGTATCGTAATCCGTACGAATGTGGATGACATCTCGAGCATCAGCCGCAATACACAGGGCGTCAAGCTCATGGATATCGCGGACGATGACCAGGTAGCGTCGATGGCGACGATGGACCAGAAAAACGACTAAGTAAGTATAGAAATAGGCTCTCCCCAGTTGCTGGGGAGAGCCTATTTGAGTATATAAGGTTTATTGCTTTAATAATTGGCGGGTATGGTTGGCCACGTCCTCGGGCGTTACATCCGTGCGGCGGGCAACGCCAGTTGCGAGCGCTGCCTTGGCCACGGCGGCGGCGACGGTGGGGGCCACATTGGCGTTGAAGGGGCTGGTGATGACGTGGTCGGCGTCAAGTTCGCTTGCGGGCACGAGACCGGCGAGCGCGTGAGCGGCGGCGATGGCCATCTCGTCGTTGATGTCACGGGCACGGACGTCGAGGGCGCCGCGGAAGATACCCGGGAAGGCGAGGAGGTTGTTGACCTGGTTCGGGAAGTCGGAGCGTCCCGTGGCGACAACTTTGGCACCTGCTGCTTTGGCGAGGTCGGGCATGATTTCGGGGGTGGGGTTGGCCATCGCCATAAGGATGGGGTCTTTAGACATCGTGCGCACCATATCCTGCGTGACACAGCCTGCCTTGGAGACGCCGATAAAGACATCCGCGCCGCGCATGACGTCCGCCAGAGTGCCCTGCTCGTGTGCGGGGTTCGTAATGGTGGCGATGTCGTCCTTGTAGGGGTTCATATCGTCGGGTCGGCCCGTGTAGATGGCACCGTGTGTGTCACAGAGGATGATGTTCTGGGCGCCCATACTATGCAGGAGGCGTGTGATGGCCTGTCCGGCGGCCCCGGCGCCGTTGACAACGAATTTGGCCGCAGTGAAGTTGCGTCCCGTGAGTTTAAAGGCATTGATGAGTGCTGAGGCCACGACGATGGCGGTGCCGTGCTGGTCATCGTGGAACACGGGGATGTCAAGCTTGGCCTTGAGCGCGCGCTCGATATCAAAGCATTGTGGCGCCTTGATATCCTCGAGATTGATACCGCCAAAGCTGGGTGCGAGGAGTTCGACGGCGCGCACTACCTCAGCGGGGTTCTGCGTATTGAGGCAGATAGGGAAGGCATCAACACCGGCGAAGCCTTTGAAGAGGATGGCCTTGCCCTCCATGACGGGCAGGCCAGCGCCAGCGCCGATATTGCCGAGGCCGAGTACGGCGGTGCCGTTGGTGACGACGGCGACCATGTTGCCTTTGGCGGTATAATCGTAGATTTTATCTGGGTTGTTTTTGATAGCGAGACAAGGCTCGGCTACGCCTGGGGTATAGGCTAGGGTGAGGTCCTCTGCCTGCGCGAGCGGCACCTTGCTCACGACGGCAATCTTACCTTGATGCTCTTTATGCAGCTTGAGGGCTGCGGCTATGACGTCACTCATGGTGAACGCTCCTTTCTTACGTATGCGGTTTCCTTGCTGCCCTTAGCATAGCGCGCCCTAGTAGACGTTTCTGTGATATTAGTTACATTATTTCATTGCTTTAGCAATTAGAAACCGGTTGTTATGTATTATTATGAATGCTGTTCACTATTTATTATAGACGCCGTCCTTGATTTTACCAATACAAAAAATTCATCTTGTCATTGATGCTATATATACGAAAAGAACAGCTCCCGCAGGTGGAGCTGTTCTTTCTTTATGGTATTAGTTGCCAGTCTTGCTGGTGGTGCCGCCACGCGTGGGGGCAGATACGCCCTCATTAGTCGTAGCTGGTACAGACTCCGCAGGCTGTTCGCGGCGGGAACTGTTGCTGTCGCTCCCTTCACTGCTGCGGCTGCCACTATTTTTACTCTTACTGGTGCTGTTATCCTCCTGCCGCTTGTTCTTATCTTTGAGGCCGGAACTGTTGTGATGTTCACTGCGGCCGATGGAGGTATCGCTGGCGGGGACTTCACGTGCCGTGGAGGGGATGGATTGCTCGTACTCCTGTACGGCGTTCTCGAGATTGCGGCGCGCCGTGGCGTTCATCGTGATGCCGAGCGTGTTGGCGAGGGTCGTGCGCAGGTCTTTGACGTCAGGTATCCAGTAGCTGATGCCATCGATGTAGAGCGGCTTGCCCGGCACCATGTCGGTCTTGAGGCCGTTTTTCTGCGCCTCTTTCAACGTGCCCGCGAACTCCAGCAACTGGCGGAACGAGAGGTCAGTCTTTACCGAGTCGAGCACGGCGCGGATGACGCTGGGCAGGTTCGGGATAACGGCGGGGCTGGTCATTTTATCCATGCAGGCTTTGACAAATTTCTGCTGGCGCTTGATGCGGCCGATATCGCCTTCCTCGTCGCGGAAACGTACGTAGGTGACGGCGGTTTTGCCGTCCATGTGCTGCATACCGGGGCGCAGGTCGATGACGAGGCCGCCGTCATCGTCCCAGGGGTCAGTGTAGTACATGCGTTTTTCCACATCGATATCGATGCCGCCGAGGGCGTCAATGATTTTCTGGAACGCATGCGTGTTGATGATGATGTAGTGATCCATATCTACGCCAAGGAAGTTCTCGACGGTGTCCTGCGTGAGGCGCTCGCCGCCGTAGGCATAGGCGGCGTTGATTTTATCGAAGCCGTGGCCCTTGATTTTCACGCGCGTGTCGCGCGGTACCGAGAGTAGGGCGGCCTGGTCTTTTTTCGGGTCGAGGGTGGCAATCATCAGCGTGTCGGAACGGCCTACATCGTCCTCACGCGAGTCGACGCCCATAATCATGATGGTGGATTTGTCATGCGCCCGCAGCAGCCCATCATCAACGGCCTGTTCAATCGGTTTGTCGAGCAGGCTCGTCGAGGCAAAGAGTGCACCCGCCGCCGCCGCGGCGACGAAGCAGAGCACGAGCAGTACCCAGGGCCAGATGCGTCTTTTACGGCGCTGGCGGCGCGGGGGCAGTTTGGTATTAGCCAAAATTTATTCCTTCTTTTCTGGTTGGCAGTCAGTTTATTATTTGTGAGGCGGCCCGCCTTGGCAAGGCCGCGCATATCTACTATTATAGAGTTAAGCGGGCCGATGTGCAATTACTTCTTGCAACATGGCTCTGGTTTCGCTAAAAAGTAAAGGGTGGTAATGATGTCTCAAGAAATTGAACGTAAATTCCTCGTCAAGGACGGGTGGCAGCCGACTGCGGCGGGGACCCGTATCGCGCAGGGCTATCTCTCGGCAGTGCCCGAGCGTACTGTGCGCGTGCGTGTGCGGGGCGGCAAAGGCTATCTCACCGTCAAAGGCAGAAATACGGGTATCAGCCGGGCGGAGTTCGAGTATGAGGTACCGTTGGCGGACGCGGAGGCTATGCTCCAGCTCTGCGCGCAGCCGCTAATCGAAAAGACGCGTTACCTCGTGCCGCAAGGCGAGCTTTGCTGGGAGGTGGATGTCTTTGCGGGCGCGAATACGGGGCTCATCGTGGCAGAAATCGAACTGCCTACGCCAGATACGCCTTTTGCCCGGCCCGCCTGGCTCGGTGCGGAGGTATCGGCAGACCCGCGTTACTACAACTCCAGTCTGCAACGTCACCCTTATAATGAGTGGTGAGTTATACACAGGGATTATCCACAATCACTTGGGTAGAAAGCAACAGGGTTATATACAAGATGTAGTACTTGACAGTTAATAATCAGGCATATCTTGAGTTATCAACTGTTTTATCCACATTATCCACCGTTATTTGGTGTTTGCGTATGCACAAATTACCCACCAGGCAGCAAAACCTTGCCTAATATTATAGTAGGAAAATGAAAAATACGTGGGAAGCTGTTTGTACTTATCCACAGCTGTGGATTAGTGTGTGGATAAACGAAAATACGCAGGGAAAGATAAAGTAAAATTTTTGTCAAAAAAAGGATTTTCGCGCTGAAAAGCAAATACTACATTATGGGAACATAACGCGACCGTTAGGGCTCTATGGGTTCTGGCGGAGCGTGAAAATAGTTAAATAAATGGGGAGGTATAGTTATGAATTTAACGGAAGCGGTAATCGATACGATGGTGCGGCATGCGATGGATGCCGTCAAGAATGCCTATGTGCCATACGGCAAAATTGGCGTCGGAGCATGCGTACTGGCCAGCGATGGTGCCTTTTACACGGGCTGCAATATCGAGAATTGTATCGCACAGCTGTCGGTGTCAGCCGAGGCGGTGGCCCTGTACAAGGCGGTGGCTGATGGCAAGCGGGAGTTTGATGGCCTGGCGGTCATCGCGGATGTGCAGCATCCCTTCATTCCCAACGGTGCCGTGTGCCAGCTCCTCGCGGAGTTCCATGTGCCCGATATTGTCATGGCGGACATGAGCGGTGACGTGGAGCATATTTCGCTCAAGGAACTGCTCCCGCACGGCGTAGACATCAAGGATAACGGCCCCTTCGTGATTGATTGATACGCTGGGGGCACCTATCAGGAAAGGAAGCGAAGCTGCATGCAAAACTGGTTACAACACCTGAGCGTGAAAGAGAAAATCATGGCCCCGCTGGCCGGACTGATTTTTGTAGTGTTTTTGGTGCTGGGCGTGGCGCTCAATAATCTTATTACCAATAACGCACTGGAAACATTTGCGGCTGATACGGAGCGGCAGGTTGTGCAGGTCGATAACGCCATGCACATTTTCTTGACAGGGCTGCGGGATGGCCTCGTGAATATGGCCAACGACCCTCTGCTGAAACAGGGCGGTGAAATTACGCGCTATTTCGAGCAGACACCGGGGGCCGATGGTATGGTAGCGATGGAGCCGGCGGCCAAGGGCGGCTTTGAGGCGCAGGCCTATCAGCTGTTCCAGCGCTACGCCCACCTGTTTCCGTTATCAGCTATGGCACGGTCGATGGCGGCTATTTGCAGTATCCTGCTGTCAAACGTAAGGCGGACTATGACTCGCGTAAACGTGACTGGTTCACGGACAGTATGAAAGATACGGATAAAGTCCGTATTACCAAACCTTTCAAGACCTCGAAGGGAACGCCAACGGTGGGAATTTTTGCTGTGGTCAAAAGCGACAGCGGTGAGCCGCGCGGCGTGCTGGGACTGAATATCGACCTGCCTGTCGTGACGGATCTGATTGACGATATTAAAATTGGTGAGACGGGGTATATTATGATGCTGGACAGCGATGGTGTGATTATCGCTGACCCGAAGCATCCCGAGCAGAATTTCCAAAAACTCAGCGAAGCAGGTTTGGGGGAGCTCTCTACCCAGCCGTTGACCGCAGGCAAGCTGCAGGAAGTGGAGCTCGATGGCACGACGAAGATTGCCCAGAGCTATACTTCGGAGCAGACGGGCTATCAGTACATCACTTTGGTAGATAAAGCGCAGGTCATGGCTAACGTGCGGCATATGCGTATCGCGTTGGGGATTGCTTTCCTCGTTGCGCTGGTGCTGATGTTTGGCGCGACCTGGCGGATTGCTAACCTCATCGTCACGCCGCTCCGGCGTATCGAGCAGGCGGCAGGTCAGGTAGCCGAGGGCAATCTGCGCGGCATCCAGGTGACGCTGGACAGTCAGGATGAGTTGGGGCGTTTGGCCAGCTCCTTCCAGACGATGGTTGACGACCTGCGCAAGCTCCTGCATGAAATCAAGGATAGTGCTGATGAGCTTTCCAATTCTTCGGGACAGATGAGCGAAGGCGTGGAGCAGGTAGCCCAGACCATTACGCATGTAGCAGAACAGGTCGGGGATATTTCGGAGTCAGCGAACCAGCAGAGCGAAACGATGGTCTCAGCTGTCGACCATATCCGTGAGATGACGGATCATGTTGCAGGTATTGCGGAGACATCGGATACGATCAGTCAGCGTTCTACACAGGCGGGAGAGGCCGCCCAAGCGGGCGTAGCTGGTATCGATGGTGCGGTAGACGCGATGGAGCAGATCCGCCTTACGGTGGATGAGTCGGCGCAGGCCGTGGCGGAGCTCAATGAGAGCTCGCAGCATATCGGTGAAGCCATCGGCGTCATTCAGGGAATCGCCGAGCAGACGAACCTGCTGGCCCTCAATGCTGCCATCGAGGCGGCACGGGCAGGTGAGCACGGCCGCGGTTTCGCCGTAGTAGCGGATGAGGTGCGCAAACTTGCGGAGCAGTCGGCTTCGGCGGCGGAGGAAATCGCGGGTACGCTGAGCAATATCCAGCAGGTCACGCAGAAAGCCGTCACCTCAATGCAGGCGGGTACGGACAGGGTCAAACGCGGCAGCGAGGTCATCAACGGCGCCGGTGAGAAATTCAAGGAAATCGTCGGGCATATCGAGGCCGTGGATAAACTGGTCAAAGAGGCTGCCCGTACGGCCTCGGAGGTGGCAGACGGCAGTATGACGATGCTGCAAGGTGCGGAGGACGTCGAAGAATCGACGAAGAAAATCACCGGCAACATCGGCAATATCTCGGCGGCCACCGAGGAGCAGTCGGCCTCGATGGAGGAAATCTCGGCCTCCAGCCACAATCTGGCTGCGATGGCCGAGAAGCTGCAACAAGAAGCGGCACATTTCAAGTTTTGATAACTACATATCCATAGACTAAAACAGCCCGTTGCCGGAATTTGGCAACGGGCTGTTTGCGTCTTAGTGGATGGCTTTCTTTTTAAAGCGGCCGCCGACGATATCGTGGACGGCGTTGATGGTCACGAAGGCGTTCATGTCTTTTTCGAGGACTATTTCTTTGAGTTTATCGACTTCGAGGCGGGTGACGACGCAGTAGAGCACTTCCTTGCTGTCGCCCGTGTAGCCGCCGGCACCGTGCAGCAGGGTTACGCCACGGCCCAGGCGGTCGTTGAGCGCCGAGGTCACGGCCTCGTGCTCGTCGGTGACAATCATCACGGCGTAGGATTCGTCGAGGCCCTTGATCACGACGTCAATCATCTTCGAGATGACAAAGTAGGCCACGAGCGAGTACATGGCCTTGTCCCAGCCGTAGAGCAGGCCAGCGCTCGAGAGGATGAACAGGTTGATGAACATGACAACCTCGCCCACCGAGAAGACGGAGCGCTTGTCCATGATGATGGCGACAATCTCGGTGCCATCGAGTGAGCCGCCCGCGCGGATGATGAGGCCAACGCCGAGGCCGTCGATGATACCACCGAAGATGGCCGCGAGGAAGGGATCCTCGGTCACGCGGCCCACCGGGGCGAAGATGGCGGACCAGAACGACAGGAAGCAGATAGCCACGAGTGTGGCTATCGCGAAGTTTTTGCCGATTTGCCGGTAGCCACCCCAGTAGAGAAAGGGGATGTTGAGCATGACAAGGAAGAAGCCGAACGACAACCCCGTGATGGAGCTCATCATAATGGAGATGCCCACGACACCGCCGTCGATGACATTGTTCGGGATGAGGAACAGTTCCAGTCCCAGCGAGGCGATGATGGCCCCCACGAAAATCATGGTGTACTTCTTGATATAGAAAGAAGCTTTACGGTGCTGTTTGATAATTTGCTTGGCCTCGGTCATAGAGTTTCTCTCCTTCGTTTGTTAACTGTGTTTTTATTATAGAACAAAATGCCTTGTATGAAAATGCTTAATTTTATTAAGCGTGGTCAGGCTGGTAATCTCAGTATAAAGCTCAACCGTGCCATGTGGCAGGGTATGCGCGGTTTTGCGGTTTTATAGAAAATTATGCGTTTATTTTGCTGGCTTTGATTGACTTTGACGGCTTTTAGCGGTATGATAAAGCTAAATCAAAAGGAAGTGATACGCATGATGACAGAGGAACGCTATGCAACAATCCTGCACATGCTGGATGAGAAAAAAGCAGTCACGGTCCTCGAACTGACGAAAGCGCTGGGTGCTTCTGAGTCGACGGTACGCCGCGACCTCACGGTGCTGCACCGCAGCGGCCGCCTCTACAAGGTCTATGGCGGGGCTACGGCCATAGATAACAGCTATACGGCGGCTGAAGAAGATATGAAGACGAAGCGGGAACTCTTTGCCAATGAAAAGACGGCCATTGCCCGCAGGGCGGCTAGCTTTATCAAGGCTAAGGATTTTGTTTATATCGATGCGGGTTCGACGACCTTGCGCATGATAGATTTCTTGGAGGAGACGACGGCCGTTTTTGTGACGAATGGTATCGCCCATGCGGCGCGTTTGGCGGCCAAGGGTTGTAAGGTCTTTATCCTGGGCGGTGAGCTCAAGGCGGTGACCGAGGCCGTAACGGGGAGTGAGGCTCTGGCTAATCTCGCCGCTTACAACTTTACTAAAGGTTTCTTCGGGGCCAACGGCATCAGCACGAAGTCGGGTTACTCGACGCCGGATGCGGCGGAGGGCAGTATCAAGGGAGCGGCGCTGGCACGCTGCACGCATGCGTTCATTTTGGCGGATCACTCCAAGTTTGACTGCATCACCCCGATTTCCTTTGCCCGGCTCTCGGCGGCCTCGATTATCACGGGGCGGCTGCTGGAGAAAGACCGTAAATATCGCGACTATACCACGATTATTGAGGGGGAATGAATAAGATGATTTATACGGTGACTTTTAATCCATCGCTGGACTATATTGTGCGGCTGGAGCGGTTCACGGCGGGCGAAATCAATCGCGTGAACTACGAGCAGGTACTCGCAGGAGGCAAGGGCATCAACGTGTCCATCGTGCTCGGCAACCTCGGGCATGAGAGCACGGCTTTGGGCTTTGTCGCAGGCTTCACTGGCGAGGAAATTAAACGCCAGCTGCAAGAGAAGGGCGTCAAGAGCGATTTTGTGCAGCTCGCCGACGGCTTTTCGCGCATCAATGTGAAGGCCAAGGCCCAGAGCGAGACGGAAATCAACGGGCAGGGCCCGGATATCAGCGACAGCAAACGCGCTGAGCTCTTTGCACAGCTTGACCAGCTGCAGGCGGGTGATACGCTCGTACTCGCGGGCTCCATCCCCAAGACGCTGCCCGATGATATCTACGAGAAAATTATGGCGCGTTTGCAGGGGAAGGATATCCGCATCGTGGTTGACGCGGAGAAACGCCTGCTGCTCAATGTGCTCAAATATCATCCTTTCCTTATCAAGCCGAACAATCACGAACTCGGCGACATGTTTGGCGTGAAGCTCCAGACAGATGAGGAAATCATCACCTATGCGAAAAAACTCCAGGAGCAGGGCGCGACGAACGTGCTGATCTCGATGGCTGGTGATGGTGCGATACTCTTGACGGCGGACGGGCAGACTTATAAATGCCCCGCGCCGCAGGGCGAACTCGTGAACTCCGTGGGTGCGGGCGACTCAATGGTGGCCGGTTTCCTCACGGGCTATATGGAGAGCGAGGGCGACTTTGAGCAGGCGTTCCATATGGGCGTAGCTACGGGTTCAGCCTCGGCCTTCAGCAGTGAGCTGGCCACGCGCCCCGAGGTTGAGGCGCTGCTCAAAACCATTCAATAATTTTGCAGGTAAAATGGCCGCCGCCCCTGAGCGTGCTGTTTTTCTGAATATAATAAGGGACATACCTGTTACTTTAAGTGTGATTATAGGGTAGCGGGGATTAAGAGATTTAGGTATATGTGAAAAGGAGCGAAATATATGCGCATTACGGATTTGCTCAAACCTGAGAGCATCGTGCTGGGCGCGCAGCCTGCGGACAAGCAGGCCGCCATCAGCCAGCTGGCCGATCTCATGGCGGCCGCGGGCAACCTCAGCGACAAAGAGCAGTACAAAAAAGATGTGCTGGCCCGTGAGGCCCAGGGCACGACGGGCCTCGGCGATGGTATCGCCACGCCGCACGCTAAGAGTGCGGGCGTTAAAGCAGCCGGCCTCGCGGCCATGACGGTGCCGCAGGGCATGGACTTTGCCTCGATGGACGGTAAGCCTTCCCGCCTGTTCTTTGCGATTGCGGCTCCGGATTCGGCTAATGATGAGCATTTGGCTATTTTGTCGAAGCTCGCTACGATGATTATGGATCCGGACTTTAAAGAGGCCTTGATTGCGGCCAAGAGCAAGGAAGAGTTCCTGGGGCTCATCGATGCCAAGGAAAATGGCACGTTCCAGGGCGCAGCCCAGGCAGAGACAGCAGCTGCCAGCACGCAGGATGACCATATCCGTATTCTCGCCGTGACGGCCTGCCCCACGGGTATTGCGCATACGTTCATGGCGGCGGAGAGCCTCGAGCAGCATGCCAAGAAACGCGGCATCTCTATCAAAGTAGAGACGAATGGCTCCGGCGGTGCGAAAAACGTGCTGACGGAGGCGGAGATTGCGGCGGCTGATGGTATCATCGTTGCAGCGGATAAAAACGTGGCCATGAGCCGTTTCAACGGTAAACATGTCGTCATCACGAAAGTGGCCGACGGTATCAACAAAGCCGATGAGCTCATTGACCGGGCACTTTCGGGTCAGGCACCAGTCTATCATGCCAGCGGTGCCGATGAGGTAGAGGGTGCTGACGATACGGCAGGCGAGAGTCTGGGCCGTCAGATTTACAAACACCTCATGAACGGTGTCAGCCATATGCTGCCGTTCGTGGTCGGCGGCGGTATCCTCATCGCTATCGCTTTCCTGCTCGATGACTATAGCATCGACCCGAAAAACTTTGGTTCCAATACGCCAGTGGCTAAGTTCTTTAAGGATATCGGCGGTGCGGCCTTCGGCTTTATGCTGCCGGTCCTTGCAGGCTTTATCTCCATGTCTATCGCTGACCGTCCGGGCCTGGCGGTGGGCTTCGTCGGTGGTGCGCTGGCAGGTACGACGGGCTCCGGCTTCCTCGGTGCCCTGCTCGCAGGTTTCATCGGCGGCTATGCCGTGAACTGGCTGAAAAAGGTGTTCCAGGTGCTGCCGAAGTCGCTCGACGGCATCAAACCGGTACTGCTCTATCCATTCTTCGGTGTGCTGATTATGGGCGCTATCATGATGTTCATTATCGCACCGCCGGTCAGCGCTATCATGGGCTGGATGACGGATGTGCTCAAGAACATGGACCCCAACGCACGTATCCTCTTAGGTATCGTCATGGGCGGCATGATGGCCGTCGATATGGGCGGCCCCATCAACAAGGCTGCTTACGTCACGGGCACGGGCCTCTTAGCTTCGGGCGAGTTCCACGTCATGGCAGCGGTCATGGCCGGTGGTATGGTGCCGCCGCTCGCGATTGCGCTCTGCACTACGTTCTTCAAGAACCGCTTCACCGAGAGCGAGCAGAAAGCCGGTATCACGAACTATGTCATGGGTCTCTCCTTCATCACCGAGGGTGCGATTCCGTTCGCGGCAGGCGATCCATTGCGCGTTATCCCGGCCTGCATCGTGGGCTCGGCTACGGCGGGTGCGCTCTCTATGGCCTTTGACTGCACGCTGCGGGCACCGCACGGTGGTATCTTCGTCGTGCCGACCATCGGTAACCCGCTCATGTATCTCGTAGCTATTTTCATCGGCGCTATTGTCGGCTGTGCGGTACTCTCTGTATTGAAAAAACCGCTCAAAAAATAAGTGTGGTGTTTAGCTATGCGCAAGTTTGCTACCGCTTTTCTCTGCCTTTGCCTGATACTTTGTGCGCTGGTGCCAGCCAACGCGGCTGAACGCAAGCCACTCGTCGTGGCGCAGGTGCCGCTCATCGTGTCGTCGAACTGCTGGCAAGTGCCAGCGCAGGGCGTGCAGGATGATTTGGCGCGGCAGATAGACCGGGCACTGCATGTGCCGCTCAATGGCATTTTGCAGGCGGTGACTTATTTGCCGGAGCAGGACTGCACACAGGCGCTGACTGACGCCTATGCCCAACTGGGGCGAAGGGCGCGTTTGCGTCAGGTGGTGCAGCAGATGGGGACGGCTTTGCAGGCCGACCTCGTGGTGGTGCCCGTGCTGGATGGCTATGAGCAGTATATGCAGCATAGCTGGCACTGGGAGCGCGGCTTGATTCTGCATAGCTATGCGGCCGTTACTCTGGGCGTATATGACCGGCATACGGGTCAAGCCTTCGTCAAGACCGCTTCGCGGTTGTTCGATGATGAGTACACGACGCTGGGCGAGGTTGAGACCTTGGCCCGGGAGTGTATGACGCAGGCTTTGACCGAAGCAGATTTGCATACGCGGGTGATGGCGGCGGTTAAGACCGACCAGAACTGAGCGGCTGGCAATATCCTGTAGACAAATGACACTATAGCATCAACAGCGTGGCACAGGCCACGCTGTTTTTTTATAAAAATCTGCAAAATGGCTTGACATGTTACAGATTTGCTCCTATAATCATAAGCATATAAATCATGTATGTTTTATTAAAACATGGATTACGGCTTTATGTTTAACGGGAAATGAGGTTATCTGTTATGAGTGAAAAACCAAAGTATCATTTTGAAACCCTGCAACTGCATGTCGGCCAGGAGCAGGCCGACCCGGCTACGGACGCGCGTGCCGTTCCTATCTATCAGACGACGTCCTATGTGTTCCGCAACAGCCAGCATGCAGCTGACCGCTTTGGTCTGCGGGATGCTGGTAACATCTACGGACGCTTGACGAATCCCACGGAGGATGTGTTCGAGCGCCGCATCGCAGCGCTTGAGGGCGGCGTGGGTGCGTTGGCTTTTGCCTCTGGTGCAGCGGCCATTACGGCGGCGGTGCAGGGGCTCGTGCATAAAGGTCAGCACATTGTGGCCGCTACGACGATTTATGGCGGTACCTACAACTTGTTCGAGCACACGGCACCGGACTGGGGTATTGAGACGACGTTCGTGGACCCGGAGGGCGGCCCGGCAGCTTTTGAGGCAGCTATTCAGGACAATACGCAGATTCTCTATATCGAGTCGGTTGGCAATCCGAACGCGAACCTTATCGACATTGATGCCGTGGCGGCCGTAGCTCACAAGCACCATATTCCTCTCGTCGTCGATAACACCTTTGCTACGCCGTATCTGCTGCGTCCGTTCGAGCATGGCGCGGATATCGTCGTGCACTCCGCGACGAAGTTTATCGGCGGTCACGGCACGACGCTGGGCGGCATCGTAGTCGACAGCGGTAAGTTCGACTGGGTAGCGAGCGGCAAGTTCCCGTGGCTCGTCGAGCCTAATGCCAGCTATCACGGCATCAGCTTCGCCAAGGACATCGGTGCGGCTGGCTATATCACCTATCTGCGTGCCCTGCTGTTGCGCGATACGGGCGCTACGCTCTCGCCGTTCAGCGCGTTTATCCTGTTGCAGGGTGTAGAGACGCTCTCGCTGCGTGTTGAGCGCCACAGCGCGAATGCGCTGAAGGTCGTTGACTACCTCGCGAAAAATCCGCACGTGGCCAAGGTCAACCATCCGGCACTGCCCAACCACCCGGATCATGCGCTCTATCAGAAATATTTCCCGAACGGCGGTCTCTCCATCTTCACCTTTGAAATCAAGGGCGGCGAAAAGGAAGCGCAGAAATTCATTGACCATTTGCAGATTTTCAGCCTGCTGGCCAATGTGGCCGATGTGAAGTCGCTGGTCATCCATCCGGCCTCCACCACGCATTCGCAGATGAGCGAGGAGGAGCTGCTGGCCTCCGGCATCACGCCGTCCACTATCCGCCTTTCCATCGGCACCGAGCATATCGACGACATCATCGCCGACCTCGACCAGGCGTTCCAGGCACTTGACTAAATTTGCCCGTATCTCCTTTTTACAACTAAAATATCATCACACATGCAAACAAAAAAGCAGCCATAACGCTCGGCTGCTTTTTTGCTGTATCATGGGTTTATGGGTTTAGGGGGGATGAAAAAAGGAAGAAAGGAAGTGTGAATCAAAGGGCCGCTTTGAGTTTGGCAATCATCGCCGTATATTCCTCTGGGGAGAGAAACACTTTCTGGGGGTTCATGGCGAACGTGCCACCCCACTCGAAGCCATCTTTGTATTTCGGCACTATGTGCACGTGGCAATGCTTCCCCGTATCGCCATATGCGCCATAGTTCACTTTGTCCGGGTTGAATGCCTTGTGTACTGCCGCGGCGACATGGCGGACGTCGCGGTAGAAAGCATCCATCTCGTCCTCGGTCATATCGGTGATTTCACTCACATGCTCCTTGGCCGCGACGATGCAGCGCCCTGGGTGGCTCTGCTCTTTAAAGAGGACAAGGATGCTGGCGGGCAGTTCGCACACAAAAATGCCAAACTGGTCCAGCAGCTCGTTGCGCATGCAATAAGCACAATGTTCGTCTTTCATGAAAGCACCTCCGAGAAATCTTCTTTGCCTTGATTCGCTCTTATTGTAGCGCTGATTTTGACTCATGTAAAGCGCTTACAAACAACAAATAAAAATCTTTACGAACAATGTAAAGATTTTACATCGTTTACATTGTTCGTTTTTGGCCGTGTTTTATCCGTTGCTGGCGGAGACAGGCAGGCAAAAAAGACGGCCCTGCGATGGCGCATGGTCGTCTTTTTAAGATGCTATGTGTTAGGCTGTTTATTTGTCGAGCGCGGTGGTGCCGAGGGACGTAAAGCCATTCAGCAGGGCTTTCATTTCCTGTTTGATGGCTTTGACGCCGCCCTCCTGGCGGCTTTCGATGTTGAGCGGCATTTCGGCATCGTGCAGGGACATGCGCAGCAGCGCCCAGCCGTCGGGGAAAATGAGGCGCACACCCTCATAGTTTGGCTCTGCGAGCTTGATGCCCTGCTCTTTAGCGCGTGCGGTGAGTGTTTGGAGAATTTGCTGGCCGTAGGCTTCGGGGTCGTCCTCACCTTTGATGCTCATACGGATTTCCGTGGCCTCCTGCGGTTCGCCGAGGTTAGCGATGAGACGGGAGAGCTTGCGGCCTTTTTGATGGGCCTGTGCGGCGGCGATGATGAGTTTCACGGCGAGGTAAGCACCGTCGTCGAGGTAGTAGTTTTCGGAGAGGGCACCGTGGCCCGAGGTTTCGATGGCCAGCGGTGAGATCGTACCAGCTTTATTGAGGCGGATGCACTCGTCGATGACGTTGCGGTAGCCACGCATGTAGCGGTGATGTTTCAGCCCCAGTTCGTCTTCGAGGAAGGTCGTGAGTTCGTCGGAGGTGATGGAGTCCGTAACAATAGTGCTGCCCGGGTACTGCGGGGCGAGGATGGCCGCGAGCAGGGCGATGAGTTCGTTGCGGTTGATTGCCTTACCGTTCGAGAGCACGGCGCCCATGCGGTCCACGTCCGTATCAAAAATCAGGCCGAGGTCGGCGTGGCTGTCGAGCACAGCCTGGCGGATGGAGGCCATAGCCTGTTTGTTTTCGGGGTTCGGGATATGATGCGGGAAATGTCCGTCCGGTTCGAGGTAGATGCTGCCCGTGGTGTTGGCACCGAGACGGCCGAGTACCTGCGTGACGAAGAAGCCGCCGCAGCCGTTGCCCGCATCGACCACGATGTGCAGGCCCTTCAGCGGGTCATCTTCGACACCGAGTGCTTGACGGATTTTCTTGCGCAGATGGTGGCCGTAGCGCTCCATGAGGTTGTAGTTCTGTACTTTGTGCAGGTCGCCCGTGAGCTCAGGGATGCGGCAGGCGGCCTTGAGAATCGTCAGCACATCCGCGTGCTCGACGCCACCCTCTTCCGTGAAAAATTTCAGGCCGTTGCGGTTGGCGGGCAGGTGGCTGGCCGTAATCATAATCGCACCGTCCATCGCCGTCTCCGGGAAGACCGTGGTCATAAACATGGCGGGTGTGGAGGCCAGGCCGCAGTCCACGGTCACGACACCGGCAGCCGTCAGGGCCTCCAGTACGGCGATGCGCAGCTGCGGGCAGGAAATGCGCGAGTCATGGCCAACGGCGATGCGCAGCTCATGGCCCTTGCGGCCCGTGCGCGTCTGCAAAAAGTCCACAAAGCCGCTCGTAATGCGGTTCACCGCCTCCGTGGTCAGCGTCACGGGTTCGTCAGCTACGCTGGCAATCGCCACGCCGCGTACGTCACTGCCGTTGGCGAGTTTCATCAAGTCTTTTTCGGCAATCATGCAAAATCCCCCTCAGGTTATGAGAAATATAACGTCTTGCTTTCGTTTCCTCGTATACGTTATTATTCCATACCACAAGGGGGATTTCCTGCCTTTGTTGAATTTTGTTACATCCGTACAAACGGCCGGGTGAGTTTATTCAGCGCCGAAAAATTCATTTTCTGCTGCGATGCAGAGCATGTGGTAGACTGGCAGATGGAGTTCCTGAATTTTGAACGTCTCAGTTTCCGGCACACGGATGGTGATGTCGGCGAGCTGTTGGTTCGCGATTTTACCGCCGCTCTGGCCCGTGAGGGCGATGGTTTTCACACCTTTGACGCGGGCCATTTGCAGGGCATAGATGACGTTGGTGCTGTTGCCGGAGGTCGAGATGGCGAGCAGTACATCGTCCGCCTGCCCCATGCCGAGAATTTGCTGGGCAAAGGACAGGTCTGGTGCCTGGTCGTTGGCAAAGGCCGTGTTGAGCGCGACCTGGTTCACGAGCGAGAGTGCGGGCAACGTGCCTTGTAGATTGGCGAGGAAATAGTTTTTGCTCTCGGGGCAGACTACGTCCATTTTGGCAGCCATGTCAGCGCCGAGTTTGCGTGGCAGTAAAAAGCCCTTCATGAGTTCACCTACGATGTGTTCCGCGTCTGAGGCACTGCCGCCGTTGCCGCAGGCGATGAGTTTGTGCCCTGTGCGATAACTGGCGCAGATGGCCTCAACGCCGGCGGTGAGGTCGGCCTCGCAGACCGCAAGCTGGGGATAACGGGCGATGAGTTCCTGCACTTTGGCGAGGGTAGAGGCTTTACATTGTGTAGTAGACATGGTGTTTGCTCCTTTGCATAAAGCAACAGGCAGACGGCATGAGCCGCTGCCTGTTTATAGATTTGGTTGGGAAATGTTCTCTTGTATGGTTGCACCTGCTTACCAGCGCTTGTGCTCGGAGGGCGGCTGGATATCCTGTACATGCGGGCGATCATCGCGCGGCGTGACATCGATGATGTCCTGTTTCCCGCGCTGTTCGCGCATGGCGGCTTCATAGCCCGCGCGGTAGGCGTCATCACGGTTGCCACCGTTGCCACCGCGGCCATTGCCACGGAATTTATTCCAGAGCCAGCGGATGACGGCAACGGCTGCCAGCAGCAGTACGACATTCATAAAGACGCCGAGCAGATCGGCGAGGAAGCCCGAGCCCATGCCGAACAGGCTGCCGAGCAGCGAGCCGAGGAACATACCGCCCGCAAAGATGCCGATACCGCGCATGATGGAGCCGAGGCGGCTGCCGCTCTGCTGGTTCGCGGCACTCTGTTTATTGTTGATAGTATTGTTGTTCTGTTTGGCATTAGCACTATTGGCATTGCTATTGGCGTTGCTTTTCGGTTCCGGGGCAGTTTTGGCTGGTGTTTTCGGCGCGGCTGGGGCCACTTTGGGTGCGGCCATTTTCACGCCGCTGGCCTTGGCCTCTACCGTAGCGCTGAGGGTCGTGCCTATAGCAGCGGGCACGACCGGGGCGGCGCTGAGGAGCATGGCACCGGTCATGATGGCGGCGAGCATCTGCTTGGTCTGCATATTTTTTCTCTCCTTAGATAAAGCGGGCAAGCTCATTTTTTGAGTTCTTGCCGTTGAACATTGACTTTTTGATGTTTATAGCTTAAAGGATATATGTGGAAAATAGCTGAAAGCGCAGGCCGGTCAGGTTTTTATTACTCTAAGTATAACAGAAATCCCCATGTGTCGCCAAAAGTATTGATAATGCGACTGTTGGCACGTTTAAGGAGAGGACAATATTTCAACTAAGGCGGGGAAGATACTTTTAGTACCTGCTGGCAAGACAAGGTGCATCGATAATGCTATAATTGAGATTGGCCTGTGGAAATGGGGCCAAATTACGCTATGGTACTGGTGCCATTAGTGAAAGGAAGATTGCATGTATCAGCAGCGGGTTACACCCCTGACCGAGAGCGGGCTTTTAGCCGCGTTGCTCGTGGTTTTGGGGCAGGCTGCCGTTTATTTGCCTGTGTTGGGCGTTGTGGCTACGCTGATGTGGCCGCTCCCGGTAATTGTGCTCGTGGTGCGCCATGGTTTGCGCTGGGGCTTGATGGGATTAGTGGTCGCGGGAGCGGCGATGTCACTGCTCATTGAGCCCACCATTGCGGTGCGTTTGGTTCTGGCTTTTGGCCCGACAGGCTTGTTGCTCGGCTATGGGTTCCGCCAGCAGTGGCGCGGGACGTTGACATTTGGGGCGGGGCTGGCTGGTTCTATCATGGCAAAATTGGCTTCTTTGGGCTTTTTGTTTCTGCTCACGGGGCTCAATCCTTTCGCCGGACAGATGGATTTGCTCCAACAATCCTTTGAGGAAAGTTTTGCGCTCTATGGTCAGCTCGGGGTACCTGAGCAGGATATTGCGGCGAGCCGCGATCAGATTCAGACAGGCTTGCAGGCGGTGGCCCTGTTGCTGCCTTTGATTATCGTCATTATGGGGTTGCTGGATACGGCGGTCTCCTATCTGCTGGGTACGCGTGTATTGCGGCGTTTGGGACATACAGTGCCGGTTTTGCCGCCTTTCCATGAGTGGCGCTTGCCCCGGGCTTTTGTGTTTCTGACCGGTTTTGCACTAGTGGGCCTGTACTGGGGCAATTCGCGGGAACTTGAGCTGCTTTATGAGTTATCGGTCAACATTTTGGTTTGTGCTTTGCTGGCAGGCCTGGTGCAGGGTTTGGCCCTATTGAGTGCTTTGATGCTGCATTTCCGTCTGTCGGGGTTTGTGCGGGCCTTGATTTATACTTTGATAGTTATCAACGGTTTGTTCTTGCAGATTGTCGCCCTGACGGGGCTTTTTGATATGCTCTTTGATTACCGCCGCCGCCTGGTGCGCGGCAGGAAATGAGGTGAGTACATGCCGCGCAATATGTCGGCATGGGTAGACCTGACCATACATTTGGTCATCATGTTGGTACTGATTGTTCTGCTTGCTTGCTACAATCAAGTGTTGGCGGGAGCGGTACTGGTACTTTGGGTCTGCCTGGTGTTTTTCGCGCGTGAGCGTTGCCGGGAGCGGGCAAAGAAATTTGAACGCTACTGCCGCAACGTCGTTCAGCACATCAGTGAGATGGCCAACTATGCTATCGAGAATCTGCCGCAGTCCATTATGATTGTTGCCGAGGATGGCCGTCTGCAATGGTGTAACGAGCGGCTTACGCAGGCGCTGGGCTTTAAGCCGGAGCAGGGCACGGATGTGCGTGATTTCTGGCCGGGGCTCATTATTGAGCCGGTTTGGGGCACGGAGGGCGATTACGTTTTTGCGCATCAGGAACACTATTATAAGGTGCGTCATATGCCAGTGCCGCTGCCCCCGCACCAGCAGCCGCTGATGGCTCTCTATGTGCAGGAAATCACGGCTTATGAGCGCATGCGCAAAAACTACACTCTGAGCCGTACGGTGCTCGCCTATATTCAAATCGATAACTACGATGAGGTCATGCAGGGCCAGACGGATGCGGAGCAGGCCTCCATGCTGTTGGCGGTGAACCAGCAGGTGGGCGGTTGGATGAAACATCTAGGCGGCTTTATGCGGCATGTGTCAGACGACCAGTATGTGGCCGTGCTCGACCGTCAGGCACTCAATCTCGCCATGCAGGAAAAGTTTGACGTGTTGGACAAGGTGCGCCAGATTCAGAGTACGAACCGTCTGCCGGTGACGCTTTCGATGGGCGTGGCCGTGGCGGAGGACCAGCCGTTGATGGAGCTGGGCCAGCAGGCGAAAGCCAGTCTCGACCTCGCGCTGGGCCGCGGCGGCGACCAGGTGGCCGTGAATATCAGCGGTAAAAACCAGTTCTTTGGCGGCCGTGCGAAGGCCGTGGAGAAACATACCCGCGTCAAGGCCCGCGTGGTGGCACACGCCATCCGCGAAATCATGGAGAGTGCAGACGCCGTCTATATCATGGGGCATCACAATGAGGACTTCGACTGCTTTGGTGCAGCCGTGGGCATCGCACGCATGGCACGGCAGTTGCAAAAGCCCGTGCATATTGTGCTCTCGGATATGAACGAGGGTATCGACAAGTTCTCGGAGCTCATGAAGGGCAAGCCGGAGTATGAGTCACTCTTTATCCATGAAGATGACCTTACGCAGTTGACGGCGTTGAAGCCGGTGCTCTTTGTGGCCGATACGCATATCCCGCATCTCGTGGCGGCGCCATCGCTTTTGGAGCGCATTCCGCAGATTATCGTCATCGACCATCATCGCCGCAGTGAGAGTTTTATCAAGAATCCGCTGCTCGTCTATATCGAGCCGGCTTCGAGCTCGACGAGTGAGCTCGTGACCGAACTCCTGATGTATTTCAGTGATGATTTGCAACTCTCGCGCATCGATGCGACGGCACTCTACTCCGGTATTGTCGTCGACACGAAGAACTTTGCCGTGCAGACGGGCGTGCGTACGTTCGACGCGGCTGCTTATCTCAGGCGCAGTGGCGCTGACCCGGTGATGGTACGGCATCTTTTCCGTACGGACTATGCGACGACGGTTATGCTCGCGAAGGCCGAGGCCGTGGCGGAGTCCTATCCGGGCGGACTCATCGTGAGTTCTATCGCCGAGGTACGGCCCAACAGCCAGGTCATCGCGGCGCAGGCCGCGGACTCGCTCTTGCGCATCGAGGATATCCAGATGAGTATTGTCATATTCCAGCTCGACGAGCACACTGTGGGTATCAGTGCGCGTTCGACAGGCGAAATGAACGTGCAGGTTATCATGGAGCATTTCGGCGGCGGCGGTCACCAGAACGTGGCCGGAGCGCAGGTGAAAGATGGCGACCTGGCCGCTATCAAAAAAGAAGTTATTGCACTTAGTCAGCAATATATAGAGGAGTATGAGCAAGATGAAAGTAATACTACAGCAGGACGTTAAAAAACTGGGCAAAAAGGGCGATATCGTTGAAGTTTCGGAGGGCTACGGCCGCAACTTCCTCCTGCCGCGCAAAGCGGCGGTGCTGGCCACGGCGGCTAACCTGAACGTAGCGACGGCGCAGGCCGGCTCCAAGGCGCGCAAGGCCGCGATGGAGACGGACGAGGCGAAGCTCATGGCCAAGCAGCTGGAGAAAGTCAGCGTGACCATCCCCGTGAAAATCGGTGAAAATGGCAAGCTGTTCGGCAGTGTGACGGGCAAGGATGTGTCTGAGGCGCTGAAAAAGCAGAATATCGATATCGACAAGCGCAAAATCACCCTCAAAGGCGAAGTAACGGGCGAGGGCGTCTACGAGGCTGTCATCAAGGTGCACCCGGCTATTACGAGCACGATTAAAGTCGCCATCAAGGCACAGTAAAGCCTGTCCCTATATAGTTTAGCGGAGCTTCCCCCTTTGCGGTTGAGCAGAGGGGGATTTCGTGATATTATCGTTTATACATGGTTTTCCTGGTTCAGTAATGAGGAGCTTAGATGAACTTTTTCAATAGATTGTTAGGAAAAAAGACGCCAGAGACGCCGGTAGAGACAGCGCAGGACCAGCCGGTGCGCAGCACGGAGGAGATGCTGCTGGACAAAGAGATAGATGCCATTTACAGCCTGCTTGAGGATATGCAGGGGCGGGAAAAACTCATCCTCATGGCGGGGCGCATGCGGGCGCTTGCGCTCATGCGGTCATCGGACCGCCGCGAGCGCGTGCAGGGCTTGCAACGGTTGATTTTGCGGGATCCGCTCGTAGAGCCTGCCCCCTCTGCGCAGGCGCTGCCGCAGGTTTTGGCCGACCTCACGGATAAATTGGCCGCGGTGCAGGCGCGGCAGCGCTTGAGTGCCGAGCTCGAGCAGAAGGTTAACCAGCGCTTGGAGCAAGACCATCAGGACTACGTGGCGGATATGCGCAAAGAGGTCTTTAAAGAGGAGCATCCACAGGAAGAATCGCCGCAGGCGGTCAACAAGCGGGAGCGGCTGGAAAAGCTGGAGCAGATTCACCTCACGGAGTCGGTTATGGAGCTTTTGCGCCCACAGTCGCTGGAGGAAATCGTAGGGCAGGAAAAGGCGGTGAAATCCCTACTGGCTAAACTCAGCTCGCCGTATCCGCAGCATTTGCTGCTTTATGGGCCGCCGGGTGTCGGTAAGACGACAGCGGCGCGGTTGGTGCTGGAGGTGGCGCGGCAGAAACCGGTCTCGCCCTTTGCGGCCGATGCCCCCTTTGTCGAGACGGATGGTACGACGCTGAGTTGGGACCCGCGCAATACGACGAACCCGCTCCTAGGGTCAGTGCATGACCCGATTTATCAGGGCGCACAGCGCCTGCTTGCGGATGCGGGGGTGCCGGAGCCTAAACCGGGTCTGGTGACGGACGCACACGGCGGTATTCTCTTTATCGACGAAATCGGCGAAATGGACGACATGCTGCAAAATAAATTGCTCAAAGTGCTCGAGGACAAGCGCGTGCATTTTGAGTCGTCCTATTACGACCCGACTGACCCCAAGGTGCCGGCCTATATCCGCCAGCTGTTCGAGCACGGCGCACCGGCTGATTTCGTGCTCATCGGTGCGACGACGCGGGATGCCGAGCATATCAATCCAGCCCTGCGCTCGCGCTGTGCCGAGATTTATTTCGAGCCGTTGACACCAGTGCAGATTGAGCAGATTGTCGTACAGGCCGCGGCCAAGCTCAAGGTGACGCTGGCGGACGGTGTAGCCGCGCTCATCGCGCAGTATACTATCGAGGGGCGCAAGGCTGTGGGGATCCTCGCCGATGCCTATAGTCTGGCGCTCGAGCAGCACGTTGATGAGCTGCCGGAGCAGGTCGACGCGCAGCACCTCCCCGAGAATATTACGGTGAGCCAGGATGATGTCTACGAAGTGGCACGGGTCTCGCGGCTTTCGCCCTATATCACGAAAAAGGCGAGCCACGAGGCGGTGCAGGGGCATATTTTCGGCCTCGGCGTGGCAGGCTTTCTCGGCTCGGTCATCGAGATTGAGGCGGTGGCTTTCCCGGCGCGCAGTAAAGGCAAGGGTCATGTACGCTTCAACGACACCGCGGGCTCGATGGCTAAGGATTCGGTCTTTAATGCGGCCTCAGTGCTGCGCCAGCTCACGGGCAAGGATATCGGCGACTATGACCTCCATATCAACGTGATTGGCGGTGGCAATATCGACGGGCCTAGTGCGGGCACGGCCATCCTCGCCTGTATTGTGAGTGCGGTGACGGGCCGCCGCATCTGGCAGGATGTGGCTGTGACAGGCGAGATTTCGCTGGCGGGCCGCGTGCGCCCTGTGGGCGGGGTCATGGAGAAAGCCTACGGCGCCAGTCAGGCGGGGATCAAGACCATGATTATTCCGCAGGAAAATGCCAAAGACTTGCCTGCGGCGCATCTGGGCTTGGATATTCACCCGGTGCAGACAGCCGAGGAGGCCTTCAGTTATATCTTCGCTGACCCGCCGGAGAGTGCGCATAAAAGAAAGGAGAAGGCGTAATGCCGCAGGAACAGCGCATGCCGCCCCACAACATCGAGGCCGAGCGCTCGGTGCTGGGTGCCATGCTCATCAAGAAAGAGGCCATCACCGAGGTGCAGGAAATCCTGCGGCCCGAGGACTTTTACCGCGAGGCGCATAAACTCGTTTTCGCGGCGATGGATGAGCTCTCGGCCCGCGGCGAGGCCGTGGACGTCGTGACGCTGACCGAGGAACTGCGCAAGCAGGATTTGCTGGAAAAGGTCGGCGGCCTGCCTTTTGTGACTGACCTCGCCAATGCGGTGCCGACGGCGGCCAACGTAACCTTTCACGCGAAAATCGTCAAGGAAAAGGCCGAGCTGCGCCGCCTCATAGATGCGGCGACGGCCATCGCCGGTGCCGCCTATGAGGATGCCGAGGACGTGACGACCATCATGGACGAGGCGGAGAAACGCATCCTCGCCGTAGCCAACACGCAGCAGCGCGATGGCTTTGAGTCCGTGCGGCCGATCCTAGTGCGCACGTTTGAGCACATCAACTCGGTCTATGAGTCGCAGGGCAGTATTACGGGGCTGGCTACGGGGTTCAAGGACCTCGACGCCATGACCTCGGGGCTTCAGCCCTCTGACCTCGTGCTCGTGGCGGCGCGTCCGTCTATGGGTAAGACGGCCTTCACGCTGAACATCGCCTCCCATGTGGGCCTGGCGGGTAAGACCGTGGCTTTTTTCTCCCTCGAGATGTCTAAGGAACAGCTCATGCAGCGCATGCTCTGCTCTGAGGGGGGTATCGACTCGCAGCGCCTGCGCACGGGCCAGATACAGGACGAGGAGTGGACGCGGCTCGTTGACACGGCGGATAAGCTGAACCGCGCGCCCATCTACATCGACGATACGGCAGGCATCACGGTCATGGAACTGCGCTCGAAGGCCAGACGCCTAAAGTCCGAGCACGGTCTTGACCTCATCGTTATCGACTACCTGCAGCTCATGCAGGGGCGTCCGAGCAAGAACAGCGATAACCGTCAGCAGGAGATTTCCGAGATTTCCCGCTCGCTCAAGGCGCTGGCGCGTGAGCTCAACGTGCCGGTCGTGGCGCTCTCCCAGCTCTCGCGCTCGGTGGAGTCGCGGCAGGTGAAAAAGCCGATGCTCTCTGATTTGCGTGAGTCCGGCTCACTCGAGCAGGATGCGGATATTGTCATGTTCCTCTATCGCGAAGATTATTACGACCAGGAGACGGAGAACAAGAATATCACGGAAATCATCATCGCCAAGCACCGCAATGGCCCGATTGGTCATGTAGACCTCTTCTTTCAGAAGGAGTTCACGCGTTTCCGTGATTTGGCACGGCAATAAGCCGCAATACTGGCAACGCTTACCGAAAAAAATAATAAAAAAAACGAAAAAAGACGTTGACAAATCCGTCAGCGTCTTTTATTATATGAAGTGTGAAAACGGTCTCACACAGAAGCAATCATAAACGAGTATAGATGTTTATCTGGGGAGAGAAAGGGGTAATTTATATGCAGGACATTCGCATTGACAGCCCACTGTCCGGGCAGCTTATTCCGCTCAGTGAGGTTAATGACCCGGCGTTTGCCAGCGGGGCTATGGGCCGCGGCGCTGCCGTCAAGGAGCCAGCTGGCAAGGTCTTTGCACCGGTTGATGGCGAGGTTACGGTGCTCTTTGATACGCTGCATGCCATCGGTATCCATGCGGCGGACGGTGCTGATATCCTCATTCATGTGGGTCTCGATACGGTCAACCTGAAGGGGCAGCACTTCACAGCGCATGTGGCCCAGGGCGACACGATTAAAAAGGGCCAGCTGCTCTTAGAGTTCGATGCAGCGGCCATCAAGGCGGCGGGCTACGACACGACGACGCCTGTGCTGGTGACGAATGCGGGTGACTACGGTAAAATCACCGTGGCGCTCGGCGACCAGGAAATCAGCTCGGACAATGCGGCGGCGGCTGAGGCTGCACCGGCGGCAGCGGACGAGGATGCAGAGCTTGCGGGCCTGCCCAAAGAGGAGCGCGTCGCCAAGCTCATCTGGAAATATGTCGGCGGCCGCGACAACGTGCGCAGCGCTGAGCACTGTGCAACGCGCCTGCGCCTGATTATCAACGACAAGACGAAGCTCAACGAAAAGGCCATCGAGAACATCGACGGCGTCAAGGGGCAGTTCTTCGCGGCGGCACAGTACCAGATTATCCTCGGTACGGGTTTTGTCGATAAAGTCTACGATGCCTTTGTCGCAGGCACGGGACTGGCGGGCGCCAGCAACAACAAGGCCGAGGCCTACGCCCAGATGTCCACGGTGCAGAAGATTTCCCGCACGCTCGGCGACGTCTTTGTGCCGATTATCCCCGTGCTGGTGGCTACCGGTTTGTTCATGGGCCTGCGCGGTGCCGTGCAGGCGCTCGGCATTGAGTTCAGTCCGAACGTCATGACCATGAGCCAGGTGCTCACGGATACGGCCTTTATCTTCCTGCCGGCGCTCGTGTGCTGGTCGACGATGAAACGCTTCGGCGGCACGCCGGTCATCGGTATCGTGCTCGGCCTCATGCTCGTGGCCCCGCAGTTGCCGAATGCCTGGGCAGCTATCCCCGGCGGGGCGCAGCAGCCGCTCTTGATGGATATCCTCGGCATTCAGGTGCCGGTTGTCGGCTATCAGGGCTCGGTACTCCCGGCCCTCGTGCTCGGCATCGTGGCCGCGAAATTGCAGGCCGCTTTAAAGAAAGTGGTACCGGATATCATCGACCTCATCGTGACACCATTCCTCACGCTATTTATCTGCATGCTGCTGGGTCTGCTGGTTGTCGGTCCTATCATGCACGGCATTGAGAGTGCAGTTTTCGGTGCGGTAGCTGCTTTCCTGGCGCTGCCGTTCGGCATCGGTGGTTTCATCGTCGGCGGTTTGCAGCAGGTCATCGTCGTGTTCGGCGTGCATCACATCTTCAACGCGCTCGAGGTACAGTTGCTCGCGACGACGGGCGTTGACCCCTTCAACGCGATTATCACGGGCGCTATCGTGGCCCAGGGTGGCGCGGCTGTGGCCGTGGCCATGAAGACAAAGGACGAGAAGAAACGCGCGTTGTATTTCTCCTCGGCGGTGCCGGCCTTCCTCGGTATCACTGAGCCGGCCATCTTCGGTATAAACCTCCGCTTTATGAAGCCGTTCATCTATGGCCTCGCAGGTGGCGCTTGCGCTGGTGGTATCGCCGGCTTCCTGCACCTCGCAGGTACGGGCATGGGCATCACGGTGCTGCCGGGTACGCTCTTGTACCTCAACAACCTGCTGCCCTACATCGTGGTGAATGTCGTCGGTTTCGCCGTGGCCTTTGGCCTGACGTTCACGCTGTTCAAACCGGAAGAGTAAAATTTGTCTGCCAATTTTAGAGGGTTGGGCACACCGCGTGTCCAACTCTTTTTTAGCAAAATATACGCATAACATGGAGGTGCAGGAGCATGGAGCATTTTGACAAAAAGGCCATAGATGCCAAGGTGGCAGCGGGACTCCCCTTTGAGCACCGTTGGCACAACCGCTTTCATCTGGAGATGCCGTTCGGCCTCATCAACGACCCCAACGGTCTCTGCTACTATAATGGCGAATACCATATTTTCTACCAGTGGAACCCTTTCGGTTGTGCGCATAAAAACAAAAGCTGGGCGCATGTGCGTACGCGGGATTTCGTGCACTACTCCGTGCCGGAGCTCTCGCTTTGGCCTACGGATGAGCATGACAAAGATGGCTGCTATTCGGGTTGTGGTTTCGCCACGGCACAGGGCGTGCGCGTGTTCTACACCTGCAATGCGAAGGACGCGCAGGGGGTGCGCACTTCCTCACAGCGCTTTGGTACGCTCATGGCTGATGGCTCGGTGAAAAAAGAGGAGTTTGCGCTCAAGACAAATCCTGTTGGGTTTACGGCGCATTTCCGTGACCCCTATCTCTTTAAGCGTCACGGGCGGTGCTATATGGTGCTCGGTGCGCAGGCGGATGAAAAAGAGCCGCGGGGCACGGTGCTCATCTATGAAGAAACGCCGGAGGGGTGGCAGCTCCTCGGTGAGCCGGCGCATCGTCTGGGGTATTTTGGTTACATGTGGGAGTGCCCGAACCTCTTGCAATTTGGGCAGTATGATGCGCTGCTCTTTTGCCCGCAGGGGCTCGCCGCACGCGAGTTTGACCGGCAGAACCGCTATCAGGCGGGCTATATCGCGGGGCATCTCTCCCTCGATGGCATGGCGATGCTCCAGCATACGAAATTTCAGGAGCTCGACCACGGTTTTGATTTCTATGCACCGCAGGTCTTGCAGCATGAAGGGCGGCACCTTCTCTTTGGCTGGATGGGCATGCCTGACGAGGACGAGTTTTATCCGACCCGCGAGCTGGGCTGGCAGTACAGTCTCACGCTGCCGCGCGAGCTCACGCTCAGGCAGGGGCATATCTACAGTCTGCCCGCACGTGAGCTCAAGTCCCTGCGTATTTTACAGAACACGCGGGAAATTCAGGCGGAGCAGCAGCAGCGACTGGAAGCTGACCTCTACCCGGGCAGTGAGGTGCTGCTGAATATCCGCCTCGGTCAGGCACAGACCCTTGACCTCACGTTGCGTTATGGCCTTGAGACCACCGTCCTGCACTATGACCGTCACACCCAGACCATGCGTATCAGCCGCGAGGGCATGCACCAGGGGGCACGCGGGGTGCGGCAGTTCCGTCTATATGTCGATGAAGTGCTTTCTTTGCAGCTCTTTATCGACCGCACGGCGGTCGAGGCCTTCTTCCAGCACGGTGAGGAGGTCGCGAGCTTCTACGTTTTCCCCGACAAGGACATCGTACCCGGTTTGGAACTAACCGCTGACCAGCCGTTGGCTGTTGTCAACGGTCAGATATGGCAGCTGGATGCTTTCCACTATGGCACGCATTGAATAAATAAGCATCAGGTGTTCGTCCAACTGTTTGCTTTGCACAAGCAAATAAAACCGGCCCGCAACTGCCATTTGGCGGCTGCGGGCCGGTTGTTTTTGTCAACTAAATGCTCCCTTTAGACGCGTCCATCGGCACGTCTCATTTGTTGACGATTCGTTTTTCGTCGGTATCCGTGAGGTCTACCCGGCGCACGCGTTCGAAAGGCATGCCCTCAAAGGCGTAGCGGATATCTAAATAGGTATCTGTACGGCGGAAGGTCACTTTTCGCAGCGTGAGCTTCGTGGACTTTTTGATGCGATCAATATAATACTGCGCGTCTTCGGCAGTGAAAGGTCCATTTTCTAGGGTAACACGGACGTTATCGATCATCATAGGAGACACCTCCTCTTAAGATAGAAAACGCTTACTACCAGTGCAATAGGCACTGGAACCAATTCCCTTTTCCTCATTCGGTGCCATTATACTATAGAATGCTGGCTTTGTTAAGGACTAATGACCTCTAAAAAAACGAGGTACACAACTTGTACCGTAGGAAGTGGCTGGAAATGCTGTTGAACAGTCTAAAAAGCGGCAAAATGGCGCAAAAAAAGCGTAAAAACGCCACCTGGTTGATTGCCAAAGGCGGCGGAAATATGCTAGTACCCTTAAAGTCCTATGCGGAGAGGCAGGCTTAGATGAAGTACATGAAGCTGTCGGTATCCTTTTCCGCATCGAAGGCGAGCAGGATTTTGTCGAGCGTGACGGCGCTGAGGGCCTTTTTGATGGCTTCATCGAGCGGCTTGTAGACGGTGGCATCCATTGCACGGTCGAGTTCTGGCATCTTGTCCGGTGCGGCGGGGGCAGTTTTTTCCATGAGCGCCAGCTCGATGGCGGAGAGGATATCATAGGCCGAGATTTCGTGCGGTGCCCGCGTGAGGCGGTAGCCGCCTTGGCTGCCCTTGATGGAGCTCACGAGCTGGGCCCGTTTGAGTAGGGAGAAGACCTGCTCGAGGTAGATTTTCGAGATACCGAGTTTTTCGGAGATGGAGATGATGGTAATCGGCGCACCAGCTTGGTGGTGGCGGGCCAGATAGGTCATGGCGGCCAAACCGTAGCGCCCTTTGGCCGAGATTTTCATAGGAGACATCCTTTCGTAAGTAGCGAACCCTGTTTTAAGTAGCGAACCCTGTTTGAAGGAGCGTAGCGACGCGCAAACAGGTGTGAGTCACTTAGTCAAGTCGGCGCGAAGCGGCGAGCTTGACATCTATATTATGTGTGCGATATAGCCGCAGGCGACAGGGGCGAAAACCTGCCGCCCTGCTATGTTTGCTCTCATACAATATAGTTAATATAAAGGAAAACCAGAGGAATGTCAATAACCTATAGAGATGCTATGTATTCCTAAAATTTTTATTGACAAAAAGGCTTAGAATGGTTACAATACAAACATATAAGAAATATATGCTTTAAACAAAGCGCCGCAGGCGGCGTCATAGTGCATTTGGAGGGATTGTCATGGCAAAGATTTACCAGAGTGTCACGGAACTGATTGGTCATACGCCGCTGCTGCAGGCGAATAATTTCATGCAGGCCAATGGTCTCAAGGCGAACATCATAGTTAAGCTGGAGTATTTCAACCCGGCGGGCTCGGTCAAGGACCGTATCGCTAAGGCCATGATTGAGCAGGCCGAGCAGGCAGGTCAGCTCAAACCGGGGGCGACGATTATCGAGCCGACCTCTGGCAATACGGGTATCGGCCTCGCAGCTGTCGCAGCGGCGCGGGGTTACAAAGCGATTCTCACAATGCCGGAGACTATGAGCATTGAGCGCCGCAAACTGCTCCAGGCCTACGGTGCCCAGATTGTCCTGACGGATGGGTCCAAGGGCATGAAGGGCGCTATTGCCAAGGCTGAGGAATTAGCTAAGACTACGCCGAACTCGTTCATCCCCTCGCAGTTCACGAACCAGGCCAATCCAGCCGCACACGAGGCGACGACGGGCCCGGAGATTTGGCAGGACACGGACGGTAATGTTGCGGCCTTTATCGCAGGTGTGGGCACGGGCGGCACGCTCACGGGCACAGCGCGTTATTTGAAGAAGCAGGACGCGAACGTCAAGGCCATCGCTGTCGAGCCGGCTACGTCGCCAGTGCTTTCCGCAGGTCATGCAGGCCCGCATAAAATCCAGGGCATCGGCGCTGGCTTCGTGCCGGAGACGCTCGATACGAAGATTTACGATGAGGTGCTGCCCATCAGCAACGAGGATGCGTTCAAGTACGGCCGCCAGTTCGCGCACAGTGAGGGCGTGCTCGTCGGCATCTCGGCGGGTGCAGCCCTTGCCGCGGCGGTGCAGCTCGCGCAGCGTCCCGAGTATGCGGGCAAGAACATCGTCGTGCTGCTCCCCGACACGGGCGACCGCTACCTCTCCACGGAGCTCTTTGCCGAGTAAACAGGTATTTTCGTGATGCAATATTGAAACATGGAACGGCGTGTGCTATACTTTATTCAGGCAAACGAAAGTTATTCAGTAAGGCAAACGCAACGAAGCCCCTTGCATGGATTTAGGCGATCATGCAGGGGGCTTCTTGCACTCTCTAGGTGGTGCCAGGCCTAGGCTAGTTACCCGTGAGGAAGGCTATTAACCCGTCTAGCCATTTGCAAACGTAGTAGGCGATTACGCTTGCCATGACGGAAAGCCAAAAACGAAAGCTATTCATGTAAGCCCCCCTTCCTGTACCCAGTAAAGGGGCGGGTAGCATATATAGTCTAAACTGTTTTGTACAGGTAGGCAAGTGTAAAATGCTTATTTATAATATATGTGGTATAATGCTAAGGAAAACCGATTGATTTGAGGTGATATTGTGCGCATTGTGGTAGTTGGTGCGGGCAAACTGGGGTATAGTATCGCGGAGCTGCTCTCGAAGGAGCAGTTCGCGGTCATCGTGGTCGACCACGACGAACACCAGCTCGAGGCGGTGAAGGATACCCTCGATGTGCTCACCGTGTTCGCCAACGGCGCGAGCCCGATTACGATGAACGACCCGGATATACGCAGTGCGGACATCCTCATCGCGGTGACGGCGAGCGACGAGGTGAACATGGTTTGCTGCATCCTGGCGAAAAAGCACGGCATCAAGCATACTATTGCCCGCATTCGTGACATGCAGTTTATGAGTGAGGCCAAGGAGTATCTCAAAGAAAACTTTGACATCGACCTCATGTTGAACCCCGAGCTCATCACGGCACACGAAATCAACCGTATCCTCATGACGCCGGCAGCACTGAACGTAGAGGATTTTGCGCATGGCAAAATTCGTTTGTTTGAGACGAAAGTGCACCGTGACTCGAAGCTCGCGAACATTCCCCTCAAGGATATCGAGATGCCGAAAGGTGTACTGGCGGGCATGATTTTCCGCGACCACCGCATGATTATCCCGCATGGTGACGATTGCTTAAAGCGGCACGACAACGCCTATTTCATCGGGGTACCCGAGGCGGTGCAAAAGTTCAGCGAGAACTTTGTCCAGCGCGATGCGCATAAACTCCACCGCGTGCTGATTATCGGTGCGGGCCGCACGGGGCGTGCCTTGGCCGTACTGTTGGAGCAGCAGGGGGTCTATGTCAAGGTCATCGATAAGGACCATGCACGTTGTGACCTGCTCGCGGGCAAGCTGACGCGGGGGCTCGTCATCTGCGGCGATGGTACAGATATCGGCCTGTTGACGCAGGAAGAAGTGCGGCGGGCCGATGTGGTTGTCTGCCTGACCGAGGATGACAAACTGAACCTCATGCTGGCACTGTTGGCGCGGCACTTATCGGATAACAAGGCCAAAACCGTGGTGCGGGTCGCGCGCAACGAGTACGTGCCCCTCATGGAGAAAGTCGGCGTGGATGTCGTACTTTCGGCGCGTCTGCTTTCAGCCAGCGAGGTGCTGGCCTTCGCGCGGCGCGGCGGCGTGGTTTCGGTGTCGCTCCTGGAGGGGGCGCAGGCCGAGGCGGTGGAGGTTATCGTACAGGAGGGTGCTCCCGTAGCGGGGAAGCGGCTCATGGATGTCAAACTGCCACGGGAGTGTCTGGTCTCGGCCTATGTACGCGGCGGGGAGGCTGTCATCCCGAACGGCAATACGGTTTTGCAGCCGGGCGACCAGACGTTGCTCATCATTCAGACGCAGTTCTCGCAAAAGGTCATGCGGTATTTCAAGGGGAAGAATTGAAATGGGACGCGGACTCGAACTCTGCTGGCTTTTGCTGGGCCGTATGACGGCGGTGCTGGCCGTGGCTTTGTTGTTGCCAGCTTTGCAGGCGGCGATGCACCAGCAGCTGGTGTACCCTTTTTTATTGCCCGCCTTTGGCGCGGCTATCTTGGCGGCCATGTTTATGGCGATGGGGCGGGAGCACGCCCGCCAGTTGAACTTGCGCGAGGGCACATATTTCATGGTGGGGGTCTGGCCGGTGCTGGGGCTCATCGGCAGTATGCCCTGGCTGCTCACGGGCGCGACTGATGATGCTTTGCGGGCTCTGTTTGAAAGTCTGTCGGCGCTCACGACTACGGGACTTTACTGCCTGCCCGAGGGGGTGGGGGCGCCCGAACTCCTGTTGTGGCGCAGTCTGCTCAGTTGGCTGGGGGGACTCGTGTTCATCGTGGTGCTGGTGACGGTGCTGCCACAGGTCAGCGGCTGTTTTGGCCTCACATTGTCGGCGCGGCAGTCGATTTTTTTCAGTCCGGTTTGGCATAAGATGGATGAGTCCATTTGGCAGGGCACCAGCGTGTATTTTGTGTTGACCCTCGTGGTGGCAGGGCTCTTTTATTTGGCGGGGCTGGATGGTTTTGCGGCTCTGGTACAGGCGTTGACCTCGATTTCGGCGGGAGGCAGTGCTGTTGACCCTGTGTTTTTGCGCGTGGATGCGCCTCAGCTGGAGCTGGCGGGGGAGCTCGCCATGTTCTTGGCTTCGCTGAATCTCCTACTTTGCTGGAAAGCCTGGCAGCGCCGCAGTCTGCGCCTCATTTGGCAGGATACGGAGCTGCGTACCTATCTGGGACTCCTCCTGGGGGCAGGGCTGCTCGTGTCTTTGCATCTTTGGCAGGGCGAATATTATGGCTTGGGTGCGAGCTTGCGCGTGGGCTTTTTCCACGTATTATCCTTTGCCTCGACGAGCGGGTTCCTCGCGGCGGATATTGCACATTGGCCGGATTTTGACCGCTATGTGTTGTTTCTGCTCGCCTTTGTGGGCGGCTGTATCGGCTCGGTGACGGGCGGACTGAAGGTCGTGCGTTTCCTCGTGCTGCGGCGTATGATGACGGCGGAGTTCCGCCGTACGCTGCATCCACGGCTGATCGTCAGCGTGAAAATGGACGGTTTGCCCGTATCCATGAAGATAGTGGGCCGCATTCTGAGCTTCTTTTTTCTCTATATGCTAGTGTTTATGGCCTTTGCTCTTGTGCTGACGCTGGCGGGGCTTGACCTCATGCCGGCGATGGGGCTGGCGGCGGGGTGTCTCACCAGTGTGGGTACAACGGCGACACTTTGTGGCGTACCGGCACTGACGTGGCTGCCGGACTGGGCTCTGGCCGTGGCGGCACTGCTCATGTTGCTCGGGCGCGTGGAGATTTTTTCTTTTTTGCTGCTCATACGGTTGAGCAAGCGTTGATGTTGCGAGGCAAGGAGGGGCAAAATGAATCTGCGGGTCGTGTGGTTCGTGTTGAGCCGGCTCATGCTGGCGGAAGCCGTAGTGATGTCACTGCCCCTGCTGCTGGCCGTGTGGTATCGTGAGACGGGCGCCTGGGTGTTTCTCTGTGCGATGCTCGTCACGGCGGTGTTGGCCTTGGAGTTGAAGCGGCGCGGACAGACACAGGCGACGCAGCTTACACCGCGTGAGGGTGTGGCTATCACTGGCTTGGGGTGGCTGCTGGCGGTGGTCGTGAGTATGCTGCCCTATCTCATCGGTGGCTATTTGGGGCCGCTCGATGCGATTTTTGAAAGTATGTCGGGCTTGACCGGCACGGGCAGTACGGTGATTTCGGGGCTGGAGGAGCTGCCGCAGTCACTGCTTTTTTGGCGTATGATGACGCATTGGTTTGGCGGGCTCGGCATCATCGTCATCTTTATCGCTATTTTGCCGCAGACGGGGCAGAGCACGGTCTATATGTACAATGCGGAGACCTCCGGTCCCTCGAAGGACCGTGTACTGCCGCGCCTGCGTGATATGACGCGCATCCTTTTTGAAATGTATGTGTGTTTTACGGCGGTGGCGGCGCTGGTGTATTGGCTCTGTGGTCTCGCACCGCTGACGGCGCTCATGCACGCCATGAGTACGCTCGGTACGGGCGGGTTTTCGACGTTTGATGCTAACGCCATGCACTTTGACAACTGGCCGCTGGAGGCATGGATGACCGGTTTTATGATTTTGGCGGGGGGGAATTTCAGCCTGTACTATCGCGCCTGGCGCAAGGGGCCGCGGGTTTTCCTGCACAACACGGAGTTCAAAGCTTATCTCGGTATCGAGCTCGTGGCCATGCTGCTCGTTGGCGGGGCATTGGTCTGGGGCATGGGGGCGGCGCCTGCCACGGCACTGCGGTATGCGTCCTTTCAGGTGGGGTCGATTTCGACCACGGGGTTTGTTTCGGCCGATTATGACCAGTGGCCGGCTTTTGCCCAGGGCATTTTGCTGCTCTTGATGCTGGGCGGCGGCTGTGCGGGCTCGACGGCAGGCGGACTGAAAATCGCGCGTGTCGTGTTGCTTTTTAAGCAGGTCTGGTATACTGTACAGCAAAAATTGCACCCCCGGCGCGTGCTGACCGTGCAGATGAACGGGGAGCGGGTCAGTGCGGATGTGTGTGTGCGCGTCGGCGAGTTCTTTTTCCTCTATATTACGTTCATTGTCTTTTTTGCTTTGCTCTATACGTGGAACGGCGTGGGCTTGTTGGATGCCATCGGCATGAGCGTCTCTACGATGAGCAACGTGGGCCCCGCTTTTGGCGTGGCGGGAGCTACGCAGAACTTTGCGGGGATGCCAGACTTTACGAAGCTGGTGCTCTGCTGCGAAATGCTGCTTGGCCGCTTGGAAATTTTTACGCTCGTGGCCCTGCTGCGTCCCGATTTTTGGCAGAGTAGGCATCGTTGGTGAGCGGTGCGGTTTGACAGTCAGGGCACGTCATGCTATGATAGCAAAGGGAAACCTCTAGACGCAAAGAGCCATTTCTCCATACAATTTATGGGTAAGTGGTCTTTTGGGTCTTTTTTTCGTGTTTTCACTTCCGCGGTGCTGTGACGCCGCTAGGACGAATGAGGAGGAAATCACTAAATGATTGCACGCTACACTAATCCGGAAATGGGCCGTCTGTGGACGGACGAGTACAAATGGCAGCAGGTCTTGAACGTCGAAATGGCGGCTTGCGATGCGGCGGCAGAGCTGGGGCAAATCCCCAAGGAGGCCGCGAAAAACATCCGCGCCAAAGCCAAGTTCGAGGTGGAGCGCATCCACGAAATCGAAAGCGTGACGCACCATGACCTCATCGCCTTCCTGACGAATGTGGCGGAGCATGTGGGCGAGGATTCGAAATACATCCACAAGGGCCTCACGTCCAGCGACGTCGAGGATACGGCAACCTGCCTGACTATCTGCGAGGCAGCTGACATCCTGCTTGACGATTTGCACAAACTGCATGAGGTGCTGCGCCGCCGCGCCAAGGAGTTCAAATACACGCCTTGCATCGGCCGCACGCACGGTATTCACGCTGAGCCGATGACGTTTGGCCTGAAGTTCCTGCTCTGGAGCGCCGAGGTGGAGCGCGATATCGACCGTCTCGAGCATGCAAAGAAAATCTGTCAGGTCGGCAAACTTTCGGGTGCGGTGGGCACATACTCCAACATTGACCCGCGCATCGAGGAAATGGTCTGCAAAAAGCTCGGTCTCACGCCGGTGCGCCTTGCGACGCAGGTCATCCAGCGCGACCGTCATGCCGAGTTTGTGACGACGCTCGCTCTCATCGCGACCTCTTTTGAGAAGTTCGCGACGGAAATCCGCAACTGGCAGCGCACGGATATCCGCGAAGCCGAGGAGTATTTCTCCCCCGGCCAGAAGGGCTCATCCGCGATGCCGCACAAGCGCAACCCCATCAACTGCGAGCGCATCAGCGGCATGGCACGCCTTGTGCGCGGCAACGCCGTAGCGGCGATGGAGGATGTGACGCTCTGGCATGAGCGCGATATCTCCCATAGCTCTGTCGAGCGCGTGATTCTGCCGGACAGCACGATCAACGTCGACTACACGGCACGTCTGCTCACGCGCATTGTGGATAAGCTGCTCGTCTATCCCGAGGCGATGCTGCACAACATGGAGCGCACGGGCGGCCTCATCTACAGCCAGCGTATCCTGCTGACCATCGTGAGCAAGGGCGTGTTGCGTGAGGATGCCTACAAATGGGTACAGCGCAATGCGATGAAGCGTTGGCTGGAGGGCGAGGATTTCCGCACGAACGTGGAGAAAGACCCCGACATTACCAAGTATCTGAGCAAGGAAGAAATCGATGCTTGTTTCGATTATCAGTATTTCCTGCGTCATATCGACAATATTTTTGCGCGTTTTGACCTCTGATTTGAGTGTTTTGACGTGCTGTATCAGTCAGGAGAATGTGGTTTAGCCCGTTTACCTGCACATAGAAGGAGAGACTGTTTATGTCTACAGTAGTAGTTACCGGTACGCAATGGGGCGATGAAGGCAAAGGCAAAATCGTCGACTATCTGGCCCAGCAGGCGGACACGGTGGTACGTTTTCAGGGCGGCAGCAATGCCGGCCATACGGTTGTCGTAGACGGCGAGGCGTATAAGCTGCGTCTCATGCCCTCTGGCATCCTCTATAAGGGCTCGCACTGCATCGTGGGCAACGGTGTGGCTTTTGACCCGAAAGTTATGTTGGAGGAAATGGACGGCCTGGCAGCACGGGGGATCGACCTCAGTGGTATCCGCATCTCGAACCGCGCGCATGTGGTCCTGCCCTATCACTGCCTCATGGATGGTCTCGGCGATGAGGCGCGCGGCGAGAGCAAAGTCGGTACGACGCATCGTGGTATCGGCCCCTGCTACATGGACCGCGACAACCGTATCGGTATCCGCGTCTGTGACCTCATGGATAAAGAGGAGTTCGCACGCCGTCTCAAGGAAAACCTGGCTATCAAGAACAAGGAGCTCAAACTGCTCTACGACCATGAGCCACTGGACTACGAGGCGATGCTCGCCGAGTATAATGGCTATGCTGACCGCCTGCGTCCGTACGTTTGCGACACGATTGCCCTGCTGAACGATGAAATCGCGCAGGGCCGCAAAATCCTCTTTGAGGGTGCACAGGCCACGATGCTCGACATCGACTACGGCACGTATCCGTATGTTACGGCCTCGCACCCCATCTCTGGTGGTGTGGGCGTTGGTGCCGGTGTAGCTCCGCGCAAGATCGACAAGGTCGTGGGTATCGTCAAGGCTTATTGCACGCGCGTGGGTGAGGGTCCGTTCCCGACGGAGCAGCTCAACGCGATTGGCGATAAAATCCGTGAGGAAGGCCACGAGTACGGCGTCGTGACGGGGCGTCCGCGCCGCACGGGCTGGCTCGATGCCTGCGTGGTGCGCTATGCGGGTATCCTCTCCGGCATCGATTACATGGCGGTGACGCGTCTCGATATTCTCGACAGCTTTGAGGAAATCAAGATGTGCACGGGCTACAAATATCAAGGGAAAATCCTCAACGAGATTCCGGCCAGCCTCAAAGTTCTGGCCGAGGTCGAGCCGGTCTATGAGACCTTCGAGGGTTGGCAGTGCGACATCACCAAAGTGCGCAAGTATGAGGACCTGCCCGAGAAGGCACGCAAGTACCTCGAGCGCATGGCCGAGGTCACGGGCATCAAACTCGGCATCGTCTCCGTCGGCCCGAACCGCGACGAGACCATCGTGCTCGCCCACGATATTTTCTAAGTTGGATATAGCATAAACAATCAAGTCCCGCCTGTGTTGTCACTGGCGGGACTTTTTGCTATACTAAAAAAGAACCGCTGTTAGAGCGGTTCTTATGGTGCTACCACTACGGTAGGCGGCCAATTTGCAGCCCCTGAAAGGGGGCCGTTAAGATGAGCAGATATGATTTTTTCGCGTTAATTCTTTTGACGCTGTTTATAATCGTTGCCATCAAGGCGTAAAAACAAATCAAGCCGCCCCACAGTTCCCCAACTAAAGGCGGCTTAATCACCAACTGAAAGACGGGGCTGGCCGTTTACCGGTAGCACCTTCTCTTTATCTATATTTTAGAATTTTTTACCGCTGGTGTCAACTGGTGAGAGGAGTATTGCACAATGTATAAACTGATTGCTTTAGATTTGGATGGGACGCTGAATAACGATAAGCGGGAGATTACACCGCGCACGCGCAACGCACTGCTCGCGGTGCAGGAGTTGGGGGTGACGGTGGTACTGGCTTCGGGGCGTCAGGCACCGGGACTGCTGCCCGATGCAGCGGCGTTGAACCTCGCGGAGCATCATGGGCTGTTACTTTCCTATGGCGGCGGGCGCATTACGGACGCGACAACGGGGGAGGTGCTCTTTGACAGCAGCATCGACAATGCTACAGCGGTGGCCTTTTTGCGTCATCTTGAAGCATGGCCTGAGCTATCGCCTATCGTCGATGACGGACACGACATTTATACGACGGATGCGAGCCGTCACAAGGTTTACGACGAGAGCCACAACAACAATCTCGGTGTGAAAATTGTGCCTAATATCGCCGATGCCGTGACCTGGAACCCTTGCAAAATTCTTACGGCTGCGCCGAACGAGATTCTCGTGCCGCACCTTGCAGATATCAGTCGCGGCTTCGAGGACAAGATGAACTTTGTGCAGAGCGCGCCGTGGTTTTACGAGGGCATGGCGCCGGGTATCAGTAAGGAGAACTCGCTGTGCAAGGCCTGCAAACAGCTGGGTATTGCGTCGGCGGAGGTCATGGCCTTTGGTGATGCGCAGAATGATATGGGGATGCTGGAGTTTGCTGGTTACGGCGTCGCGATGGGCAACGCCTGCCCCGAGCTCAAGGCCATCGCCGATGAGGTGACGTTGAATAATAACGAGGATGGGATTGCGGTCACGCTGGAGAGAATTTTTAAGCTTTGAGATAAGAGTTGGGAGGGGAGAGAGGAGCTTTACCGTAACTGGGAAGGTGGGGGTGGGTGCCCTTTGCCGTAGCGGAACATTCCACCGGCGTAGCCGGCGGCCCTCCCTTCTCTGTCGTCGAACACCACTTTGAATGCTCGGGCCGTAGCTTGCCGGCCCATTGTACAAAGAAGGAGATAAACTTGGTGGAGGGTCGTTTGTGGAGCGTAGGCAAAGGGCACCCACCCCCACTAGCCACTGGCTTTTAGGCAGGATTTTGCGTTTTGGTAGCGAAGAAAAACGTATTGAATACTAATTTTCGCGTGAGATTTGTGTGAGGGTAAGTTTATGGGGAAGCGATTGATGGCGCTGGTGCTGTTGTGTCTGCTGGTGTGGAGCGGCAGCGCCTTGGCGGAGCGGCCCATCGTGCGCGTGGGCTATATTGATGACCCGTATCTGCTCACGCAGCATGAGGATGGCACCTATCATGGCGTGATGTATGAGTTCTTGCATATGGTGGGCGCCTATGCGGGTGTGCAGATGGAGTATGTGCGCGGCGATATCAAGGAGAACTACGACCGTTTGGCCAGTGGCGAGATTGATATGCTGCCAGGCGCCATGCAGACGGCGCACGGCAATCCTAATACGTTTTTGCTCACGTCGCACCGTATGGCCGAGACGACGATGCAGGTTTCGATGCGCGACCGCGAGGCTATTGCGGCGGGGCAGCGGCTGCGTATTGGCTATTTTGCGCCTAGTATTGATATCAGTTTGCTGGAGCCGATGCTGGCGCATCAGATGGCAGGTTATGAGCCCGGCTATGAGCTCGTGCCCATGACCCGTACGGGCCAGCCCGACCGCGAGTTTGCAGCGGGCACTATCGACGGTGTGATTACGAACACTTTACATCCCGAGCCTAACGCCGAGGATAACTTTTCGCTGCGGGATGAAAATATCTATATTGCCTTTCGCCGTGACCACGCGGAGCTGGCTAAGCGCATTGATACCGCTATGCAGGACGTGCTGCTCTCGGTGCCGGATTTTTCTACCCGGCTCAAGACGCGTCCTGGCGTGAGCTTTACACCTGCGGAGCGGCAGTATCTCGCGGAGTTGGGTTCGCTAACGGCCTTTGTCTCACCGGGGCAGAAGCCGTATACCTGGTATGAAAATGGCCAGCCGCAGGGCATGATTGCTGATATTGTCAAACTCATTAGTGAGGATATCGGCGTGCCCATTGAGGTGCGGGAGTCGGGCAGTAACAACGGGATGATGTCGGCTTTTGAGGCAGGTGAGGCGGATATCATTGCTGATTTCAACAGCGACCCCAACTGGGCGGACGCGCATGATGCTATGGTTACGGCCCCCTATCTGCGGCTAACCTATGTAGGTGTGGTGCGGCGTAACGACCCGTTGCCTGCTCATCCGATGGTGGCCTGTGTGCGGGGACATTACTATACGCATGAGTTCGTGGAGCGGCAGTATCCCGAGGAGCAGCGTGTCTATTATGATACGGTGCAGGAGTGCTTGCGGGCTGTGAGTACAGGGGCGGCTGATATCACCTACGAAAAGTCGGTGACGGCGCAATATGATATTGCCAACGGCGAGTTTTACAATCTGACTACTTCGGGCGCGGTGGTGTTCAGCCACGGCGTGAGCATGGCCCTGCATAAAGATGCGGACCCGCGTCTGTTGAGCATCCTCAACAAGGCCATCACCCATCTCGATGACGAGCGGGTGCAGAGTGTCGTCAACAAACATCTCATCAATAAGGCGCAAGACCGGGGCCTCATGGAGATTGTCCTGCGCAACCCGATGGCGGCGGTGCAGTCACTTTTGATTGCGCTGGCTGGTGTGCTGCTGGTGGCGGGCGGCTATTTGCTGCTGCGCTCGCGCTATGTCAAAAAATTGCGCGTGCTCGCCTATATCAACGATGTGACGGGTATGCACACTTTGAACTGGTTCCGTCAGTATGCGTTCGAGGCGATTGAGAACCGCCATGTGGCGCGGCGCGCGGGGCGGCTCTGGCTGATGACGATTACGGCGCAGCGTATCATGTTCATGCGCGAGAGCTACGATTTGGATTTGCTGCTCGAGGGCATCAAACAGAAAATCGCCGATGCGCGGGCCCGCTATCCTTATTTTATTTTAGATGCAGTGAATGCCGAGCTCACGGGTCTCTATGTGCTTTGCGAGCTGCCGGAGCAGATGACGCCGGAGCAGCTGGTGCAGGAAATGCAGAATACGGAGAGCCTGATTACCATCGGCGAGGTCAAGACCAGTTTTAACCTGCGGGTAGGGTTCTGCCCCGTGCCAACGCACAACATCCGCCAGGAGGATTTCAGCAAGCTTATCGAGTGGGCGCTGCTGGCGGAGACTGAGGCGGTCAAACGTGATGTGCCCTGTGTGGTGTTCGACAATGCGTTGCGTGATGCCGTGATGCAGCAGCAGCAAATCGAGCACTATATGCACAAGGCGCTCGCTAACTACGAGTTCAAAATGTGGCTCCAGCCGAAATACGATATCCGTACGCACCGCACGGTGGGTGCGGAGGCGCTCGTGCGTTGGCAGAGCCCGGAGCTGGGGTTGCTCCAGCCGGGCCGTTTCATCGATATTTTTGAGATGAACGGCTTTATCGTGAACCTCGACTACTATATGTTGGAGTATGTACTGCAAATCCAGCAGCTGCGTTACGACCAAGGCAAGCCGTTGATTCCGATTTCGGTGAACCAGTCGGGCCTGCATATCAGTGAGGAGGGCTATCTCGACCGCATGCGCGAGCTGCTGGCGAAATATGACCTGCCAGCGGGCGCCGTGGATTTGGAAATCACCGAGACGGCCTTTATCGATTTCACGACCAAGAACTGCCGCAACAACGCGAGTGCGATTATCCAGGAGTTGCAGGGCATGGGCTATATCATCTCGATGGATGATTTCTGTACGGGCTATTCGTCGATTGCCATGCTGCGTAACCTGCCGATGGACGTGATGAAGATTGACCGCAGTATGTTGCTCGCGGCCGAGGCTGACCCGCGTTCGGAGCAAATCCTGCGCTATGTTATCAACATGGGCACGGCGTTGGGTATGCAGGTCATCTGTGAGGGCATCGAGACGCTGGAGCAGGAGCAGCTGCTCTTAGACAACGGCTGTTTCTACGGGCAGGGTTTCCTCTTTGGTCAGCCTATGTTACTCGATGATTTTCTCAAACTTTTAGATGAGGAACAGGCCGCGCATCCCGAGGCATTCCGTGAGTGATAAATCTAGGGAAACACGGATTAAATCGTCAGCCCATCTTGCCGCATCTTTTCCGCCTAGCCGTCGTCAGTCCCTCTCGGCATAGCCACCGCTATGCCTGCGAGTTACTTCCTAGTCTAGACGAAAAATCTACGACAATCTGAACTAACTCAATTAATCCGCGTTTCCCTAGTTGACATTTATAGTGAAAGCACCTACAATAAGAATCGTCAATCCCGAGTATTTTACTAAGGTATAAATCCCGGGCACGATGATTCTTATTTTTTTGCTACTAAAATAATGTGTATGATATAGGAGAGCGAGCTAATGTCTGAGCAATATTTAGCTATCCATGACCTCCACGCGGGGGTCGAGGGCAAGGAAATTCTCAAAGGCCTGAATCTGAGTGTAGGCAAGGGCGAGGTGCATGTCATCCTGGGACCGAACGGCTCCGGTAAGTCCACGCTGATGAATGTCATCATGGGCCATCCTAAATACGAGGTGACGGGCGGCAGTATCACGTTCGAGGGTGAGGAGCTCACGCAGCTGCCGACGTTTGAGCGCGCGCGCAAGGGCCTGTTCCTCTCGTTCCAGACGCCAGAGGAAATCCCCGGTATCACGCTGGGCACGATGATTCGTACCTCGATGCAGGCGGTCACGGGCAAAAAGGCCAAAATCCTGCCGTTCCGCAAAGAGCTAAAGGAGCGCTTGCAGGAACTGAAAATGAAGCCAGAGTACGCCGAGCGCTACCTCAACGTCGGTTTCTCGGGCGGTGAGAAGAAACGCGCGGAGATTTTACAGCTCCTGATGCTGAATCCGAAACTGGCGCTGCTCGATGAGACGGACTCCGGCCTCGATGTCGATGCCGTGCAGATTGTCTCCGAAGGTGTCGCGCAGTTCCACAACGAAAATAATTCCTGCATCATCATCACGCATAATACGCGCATCCTCGAAAAGCTGAAGGTTGACCGCGTGCACGTGCTCATGCAGGGCCGCATTGTCGAAGAGGGCGGCCCAGAACTCGTCGAGCAAATCAACGCGCACGGCTTCACGCAGATTGCGGCGGATGTCGCTGCGGCAAAGTGAGGCGGACACGATGGCAGAAAAGCAAAAGACCTATGTAGCGGACATCGAGCGCACGCTCTACGATATCCGCAACGAGGACCATTCCGCCTACAAGTCCCAGTCGGGCCTGACGGAGGATATCATCCTCGATATCTCGAAACGCAAACATGACCCGGAGTGGATGCGCGATTTCCGTTTGCAGTCACTCAAGATTTATAACGAACTCCCCATGCCGACTTGGGGCCCGGATATTTCCTCGCTGCATATGGACGACATCGTGACCTACGTGCAGCCGGATGCGAAGATGACGGGCAACTGGGCCGAGGTGCCGACCGATATCAAGAGTACGTTCGACCGTCTGGGCATCCCCGACGCGGAACAGAAGAGCCTCGCGGGTGTGGGCGCGCAGTATGACTCTGAGGTCGTCTATCACTCGCTGCAGCAGAACATGGCTGACCAGGGCGTTATCTACACCGATATGGAGACGGCCATCCGCGAGCACGAGGATATTGTCAAAGAGTATTTCATGACGCTTGTGCCGCCGAAAGACCACAAATTCGCGGCCCTGCACGGCGCGGTCTGGTCGGGCGGTTCCTTCGTTTATGTGCCGGCGGGTGTGCATGTCGATATCCCCCTGCAATCCTATTTCCGACTCAATGCGGCGGGCGCGGGCCAGTTCGAGCACACGCTGATTATCGTGGAACCGGGCGCGAGCCTGCATTTCATCGAGGGCTGCTCGGCACCGAAATACAACGTGACCAATCTGCACGCAGGCTGTGTGGAGCTCTTCGTCAAGGAGGGCGCGCGCCTGCGCTACAGTACCATCGAGAACTGGTCGCGCAACATGATGAACCTCAATACGAAGCGCGCACTGGTGGCGAAGGACGGCATCATGGAGTGGGTCTCGGGTTCGTTTGGCTCGCACGTCTCCTGCCTCTATCCCTGCACGGTGCTGCACGGCGAGAACGCGCGCTGTGAGTTTACGGGCGTGACCTTCGCGGCGAAGGGACAGGACCTCGATACGGGCGCGAGTGTCATCCATGCGGCGCCGCATACGTCCGCGAACATCAACACGCGCACGATTTCCAAGGACGGCGGCAAGGCAACCTACCGCTCGGCGGTCAAGGTCACGAAAAATGCGCCCTTTGCGAAATGCTCGGTCAACTGCGAGTCGCTGATGCTCGATAACGCCTCGCGCAGCGACACGCTGCCCACGATGGACGTCGAGGGCGACGAGGCCGATATCGGGCATGAGGCAAAAATCGGCCGCATCAGTGATGAGGCGATTTTCTACCTCACGAGCCGCGGCATTGAAGAAAAAGAAGCCCGCGCGATGATTGTGCGCGGTTTCGTGGAGCCGATTGCGAAAGAGCTGCCACTCGAGTACGCCGTCGAGATGAACAATCTCGTCAATATCGAGCTTGAAGGCACGATGGGTTAAAGGAGGGAACAGATTGATGGCTACAGCAAGTAAAAATGAAGCAAAAGAACTGTTCTCCGAGATTCCTATGCGTACCTGGCGCTGGCTCGGTGTCAACGAGCTGCCACAGCCCGCGGGGGTCACGGGTCAGCTCCAGCAGAATACGTTGCAGGTAGCAGAAGCGAAAGCGCAGGAAGTCGTCTATGTGAACCGCAAGGGCGGTGCCCAGGATTTGCACATCGACGTAGCGGCCGGGGCGAAACTGCACCTCGTCAACGTGCAGCTCGCGCCCGCCGATGCGGCCTATACGAGCCGTATCAAGGTCCATGTTGCCGAGAATGCCACGTTCAGCTATACGGTTGTTGAGGGCGGTGCCCGCCATACGGCCAGCGAACTCACGGTGGAGCTCGCGGGCGACGCGAGCCGTGCCGATGTCTGGGGCCTCTATTTCGGCGACGGCCAGCGCAAAATCGACCTCAACTATATCATCCGCCAGCAGGGCAAACACACTGAGGCCAATATGCAGGTGCGCGGGGCCTTGCTCGGACAGAGTGAAAAGACCTTCCGTGGCACGCTAGATTTCCTCGAGGGTACGAAGGGCTCCGTGGGCCGCGAGAATGAAGAGGTCACGCTGCTCTCGGATGCGGTGCGTAACCGCAGTGTACCGATTATGCTTTCGCACGAGGACGATGTGGACGGGCATCACGCCGTCTCTATCGGCAAGATGGACGAGGCCAAGCTGTTCTATCTTATGAGCCGTGGGCTCGACCTCGCGGAGGCACAGCGCCTCGTGGTGGAGGCCTCGTTCAATCCGGTGCTCGACCGCATCGCCGATAAGGATTTGCGGACAGAGATTGATACGTATTTGCAGGGGAGGCTCGGTGAATGATGGCAGACGCACAGGATTTTATCAAGGATTTCCCGTTGCTGCACACACAGATGAACGGGCAGCCCATCGCCTATCTCGATAACGGGGCGACCACGCAGAAGCCGGAGCAGGTCATCAAATCGCTCTGCGGCTACTACGGCGGCTGCAACGCGAACCCGCACCGCGGAGCCTACGAGCTCTCGGTCAAGGCCACGGACATCTATGAGCATGCGCGCGCCCGCGTCGCTGAGTTCATCCATGCGCCGCGTCCGGAGGATATCATCTTTACGAAGAATGCGACCGAGGCGCTGAACCTCGTGGCCTATAGCTATGGCCTGAGCAACGTACAGCAGGGCGACGAAATCGTCATCACGATTGCCGAGCACCACAGCAATCTCGTGCCCTGGCAGTATGTAGCGCAGACGAAGGGCGCCACGCTGAAATATATTTACCTCACTGACGATGGCAACCTCTCCGATGAGGACATCGAGACGAAAATCACCGAGCGCACGAAAATAGTTGCGGTTACGCAGGTCTCGAACGTACTCGGCCTCGTCAACGACGTGAAAAAGGTCGCGGCCAAGGCGCACAGCGTCGGCGCGGTCTGCGTGGTCGATGGTTCGCAGTCCGTGGCACATATGGCCGTGGATGTGCAGGCCATCGATGCGGATTTCTTTGCGTTCTCAGGGCATAAAATGCTCTCGCCGATGGGTATCGGCGTGCTCTACGGCAAATATGAGCTGCTCGACGCCATGCCACCGTTCCTCATGGGCGGCGATATGATTGAGTACGTCGAGGAGCAGCACACGGACTTTGCCGAGGTGCCGTCGAAGTTCGAGGCCGGCACGCAGAACGTCGGCGGCGCGGCCGGGCTCACGGCGGCCATCGACTATTTGCAGCAAATCGGTTTTGCGCGCATCGAGGCCATCGAAAAAGACCTCGTGGACTATGCGTTGCCGCAGTTGCGCGAGCTCCCCTATATCGAGCTCTACGGCTGCGACAGCACCCGCGATAACAAAACGGGTATCATCACGTTTAACGTCAAGGACGTGCATCCGCACGATGTGGCGACCATCCTCGACAGCTACGGCGTGGCCGTGCGCGCGGGGCATCACTGCGCCCAGCCGCTCATGCAGTACCTGGGCCAGAACGCGACCTGCCGCGCGAGTTTCTACCTATACAATACGCGTGAGGACGTTGACCGCTGGCTGGCGGCGCTGAAGCAGGTAAGGAAGGTGTTAGGCTATGGGGCTTGAACAGATTTATACCGAGGTCGTGAGTGAGCACGCGCGCGAGCCGGAGAACAAGCATGACCTGGACTGTGCGAACTGTTCCCTGAAGGGGCATAACCCGAGTTGCGGTGATGAAATCATGCTGCACCTCGACGTAGAGGATGGTATCGTGAAGGACGCCTCCTTTACGGGCATCGGCTGTGCGATTTCGCAGGCCAGCACGGATATCATGATCGACCTTATTCGCGGCAAGAAAGTCGAAGAAGCGCGTGATCTCGCGCAGAAATTCATCGGCATGATCAAAGGCGACATCACGGACGAGAGCGAGCTTGAGCCGCTCGACGAAGCCCTCGCGCTCAAAGACATCCGCCACATGCCCGCCCGCGTCAAATGCGCCGTCCTCGCCTGGCACACGCTCGATATGGCGCTCGATGACAAAGCTCAGGGAAAATAACTTGTATTTTTGGCGGTTATCGCTTATAATCAAAGTGTAAATGGAGGTACCCAAAGAGCCCTGCTGGTAACAGAGCTCTTCGGGTCGAATGCAATCGACGGTTTACCTCATGGCCTCGGCAAGCAGGGCTATGGTGCTGGCAACAGCTACCATGAACTTGCCTGAGACGAAGAGTTCGAAGGTTTTCGTCTTCAGGTACATGGGTATCACCTCCTGTATTCAGTTTTTTGGTGAGACGTGCTCGAAGCGTCTCACCATTTTTATTATACACAAAGTAACCGTTTTAGTATATACTATAGGAGGACAAACTTTTTTAGAAAGTTCAGGGGAAAAGGGGAGCAGAGTCATGCGTTTGGAAGAGATCATCAATAAGTATCGCCAAAATCTCAATGATACGGATATGGTGATTTGGAAGTACATTCTTAATCACCGGGCGGCGGCGCGGCATATCTCGATTCACGAGCTGGCGCGCGACTGCGCGGTGTCGAGTACGACGATTGTGCGCTTTGCACAGAAGCTGGGCTTTGACGGTTTCGGCGAGTTGAAGGCCGTGTTGAAGATGGAGACGCCCGTGCTCACGGACTACAGCAAGGACGTGCTCAACGACATGGGCGAGTTCTACGATACGACCTGGCGCAAGCTCATCACGCGCAACTACGACGACGCGAGCCGCCTCGTGCACGAGAGCAACCGCATCTTTGCCTTTGCTTCGGGCCTCGTGCAGGAGAACGTCGTGCAGGAGCTGAAGCGCCTGTTCTTTTACGACGGCGTGCTCATCTACAACGTGCAGGGGCGCATGGAGATGGAGAGCATTCTGCGCACGTTGACGCCCGACGACCTCTTTATCTTCGTGTCCCTCTCCGGTGAGACTGCGAACGCTGTGGAATTTGCGCGCGAGCTCCAGCTCAGGGACGTGCCGGTCATCTCCATCACGCAGCTGCACGACAACACGCTCGCGAGTCTCTCGACCGCGAACCTCTACGTGTCGCCCGCGCAGTTCCAGCTCTACAGTGCCGACGAGGAACGTACGCCGTACAAATCGATGATGCCTTATTTCATGCTCGTCGAGCTCTGGTATGTGAAATACCGTCTCTATTTGCAGCAGGAAAAAGAGGCCGCCGCGCAGGCCGCTGGACAGGCGGAAGCCGCATCAACAAAGGGCTAAGCGACCTAAACAAGATACAAAAACACGATAAGATTAAGCTGAAACAAGCCTGCTTGTAATGAAGTACACAGGATGTACCACAGTACGCAAAGGGTGAGTAATGCCTTAAAGCCGCGAAACTATTGAGTTCGCGGCTTTTTCTGATACAATAAGAATCAAGAGAGGATGAGTGCAAAACCCAACCGCACTCATACGTGAATGCACGTCAAGCCGATATGGCTCGTCCAGAGCACTGGCAAATACGTGCAAGAAAGTGGAGGTAATTCCTATGAAGTTCAACAAGGACGTGGCGATGCAGGGTATGCAGCGCTTCGGCGGCGCTATGTACACGCCGGTCATCCTGTTCGCCTTCTTCGGCATCATGGTGGCCCTGTCCATCGTTTTCAAGAACCCCGGTATCGTCGGCAGTATCGCCGACAAGGGCACTATCTGGTACGACTTCTGGTACGTAGTCGAGCAGGGCGCCTGGACGGTGTTCAGTCAGATGCCGATTTTGTTCGCGATTGCCGTGCCTATCGGCTTTGCGAAAAAAGAGCCCGCGCGTTGCGCGATGGAAGCATTTGTCATCTATATGGTGTTCAACTACTTCATTTCTGGTTTCTTGACCCTGCACGGGATGGACTGGTTCGGTGTGGACTACAGCCAGAAAGCCGGTGCAGGTACGGGCCTCGCGCTCATCGCCAACATCAAGACGCTGGACATGGGCATGCTCGGTGCCATCTTCATCGCCTGCGTGTCTGCCTGGCTGCATAACCGCTACTACGACACGGAAATCCCCGATTGGCTCGGCATCTTCAAAGGCCCGGCCTTCGTCGTGGCCGTCGGCTTCGCACTGATGATCCCGCTGGCCCTCATCTTCTGCTTTGTGTGGCCGGCCATCCAGCACCTCATCATGCAGTTCCAGTTCTTCCTGAAAACCTCTGGCATCGTCGGTGTGTGGTGCTACACTTTCTCTGAGCGCATTTTGCTCCCGGCTGGTCTGCATCACTTCATCTATCTGCCGTTCATCTTCGGCCCGGCCGTCTGCGATGGCGGTATCCAGCAGTATTGGCTGCAACATCTCAATGACTTCGCGACGAGTGCGCAGAGCCTGAAAGAGATGTTCCCGGAGGGCGGCTTTGCCCTGCATGGCAGCTCGAAGGTCTTTGGCCTGCCGGGCGCAGCCCTTGCTATGTATGTCTGCGCGAAACCGTCCAAGAAGAAAAAGACGGCCGCGCTGCTCATCCCGGTCACCATTACCGCGATGCTCACGGGCATCACGGAGCCGATTGAGTTCACGTTCCTGTTCGTGGCACCGCTCCTGTACGCTGTACATGCAGTGCTCGCAGCTACGCTTTCTTCGACGCTTTACTTCTTCGGCCTCTCCGGCAACTTCGGCGGCGGCCTGATTGACTGCTTCGTGCAGAACTGGATTCCTCTGTTCCAGTATCATGCTGGTACTTACATTATGCAGATTGTCGTCGGCCTCTGCTTCACGGCGATTTACTTCTTCGTGTTCCGTTATCTCATCCTGCACAACGACTACAAGACGCCGGGCCGCACGGATGACGATGAGGACGACAAACTTTACTCCAAGGCCGAGTTCAAGGCTAAACAGGAAATGGCTGAGAGTGGCCTCGCAGACAACCCGCAGGCCCTGAAAGCCCGCGTGTTCCTCGATTGCCTCGGCGGCCCGTCCAACATCAAAGAAGTCACGAACTGCGCAACGCGTCTGCGCGTGACGGTTGTCGACCCCGACAAGGTACAGAAAGCCAGTAAGTTCACCAAGGCCGGTGCGTTCGGTCTAGTGAAGAAGGGCGCGGCTATCCAGGTCATCGTTGGCCTCTCCGTGCCGCAGGTACGCTCCTACTTCGATGCGTTCCTCAAGGGCGGCGACGTGAGCTCGGTGGCTGAGGCGGAGACGCCCGCAGCCAGTGCACCCGCAGCTGACAAGAGCCTCGCGATGAAACTCGCGGCTTGTGTCGACGGCAAGGTTATCGATATGACCGAGGTACAGGACCAGATGTTCTCGCAGAAGATGATGGGCGACGGCGTGGCCGTGGAGCCGACGAGCGATACGGTCGTAGCTCCGGCGGACGCTGAGGTCACGATGATTATGGCCGACTCGCTTCATGCCATCGGCCTGCGCTTCAGCAACGGCGCTGAGCTCCTCATCCACATCGGTCTCGATACGGTGAAACTCGGCGGCAAAGGCTTTACGCTCCTTACGGAGCAGGGTGCCCAGGTCAAGGCGGGCGACCCCTTAATCCGTTTCGACCGTCAGGTCATCGCTGACGCCGGTTACAAGGATACGGTCATCATGGCCGTCACCAACAGCGCCGAGTACCCGCAGCTCCAGAAAGCCACGGGCGAGAGTGCCAAGGCGGGCGAGACGCCTGTACTGATTTTCTAAATATCCCCCGTTTAGTAACCCCTAGAACCCCAAAGGAAGATTTTCATGCAAACGAAACAGAAGTGGTGGCAGAAGACCGTAGTCTACCAGATATATCCCAAAAGCTTCAAGGACACTACGGGCAGTGGGCAGGGAGACATCCCCGGCATCACCCGCCGCCTCGATTACCTCAAGACCCTCGGCGTTGGGGCCGTCTGGCTCACGCCGGTCTATCCCAGCCCGATGGTCGATAATGGTTACGATATCTCAGACTACACGGCTATCGACCCCTCCTACGGTACGATGGCTGATATGGAGGAACTCATTGCTGAGGGCAAGCGTTGTGGCATCCGCATCGTGATGGACCTCGTGTTCAACCACAGTTCCGACCAGCATCCCTGGTTCCTCGAGTCGAAAAGCAGCCGCGACAACGCCAAAGCTGACTGGTACATCTGGCGCGACGCGAAGCCTGACGGCTCGGCTCCCACGAATTGGCGCGGCATCTTCGGCGGCTCGGCTTGGACCTGGTGCGAGGAGCGGCAGCAGTACTACCTGCACACCTTCGCCAAGGAGCAGCCGGACCTCAACTGGGAGAACCCCGCCGTGCGGCAGGCACTCTATGACGCCGCGAACTTCTGGCTCGACAAGGGCGTGGGCGGTTTCCGCATCGATGCGATTGTCTATATCAAAAAACCGGCCTTCGTCGACGGCGAGCCCGACGGCGAGGACGGCATGGTAGGCATTCACGAGATGACGCACGACACGCCGGGTATTCTCGACTTCCTGCATGAGTTTAAAGAAAAAGTCTTTGACGGTCACGACATCTTCACGGTGGGCGAGGCCAACGGTGTGGCGCCGAGTGAGCTCAAGGACTGGGTCGGTGAGGATGGCGTGTTCTCGATGCTCTTCGAGTTCAGCCATATGAACCTGAACTTCCCCGTCAGCGAGAAATGGTACGAGGCCGAGAACTGGCACCTGAGTAAGCTCAAAGGCGCGCTCACGGCCAGTCAGCGGGCTACGGCCACCAACGGCTGGTATCCCATCTTCTTCGAGAACCATGACCAGCCGCGCTGCATCAACAAATTCTTCCCCGCCGACGCGGACCCGCTGCTCGCGGCCAAGGCGATGGCCACCGTGCTCTTTACCCTGCGCGGTACGCCCTTCGTCTACGAGGGGCAGGAGCTCGGCTACACCAACGTGAGCTGGGACAGCATCGAGAACTACAACGATATCTCCTCGCATGGGCAATATGCCCTGGCACGCGCCGAAGGCTGTTCACGTGAACAGGCGATGGCAGCAGTACGCCGCTTCAGCCGCGACAACGCGCGTACGCCGATGCAGTGGAGTGACAGTTGCAACGCCGGTTTCACCACGGGTACGCCGTGGCTCCCCGTGCACGCTGACTACCGCACCTGCTGCGTCGAGCATGAGGCCTGCGATGAGGGCTCTGTCCTGAGCTACTACCGCCGCCTCTCCCGCCTGCGCCGCGAGAGCTCCGTGAGCGACATCCTGCTCGCGGGCGACTACGGTGAGATCCTGCCGCAGAGCGAGAGCATCTACGCTTTCGTGCGCAACCTCGGCAACCGCAAACTCTACGTGCTGGTGAACTTCACCACCAACAATGCCCCCTATGACGCCACCATCGTGGCCGGGGCCCAGCGCGTCGAGGGCAACTACTCCGACGCACAGCCCGGTACCCTGCGCCCGTTGGAGGCCGTCATCTACACGAGGGAGGACTGAGATATGAAAATCGCAGCCAGCGATTACGACGGAACATTATTCCGCCAACAGACAATCGCACAGGAAGATGTACAAGGCGTCAAGGACTGGCGCCGCGCTGGCCATAAGTTCGGCGTGGTGAGTGGCCGTGACTACGGCATGCTCATCCCGCAGCTCCACCACTACGGTGTGGAGTATGACTATGCCGTCTGCAACAACGGCGGCATCATCCGCGACCAGGACGGCAAAGTCCTCTATCAGGGCGAGATACCTCCCGAGGCACTCGCCGGTATTATCAAAGAACCTCTGGTACGTCATTCATTCCACTTCGCCTTCTCGGCGGTGGATACCACATATATCTGCCACGAATACGATGGCTCCTGGATCAAACGTGAGGCTAACGAATGGGACTTCCCCCTCGTCGCCATCACCGAGGACCAGGCGGGCAGCCTGCCCGAAAAAATCCACCAGCTCTCGCTCGGTTTCCCCGAGCCCGAGCAGTCCGTGGCCTGTGCCAAAGTGGTGAATGAACACTTCGGCAAATACGTCCATGCGTTCCCGAACGGATGCAGTCTCGACATTACCCCGGCTGGCGTGAGCAAGGAGCAAGGGCTCTATAAACTCCTTGCGGTCATGGGCTGGGAAGGCGCAGAGCTGTACCCCATCGGCGACGAAACCAACGACCTGCCCATGCTAGAGGCATTCGGCGGGTACACCGTAGATACCGCAAGGGAGGCGATTAAGGCCCACGCGAAACAGAGCTTCAGCAGCGTAGGCGCGATGCTAGAGTACTTCAAGTAAGGAAGACATCTCGAGCCTGTAACCTCAAGGGCGCTTACAAAGCCTCCACCTCTGGGGGAGGTGCCGAGCGCAGCGAGGCGGAAGGGGTCGTCACCCTCCAGGCTCCACAGTGAGTAATCACGGACTATTCCGCAAAATCACAACATTCAAAAATTGAGAGAGAAAATTTTAGGAAAAGGAAGCGTTGAGGGAATGAAAATGAACAAGAAAGCACTTGCTATCTTCGCAGGTCTGACCATCGGCATGAGCGGTTCCGCTTTTGCTGCCAGCGCAGACGACTTCACGGATGTACCGAAAGACCACTGGGCCTACCAGGCCCTTGACTACCTCGCACAAGAAGGCGTCATCGAAGGCATGGGCGACAGCACGTTCCAGGGCGGCCGCAGCATGAGCCGCTACGAAATGGCCGCCATCGTCGCCAAAGCCATGCAGAAGAACCCGAGCAACATCGGCGACCAGGCCGTCCTCGAAAAACTCGAAGGCGAGTTCGGCACGGAAATCAAACGCCTCACGAAGCGCGTGGACGCGCACGACAAAGCTATCAAGGACTTGCAGAATAAGACCGATAAGTTCAAGGTTTGGGGCATGGCGCGCGTACAGGCCGGCGATGACAGCGGACTGCAGAAGGAAAGCTCGCTGAAGGCAAGCGGCAATGATGCGTGGAAGAATCACTTCTATAATGGTGATTACAACAACCGCTTCTATATGGATCTTGAAGGTCAGATGAAGGTCAATGATCATGCAGTGGCTCGTTTCACCATTGAGAAGAATGCCCGTTATAACGATAAAGAATATCAGGTCAAGCAGAGAGTCATGATGGGCTCGACCGGTAAAGTCATTTCGACGTCTCCGTTCAATAATGGTCCTTCAAGCTGGAATAACGGCGGCTATGCTCTGCCTTTGCCAGTTTCCGGCGAACTGCGTGATATGCCGGATATGGACACGAACCACAGCGGTACGATATCGAACGTCTGGGTAGAGCTTCAGCTTGGTCCGAAGCATGACTGGTATACGAACATCGGCCGCAAATGGAACGGCATCGGCATGCAGAACCTGCTGCTCGGCGGTCAGGTCGATGGCATTGCGACCTATCATCCGATTGAGCACGGCCATGGCTGGTGGGTGAGTGCTCAGTACTGGAAGTCGGCGTCTGATGCAACCCAGTATACATTGGACTATACGCCGGTTGATGATGATGGCAATGAAGTGACTGATCTGTCGAAAGCTACTCAGTATCGTTACGATGGCTATACGGTGCATGCGCGCCGTAATCCTATCAATGCAACCATTGACTTCTGGGGCCCATTGGGTAAATATATGGATGCCAATATCGGTTATACTCGTGTTGTTGGGCATAAGTTTAAGCCGGATGACGGCTCGGGCCTTAAGGGTGATGGATATTGGTTTGACACATCGGGCTTCTTCAATGCTGACCTCGCTGTGAAGCTGTTCAAGGACTTCAAGGTCACTGGTTCGTATGTCAAAGCATTTACGAATGAAAAATGCACTTTAGGTCATGGCGATCGTGACTTGGCAGTCAAGATGGAGTATAGAGGCACTGATCTGAATAAAGTCGGTACATGGGGTGCTTATGCAAAATGGGTGAACCTCGGTGCCTATGCGGATCTCGGTCATGATGATGAGTGGTCTACGCGCGAGCCGACCTACACGAACGGCGTGCGCGGCTGGTACTTCGGCTTCAAGTGCGTACCGGCTTCTAATGTCGAGTGGGAGACGCTCTGGGCTCCAAATCTGAAGGAGAACTTCACGTATGGCAGCAATATGCAGGTTAAGCGCCATATCCTCCGCAGCTGGCTCGACTTCCACTTCTGATTTAGCTGCCTGATAGCGGCTAAGGGGCTGTGACCCCACAACCCCAAACCAGCCTCGCAGTAAGCCGACGGGAGGGGATGCTGTAAGCGAAGCGTTGGAATTTGGCGTCAAGAAAGATTTTTTTGCCGACCAGAACCCTCGTAAAAGTTTCAACCGTTCAAGC
>Ga0256406_1000051_pt1 | contig 201088 bp, 186 predicted proteins | sample RumenRJG_03DNA_FD_185986 | JGI IMG/M metagenome (GOLD analysis project Ga0256406, IMG submission 185986) | Bovine rumen microbial communities from Lethbridge, Alberta, Canada - RJG_03 | ecosystem: Host-associated > Mammals > Digestive system > Stomach > Rumen | place: Canada: Alberta... | reverse complement strand
ATGTGGGTTTGGTCACTTACATTATACAAAAAAGGGAGGTAATGCTCTTTTTATATTTCAGGAGCCTCCAACCGATGTATTTGCTTGGTTTTTAGTAAAAGAGGTAGGTCAGAGTTGACACTACCTTGTTATGAACGGAGGAAAGAAAATGAGATATAATTTCAGGAAAATCGAGCCGAAATGGCAGAAGGCCTGGGCTGACGCACAGGCTTTCAAGGCAGTCGATTTTGATAAAAGACCGAAATGGTACGGGCTCGTCGAGTTTCCGTATCCGTCCGGCGCGGGCATGCATGTAGGCCATATCAAGGCATATTCGAGCATTGAGGTTCTCGCGAGAAAGAGAAGGATGCAGGGATACAACGTGCTGTTTCCGATCGGCTTTGATTCTTTCGGCCTGCCGGCGGAAAACTACGCAATCAAGACGAACACGCACCCGCATATCATTACGGAGAAGAACATTGCGCATTTTTCGGAACAGCTGCGCAAGGTCGGCTTCTCGTTCGACTGGAGCCGCGAATTCGCGACCTCGCGCCCCGATTATTATAAATGGACACAGTGGATTTTCCTGAAACTGTTTGAGCACGGGCTTGTTTTCCGCTCGAAAACGCTGGTCAATTACTGCCCGCACTGCAAGGTTGTCCTTTCCAACGAGGACTCGCAGGGAGGCAAGTGCGATATCTGCCACAGTGATGTCATTCAGCTTTCGAAGGACGTCTGGTTCCTGCGCATCACTGAATACGCGGATAAGCTGCTTGAGGGACTGCAGCATGTTGATTATCCCGAATCTGTGAAGCAGCAGGAAATTTCCTGGATCGGCAGATCGGAAGGAACGTTTGTGGATTTTCAGGTCGCGGATCAGGACGGATCTGCTCTTGGAGACAAACTCGAAGTCTATACAACAAGGTGCGATACGCTTTACGGTGTGACCTTTATGGTCGCCGCACCCGAGCATCCGCTTCTTGACAAATATAAAGACAGAATTACCAACTGGGATGCGGTTGAAGCGTACCGCGAAGAGTGCGCGAAGAAGACCGAATTCGAACGCACACAGCTCGTCAAGGACAAGACCGGTGTAAAGATTGAAGGCCTCACCGCGGTCAATCCGATCACAGGCAGTCAGATTCCGCTGTTTATCGCGGATTATGTCATGATGGGATACGGCACCGGCGCGATTATGGCGGTGCCCGCGCATGACCAGAGAGATTACGACTTTGCGAAGGCATTTCATGTACCGATCGTGCAGGTCATCAAGGGCGGCGATATCTCGAAGGAAGCTTATACCGGTGACGGTGAGATGATTAATTCCGGCGTTCTGAACGGGCTTACGAACAAGAAAGATTCGATCGCGAAGATGCAGGAATACCTGAAGGAAAAGGGTATCGGCAGGAAGGGCGTGCAGTACAAGATGAAGGACTGGGCGTTCAACCGGCAGAGATACTGGGGAGAGCCGATCCCGCTGATTCACTGCCCGAAGTGCGGCACCGTGGGTGTTCCGGAAAACGAGCTGCCGCTTACGCTGCCGGATGTCGAAAATTTCGAGCCCGGACAGGACGGAAAGAGTCCTCTCGCAGCGATTGATTCGTTTGTGAACTGCACATGCCCGAAGTGCGGCGGACCCGCAAAGAGAGAGACGGACACGATGCCGCAGTGGGCGGGATCTTCCTGGTATTTCCTGCGCTTCTGCGATCCGCACAATGACAAGGCATTCGCGGACCGGAAAAAGCTCGATTACTGGATGCCGGTTGACCACTATAACGGCGGCATGGAGCATGTGACGAGACACCTTCTGTATTCAAGGTTCTGGCATCATTTCCTCTATGACATCGGAGAGGTCGGCACACCTGAACCCTACGCAAAGAGAACCTATCAGGGAATGATCCTCGGCGCGGACGGAGAGAAAATGTCCAAGTCCAAGGGGAACGTCATTGATCCTGTAGATATTGTCGATCAGTACGGTGCGGATACACTGCGTACTTATGTCATGTTCATGGGAGATTACGGAAGCGCTGCGCCGTGGTCCGATGAGTCGCTCAAAGGCTGCAAACGTTTCCTTGAACGCGTAGCCGGCTTTGAAGAATTCGCGAATGCGCAGAAGGAAGATCCGGAGCTTGAGGCAAAGCTTCACAAGACGATCCGCAAGGTCAGCGAAGACATTGAGAATATGAAGTTCAATACGGCGATTGCCGCATTGATGACGCTGACCAACGAATACTACAAAGCGGGAAGTGTCACGAAAGAAGATGTCCGTATCTTCATTCAGCTGCTCTCGCCTTTCGCGCCGCATCTGACCGAGCAGATGTGGGAAGATCTCGGATATAATCCGGACGGGAAAACCTTCTGCACGCTTTCCAAATGGCCCGAATATGACGAGGAGAAGACCAAAGACGCCACGATCAAGATGGGCGTGCAGGTCAACGGTAAAGTCCGCGGAACCATTGAGGTGGACGCGGGCGCTTCGAAGGAAGAGGTTCTTGCTGCCGGAAAAGCACAGGAGAACGTTTCCAGATTCCTTGAGGGCAAGACAATTGTCAAGGAAATCTATGTTCCCGGAAAGATCCTCAATATTGTCGTAAAATAATGTGCTTCCGCGCGTCTATTATGGGAGAGGCAGCAGGAATGCTGCCTCTTTTGTTGCGTTTGCATAAATATAACTTGTATATGCTGCGGCAATTCGTTAAAATATACATTAGATTTTGCCGTCCCGAAATGAAAAAACACGGGAAAATCAACAATTGTATTGGAGGCTGCAACGTATGAAAGTTTACACAACTGACAAAATCAGAAACGTCGTAATCCTCGGACACGGCAGCGCAGGCAAGACAACTCTGACAGAGGCTATGGCTTATCTGGGCGGTCTGACTTCGAGAATGGGGAAAGTCGAAGACGGAACTACAATCAGTGACTTCACAAAGGAAGAGCAGAAGAGAGAGATTTCGATCAGAACTTCTCTGATTCCGGTTGAATGGAATGATTACAAGATCAATATTCTGGACACACCCGGTTATTTTGATTTCTTAGGCGAAGTGGAAGAGGCATTGAGTGTTGCCGACGGGGCCATCATCGTCGTTTCCGGAAAATCCGGTATAGAGGCAGGTACGGAGAAAGCCTGGGAACTGTGCGAGAAGTATCATCTTCCGAGAATGTTTTTTGTAACAGATATGGATATTGACAGTGTTTCCTACCGTCAGACGATTGAAGATCTGACCGCTGTCTATGGCAAGAAAATCGCGCCGTTCAACATGCCGGTCCGCGAAGGCGGAAAGCTTACGGGATATGTCAACGTCATTCAGAAGAAAGCGTTCCATTATGAGAACAAGGAAGCGCTTGCCTGCGATGTCCCGGATTACGCGCGGGAATACATGGATCAGTATAATGACACACTGATGGAAGCGGTCGCTGAAACCTCCGAGGAGTTCATGGACCGGTATTTCAGCGGTGATACTTTCTCGGAAGCCGAAATCCGTACAGCGGTCCGTCTTTCCATTCAGGATGGCACAATTGTTCCTGTTGAAATGGGGTCCGGTCTTCTTGGTCTTGGCGTTTACACTCTGCTCGACGATATCATCAAGTACATGCCGTCTGCGGAGAGCCGCAAGGTCAGCGGTATCAACATCAAGACAAACGAAATCTTCGAGGCGAATTTCGATGTTCTGAAGCCTAAAACCGCATTTGTATTCAAGACAATCGTAGATCCGTTCATCGGCCGCTACAGCCTGATTAAGGTACGCTCCGGCGTTTTAAAGACTGATGATCTTCTTTATGACAGCCGGACAGATACGGAACTGCGCTGCGGCAAGCTTTATATTCTGCAGGGCAACAAGTCTTCGGAGATTCCGGAGCTGCATGCGGGAGATCTCGGTGCTCTGGCGAAGCTCGGCGATGTCGCAACCGGCGATACGCTGTCTACAAAGGCAACGCCGGTTATGTACCCGAAGATGGATCTTTCCGTCCCGTATACGTATCTGCGTTACCGTGCCGTCAACAAGGGAGATATCGACAAGATCGCGCAGGCAATGGCGAAGATTGCGGCAGAAGATCCCACTTTCCGCTCGGTCAACGACTCCGCGAACGGCCAGTCTCTGATTTACGGCATGGGAGATCTCCATCTGCAGATCATTCAGTCGATGCTCAAGAACGAATACAATGTCGCAGTCGAGGTTGAAAAGCCCAAGGTCGCGTTCCGCGAGACGATCAAGAAGACATCGGATGTCGAATACAAATACAAGAAGCAGACCGGCGGACACGGACAGTACGGTCATGTCAAGATCCGGTTCAGCCCGTCCGGCGATCATACAAAACCGTATGAATTCGAGGAAGAGGTTGTCGGTGGCGCGATCCCGAAGAACTATTTCCCTGCAGTCGAAAAAGGTATCGCGGAGTCCGTACAGAGAGGACCGCTTGCCGCGTATCCGGTTGTCGGTGTGAAGGCAGTTCTGTACGACGGCTCGTATCATCCGGTTGATTCTTCGGAGATGGCCTTCAAGACGGCCGCCAAGCAGGCATTCAAGAACGGCTTTATGGAGGCAGGGCCTGTTTTGCTCGAGCCCATCGTTTCCCTGAAGGTCATTGTTCCGGATACCTATACCGGCGATGTTATGGGCGATCTGAACAAACGCCGCGGCAGAGTTCTCGGCATGAATCCGGACGGAGGTGGCAAGCAGATCATTGAAGCCGAAGTTCCGCAGATGGAGCTTTTTGATTACTGCACATCGCTTCGTTCGATGACCGGCGGCCGTGGAGAATACAGCTATGAATTTGCCCGCTACGAGCAGGCTCCTTCCGATGTCCAGAGCAGGGAAGTTGCCGCGAGAGCGGAGAAGGCAGCCGAAGGATTCGCGGAAAGTTAACTGCCGGAAATATAATTTCACAAATCATTGGGGGAAGATGCCGCCGCGCTTTACGCAGCGGCATCTTCTTTCGGCAGAGATTCCGGATAAAGGAGCAGAAGTTATGTCCCCGAAGTATACAAAAGAACTGAAAAGGCTGATTGTCGTCATTCTGGCAGCACTATTGATGTCCGTGAACATCCGCACTTTTGTGCGGACCGGCGGTCTGTACCCGGGCGGTGCGACGGGACTTACGATTCTGATCCAGAGAGTTGTCGAGCTTTATCTGCATGTCGAGCTTCCGTATACACTGATCAATATTCTGACCAACGCAGTTCCCGTTTATATCGGATTCCGTTTCATCGGCAGAAAATTCACTTTGTACTCTCTGCTCATGATTCTTTTAAACGGCTTTTTCGTCGATCTGCTGCCGGCGTATGCCCTCACTTACGACACACTGCTGATCAGTATCTTCGGCGGCATCATCAACGGTATCGCGATCAGTATGTGCCTTTCGGTAGATGCCACCAGCGGCGGCACGGATTTTATCGCAATCTACCTTTCCCAGAAAAAGGGTATGGATTCGTTCAATATCATTCTGGGCGTCAATGTTGTAATTCTGGCTGCGGCCGGACTGATTTTCGGCTGGGATAAAGCGCTGTACTCGATCGTTTTCCAGTATGTTTCTACGCAGACATTGCATTTTCTGTACCGCAATTATCAGCAGCAGACCCTGTTCATCATTACCGAAAAGCCGGACGAAGTGTGCCGCGCCATGTATGATGTCTGCCACCATGGCGCTACGATTCTGGACGCGAAAGGCTCTTACAGGCATACATCCAGAGAACTGGTCTATTCGGTCGTCGCCGGCACCGATGAAAAGATGGCCATTCAGGCGATTCGCAGTGTTGATCCGGACGCTTTCATCAATTCCATAAAAACCAGCGAACTTCGGGGAAATTTCTATATGCAGCCGAAAGACTGAGATCTGCTGCCGCCTTCCTGTCCCTGTTTGCTGATCTTTGATTGACTTTGATGTACTATGTGTATACAATAATACATACATTTACGAAAAGCCCGTCGAAAGATTCGCGGTAGAAAGAGGACAGCAATGGTTACCGAGACGTTTGAAAACCGGCCGGTTTCGATGAACGGCCATAACAATCTGCTCCAGATCGAAGAGCACATGTACATTCTGGACGATGTGAAGAAGCCGAATGTCTTCCGTCAGATGTTTCCTTATTCGGAGGTTCCAAAGATTCCGTTTAATGACAGAACCGTACCCAAATGCATGCCGAAGAATATCTGGATTACAGACACTACGTTTCGTGACGGACAGCAGTCACGCGCTCCTTACACTACGAATCAGATCGTTCACATCTTTGATGAATTTCATAAGCTCGGCGGCCCGAACGGACTGATCCGGGCATGCGAGTTTTTCCTGTACAGCAAGCAGGATAGAGACGCCGTATATAAATGCATGGAGCGGGGATATGCATTCCCGCAGGTTACCAGCTGGATCAGGGCCAGTCATGAAGATTTCAAGCTGGTGAAGGAAATGGGCATGAAAGAGACCGGCATCCTGGTATCCTGTTCCGATTACCATATCTTTTTAAAACTCCGGATGACCAGAAGAGAAGCCATGGAGCATTATCTCTCGGTTGTCAGGGACTGCCTCGAACAGGGGATCAGCCCGCGGTGTCATCTTGAGGACATCACAAGAGCCGATATCTACGGATATGTCGTTCCTTTCTGCCTTGAGCTGATGAAGTTGCAGAAGCAGTACGGAATTCCTATCAAAATCCGCTGCTGCGACACCATGGGCTATGGCGTCAATTACAGCGGCGCGGTTATTCCCCGCTCGGTTCCCGGCATTATATACGCGATTCACACGCACGCCGGCGTTCCCTGCGAGCAGCTCGAGTGGCACGGACACAATGATTTTTACAAAGCCGTCGTCAACGCGAGCACTGCATGGCTTTACGGCTGCAGCGGCGTAAACTGCTCCTTATTCGGTATCGGAGAGCGGACCGGCAATACGCCGACAGAGGCAATGGTTTTCGAGTATGCGCAGCTGCGGGGTACGCTGGATGGTATGGATACAACGGTCATCACAGAACTCGCCGATTATTACGAAAAGGAAATCGGTTATCAGATCCCGCCGCGGACACCGTTCGTCGGACGCAACTTTAACGTAACGCGGGCAGGCATCCACGCGGACGGCCTTTTAAAGAACGAGGAAATCTACAATATCTTCGATACCGGAAAATTTCTCGGAAGGCCGCCGGTCGCTGCAATCTCCAATACCTCGGGTCTGGCCGGCATCGCTTTATGGATCAACCATTATTTCCGCCTGCCGAAGGACAGACAGGTGGACAAGAAGAGTCCTCTGGTCGAAGCCGTCAAAACATGGGTCGATGAACAATACGCAGGCGGTCGTGTTACTGTTATGACCGACGAAGAGCTTCTTGCCGAAATTGACAAAGTGGCCACGGAGCTCGGACTGGATCCCGCACACGGAAGACTTTTATGAGAAAGAGCGGCACAAAGAAAAACGGGAGGCGGAACGGAATGAATGACTACGATGTCCGGCATGATGTGAGCGACAAGTATTCACTGCGCGGGCGTGTTTTTCATAAGATCAGGGAAGACATTCTCAACGGCAACTATAAAGAGAACGAAGAGCTCAAGGAGGTAACGATCGGGCAGGAGCTCGGGGTATCGAGAACTCCCGTCAGAGAAGCTCTGCGGCAGCTGGAGCTGGAAGGCCTTGTGGAAATCATTCCAAACCGGGGCGCGTTTGTCACCGGAATTCAGGCGAAGGATGTGCATGACATTTATATGATCCGCTCCAGACTGGAGGGACTGTGCGCGCGCTGGGCCTGTGATTACATCACCAAAGAGCAGATGGACGATATGGAAGAAAACCTTTATCTGGCGGACTTCCACGCAAAAAAGGGCAATATGGAGCAGATGGCTCAGCTCGACAATAATTTCCATATGATCCTGTACGCGGCAGGAAACTCCAAAATGCTCGAGCATCTTCTGATCGATTATCACCAGTATGTTCTGCGGATCCGCAGAAAGACGCTCTCAACGCTCGACAGAGCGCTTGCTTCAAACGCGGAGCACCGCGCGATTATGGAAGCCATCAAGGCAAAAGATCCGGAGAAGGCCGAAGCTCTTGCCGCAGAGCACATGCGCAATGCTTATGATAATATGGTCAGGAACGGCCTTTATGATCTTTACAAAAACTAGGGGGATAACACCATGGAAAAGATCCGAATGACAACGCCGCTTATCGAGATGGACGGCGATGAAATGACCAGAATCATCTGGAAAATGATTAAAGATGATCTGCTGCTTCCGTTTATCGACCTGAAGACAATTTATTATGACCTGGGACTGAAAAACCGTGACGCTACCGGTGATCAGGTAACGCTCGAGGCTGCGAAGGCGACAGAGCAGTACGGCGTTGCCGTCAAGTGCGCAACTATCACACCGAACCGCGCGAGGATGGAAGAGTATCATCTGAAGGCGCTCTACAAGAGCCCGAACGCAACGCTGCGATCAGCTTTGGACGGTACCGTTTTCCGCGGACCTATCATTGTCCGCGGAATTGACCCGTATGTACGCACATGGAAAAAACCGATTATGCTTGCAAGACACGCTTACGGTGATGTCTATAAGAACTCGGAAATCAAGATCGGCGGGGCCGGGAAAGCGGAGCTGGTCTACACAGAGAAAGATACCGGCATCGAGCACAGACAGCTGATTCATGACTTTGCGGGACCGGGTATTGTGCAGGGCATTCACAACACAGAACGCTCGATCAGAAGCTTTGCCAGGACCTGTTTTCAGTATGCGCTCGATCAGAAGATGGATCTGTGGTTTTCCACAAAAGACACGATTTCCAAAACCTATGACGGGACCTTCAAGGAGATTTTCGAAGAGGTCTACAGAAAGGAATATAAAGACAAGTACGAAGCGGCCGGTATCACCTACTTCTATACGCTGATTGACGACGCGGTCGCCCGGGTCATCCGTTCGAAGGGCGGTTTTGTCTGGGCTCTAAAGAATTATGACGGTGATGTCATGAGTGATATGCTCGCAACCGCTTTCGGATCGCTTGCGATGATGACGTCCACGCTGGTTTCTCCGCACGGCGCCTATGAATATGAAGCCGCGCACGGAACCGTGCAGCGCCATTACTACAAATATCTCAAGGGCGAAAAGGAATCCACAAACTCCGTCGCAACGATATTCGCGTGGACCGGCGCACTGAAAAAAAGAGGCGAACTGGACGAAAACGAGGCGCTTGTTCATTTCGCAAAGTCTCTGGAAGAAGCTACAATAGAGACGATCGAAAGCGGAAAAATGACCGGTGACCTCGCTGCGATTACAACACTTCCGAATGTGACTACGCTGAACACCGAAGAGTTTATACTCGCGATCCGCGATACATTGACTGCAAAACTTGCCTGATACAAAGGGGATTCTGTATTAGCGTTATTTTCAGCTGATACAGCATCCCCTTTATTACAAATTCCGCCGCGGCAGTGTCAATGCAGAGCCTCCCAGGTTTCATATAACTTTTCGAGCTTTGCCTCGTTTTCGGCTTGTTCCTTCTGCAGAAGATTCAGCTTCGCGATGTCACAGCAGTTCTCGGGAAGTGCCATTTCCTCCATAATGCTGCTGTTTCTTTCTTCCAGAGAGGAAATGGCGGCTTCACATTTTGCAATGTCATTCTGTTTTTTCCGCAGCCGCGCCTGTTCTTCTTTCTGCCGTTTGTAATCATCTGCGCCGGCGCTTCGTCCGTTCTCCTCCTGCTCCACCGAAGAATCCGGGGCAGATGGCTGCGGCAGGCCCTGACAGCCGTCGTTTTGCATTGCGCGCAGCTCGTCCCGGATCAGTTTTTCCTCGAGCTCCGGCTGCTTCTGCAGGAAACGATCATAATTGCCGGTGTATTTATCCGGCACTGTCTGCTCGCCGCTGCCTTTATAATCCAGCAGAAGGTTCTGCGTCAGATGCATTATTCTGCTCGCGGTGTGGTTGATGAAATACCGGTCATGAGAGACATAGAAGACGGTGCCTTCATAATTGTTGAGCGCGTTCTCGAGTATTTCCTTCGATACCATATCCAGGTGGTTTGTCGGCTCGTCCAGAAGCAGAAAATTCGCTTCCGAAAGCATGAGCTTGGCGAGTGACACACGGCCCTTCTCGCCGCCGGACAGATCGCCGATTCTCTTGAAAACATCATCGCCCGTAAACAGAAACGACGCGAGAAGGTTCCGGATCTCGGTGTTTGTCATATCCGGATGAGCTTCGGCAATCTCGTCAAACACCGTGTTCGTGTCTGTCAGTACATGATGCTCCTGATCGTAATAACCGATATGCACGTTGGTGCCGAAACGTACCGTCCCATCATCCGGTGAAAGCTGTCCGATGATGATCTTGAGGAGCGTTGATTTGCCGGTTCCGTTATCACCCAGAAGAGCAACATGCTCACCCCGGCGGACATCGAAGGTTACATCCGTAAAAAGAAGTTTGGATGCAAACTTCTTCGTCAGATGACGTACGGCCATGACATCATTTCCGGAGCGGATACAGGGGCGCAGAACGAGGCGCATATCGTCGCGCAGCTCCACAGGCTTTTCAATGACTTCCTTTTTATCGAGAAGCTTCTGTCTGCTCTCCGCGCGTTTGATGGATTTCTCGCGGTTGAACTGCCGGAGCTTTGCAATGACTTCCTCCTGATGACGGATCTCCGCCTGATTGTTCAGATACTGATGCCAGGCTTCCTTCCGCATAGCTTCTTTGCGCGCCGCGTACCAGGAGTAATTTCCGGGAAAAACAATAGCTTTCGTATTCTCGATTTCAATGATTTTGGTGACTGTTTTATCCAGAAAATACCGGTCATGGGATACGATCAGAACCGTTCCCTTATAATTGGACAGATACGTTTCCAGCCAGCGGATAGAGCGTATGTCCAGATGGTTCGTCGGTTCGTCAAGCAGCATAAGATCCGGTTTCTCCAGAAGGAGCTTTGCGAGCGCCGCTCGTGTTTTCTGACCGCCCGAGAGCGTTTGGATGCTCTGGCCGAATTCGCTTTCCGTAAAGCCGAGGCCGCGCAGAATGCCGGTGATTTCCCCTTTGTAGGCGTAACCGTCAAGATCTCTGAATCTCGTTACTAGCTGATTGTATTCATCCAGAAGCTCTGACAGCTCGTTGCCCTGCAGCTGCGTCATCAAAACTTCGTCGCGGGCGATTTTGTCCTCCATCTCCACGATATCTCTGCGCACATCCAGCAGTTCTTCGTAGATTGTACGGCCGGAAGAAAGATTCTGATTCTGCGCAAGATATCCAAGTGCGGTGTCTTTTGAAACGGACACCGTGCCTTCGTCACTTTTCATTTCGCCGGTAATGATTTTCAACAGCGTTGATTTGCCGGCGCCGTTGATGCCGACAATCGCGGCCTTTTCTCCCTTCTCGAGGTGAAATGTGACATCGGTCAGAACAGGAACTTCGAGAAAAGATTTTGATATATGATGACAAGAGAGAATCATCGGTGTACTCCTTATTACATTGACACATTTTTAACACAAAACTATAATACATATATTCAGCATTCTTAAATTAATACATTTTCAGCATAATAGCAAAGAAAGTTTAATAATGACTAAGCAGAAAGAAATTTCATCGGCTGTAATTGCGAGACTTCCCAGATATTACCGGTATCTCGGTGACCTGCGTGACAACGGGGTAGAGCGTATATCGTCTCTGGAACTGAGCCGCATGATGAATGTGACCGCCTCGCAGATCCGTCAGGATTTCAATCATTTCGGCGGCTTCGGCCAGCAGGGATATGGTTATAATACAGAGTATCTGTACGCGGAGATCGGAAAAATTCTGGGTCTGGACCACAAGCATAACATGATTCTTGTGGGTGCCGGGAATCTCGGCTCCGCTCTGATCAAATATATGAATTTCAGGAACCGCGGATTTTATTTCAAGGCGGCATTTGATATCAATGAGGCGCTGTACGACAGGCAGATCGCGGGTATTGATGTTTATCCGATGGAACTCATGGCTTCGTACATCCGTGATAATTCGATTGATATCGCCGTTTTGACGATACCAAAGGCGCAGGCCGTCAAGGTAGCCGAGGTTCTATCCGGGTGTCCGATCAAAGCGATCTGGAATTTCGCGCACACGGACCTGAATCTGCCGGGCAGAATCAAAGTGGAGAACGTGCATCTGTCCGATTCTCTGATGCGGCTGTCCTACGAAATCCACCGCTATGAAGAAAGCGTATCGGAGCAGAACAGCGCGGCACAGGCAGAAGAAAACTGATTCCTGATGGGTTCCTCGGGGAACGATCATTCAGCCGGGCCGGCAGGTCCGGCTGAATTCACTTTCAGACAGGAGGAATGTGCATGCAGTATTTACTTACAGCAGAACAGATGCGGGCAGCCGATGCGCAGGCAAGTGAGAAATTCAAAATCCCGTCCATAGTACTGATGGAGCGTGCGGCTCTTTCGCTTGCAGACGAGGTAATGAAAAATGCCGCGCCGGAAACGGAAGTTATTATTGCCGCGGGAAGCGGCAATAACGGAGCCGACGGGCTCGCTGCCGGCAGAATCCTCTGTGAGCGCGGGATGCATGTCCGGTTTTACTGCAGTCTGATACAGTCGGATGGAATGCTTTCTCCAGGCAGGACAACGGACTCTATGAAGACACAGCTTTCGATTCTTCGTGCGTACGGATATACGGTTCATCCGCTGGAAGAGTTGTCTGCTTCAGGCAGCAAAACACCGGATATCGTTGTCGACGCAGTTTTCGGCATCGGACTTCTGCGAGAGCCGGAGGGAAAATTTGCCGGCGCGATTTCCAATGTAAACCGGCTGCATGAACTGGGAGCGAAGGTGATCAGCTGCGATATCCCTTCCGGACTGAACGCGGATACAGGAAAGCCGATGGGCGGGTGCTGCCCCGTCTGCGCGGATATCACCGTCTGCATGGGATTCCTGAAAAGGGGAGAAATGCTCTATCCGGGAGTCCGGTATTGCGGAAAAATCGTCCGCGCGGATATCGGAATTACGAAGCGGAGCCTGCGCAAAGAGCCGGAACTCTTCTGCTATGATACCGAAACCACCGCGGACCTTCTGCCGGCGCGCCGCCCGGACGGAAATAAAGGCACTTTCGGAAAACTGTCTGTTTTCGCGGGGTCTGTGTGCATGAGCGGCGCGGCTCTTCTATGCGCGGAAGCGGCCTGCAGAAGCGGGTGCGGCATGGTGCGCGTTGTGACAGAGGAGGCAAACCGCGTTATTGTACAGAGCTCTCTGCCGGAAGCGCTCCTTACGACTTATATGCCTGAAGAGCCGGAGAGTATCCGGCGTGCCGTGGATTCCGCAGCTTCGTTCGCGGATACAATCTGCGCGGGGCCCGGAATCGGAAGGACACAGGCCGCCGGCATCATGCTGTCGGAAATTCTTCGCGTGTGCGCGGAGCAGAAAGGCCGTTTCCGGGCCATTGTTCTGGACGCGGATGCGCTCCGTCTGATCGCTGCTTCGAAGGAGATGGAAGATCAGATGACTGCTGCCGCAGGAGCCTCCAATGTTATCCTGACACCGCATCTGGCCGAATGCGCGGACCTCCTTCATGTTTCCATCGAGGTGCTTTCGGATGATCTTTTTCACCTTTTAAAACAATACGCGGACAGCCATCACTGCACAATTTTGTGTAAAGACGCCAGATCTGTGGCAGTTTCCTGCAATCGTGATAAAATATATCTCAATGTGTCCGGTAACAGCGGCCTTTCGACCGCGGGAAGCGGCGATGTTCTGGCCGGCATGACAACGGCCTTCGCAGCCGTCATGGAAGATCCGTTTGCGGCGGTCTGCGCTGCATCGTGGCTGCATGGCCGCAGAGCGGAGTCTCTTTCGGCACAGGAAGGCGAGCGCTGTGTTATCGCGTCTGATCTGTTCCGCGGAGCGCACGGCTTTGATTTATAAGAGGGAGGAAGCAGCATTGGATAACAATATGAGAGTTTACGCGCGGGTTGATCTGGACGCGATCCGCAGGAATATGGACAGCATGCATCATAATCTGCTGCCGGGAACGAAAATGGCGGCAGTGATCAAGGCGGACGGTTACGGACACGGAGCCGCAGCGATTGCAGAAAAGCTCGAGTCTCTGGATTATCTGTGGGGTTACTGCGCGGCTACTTACGAGGAGGCCAAGCAGCTCCGTGAAAAATGGATCCGCAAGCCGGTTCTGATTCTCGGGTATGTTTTTCCGTACTGTTATGAAAGTCTTGTAAAGCTGCAGATCCGTCCTGTCGTATTCCGCAGGGATATGCTGGCACAGCTGAATGGCGCAGCCGGCAGAGTCGGAGAAAAGCTGAACATTCATATCGCGGTGGACACCGGCATGAGCCGGATCGGCATCCGGCCCGATGACTCCGGCCTCGAATTTGTAAAACGTGCCCTGTCCTACCCGAATCTTGTCGTCGAGGGAATTTTCACGCATTTTGCGAGAGCAGACGAAGAGAACGGCGCCGAAGCCACGAAGAAGCAGTATGCGCTTTTCCTTTCGTTCACGGACCGTATCGAGAAGGAACTGGGCTACCGTGTGCCGATCCGCCACTGCTCGAACAGTGCCGGAATCGTATCTTATCCGGATTACAATATGGATATGGTGCGGGCAGGCATCACGATGTACGGTCTGTGGCCTTCGGAGGAAGTTCCCAGAAACGTCATCCGTCTGGAGCCTGCGCTTTCCCTGCATTCCCATATCGCGTATGTCAAGGAAATTGAAGCCGGAACGCCTGTCAGCTACGGAGGAACCTATGTCGCGGACCACACGACGAGAGTTGCGACAATTCCCGTGGGTTACGGCGACGGGTATCCAAGAAGCCTGTCCGGCAAAGGATATGTACTGATCTGCGGAAAGCGGGCACCGATCATAGGGCGTGTCTGCATGGATCAGTTCATGGTCAATATCGACGGCATTCCGGAAGCGGGAGAGGGTGATCCGGTCACGCTCATCGGTACGGACGGCGCGGAGACCATTACCGCCGAAGAGCTGGGGGATCTTTCCGGCAGATTTAACTATGAGCTGGTCTGCGACATCAATCCCCGCGTGCCGAGAATTTACAGGTAAACGGATTTGCGGCTGCTCCCGCACACAAACTTGTAAAACACATGGTTTTGTAGCATAATCAGTATATTATGGGCAGAAAGCTTTACGCTGCCCTTTCCGCATACACGAGGAGACGCAGGAGGTGATCAGTCCCGTATGGACAGCAGTAGTCCCGGCGGTTATATCATATTATTCGCGGTTTTATTATTTCTGGATATCGTAGTCTATGGCTTCGGCTCGGCGCTTCGGGCGCTTCGTCCGGAGATTGCTTCGCAGGAAGCGGAGCCCCGCGGTGACCAGACGAAAGACAGAAGCATCATCCGAAAAGTTCTGAATGACCAGTCGGATTATGTGGATACGGTGTCTTCCGTAACCGCTCTGATCAATCTGACGGCAGGAGCTTGTTTTGTCCCTGCTGCGGCAGAGAAACTGGCGGCAGCCGCAGGATGGCCGTATCTGCTCTGCTTCGTTCTCACAATCTGCGTACTTCTTATTGTTATCGAAGTCTTTGGCGTACAGCTTCCGAAAAGGCTTGCGGCTGCGTCGCCGGATAAATGGATCCGGCGTTTTGGCGGTATATTCCGCCTGCTGCTTGCTATGCTGCTTCCATTGATCCGCATTATCGGCGCTGTCTCAAGAGGAATCCTTTTTGTTTTTGGCGTCAGAGGAAAGCCGCTTTCCGGCGATGTGACCGAGGAGGAAATCCGTTCCATGGTGAACGAGGGCCATGAGCAGGGCGTCATCCAGCAGACCGAAGCGGAGATGATCACGAATATCTTCGAGTTTTCCGACAAGGAAGCCAGGGATATCATGACGCACAGAAACGACATGATCGCGATCGACGCGGATACACCGCTTAGTGACGCAATTATGTTTATGCTGAAGAAGCACAACTCGAGATTCCCCGTCTATGTCAGCAATATAGATAACATCAAAGGAATTGTGCATCTTCGGGACGCGGTGAAGTATAAGGAACTGCATCCGAAGGACGCCGACAAGCCGATCGGTTCTCTTGGCGAGGTTTTGCGTGATGCCATTTATGTTCCCGAAACTAAGAGCATTGATGACCTTTTCCGTCAGATGCAGAGCGCGAAGGCACAGATGGTGATCATCATCGACGAGTACGGACAGACTTCGGGGCTTGTTGCCATGGAGGATATTCTCGAAGAAATCGTCGGAAACATCATGGATGAATATGATATCGACGAGAACCATATCACCGCTACCGGGAATACAAACGAATTCATCATCGACGGCAGGACGCCGCTCGAAGAGCTCGAGGACCGGTTCGGAATCGACTTTGGAGGCTGCGAGTACGAGACGCTGAACGGGTTCATGATGGCAAGGATGGACCGGGTCCCTCTGCCGGACGATAAATTTGTGACGGAATACGGAGGATACCGGTTCCGGGTGCTCTCGGTCGCGAACATGCAGGTTCAGAAAGTCATGCTCACAAAACTACGGATGACGGCCGGAAGCGGAAGCGCTCCCGCAGCCGCGAAGAAGTAAAGCTTATTACCGTTTTTATAGAGAAACTTTGGTTATTCAGGAGGAAATATGTCAGGACATTCTAAGTTTGCCAATATCAAGCACAAGAAAGAGGCGAATGACGCCGCAAAGGGCAAGATTTTCACGATCATCGGCCGTGAAATCGCGGTTGCCGTAAAGGAAGGCGGCCCGGATCCCAGCAACAATTTCAAGCTGGCGCAGGTTGTCGCGAAGGCTAAAGCCAACAATATGCCTAATGATACGATTGAACGCGGCATCAAGAAGGCGGCCGGCGATGTGGACGGTGTCAACTATCTGAGCAATACCTACGAAGGTTACGGCCCGGGCGGCGTAGCAATTATCGTCGAGACACTTACGGATAATCCGAACCGTACGGCGTCGGACGTAAGAGCCGCGTTTTCCAAGGGCAATGGAAATATGGGTACGACCGGCTGTGTTTCGTTTATGTTCGACGACAAGGGGCAGATTGTCATCGACAAGGAAGAGTATGAAGGAACCGCGGATGATCTCATGATGGTTGTGCTGGATGCCGGAGCCGAGGATATTCAGGAAGAGGATGATGACTTTGTCATCACGACAGCACCTGCCGATTTTGAAGCGGTCGAAAAGGCGCTTCTTGCGGAGAAGATCCCGGTAGCTTCCTCGGAAATCACCAAGATTCCGCAGAATTACGTCGACGTGACAGACCCGGATACGGTAAAGGGACTGAACATCATTCTGGACCGTCTGAATGACAGCGATGATGTCAAAAACGTTTATCACAACTGGTCAGGAGCAGAGAGCGAAGACTGATGTCTGTCAGAAAACTCAAAAGTCCGCTTCCGGAACCGGTATTGAAACCGCATCGCAGAATGGAATTTGATATTCAGGACGCGGAGGAAAAGGAAGCGCAGGCGGAGACGACAAGTGAAGATGATTTTGATATCACAATCTTTGACGGCGACGATTTTGATATCTGATTTTCGTACGAACATACAGGGGAGCAGCATTCTGCCGTCTCCCCATGCGTGTTCGTCTGTTTTATATTGTGCCGGGGAAAATTTCAGGTAAGAAGGATACATGGCAGTCAAGAAAACAAGTGCAGGGAGCAGAACACAAACAAGGAGCCCGCAGGGAGCATCGCGGCGTCCGTCCGGCGCGGGAAACGGCGCCGGCGGAGCACGTTCTTCCAGAAAACGCTCTGCTTCCGCGGCGCCGCGTACAGCGGGAAGAAGCGCGGGTTCTGCCTCTTCTGCGAGAACTTCTTCCGGAAGGGCAGCTTCTTCGAGAGGGCGTCAGCAGTATGAAAGCCGTAAGAGGCTGCAGGAACAGGAGATCATCCGCAGAGATATACGGGTGATTCTTCTTTTTGCTGCAGTTGTTTTTCTTTTTCTTGCCAATTTCGGCATTCTCGGCCCGTTTGGAAATTTCTTCCGGGATATCATGTTCGGACTGTTCGGGCTGCTCTCGTATATTCTGCCTGCGGCTGTCCTTTTCTGCGTCCTTTACTACATAGCGGAAGAAGATGATCCGTTCGCCGGGTCGAAGATCGGCGGTGCCGCGGGACTGCTTGTCATTCTCGGAATTATCTGCGCGCTTGCAGCGGGGCCGGTCAGAGGCATGACGTCTTTTGACGCCGCGCAGCTATTTGACAGCAGCAGAAAAACAGGAGCCGGCGGAGGAATTGTTTTTGGTCTGCCCGCATATTTTCTGTACAGTGCGCTGCGGCTGCCCGGAACGATCCTTGTACTCATTGCGGCCTCCACGGTCTGTATTATCCTAATTTCAAGAAAGTCTCTTCTGTCGATGATGGAAGACGAAGCGAAATACGCAAGGGACCGCTACGAGGATTACCGTTTACGCAGGGAGGAGGAGCGGCACTTGCAGTCGCTGGACAACGCCTGTGATGACGACGGAGATGACGGCGATGCGGATGAATACGGTGATTATCCGCAGCAGGTAAGCCAAATGCGTCAGAAGGGCGCTCCTACCGAAAAAGGGTTCCACCCGATCCGCGGCATTGTCGGCAGTACGCTTCTGGATCAGGAAGCCTTTCAGGACGCTCCGCAGGATCAGGCGGCATTTTCCGGCGATAGCGATCTGCTCCGTCAGAACCCTTCCGCGCATGCAGTGCAGTCCGACCTGCGGCAGGAAGCGGAAGCGCAAGGTAATCCCGCTCCTTCACCTGTAAGCGCTGCGACGCAGTCACTCAAATCCGCCGCAGAACCGGATACGGATATGCAGAATGATACCGCTCATCGGGACATACCGCAGTCCCGTGAGCCGAAGGAAGATATCTATGAGATTTATCCGCAGTACATAGAGCCGGCTTCCCCGCCGGTTCCCGCAGCTGCGCAGACAGAGGCTGCGGACGTGACCGCACAATTGACGGAATCTGTACCATCCACTGAAGCTTCTGCGAAAACTGTAGAATCCAATCAGACAGCAAAAGCCGCGCCTTTCAGTGACCGCACAGACCAGGAGCCGTTTGTGCCATCCTCAGCGCCGCGTATTTCGTTTGCCGAATACATGGGCCCGGATATGGACGATGCTCCTCAGACACCGGAGACGGAGTATGACACTCCGTATGCTCTTCCGGAAGACCAGCCGGTCTCCGAAAGCCAGCATTCGGAGACGACTGCCGCGGACGCCGCGGCAGTACCTGTGCAGGAGCAGAAGGGAGAAACGCCTTCCGCAGAATCCACGATTACCGCGATTTCTCCGGAAGTCAAAGGCACAGTGCCGGCCGGCAGCGCGCAGCAGGTGGAAATCACCAGAGCTGACCCTTCTGAAAAAAGCGCAGGACTCTCGTCCGCGTCTGCCGACAATTCGGTAGCTGTTCCGCATCTTGCGCAGACAACCGGGACCGCGAATAAAGAGGAAAACGGGAAAACGGCAAAACCGAGGCCGTATGTCTATCCGCCGCTGGATCTTTTGTCCCCCGGCACCTTCGGGCAGCAGTCCGGCAGCGATGAAGAACTGCGGGATACGGCAATGCTTCTGCAGAAGACGCTGGATACGTTCGGCGCGCATGTCAGGATCACAAATATTTCGCAGGGGCCCGCAGTTACAAGATATGAGATGCAGCCGGAAGTCGGCCTCAAAGTCAGCCGGATTGTGAATCTTTCCGACGACATCAAACTCGCGCTCGCGGCTACCGATATCCGCATTGAGGCACCGATTCCCGGAAAGAGCGCGGTCGGCATCGAAGTGCCGAACAAGGTCATTTCCACGGTCAAGCTTCGGGATATTCTGGACACACCGGAGTTCCGCGGTTTCAAGAGCAGGCTTGCTTTCGGTGTCGGTAAAGACATCGCCGGAAAGGTTGTCGTCCATGATATCGCGAAGATGCCGCATGTGCTGATCGCAGGTGCAACAGGCTCCGGCAAATCGGTCTGCATCAATACGATCATCATGAGCATTCTGTATCACGCTTCACCTGAGGAAGTGCAGCTGATCATGATCGATCCGAAGGTTGTCGAGCTGTCCGTTTACAACGGAATCCCGCATCTTCTGTATCCGGTTGTAACCGACCCGCAGAAGGCGGCACAGACATTGAACTGGTGTGTCGGTCTTATGGAAAAGCGCTATCAGCTGTTTCCGAAAGCCGGTGTGCGCAATATCCAGGGGTATAATGAGTATGTGAGGACACAGCTGGCAAAGGGAATTACGGCCGGGCCGGACGGCAATCCGCTGAAGCCCATGGCGCAGGTTGTCATTATCGTAGACGAGCTGGCGGATCTGATGATGGTTGCCAAGAATGATGTCGAGACCGCGATCTGCAGAATCGCCCAGCTTGCGCGTGCCGCCGGCATTCATCTGATCATTGCCACACAGCGGCCTTCGGTCGATGTCATCACCGGCCTTATCAAGGCAAATATGCCGAGCAGAATTGCCTTTGCCGTAACTTCAGGTACGGATTCCCGCACGATTCTGGATCAGAACGGCGCGGAGAGGCTGCTGGGCAAGGGCGACATGCTGTTTTTCCCGCAGGGACTTTCCAATCCCGTGCGTATCCAGGGCGCGTTTGTGACGGATGACGAAGTGACGGACGTTGTGGATTTTATCCGCAAAAACAACCCTGTCGTTACAGATCATTCCAGAGAAATCGACGCGCAGATGCAGGCAATGCAGCAGGAAAGCGCTCCGACGGAAGCATCGGCGGCAGACCCGTCTGCGGATGAATTGTTTGCCGACGCGGGAAGATTCATCATCGAGAAGAATTCGGCTTCGATCGGCCTTCTGCAGAGACGCTTCCGGATCGGCTTCAACAGAGCGGCCAGAATCATGGATCAGCTCTGCGAAGCAGGTGTCGTTGCGGATTCCGAGGGTACCAAAGCCAGAATGATCCTCATGGACGAAGGAGAATTTGAGACATATCTTGCACAGAATAAAGTCTGAGAAAGGAGCCTTTGATGGCAGCGATCATTGACGGAAAGAAAATATCGGCGCAGATCAGAGACGAAGTGAAGCAGAAAGTCCAGTCGCTTTCGGAGAGCGGCATAAAGGTTACGCTGGCTGTCATTCTTGTCGGCAGCGATCCTGCAAGCCAGGTTTATGTCCGCAACAAAAAGCGTGCCTGTGAATACTGCGGAATTATCTCGCGGGAGATTCTTCTTCCGGAGGAAACAACGCAGGAGAAACTGATTTCGAAAGTAGAAGAGCTGAACGCAGATCCCTCTGTAAACGGTATTCTCGTGCAGCTGCCTGTTCCGCGCCAGATTGATCCTGACGCGGTCATCCGGGCAATTTCTCCGCTTAAGGACGTGGACGGCTTTCATCCGCAGAACGTCGGCGCGCTTTCCATCGGACTGCCGTGCTTTCTTCCCTGCACTCCATCCGGCATTATCGAACTGCTCCGGCGAAGCGGAATCCGGGCGGAGGGAAAAGAATGTGTGATTGTCGGCAGAAGCAATATTGTAGGTAAGCCGATGGCCATGCTGATGCTGCGCGAAAACGCGACGGTAACCGTCGCGCACTCGAAGACGGCAAGCCTTCAGGAAGTAACAAAGCGGGCGGATATTCTGATCACGGCTGTCGGAAAGCCGAAGCTTTTCACAAAGGATTATATTAAACAAGGCGCGGCGGTGATTGACTGCGGCATGGACAGAGATGAGAACGGAAAGCTCTGCGGAGATGTCGATTTTGATGATGTCTTTGATACAGCAGGCAGTATCACGCCGGTACCCGGCGGTGTCGGGCCGATGACGGTCGCCATGCTGATGAAAAACTGTGCTGACGCCGTGGACCTTCAGAGAAAATGAAATGCCCGAAGTGCGGAAGAGAGATTAAAGACGGTTCTCTTTTCTGCGAGTATTGTTTTGCCGATATTAAAATCGTTCCGACCTATGACGCGAAGGTTGAACAGAAAATCAGCGAGACGATGGATACGATCCGCCAGGATCTTGACGCGGACAGCCGGGAGAAAGAGCAGCAGGAGAAGCAAAAGCGGAAAACGCAGGAATGGCACAGAAGGTTACTGGCCGGTGCTGTCATTGTTCTCGGTGTTATATCGTTGTCTCTGCTGACGCTTCTTGTCATCCATTCGATCCGTGCGCAAAATCCTTCCTATTACGTTGGTCAGGCTTATCAGCTGGCATCGGCAGGAGATTATAAAGGCGCGGCCCGCAAGATCGACGAGGCGATCCGTAAAAAGGGGGAGGACAGTGCGCCGCTTCTGATCACGCGGGCTGGATATCTGCAGAAGAGCGGAGATATTGCCTCGGCGCTCGACTCGTCGCTCAAGGCAGTGAACGCGAAAGATGCTACGGATGACGACAGAATCAGTGCCTACAGCACGATTATTGCAATTTATTCGGAGCTTGGAGATTACGACCGCATTGCGGAGAGTCTCGCCGCGTGCAGCAGTGAAAAGGTCAGAGAACATTTTTCCGAATATATGGCCTATGAGCCCGTTTTCAGCAAGCCGACCGGCGAGTACGACGGGGAGCTTGTAATCGAACTATCGAGCAAGGGAAACGGTGCGGTCTTTTATTCGATGGACGGCTCGGATCCTTTAAAATCCGGCCTTCTTTACAGTGAGCCGATCCGGCTTTCCACAGGCAGGTACCGTATCCGCGCTGTTTATGTAAACCACTACGGCGCGGCCGGCAAAACAATCGCGAGATCCTACGTCGTCCGCTCCTCGGCACCGGAGGCTCCGGATATTACGCCGTCGGCAGGTACAGTGCAGCCGGGAACGCAGATCACCGCGACACTTCACAAAGGTACGCAAGGTACGATATACTACACTGATGACGGAACAGATCCTTCGGCGTCGACGAAGAAGTATGAAAAGCCGATTCCGGTACCGGATGGAAATTCCGTTTTCCGGTTTGCTGTGATAACGCAGGACGGGAAGATGAGTCCGATCGTCCAGGTTCACTATACGAGCGGCGTCAAGGCAGCGTTTCCGGCATCCGACGCGCCGAATTATATTCTGGTGGCTCTGATAAAACGCGGAGAGGTGGTCAGCGCGGACGGTACGATCGCGGGAGGAAGCGCCCGCTTTTCCTACACATATGAAAGTCTTCAGGAAATCAAAGGATATGGTAATTTTTACATTTTCGAAGAGTCTCTGGTAGATAATGAGGGGAACGCGGTATCCACGGGACGGGAGTTTGCGGTTAATATCAGCAACGGGACAGTCAATCTCTACAGCGGAGGAGCCCTTGCCCCCATTGAATAAAGAACAGCAGGATGAAGAAGGAGTAAAACATGTTTGAGATCTTACGCAAGAAGCTCATAGGACCGAAGGAATACCTGATGGAGGTCAGGGCTCCGAGAGTGGCGGAAAGAGCGCTTCCCGGACAGTTTCTGATTGTCCGTGTTGACAGCGAGGGAGAGCGTATTCCGCTTACAATCTGTGACGATGATAAAGAAAACGGAACGATCACGATTGTTTTTCAGACGGTCGGCGCGGAGACATACAGGATGGCACAGCTTGAAGAGGGTGATCATTTTGCCGATGTTGTAGGGCCACTGGGCAATCCTTCGGATCTTGTGCACATTCCGCTTGATCAGCTGCGGAAGATGAAAATTCTGTTCATCGCGGGCGGCGTCGGGACGGCGCCGGTCTACCATCAGTTAAAGTGGCTTCATGAGCACGGCGTTTCCGCGGACTGCATTCAGGGCGCCAGATCGAAAGATCTGTTAATTCTGCTCGATGAAATGAAAGAGGTCTGCGGGAATCTCTACTGCGCGACAGACGATGGATCGTACGGCGTGCACGGCACCGGCAGCACGGCGCTGCAGCAGCTTTACGATGAGGGAAAGCGCTATGATCACTGCGTCATTATCGGACCTATGATCATGATGAAGTTTACCTCGATGCTCACGAAAAAGCTCGGTATTCCGACAGTTGTTTCGATGAACACCGTTATGGTGGATGGCACCGGTATGTGCGGTGCCTGCAGACTGCTGGTCGGAGGAAAGGTCCGCTTTGCGTGTGTAGACGGACCGGAGTTTGACGGGTTCGAAGTGGACTATGATCAGGCGATGCAGCGCGCTAAGCTTTATAAGACTGAAGAGGGAAGGCTCCTCTTGGAAGAGCAGGAGGGTGAAACACACGAAGGCGGCTGCGGCGTTTGCAGATAACGGAGGGCAAAATGGCAATTTCAGTTGATATGATGAAAAAAGTACCGGTCCGTGAACAGGAGCCGGCTGTCCGGGCGAAGAATTTTGAGGAAGTATGCCTCGGATATAACGATGAAGAGGCAATGGCCGAGGCTACAAGATGCCTGGACTGCAAGAATCCAAGGTGTGTGCAGGGGTGCCCTGTATCGATCAATATTCCCGCTTTTATTCAGGAAGTTAAAAACGGAAATCCCGCAAAGGCATATGAGATCATCAGTAAGAGCTCGTCTCTGCCCGCGGTCTGCGGCCGTGTCTGCCCGCAGGAGACGCAGTGCGAGGGACAGTGTATCCGCGGCATCAAGGGAGAGCCGGTTTCCATCGGCAAGCTCGAGCGTTATACCGCTGACAAGGCGAAAGAGCTCGGTATCCGCCCGGTAAACAGCGCCAAGCCGAACGGGAAGAAAGTTGCTGTCATCGGCGCCGGTCCTTCCGGACTTACCTGCGCGGGCGATCTCGCAAAGCTCGGGTACAGTGTGACAATTTTTGAGGCGCTGCATAAAGCCGGCGGCGTCCTTGTCTACGGCATTCCCGAATTCCGTCTTCCCAAGGAAAGAGTTGTCGCCAAGGAAATCGAGAACGTAGAATCTCTTGGCGTCAAAATTGAGACGGACGTTGTTATCGGCCGTTCGGCTACGATTGATGACCTTCTGGAGAAAGAGGGCTTCGATGCTGTCTTTATCGGCTCCGGCGCGGGACTTCCCAGATTCATGAATATTCCAGGTGAGCAGGCGCTCGGCGTCTTCTCCGCCAATGAGTATCTGACAAGATCCAACCTCATGCACGCGTACAGGGACGATGCGAGAACGCCGATCATGAGGGCAAAGAAAGCCGTCGTTGTCGGCGGTGGCAATGTCGCAATGGATGCCGCGAGAACAGCGCTTCGCCTTGGCGCGGAAACGCATATCGTATACAGAAGAAGTGAACAGGAGCTTCCGGCCAGAAAAGAGGAGGTCGGCCATGCGAAGGAAGAAGGTATCATCTTTGACCTTCTGACGAATCCTGTGGAGATCACGACTTCCGAAGACGGCTGGGTCAACGGCATTAACTGTGTCCGCATGCAGCTCGGTGAGCCGGACGCTTCGGGAAGAAGACGGCCGGAAGAGATTCCGGGCAGTGAATTTCACATCGACTGCGACTGTGTCATCATGGCGCTGGGAACGAGTCCGAATCCTCTGCTCCACACGACGACACCGGGACTCGAAGTCAATAAGAAAGGCTGCCTCATTGTACGGGACGGCAGCGAGGAAACGACAAAAGACGGCGTTTTTGCAGGCGGCGATGCCGTAACCGGTGCCGCGACTGTGATTCTCGCGATGGGCGCCGGCAAGGAAGCAGCAAAGGAAATTGACAGCTATTTAAAGAACAGAGCGTAAAGCTTTTATGACAGTAACACTGGATTATTCGGCAGATATTCAGCGGGAGATTTTCGGCAATCACGACGGGTATGTCCGGAAGATCGAGGACGATCTGCATGTTGCAATTATCCCGCGGGACGGCGCGGTCAAGGTTTCCGGCGAGAGCAGGCAGGTCAGCAGCGCGGTTGCGGTGCTGGACCGTCTCGCCGGTATCGTGCGCGGCGGTTTTGACATTGAGGAACAGAACGTGGATTATTCGCTGGAAATGAAGGATGAGAGGGACGCGGCAGCCCTCTCTTCGCTGGACGGAGAGATCATCTGTCACACGATTAACGGGAGACCTGTCCGGCCTAAAACCATCGGGCAGCAGAAATATGTGGACGCGATCCGGGACAACCTGATTGTGTTTGCGAACGGCCCCGCCGGCACCGGCAAAACATTTCTCGCGATGGCCATGGCGATCACTGCTTTTCAGAATAAAGAAGTCGAAAGAATAATACTGACCAGGCCCGCGATCGAAGCCGGAGAGAAGCTTGGATTCCTGCCGGGCGATCTGCAAAGTAAGGTCGATCCGTATCTGCGCCCTCTGTATGACGCGTTGTATCAGATTATGGGCGCCGAAAAATTTCAGGCAAATATGGAAAAAGGGCTGATTGAAGTCGCGCCTCTCGCGTATATGCGCGGCCGCACGCTCGATAATGCCTACATCATTCTGGATGAAGCGCAGAACACGACGCCGGAACAGATGAAGATGTTCCTGACACGTTTCGGCTTCGGTTCGCACGCGGTCATTACGGGTGATGCAACCCAGAAAGACCTGGCGCCCGCAAGCGTATCAGGACTTGACATCGCGACGCGGGTCCTTGCAAGAAGGCGCATTGAAGGCATTTCGTTCATTACACTGGACGCCAGAGATGTTGTACGGCACCCGATTGTCCAGAAGATTGTAAAGGCGTATGAGGATTATGAGCAAAGTCACGCTGATCACCGACGTAGCAAGCCGGGAAAAATTTGACTTTTCCATCCGCGTCACCGCGCGCAGGGTGATCCGGGAAGTTCTCCTTCTCGAGAAATGCCCGTATGACGTCGAGGTTTCCCTGTCTGTTGTCGGAGACGAACAGATCCGGGAACTGAACAGAGACTTTCGCGGTATTGACCGGGTAACCGATGTTTTGTCTTTCCCCGGAATTACGTTTGATACACCGTCCGATTTTTCGGCTGTGGAAGAAGACGCTCCGGATCTGTTTGACCCGGAAACCGGCAGACTTGTTCTGGGCGACATTGTCATCAACGCGGGCCGCGTGAAGTCGCAGGCCGCAGAATACGGGCACAGCGAGCTGCGGGAATTCGCGTTTCTGATTGCTCATTCCACGCTCCATCTGTGCGGCTATGACCATATGACGGAAGAGGAAGCGAAGGATATGGAGAGCCGCCAGACGAGAGTACTGAATCAGCTTGGAATAACGAGAGAGGTCTGACGTGGCGGAAAGAAATCGAAAGAGCCGAAAAATTGATCCGGGAAAAGCAGCCGGCCTGTTTTTCTTTCTGTGCGTCCTCGTATCAGCCGCGGCAGTTTCGCGCCTTACGGGAACGGACACGGTTTATTATGTCTTTTTCCCCTTATCTGTCTGTCTTGCTTATCTTACCGCGTTTTTGTTTGCGGGTTCCTCGTTTACCGCTCAGCAGATCGGTGTACGACTGTCCAGATCTCATTATAACGACGCATCGCTTTTTTACAGATCGTCGCTTGCAGCTTCTGTTGTTACAGGGCTTTTGACGGCGGCTGTCCTTTCGGTTTTTGCGAAAAGCATCGCAGCGGATCTTTTTACCGGAATTCATGCTTATCTGCTGCTGTACCTTGCGGGCGCTGTCTGTTTTCTCGGCTCCGTTCTCGCGGTCATGCACGGCTTTCTGCAGGGCGTCGGCTTATCCTCCGTTTCCAGCGCGGCCATGACGATTCACGGCGTGCTCTCCCTGGGATTCATGACCGCGGGAGCGATGATAGGAAACACGAACGGCATCAGTGTCGGAAGACTTCTTCGAAATGCACAGTATCAGCCGATTTACGCGGCCGCAGGCATGCTTGCGGGACTTCTCGCCTCGCAGCTTCTGTATTATATCCTTCTACTGATTCTGAATATCCTTGTTTACCGCCAGCTGGAACGGCAGATGGATTCGCTTGCCATCGATAATGACGAGAAATTTTTCGAGGCCGCAAGATATGTCTTTGTGAAAATGCTGCCGGCAGGCGTCGCGGCGTTCGTGCCGCAGCTGACAATGCTTCTTCTATACCGGATCGCGGCAGGGAACGAAAATACAGCTTCCTTCAAGGCGGCGGTTACTGTTGCGCTTCCTGTAACGCTCAGCCTTTCCCTGCTGATTGCAATCTGCCACTCCAGAATGATCAGCGTCTGCATCGCAGACAGCGCAAAAGGAAAAATCAGCCGCCTGCAGGCGCATTTCTCCATGTTTGTCCGCCTGTACGCCTATGCGGCCATTCCGGCGGCGGTCTTTACCTTTGCGGCCGGAAAGCCGATCGTGCGGCTTTTTTACTCCGGGATGACAACATCTGAGAAGAAAACCTGCGTTTTTGCAATGCGGAGTCTGAGCCCTTTGGTATTTCTTATTTCGCTTTGTATTCTGCTCATCCAGTTTTTGTGGAACAGGAACGGAAAACTGCAGGTTCTGATTTCTCTTACGGCGGGCGGCATATGCTGTCTGCTTTCCGCGTTAATACTGCGAGCGTTCGGTACAGGCGCGTCCGCCGTCATCATTCCAGTTGACGCGGGAGCATTCGCGGCCGCTGTCTTTTTAGCTGTTTTCTGTAAAAGAAGTTCACTGCGCGGGCTGAAAGGAGGATGGGTTCCGGACGTCCTTCTGATCACATTTTCGAGTGCCGCAGCTGCCGTTCCGATCGTACTCATGAATAATTTCCTGACGGGGCAGGCTGCTGCCGTCCCCGCGACTCTGATTCTCGGAGTCATCTATATCGCTTTATACGTCATCCTCAGCCTTCTGGTACACGCGGCGGATCTTCGCAACATTACGAAGGTTCCTTTTGGAAGGCTGATCTATCTTGCGGCGAAAGCGATGCGGCTGATCGCGGAATAGGGTGTAAAACATGAAAAAAGTAGCAGTCATCGGCGGCGGCGCGGCCGGCTGTATGGCAGCCTGCGCGGCAGCCGGAAACGGCGCGCAGGTTACAGTCTTCGAGCGGCAGGACAAATGCGCGCGAAAGATCTATGCCACCGGAAACGGAAGATGCAATCTGACGAATCTGTGCCGGAAAAAAGAAGCGTATCATACGCAGGCGGATCCGGAATGCGCAGAGCGATTTCACGCGCTGTGGGACGGCCGGGCATCTGATGCCGTCATGTCATTTTTTGAGTCGGAGGGCGTGCTGCTCCATGACAGGGCAGGCTATGTATATCCGAGAACAGAGAAGGCAGAAACGATTGCGCAGGCGCTTCTGAAAAGAATGCACAGGAGCGGCGTTCAATGTGTTCCGGATACCAGAATCTGCGCAGCCGTATATGAAGAAAAGCAGTTTCTGCTGCAGACAAACGCCGGAAGACTGTCGTTTGACCGGCTTATTATCGCCTGTGGCGGGAAAGTGAGCAGGGCGTTCGGCTGCACCGGAGACGGCACGGCTCTCGCGAAAGGTTTCGGCCTTTCGTGCGTTCCCGAAGTGCCGGCGCTCGTTCCTCTTCTGACAGCTGATCCTGCAATCAAAGCGGCAAAGGGTGTACGCACAGCCGCGCAGGTGCGTATTGCGGATGCCTGTGAAACCGGCGAAGTGCAGTTCACCGAAACGGGCATCTCCGGGATACCGGTTTTCCAGGTCAGCGCAGCGGCAGCCCGCCGGCTATCAAACGGAAAACAAACAACCGCGGTCATCAACTTTCTTCCGGAATATAATGCGGAACAGGCGCTTGCAATTTTCCGCCGCCACGAACAGCTGTGTTATGAAGATCCCGACGCCACGCTTCACAGCTTGTTTGATGGAATCGTGCCTTCGGGCATTGCTTCTTTTCTCATCCGCAGAAACGGCTTTTCGGATGAAAAAAAGATTCGGAATCTGGATGACCGGGAACGCGTCTGCCGGAAGCTCCTTTGCGGACTGCTGCGTACGGAAATCGGTATTACCGGAACAGCAGGGTTTGAGCGCGCGCAGGTAACATCCGGCGGCGTCCGTCTTTCGCAGATATCGGAAAACTTTGAAGCCTTCCGGCGGAAAGGTCTCTTCCTCGCCGGAGAAGTGCTGGACCTGGACGGCATCTGCGGGGGATACAACTTAACGCTTGCGATGTATTCCGGCATGCAGGCGGGGCGAACCGCTGCCCTTACATAAAGGATAAACAAATGATACAGATCAGCCAGATTATACTTCCCTGCGGAAGCGACGGAGGGCCTTGCAGTACTTCGCATCCGCGTCTTGAGGCGAAGAGCCGGAAACTGCTGCGGCTCCCCAAAGGCCACAGAATAATGAGCTTCCGGATTGTCAGACATTCGGTGGACGCCAGACACAAGCCGGAGCTTTATGATATCTACAGCGTTCTTGTTACTACGGATTTGAATGAGCGGCAGGAAGCTGCTCTTGTCCGCAGTCTGAAAAACAAGAATATCTGCGTGAAGAATCCGATGACTTATGTTTTTCCGGCGCCTGTATGGAACGCGCTTCGCCTTCCATGCAGGCCGCTCATCGCAGGAAGCGGACCCGCCGGCTTATTCTGTGCATATCTGCTTGCGCAAAACGGGTACCGGCCTCTCGTCCTTGAGCGCGGACTTCCGATGGAAGAGCGCGTCGCTGCGGTCGGGAAGCTGTGGCAGGAAGGTACGCTGAACCCTTCCGGAAACGCACAGTTCGGTGAGGGCGGTGCCGGAACCTTCTCCGATGGAAAGCTGAATTCCAACGTGAAGGATCACAGCGGCAGAACCGATTTTGTCCTCCAGACATTTTGTAAGTTCGGCGCGCCGCAGGACATTCTATACGAGTATCATCCGCACATCGGGACGGATATCCTGCGCGGCGTAGTCGTACACATGCGGGAGGAGATTATCCGGCTCGGCGGAGAGTTTTTATTCGAGACAAAAGCGGGAGCATTGGTTACAGAAAACGGCGCTCTTCGCGGTGTTCATGTTCTGACAAAGGGTGGAGACAAAGTGATCCCCGCGAAGGTCTTGGTACTTGCAACAGGCCACAGCGCAAGGGATACCATCCGCACGCTTTACGCGCAGAAAGTTCCGATGGAACAGAAGGCGTTCGCGGTCGGCGTGCGGGTTTCCCATCCGCAGGAGCTGATCAATCAGCAGCAGTACGGCATCAGTGACCCGCAGGTTCTCGCGAAGCTGCATCTGCCGGCCAGCAGCTATAAGCTGGTTACGCACGCTTCTTCCGGAAGAGGCGTATACAGCTTCTGTATGTGCCCGGGAGGTTATATCGTCAATGCTTCGAGTGAGCCCGGAAGACTTGCAGTCAACGGCATGAGTGATTACGCGAGGGATGCGCAAAGAGCAAACAGCGCCATTGTTGTAACCGTCGGGGCGGAAGAGTTCGGAAGCCGGGAGACGCTGGCGGGGCTGGTTTTTCAGGAGAAACTGGAGGAACGCGCTTTTTTGGCCGGCGGCGGCTGCGTTCCTGTGCAGCCGTACGGAGATTTCAGAGATCGCGCAGATACAAGGCTCGAGAAAGCGGACGCGCAGAAGCTGTGCATCAAAGGGCAGGCTGTCTCTGCACCGGTACACAAGATCCTTCCGGAGACACTGCACAATGACATCGTAGAAGGGATCGAGGCTTTTGACCGGAAGATTCCCGGTTTCGCAGGAGAGGAAGCTTATGTCTGCGGTGTGGAAAGCAGAACCTCTTCGCCGGTCAGAATCCTGCGGGATGAAAACCTGGAATCCTCCGTGCGGGGACTGTATCCGTGCGGCGAGGGCGCGGGATATGCCGGCGGTATTACTTCCGCGGCAGTAGACGGCATCAAAACAGCGGAGGCGGTTGCACGCAGGTGGCTGCCCATGGAGGATCGGGAGATCAGATGAAAATACCACAGAATACGGAATACAGAGCGCAGCTTGCCTGCAGGCAGAGGATTGTTGTCAAAGTCGGTTCCTCCTCGCTCCTGCATGAACAGACGCAGCGCCTTGACTATCATAAAATAGATACGCTGGCACGGGAGCTTACAGACCTTAAAAATCAGGGAAAAGATGTCATTCTCGTCAGCTCCGGCGCAGCCGCTGCCGGCAGGGAAGCGCTCGGCATCAATCTTGATGTCTATCATCAGGAAAGCCCGATGAATATCAAGCAGGCATGTGCGGCCGTCGGTCAGGCAAGACTGATTATGATCTATCAGAAGTTCTTTGAGGACTATAATCAGCTGGCTGCCCAGGTTCTGATGTCACGGGCTACGGTATCGAACGAACAGAGTTTCCGTAACCTTCAAAACACCTTCGAGGAACTGCTTCATCTGCAGGTCATCCCGATTGTAAACGAGAATGATTCGGTCGCGACTGCGGAATTCAGCGTCGGAGACAACGACAACCTTTCGGCAATGGTCGCTGCCGCGGTTCACGCGGATCTTCTGATTCTGCTTTCCGATGTCGAAGGCCTTTATTCCGACGATCCGCGGGTAAACAGCAACGCTTCCTTCATTGAGTATGTTCCGGAGCTTTCCCATGAATATGAGTCCATGGGCCGCGAAACAACCGGAAGCGGCGCCGGAACCGGCGGCATGTCAACCAAGCTGCACGCCGCCAGAATTGCCGTAGACAGCGGGTGCGACATGGTGATTGCAGGCAGCAGAAACGGTATGCATGTCATTCACAGAATTATGTGCGGTGAGAATATCGGAACGCTCTTCCGCGCGGATAAAAAAGCGGATTTCCGGCTTTCGGACTATACCGCCGGCGCCGACTGAAAAGGAGATAAACGATGAGTGATCTTGACAGACTGATCGAGAGCAAAAAGGATTTAAGAACACGGATGAAACAGCTTCGGGAAGCCATTCCGGAGGAAGAGCGGCAGGCGCAGAGCAGATCGATCACTGACATGATCCTTTCCACCGAGCTGTATGCGGGTGCCCGTTTCATTTTAAGTTATGTCAGTTTCGGCAGTGAAGTGGATACCAGCACTCTGATCACAAAGGCTCTCAAGGATCAGAAGAGGGTCTTTGTTCCCGCGGTTACCGGCAAAACCATGCAGTTCTTCGAAATTGATTCTCCGGACAGCCTTCAAAAAGGTACCATGGGCATCCCGGAGCCGGAGGCGGATCCGGCCAGAGTTTTCCCTTATATGAACCATATCAGCCTTGACAGGAAGGAAGAATGCGTTGTTTTCGTTCCGGGTCTTGCATTTGACGCGTCGCTTCAAAGAATCGGTTACGGGGGCGGATACTATGACCGCTTCCTCGGGGCGTTCCAGAAGAGGATGGCGGTCGGACTTTCGTTCAAAGAGCAGATCATTGACAGCGTCCCCTGCGCCGGCTACGATGAACCGCTGGATCTGATTGTCACGCCTGAGCGCGCTTATTTTTAGAAAAGAGGACTGCCATGAATGTAGAGGAAATCTGCCGCAGGGCAAGCGAAGCAGGCGTTGAGGTTCAGCGCCTTTCTATGGACAAAAAGAATCAGGTGCTGCAAAAAGCGGCGCAGCTGCTTGTAGAAAGCAGCGCGGAGATCCTGGAAGCCAACCGGAAGGATGAAGAAGCGGCCGCGGCTGCCGGCATGCCGGACAGTATGCTGGACCGCCTGCGGCTCTCGCAGTACCGCGTGCAAGGAATGGCGGAAGGCCTCAAAGAGGTGTCGGCGCTTCCGGATCCCTGCGGTGAAACGCTTGCCGAATGGGACCGCCCGAGCGGTATCCATATCCGTAAGGTCAGAGTTCCTTTCGGTGTCGTCGGCATTATCTATGAATCCCGTCCGAATGTTACGGCGGACGCGTTCGCGATTGCGTTCAAAGCGGGAAACGCTGTGATTCTCAAAGGCGGGAGCGACGCGCTCGAATCCAATATTGCGATTACGAATATCCTGCGGGAAGCGCTGCGCGCCTGCGGCGTAACACAGGACGCGCTTTCTCTCATCGCCTCGAAAGACCGTGAGGATACGAACGAGTTTATGAAGATGCGCAGGTATGTGGATGTGCTGATTCCCAGAGGCAGTGCGGGACTCATCCGGGCTGTTGTCGAGAACAGCAAGATACCGGTCATTGAAACCGGCAGCGGGAACTGCCACATCTATGTGGACAAGGATGCGGATTTTGAAAAAGCGGTCCCGATTATTCTGAACGCCAAGACGCAAAGGACCGGCGTCTGCAACGCCGCGGAATCGCTCGTTGTACATGAGGATATTCTGCAGAGCTTTCTTCCTGTTTTGTCCGAGAAGATGAAGGAAGCCGGCGTCACTCTACGCGCGGATGACGCTTCCAGAGCCTTTCTTCCGTATGCGGAGAGGGCTTCGGAGGAAGACTTTGCGAAGGAGTATCTGGCTCTTATGATGTCCGTCAAAACAGTCCGGAGCCTGCAGGAAGCGATCGATCATATCAACCGTTACCATACAAAACATTCCGACTGCATTATCACGGAGAATAAGGAGGCGGCGGATCTGTTTTTACGCGAAATCGACAGTGCCTGCGTGTATGTCAACGCGTCCACAAGGTTTACGGACGGTTATGAATTCGGCTTCGGAGCGGAAATCGGGATCAGCACGCAGAAGCTTCACGCAAGGGGGCCGATGGGGCTTCCGGAGCTGACCAGTTACAAGTATCTGATCACCGGAAACGGGCAGATCCGGAAATGAGTCTCCCGTATAGATCCTTTGACCGCAACCTGAAACATGCTATGATAGACAGGATCAAAGAGCAGGAGCAGATTGAAGATACATGAAAATTTATGTAATCAGGCATGGAGAAACCGATTATAATGTCCGGCGGCTTTTTCAGGGACAGATCAATACGGACCTGAATGACACGGGAAGAGCGCAGGCAAGAGCCGCCGCGGAGAAAATCCGTGCCATGGGCCTTACTTTTGACCGCGTCTACAGCAGTCCTCTGCAAAGGGCAGTTGAAACCGTTGAAATTATCACCGGAAAAGACAGCAGCGAAATCCAAACAGACGACCGGCTTCTCGAAATGAATTTCGGTGCTCTCGAAGGACAGCCGTTTGACAGGGATTCGAGGGCCTGCGGCAGCCTTTTTCAAGATCCGCCGTCTTATCGGCCGGTTCCGGGATCGGAAAGCTTTCCGGAGGTGATTGACAGAATCGGCAGCTTTTTTACGGAGCTTGCTAAGGAGCGCCCGGGGGAGAGCGTGCTCGTCGGCTGTCACGGCTGCGCGATGCGGACACTCCTTGTTTTTCTTTCGTATCTTGATCTGAAAGATATCTGGAAACAGAAAATCGGAAACTGCGCGGTGATACAGCTCGGCTTCTATGAAGGTACGGACGGTGCCGGAGCTCTTCGCGTAGACAGAATCATCGAAACGCAGGACCGCAACACGGATCTTCTGCAGATCCGCGGCTGACATTTTTCCGGAACTTGTAAAGGAGGAAAACAAATGGGAGTAAAGCAGCAGTATGTAGCCTATGTTTCTTCATATACTACGGCAACAAACAATAATTTCGGCATCCGCGTCTACGATGTGGACATGGAGCAAGGCCGTTTTACCGAGAAAGATCAGATTGAAATCACCAATTCCTCTTATGTGACGATTTCACATAATCAGAAGTATCTGTATTCGATTACCGATTTCGGCGTGGAGAGCTACAAAATCACCAAAGGCGGCAACCTTGCTTTTCTGAATAAGGCGTCGATTAACGGCATGCGCGGTTCCTACCTTTCCACTGATTATACAGACCGGTGGCTGTTTGTTGCGGGATATCATGACGGCAAGATCACCGTGCTGCGCCTTCTGGAAGACGGCTCCATCGGACAGATTACGGATGAAGTTTACCACCGCGGCATGGGCAGCATAGCCGACAGAAATTTCAGGCCGCATGTGCAGTGCGTCAAGATGACAAGAGACAACAGGTTCCTGTGCGCCGCTGATCTTGGACTGGACCATGTCAATGTCTACAAGTTCAATCCGCTGACCGGAAAAATCAAGCAGGTGGACATTATTCACGGCGAACTGGAGTCCGCGCCGCGGCATATCAAGTTTTCGCAGGACGGCCGTTTCATGTATCTGGTAAACGAGCAGAAATGCACGATCGATGTATACCGCTATACGGTTCTGGATAACGAACCGGATTTCGAAAAGATCCAGACGATCTCAACGCTCAATAATTATCATTCTTCGGACGCGGCCGCGAGTGCATTGAACCTTTCGGACGACTTCAATTACCTTGTCAGCTCGAATGCGGGAGACAATTCGGTCGCGATTTTTCATATCGACAGGAACACCGGGCTTCTCTCGAAGATTCTCTGTCTTCCGGTCAGCGGCGATTACCCCAAAGACGCAGCGCTCTTCCCGGACAACCGTCATCTTGTATCGCTCAATCATGAGTCGATGACGATGACATTCTTTACGGTTGATCTGGAAAAAGGTCTGATCATTATGAACGGAAAGGAAATTCCGGTCGAGCAGCCCAACTGTGTCATTATCCACAAGCTGACGCCGGAGCAGCAGAATTGAGGAGACTCCGGCAGAAGATGCTTCGTCCATACGGGACGCGCAGGCAGAACACAAAAGCAGGGAAGGGACTGTATGGCAGGTTCTACGATTGGAAACATAGTGAAACTCACAACTTTCGGGGAATCCCACGGCCCGTGCATCGGCGCCGTGCTGGATGGTATCCCCGCCGGAATGGCGCTGTCAGAAGACGATATCCAGCCTTATCTTGACAGACGCCGGCCCGGAAAATCGAACATTACGACGGCAAGAAAAGAAGAGGATAAGGTACGAATTGTCTCCGGCATCTTTGAGGGCCTGACAACCGGCACGCCGATCGCTCTTCTCATAGAAAACAACGATCAGCACTCTTCTGACTATGCGGAAATGCAGTCTATGTACCGGCCGGGGCACGCGGATTTTACATATGACGCCAAGTACGGCTTCCGCGATTACAGAGGCGGAGGCAGATCTTCCGGCCGGGAAACCGCGGCCCGTGTCGCGGCAGGCGCGATTGCCGAAGTCTTTTTAAAGAAAGAACTCGGTATTGACTTTTGTTTTTACACCGCGGCGATCGGCGACGTTGTTATCAGCCGTAAAAATTTTGACCGGAACGAGATTTTACGAAGCGCCACCGCAATGCCGGATGATCAGGCCAACGCAAGGGCGGTCGCTCTTATTGAAGAGATGAAGAGCAGTCTGGATTCGGTCGGCGGCATGATCGAAGGAAGAATCACCGGCGTCCCCGCGGGTATCGGCGATCCTGTCTTCGACAAGCTGGACGCGCGGCTTTGCGAGGCGCTTATGTCAATCGGCGCCGTAAAGGCGGCAGGTATCGGCGACGGCATGTTCTGCTCCTACCGGACAGGCTCACAGAATAATGATGTTTACACGCTGGACGGGGACGGCCGCGCAGTCAAAGTCTCCAACCATGGCGGCGGCATCTACGGAGGTATTTCCGACGGAGATGAAATCGTGGTCAGTGCCTATGTTAAACCGACCGCGTCAATCGCGAAGGCGCAGCCGGCGCTTGGAAGAGACGGTACTGTAAAGGAGCTTACAATCCGCGGAAGACATGATCCCTGCATCGTGCCGCGCGCGGTCGTCGTCTGCGAATGCATGAGCGCTCTTACAATCCTCGATGCCATGCTGATGAATATGAGCGCCCGCGCGCAAAGCGTGAGACGCTTTTATCTTGGAGACAATCAATGACGCAGAACAACATTACACAGACGCCGGATTACCGATACGAACTATTGAGAACCGAGGGAATGGCCAAGCGCGCCAGAGTAACGACCGTGCACGGCGTGATCGAGACCCCCGTTTTCATGAATGTAGCGACTGCCGGCGCGATTAAAGGCGGCCTTTCCGCGAAAGATCTGGAAAACATAGACACACAGGTGATGCTGTGCAACACATATCACCTGCATGTGCGGACAGGAGATGAAATAATCAGGGAGCTCGGCGGCCTGCACCGGTTCACGACCTGGAGTCATCCGATTCTGACGGATTCCGGCGGATTTCAGGTGTTTTCCCTGACTGACCTGCGGAAAATCAAGGAAGAGGGCGTACGTTTTCATTCCCATGTTGACGGGCGCATTATTTTTATGGGACCGGAAGAATCCATGCAGATTCAGGCAAACCTTGGTTCCACGATCGCAATGGCCTTCGATGAGTGCCCGCCGGCGCTCGCGGAAAGAGACTATGTAGTAAATTCCGTAGCGAGGACGGAGCGGTGGCTTCTTCGCAGTCAGGCAAAGATGCGGGAGCTCAAAGCGCTGGAAGGCGCAGTCAATCCGCACCAGCTTTTATTCGGTATCAATCAGGGCGCGATTTTTCATGATATCCGTATTGAAAACGCAAAGCGTATAGCGGATATGGACCTTGACGGCTATGCGGTCGGCGGACTTGCCGTCGGTGAAACACATGAACAGATGTATTCCGTTCTTGAAGCTGTCACACCGTATCTGCCCGTGAACAAGCCCACGTACCTGATGGGGGTTGGAACACCGCAGAACATTCTCGAAGGTGTAGCAAGAGGCATCGACTTCTTTGACTGCGTTTATCCGAGCAGGAACGGACGGCACGGAAATCTTTATACGAATCACGGAACGCTGCGTATCCGGAACGCGCGTTTTGAAAAAGACATGCGGCCGATTGACCCGGACTGCGGCTGTCCTGTCTGCCGCCGTTATTCAAGAGCTTATATCCGGCATCTTCTGAAAGCCGATGAAACGCTTGGGCTGCGGCTGTGCGTCATGCACAATCTGTATTTCTACAATCATCTGATGCAGGAAATCCGGGACGCTCTGGACGCCGGGCATTTCGAGGATTATAAGAGAAGAAAGCTTTTTGATCTCTCGCAGGACTGCGCGGATTAGACTTGCAACGCCGCGGCACTTTGTTGTATAGTAAACGAAATGCATTTGATTGGAGGATCTTATGAACTCATTACTGCTTACAAGTACACAGGGAAGCACAATGCTGATGATCGTATATCTGGTTGTCATTGTCGCTTTCTTCTGGTTTTTCTTTATCCGCCCGCAGCGCAAGGAAGAGCGTAAGAAGAGCGAAATGCTCGCGCAGCTGGCTGTCGGAGACAGCGTCCTGACTTCTTCGGGTTTTTACGGCATTGTCATTGACATCAGTGATGATACCGTTATTGTAGAATTCGGCAACAACAAAAACTGCCGCATTCCGATGCAGAAGGCGGCAATCGTTCAGATCGAGAAGCCTGAAGACGCATCTGACGACAAGTCGTCCGCACAGTAATACGGATGCAGCCGGAAGAATAACCGGAGCTGTTTTTACAAAAAGAAGGCTTTACGGCCTTCTTTTTATTTAAATGCACGGATTTACGACGTTGAAGCAATAGTGAAGTAAAGCGTCAGAGAAAGGATAGGATATGGAACTCAATATTGCCTGCATTGCGGGAGACGGGATCGGACCGGAAATTGTCAGTCAGGCCAGAAAGGTGCTGGACCGGGTCTGCGCAATTTACGGTCATACAATCGATTATCACGATGTTCTGATGGGCGGGTGCTCCATTGATGTCTACGGTGTTCCACTTACACAGGAAACCATTGATATATGCAAGGCACAGGACGCAGTTCTTATGGGATCGATCGGTGGCAATCCGGCTGTTTCTCCATGGTATCAGCTTGCGCCGCAGAAGCGTCCGGAGGCAGGCCTTCTGGCTCTTCGGAAAGCGCTCGGCTTGTTCGCAAACCTCCGTCCGGCCTATCTTTTCGAGCAGCTGCAGGATGCCTGCCCGCTTTCTGTAAGGAACGGTACCCGTTCCTTTGATCTTGTCATCGTAAGAGAACTTACCGGGGGTCTGTATTTCGGCGAGCGGAAGACTGAAATCATAGACGGCGTACGGACTGCCGTGGACACGCTGCGCTATAATGAAAAGGAAATCGAGAGAGTCGCGAGAAAGGCTTTCGAAATCGCACGGGTAAGAAGAAAAAAGGTTACCAGCGTAGACAAGGCAAATGTTCTCGACACATCAAGACTCTGGAGACAGGTCGTGCATGCACTTTCGAAAGAATATCCGGATGTGACCGTGGAAGATATGCTGGTTGATAACTGCGCCATGCAGCTGGTCAACAATCCCGCCCAGTTCGATGTAATTCTGACCGAGAATATGTTCGGCGATATTCTCTCGGATGAGGCTAGCATGATCACCGGCTCTATCGGCATGCTGCCGAGCGCGTCTTTAAACGAGACAAGCTTCGGCCTGTATGAGCCGTCCCATGGCTCCGCGCCTGATATTGCCGGCAAAAACATCGCGAACCCGATCGCGACTATCCTTTCGGCTGCGATGATGCTGCGTTATTCGTTCGGCCTTCCGGCTGAAGCCGGTGCGATTGAGAACGCGGTTAAAAGAACGCTGGAGGACGGCATCCGCAGCGCGGATCTGATGCCGCGGGACGCGGAAAAGAAAAAAGGCCTGCGCGCCGTCAGCTGCAGCAGCATGGGCGATGAAATCGCCGCCAGACTTGTATCGCCGCGCGCATAGATGATAGAATAAGCGTATTTCAGACCATGCGGCAAAAAGCCGCAGTCTATGGAGGTAACAGATATGTTAAGTGACAATGTAAAGGAAGGCGTTCAGCAGGCTCCGCACAGAAGCCTCTTTAATGCGCTTGGTTTCACAAAAGAAGAAATGAAGAAACCGATGATCGGTATCGTCTGCTCATACAATGAAATTATTCCCGGCCACATGAACCTCGATAAAATCGCGCAGGCAGTTAAGCTTGGCGTAGCGGAAGCCGGCGGCATGCCCGTCATGTTTCCGGCGATTGCTGTCTGCGACGGTATTGCCATGGGCCATGTCGGCATGAAGTATTCGCTTGTTACAAGGGAGCTGATTGCCGATTCCACCGAGTGCATGGCCAGGGCGCATCAGTTCGACGGACTTGTCATGATCCCCAACTGTGACAAAAATGTTCCCGGTCTTCTGATGGCCGCCGCCAGAATTAATATACCGACCGTCTTTGTTTCCGGCGGCCCTATGCTTGCGGGACATGTCGGCGGAAGAAAGAGATCGCTGTCCTCGATGTTCGAAGCGGTCGGCGCTTACGACGCCGGTAAGATCACGAGAGAGGAGCTTACGAATTTTGAGGAGAATGTCTGCCCGACCTGCGGTTCCTGTTCCGGCATGTACACGGCAAATTCGATGAACTGCCTGACAGAAGCCATCGGCATGGGACTTCGCGGAAACGGAACGATTCCTGCCGTCTATTCCGCAAGAATCCGCCTTGCCAAGGAAGCCGGCTATGCCGTGATGGACTGCGTACGGAACAATATCCGTCCGAGAGACATCATGACAAAAGAGGCGTTTACGAACGCACTGACCGTTGATATGGCGCTTGGCTGCTCCACAAACACGATGCTGCATCTGCCGGCAATCGCACATGAATGCGGCATTGAGCTGAACATGGAGTTCGCGAATCAGATATCGGACAAGACGCCGAACCTTTGTCATCTGGCACCTGCCGGCCCTACATACATGGAAGATCTGAATGAAGCCGGCGGCATTTACGCAGTTATGAAAGAGCTCACAAAGAAGGACCTGCTGTATCTGGACGGCCTGACCGTCACCGGCAGAACCACCGGTGAGAATATTGAAAACGCGGTGAACAGAAATCCTGAAGTCATCCGCCCGATAGAAAATCCGTTCATGCCAAACGGCGGCATCGCAGTTCTCAAAGGCAACCTTGCTCCGGATACCGGTATTGTAAAGAGAAGCGCGGTCGCCCCCGAAATGATGAAGCACGAGGGACCGGCACGTGTTTTCGACTGTGAGGAAGACGCGATTAAGGCGATCACAACCGGACAAATTCATGAAGGAGATGTCGTCGTCATCCGCTATGAAGGCCCCAAGGGCGGCCCGGGTATGAGAGAAATGCTCAATCCAACCTCGGCAATCATCGGCATGGGCCTTGGCTCTACCGTTGCTCTGATTACAGACGGCCGTTTCTCCGGAGCTTCCAGAGGCGCCGCGATCGGCCATGTTTCACCGGAAGCTGCGGTCGGCGGACCGATCGCTCTTGTGCATGAGGGAGATATCATCTCGTTTGATATCCCTGCGAACAAGCTGGAGCTGAAGGTATCGGATGAAGAGCTTGCGGCAAGACGTGCGCAGTGGAAGCCCAGAAAGCCCAAAATTACAGATGGATATCTTTTAAGATACCAGGCGCTGGTTACCAGCGGTAACAGGGGAGCTGTACTGGAACTTCCCGAATAAACACAGAACCTTTTCAGAGTAAGGAGCAGTTAACGTGCAGTTAAACGGATCGGAAATTCTCATGCAGTGCCTGCTGGAGCAGGGAGTGGACACGGTCTTTGGTTATCCCGGCGGCGCAATACTGAATGTCTATGACGCGCTTTATAAGTACAGTGACAAGATCAGGCATATTCTGACCAGCCACGAGCAGGGGGCAGCCCACGCGGCCGACGGATACGCGAGAGCCTCAGGCAAGGTGGGGGTATGCATGGCCACTTCCGGTCCCGGAGCGACAAATCTGGTAACCGGTATAGCGACCGCTTTCATGGACTCAGTTCCCATGGTCGCGATTACCTGCAATGTTACGCTTCCTCTGCTTGGCAAGGATTCCTTTCAGGAAGTGGATATTGCCGGCATCACGATGCCGATTACCAAGCACGGATTTATTGTAAAAGATGTAACGAATCTTGCGGAAACGGTCCGCTCCGCCTTCCGTATCGCGCGGAGCGGTCGTCCGGGGCCGGTTCTCATTGACATTACGAAAGATGTCACAGCAGCTGTCACGGATTTTGAGCCACAGCAGCCTGCGCTCTATCTGGAGAATCCGACGCCTAAGTATACAGAGGAAGATATCAGTCAGGCAGCGCGCATGATCCGCGAAGCAAAGAAGCCGTTTGTCTATGTCGGCGGAGGCGGTGTCATTTCCGGCGCATACAAAAAAATCCGTGAGCTCGTTTCCAAAATTGACGCGCCTGTCTGTGATACACTGATGGGAAAGGGCGTGATTGACGGACATGACCCGCATTATACCGGAATGATCGGCATGCACGGGACGAAGGCTTCGAATCTCGGCGTATCCGCCTGCGATCTTTTGATTGTGCTGGGTTCGCGCTTTTCCGACCGTCAGATCGGCAGTCCCAGAACCTTCGCAAAGAACGCGAAGATCCTGCAGATAGATATCGACGATGCGGAAGTCAATAAGAACATACATGTTGACAGAGCCCTTGTCGGAGACCTTAAGGAAATTCTGGAAAAGCTCCTGCCGGAGATTTCTCCTTCGGTTCACGAAGAATGGATGCGGTATATTCAGGAGCTTAAGAAGAAATATCCTCTGTGCTATGCGAAGGACAGGCTGACCTGCCCGATGGTCATCGAAAAGCTGGATGAGCTGACAGGGGGACAGGCAATCATCACAACCGATGTCGGGCAGCATCAGATGTGGGCAGCGCAGTATTATACCTATTCACGGCCGCGTACTTTCATTACCAGCGGCGGCCTCGGAACGATGGGATACGGGCTCGGCGCCGCGATTGGCGCGAAGACCGCGGAGCCCGATAAAACGGTTATTAATATTGCGGGAGACGGGTGCTTCCGCATGAACATGAACGAGCTTGCGACCGCGTCTCGCTATGGCATAAAAGTGATCGAGGTGGTCATCAACAATCAGGTCCTCGGCATGGTCAGACAGTGGCAGACACTTTACTATGGGAAGCGTTACTCGGCAACTGTTTTAAATGACAAGGTCGATTACTGTAAAGTCGCGGAAGCGCTCGGCTGCAGGGCGCTTCGCGTGAAAAACCCGGAAGATCTGGAGCCTGCTCTTATAAAGGCGCTGCAGGCAGACGGACCTGTGCTTGTAGACTGCGTCATTGAAGAAGATGACAAGGTGTTCCCGATGGTTTCCCCCGGGACCTCCATCGAAGATGTTTTTGATGAAAAGGATTTCCACAATCAGGATTAAATAACCGGAGGCATGATGAAAAGACACTTGTTCCTAATAACAGCATTTCTACTGGCACTGTTTTTTCTTACAGGTGCTATGTCCATAACCCGAATCCGTGCGGACGCTGCCACTCTCCCCGCGAAACCGGACTGCCGCATCACCTATCAGTTTGAAAACGGCGGTGCCTATACGATCGGTCCGGATCTTGCCATGACGATGATGATGACAAATCCGGACGGTTCGTATTACATCGATCCCGCGACAGGATACTATGTCCTTGATCTGAACAAGATGGACGCCTTTTTCTCGGGACTTTCATATCTTTATCCTGCCGCCGGAAAAAGCTCGTCCACGTTCCGCTCAACAAGAGGAGATGTCCTGCAGATCAGCGGCATTCAGCAGTCCGGCTATCTGGACACGGAAGCCGAGAAGAATTATCTTGCGAATGCCATCATGCTGCAGAAGAAGGAAAAGCATAAACCGCAGGTGACAGCAGGCGGAACCTATATCGAGATCGATATCACAAACCAGAAGCTGTACTATTATGAGAACGGCGTCTGCCGCGTGGCAACCGATATTGTTACCGGAAACCACCGTCTGCGCAGGGATACGCCGACCGGCGTTTTCAAAGTCCGCGCCAAACAAACCAATGTAAACCTTGTCGGTAAAGATTATGTATCTTTCGTAACCTACTGGATGCCAATTGTCGGCAACAGCATCGGTATTCATGACGCATCCTGGAGAAGTAAATTCGGCGGAAGCATCTATCTGACAAACGGGTCACACGGCTGCATCAACGTGCCGCCTTCTGTAATGAAAGATCTGTTTCCAATGGTAAAGCGGGGAACAACCGTAGTTGTTTTCCAGTAAATAGAAAAGAGGAGTGAATATTATGGGACGTGTTTATAACTTTTCTGCAGGGCCCGCCATGCTGCCGGAAGAAGTGCTCCGACAGGCAGCGGATGAGATGCTGGATTACCATGGATCAGGGATGTCCGTGATGGAGATGAGCCACCGCGGAAAAGTTTATGACAGGATCATCAAGGAAGCCGAGCAGGATTTCCGCGAACTGGTCGGTGTACCTGACAATTACCGCGTTCTGTTCCTGCAGGGCGGCGGCTCCACCCAGTTTGCGATGGTTCCCATGAACCTTACAAAGAACGGTACGGCAGCATATGTTATCACCGGCAACTGGGCAAAGAAAGCGGCAGAAGAGGCGGAGCGTTATACGAAGGTTGTGCGTGTCGCTTCTTCCGCGGACAAAAATTACACCTACATTCCGGACTGCAGCGATCTGGATATTCCGGAGGAAGCGGATTATCTGTATATCTGCGAAAACAACACCATTTACGGCACCGAATACAAGACGCTGCCCAATACAAAGGGACATGTGCTGGTTGCGGATGTCAGCTCCAACTTTCTGTCACGCCCGATCGACGTTACAAAGTACGGAATGTTCTTCGGCGGCGTACAGAAGAACGTAGGCCCCGCAGGCGTAACCATTGCTGTTATCAGGGAGGATCTCATTCGTGATGATCTGCCGGCGTATGTTCCGACCATGCTCCGCTATAAGACGCACGCGGACAAAGATTCCCTCTACAACACACCGCCCTGCTATAATATCTATGTCTGCGGCCTTGTTTTCCAGTGGCTCAAGAAACAGGGCGGCCTTGAAGCCATGGATCAGAGAAACAAGGCGAAAGCAAAGATATTCTATGATTATCTGGATTCTTCTTCTCTGTTCAAAGGAACCGTTGAACCGAAGGACCGTTCTTATATGAATGCGCCGTTTGTCACGGGTGACAAGGAACTGGACGCGCTGTTTGTCAAGGAAGCCGAAGCGCAGGGACTCGTGTCTTTAAAGGGGCACCGTACGGTCGGCGGCATGAGAGCGTCGATGTACAACGCAATGCCGGTTGAAGGCGTTGAAAAGCTTGTGGAATTCATGAAGGATTTTGAAGCCAGACACTGAGGGGGCGACAGAGCCATGTTCAAATATGCAACATTAAATAACATTGCGGAAGCGGGTCTTGCCCGCTTCGATGAAAACTTTGAAAAGACCGATGACATCAATGAGGCCCAGGGCATTTTAGTCCGCAGCGCAAAAATGCACGATATGGAGTTTTCCGATAAACTCCTCGCTGTGGCCAGAGCCGGGGCCGGTGTCAACAACATTCCGCTCGACAGGCTTGCGGAAAAGGGCGTCGTTGTTTTCAACACGCCGGGCGCGAATGCCAACGGCGTCAAGGAACTGGTTATCGCCGGCATGCTGCTTGCTTCCCGCGATATAACGGAAGGCATTGACTGGGTGCGGTCCAACTGGAATAATCCCGATATTACATCCGATGTAGAGAAACAGAAAAAACAATTTGCCGGCACGGAAATCGAAGGCAAAAAGCTCGGTATTATCGGTCTTGGCGCAATCGGTGTTCGTGTTGCGAACGCCGCTGTCTACATGGGGATGGATGTTTACGGATACGATCCGTATGTCGTTGTCGAAAACGCATGGCATCTGTCCAGAAAAGTCACCCATGTGACGGACATCAACGAGATCTACCAAAACTGTGATATCATCACAATCCACGTGCCCGCGATGGATTCGACCAGAGGATACATCAGCCGGGAAGCCATCGCCATGATGAAAAAGGGCGTCATCTTCATCAATATGGCAAGAGACGTACTCGTTGATGAAAAAGCCATGATCGAGGCAATCGATGAAGGCAAGGTAAGAAGATATGTTTCCGATTTCCCGAATCCGACGGTTGCCGGCCACAGAGGCTGCATTACAACACCGCACCTGGGTGCTTCCACCGAAGAATCCGAAACCAATTGCGCGGTGATGGCGGCAGACGAACTGCAGGATTATCTGGAAAACGGCAATATCACACATTCTGTGAACTATCCGAACATTGACGTCGGCGTATGCCAGCATGCTTCGAGAATTGCCCTCTTCCATAAGAACATTCCGAACATGATCACAAAGTTTACGAAAATTACGGGAGAGGAAGGCATCAACGTCGCGGAAATGACGAACAAGTCCAAGGGCAATGTCGCGATCACTGTCCTTGATCTGGATACCAGACCATCGGAAGCAGCGATTGACAAGCTCGACGCCATTGAAGGCGTTTTCCGCGTCCGCGTCATCAAATAATACAGCGCCCGCTGTTATGCCGCGCCGGCAGGAAAAAACCTGCCGGCGATTTATAAAACCGGAGATAAAGCACTTATGGCTGATATCAGACCATTGAAAGCCTACCGCCCCGCGCAGGGGTTGGCACAGACAATTGCAGCCCTGCCCTATGATGTTTACACAAGGCAGGAGGCCGCGGAATATGTTAAGGATCATCCCGATTCCTTTCTTGCAATTGACCGCGCGGAGACCGCCTTTCCGCCGGATGTTGATACTTACGACGACAGAGTGTATAAAAGGGCCGCAGAGCTGCTGTACACCCGTATTCAAAGAGGCGATTTTATTCAGGATGACAAGCCTTGTTTTTATGTCTACGAGCAGACCTTTCAGGGCCGTACGCAGACAGGAATTGTGGCCTGCGCCAGCGTCGACGACTATCTAAACGGCGTGATCAGAAGACATGAGAATACCGTGGAAGTGAAGGAAAGGGACAGAATCCGCCACGTCGATGCCTGCGGCGCTCAGACAGGACCTGTTTTCCTTGCGTACAGACACAACGAGGATCTCGACAGCCTGCTTTGCGAAGTCAAAAACGCTGCGCCGGTCTACGATTTTGTATCCGAAGGAGACGTCAGGAACCGTGTCTTTATTATTTCGGACGAAAGGCAGCAGTCAGCGGTACAAGACTGTTTTGCGAAGATTACAAGGCTCTACATTGCGGATGGTCATCACCGCTGCGCTTCCGCGGTAAAGGTTGCCTGTAAGAAGAGAAAAGAACATCCCGATTACACCGGAAACGAGCCGTTCAACTATATCCTCTGTGTCATTTTTCCGGATGATCAGCTGCAGATTCTGGATTATAACCGTGTTGTTCTGGGACTTGGAGACCTTGACAAGAGTGAGGTTCTTGTCAAAATCCGCGAACGCTTTCAGGCGGTTCCTTATAATACGGTGGCAAGGCCGACAAGGAAGGGCGAAATCGGCATGTTCATCGGCAGGCGCTGGTATATGCTGACCCCGAAGTTCCGTGTTCCCGCGGATCCTGTCGGATCTCTGGATGTGGAAATTCTGCAGAAGAACATTCTGGAACCGGTATTTCATATAGAAGACCCGAGGACAGATCCCAAGATCGCTTTTGTCGGCGGAATCAAGTGGACGAAGGTTCTGGAGGAAATGGCGGAGGAAGCGAAAGGCTGCGCGTTCGCAATGTATCCAACCAGCATCCGCGAGTTGTTTGCAGTTGCCGACGCGGGACGTCTGATGCCGCCAAAATCAACCTGGTTTGAGCCGAAACTCCTTTCAGGGCTTTTCATCCATCCGATCTGAAAGCCGGTATGTGTGTCCTGAAATCCGGAATTAAAATAAATAAATTACAGCTTGCCAAACAGCGCACGCTCCTGTATAATACAATTCAGTGTCGTGTGACACAGATTATATATGCTGGAATAGCGCAGTTGGTAGCGCAACTGATTCGTAATCAGTAGGTCGAGGGTTCAAGTCCCTTTTCCAGCTTGGTGGAGATCTCTGACGAACGTCGGAGATCTTTTTTTACATTCAGGTGCGCAGAGAACCGGGATACCGGTCAGGTAAGGAGGAATTGCATGGCACAGCTCTGGGGCGGACGGTTTACCAAGGAAACCGATACGCTGGTTAAAAAATTCAATGACTCTCTGCCGTTTGATCAGAGACTGTGGAGAGAAGATATCGAAGGAAGCATCGCGCATGCGCAGATGCTCGGGAAACAGAGTATTCTCACCGCAGAGGAGGCTTCCCGCATTGTGCGGGGTCTCAAAGAAATAGCGGAAGACATCGAAAAGGGGAATCTGCGGTTTACTGATGAATATGAAGATATTCACAGCTTCGTCGAGGCAAAGCTGATCGAAAGAATCGGAGACGACGGCAAAAGGCTGCATACCGGACGTTCAAGAAACGATCAGGTTGCGTTGGATATGCGGCTCTTTGTGCGCAGCGCCTGCGACACGGTGAACCGTGAACTCAAGGGCCTTCTTTTGACCATTCTCTCCATAATGGAGCAGAATACAGAAACATTTATGCCGGGCTTCACCCATCTGCAGAAGGCACAGCCGGTTACGCTTGCACATCATTTCGGTGCTTATTTCGAGATGTTCAAAAGAGATACCGGCAGAATCGATGACTGCAGAAAGCGTCTTAACGAATGTCCTTTAGGCGCAGGCGCACTCGCGGGAACAACTTATCCTCTCGACCGGGATTATACGGCGCAGCAGCTAGGCTTTGACAGGCCGACTGCCAACTCTATGGATTCCGTTTCTGACAGAGATTACGCGGCAGAGTTTCTCTCGGCGCTTTCTCTGATTCAGATGCACCTTTCGAGGCTATCCGAGGAAATCATTCTGTGGAATTCCAATGAATACCGCTTTGTTGAGATTGACGACGCGTATTCGACCGGGAGCTCGATTATGCCGCAGAAGAAAAATCCGGACGTCGCGGAATTAATCCGGGGCAAAACAGGCCGCGTCTTTGGAGATCTCACGTCTTTACTGACAACCATGAAGGCTATTCCGCTTGCCTATGACAAAGATATGCAGGAAGACAAGGAACCGGTTTTTGACAGTTTTGACACAGTATGCCACTGCGTCCACCTGATGAGCGGAATGCTCTCGACGATGACGTTCAATCGTGCCATAATGGAGGCAAGCGCGCGCCGCGGATTTACGAACGCGACTGATGCTGCCGATTATCTCGTAGGCAGAGGAATTGCGTTCCGCGACGCACATGCGATTATCGGCAGAATGGTTCTTTACTGCATTGATCATGGAAAGGCGATTGACGACCTTTCGATGGATGAGTTCCACAGCTTCTCGGAAGCTTTTGACAACGATATCTACGACGCGGTGTCCCTGAAAACCTGCGTGGATAAACGACTGACAAAAGGCGCTCCCGGGGCGCAGGCGATGGAGGAGGAAATCAGAAACGCGAAAGCCTGGCTTGCCGGCCGGCAATGGAGGTAGGATATGGAAAAATTAAAAGTCGGAGTACTTGGCGGAACCGGAATGGTCGGTCAGCGGTTTATCCAGATTCTGGAGAACCATCCGTGGTTTGAGGTAAAGGAGATCGCCGCGAGCGCAAGAAGCGCCGGAAAGACCTACGCGGAAGCGGTAGAAGGACGCTGGAAGCTTGACGAGCCGGTACCGGACTGCGTCAGGGATATCGTCATCCGCGACATTAATGACATTGCGGGCGTGACAGAGGATGTCGACTTTGTTTTGTCTGCTGTCAACATGTCAAAGGAGGAAATCCGCAAGATCGAGGAAGCTTACGCAAAGACCGAGACGCCGGTTGTTTCCAACAACAGCGCGCACCGCTGGACACCGGACGTACCGATGATTATCCCGGAAATCAATCCGGAGCACGCGGCTGTTATCGAATATCAGAGAAAACGGCTTGGAACCAGGAGAGGTTTCATCGCGGTAAAACCCAACTGCTCAATTCAGTCCTATACACCGGCGCTTGCCGCATGGAAGGATTTCGAGCCCTATGAAGTTGTTGCCTCTACCTATCAGGCAATTTCCGGTGCCGGCAAGACCTTCCGCGACTGGCCGGAAATGAACGGCAATGTTATTCCGTACATTGCGGGTGAGGAAGAGAAGTCGGAGAAGGAACCGCTCCGGATCTTCGGACATATCGAGAACGGTCAGATTGTGCCTGCCGAAAGTCCTGTCATTGACTGCCAGTGTATCCGTATTCCGGTTCTGTATGGTCATACGGCAACTGTCTTTGTCCGCCTGAAGAAGGATCCGTCCAAAGAGGAACTGATTGAAAAACTTCGTGAATTCCGAGGCGTTCCGCAGGATCTGAAGCTTCCGAGCGCGCCGGAGCACTTTATCCAGTACTGCGAGGAAGATGACCGTCCGCAGGTAACAAAAGATGTAAATTATGAAAACGGTATGGGCGTTTCGATCGGAAGGCTCCGGAAGGATGTCCTTTTCGACTGGAAATTCGTTGGTCTGTCTCATAACACACTGCGCGGAGCAGCCGGCGGCGCTGTCGAGTGCGCCGAGCTTTTAACAGCACAGGGGTATATCGCCAAGAAGTGATGCATGGGGAAAGTTGTTTTTATCGCTGAAAAGCCCAGTGTGGCGCAGGATTTCGCGAAAGCTTTAAATCTTAAATTCACATCCAGAGACGGGTATCAGGAAGCTGAGAATACCATTGTGACCTGGTGCTTCGGGCACCTCGTCACAATGTGTTACCCGGACGCATATGATCCCAAGATGAAGAAATGGTCTCTCGATACCATTCCCTTCATACCTGATGAATATCGTTATCAGGTGATCGATTCCGCCAGTACAAAGAAACAATTTAATACCGTCAGAAAGCTGCTGACAGATAAAGAGGTCGATACGATCTATATCTGCACGGACTCGGGACGCGAGGGAGAATATATATACCGCCTTGTAGCCGCGCAGGCGGGTGTCAGAGACAAGAAACAGCTGCGTGTCTGGATCGATTCTTTTACGAAGGAAGAAATCCTGCGCGGCATCCGCGAAGCGAAAGACGACAGCGCATATGACAATATGGGCGCTGCCGCGTATCTGCGCGCGAAGGAAGACTATCTGATGGGAATTAACTTCTCGAGAGCGATGTCGCTCCGCTACGGTCCGGGAATCCGCGACTTTCTCTCGATGGATCACTGCGTCATCGCGGTCGGCAGAGTCATGACCTGCGTTCTCGGTATCATTGTCAGAAGAGAGCGGGAAATCCGGGAATTTGTGGAAACGCCGTTTTACAGGGTTATCGGCAGCTTCTCGAAAGATGAGCACGCTGCGGACGGCGCCTTTTTCGAGGCGGAATGGAACGTATCCGAAGCAAGCCGATATCAGAATTCGCCGCTTTTATACAAAGAGAACGGTTTCCGGAAACGCGAAACTGCAGAAGAGCTGATCCGCTTTCTGCAGGAAGCGCCGGACGAAGGAGTTGAAGCTCCGGTTGTCCGCGCGGTTTCCCTGAAAAAGGAGACGAAAAATCCGCCCCTTCTGTATAATCTTGCGGAGCTCCAGAATGACTGCTCGAGATTTTTCAAAATCAGTCCGGATCAGACACTCGATGCCGCACAGACGCTGTACGAGAAAAAGCTGACGACCTATCCACGTACAGACGCGCGCGTTCTGTCCAGCGCGGTCGCAAAGGAAATCCAGAACAATCTGAAGGGGCTTTCCACGGTTCCAATGTACCGCCCTTTGATTCAGGGAATCATCGATCTTGGCAGCTGGAAGACAATCGGCAAAACAAGATACACGAACGACAAGGCAATTACCGACCACTATGCAATCATTCCGACAGGACAGGGATTTCAGGCGCTTTCCAGCCTCAGCCAGACCTGTCAGAAAGTTTATGAGCTGATCGTACGCCGCTTTCTGGCGATCTTTTATCCGGGCGCTGTTTTTGATAAAATGTCCTTGCAGGTGTCTGCTCGTTCGGAACTGTTTCAGGCATCTACACGTGTTCTCCGGGAGCGGGGGTATCTGGACGTGCTGCAGTACTCGTTCCAGAAGCCTTCTTCTGAAAAGGAGAATTCCAGAAGCGAAGAAGCTTCTGACAAGGAACAGCAGGAGAACAATCCCGCGCTCGAACAGATTCTTCTTTCCCTGAAAAAAGGTGACCGGCTGCGCGCTCTTCGTTATTCCATCAAAGAAGGCAAAACATCACCGCCCAAGCGCTATAATTCCGGCAGTATGATTCTTACGATGGAGAACGCGGGACAGTTTATTGAGGATGACGAGCTGCGCGAACAGATCAAGGGAAGTGGAATCGGAACCAGCGCAACCAGAGCCGGAATTCTGACAAAGCTTGTGGATAATCAGTATATAAACCTGAACAGTAAAACGCAGATTTACACGCCGACACAGCTGGGAGAGATGATTTATGACGCAGCCTTCCTCGCGCTCCGGCCGATGCTGGACCCGCGTCTTACCGCGAGCTGGGAAATGGGACTGACCAGGGTCTGCGAAGGTACGACCAGTGAAGAAGAGTACCGGGACAAGCTGAACAGTTATGTGACACGGCGGACAAATTATATCAAACAGAGTGATTTCAGGGATACGCTGCAGCAGATGTATCAGAGGGACGCGCAGTTTTATCCCAAGCCGATGCATTTCAAGGCTAAGTATTCATATTCCGGCACGCGCTCCGGAAAGAGCGGCACGGCTGGAAAGAATGGCACGAGCAGCCGGAAGAAAGGAGATAAAAATGGCAGTCAGTGATTATACAGCGGCGAAGCTGTTCTGCATGGAGGAGACAATCGCGAAGGAGCTTTTCTCGGGTGTTACCTATCCTTACGAGGTGCTGCCTTCGATTGAGGAGTTCATCGTACGGCTCGGCAGTACACTACCTGAAGAAATCTATGAAAAACGCGGTGAGAATATCTGGGTCGCCCGCAGCGCGCACATTTACGAGAGCGCGTATATTACCGGCCCCTGTATCATTGATGAGGGAGCGGAGCTGCGGCAGTGCGCGTTCATCCGCGGAAAGGCGATTGTCGGAAAGGGCTGCGTTGTCGGCAACTCCTGTGAACTGAAAAACGTCGTCCTTTTCAACAAGTGTGAGGTTCCGCACTATAATTATGTCGGAGACTCGGTCCTTGGTTTTCACGCGCATATGGGTGCCGGCTCCATTACATCCAACATTAAGTCCGACAGGACCAATGTTGTGATTCATGACGGGAACGAAATGCTGGAAACGGGGCTCCGCAAGATGGGCGCCATGCTCGGCGACTATGTTGAAGTCGGCTGCAATTCGGTTCTGAATCCGGGGACAATGATCGGCGCGCATACAAATGTTTATCCCCTGTCTATGGTCCGCGGCTGTGTCCCGGCATGGCATATCTACAAGGACCGCGATCACGTGGTAGAGAAGCTGACCGATTCCGGCATCACTGACTGAGGTACTGTTATGGCCAACCTTGATCTCGCGTTTGTTCAGCTGTTCTGGGATCTGATGAACCGCAAAACCGGAGAGCTGGGCAAAGTTGAATTTCATCCGCAGAAGCCTTCCTTCGACCTGTATGCGCCGATAGAACAGGCGTTCCCGCGCAGCACGCCGGAAGAGGAAGGCGTAAGCTCCGCGTACCTTGCGCGGTTTGTCCATCAGCTTCGTACATCGGAGCATGTGGCACTGCATGAACTGATGATCCTGCGGCACGGGCATGTCATTTTCGAATGTGGATTCAACCCGTACATGCAGGGCATCTGGCATGTGACTTACTCCATGTGTAAAAGCTTTACCGGAATGGCAGTCGGCCTCCTGATTGACGAAGGCAGACTGTCACTGGAAGATCATGTTGCGGAGCTTTTATCCGATGAGCTCTCGCCGCTCTCGCTCCTTTCCAGAGTCCGTTATTCCGGGTTGAAAGTGCGGCACCTTCTCACCATGAGTTCCGGCGCGTCATTCAATGAAGTCGGCGCGATTTCCGGTAACGACTGGGTAAAGGGCTTTTTTGAATCACAGGCGAAGTTCCCGCCGGGAGATCATTTTGAATACAACAGCATGAACAGTTTCATCCTGTCCGCGATTGTCACGCATATCACAGGTAAAACCATGTTCGAGTACCTTTCCGGGAAACTGTTCGCGCCGATGGGTATCCGGAAGGTTTTCTGGGAAGTGTCTCCGACCGGCATTACAAAGGCAGGCTGGGGAATGTTCATCACGCAGGAGGATGCGGCGAAGCTCGGGCAGCTGTATCTGCAGGGTGGTGTCTGGAACGGACAACAGCTGATCTCAAAGGAATGGGTGCAGGCGTCTGTTTCTCCGCAGATTAAGACCGGCCGGGAAGACAATCCCGAATATGGTTATCATATCTGGATGAACGATGTCCCGGGGAGTTTTATGTACAACGGGATGCTGGGCCAGAATGTTTACATCTATCCGGACAAGGATATGGTTGTCGTTGTGAACGCGGGCAATGATGAAGTATTCGCGGGTGGGACGATGACGCGGATAATCCGGGAATTTCTGCCGGAAAGCTACCGGCCACAGGAGGAGCCGCTCTCGCCTGATCCTGCCGCTTATTCGCTTCTTATGAACGAAAAGCGCATCAGCGAGCATTCGGGGCCGGAATTCCCCCGGATTCTGCACGGCGGATGGGGAAGAGGGGGCCGCGTCCGCAGGTCAGATCTTTCGTTCCTGCAGGCGCTTGACGGCCGCAGATACGAGATGCATTCCAAGGGCATCGGACTCGCGCCTCTGATTATGCAGGTTGTCCATAACAACTATACGAACGGCATCCGCTATCTTACTTTTTCCGTGCAGAAGGGCGTTCTGTATCTGCTTTTTCAGGAAGGAAACGACCTGCACAGAATTCCTGTCGGATTCGGCCGGGGCAGACATACCGCTGTCAATTTAAACGGCGAGGAATATCTTGTCGGCACGACCGGCAGATTCGGACGGAATGAAGACGGGCTTGCTGTCCTGACGCTACGCATCGCTTTTATCGAAGAGGCGACGGAGCGGAAACTTAAAATTGTTTTTACGGATCCGGAACATATCCGGCTGTACTGGAGCGAGACGCCGGGCAATATCATTATTTCCGATACGCTGGAAATGATCACGACAGGCAGCGGAAATGTGAATCCGTTTGTCGGAAATCTGCTCACCAAAGTCTCGCCGCTTCTGCTCCGGGACGCGACGCAGCGCTCGATTGAACCGGTGGAAGACGCGGTGCTTGTACCTGATGACAGGACCGGTAACGCTGGCAGCGAAAGGAAGGAGAAAACACAATGACCGAAGAAACCAGAAAATACCTTGCGATAATCAAAGAACGGACAGATTTTGTACCGAAGGTCGCGCTCACACTCGGCTCCGGCCTTGGCGGATTCGCCGATACCATTCAGAATCCCATCGTGATTCCTTATACAGATCTGCCCGGCTTTCCGGTTTCCACTGCCCCCGGACATGAAGGTAAATTCATCATGGGAATGATCGGCGATGTTCCGGTCATCTGCATGAAAGGCCGCGTGCACAGCTATGAAGGTTATTCACCGGAGCAGGTGTGCGCGCCCGCAAGGGTCATGCAGGCTATGGGGGCACAGATTCTGTTTCTGACAAACGCGGCAGGCGGCTCCAAGAGCACCTATCATCCGGGGACGCTGGCGCTTGTAACCGATCATGTCTCCCTGTTTATCAGGAATCCTCTGATCGGACCCAATGATGAGGAAGAGGGTGTGCGTTTTCCGGATATGACACAAGTTTATGACGCGCAGCTGCGGGAAATGATTCAGAAGACGGCAGCGGAGCTTTCGATTCCTCTTGACACCGGCGTTTATGTACAGCTCAGCGGTCCTTCGTTTGAAACACCGTCCGAGATCCGGCTTCTTTCACAGCTTGGTGTAACTCTTTTCGGGATGAGTACCGTGCAGGAGGCCATTGTTGCAAGACATATGGGAATGAAGGTCTGCTGCATCTCTCTGGTTTCCAACCTCGCGGCAGGCATCTCGGGAAACAAGCTGACATCCGAAGAGGTCGAGGCGGCAGGAAAGGCGGCAGAACCGCTGTTTACAAAGCTCGTCACCGAGTCCATCAAGGGAATGAAGAATATTTAAGAGCTCTTCCCGGAAAGGAAGTTTGAAATATATGTACCGGTTTTATAACGCAAGAATCCTCACAATGGCAAATCCGGATAAGCCGGATATCTTCATGGGAACTGTTTATGTGCAGGATGATAAGATTCTTGCCGCAGTGCGCGGTGACAGTGAAGAAAGCCTGCCGCTGCAGGTTCGTAAAGAAGTAGAAGAAGCGCGGCTTCAGAATACACTGACCAGCATTGACTGCGGCGGGAATCTTCTGATGCCCGGTTTCAAAGACGCGCACACGCATTCCGCAATGACGTTTCTGCGCTCTTCCGCGGACGATATGCCGCTGCAGGCCTGGCTGAACGAACAGGTTTTTCCGTATGAAGCAAAGCTTTTGCCCGAAGATATCCGGGAACTTTCAAAGCTTGCCATTCTCGAGTATCTGACCAGCGGCATCACCTGCGCGATGGAAATGTATCTGACGCCGGAAACGATCGCGGAAGCGTTTCGCGATATGGGGATGCGCCTGGTGCAGGTCGGGGGCGTCAACAACTTCAGTCAGTCGCCTGCCCTGCTCGAAAAATGGTACAACGAGCTGAACGGCCGGGACCCTCTGACATCTTTCCGGCTTGGCTTCCATGCGGAGTATACCTGCAGAGAAGAGCTCATTGAACAGATCGCCGCGCTCGCGCACAAGTACAAGGCGCCGGTTTATACGCATATCAGCGAGACAGACGCGGAGACGAAAGGCTGCATGGATCGTTACGGCAAAACACCTGTCGCTTTCCTTGCAGACAAGGGAATCTTTGATTACGGCGGCGCCGGCTATCATCTGGTGCATACGACCGAGGAAGACCGGGATATCCTGCTCCGGAAAAAAATCTGCGTCGTGACAAACCCCGGCTCCAACACAAAGCTGGCGAGCGGTATCGCACCGATTGCGGAATACTTAAAGCTCGGCATTCCGGTCGGTATCGGCACGGACGGTCCGGCGAGCAATAACTGCCTTGATATGTTCCGCGAATTGTTCCTTGTAACCGGTCTTGCCAAGCTTTCCCTTGGAGATGCAGCTGCGGTGCCGGCTTACGAAGTACTGAAGATGGCAACGACCAACGGTGCCAGAATCATGGGTCTGCCGGAAACCGACTGCATTGCGGCAGGAAAGCAGGCAGATCTGATTCTGCTCGATTTGCGGCAGCCGAACATGCAGCCCGTCAATAATATCGCGAGCAACATTGTCTACAGCGGCAGCAAGCAGAACGTACAGATGACCATGGTCGCCGGTAAAATTCTATACGATTGTTTTGACGGTAAACAGACCTTCCATACCAGATGGCAGCCGGAAGAAATCTATGAAAACTGCAAAAAGATCCGGAACCGGATCTTTTCAGGAGACTGAGCCGTATGCAGCCGGCCATGGTTTTTCTCTGTGTGCTGATCTTTCTTATTGCAGCGGCTTACATCGCCGGCAGCGCGAACCGCAAACGGGAAGATGATGCTCTTTTAAAAAAGCTTGCCGACTCTTTTGGAAAGAGACCGGATAAAAAGATACCCGGGGAACGCAGTCGTCATCTGGACGGTTATTATAAGGCACATCCTGAACCGGTTCCCGGGGGAATTGACGACATCACCTGGAATGATCTGGAGCTTTCGCTTGTGCTGCAAAGAACCGATACCACGAGAAGCTCTGCCGGAGAAGAGTACCTTTACTATGCTCTGCGCACGGCAAAAAGATTGTCCGCAAGGGAACGTGAGGTACTGGACTATCTGACAGGCAGCGCGTCTTCTTCCGAAAGATCGAAGCTGCAGTTTCTTCTTTCAAAGCTTGGAGATACCGGGCATTATTCGCTGTATGATTATCTGGAAAAACTAAAGGACGCGCCGCGAAGAGGGCCTTTGCGCGACCTTCCCGCGATTCTGTTTCCCTTTGCCGGCGTCGCATTTATGTTTGTGAATGTTCCGGCAGGCGTCCTGTGTCTGCTGTTGTCTTTTCTGTTCAGCACAGTCACGTATTTCCGGGACAAGGCGGAGATCCTGCCCTATATCACCTGTCTGCAGTATATCCTGCGCCTTTCTTCCTGCGGTGAAAGGCTTTCCGCTGCCGGCAAGACATCGGAATGCCTGCAGCTGCAGGCAATGGCGGCAGAAATCGGACAGGCAGCAGCGCCGCTTGCTTCGCTGCGAAGAGGTTCTTTCCTGCTGATGTCTCCTGCAGGGGCAGCCGGTCCTGCCGACTTTGTGCTGGATTACCTGCGAATCCTGTTTCATCTGGATCTGATCAAGTTTTCGTCGCTGATGTGCGGTATTCTCGGCCACGAGGGAGATATCGACAGGCTGATCACATTGACAGGCCGTCTGGACATGCTGATCAGCACAGCGTCTTTCCGGAAGAGTCTCCCGTACTGGTGTCATCCCGATTTCTCCGGAGAAGACGGGGCAGGATCTGTTTTTCTGGATGTCAGAGAGCTTTATCATCCGCTTCTTTCGAAGGCGGTGCCAAATGATCTGCAGACAGACAGGAATATTCTCCTGACAGGCTCAAACGCCAGCGGCAAGTCAACCTTTCTGAAGGCGGCAGCTATTTGCGCGCTTTTGGGGCAGGCTCTTGATACCTGTCCCGCGGCTTCTTACAGGGCGCCGGAATATACAATCATGACCTCGATGGCACTTCGGGACAGTATACAGGACGGCCAGAGTTATTTTATCGCCGAAATCCAATCGCTGAAACGGATACAGGATGCGGCGAAGGAATCGGACGGCAGGCCGGTTCTCTGCTGCATTGATGAAGTCCTCCGGGGAACAAACACGATTGAACGAATTGCCGCTTCAACTAAAATACTGGAAAGCTTTTCCGGACTTCCTGTTTTGTGTTTTGCCGCAACGCACGATATCGAGCTTACGTCTCTGCTGCAAGGGTATGATAATTATCATTTTGAAGAAGAGCTGGAGCGTGGCGATGTCGTGTTCTCCTATAAGCTGCGGCGCGGTCCGGCGGATACACGAAACGCAATCCGGCTTCTTCGCGCGGCAGGTTTCCCGAACGCCGTGACGGACGGTGCGGCAGAGATGGCCGGACACTTTGAAAAGACGGGACACTGGCTGAATATGCAAACCGGAGATGAAAAACAATGCAGAACGTCATAATCTACAGTGACGGCGCCGCCAGAGGCAATCCGAACGGCCCCGGAGGTTACGGAACGGTTATCCAGTATACAGATACTTCGGGTACTTTACATGAAAAAGAGCTTTCCGAGGGATTTAATCCGACGACCAATAACAGGATGGAACTTCTTGGAGCGATCGCGGGACTTGAAGCTCTGCGTTTTCCCTGTCATGTAGATCTGTATTCCGATTCGAGTTATCTGGTCAATTCGTTCAACAGCCACTGGATCAGCGGCTGGATGAAAAACGGCTGGAAAACAGCTTCCGGCCAGCGGGTGAAAAATCAGGATCTGTGGCGCAGACTTCTTTCCGCCATGGAACCGCATGAAGTCGTTTTCCACTGGGTTAAAGGGCATAACGGACATGAAGGGAATGAACGCTGCGACAGGCTGGCCACATCGGCCGCGGACGCGCAGACACAGAAAAAGCCCAATCTGGAAATTCTGCAGATCCCGCAGCACAGCAGGAATAAGAACAAGGAGTAACAAGTAGAATGGAAATTAAGTTCCGGCGTCTTACGCCAACAGCCAGAATCCCCAGCAGGGGAAGCAGCAGCGCCGCTGGATACGATCTGTATGCCGATCTCGAACAGGATACAGTGATTCCGCCGCATAAGACCGTTATGATCTCATCGGGACTTGCAATGGAAATTCCGGAAGGGTATTTCGGCGCCATTTTTGCCAGAAGCGGCCTTGCCGCAAAGGAACAGCTCCGGCCTGGAAACTGTGTCGGCGTTGTTGACAGTGATTACAGGGGACCATGGATGATCCCGCTGCATAATGATTCGGAAGAGACAAGAACCGTAACGCCCGGCGAGCGGATCGCGCAGATGGTCGTCATACCGTTTCTTCCCGTTGAATTTAAAGAAGCCGAGGCGCTTTCGGACACGGCACGCGGCAGCAGCGGTTTCGGCTCTACAGGCAGGAACTGAAAAACTGCCGGCGGCTTGTAATGCGCAGTATCCGGGCATATACTGAACCGGTATCATGGGAGGCTATAGACGCGCCCCTAATTGGAAAGGAAGAGGAATGGCAGAGAAAATCAGAACAAGATACGCACCATCACCGACAGGCAGAATGCATGTCGGCAATCTAAGAACCGCGCTTTACGCATACCTGATCGCGAAGCATGAAGGCGGAGATTTTATTCTCCGCATAGAAGACACAGATCAGAAACGGGAGATGGAAGGCGCGGTTGAAATCATCAAGCATACCATGCAGGAGACCGGCCTCATACCGGATGAAAGCCCGGAACTTGGCGGTCCTGTCGGTCCGTACGTGCAGTCCGAACGGGTAAAGAGCGGACTGTATATGAAATACGCAAAAATGCTCGTCGAAAAGGGCGAAGCGTACTACTGCTTCTGCACACAGGAGCGGCTCGACTCCCTCAAGCAGGTCGTGGACGGAAAAGAAATCAGTGTCTATGACAAGCATTGCCTGCATCTTTCAAAAGAAGAGGTCGAAGCGAATCTTGCGGCCGGAAAACCCTTCGTTATCCGGCAGAATAATCCGCTGGAAGGCACAACGACTTTTCACGACGAGCTTTATGGTGATATCACGGTCGAAAATAAAGAACTGGATGATATGATTCTGATCAAATCAGACGGGTATCCCACTTACAATTTCGCGAATGTCGTTGATGATCACCTGATGGGGATCACGCATGTAGTTCGCGGCAATGAATATATTTCTTCTTCTCCAAAGTACAACCGCCTGTATGACGCATTCGGCTGGGAAGTCCCGAAATACATCCACTGCCCGCTGATTACGGATGCCGACCATAAAAAGCTTTCCAAGCGATCCGGCTATTCCTCTTATGAGGATCTGATCGAACAGGGCTTTCTTCCGGAAGCGGTAGTCAATTTCATCGCTCTTCTTGGCTGGTCACCGGAAAATGACAACGAGATTTTCTCTCTGGATGAGCTCGTCAAAGTGTTTGATTATCATAGAATCGGTAAGTCGCCTGCTGTATTCGATTACACGAAGCTGCGCTGGATGAACGGAGAGTATCTGCGCAGGATGGACCCGGAGAAATTCTATGAGAAGGCTCTGCCGTATCTGCGGAAGGTCATTCACAAGAACAACCTTGACCTGAAAACCATCGCAGAGCTTGTCCGCACCAGAATCGAGATTTTCCCGGATATGGAAGAGATGGTTTCTTTCTTTGAAGAGCTTCCGGAATACAGCGCGGATCTTTTCGAGAACAAGAAACAAAAAGCGACAAAGGAGAACTCTCTGCAGATTCTGGAGGAGCTCCTGCCATTATTCGAGTCCGCGGAAAAATTTACAAACGACGCGCTCTTTGAGATTATCGCGGCGTATGCCGAAGCGCACGGTTTCAAGAACAAGACCGTCATCTGGGCTGTCCGTATCGCAGTTTCCGGAAGAGAAGTCACCCCTGCAGGCGCTACGCAGATCATGGAGATTCTTGGTAAGGAGGAATCTCTGTTCAGAATCCGGAAAGCCATTTCTCTTCTTGGCGCTTAATATCTGTCATTTATCAGGCGATCCTTCCTGCGCCCCGCGTTCCCGCGGCCGGCGTAAAGAAGGATCATTTCTTCCCGGCAACAAAGAGCAGAGGGAAGCGATCTGTCACTTCGAAGGGCCCTGCCTTGTACTGGCAGGCCCGGGGAGCGGCAAGACGTTCGTCCTTACCGAACACATCCACGATCTGCTCACATGTCATCACATCGATCCTTCCTGTATTCTTGTGCTGACCTTCTCCAGAAAGGCGGCGATGCAGATGCGGGAACGCTTCATCAAGGGCTGCCGTGACCGTTACGGCGGTGTCGTCCCTCCGGTTGTCTTCGGAACATTTCACTCGGTTTTCTATCATATTCTGCAGGAGTCGGATGCTTCGTGCCGGCGTCTGATTGACGCGCGCACTCGCGCGGCGCTTCTTTCCTCGCTTTATCATGAGCGGCAGCGTCCGGCAGGGCCTGTAGAAGACAAGGAAGAATTCATCCGCCTTCTGGACGCATACATCACACGCAGAAAATGCGCTCTTCCGGAAGGCTTCGAGGAAGATGAAATTTATGCCGGCGCTTTCTCCGCTTATCAGCAATACCTGAAGGAAAACCATCTGCTGGATTTTGACGACATGATCCTGCTCTGCAGAGATCTTCTGAAAAACAACAGGGAAATCCGCAGAATATGGTATGAACGGTTCCGCTTCCTTCTTGTTGATGAATTTCAGGATATCAACAAACTGCAGGAAGAGACACTTTCGTTTCTAGATACAGAGAACCTCTTTGCGGTCGGCGACGACGACCAGTCGATTTACGGATTCCGCGGTTCATCTCCCGGATTCCTGCAAAATTTTGACAAAGACTATCCCGGCGCGCACATCGTAAAACTCCGGATCAATTACCGCAGCAGTGCCGGCATCCTGTTCTTTGCAGAACGTGTCATCCGGGAAAACAGAAACCGTCTTGCCAAACAGCAGACTGCCGCGTCGATAGACAGAACAGCACCGGAAATTAAAAGCTTCTCATCTAAAAGCGGGCAGCTTCACAGCACACTCGAAGAACTGCGTGGCCGCAGCGGCATGGGGAAGGGAACGACTGCGGTTATTTTCCGCACAAACCTGCAGGTAAGGACATTTCTGCGGTTTCTTGAAAAGGAAGGATTTACGCAGAGCAGCGGCACCGCGCTGCAAAAAGAAGAGCAGTGCCGGCTTTTAGCGGAGATCGCTGCTTATCTGCGGCTTGCCGCAGGGGCGGCGGAAGGGAAACTTTCACGCAGTGACTTCTATATGATCATGAACCGTCCGCCGAGATTTCTGCTGCGGCAGGATTTTCCGGACGAAGTCATGGAAGCCGGAAATATCGCTGCGTTTGTTTCGCGGCTTTCTTCCGGCAGAAGCGCGTTTACCGAGTTGTATGAAGATCTTCTCCGCCTTTCTTCCATGCAGCCGTTTTATGCCCTGCAGTATCTGTTTTACAGCATGGACTATGAGTCTTTCGCCGTACAGCGGGGTAAAGACTCGGCAGACGCAATACGAACATTTCTGGGCAGTCTTCTTGGGATTTCACACAGAACCACTTCCCTGTCCGCGCTCTCCGGACTTCTGCAGGAGATGGCTGGAAAGAATTCCACGGAGAAGGAAGAGAACAGACTTCCCTCCGATATCCGCGTCATGACAATGCACGCCAGCAAAGGCCTTGAATTTGACTGTGTCATTCTGCCGGATCTCAATGAAGGTATCGTACCGTCCAGAAAAGCCGTTTCCGCAGAAGAAATCGAGGAAGAACGGCGTCTTTTGTATGTTGCCATGACGCGGGCGAAAAAAGAGCTGAAACTATATTATGTCAGCGGTACAAAGGAAAGTCCGCAGCGCCCGTCAAGGTTCCTGCATGTTCTGGGTGTAAAAGATTGGTGATTACTGACAGTTTATGATAAAATTACGGTGCATTATGCACATTGTAAAACGAGATTCATAAGAAATAACGGGAAAACGGAGACAGCCATGACTACAAACTTAGAGACATTTCCTGCGCATACGGTACTGCCGGGCACAACGGTCACAGCAGACAGCGTTATCTTCAGCACGGTTTTCCACGACTGCCGTAACTGCGGACTGCTTCTGTACCATCTGCCGGATCTTGCGGAAGTCAGGGTTCCGTTTACAGATGAATACCGCTATGGCAGCCTGTATTCCGTGCGGATGAAGGGTCTGGATCCGGCGCACTGGGCGTACAGGTATTACCGCGATGATTATTCGTTCGAGGATCCTTACGCGCGGGAACTCATCCTGCTCAAAAAGGACGGCGAAGAGTTCGCGGCATGTCGCCTTTTTCCTTCCGCCGAAGACGAGCTTCCTTCCTACGGCAACCGGAGAACCGCGCCATGGCCGGATCGTTTGATTTACTGCATGCACGCGCGGGGATTTACCGCGTCAAGATCGTCAAAGGTACCGGACAAGGGAACCTTTCGGGGTGTCATTCACAAGATTCCGTATCTGAAGGAGCTTGGAATTACAGCTGTGGAGCTGCTTCCCGTTTATGAACTGCGGCCCGAGCAGCTGGGTATGATTGTCGGCGAACCGTCCGATTTTCATACGAATGACAAGTATTCCCTGAGTATTCCCGGCAAAAGTTCGGACGATCAGCTGCGCAGGAAGACAAATTACTGGAATTTCGGTGAAGGCTGTTATTTTGCGCCCAAACGCGCGTATGCGAAGAGTAAAAGTCCGCAGACCGAATTCAAGGCCATGGTAGACGCGTTCCACAGTGAAGGGATCGAAGTTTATCTGCAGCTGTTTTTCCCGGATACAGTGACGATCCAGACACAGCTGGAGACCTGCAGATTTTATGTGACACATTATCAGATTGACGGCTTTCATTTAAAAGGCAGCGACAGCGGTCTGATGACGATCGCGTCCGATCCGATGCTGTCGGATACGTCGGTTTTCTATTATTCGTTTCCGTATGAGGAACTTACGCGTGAAAACACCGAAAATCCGGCTGTCGGCAGACCTTCCATCCGACACCTCTGCGAATATACAGGCGGTTTTCAACACCTTGTCCGCTGTTTTGTCAAAAGCGACAACCAGATGCTGCGGGAATTCTGCAAGGCATTTATCGAGGTACCCGAAAAACACGGGAATGTACACTATGCCGCCAATTACGAAGGCTTCACATTAAACGACACGGTCTGCTACAACTGGAAGCACAACGAGGCAAACGGCGAAGAGAACCGGGACGGAACCGATGAGAATGACAGCTGGAACTGTGGCGTTGAAGGGCAGAGCAGCCGGAGGGACGTCCGGTCCCTGCGCCAGCGCCAGCTTCGGAACCTTATGACTCTGACGATACTGTCGCAGGGCACGCCTTTAATTTACGCCGGCGACGAGCGCTGTAACTCACAGGATGGCAACAATAATCCGTACTGCCAGGACAATGAAACCGGCTGGACCAGCTGGAAAGAAACTTCCGCGTCCAGAAAACAATATGATTTCACGAAAAAAATCATCGCGTTCAGAAAGGCGCACTCCATTTTCCGGATGCGGCATCCGTTCCGCATGAGTGATTACAAGGTTTACGGATATCCGGATGTATCGTTCCATGGCGCGGATGCATGGAAACCGGATTTCGGCGGCTACAGTCATACAGTCGGCATTCTTTTCAATGAGAAATACGCGGAGGAGAGCCCTGCGGACGCTCTGATTTACCTCGCCGTCAACATGCACTGGCACGCGCAGATGCTGGCGGTTCCGGCGCCGTGGGACGGTTTTGTCTGGCGCGTGATTGCGGATACCGCGGCAGAGGAAGATGCGTTTTATCAGGATCCGCCGGTTCTTGCGGACCAGCATCATATCAGCGTGCGCGGCCGTTCCATCTGCATACTGCGCGCGGTGAAGGAATTCGAACCCGCGCCGAAGACGCAGAAACCGCAGAAGAAGGCTCCCGCAGATACAAAGAAGGCAGGAAATGAAGGAAAAGATCACACTGAAAAAGACAGTGCAGCATCTTCTGACCATCTCGAAGCATAAGGCTTATGTGGCAGAAGAATGTTTCCGGGTAGGGCTGTACCGCCAGGGCCTTGCGCACGATCTGTCCAAATACAGCCCTTCGGAGTTTTTCGTCGGCGCGAGATATTATCAGGGAGACCGGAGTCCGAACAACGCGGAGCGTGAGGATAAGGGCTATTCGAGCGCCTGGCTTCACCACAAGGGGCGAAACAAGCATCATTACGAATACTGGCTGGATTATTCGACCGGTGCCGAAGAAGGCAGCCCCTGCGGCATCCTTCCCGCGAAAATGCCCGGAAGGTATGTAATTGAAATGTTCATGGACCGGATTGCCGCGAGTAAAGTGTACCGGGGGAAAGCATATACCGACGCGGATCCTCTGGCATATTATATGCGGGGCTGCACATGGAAATTCCTGCACCCGGAAACCAGGGCGCTTCTCGAAAAGCTCCTGTACATGCTACGGGATGAGGGAGAGGAGAAGACATTTTCATATATTAAAAAACATCTGCACAAATAGATCAAAACAGACCGCTATGGCCATCAACTGAGGTAATAACATGTCACATTTTAACACCAGAGAAATCGCGGACAGATTTATCCGCTACGCATCCGTTTATACACAGTCAAAAGAAGGCGTTGCCGATAATCCTTCGACGTCCTGTCAGAGAGATCTCGCGAAAATCCTCTACGAAGAGCTTCTCGCGATGGGAGCTTCCGATGTCAGTTATGACGAGGAACATTGCTACGTATACGCAAGTGTACCGGGCAATATTCCGGCAGATCCGGATAAAACAGCCCTTCTTCCGGACGCAGCAGCAAAGCGCCGGGAAAATACAGCGCCCATCCTTGGTCTTGTTGCTCACATGGACACTTCGGATGCTGTAGACGCGAAGGAGATTCATCCAAGGCTCATTGAAAACTACGACGGCAGACCGGTTATCCTTTCGGAAAGCCCCACTTATATTCTTGATCCCGCGGATTATCCGGAACTCTCAAAGGAGAAGGGGAATACGCTGATTGTCACGGACGGGACTTCCGTCCTTGGAGGCGACGACAAGGCCGGTATCACGCAGATCATGGAAGTATTCCGCTTTTATCTGCAGCATCCCGAATACGCGCACGGAACCATCCGCCTGATGTTCACGCCGGATGAAGAAGTCGGAAACGGCACAATGCATGTCGACAGGCGTCATTTTGCCGTTGACTACGCGTATACAATCGACGGAAGCGCCGTCGGCGAGCTGGAATACGAAAATTTCAATGCTGCTTCGGCTTCGATTGATATACAGGGGTTGTCTACACATCCCGGCGATGCCAAAGACAAGATGAAGAACGCGCTGCTGATCGGAATGGAACTCAACGCACTGCTTCCGCCGGACGAAATTCCCGCCCGTACCGAAGGGTATGAAGGCTTCTATCATCTGGATGAAATGAGCGGCACGACAGACCATGCGCATATGGAATACATCCTGCGTGATCATGACCGCAGTAAATTTGAAGAAAAGAAACAGAAGGTCACAGACGCGGCGCAGCAGCTGAACAAAGTGTACGGCGAAGGTACGGTTACGCTGAAGATCGAAGACTCTTATTACAACATGGCGGAAAAGATTCTTCCGCACAGACACCTGATCGACAATGCAAAGGAAGCCATGCAGGAGCTTGGCGTTACGCCGGTAACACAGCCGATCCGCGGCGGCACCGACGGCTGCAAGCTCAGCTTCGAAGGGATACCCTGCCCGAACCTTGGAACCGGTGCATTCAACTATCACAGCCGTTATGAATACGTCTCGGCGCAGCAGATGGAGACCGGCGCCGAAATACTTTTGAGGATACTGAATAAATATGCAGAATTTGAAATTAATCGCTGACGAAAAGGAGCTGGCGCGACAGAAGGAATTTCTTCAAAGAGACAGGGAGTATACACAGGAACTGGAAGCGCAGCTCGGCCGCACACCGACATACCATGTCACCAATTTCGGCTGCCAGATGAACGCGAGGGACGCAGAGAAACTCTCCGGTGTGCTTTCGGAAGCCGGTTTTACGGAGGCTCCGGACGAGAGCGCGGATTTCGTAATCTTTAACACATGCACAGTGCGCGATAATGCCGACCAGCATTTTTACGGAAGACTCGGCCGCGCCAGCCACTACAAGAAGTCCAATCCCGCGATGAAAATTGCGGTCTGCGGCTGCATGATGCAGGAAAAGTGCAATGTGGACAAACTCCGCAGGAGCTATCCATATGTGGACCTGATTTTCGGTACGCATAACCTGTTCCGTTTCCCGGAATATCTTTGCAGGGTCTTTGAAAATTCGCAGAAATACGGCGCTTCCGCTTCGGCTAGACGCGTTGTGGACGTATGGGAATCCACGGACCTGATCGTGGAGGATCTGCCGGTGGAGCGCAGATACCGCTACAAGTCCGGCATCAATATTATGTTCGGCTGCAACAATTTCTGCAGCTACTGCATTGTTCCGTATGTAAGAGGAAGAGAACGCAGCCGTGAGCCGAAGGAAATCATACGCGAGATTGAAAAGCTCGCGCAGGACGGTGTCGTGGAAGTCATGCTGCTCGGGCAGAACGTAAATTCCTACGGAAAGGATCTGGAACAGCCGGTGACGTTCGCGGATCTTCTTCAGGAGGTTGCGGAAATTGACGGAATCAAGCGCGTCCGTTTTATGACGCCGCACCCGAAGGATATCCGCGAGGATCTTCTGGAAGTCATCGCACAGCATCCGAACATTGCAAGACATGTGCATTTCCCGCTGCAGTCCGGTTCTGACCGTATTTTAAAGAAGATGAACCGCCGGTATACAAAAGAGCAGTATATCGAGCGCGCGCTGAAAATCCGCGAGATGATTCCGGATGTGGCTATTACGACGGACATCATCGCGGGCTTCCCCGGCGAAGGCCCCGAAGATGTAGATGAGACAATTGACGTTATCAAAAGAGTACGCTTTGACAACGCCTATACATTCATCTACTCGAAGCGCACGGGAACGCCGGCCGCTTCCATGCCGCAGGTTCCGGAAGAAGTGGTGAAGGAAGGGTTCGACCGGATTCTTTCCGCTGTGCAGGAATCTGCAAGAAACAGCACGGGCGCGCTGCAGGGACGCGTCATGACAGCGCTTGCCGAAGAGAAAAACCAGCAGATGGACGGCTATATTACAGGCCGGCTTTCCAACAATACAATCGTGCATTTTCCGGGAGACGAATCGATGATCGGAAAATTTTACGACGTATCACTGGATGACAATAAGGGCTTTTATTATTTCGGAAAAGCTCTCCGGGAAAATGAACGCGGCTATTAACAGCAGCAGAGGGATCCGTTTTGTCCACACCCAATATAAATGAAGTTTCACCTATGATGCAGGAATACCTGCGGACGAAGGAGCAGTATAAAGACTGTCTTTTGTTTTACCGCCTCGGTGATTTCTATGAAATGTTCTTTGACGACGCGAAGACAGCGGCCAGAGAACTTGAGCTCACGCTGACCGGCAAATCCTGTGGCCTCAAAGAGCGCGCGCCTATGTGCGGCATACCGTATCACGCAGTTGATATCTATATCGCGAAGCTTGTTGAAAAGGGGTATAAGGTCGCGGTCTGCGAGCAGATGGAAGATCCGAAGCTTGCGAAGGGCCTTGTAAAGCGCGCGGTTATCCGCATTGTCACGCCCGGCACTAATACGAGTCCGGAGATGCTGGACGAACACCGCAACAACTATCTGCTCAGCGTCTTCTATGATACGAATCTTTGCGGCATCGCGGCTGCCGACGTCTCAACCGGAGATTTCTACACGACTGAGGTCTGCGGAAACCGGAAGATTCTTGATGAAATCATGAAATATGCGCCGGCGGAGATCATCTGCAACGATGCTTTTCTGCTTTCCGGCATTGACATCGACGACTTGAAGGGACGGCAGGGGATTGCTGTCAATTCACTGGATGCACATTATTTCGGGCAGCGGGAATGTACGGAAACCCTGCTTTCGCATTTCAGGGTTTCCAGCATGATCGCTCTTGGCATCGAAGATCTGCGCTACGCGCAGACAGCTTCCGGGGCTCTTCTGCAGTATCTTTATGCGACACAGCTCAATGACCTCGCCAATATTACACGGCTTGAAGCTTACGCGTCCGGCAAATACATGCTTTTAGACAGCGCGACCCGCAGAAATCTGGAGCTCACGGAAACCATGCGGGAGAAGAAGGTTCGCGGTTCGCTCCTGTGGGTTCTTGATAAAACCAAAACAGCGATGGGCGCGAGACTCCTGCACCAGTTCCTCGAGCAGCCGCTGATCGACAGGGAGATGATTGAGAAGCGGCAGGATGCAGTCGCTGCCTTATCTGAAAATCCTGTAGACCGCGATGAAATAAGAGAGTATCTTCAGCCGGTCTATGATCTCGAACGCCTCTTAACCAAAATCAGCTATGGCAGCGCCAATCCCAAGGATGTTCTGGCCTTTCGGGAATCCCTGAAAATGCTGGGACCGATCCGGCAGGTTCTGTCATCTTTCAGGGAAAGCGAACTGACAGCGGTCAGCAGCGCGCTGGGAGATTATACGGATCTGATCCGGCTGCTCGACGCAGCAATCGTCGATGATCCGCCTCTTGCAATGAAAGACGGCGGTATCATCAAAACCGGATACAACAAAGATATCGATCACTTCCGGGAAGCTAAAACGCAGGGAAAACAATGGCTTGCTTCTCTTGAAGAGGAAGCCAGAGAGCAGACCGGTATCAAAACACTGCGCGTAAAATACAACAACGTCTTCGGCTACTTTCTCGAGGTGACAAACGCCTTCAAGGATCAGGTACCCGCGGACTGGGACAGAAAGCAGACACTGGTCGGAGCAGAGCGCTACACAACAAAGAGGCTCAAAGAGCTCGAGGACACGATTCTGAACGCGCAGGATAAGCTCGGTGATCTGGAATATGAAGAGTTCTGCAAATGCAGAGACCGGATCGCGGAACGGGTTGCGCAGCTGCAGAAATCCGCGAAGGCGGTCGCTCTTCTTGATGTCTACTGCTCGCTTTCGGTTACAGCCGAGCGGAACGGGTATGTGCGGCCCAAGCTCAATGACAAAGGCATCATCAAAATCACGGATGGCAGACATCCGGTTGTAGAGCAGATGATGCAGGGCGATTTTGTCCGGAACGATACGCTTCTCGACAATAAAAAGAACTGCATCGCGATTATTACGGGTCCGAATATGGCCGGAAAATCAACGTATATGCGGCAGGTCGCGCTGATTGTTCTTCTGAATCAGATCGGCAGCTTTGTTCCCGCAAAAGCGGCGGACCTGTGCGTTGTGGACAGGATTTTCACCAGGGTCGGCGCTTCGGACGATCTGGGCAGCGGTCAGTCAACGTTCATGGTCGAAATGAATGAAGTGGCGAACATTCTTCGGAACGCGACACCCAGATCTCTTCTGATTCTGGATGAGATCGGACGCGGAACTTCCACGTTTGACGGACTATCCATCGCCTGGGCTGTCGTTGAATATATCAGCAACAAGAAATATCTTGGTGCCAAGACCCTGTTCGCGACCCATTACCATGAGCTGACCGAGCTCGAAGGCAAAATCGACAATGTCAGCAACTACTGCGTCGCTGTAAGAGAAAAGGGCGACGACATTATTTTCCTTCGAAAGATCGTAAAGGGAGGTGCGGACCGCAGCTATGGCATTCAGGTCGCGCGCCTTGCCGGCATTCCGGACCTTGTGATTGACAGGGCAAAGGAAATTGCCTCACAGCTTTCGGACAACGATATCACAGAGAAGATTCACAGCATCGAGGTCCGTACGGACAGTGCGGGCGGCGCACCGCAGAAAGTGCAGCATTATGACGAAGTGGATCTCGGCCAGATGTCTTTTTTTGAGACAGTGACGGACGGCGATGTTTTGAAGCAGTTGAAGGAAATCGACATTACAAATATGACACCGATGGACGCGCTGAACACGCTCTACAGACTGCAGTCTGAGCTGAACAACAGGTGGAGCTCGTAGTGCGTACACATATGCCGGATACTTCCGGCAGCTTAAAGGAGCAGGATGGCTGAAATCCATATATTATCCAGCGAAACAATCAACCGAATCGCCGCAGGCGAAGTCGTGGAACGACCGGTGAACGTCGTCAAGGAACTGGTTGAAAACTCGATTGACGCCGGCGCGGACGCGGTCACCGTTGAAATCAGGCAGGGCGGCATCGACCTGATCCGGGTGACCGACAACGGCTGCGGCATTGAACCGTCGCAGCTGACAAAAGCTTTCCGGCGTCACGCGACCAGTAAGATTTCGGATGAGCGCGACCTTTCCCATCTGCACAGCCTCGGCTTCCGCGGCGAAGCGCTCTCCAGTATTGCCGCAGTTTCCGAAGTCGAAATGATTACAAAGACGAAGGATCGTATGATCGGCATGCGGGCAAAGAACCGCTCATTTACGCCTTCCGGCGCTCCCGCACAGGCTGCATCCGATGTCATCCCGCTCGATATCACAGAGGTCGGCGCTCCTGACGGCACGACGGTCATTGTACGGAATCTTTTTTACAATGTGCCTGTACGCAGGAAATTTCTGCGGGCTCCGCAGACGGAAGCCGGCTATATCACAGATCTGATGGAACACCTCGCGCTTTCCCATCCTGACATCTCTTTTCATTACAGGGTGAACCAGCAGGAAAAACTCCATACGACCGGCAGCGGCAATGAGAAGGAGCTGATCTACCGGATTTACGGCAGGGAAATCGCGGGTTCGGTGATTCCCGTGGATGTGCAGAACGGTCCCGTGCGTCTGTGCGGATTCCTCGGAAGGCCCGAATATTCGAGGTCTACAAGAGCTTATGAGATCTTTTTTGTAAACGGAAGAGTTTTGAAAAGCGACATTCTTTCCAAAGGTCTGGAGGAGGGTTACCGGACAGATCTGATGCAGCACAGATTTCCGTTCGCGATTCTTTATCTTACTGTCGATCCGCAGGAAATTGACGTCAATGTGCATCCCTCTAAAATGGAAGTCCGCTTTTCCGATGCCAGAGCCATCTATGATTTCATAAACGAATCGGTCCACGCGGCGCTGCACAGAGTTGAACTGATTCCGTCCGTGACGCTGGAAACAAGAAAAGAAGAAAGCGACAGACTTCGTGCGGAAAACAAAGCCCGTGAAGAAGCATTGAAAAAAGCGCCGCACATCGAACAGTTCGAATTGCCCGCTAAGAATCCCGCGAGCGCTGTCAGGGAAGATTCTTCGAAATTCGTTTCCGAAAGCTTTACTTTTACGGATGAAAGCGGGAAAACGGCACAGAAACAGCCCTTCCGCTTTGAGCAGCAGGAACTGTTTCCGAAGCCGGCGCCTCAGCCTTCCGAAAAACCATTGGAAAAGTCTGCGGATGAGAAAATGGCAGACAGGGAAACTCCAGGTACAGATGCGGCAGATACTGCTTCCTCCGGACAGGCTGATTCTCAGGATGCGCCGGTTTTTACGCAGCAGAACGCTTCGCGCTACCGGATTATCGGTCAGGTTTTCAAAACGTACTGGCTTGTGGAATTCGAGAACAGGCTGCTTCTGATTGACCAGCATGCCGCCCATGAAAAAGTGGGCTTCGAGCGGCTGATGAAACGACTGTCCGCGAAACAGGAAGAAGCCGCACCTTCCCAGCTGCTTGCTCCTCCCCTGATTATTACACTAACCGGAAGGGAAGAATCAGCTCTACAGGAGTACTCGGATTATTTTATGAAAATGGGATACGAGGTCGAGCCGTTCGGCGACGGCAGCTACGCGATCCGCGCAATTCCGCTCGAGCTTTATTCCAACGCGCCTGATGCCCTGCTTCTTGAAATACTCGATGAAATTGCGGATTCCAGGCTGAGCGGAACTCCGTCTGCCATCCTGTATAAAATCGCTTCCATGTCCTGTAAAGCGGCCGTAAAAGGGAACATGCAACTTTCCGAGGAAGAGGCGCGCGCGCTGATCCGGGAACTTTTAACACTTGATAATCCGTATCACTGCCCGCACGGACGGCCGACAATGATTATCATGACAAAAGACGAAGTCGAAAAGAAATTCGGGCGCATCGTCTGATGCGCCATTCGGCAAGTATGAAGAAACTGATTATTATCGCAGGGCCCACCGCTTCCGGCAAAACCGCTGTCAGCATCGAACTGGCGAAACGGCTTGGCGGAGAAATCATTTCCGCCGATTCCATGCAGGTTTACCGCGGCATGGATATCGGTTCCGCAAAAGTGCGGAAAGACGAGATGAACGGGGTCCCGCACCATTTAATTGATATCATCAATCCCAAAGATCCGTGGAATGTTGTTTTATTCCAGCAGAAGGCTGAAGCCGCCGCCCTGGAGATTTCCGAAAGAGGGAGGCTTCCTTTCCTTGTCGGAGGAACCGGATTTTATATTCAGGCGCTGCTCTACGGCATTGATTTTACAAAGACCGAGGAAGACAGCGCTTTCCGGCGGGAAATGGAAGCCATCGCGCGCTCAAACGGCCCGCTTGCCCTGCACGAACTGCTACGGAAGGAGGATCCGGAAGCGGCGCAGCAGATTCACCCGAACAATATCAAGCGTGTCATCCGCGCGCTCGAATTCAAAAGACAGACCGGGCAGTGCATTTCTCTGCACAATGAAGCCGAGCATCAGAAGCGCCCGGTATATGACGCGGTCTTTTTTGTTTTGTCACCGCCGCGGGAAGTGCTTTACAGGAGAATCGACGAGCGCGTGGACAGGATGATGCGGGACGGACTGCCGGAAGAAGTGCGCAGGCTCTACAACGCGGGTCTTCGCGAAGAGGATGTCAGCATGCAGGGCCTTGGATACCGGCAGCTGATCCGGTATCTTGACGGCAGGGATACACTGGAAGAGGCCGTCCGGCAGATCAAAATACAAACCAGACATTTCGCGAAGCGCCAGCTCACCTGGTTTCACAGAGAGCGGGGTGTCATCTGGATTGATCCCTGCGAATTTTCCGGAGTCCAGGCGCTGGCCGGCCGCATGGAAGAGATGATCGAAGAACATTACCATATGGAGAGGAAGCATAAAGAAACAGTATGATGAGTGATACATTGCAGAAAAAAGAGTACGCCGCGCTGAATGCCCTCGGTATTTCAAACGATGTACTGAAATTTGCCGAACCGATTCTTGAGAGCTTAAAAGAGCGCTTTCAGAAAATTGATGATCTTGCGGAGTATAACCAGCTCCGCATCATCAAGGCGTTTCAGGATGCCCACATCGGAGAGGCAAGTCTGAAAGGCACAACCGGCTACGGCTACGACGATATCGGGCGTGACGGACTCGAGAAGGTCTATTCGCTGTATTTTCACACGGAAGACGCTCTTGTGCGGCCGCAGATCACCTGCGGAACGCATGCGCTCGCCCTTGCACTTATGAGCAACCTCCGGCCCGGTCAGACCCTGATGAGCATCGCCGGCAAACCGTATGATACACTCGAAGAAGTGATCGGCATCCGGCCTTCCCGCGGGAGTCTTGCGGAATACGGCATCTCGTACCTACAGGTTGATCTGCTGCCGGATGATTCCTTTGATTTTAACAAAATCCGCAAGGCGCTGGAGGAAGACACAGCGCATAAAATCCATCTTGTTACCATCCAGCGTTCCAAGGGATATCAGACCCGGCATACATTTTCGGTCGATCAGATCGGAGAGGCTATCCGCTTCGTCAAAACATACCGCCCCGACGTCCTCTGCATGGTTGACAACTGCTACGGCGAATTTACCGAAGACAAAGAACCTTCGGATGTCGGCGCGGATATGGTTGTCGGTTCCCTGATCAAAAACCCCGGCGGCGGACTCGCGCCGATCGGCGGTTATATCGCAGGTAAGAAAGAGTGCGTTGCAAACGCCGCTGTCCGCCTCACAAGTCCCGGACTAGGCAAAGAGGTCGGTGCGTCTCTGGATATTCTCCCGCAGTTCTTTCAGGGCTTTTTTATGGGCCCCATTGTTACGGCAAGCGCTTTGAAGGGAGCAATATTCGCGGCAAGCGCGTATGAAAAGCTGGGATTTTCTGTTCTTCCGGGTGCAGATGAACAGCGGCACGATATTATTCAGGCAATCACATTCGGGAGTCCGGAAGGCGTCATCGCGTTCTGTCAGGGAATTCAGTCCGCCTCGCCGGTTGACAGTTTTGTCGCCTGCGAACCGGCGCCGATGCCCGGGTACGACAGTGATGTCATCATGGCGGCAGGCGCCTTTGTATCCGGCTCGTCGATCGAGCTTTCCGCGGACGGACCGATCAAGCCTCCCTACAATGTGTATTTTCAAGGCGGGCTAACATGGCCTCATGCCAAGTTCGGTATACTGAAGACGCTGCAGAATATGAAAGACCGCGGTCTTGCGAAACTGGATGCAAACCATTAGAATATAGAATAACTTCTGACCGGGAGAGGCCCGGAAAGGAAGCAGAATGAAAAAACCGGAACCTTCCGGAAGGGCGGAAATGCCCTATGAACGTTTTCTGAAATACGGCGGCGGATCTCTTTCGAACGCCGAGCTTCTCGCGATCATGCTTCGCACGGGAAGCTCCGGTGATTCGGCTCTGGATCTGGCGCATCATATTCTGTGCCTGAAAAACGAAGACGGGAAAGAAGAAAGTCTTCTGGCGCTGTATCACCTTTCGCTGCGGGATCTTATGTCGGTTCGCGGCGTCGGGGAAGTGAAGGCGGTCAGACTCCTCTGTCTGACGGAACTCTCGAGACGTCTGTCTCTGGAAAAGGCGGAAGAGAAGCTTGTTTTTACAGACCCGAAGAGCGTGGCAGACTACTATATGGAGTCGCTGCGGCACGAAGAAAGAGAAATCGTACTGCTGCTTCTTCTGGACAATCAGCTGCGGCTTCTGCGGGAAGAAAAACTCAGCGTCGGAACCGTCAACTGTTCCCTGCTGTCTCCGCGGGAGGTGTTTTTGCGGGCGCTGGAAGGCGGCGCAGTGAACATTCTTTTGCTGCATAACCACCCGAGCGGCATCGCTGCTCCCAGCGATGCGGACATCAGCATTACCAAAAGGATCCGGGATCTTGGCGCAGAACTGGAAATTCCTCTGGTGGATCATATCATCATCGGAGATCTATGCTATACCAGCATGAAGGAAGCAGGAGTTTTATGATTTTCGGAAAGAGAAAGACAAATCTGAACACGGACGTGCGGCCGGAACAGAAATTCAAGGATCCGGGCGTATCTTCCAATTCTTACGGCATCGATCTTGGCACCTGCAATATCAAGATCTATAATGCGTCCACCGACAAAATCATGGTGCAGAAGAATCTGATCGCTGTGCAGAACAAAAAGCGCATGATTGCCTACGGCGATGAAGCCTATGAAATGTTTGAAAAGGCGCCGAGCAATATCCGTGTGTCGTATCCGATCGGAAGCGGTGTCATCGCGGATATCAACAACATGGAACTTTTAATGAAGGCTTTCATGACGCAGGAGCAGAACGGGACACTGCATCCGGGCGATTTTTTCATCGCGATTCCGACGGATGTTACCGAAGTCGAGCGACGCGCCTTCTACGATCTTGTCAAGGATTCCGGAATTAAGGCGAAGCGAATTCTCGCAGTGGAGAAGGCAATCGCGGACGGACTCGGCCTCGGCATCGATATCAAGAATTCCCAGGGCGTTCTGGTGGTCGACGTAGGTTTCGACACGACGGAGATTTCCATTCTTTCTCTGGGCGGCATTGTGCTTTCGAAGCTTGTCAAGGTCGGGGGACATGTTTTTGACGCATCAATTGTAAGCGCGGTCAGAAGAGAATACAGCCTTGTCATCGGCATGAAAACTGCGGAGGCGGTCCGTATGTCTTTCAATGACATTTCCTCCAACGGAGGAGAATGTACGGTTTACGGCAGGGATATTGTGACCGGACTTCCGATGGAACGGACGCTGACACATGATTTTGTCGCGGAGTCTTTAAAGGAAAACTTCCGTGTGATCGTGGACAATGTAAAGGTCATTCTTGAGAGAACGCCCCCGGAACTGTCCGCGGACATCTATCGCCACGGAATGTTCGTGACGGGCGGCGCGAGTCAGGAAGAAGGTCTTGCAGACCGGCTCCGGGAAGAAATTCATCTGGACGTCAACATGGCGGATTCTCCTGTCAATACAGTAGCGCAGGGCCTTGCCCAGGTGATCAAGAAGGCGCAGTACAGATCACTCGCGTATACAATTGAAGGACTTGGTAATAAATGATGAGTTCTACTCCGAAAAAGAATCCGAGAGAATTCCATTTGCATATCCCCGGAAGATATCTGCTTCTGATTGTCTCGCTTGCCTGTATCGGACTGATTTTTCTGACATATTATTCGGACGTGGTTTCCGGTCCCATGGAAAATACCGCCGGCTATCTGGTTGTCCCTTTCCAAAACGGCATCAGCAGAATCGGCGGCTGGATTCTGGGAAGGCAGGAGCTGCTGGAAGATATGTCGTCGCTCCGGAAGGAGAACAAGGAGCTTAAAAAGAAGAACGAAGAGCTTTCTGCGGAGAACACCTCGCTCTCGCAGAGCAGATACGCTCTGCGAGAGCTTGAACGCCTGTATGAGCTGGATCAGGGCTATTCGGAATATGAGAAGACCGGCGCCCGGATTATCGCAAAAGACACCGGAAACTGGTATCACTCTTTCGTTATCGACAAGGGAACTTCCGATGGATTATCTCTTGATATGAATGTACTTGCAGGTTCCGGTCTGGTCGGAAGAATCACGGCAATCGGCAGCGACTGGGCGCGTGTGGAAACGATCATCGACGATAATATCAATGTAGCCGGCGCTGTTCTGTCAACCGGAGATAACCTGGTCGTGTCAGGCAGTCTTCAGCTGTACGCGGACGGAACCATACAGTTTGTGCGCCTGCAGGACCCTGAGAACAACGTCAAGGTCGGAGACAAAATCGTCACCGCCAATATCAGCGACAAATATCTGCCGGATATTCTGATCGGCACGATTACAAGCATCCAGCAGGATGCGAACAACATTACAAAGTCCGGCCAGATTACGCCTGCCGTTGATTTTGCGCACCTCAATACCGTGCTCATCATCAAGCAGCTCAAGCAGAAAGCGCCGGCGGGAGCGCAATGAAAAAGTTTGTTACCTTTCTGGTCGCCGCACTGACGATCCTGGCCGGTTTCATCCTGGAATCTACGGTACTTCCGCACATTTCGCTCGCCGGAATAAAGCCGAATATCATGCTGATCATTACCGTATCGTACGGCTTTCTTCTGGGGGAGCGGAGAGGACTATTCGTCGGATTCACCAGCGGTCTTCTGTGCGATATTTTCTTCGGCCCGATGCTTGGCTTCGAAGCATTTGTCTACGGCCTGATCGGATTTTTATCCGGCAAATTCAAGAAGTATCTTTATGTTGAGGACCTGGCATTTCCGGTTCTGATCACCGCGGTCTCGGATTTTATTTATTGTTTTCTGAATTTTGTATTCCTGTTTCTTTTAAGGAACCGTCTGTTTCTGGGAACTTTTCTGCTGCAGATCGTTCTCCCGGAAATGATTTACACGGCACTGTTTGCAACATTTATCTATCCGTTTCTGACGATTCTGTATAACCGCTACATGAAGGAAAGTCACCATACGGCGCCGGGAAGCAGCGTCATTCCGCAAAATATCGGCCGGAAGTGGTAAATGCCGCGTCCGGCCTGCTTTGTTTTTCCGTAAGAAGAGGAGTCAGCTTTGTTTGGTGGAATCCATTTCGGCGGGGACGATCTAACCGCCTGGTTCAAAAGAATCAATCTGCGCGTCCTGCTGGTCGCCGCGGCTGTTGTCGGTTCGGCAGGCGTAATGATCGTGCGCCTTTTCAATCTTCAGATTGTAAACGGCGAGAGCTACATGAACAATTTCCAGCTCCGCATCAAAAGAGAAATCAGTATTCCCGGCACGCGCGGGAATATATACGACCGTAACGGCCAGCTGCTCGCATATAACGAACTGGCTTATTCGGTCGTGCTGCGGGACACCGCGGAAGAATCCTCCCATCACGACATGGATCTGAATGACACGATCGCCAAGGCGCTTGATATCATCGAGAGCAATGGCGATACGGTGACTTCCGATTTTAAAATTTCTTACAATAAAACAACATCGTCTTATGAGTTCACGGTCGATGGCAGGCAGCTGACCCGTTTTCTCGCGGATGTCTACGGCTACGCCGATACGGCGGATCTAAAGCCCAAAGAGGCGGAGAGCTCCGCGGATGACGTGATGCTCATGCTCTGCAAACGGTTTGAAATCGGAAAATACGAAAAAGAGGGAGATCCGTCGTCTGCTTTCGTGCCGGAAGAAGGCTATAAGCCAAAAAAGCTTCTGCAGATGGTCACGATCCGGTATCTTTTAAGCCTCAATGCTTTCAAGCGCTACATGCCTACGACAATTGCCTCGGATGTCAGCGGCCAGACGGTTGCGACACTTCTGGAAAATACAGACAGTCTGGAAGGCATCAATATTGAAGATACAACGGTCCGCAGGTATGTGGACAGCAAATATTTTGCCCAGATACTGGGATATACCGGTCAGGTTTCGACAGATGAGCTCGAAGACCTGCAGAAAACAAATCCGTCCTATGACGCCTCGGACGTCGTCGGCAAATCGGGACTTGAAAAGTCTCTGGAATCTGTTCTGCAAGGCACCAAGGGGAAGAAGACTGTCTATGTGGACAACCTCGGTAACGAGCTGGAAACCACAAATGTTGTAAACCCGAGCGCGGGCAGCAACGTCTACCTGACAATTGATAAAGATCTGCAGGAGGCGGCTTACGATATCCTTGAAAAGAAACTCGCGGATATTATTCTGGATAAAATCCGGCCGATCAAGGAGTACAAGGCCAAGGAAAACGCTTCGAGCGCAAGCATTCTGATACCGATTTATACCGTCTATTTCCATGTGCTGGACAACAACATTGTAGATATCAGCCATTTTCAGGAAACAGATGCGGGTCCTACGGAAAAGGCGGTCTATTCGGCTTATTCTTCGTACCTGAGCACAACCATGGAGCGTCTTCGCACGGAGATGTTTGACACGAAGACGCCGTACAAAGATCTCAGCGACGAATACAAGGACTATGAGAGCTATATCATTCAGTTCCTGTATTCCGAAGGGGTCCTCGACAAAGCAAAGGTGGATAAGGATGATGAAACTTACACCGCCTGGGCAAAGGACGAGACGATTTCCATGGCGGAATTTCTTAAATACTGCATTGCCAAGGGCTGGATCGACGTATCGCAGCTGGATATGAAGCAGCAGTACGCGGATTCCGAAGCAGTCTATAACGCGCTCTACAGCTGGCTGCAAAAAAATCTTTCCGGTGACCTGGAATTTACCAAGCACCTGTATCATTACATGATTCTGCAGGACATCGTCACCGGAACACAGGTCTGCCAGCTTCTTCTGGAGCAGAAGTGCGTGACTGTGCCCGAGTCGGAGAAGCAGGATCTTGCGTCCGGCGCGGAGTCTTCCTATACGTTTATGACAAAGCGCATCGAGAACAGGGATCTTACGCCGGCGCAGCTGAATCTGGATCCGTATTCCGGTTCGATCGTTATCACGGATCCGAATAACGGCCAGGTGCTTGCGATGGTATCGTATCCCTCGTTTGACAATAACAAGATGGCAAACGGCGTCGACGCGGATTATTACGAAAGCCTGCGGGAAGACCGTTCGAAGCCGCTCATCAACTACGCGACACAGCAGCGGACGGCTCCGGGCTCGACGTTCAAGCCTGTCACTGCCACCGCGGCATTATCCGAGGGTGTCATTGATCTGAACAGTACCGTAACCTGTACCGGCATCTTCACAAAGCTTGGAAATCCGGCGCCGAAATGCTGGATCTATCCTGCGGGTCACGGAACACTGGATGTTGTCGGCGGCATCGAGCATTCCTGCAATGTTTTCTTCTATGAAATGGGCTATCGTCTCGCGACGGATACGGATGGCAGTTATAAGTCCGAGCTCGGCATAGAAAAGCTCCGCAAATACGCTCAGATGTACGGTCTCGGCGACAAGAGCGGTGTTGAAATCGAGGAAGCAGCTCCTTTGATTTCTTCGGAAGATGCGGTTCGTTCCGCCATCGGCCAGGGCAATTCCAACTACACGACAGCAGGCCTTGCGCGTTACGTTTCCGCGGTTGCGAATGAAGGTACGGTTTACGATTTGACGCTGGTCGATAAAGTCACCGACATTAAAGGAAATATTCTCCAGACGAACGAAGCAGGTGTCCGCAACGTCATCAATATGGACCAGTCAAACTGGGACGCGATTCATCAGGGCATGCGCAAGGTTGTCCAGAACATGACATTCTTTGGCGGCATGAATGTGGAGGTTGCCGGCAAAACAGGCACCGCCCAGGAATCCGAACTTCGGCCCAACCACGCGCTGTTCGTCGGTTTCGCACCGTATGATAAGCCGCAGATTGCGTTCGCGATCCGGATTGCCAACGGTTATACTTCAAGCTACGCCGCGCAGACGATGGAGAAGGTACTGGAATACTACTTCCATGTTTCCGATAAGGAAGAGCTTCTGAGCGCGGAGAGCAACGTGGTACACACCACAACAGGAGACTGATTTGGATAAGGTAATCATCAAAAACCAGAAATATGGCATTTCGCTGAAGCTGGACGATACCGCACCGTTCGGGATACTGCTGCGGGAGATACAGGAGAAGTTCGAAAAATCCAGAAAGTTTTTCGGACGGGCGGATCTCACCCTTACCTTTGAAGGCAGAAAACTGACACCGGAGCAGGAAAACGCCGTGATCGGTGTCATCGAGCAGTCTTCCGACATCCGGATTCTCTGCATATTCGTCGAGGATGAGGAACGCGGCAGCGTGTTTGTCCGTGCCGCGAACAAACTCGAAGACCTGCGGCAGATGGAGCAGGAAGCGAAGGAAGCGCTGAAAATTGTGCCGGATGTGGCGCCGATGCGCACCTTTATCGGCAATGTAAAAGCCGGTGAAATCCGCAAATGCAAGGACAATATTATCATTTACGGGGACATTGAAGATGGCGCCGCGCTGATCAGCGAACGTTCTGTCATCGTCCTAGGGGCTGTCCTCGGCGTTGTCCATGCAGGAGACGGAGGCGCGCCCGGAAAACATTTCGTTTACGCGCTTTCGTTTAAACCGAGAAAAATGCTGATTGACGGCGTCCGCTGTGAAGACGCGGCGCCGAAACGAAAGCTTTTTGAAAAGCCGAAAGCCTTGTCCGGGCTCGCTTATCTTTCCGGCGGCGTTGTGCGAATCACAGCGAAGCCGGAAGAAATACAGGAAGTCATGCGGCAAATGTCAGATCTGAATCTTACGGTAAAAGAGAGCGGCATATGAGAAACTTATTCCGTACCTTTTCTTTGAAAAACATTGATTTCATTCTGATCGCACTCGTCGTCACGCTCAACATCATCGGCATCATTGCCGTTGGCGATGCGGCGCCGCAGCTGCAGAAGCGGCAGATTGCTGGCTCCATTTTCAGTCTGGCTGTCATGTTTCTTGTCAGTGCGACGGATTACAAACATATACTGAAATACTACTGGGTATTTTACGGTCTTAATCTTGTACTGCTTACGCTGGTACTTGCCGTTGGCTCATCCAGCGGCGGCGCGCAGCGCTGGGTCAACATCGCCGGAATCATATTTCAGCCTTCGGAAGCCGCCAAAATATTATTGATTTTATTCTTTGCCAAGTTTATCATGAAGTATAAGAACAGAATACAGACATTTGGTATGGTGGCTGTCTGTGCGGTTCTGGCCGCAATTCCGGTTCTGTTAGTAATCAAGCAGCCGGATCTTTCAACAAGTATCATGATTATGGTCATCTTCGCGGTTATGATGTTCGTCGGAGGACTGAGCTATAAGCTGGTCGCTACCGTGCTGATAATCGCAGTTCCTTCCGTGATTATATTCATCAATCTTGTTGCGCAGGAGGGATCCACGCTCCTTGAAGGCTATCAGCGGGACCGTATCCTTGCCTGGCTTCATCCGGAGGATTTTGCAACGACAACCGCGTATCAGACGATGAATTCGATTATGGCCATCGGTTCCGGACAGCTTTCGGGAAAGAGCGGCAATGCCAGCTCTTTCACATCGCTTTTAAAGAGCGGCTATATTTCGGAGTCCCAGACAGACTTTATTTTCACCGTTGTGGGAGAGGAGTTCGGTTTTATCGGCTCGTGCCTTGTTGTCATCCTTCTGATGCTCATCGCGCTCAAATGTCTTTCTATTGCAAGAACCTGTAGTGATATGTCCGGTTCGATTATCGCGGCCGGCACCGGTGCATGGGTCGGATTTCAGGGGTTCCTTAATATCGGCGTGGCGACGGGAGTGCTCCCGAACACAGGTATTCCTCTTCCTTTTGTCAGTTACGGTCTCACGAGTCTTATCAGCCTGTACATCGGTATAGGTTTTGTTTTGAACGTGCGGATGCAGAACCGGCGAAAAGGCAGCACAGTTAACAGCACAGAATTTGGGAGAGTATATGAATATAGCGCTTATCGCTCATGACGCGAAGAAGAAACTGATGCAGAACTTCTGCATTGCCTACCGTGGCATATTATGCAAGAACGAGCTGTACGCGACCGGCACAACCGGAAGACTGATCGAAGAAGTGACCAATCTGAATATTCACAAGCTCCTTGCAGGGCATCTTGGCGGAGAGCAGCAGATCGGTGCGCAGATTGAGAACAATGAAATCGACCTCGTGATTTTTCTGCGTGACCCGTTCAGCGACAGCAAGAAACATGAGCCTGACGTCAATAATATTGTACGGCTCTGCGATATTCATAACATTCCGCTTGCGACCAATGTGGCTACAGCAGAACTGCTGATTAAATCGTTAGACAGAGGAGATCTGGAGTGGCGTGAAATGTATAAGTAATGGAAAGATCGTTCGCATAATCTCTTTCCTTCTGTCCATATTTGTTGTCTGCATTTCTTTGGAAGGCTGCGGCAAGACGCCTGCACTTTCGTTTCAGGACAACGCTTCCTACAGTAACTTCAATTTCATGATCGGCGAATCCGGTTCAGCGGAAGTCGCTTCTGCTTTTGCTCAGAATCTGTGCGTCGCTGGCAAAGACCAGAATTCCGACGCACTTTCTTCTATGAACGCAGGGGCGGCGGCCGCTCTTTTTGATGTCAATAACCGGAAGACTCTGTATGCCAAAGATGTTTTTACAAGGCTGTATCCGGCAAGCCTGACAAAAATCATGACTGCGCTGGTTGCTTTGAAGAACGCGAAACTGGATACGATCCTGACCGCATCCGAAAATGTGACGGTTACAGAAGCGAACGCGCAGGTAGCCGGTCTTAAAAAAGGCGATACCATGACACTCGATCAGGCGCTGCATATTCTTTTGATCTATTCCGCGAATGACGTGGCGATACTGATCGCGGAGAACATCGGCGGCAGTGTCAGCCATTTCATCCAGATGATGAATGCGGAGGCAAAGTCTCTGGGTGCGACCAATACCAATTTTATCAATTCCAACGGCCTCTCGGATCAGAATCACTATACGACCGCCTACGATATGTATCTGATTTTCAATGCTGCCATGCAGTACAGCACATTTCAGGAAATCATCAATATGCCGGTCTATAAAACCGCTTATCATGACGCTTCCGGAGCTTCCAAAGATATATCCGTCAGTTCGACCAATTATTACATGCAGAATATGTCCGCGGCAGAAGCGCCGACCGGCATCACTGTGATCGGCGGCAAAACAGGTACAACAACCGCAGCCGGCCACTGCCTTATACTGCTCGCGAAAGATACCTCCGGTAATCCCTATATCGCGGTCGTCATGCGCGCCAGAGACAACGATGAACTTTACCGGGATATGAACGAACTGCTGTCTCTGATTCCGCAGTCATAGATACCAACTCCTTCGTTTCATTGTTGTTTTTTACAAACCGTTAAACTATAATTAACTTTATAGAAGGGCAGCGCCGCTGCCCGCATCACAAGTATTTAGGAGGGCAATGTCCAATGGTTCAGCTGATTGTAGGCAATAAAGGGAAAGGCAAGACAAAGTGCTTATTGGATAAGGTCAATACGGAAGTTAAGAATATTCTCGGCGATATCTGCTATCTGGACAAGAGCACACAGCATATGTACGAGCTGAACAACAAGATCCGTCTGATTGATGTCAGCAGCTACAGTGTAGAGAACACCGACCAGTTTCTTGGTTTTGTCGCCGGTATCATTTCACAGGATCATGATCTTCAGCAGATGTACTTTGACGGTTTCCTTGATATCGCTCATTTAAGAGGAAAGGATATCACCCCTGCAATCAGGAAGCTGGAATCGTACAGCAAGACCTTTAATGTTGATTTTGTACTCAGTGTCTCCATGGATGAGGTAGATCTGCCGGAGGCTGTGAAACCTCTGATCGCCATTTCCCTCTGATGGATCATATTTCCGTACGGCGCTGCGGAAGTATTTTTCAATAACATAGTATGTTTTCATAAAGCCTTGGATCTTGTTTTCCAAGGCTTTATCTTATAGTATCCGGGTTGCGTTTGTTTTGAGTAAGAACACAAAATCTTCTAAGGTAACTGCATACAGGAGACCGCTGAATCCCAATGTAGGTGTGATCATATTTATCGTGATTCTCGTCTATATGGGGATCAGTATCGTCCGCTACGCGACTGCGAAACATATCGTTGGATATGAGGTGCGCACCGGGTCCCTCTCTTCATCCAATATTTATCAGGGTATCGCTCTTCGCAGCGAAGAGATTATGAAGAGCGAATACGCGGGGCATATCAATTATTATTCGCAGGAGGGGACCAGACTCGCCACTGGAAAGCTGGCTTATACAATCGACGAAACCGGTGAAATTGCGGAACAGCTCAATTCCGGAGAGGCCAACGACGAACTGTTCACAAAGGACGATTACGCGAAGATGCAGAGTGAAATTGCTTCCTTCACAGCGAAATTTCGTCCCGGTTCTTTCCGGCAGGTGTATGATTTCAAGAACGCGCTCTCCAGCGAGCTCGTCAAGGTCACAAATAACAGTATTCTGAGTGATATTCAGAAAATCAGCAGTTCCTCATCCGTCCATTTCTGCAACACGAATACTACCGGCGATATTTACTACTATACAGACGGCTATGAAGATAAAACCTTCGATAAGCTGAAGCTGGCGGATTTTGATTCTTCCGCTTATACAAAGAATATACTGAAGAGCAATTCCCTCGTTGCGAAAGGAGATCCCGCCTGTAAGATTGAAACGGCCGAGGACTGGTCCGTCGCGATCCGGCTTCCCGATGAAAAGACCGCGAAAGATCTGGAAGACAGGAAGGTTGTAAAGGTCCGTTTTCTGAAAAATCAGGACGAGTCCTGGGCGACCATCACGACAAGAGGAGATGACAAGAACGGCTGGTACGCGAATCTGGCATTCACCAATTCCATGATTACGTTCGCAGGGGACAGATTCATCGATATCGAGCTCCTGACAACAGCCAGCAGCGGTCTCAAGATTCCCAAATCCGCGCTTGTGGATGGTAAGTTCTTTGTCATTCCCGCGAGATTCGTGACAAAGGGAACCGGTGACAAGCAGGGCGTGCTCCGCAGCACGGTAAATGATGACGGGGAGAAAACAACAGAATTCGTCTCTGTCTCTTTGTACGGCCAGGATGAGAAAGGCGAAGATGTCTATGTCGACCAGTCCGCGCTTCGAAGCGGGGATGTCCTGCAGATGACAGATTCCAGTGAAACTTTCACAATCGGCGAAACCAAAGATCTGACCGGTGTATATAATATCAATAAAGGCTACGCGGATTTCCGCACGGTCACGAAGATCGAAGAAAATGACGCGTACGCGATTGTAAAACCCGACGATCTGTACGGACTGCGCGAATATGACTTCATTGTTCTGAACGCGAAGGATGTGAATCCCAACGAATTTGTATATTCCAGGTAGCGTAGATACGGGCATCGGCGTCCGGAGAAAGAAGGAATTGAAAATTGGTAACGGAAAATCTCAAAAGTGTGGAAGAGCGCATTCAGGCAGCCTGCGACAGGGCCGGCCGGGACCGCAGGGATGTGAAGCTGGTCTGCGTAACGAAAACCAAGCCGCTGCCGCTCCTGCAGGAAGCTTATGCAGACGGACAGAGAGATTTTGGTGAGAATAAGGTACAGGAGATTCTTGCCAAAAAACCGCAGCTGCCGCCGGACATCCGCTGGCATATGATCGGCCATCTGCAGACAAATAAGGTCCGGCAGATCATCGGTCAGACCGTCATGATTCATAGTGTGGATTCAATGCATCTGGCAAAGGAGATCAGCCGGCGGGCTGCTGCCGCAGGTATTGTCATGCCGGTTCTCATCGAAGTCAACGCCGCAAAGGAGCCTACAAAATTCGGCGTGATGCCGGAGGACTGTCTCTCTTTCGTAAGGGAAGCTGCAGCGCTTCCCGCGATCAATATCCGCGGCCTGATGACCAGCGCGCCCTTGACCGATAATCCGGAAACAAATCGTATATATTTCAGTAAACTTAGACAATTAAGCATTGACATTATTAGTGAAAATATTGATAATGTGAATATGTGTGAGCTATCGATGGGTATGTCAGGCGATTTTGAAGTTGCCATTGAAGAAGGTGCTACAATCGTCCGGGTAGGCTCCGCAATTTTTGGCGAGCGGCATTACGCTTGAATTTATGGAGAACAGGTAAGATGGGCTTTATTAAAGATCTGATTAATAATGTAAAGATTCCCGGCGACGGTGTTGATGACGATATGGATATCGATGACGGCTACGATGACAGCCTCGAGGAAGAGAGAGAGTATCGCAGGCCTCCGCTTCGCTTTTCTCAAGGACGCAGAAATCAGGAGCGGGAAGAAGATGATGAATATCAGGAGGCACCGAGAAGACAGCCGCGTCCCCAGTCCCGTCCACAGACTTCTGCTGCAGCTGCGTCCCGGCCGGCCGGTGGCGCAAAACCGGACAGCGGTATGCAGGTCCGCATCATAAAGCCGAGTTCCTTTGATCAGGCGAGGCAGATTACCGATACACTGCTTGCGCATCGTACGGTTCTTCTGAATCTGGAAGGTCTCGATGTCAATACGGCGCAGAGAATTGTAGACTTTGCTTCCGGTTCCTGTTATGCCCTCAATGGCAATTTCAGTAAGATCAGCCATTATATCATTGTGATTACACCGGAAGAGGTTGACATCGCCGGTGATATGGCAGATATGGAGACGATCGGCGGTATTGCCGGACTTAGCGGTGCCGGCGGCGTCGGAAGCATGGGTGCCAACCCGTTTGTCGAGCAGCCGTTCCAGCAGAACGCGAATTAATTCATTGATCAGTAAACGAATCGCACCAATCTGTGGTTGGTGCGATTTTATTGTATAAGCTGAAACGGAGAAAACTATGCATACATCCCGGAAATTAACCGTTTGCAGAGACGGCCATCCATGCTATGACATTCTGTATTCCCATGATCTTAATCATCTGACAGAAGCGCTGCAACAACTCGGCCTTCTGGAACATAAAATTCTCATTGTTACCGATTCCAATGTCGGGCCGCTGTACGCAGATCAGGTTGCCGCTGCCTGCGGCGGCGCGCCGGTTTACATGCTTCCCGCCGGAGAAGAAAATAAAAATCTGCAGCAGATTCAGAATATATACCGCTATCTGATCGAAAACCGCTATGACAGAAAGAGCTGCCTCATTGCCCTTGGCGGCGGCGTCGTCGGAGATATGACCGGTTTTGCGGCTGCAACCTATCTTCGCGGAATCCGTTTTGTGCAGATTCCGACAACTCTTCTGGCACAGGCAGATTCCAGTATCGGCGGAAAAACCGGCGTGGACTTTGAAGGGTACAAAAACATGGTCGGCGCATTCCATATGCCCAGGCTGGTCTTCGCGGACACAGATTTTTTACAGACACTGGACGGGCGGCAGTTCTCCAGCGGCTTTGCGGAAATCATGAAGCATGGACTGATCCGGGACGAAGCATATTATGTCTGGCTGATCGAGCATATGGAGCAGATCATGGACAGGGATCCTGAAACGCTGACGCAGATGCTGTACCGGAGCAATGAAATCAAAAAAGAAATTGTTGAAGAGGATCCATATGAAAACGGCAGCCGCACGCTGCTGAACTTCGGACATACCATAGGACACGCAATCGAGAAGTACGAAAACTTTACGCTTACACATGGCGAATGCGTTGCGCTCGGCTGCATCGCGGCGGCATTTATTTCCTATAAGAGAGGACTCCTTTCATGGGAAGAGTACTATGAAATCCGCGATATGTTCGTTCCTTTCGGACTGCCAATCAGCCTTGCGCAGATTGATGCGCAGAGGGTTCTTTCCCTTACAAAATCCGATAAGAAAGCGGCAGACGGCCGGATTCGCTTCGTCCTTCTGAAGGGGATCGGCAACGCATTTACAGATATGACTGTCACGGACGACGAAATGATTTCCGCGATCGAAGAGCTTGATTTTTCAAGAAAGACAGGAGAGTACGCGAAGTGAGTGAACCGCTGAATAGAAAAAGGACAGCTGCCGGCATTCTGCTTTTTGCAGTGCTGGTTATTCTGGACCAGCTGACAAAAACAGCTGCGGTCCATGCTCTCAAGGGAAAAGCCCCCGCTATCTTGATCAAGGGCGTTCTGGAATTCTATTACCTGGAGAATACCGGAGCCGCATTCAGTCTGCTGCGCAACGCAAAGTGGCTGTTCATTATTATCGCGGGCGCGGCCATTATCGCGATCGGCGTGCTGCTTCTGAAGATGCCTATAAATAAAAAGCTGCAGTCTCTGCGGATTATCCTGATCTTTATCAGCGCAGGTGCTGCCGGAAATCTGATTGACCGTTTTTTTCTGGGCTATGTCCGGGATTTTATCTATTTTTCCCTGATTGATTTCCCTGTATTTAATGTTGCGGACATCTATGTTACCTGCGCGGTCGCTCTTCTGATTATTCTGATTCTTTTTTATTATAAAGAGGAAGATTTTTCCTTTCTTCAAAAGAGCGGAAAGCGCTGAGGCCCCGGGAGACTGACAGGTTATGGAACAGTTTAATACCTACACGGTATCCGAAGAGGAAGATGGCGAACGGCTGGACAAGCTGCTGACCTTTGTTGTGCAGGGCCGCTCCCGCAGCTTTCTGCAAAAGCTGTTTAAGGAGCAGCGGGTGCTCGTCTTCGGAAAACCGGTAAAAGCTTCCTATCGCGTTGGCAGCGGGGATGTCATCTGTTTTTCCATTCCGGAGAAAATCCTGCCGGATATTCTTCCGGAAGATATTCCGCTTGACATACTTTATGAAGATGAAGACGTGCTGGTTGTCAACAAACCGAAAAACATGGTCGTTCATCCTGCGCCCGGCCATTATAGCGGCACACTTGTCAACGCGGTCATGTACCACTGCGGGAGTTCTCTTTCCGGCATCAACGGCGTACTGCGTCCCGGCATTGTTCACCGGATTGATAAAGATACGACAGGTTCTGTTATTATCTGCAAGAATGATAACGCGCATCAGTCCATCGCGGAGCAGCTGAAAGAACACAGTATCGCGCGAAGATACAGGGCGATTGTTTACGGAACAATCCGGGAAGATGATCTGACCATTAACGCTCCGGTGGGCAGAGACCCGAAAGACCGCAAAAAAATGGCCGTGACGCCGGACGGAAAGTCCGCGGTGACACATGTCCATGTGCTTCAAAGATACCGGGATTACACCTACGTGGAATGCCGTCTGGAGACCGGCAGGACACATCAGATCAGAGTCCATATGGCATATATCCATCATCCGCTGCTGGGAGATGAAACTTATGCCACAGGAAGAACAAGCCCTTTCCATCTGGAGGGACAATGTCTTCACGCGATGATCCTCGGTTTCCGCCACCCGGTAACCGGACAGTACATTGAAACTACGGCGCCGCTCCCTTCGTATTTCGAACATCTCCTGGAAATCATGCCATTATAATTTCCCAAATTTCCGAAACTGTTTTATAATAATACTGTAATCAGCATTATTATCTGCAAAACAAAGCCGGAACAGAAGACAGTATTCTCATTGTTTTTTTACCGGCAGATGCAGGAGGGAAAGGTATGAAGACTATCATTACAATCGGCAGGCAATTCGGCTCGGGCGGACGCGAGATCGGTGAGAAGGTCGCGCAGCACTACGGAATCAAATGTTATGATAAGGAATTGATTGCCAAGGTAGCCAGCAACAGTGGTTTCTGTCAGGAGATGATCCGGCAGCAGGACGAGCGGCCGACCAATTCTTTTCTTTACAATCTCGTCATGGACACCTATTCCTTCGGATACAATGCTTCGAGCTTCGTTGATATGCCTATCAGTCAGAAGGTGTTTCTAGCGCAGTATGATACGATCAAGAAAATAGCGGAAGAGGGACCTTGCGTATTCATCGGGCGCTGCGCAGACAGCGCGCTTTCCGACCGGACCAATGTTATCAATTTCTTCATTCATGCAAGCGAAGAGTACAGGATTAAGGAAATCATGCGCCGCTATCCGGATATTACAACCGCGCAGAAGGCCCGTGATTTCATGATCAAGAAGGATCGTCAGAGACAGTCTTATTACAATTATTATTCTTCTAAGCGCTGGGGGCGGGCGGATACCTACGACGCGACAATTAACACCGCACTGCTTGGCGTAGACGGCTCTGTGAAGCTGATTTGCCAGATAGTGGATGATTTTGAAGCCTTAGGATGAACAATCACTAATTACAGAATCTGAGATGAAGAAACGGACAAGTTATGTCACGGTATTTCTGTTGACACTGTCTGCCGTGCTGTTTGCCGGCCTGCTTGCTCTATTTGTTTTTTCCGCTGCGTCTTCTTCGCCGGCTGTGCCGGTCGGGGAGGCGCAGCCTCTTACTATAGCGGAAAAAATACCCGATGGCAGCGTGCCGTCCGGAGGTCTGCCTCCGTTTCCGGGAGATGATCCCTCAACAGCCGGCACTACAGATACCGGAAAAGCTGCGCCTGCAACAGAAGACAGCAGCTCTGTTACGCTCGCTTTCGCAGGCGATCTGCTGTTTGATGAAAATTACGCCGCTGGTATTGCGCTGCGAAATCGCGGCATCGCAGGCTGTTTTGACGAAGCAGCTCTTGATGTCATGCGAAGCGCCGATCTGCTCATGGTCAACAACGAGTTCTGCTATATTGACAAAGGAACTCCGCTGCCGGATAAGCAATACACCTTACACGCAAAAACAGATACAGCCGTGTGGCTGAAAGATATCGGCGCGGATCTTGTCTCAATCGCGAACAATCACGTTTATGATTACGGCGAAGAAGGACTTCTTCACACTTTGGATACGTTGAAGAGCATTAATATGCCATATGTCGGCGCCGGCCGCAATATTGCCGAAGCTGCAAGGCCTTATATTCTGGAAGCCGGCGGAATGAAAATTGCGATCCTTTGCGCGACACAGATTGAACGGTATCCGGTTCCCGATACAAAGGGAGCAACTGTGGATTCCCCGGGCGTATTCCGTGTGTATGACATGACGCCGCTCTACGAAAAAGTACGTGAGGTCAAGCAAACCGCAGATTTTGTAGCCGTATACATTCATTGGGGCAACGAAAAAGAAAGTGTGCCTGTTGCCGCACAGACAGACAGCGCGAAAGAGCTGGAAGCCGCCGGCGCCGATCTTGTGATCGGGGATCACCCGCATGTTTTACAGCCGGTTGGCTTTGTCAATGAGATGCCGGTATTTTACAGTATGGGGAACTTTCTGTTTACTTCGTATAGTACAGATACCGGACTTGCATATATCACGCTGGATACTAAAGCTAAAAAAATCTCCAATATCCGGTTCCTTCCGATGCGTCAGGAAAACACTGCGGTACATCTTTTAACCGGTGATGACAAACAGCAGCTCCTGCAAAAGATGCAGGCAATGTCACAGGATGTGATCATCGATGCGGACGGAAATATTCAGAAACGGCCGTAAATCCTGACCCGGGTAGAAAAATCCGGAGAAGAGTACTTCTGAGCGCCTTCCAACTATTCGCAAAAGGCAGCTTTTACGAATAGTTGTGGCTTTTTTATTGATCGTATCCGAGTTCTCCCGAATCCATCAAAATTGTAAATGGCCCGTCGTTGCATAATTCCACCTGCATGGCCGCACCGAATACCCCGTGTTCCACTACAGGAATGTTCTCGCGGCATTTGCGGATAATATACTCATATAATTCATTGGCTTTGTCCGGCGCGCCTGCGCGTATAAACGATGGTCTGTTACCGTGATGCACATCCGCATACAGCGTGAACTGGGAAACAATCAGCAGGCTTCCGTTCACAGCCGCAAGGTCCAGGTTCGTTTTGCCGTTTTCATCGTCAAAGATCCGCAGCCGGACCATCTTTGCAACCATTTTATCAGCGACAGCTTCGGAATCTTCATCTGAAATTCCGACCAGTACAAGAAAACCTTTTCCGATCTGTCCGACGATCTGTCCGCCTACCTTGACGGATGCATGTGTAACTCTTTGAATTGTAAATCTCAATGTATTTTATCCTTTGCGAATTATCAGATAATTCTGCCATTTATTATTTAAATTGTTCCGGTCATTTCCGGAAAAATTTAGTCCATGCCGACGGACGTTTCTGTGAAAAGAACCTGGTGCTGGACGGATCCTTTGAGGAGTGGATTTTTCCATTCTCAATATAAGCGGTACTCCGGAATGTCATCAGAGAGTCCGGCAGCTTCTTCACCCGCAGGAAATGATTTACGATCCGCGCCAGCAGATGATACAGGACTGCGAATACCGGTACACCAATGATCCAGCCGACAAGCCCCCATACTGCGCCGAAAAACATAATTGCGAAAATAACCCAGAAACTGGAAAGTCCGGTCGAGTCACCCAGAATCTTCGGCCCGAGGATATTTCCGTCAAACTGTTGCAGAATGATGATGAAAATCAGCAGAAACAGCGCCTGCAGCGGATCGATCATAAATACAAGGATGCAGCCAAAGAAGGCGCCGAGGTACGGTCCGAAGAACGGAATAATATTGGTAACGCCGACGATAAACGATACCAGCATCGGGAATGGCGTACCGATCATCTTGGTACCGATAAAACATAAGACGCCGATAATCAGGGAATCCAGCAGTTTTCCTGTAATGAAGCCAATGAATGTGTAGTAGATGAACCGGCACTCACCGACTGCTTCATTGGCAATTCGTTCGCTGAAAAAGGCATAGCAGATTTTCTTGAACTGCCCGGAGAGATTCTCTTTCTGGTACATCAGATACACGGACACAATCGCGCCGATGATGAAATTCAGGATACCTGTAACAATCCGGATTGCAAACTGGGAAATCTTCTGCATGATGCTTCCAATTTCCGGAAGTATTTTGTTTTTCGTAAACAGCTGCAGCTCGGACTGCACTTTATCAATAATCTCGTTTGCGTTCTTCTGCATTTGCGGATCATTTCTGAAAAGGTTCCGCATGAAATCCTCGATATTCTGTCCATATACAGGGAGATTTCTGATGATTGTCTTAAGACTTTCCACCACCTGCGGAACGATAATGATAATCAGGGCATACAGCGCCAGCACGAAGATTGTCATTGTAATGAAGATTGAAATCTTTCGCATCTGCCGGTTCTTATCGTAATTCCCGTCGCTGAAGACATCGATACCGTAGTGCCTGTAAATAGGAGCCAGTATATACCGCTCAATAAAATTCAATATCGGCGAAAGGATAAAAGCGATGATGATACCGGCAATGATTGCCATCAGATTTCCCATAAGACCTGACAGGCCATGGGCGATCACGCTGCCTTTATAGACGATGAAAGAGAAAAGCAGAATGCACGCTGCGGTCAGAAAAATCGTGATTCCCCATTTGATCTGATTCTTATCCGGTCTGAATTTCATACCTGCTGCCTCAATTCTGTCTCTGCTATTCTCCTTCTGCCATGGCATCATTCTATCACACCGGAGGCGGCGGATTATGATAAAATAAAAAATAAATTATTTTAACGAAATGTTCAGGGAGTGATTCTGATGCAGCGAAACCGTTCGGGCTCTCCTTCCGAAACCTATTCTGAGGAAGTCGATATTCATAATACCGTTAAAATGCGGGAAATCCTCGAGGATCTTCCGCGCTTCTGCCGCATGTTCTTCCGGGGAATCGCGGAAACGACCGGCAGCCGCACAAGGCTGGCATACGCCTATGATCTCCGGCTGTTCTTTGAATACATGCACGATCATAACAGCGAGCTTTCCAAGATCAACATCCGGGATTTCCAGATCCAGGTTCTGGATCAGATCGGCAAAGAAGATATCGAGGAATTTCTCGAATACGTAACCTATTACGAAAAAGACGGCAAGGTCTATACAAACGACGAACTCGGAAAATCAAGAAAGCTTTCGGCAATCCGGAGCATGTACCATTATTTCTTTAATTCCGAGCTGATCGACAGAGATGTTGCTGCTCTGATACCCATGCCAAAGCGTCATGAAAAGGCAATCATCAGGCTTGAGCCGAATGAAGTCGCAAAGCTCCTCGATCAGGTCGAGGACGGAACCGGTCTGACAAAATCACAGCTGCGGTTCCATGAAAAAACAAAAGTGCGGGATACCGCTCTTCTGACGCTCCTTCTCGGAACCGGTATCCGTGTTTCCGAATGTGTCGGCCTTGACTTGAATGATGTAAATTTCGATGATGGCGGTATTAAGGTTCATCGTAAGGGCGGGTACGATGCCATCGTATATTTCGGGGAGGAAGTTGAAGCCGCGCTCAGAGCCTATCTTTCCCAAAGGAAGAATATTACCGCGGCAGAAGGCAGCGAAAATGCGCTTTTTCTGTCGCTTCAGAATAAAAGGATTACAGTCCGGGCTGTCGAAAAACTTGTCAAGAAATACGCGCAGACTGTAACGACACTTAAAAAGATCACGCCGCACAAACTTCGCAGCACCTATGGCACCTCGCTCTACCGTGAAACCGGAGACATCTATCTGGTCGCAGATGTACTGGGACACAAAGATGTCAACACAACCAGACGGCACTATGCCGCGATCGAGGAAGACCGCAGAAGAAAAGCGGCGAATATCGTAAAGCTCAGGGAGGACGAAAACGATGGCACTGTATGACCTGGAAACAGCCCGTAAACTGGTGATTCAGGCAGGTCTTAAACTGCAGCAGCTCGGCCTGATCGCACGCACCTGGGGCAATATTTCCGCCCGGATTTCGGATTCACAGTTTGTTATTACGCCAAGCGGAAGGTCCTATGAAACACTGACACCGGAGCAGATTGTCATTGTTAACATCAGCGACTGCTCCTATGAGGGAGACATAAAGCCTTCCAGCGAAAAGCTGGTTCACGCGGCAGCTTATAAAGCACGGCCGCAGGCGCAGTTTATTATCCACACGCACCAGAATTTTGCGTCGGCCGTCAGTATTCTCGGCCGTCCTGTCCTGCAGATCGGCACGCTTGCGTCTTCTGCCGCCGGTCTTCTGCCGGATGTGGACAACGCGGATGATCTCCGCTCTGTTCTCGGCGATGAAGTTCCCTGTGCGGAATACGGCAGCAACGGCTCCATCCAGCTGATGAACAATGTTTCCAAGGCTTTGCTCTTCTGCCCTTCTGCCGACACTGTCCTGATGCAGAATCACGGTGTCCTCTGCACCGGTTCATCATTCGAACACGCGTTCCGTCTGGCTTCCAGCCTTGAAACTGCGGCCTGCCTCTTCTATCTGCAAATGACAGCAGCAGCCAACAATCCGGATCCGCTTCGTCAGGCTGTCCTGAAGACATTCCGCGGCGGTATTGATCTGACAACTCTTACCTTGACAGACACAGCTTTTTCACCGGATGGATCATCCCGCCTTCTGCGCGCGCAGATCCGCTCGCCATTCCTTCTGGAGGCGTGCCGCCGGGCAGGTGTATCTGCCGATGAAACGGTATTCCTGCGGCCGTATATTGATGATCAGGCCCAGTGTATCGGCGCCGATCTGCCATGTATCCATATCCGCGGCTGGAATGAGGACGGCAGTACGAATGTCGAAGATGCATCACGCATCCGCAGTCTGCTCCGCGGACACAACGGAATTCTGTGTGTTGCCGATTCTCCTTCAGACAGCTGCGGACTCCTGACAGGGAGCAATAAAGATGATCTTACAGCTGCCGCAATCGTTCTTGAAAAAGGCTGCATCGCAGCCGTTCTTGCAGGATTTGCGGACAAAGCAAGACCGCTTACGAAAGAAGAAGCTGCGATGGACAGAAAAGTCTATGTGGAAAGCTACAGCAGGCTCAAAAACGCCTGAGTCTGCAGACCGCCGGACCGGAAAGCGCCGCGGAATTCTGTTATTCAGCAGAATTCTGCGGCGCTCTTTCATTTCTTGTCCCCGGGCTGTTATCTGTTATCAGCGCAGCTCTGTCGAATAATATGGCACAATGATATAATTTCCGGGCGCCGCATTGACTGTTTCATAGCCGTCTTCCACCCCGATGTGGTTAATATCACAGACTTCTGCGATATAAGACTCCGTACTGCGGTAATGCTGCCGGTCACCATATACGGACGCGTAATAATTGAGATCTTTGTCCGATGTCAGAAGAACGCAGGTATAATATTTGTAGTATTTCATTCCCGGATCAGCGGAAGCCTTTGTACGGAGTCCGAAAAGGAGAAAGCAAAGCAGGACAACAAGACCCGCGCCGCATACGGCGATCGTATAGTACCGGCGCAGCTGTCTCTCCCTGCACTTTCTCGAGCGCTCTGCCCTTATTCTGTAATAGGAACCGTTTATGACCGGAGTTCTGTTCATACTGTTCTCCCCCTTGCATTGCAGAAACAGAATCGAACATCTTGTTCGGAACGTATGTTCGATTTACGAATCAAATTATATCGAACACATGTTTTGCTGTCAATCTTTATCTTCCTATTTTTCGAATATATGTTTGCTTTTCCCGCGTGCTTTTTTTATAATAATTGAAATGGATTAAAATGTAACCGGAGGACAGTTATGGCAAAAGGAAGGATTACGAAGAAGCAGCAGCAGATCCTTGATTATATAAAAGAACAGATTCTGGAGAAAGGCTATCCTCCCGCAGTCCGTGAAATCTGTGAAGCGGTAGGCCTGCGCTCGACCTCTTCCGTGCATTCCCATCTAGAAACGCTCGAAAAAAACGGTTTTATCAGGCGGGATCCGACCAAGCCCAGGGCAATAGAAATCTGCGATGACAACTTTCATATGATCCGGACGGAAACTTCATCGCTGCCCGTTGTGGGACAGGTCGCTGCCGGTACGCCGATTCTTGCCCAGCAGAACATTGAATCCTATTTTCCGGTACCCGCGGAATATGTTCCGTCTGGAGAGTCCTTCGTATTAAAGGTACACGGAACATCCATGATCAATGCCGGTATTATGGACGGGGATTATATTTTTGTGAACAGCTGCAGAACTGCGGAGAACGGTCAGATTGTCGTAGCTCTGATCGATGACTCGGCTACGGTCAAACGCTTTTACAAAGAGAAAGGCCATATCCGTCTTCAGCCCGAGAATGACGAAATGGAACCGATTATTGTTGATGACTGTGTCATCCTTGGGCGTGTGTTCGGTGTTTTCCGGAATATGCGCTGAGTCATGCGCCGCGATAATCGCAGATAGTCCGGATCGCATGGTTTGTAAAAGGTCCCGCGGAGAGAAAGCTGTTCTCCCGCGAGACCTTTAATCTGTTTATTTAATTAAATTTATTGGCCGCCAGCTGCGGAACACCCTTTCACGGCTGATTATTCCTGCGTAATCGACTTCGGATCAATCTGCTTCCCGTCTCTCCAGATTCTCTCGAGATCGTAAAGAAGCCTGTCTTTTTCGTCAAAAATGTGGATGATGACATCGCCGAAATCCAGAAGCACCCATGCAGCTGTATTATAGCCTTCGATTTCACGCATGGGATATCCTGTGCGCTCGAGCTTCTCCTGCACGCCGTCCGCGAGCGCCTGAATCTGGCTGCGGTTCGTACCATTGGCAATAATGAAATAATCCGCCAGTACAGATACGCTGCTGATGTCAATCACGTTGATATTGACCGCTTTCTTGTCTTCCAGTGCCATAATGGCTGTTCTGGCCATGGCAAGGGATTTGTTCATGTCAGACATCTCCGTCCTCCTCATCTTTATTGATATAATAATTATACGTCTTCTGTGTCATGCTGTCGATTTCTTTATCTGTCGAATGCAGATAGGCAAGCGTATCTTTCAGAATCAGGAGGAGCGCGCCGTCAAGGTTCTCAAACGCAAGCTTTCGAAGCTGCGGGAGGTCCGGTGCCTGTGTCCTGCCGGGCTCTATGTAATCTGCGACAAAGATAATCTTTTCAAGAAGCGTCATACCGGGTCTTCCGGTTGTATGATAACGGATCGCGTCCGTAATTTCCGGATCATCGACTCCGTACCGCGTGGACGCGAGAACGCTGCCTGCCTTGGAATGAAGAAGCGCGGCGCTTTCTTCTTCCATGGGGGTCAGTGCAAGACCGGCACCGGCGCAGATTTTCCGCATTTCCGGAAGAGGCAGATACTTGGCGCAGTCATGCAGCAGTCCCGCCATTTCGGCCTTCCGGACATCCCCGCCATAACAGGCGGCAAGGCTGGTTGCCGTGAACGTAACTCCCATTGTGTGAATAAAGCGCGTGTACTTGAGTTCCTTTTCCACTTTCCGGAAAAGGTCCAGCCGGTCATTGTCCTTTGCCACAATATCCTCCCTTTACATTGTCTTCGCAAGATAAAGTCCCTGCTCTTCTATATAGTCTTCCACATCGCGCGGCACAAGGTAGCGGATGGAACGTCCTTCCCTTACTCTGCTGCGGATTTCCGTCGAAGAAATTTCTATGTTCCGCACCGGAAGCATCCGGATGTCCGCGCCGTACTTCTCCCGAAGACTCCGGGCGGTAATCTCCACTTCACCGCTTCCCGCTTCATCACTTCTTGTTTCCACAAGGATGCGCGCAAGCTGAAAAACAATTTCCGGCTGATGCCAGCGCTCCATCTGCGGGAGCGTATCCGCGCCGATAATGTAAAACAGCTCATCTTCCGGAAAGCATTTCGAAAGCTCCTGCAGAGTATCGGATGTATATGTTTTGCCGGGGCGGCGGACCTCAATATCCAGAACTTCTAGATGTCTGTTTCCCTGCGCGGCAAGCCGGACCATGGCAAGGCGCCTTCCCGCATCCGTAACACCCGTTCCGTCCTTGAAATAGGAACGGCCGGTCGGCAGAAGAATGACACGGTCAAGCCCCGCCGCCTCATAAGCCGCCTCCGCAAGAAGCAGGTGTCCTATATGAATCGGATCAAAAGTTCCCCCGAGAATACCGGTTTTCATAAGCTTCCTTTCTTGTTACTTTGGCAGCTCGATCTTTTGATTTTCGCGAAACGGCCGGTACAGGACGACCTTGCGGCCGATGACCTTTACAAGCTCGCTGTGCGAGCGTTTATACAGCTTGTCACCGGCGAGGGCCGGTTCATCCGGGGAAGTCTTCTGGATATTGACTTTGAGAAGCTCTCTTGTATGGAACGCCTCTTCCAGGGAGTCGATCGTCTCCGGGCTGACACCGGATTTGCCGACCTGCACAACCGGCTCCAGATTTGCCGCAAGGCTCATAAGATATGCTCTCTGTTTGCTGTTTAACATAGAAATCTCCAATTCCGCCGCCTGCGGGCGGCATTATTATTCATAGAACGAGAAAGTATGGCCGTAGAGCCGTACCGTGTCGCCTTCCCGGCAGCCGAGCTCCTTCAGCTTGTCGTTAATACCGTTTTCCTCAATAAATTTCTGCAGAAACGCCAGACCCTTTTCAGTCTCCAGGTTCGTATAACCAAGCATGCGCTCGATCTTGGGGCCTTCCACAACGTACATATCTTCATCCTTGTCATATGTAACGGTGAAGGATCCGTCAATGCGCACAGAGAGCTCGGTGTCCGGATTGAATTCCGGCTCGAAGATCCTTGTGCCTCCGGGGATTTTGGAAAGCTCACTGCTGACATAATACATCAGTTCGCGGACCCCCCTGCCTGTCGCGGCAGAGATTTCGAACACTCTGATCCCCTCCGGCTCATATTTCTGCCGGATCTCACGGACCGGATCCAGCTCGGTATCCCGAAGATCGTCCGGGATCAGATCGGTCTTGTTGCACGCGATAATCTGTTCCTTCTTTGTAAGATCAATATCATAGCGGTCCAGCTCCGCATTGATCTTTTCGATGTCGTCAAGAGGATCCCGTCCTTCCGACCCGGAAGCGTCCACGACATGGATCAGAAGCTTGCAGCGCTCGATGTGTGCGAGGAACTCATGCCCGAGGCCTTTTCCGTCCGCGGCGCCTTCGATCAGTCCGGGAATATCAGCCATGACAAAACCCGGCGCGTCATCGAGGTCAACAACCCCCAGAATCGGAGACAGGGTTGTGAAATGGTAATTGGCAATTTCCGGCTTCGCATTGCTCACGACAGAAAGGAGCGTCGACTTGCCGACATTCGGGAAGCCGACAAGTCCCACATCCGCAATTACCTTGAGCTCGAGCTGGACTTCAATCTCTCTGGACGGCTGTCCGGGCTGTGCGTATTTCGGGGCCTGCATGGTGCTGGTCGCGTAATGCTGGTTTCCGTTGCCGCCGTGCCCGCCTTCGAGGATTCTTACAAGCCGGTTGTCCCCGGACATGTCCGCGATTACCTTTCCGCTTTGAAAATCCCTGATGACCGTTCCTTCCGGCACCTTGATGATCAGGTCCTCTCCCTTTTTGCCGGAGCAGTTCCTCTTGCCGCCGTCTTCTCCGTTCTGCGCACTGTAGCGGGCTCTGTGCCGGAATTCTCCAAGTGTATTGAGCCCTTCGTCCACGGCAAAATAGACGCTGCCGCCATTGCCGCCGTCACCGCCGTCGGGGCCGCCGTTCGGCACGAATTTTTCCCTGCGGAACGATATGTGTCCGTCTCCGCCTTTTCCGCTAGCAATAATTATTCTGGCTTTATCTACGAACATAACGCCTCTCACCGCCTTTGATTCCGGTTTTATAGTCCTTACCGGTTTTAAAGTCCTTATAGTAAAAAAACTCCGGACAAACCCGTACCCTTGGGCCTGTCCGGAGCTTCAAGATTCAGATTACTCGTTTGCTGCTACAGGATGAACGCTGGCTCTTGTTCCGTCCTTGCCAACACGCTCATATCTTAAGATTCCATCTGCAGTCGCAAACAGTGTGTCATCACCACCGATACCTACATTGACACCGGGCATGATTTTTGTACCACGCTGTCTGTAAAGGATATTGCCGGCCTTAACAAACTGTCCGTCAGCTTTCTTGGCACCAAGTCTCTTGGAATTGGAATCACGGCCGTTCTTGGTGGAACCCATTCCTTTATGGTGTGCGAAGAATTGAAGGCTTAAGTTTAACATGTCATACCTCCTTAATCTCGTATCTCAGATATCTCTTCCCGTACTGTCTCTGTATCCATTCGAGCCCGTAAATCATATGATCCACAAGAAACTGCCCTTTGGGAGAAAGATCTTCCAGTATGTTGACGGTCAGATCTCCGCCGTCTTTTTCATCATACTGACAGTCAACTTTCTCATGCAGCAGATCCTGCAGGCTGTTCACGGTACTGATCACGATTGCCGAAACGCCTGCGCAGACAACATCTGCGCCGCTTTCCGAATAGTCCGCGTGTCCCAGGCACTGGAAAGAACGGTAAGCCCCTTCCCGGGTTTTCCATATCTGAACTCTAATCATTGCTGCTCTTGCGGCTGTATATGCCGCCGTGCTCTCCGTTATCCGTTGATCTTGTCGATCTTAACGCGCGTGAAAGCCTGTCTGTGACCATTCTTCTTGTGATAGCCAGTCTTGGGTTTGAAGTGATAGACAACGACCTTTCTGCCTTTGCCCTGCTCCATAACCGTAGCTTCAACAGAAGCGCCAGCAACGTCCTTTGCGACCTTGAGGGTATCTCCTCCGACAGCAAGAACCTGGTCAAATGTCACCTTGTTTCCGGCCTCTGCATCGAGCTTCTCAACTTCAATGACATCACCTTCGGAAACCTTGTACTGTTTTCCACCTGTTGCGATAATAGCGTACATATTTGGTACCTCCTTCTTCTGAAAACTCGCTGAATGCGGCACCGGCCACGCGTAACGCCGAACCGGATTTCTGTACCTTTCGCGCGAGTACCTTGCGCCCAGGCATTAAAGCCTCTTCATGCGGCATACTCAAATAAATTATCACGCGCAAATACAATTGTCAATAAAAATCAGACATCAGGGACGATCTTTTTCGGCGCGCCGTCATCAAATATCGTATTGAAGAAACAGGAATGATGCCCGGTATGGCACGCGGCCCCTTTCTGCGTCACAACGGCAAGCAGCGTATCCATATCGCAGTCTGCGGTCAGTGACAGAACATGCTGGAAATGTCCGCTCGTTTCACCTTTGACCCAGAGCTTCTTCCGGCTCCTGGAAAAATAGGTCATGGTCTTCGTGTCCACTGTTTTTTCAAACGCCTCTTCGTTCATGTAAGCGACCATCAGGACCTCTCCCGTGCCGTATTCCTGCGTCACGACAGGCAGCAGACCGTCGCTGTTTGTTTTGAAATCTTTCCATGTATACATAGATTTACAGTGCGCCTTTCGTACTGAGCACATCCCTGATACGGTCATCTTTGGACACAGCCAGATCCAGTGCCTTCGAGAAAGCCTTGAACATGGCTTCGATGATATGATGCGCGTTGGAGCCGTGAAAAACAACAAAATGCAGATTCATGCCGGCCGCATAGGACACCGAATAGAAAAATTCCCGGACCAGCTGCGTGTCAAAATCTCCGACCATTGGAGGGGTCAGTTTCTCTTCCCCTTCGAAGACAAAATACGGACGGTCGCACAAATCCACGGCACACAGGACAAGGGCTTCATCCATCGGCAGAATAAAAGAGCCGTATCTGCGGATTCCCTTTTTGTCTCCCGCGGCTTCCCGGATAGCCTGCCCGAGCACAATTGCAGTATCTTCCACGCTGTGATGGCCGTCGACCTGCAGATCTCCCTCGCAGCGAAGCGTCAGATCAAAAAGGCCGTGTCTTGTAAACGCGTCCAGCATATGGTCGAAAAAACCGATGCCGGTGGCAATATCCGATTTGCCGCTCCCGTCCAGCTCGAGAAATGCCGAAATGTCGGTTTCCTTTGTTTTTCGTTTTATCTGCGCGTTCCGGGCCATAGGTCACCTCTCACCTTCCGGTTCTTCGTCAAACCGCACCGCAATGGAATTTGCGTGCGCGGTCAGGCCTTCATTCTCAGCAAACAGTTCAATATCCTTATGCACCTTCGCGAGCGCTTCTCTGGAATAGGAAATTATGCTTGTTCTCTTTATAAACTGGTCGACACCAAGCGGCGAGAAAAACCGCGCGGTTCCATTCGTCGGCAGTATATGGTTCGGTCCCGCGTAGTAATCGCCTAAAGGCTCGCTTGAATAGCTTCCAAGGAAGATCGCTCCGGCATTTTTGATCTTCGTCATGATTTCAAACGGCTGCTTCGTTACAATCTCCATATGCTCGGAAGCAATTTCATTCGCTGCGTCGATAAGTTCGTCCATCGAATCGCTGACAAACGCGTATCCGTAGTTGTCCAGGGATTCCCGGATGATCTGCGCCCGTTCCAGCGTCTCCAGAAAACGGTTCTCTTCCTCGGACACCGCTTCGGCGAGACTTCTGCTGGTGGTCAGAAGAATCGCGCTGGCAAGAGGATCGTGCTCTGCCTGGGAAAGCAGATCCGCCGCGACGTACCGCGGATTCGCTGTCTCATCCGCGATGACAAGAATTTCGGACGGCCCTGCGACCGAATCAATTCCTGTAATGCCGAAACATGCCTTTTTCGCGAGCGCTACATAGATGTTGCCGGGGCCTGTGATCTTGTCGACTCTGGGAATCGACTCCGTGCCATAGGCCATCGCGGCAATTGCCTGTGCACCGCCGGCCTTGTATATCTCATCCGCGCCGGCGATCACGGCTGCCGCGAGCGTTCCGGCCGGTGCCTTCCCCTGCGCGTCCGGCGGCGTACAGACTATGATCCTTTCAACGCCTGCAACCTTGGCCGGGATTATATTCATCAGCACGCTGGAAGGGTAAACCGCCCTTCCTCCCGGAACATAGCAGCCGGAGACTGCGATCGGCGTCACTTTCTGGCCGAGGATCGACCCGTCCGGCTTTGTCGTAATCCAGCTGTTTACCCGTTGTTTTTCATGGTAAGCCGTAATATTCGCGGCCGCCCGTTTCATGACTTCGATAAACCGGGGATCCAGTGCTGCGAAAGCTTCGTCAATTTCCTGTCTCGTAACGCGGATTGTTCCGGGCGTCAGATCGCAGTGATCAAATTTCTTCTCATATTCGAAAAGCGCCGCGTCACCGCGCGTGCGGACCGCGCCTATAATCTCATCCACAGCTTTCTGCTGCCCGGTAAAGCTGGCAGGGTTTCTGCCTTTTAACAGTTCCAGCAACTCTGCGCGCGACTCTTTCGTAAGATCGACAATTCTCATCTTGTGCCTCCGTTTTCTTCATCCAGGGCGGCGCGCACCGAATGAATCAGGTCCCTGATGCGCTGCGTCTTCATCTGCATGCTGACCTGATTGACGATCATTCTCGCCGACAAGTCACAGACCGTTTCCAGTACGGTCAGCCCGTTCTCGCGGAGAGTCCCCCCGGTCTCTACAATATCCACGATCACATCGGAAAGACCGACGATCGGTCCCAGCTCCACAGAACCGTTGAGCTTGATAATATCTACCGTCTGATGTTTCCGGTTATAGAAATAGTCCCTTGCAATGTTCGGATACTTGGTTGCCACCCGGATCATCTCATGATGCCGGAGAAGTTCTTCTTTATTCTGCGATCCGCAGACGCACATCCTGCATTTTCCGAAGCCGAGATCCAGAACCTCGAATACGCTTCTGTTCTCTTCCAGAATGATATCCGATCCGACGACGCCGATATCCGCCGCTCCGTATTCTACATATGTCGGCACGTCCGGACCTTTGGAAAGGAAAAAGCGGCTTCCCTGTTCTTCATTCCGGAAAATCAGCTTTCTGGAATCCTTCTTCATCTCCTCGCAGGAAAAGCCCGCTTTCTCGAAAAGAGCCATTGTTTTATCCGCGAGCCGCCCCTTGGTCAGAGCGATTGTCAGTTCCTGCATGCCTTACTCCTTCTTCTGCAGCGCGATGCTCGAACCTGCGTCTCTTCGCCTTTTCGCTTCCTGCAGTACTTCCTCAAAGTTCTCTTCCGTGTAATACAAAGTTTCCGGTTCCGGTTCCGCGGGAACCTGTATCTTCTGTGCCCGCAGCGCCTCCATCAGGGTGTCCAGAGGGATCATGAAACCGACTGCCGGTGCCTTTTTGCCAAAACAGGAAAGCAGCTGGTCATAACGTCCGCCGCTCGCGATCGCATCTCCTACGCCATACGTATATCCCTTGAAAATGATGCCGGTATAATAATGATATCTCGAAAGGAGTGAGAGATCGATGCTGACATAGCGGTCCGCGCCGTACGCTTTCAGTACATGCAGCACATCGAGAAGTCTTAAAAGTGCCTTGGCGGAACGCTCATTCGGCGCTTCACTCGCCGCGCGTGAAAGCTCTCCGGCGTCCTTCATGATACTCGTGATCGATAAAAACAGATCCTGATACCGCTTGTCCACATCTCTGCTGCGCAGGAGATCTTCGGCAGCAAAAAAGTTTTTACCCGAAATATAGTCGCGCAGCGTCTCTTCGGTTTCTTCATCGAGCGATACTGCCTCGCAGATTCCTTTGAAATATTCGACGTTTCCGACACTGATCAGAAATTCCGAAAGGCCGGTGCTTCGCAGCGCCTGCACAAGCATCGCAATCATCTCCGCGTCCGCATAGACCGAAGCGTCATTCATAAGCTCGGCTCCCGTCTGCCGCATTTCCTTGAGCCGTCCCTGCAGACTGGAATTGTTGATGAACGCGCTGCCCTCGTAGCGGAAACGGAGCGGTTTTGTCTCGTCCATATAGTATTTCGCGGTGCATCTTGCTACACCCGGTGTGAAGTCCGGCCGGAGCGCAATCGTATCTCCCTCGCGGTCGAAAAATTTATACAGCTCGCGGGACGGTGTCGTACCGATTTCCTTGGAAAACACATCAAAATACTCAAACGAAGGCGTCCGGATTCCCTCGTACCCGTAGTTTCGCAGTGTTTCCCCGATGACCTTCTCCGTATAGTTATACTCTGCCCAGTCTCTCCCATAATGGTCCCATACGCCTTCCGGCGTGTGCAGGAGATCCTGCTTTGTCCGTTTGCTCATAGAATCATACTCGCTTTCCGCACCGGCACTTTATCATGCTAACATGCTACTACAGTGAATTATTCGAAGTATATCCGACTTTGCCCGGTCTGTCAACGTTCGGAAATATCTTTATTGATCATCTCCAGGTACGGAACCATGACGCCAGGCTTTTCCGGAAGAATGTAGGTTTTATCCAGCTCATCGAAACGGAAGCTCTTTCTCCCGCCTGCCAGCATCCTTTTCCAGAACGGCAGGAACATGCGAAACGGCAGATAATAGTACAGGTCCATCCCGGTGAAATAGATCAGGAAAAAGGCGATGCCGTCCTGCTCCTCGAATCTCTCCATGAAATCCACCTGATGCGGATGGATGTTCTGCAGAGAAAAAGTAGCCGTCTTGGACTCTTTCGCATCAAAACAGACCGGATACCCCTGCACAGCCCCGATATAATCCACTGTGCTTTTCTGGTCAAAATACGCAAGCGTGATCTGGCTGCTCTCCTTGTCCATGCGGATCGGCGTAATCGGCGTCGGTATCTTCTGGATCAGGCAAAGTTTCTGCTCTTTGTATGTTTCATTCGTACGGTTGATCTCTTCCTCAAACAAAGATCCCCGCAGTCCTCTTGAATTCCAGGTAGCCATAAACTGTTACCTTTTTCCCCGCGCGCGGCTTCCGTGGTGCGGTCTTACGGCAGTTCGTTCAACTTCTCTTTCCCCTGCGGCTCCTTTTCCCAGGATTCGTTGAAAAACAGCAGGATCCGAGCAGATGAACGTCCTGCCGGATACAGACGAAAGGCATCCGTCCGTTTCCGGAAAAACAACGCGGCAGCAGTGCAGGAGCTGCCGGTGAATACCGGCAGCCGCCCACTTTTGCCGAAGCGGTTCTGTACCGTATTTCGGGTCGCCGAGAATCGGATGCCCGATGCAGGCAAGATGCGCCCGCAGCTGATGCGTTTTACCGGTAATCAGCTGTGCCTCCACAAGCGATAAATCCCGCTCCTTCGAATAGCACAGCGTCCGGCAGACCGTCCTGCTGTATGCACTTCCCTGTACCTGCCACTGATAGACCGTCACCTGATTTGTCTGCCCGTCCTTGACGAGCCAGCCCTCTATTTCGCCACGTTCCGGCATTTTACCTGCGGCGATCAGATGGTAGTATTTTTCCAGCCCGCGGTTTTTCAAAAGTGAGGAGACGGCGCGGCTGGCCGGCAGTGTTTTGGCGCAGATCACGATTCCCGTAGTATTGCGGTCCAGCCGGTTGCATACAGAAGGCCGGAACGAACGGATGCGGACATCATCCGTCTCTCCGCGAAGGAGCATCTTGCCGACAAACCACTCGTTGAGCGTTAAATCCGAAGGCTCCGCCTTCTGTGACAGCAGTCCTGCCGGCTTGTCCGCGAGCAGCAGCTGGTCATTTTCAAATACAATCCGGATTTTTCCGTACTGCCGTTCGATCTGCCGACAGGCAGCTTCATAGGTTTTCCGCGCCGGAACATCCGTGCTGCCTGTCTGAAACTTCCGGAATGTCTCATCCGAAAAAAAGAAGGTAACCGTGTCGCCGCTCCGGACAATTTCCTGTCCGTCTGCCTTCGCGCCGTTTAATGTAATATTCTTTTTCCGCAGCATTTTGAAGATAAAAGAAGTGCCTGCCGAAGGAAGCGTTCTTCTGATAAACTTGTCCAGCCGCTGGCCCGCATCATTTTCCGTTACATTTACCTTCTGCATGACCTTCGTCCTTATTCATCAGAGTGCGACGGCTTTCAGGGCGGAAAGCGCCTGATCCGCTTTTTTCTGTTCAGTGTTCTTCTGCGCGGCTGTACCCTCCATCCTTGCAAGCGCCGTAAGATATGACTTTGCGTTTCCGAAAACGCGGATGCTGTATCCATGGCAGCCGCTCTGCTGCAGCATGCGGCGGATATGGGCTTCTGCCGCGGAAATGTCACAGGAAGGATCCTGCGATATCGCGATCAAACTGTTATCCAGAACACCGGTGTGGCTGAGCGCGAAATTTTTGCTGTAACTTGTCAGATACAGATCAAACGCACCGGGCACGTGCGGTGCAGTCTTTATCACTGCGCGGCGCAGATCTTCCGTGCAGCAGGGCGCCCTGAAAAACATAACTGTATTTACAATGAATTTCGCCGCGGGAAGCGCAAGAAGCGCCGCCATAATCGAGAAAATATTTTTGTTCGTTCCGAAATAGCGGAGCGGAATCAAATAGAGGAGAACAACAAGAAGAAGGAGCGCCGCGGAAACCATAAGCTGCTGCTTTCTCCTGTATCTGATGTAGCCGGAAGATCCTTTGGTGATTTTCATAACAAGCTCCTGTAAGGAAAGAAAGGGACGAGTCTACCCTGCGGGTTTCCTCGTCCCTTCGCTTCATGTATAAATCGTGATTTCTGCCTTTGCCTGACCAGTGCTGCGGCGTCCTTACATCTGAGCGCCAGCATTTCCGGCAGGAGCAGCGTTTCCCTCCGGCGCGCCCTGCGCCTGCTGTGCGGCCTGCTGCTGTGCCCTCTGCCTTTGCATAACCAGCGTATTGCGGTCGTTGCGCACTGTCTGCAGATAAGAATTCATATTGTTCAGGCAGGTCGAATAGGCGTTGTTCGTATCCGTGATGACATTGGACGTCAGCTGTTCCAGATGCAGCAGCATTTCTTCCAGATAACTCTGGGCCCTTTCATTATAGTCCGATACCTGTGCAGAAGCGCCGTCTACAATGGATCTGGCCTGCGCGTTTGCCTGTTCCAGCATCGCGTCCGCCTGCTGTCTTGCGTTATCCATCATGGCAGCAGCCTGCTCTCCCGCACTGTCTACTGTCTGCTGCGCCTGCTGCTGCGCGGCCGCGGTGATATCCTGCGCCTGCTCGTTCGCTGCCTGCACGATCTGGTTCGCCTGCGCATATGCCTGTCTTGTGATTTCGTCGTCATCGACGCGCTGGTTCATCTGATCGGTCGCTCTTTTGATAAGTTCCGCAGCTCTTGCCTTGGCATCCGCAAAAATTTCATCCTTCTGCGCAAGCACTTTCTGATATCGTTCCACCTCATCCGGGATCACATCGCGCAGATCGGCGATGAGCTCGATCAGCTGTGTCTTATCGACCAGAATTATGTCCTTCGAGAGCGGCTTGAATTTGCAGGATTCCACAAAATCCTCCAGCTCATCGATTTTGCGTTCAATTTGATTGGCGCTCATTGGAAACCTCCAGTGTATGATCAGTGCTTTGCGTGCCTTGCCGCGTATTTATCGCGGACAAGCTTCTCGATCTCGGGCGGAACGCACATCGAAATATCGCCGCCGAACGAGGCGATCTCTTTCACGCTGGAAGAGCTCAGGTACGCGTACTCAAGACTCGTCGTAAGAAAAACCGTATCGATGCTTCCTTTGGAAAGCAGCTTGTTCGTCTGTGCGATCTGCAGCTCATACTCGAAATCGGTGACTGCGCGCAGCCCCCGGATCGAAACATGCGCTCCGATTTTTGCCGCATAATCGATCAAAAGGCCGTAGTAGGCATCGACCCTGATATTCGGTAAATCTTTTGTAACATCTTTCAACATTTTAACACGTTCATCTACCGAAAACAACGAATCGCGCTTATCCTTGTTATACATCACGCATACCGTGACTTCATCGAACATGCGCGAGGACCTGCGGATGACATCAAGGTGTCCGTATGTCACCGGGTCGAAGCTGCCCGGATAAACCGCCCGGATCATCTTGTGCCGTCCTTTCTGCGAAGGAAAAGATGTCTCTGGGAATGATAATCCTTTTCACGCACCAGTGTATAACCTGCGTCCTCCAGAAAATCAAAATCCGAAGTCAGCGATGTTTCCACGATGATCAGCGTCTGTGCCGTTACATACGGCGCTTCTGCAAGCGCAAGAAGCACTTCTTTGGCCGTATCCGATGCATACGGAGGATCAATATAGATGATGTCCGCTCTCTTCTCGCTGATATGGCGGAGGGCATTCAGCACATCCATTTTCAGGAGTACGCCTTCCTCGTCAAAATGTGTCTTGTGCAGATTGTTCAGTATGCATCTGCAGGCTTCTTTTCCGTTCTCGGCAAAATAGGCTTTCTTCGCTCCCCTGGAAAGCGCCTCAATGCCAATGCCGCCGGAACCCGCGCACAGATCCAGAAAGACACAGCCCGGGATCTCAAACTGAATCATATTGAATAAAGTCTCTTTAATGATGTCCTGCGTCGGGCGCGTGTCTTTCCCCTCCGGCGTTTCCAGAAGCATCCTTCTTGCGCTGCCTGCGATTACTCTCATAATTTTTTTTACCTCCTGCTGCCCCTGCCGCCGCGCGCCGAGGCGCGCAGCCTTGCCAGGTCAACATTTTTGTCATGGAAGGTTACGCTGCAGGGTTCTCCGCTTCTCACCGTGAATACCGCCTCCAGCTCGTCTTTTGCGGAAAGTTTCATGCCATGAACGCCCCGCGCGGTCTTCTTCTGCATCGGAATGTCCTCGATCTGGATCTTCAGGAAATATCCGTCCTTTGATGCAAGCACTGCGTACTGCTGATCCGTGATTCCCGCCACGGCAATGACCTCGTCTCCTTCATCCAGCTTTGTAGCCGCGACGGAGTATCTTGTCACATCGAATTCTCCGCCGTCCACCAGCTTGATCAAAGCTGTCTTCGTGACAAACAGCATCCGGTACAGGTTCAGTTCGGTCTGGCTGCAGATATAGACTATCCGCTCCTTACCGGAATCAAAACGTGTCACGTTGTCAATCGGCTTTCCTTTGTCCTTCAGCTTTCCTGCCGGCAGATCGCTGACTTTGAGCGTATGCAGCATGCCGGTATTCGTAAAAACACAGACCCGGCCGGTATTACGGCAGACAAAGTGATACAGGTTTTCCTGGTCAACCGTTTCTTTATTGCGTTCGTAGAACGAAGTGTCAATTGTTTTGGCGTATCCGAAGCGGTCCATCAGGAAAACGACATCCGTTTCCTCTTCCCTAGGCTTTACAAATTCTGCCTGCTCTTCGTTGATGATCTTCGTTTTTCTCGGTACCGCGAACTCTTTCCTGTATGAAAGCAGTTCCCGGCGGATCACCTGCGTCATCGACGAGCGCTGTTCCAGAATATCTTCATATTTATAAATATTGGCAACGGTCTCTTCGTGCTCTTTTAAAAGGGCGTCCAGCTCCAGCCCGATCAGCTTATAGAGCCGCATGTTGAGGATCGCGTCCGCCTGTCTTTCGCTGAACATCAGCTGTGATGCCATGACTCTGGATTCTCCGGAGCGGAAACGGATTCCGTCCGTATCACCGCTCGTAAGGCATCGTTTTGCCATTGCGCGGTCTTTGGATCCGCGAAGGACTTCGATGACAAGGTCAATGACATTGACAGCCTTGATCAGGCCTTCCTGAATCTCCCTGCGGTCTTTCTCTTCCTGCAAAAGATATGTATAACGGCGTCTTGTGATTTCATACAGGAAATCCACATTGGCTTTGAGAATATCCCGGAGGCCCAGCGTCTCCGGTCTTCCGTCCCGGATTGCAAGCATGTTCACACCGAATGTATCAAGAAGCTTGGTCTTTTTTAGAAGAAGCGCCTTGAAATTCTCAACATCCGCATCTTTTCGAAGCTCGATGACGATCCTGATACCTTCCTTCGAAGACTGGTTGGAAATATCAACAATATCTCCGGTCACCTTTGTCTCCGAAAGTGCCGCGACGTCCTGCAGAAATTTGCTGATACCCGCGCCGATCATGGTGTACGGAATTTCCGTGATGACAAGATTGATATGGCCGTTTCTGGCTTTTTCGGTTTCCATACGGCCGCGGATCCGGATCTTTCCGGTGCCGGTCTCATAAATTTCCTGCAGGTCTTTCTGATTGACGATCACCCCGCCGGTCGGAAAATCCGGCCCCGGCAGATAACGCATGAGCTCTTTTGTCGAAATGTCCGGGTTCTCCAGATAGGCAATTTCCGCGTCAATCGCTTCCCCTGCATTATGCGTCGGCGTGCTTGTTGCCATGCCGACCGCAATGCCTTCCGAGCCGTTGATCAGGAAATTGGGGATACGGCACGGAAGAACAGAGGGCTCCTTTTCGGTTTCATCGAAATTCGGCACAAAATCCACGACATTTTTGTCCAGATCCGAAAGCAGTGCCTCTTCCGTAACCTTCTGGAGTCTCGCCTCCGTATACCGCATCGCGGCAGCCGAGTCACCTTCGATTGTTCCGAAGTTGCCGTGTCCGTCTACAAGCGGAAGCTCTTTTTTAAAATCCTGCGCCATGACCACAAGGCAGTCGTAGATCGAACTGTCCCCGTGCGGATGGTATTTCCCCATGGTGTCGCCGACAATTCTGGCGCTTTTCCTGTATGCCGTATTGTAATGGATGCCAAGCTCTTCCATGTCGTAGAGCGTTCTTCTCTGTACCGGTTTTAAACCGTCCCGCACGTCCGGAAGTGCTCTTGATATGATGACACTCATCGCATAGTCGATATACGATTTCTGCATCAGCTCCGAATATTCTGTTTTCAGGATTGTTTCTTCAACAGGCCTGTCATCTGTCTTTTTCGTACGAGGCATGTATTCCTTCCCCTGTTATTATGCGTCGATCTCGGCGTCCGCCGCGTGTGTGTGGATATATTCGCGCCGGGGCGCCACATCGGTCCCCATGAGCAGTCCTGTCATTTCCGAAGCCATGCGTCCGTCATCGATCTGAATCTGGCGGAGCCTTCTTGTGGCAGGATTCAGCGTCGTTTCCCAAAGCTGCTGCGGGTCCATCTCGCCAAGACCTTTATAACGCTGCAGTGTAAAGTTTCCCTTATAATGCTTACGGAATTTCAAAAGAGCCGCGTCGTCGTAGAGATACTCGCCCTCCTCGCCTTTCTTCTGCGGAATGACTTTATAGAGCGGCGGCATCGCAACGTATACGTGTCCTTCATAGATCAGTTCCGGCATAAAGCGATAAAACAACGTCAGAAGGAGCGTTGAAATATGCGCGCCGTCGACATCGGCATCCGCCATGATGATAATCTTGTCATAGCGCAGCTTCGTAATATCGAAGTCCTGCCCGTATCCCTCGGAGAAGCCGCAGCCGAACGCGTTGATCATTGCCTTGATTTCCGCATTCGCAAGGACTTTGTCCATGCTGGCCTTCTCGACATTCAAAATTTTGCCGCGGATCGGCAGAATCGCCTGATACATCCGGTTTCTCGCCATCTTGGCAGAACCGCCCGCAGAGTCACCTTCCACAATGAAGATCTCGCATTTTTTCGCGTCCTTCGACTCGCAGTTGGAAAGCTTGCCGTTCGAATCAAACGAGAATCTGGGCCTTACCAGCATATTTGTTTTGGCTCTGGCCTCACTCTTTCTGATTTTGGCAGCGCGCTCCGCACATTCGATGACCGCCTTCAGCTGTTCGAGATTCCGGTCAAAATAATGGACTGCCTCTTCGGAAGTAACCTGTGCCGCAGCCTTCGCCGCGTCCTGATTGTCAAGCTTGGTCTTGGTCTGCCCTTCAAAACGGGGATCCGGATGCTTGATCGAAATAACGGCCGTCATGCCGTTCCGGACATCCGCGCCCGTAAAATTGACATCCTTGTCCTTTAAAACGCCGAGTTCTCTCGCATAATTATTGATGATGGTCGTGAACGCCTGCTTGAAGCCCGTAATATGCGTTCCGCCCTCCGAGTTGTAAATATTGTTGCAGAAGCCCATGACTTCCTCGCGAAAGTCACGAATATACTGGAACGCAACTTCAACCGTGATTTTTCCGACACTGCCGGTATAATATACGATGTCCGTGACGGTCTCATCGGATTTGTTGAGATCCCGGACAAAACCGCGGATGCCGTCCGGCTCATGGAACGTCACTTCCTCTTCACTACCCTCTCTCGCATCCGTGAAAACAATCGAGAGCTGCGGATTCAGATAGGCCGTTTCATGAAGTCTCGATTTGATATCATCCGATTTGAATCTTGTCTTTTCAAAGATCTCGTCATCCGGAAGAAAATTGATTGTCGTGCCTGTTCCCTTCGCTCTGCCGACGACAGGGAGCAGGCCCTTGTCCAGCTTCTGCACCGGAACACCGCGCGCGTATCTGTCCTCATAGACAAAACCGTCCTTGCGGACGTGAACCGTAAGACGCGATGAAAGAGCGTTGACTACAGAAGAGCCAACGCCGTGAAGGCCGCCTGACGCGGCATAAGATTTGTTATCGAATTTTCCCCCGGCATGGAGCGTTGTAAAAACAACCCGCTCCGCGGAAACTCCCTTCTCATGCATGTCAATCGGGATACCGCGTCCATTGTCCTCTACCGTGCAGGATCCGTCACGCTCCAGCGTAACATGGATACTGTCGCAGTAACCTGCAAGATGTTCATCCACCGAGTTGTCCACGATTTCGTAAATCAGATGGTTCAGTCCTCTTGTGGATGTGCTGCCGATATACATTCCGGGGCGTACCCGGACCGCTTCGAGCCCTTCCAGTACCTTGATGCTGGAAGCATTATAATCCTGTGCTTTACCCATTCCTCTTCCTTATTGCTGATCCTGCAGCTCCGGGAGTTTTTCGGAGCACGCGATCGCAAGCGCTCCGGGTCCGATGTGACAGCAAACGGACAAAGACAGAGCATCTCGCTCCACGGAAATCTCCGGAAACGCCGCTTCCACTTCCTGTGCCCACGGCCCGAATACATCCGGGCACTGCGCATGTACTGCGTAAAGGTAAACATTCTGCGCACCGCCGTAGAGCTTCTGGATATCGCTCTTCATGGCATTGAGCATTGTGTTCCGGCCCTGCTGGATCGTCCTCGCCTTGGAAAAAGCGTCCAGACGTTCTCCCTTGATCTGCAGTACCGGCTTGATGCGCAGCAGCGTTCCGATCGCTGCCGCAGCAGGCGTAATCCTGCCGCCCCTTTTCAGGTAGGTCAGCGTATCCAGCATGATATAAATACTGGACTGAAACTTCACTTCCTCAAGCTTGTCCTTAATTTCTTTCGCACTCCAACCCTTTTCCGAAAGTAAGAGCGCGTCCAGTGCCGAGCGCTTCTGCGTTACGGAAATGCGCTGGTTGTTGACAACCTGCACTCTGCCGTCGTAATCGCTCGAAAGCATGAGCGCGCTCTGGCAGGAGCCGGATAGTCCGCTCGACATCGGAATATGCACTACTTCGTCGTACGTTTCAAGAAGCCGGTCCCACACCTTCAGAACTTCCACCGGCGTCGGCTGACTGGTGTGTACGGTCTGACCGTCTGCCATTCTCTGGAAAAACTCTTCTCTTGTGAGATTAATATCTTCGTAGTAAGTTTCACCGCTTTCACCGAACATAAACGGCATCGGGATTACGGAAATTCCAAGGTCTTTCGCCTGTGCCTGCGTAATTCCGCTGTTGGAATCCGTTACAATTGCTACTCTGGACATTGGCTTCGTCTCCTTTTGTCTGATAAATCCGCCTTTCGGCATACATGGTTTATAATAAAGTCAGATACTTCTAAAGTCAACCGATTTGCTCCCCGCGGGAATCCGCTCCGGATGCTCTGTAAGCACCTTGTCTGCATACCGGGAAGCCTCCATCATAATGTCTGCATCCCCGATAACATCCCCGAGCACAAAGCCGAATTCACCGCTCTGCCGGACGCCGAAAACATCTCCGGGGCCCCGGAGTTTCAGATCCTGTTCCGCGATATAAAATCCGTCATTGGACTGTTCCAGGATTTCGAGGCGCTTTGGCTTCTGCGGCAGATCCGCCGAATACAGAAAAATGCAGTAGCTCTGCCCGCTTCCGCGTCCGACCCGTCCGCGGAGCTGATGCAGCTGGGAAAGTCCGAAGCGCTCCGCGTTTTCTATGATAATGACTGTCGCGTTCGGAACGTCTATGCCGACTTCGATTACAGTCGTTGAGATCAGAATATCCGTCTCATGTGCCGCGAACTCGTTCATGATCCGTTCCTTATCAGCAGGGCGCATGCGGCCATGCAGTTTCGCGATCCGGATATTCTCCGGGACGCAGCTCCTCAGCTTCTTTTCATAATCGGTCACATTTTCAAGGTCCATTCCCTCGCTCTCTTCGACCGCAGGGCAGATGATATACGCCTGCCGTCCTTTTGCGATTTCACGCAGCATGAACGCCACGGCTTTTCCGCGGTCTGCGGACGACATGACAAGCTTCTTGATCGGCAGCCGGTTCGCGGGCAGATCTGTCAGTCTGCTGACCGAAAGGTCACCATACAGGATGATTGAAAGCGTTCTCGGAATCGGCGTTGCGCTCATAACAAGAACCGGGATGCAGCCTCCCTTGCCTGCCAGCGATTCTCTCTGCCGGACGCCGAATCTGTGCTGTTCATCCGTAATGACGAGCGAAAGATCTTTATAGGTAAGCTTTTCCTGAATAAGAGCGTGTGTTCCGATAATAATATCCGCCGTTCCGTCCGCAATTTCCTGATATGCCTGTTTACGGTCTTTACCTTTCACCGAGCCTGTCAGAAGCACGGGATGATACGGAAGATGATAACGCCGGACCATTGCCGTGAACTTTTCCATGTGCTGCTGCGCAAGGACTTCGGTCGGCGCCATCAAAGCCGCCTGCCTGTTGTTCTCCGCGCACATAATCATGGCGAGGAACGCAAGAATTGTTTTGCCGGAACCTACGTCGCCCTGCAGCAGGCGGTTCATGACATACGGACCTGACAGATCGTCTTCAATTTCCTGAAAAACCTTTTTCTGGGACGGCGTCAGATCATACGGAAGCTGCTCGATCAGGCGCCCGGTTGCTGCTGTTTTGAGAAGAGGTCTTTCATTGCGTATCTTCAAAGACGAGAGCTTCTGCTGCCTTGACAACGCAATGTATTCGAAAAATTCATCAAAAATGAGCCTTCGCCGGCTCTGCCGGATGTCCTCGCGGGAAGCCGGAAAATGGATTTTCACGACAGCGTCCCAGAGCGGATACAGACCAAGCTCCTGCCGGTCTTTTTCCGGAATATAGTCTTCCTGCGGCGGAATGGATTCTATGATCTCCTGAAGTGTACGGATAATGACCTTGCCGGAGAGGTCTCTGGTGAGTGGATAGACAGGGCGCCAGCGGCCGCGCAGCTGCTCATACTCGGCAGGCGTATAACTTACCGGCTGCTCCATGTACAGCTTTCCGTTCTGATAGTGCTTCACCTGCCCGCGAAAAACATGGACGGACCCGGCGCGCAGTGTTTTGACAAGAAACGGACTGTTGAAATAACGGAGCTCGATTCTTCCTGCCGCATCTGCCGCGTGAAAACGCGTGATGGTATACGCTCCCGCGCGGACCGTAGAGCCGTTCCCGACGATTGTCAGAGTAATGGCACAAATGCCCGCAGCGGGAACCTCGCTGGTGCGGACCGGATCATCATAATATTCATAATTTCTCGGGTAGTATTTCAGAAGATCGCCTGCGGTTTCAAGCCCTTTCTTCTGAAAGATTTCAAAAGTCTTTTTCCCGATTCCCTTGATCTCTACGAGTTTGGTATCCGCATTCATTGATTATCCGTCTTTTCTGATACGCAAAAAGGGCGGATTGCCCCGCCCTTTGTTAGTGCTCTGATTCCAGATATGGTTATTCCGCGGAAAGAATGTAGTAATACACCGGCTGTCCGCCGCTTGAAACCTCAACCTCACAGCCGGGATACCTGGAAGCGGCACGATCGTGAAGATCCTGTGCCTGCTCCTTGGTAGTATCCGCGCCGTAATAGATGCTGATCAGCTCGGTCGTATCGCCGACAATCTTCGAAAGTGCTTCCATCGCGGTATCGTTGCGGTCGGTTCCGACGCCGAGAATACCGCTGTCTCCGATCGCCATCATATTGCCTTCCTTGATCTCGACATCATCGATGACGGTATCGCGGACCGCGTAGGTGATTTCTGCACTCTTTACGCCGCTGATCTCCTCGAGCATGTTGTCTTTGTTGACATCCGCAGACTGGTCCGGCATGAAATTAATAACCGCCGTGATTCCCTGCGGAATATTCTTCGTCGGAATAACAACAATCGTCTTGTCGCCGTCAATTGCCGCAGCCTGATTAGCGGCAAGAATAATGTTCTTGTTATTCGGGAGAATGAAAACCGTATCCGCGTTGACCTTATCCGCAGCATCCAGGATATCCGCTGTCGAAGGGTTCATGGTCTGGCCGCCGGAGATGACATAATCCGCGCCGAGGCTCCGGAAAATCTGTGCAAGTCCCTCACCCGCAGCAACTGCGACAATGCCGATTTCCTTGCGCGGTGATTCCGGCTGCTTCTTTTCCCCGGGTACTGCTTCCGCTTCTTTTTCGGGGGTATCCATTACAGGGATCTTATCTTCCCGTTCCGGATGCAGACGGCGGTTGAAAACTTCCAGCTCATAGAGCTCGCCGAGAAAAACGCCTTTCTGCAGAGCGAGTCCGGGATCATTCGTATAAAGATGCACGCTGATTTTCTGATCGCCAACCGATGTGATGACATTTTCACCGATCGAAGACAGATAGGATTTCAGATCGCTTTCCATCTTCGGATTGAAATTGTTGTCCAGAAGAATCACAAAGCTTACGCTGTAAAGATATTTGTATTCCTTCTTCGGCTCTTCCTTCTTCTCATCTTCATGCTCTTCGGGATGAAGAATCCGTTCGATGTCCGCTGTCTTGCCCTGCAAGCCTTCGTAAGCGCCCTTCAAAACCTGTACGAGTCCCTGTCCGCCGGAATCGACGACGCCTGCCTGCTTGAGTACCGGCAGCATGTCCGGTGTGCTGGCAAGCACAGAGTCCGCGTATTGAATGACTTCCGGGATAAAGACCTCAAAATCTGTGGTGCCGCCGTCCGCAAGCTCTCTTGCCTTTACAGCGGCTCCCTTCGCGACGGTCAGGATGGTTCCTTCCTTGGGCTTCATGACTGCCTTATATGCGGTCTCCACTGCCTTGTCAAAGGCGTCGGCGGCCATCGGCACATTAATCTCGGCGTGATCGCGGACAATCTTGCAGAATCCGCGCAGCAGCTGAGACAGGATGACGCCCGAATTTCCTCTTGCGCCGCGCAGTGATCCGGACGAGATCGCCTTGCAGACAGCCTTCATATCGTTCGTTTCGCCAAGAGAAACAACCTCATTTACGGCGGAAACAACGGTCATTGTCATGTTTGTTCCGGTATCGCCGTCGGGAACCGGAAAGACATTCAGTTCATTGATCCAGTTCTTGTTGGACGCCAGATTCTCGGCCCCGCACAGAAACATCTGCCGCAGGAGCCTTGTATCAATCGTATTCACACTCACGTTGTATTCCTCCAGTATCAGTCGATGACCTTGACGCCTTCGACATAAATGTTGATCTTCTCGATTTCAAGGCCTGTGAATTCTTCCACTTTGTAGCGCACGCTGTCAATCAGGTTATCCGCTACCGCCGGAATATTGACGCCGTAGGAAACGATGACATGGAAATCGATCACAAGCTTATGATCCTGCGTCAGCGTCACATTGATACCTCTGGTCATGGAATCCCTTTTCAGAAGACGGAAGACACCGTCCCTGACGTTGATGCCGGCCATGCCAACGATACCGAAACATTCGCTGGCTACAGTTCCCGCATACTGGGCAATGACTTCATTATCAATTGAGATGTTACCCATATGGGTATTCATGGAAGAAGATTTCATAAAATCACCCGCTCCTTTCCGGAAAAGCAATATCACATTAGATTATAACCGATACGAAACATGAAAGGAAGAGTAAAAATATTCTTGCAAAACAGCAATGCTTTTGATAATATACTCATGTTGTGACCCAATTATGAACCGTTAGGAGGTGTTAACATGGCAAAATGCGAAATCTGTGGAAAAGGCGCTCATTTCGGAAATAACGTCAGCCATTCTCATAGAAGATCCAATCGTATCTGGAACTCCAATGTTCAGAGAGTATCTGTCAAGGTTTCCGGCGGAGTCAAGAAGATGAATGTCTGCACAAAGTGCCTTCGCGCCGGTAAAGTAGAGCACGCATAACTCGCTTCTTTATCATCTATAATTTTTTTCCGGAAAAAAATTATGAGTAAAAGCCATCGCTCCGAATCATCAGATTCCCGCGATGGCTTTTTCATGTGCTCTCCTATCCTCAGTATATTTATTTCCCCGTTTTCTGATCTTCCTCCGGGAACGCTGTCTGCCTTGCCTCCTCGTCGGACATCATGTCCCTTCCCTGTTTCGCGGCGACAAACTTATCGACGACTTCCGGCACAAGATCAATCAGTCTTGATAGACTGTTCTGATCCTTGATGTTGACAACCTTCGTATTACCGTCCTTGATGATGAGGACCGCGGAAGGCGTCATCTTCGCGGAGAATCCGCCCGCACCTTTATTCTTCTTATCACCGGTATCGGAGCCCGCGGCGCAGCCGATCGTCACATCCGAAAGCGGAATCAGAATAGTTTCGCCGACCCGGATCGCGTTGCCGACCACAGTTTTTGCGCACAGCATTCCGTCCGTCCCCTCCAGAAGAGATTTGATAACACTCGTAAAATCATTTTTGTCAGACATTACTCTCTCCTCTCTGCGCTGCCCGTGCCGCGCCTCTTCCGTTTTTCCGCTTCTCCCGCGGCGCCTTCTCCTCGCGCCGCAGAGCGCCTGTCTTTGCCGCCAGACTGCGGATATCCCTGTCTGTCAGTGCCTCCAGAAGAAGAACCAGCACCATAAACAAATACAGCTTTCCCTTCGCGTGAAAATGCAGATCAAACTGATACAACATAAACTCCGGCTGTATATCCATATGTCCCGCTGTCCAAGGATACAGCATCCCCAGCGCTTCGAAAAGCTTTGCTCCGGCAGCAGGATCTCCAAGTCCCGCCGTTCCTTCCACGTTCCATCTGCGTGGAAGAAGCAGCCCCGCAAAGCGCCGCAGCAGGGCTGCGGCCTTCCGGACCGCTCTCTGTGTCCTCTGCTTTCTGAAAAGCCGGTAAGCAGCTTTCAGCTTTTTTACAATGCTATCATAAATGCCGCGCGTTCGGGACGAATTTTTTTCATCGGATGGCGCGTTTTTCTTCTGCCTGCGGGATACCGGCTTAAGCGAAGGATGGAACCATAGAATCCGAAGGTCCGGTTTGCCGGAACCCGGAAAATCCAGCCGCACCCCCAGAAAATGCAACAGCCATGACACTTTCAGATGAACCTTGCTGTTATACAGAAGCTTTTGCGCATCAAAATCGCTGCTGCCGTCCGGATCATTGATTTCTCCCCGGATCTCATAGCGAACCGGTATAAAAAGGATCAGGCAAAGGAGTACAAGGACAATTGCCAAAAGGACAAGCAGCAATTTCAGCAAAACAGAAAAGATCGAAAAAATCATTTTCCGTCTCCCTTCCGCTTCCCCGTCTTCGGGTGAAAGTGTCCGTGGAAGCCGCAGCCCACATAATCCTCTGTCCTGCCATCCGGGAACAGGAGCTTCCGGATATCCGTATCATGGTTTTTATCCAGCGCCTCCTGCACAATCGTACGGACAAGTTCCAGCGCCTGTTCTCTTCCCATGGCAATACCGACAATGAGCGGCGGATGCTTTTTAAACCAGGGCTGCTGCAAAAATGCCGAGTGGCACAGCTCCAGCTGATTGTGTCCCTCCGGTGTCCTTGCAGGTTCACCTTCAGGAAGGTACAGCACATAGACGCTGAGCATGCCCGCCTGATGTGCCAGCCTCCAGCAGACTGTCTTCGGATGCTCGATATTCGGACTGTAGTAGAGGTTCTTCAGAAACCGCATCAGCCTCCTCCTTGCCCCGCGCGAAAATCAGATTTACTGCCCGGCGGCCGCCTCGGCCGCCTGCATATCCGCTTCCGACCACGCGGCTTCTCCCTGCGCGCCGGCTGTATTCTGCTGGGTTCCGGCTCCCGCCGCCCCGGTCTGCGTACCTGTCTGCGCTTCCGCACCGGTCTGTGCGCCGGCTGTGCCCTGCGTTGCTGTCAAAGTTCCGTTCTGTGTGCCGGCGGCATTCTGACCGGTGGTCTGCTGTACGCCGGCTGTATTCTGCTGCCCGGCGTTCTGCGTTGCTGTCGGATTCTGCTGTACAGTGGTCTGCACGCCGGCTGTGTCCTGCTGGGTTCCGGCTCCCGCCGCCCCGGTCTGCGTATTTGTCTGCGTTTCCGTGCCGGTCTGCCCGTTGTCCTGCGCACCCGTTGTTCCCGCAGCGCCTGCTGCCGCGGCTGCGTTCTGACCGGACGTATTTGTTGCTCCGCCGCCGACATTCGTATCCGGAATCCCGTCTCCATTAGTGTCAACCGCGTCCGGAACACCGTCGCCGTTCAGGTCAATCGCGTCCATAATGCCGTCGCCGTTCGTGTCAATATTGAGCGCCGCGGTATCCTTGCTGCTGCCCTCATCCGCGTTCGATGCCGCAGCTCCGGCATTGTCAGGCACACCGTCTCCGTTATGATCGTTGATGACATGAACATAGTTCGCGTCGTCATCTTCGCCCGGCTCGGGCGTGTAACCGAAATAAGTATCCAGAATATCCCTTACCGCCGGCACCGCGTACGCGCCGCCGGAGCCTGCCGTCTTCTCCATGATAATGGTCACGGCTACTTTCGGATGACTGTCATCATACGCGTAACCGGTGAACCATACGTTGGAATCCGAGGTATTCGTTGAGAATTCGGCCGTACCTGTTTTGCCGGCCGCGTTATAAGGTCGCGTGCTGAGCTTGGTCGCCGTTCCGTTCACAACAACTTCCCGCATAAACTCCTGCATCTTCTGCGCGACTTCCGAAGACATGACAGTTCTGTAGTCTTCCGGCTTTGTCTGCGATAAGACTGTCCCGCTCGCCGACGTCACTTTATCAACAACCGTTGCCTTGTGAACGACACCGCCGTTTGCGATTGCCTGTGTGATCATGTTCAGATGCAGCGGGGACATCAGTGTCTGCCCCTGGCCGATCGAAAGCTGCATGACTTCCTTTGTCGAAGTGCTGTCATCCAGAACAAACGAGCTGACCGCACTTTCCATATCGTAGGGAAGTTTTTCTCCGAACATCATATTGTCCAGCGTCTTCTTAAATGCATCCCGGTTCAGGGAAGTTCCGATCGTCGCGAACGATGAGTTGCATGACTCGGCGAAAGATGCTTTCAGATCGACCTTTCCGTGCACCTCCCAGTGATAGCAGTTGATCATCTCTCCGTCGATGGTTGTATACCCCGGGCAGTCAAACGTATACGCCATCGCTTTATTCATATCCTCATCCATGAACTCGATCGCGTCAAAAATCTTGAATGTCGATCCCGGCGCGTACAGCCCCTGAGAGACACGGTTGACCATCGCTCCGTCTCCGATGCTGCCGACATATTTGTCCCAGTCGGCGTTGACCTTTTCGGGGTCAAAATCCGGATTGGAGACCATGGCAAGAATCCGTCCGGTTTCGGCCTCGCTGACGATCACGGCGCCGTTATGATTCCCAAGAGCGTTCAGACAGGCTTTCTGCAGCTTCACATCGAGTGAAGTGTAAATGTCATTTCCGGGATATAGTTCGTTTCTGTCATCATAAGCGGCCTTTTCCGGCAGCGTGAGATCGGAATGAATCAGCTGGTAGTTTTCGAGCTTCTCGACGCCGCTGCCTCCTTTTGCCGTGTATCCGATCACATGGGAAAACAGCTTGCCCTGCGGGTATTCCCTGACCTGCTTCCCGTCATCGCCGGCTTTGGACTGTGCGAGCACTTCTCCGTCCGCGGAGAAAATCTTACCGCGCAGATTCTTCGAAAGCATTGCGCTTTCGCGCCCGTTATACTCATTTTCAAGCAGCTTCCTGTCATTGCCGGCTGTGTAGGCGACCATGTATACGAGCATTGAAACGAACAGAGCCGTCAGAATACCGCCGGAAATAAAAATCTGTTTCCGGACTCTTTTTTTCTCGACTTTTTTCCGGGAAGAGCCCGGAATGTTCTCCCTGCTGCTTCTTTTTTCTGGGTAGTATGTCATAAACTCGTTCCTTCCAAAGAGGCGGCTTTCTTTCAGTCACCATAACGCCTGCGGCTTACGGCGTCATACCGGCGGTAATCACTTCTGTCCCCGCCTGTGCGGCGGCTGTCCGGCAGATCCGGCATCTGTCTCCGGTACTGCCGGTTCGAAGAATACCGGCTGCTGCCCGCGAGCCTGCGGCGCTCCAGACGTTTCCTCTGCTCGATTTTGTCCGCACGCAGCATGTACATTGTTTCAATACCGGTAAACAGAATCAGCGTCGACAAAATGGAACTGCCGCCGTAACTGACCAGCGGCAGCGTGACACCGGTCAGCGGTATGAACTTGGTCTGGCCGCCGAGCGTAAGAAATGCCTGAAAACCATAAACGACCGCGGACCCGAAAGCCAGCAGTCTGTAAAACCGGTCCGCAAAGGTCATGGAGAGCGAGAGCATATGCATAAAGCAGTTGACGCACAAAAGCACGACACAGATGCCGATGATGATGCCGAATTCCTCGCAGACAGCCGCGAAGATAAAATCGGATTCGACAAACGGAATTTTATCCGGCTGTCCCTGCCCAAGCCCCGCGCCGAACGGCCCTCCGGCGCCGATTGCGAAAAGCGCCTGTGTAATCTGATATCCGATCGAATCGATGAGACTCCACGGATCCAGAAAGGCCTGTACTCTCTGCTGGATATGGGAAAAAAAGTGATACAGCACAACCGAAGCAAGTGCCATCGCGCCGAAGCCCCCGGCAAGAATTATCCATTCGTCCAGCGCCATATAGGCCATAAAAATAAAAACCATATAGAAAATCAGGCCGCTGCCGAGATCCTTGGAACCGATCAGGACGAGCACATGTGCCGCCGCGAACGCTGTAATGACGGCCAGTTCTTTCAGATCCTGTACATTTCGGAGCGTGCTCGCAAGGAACAGAAGGTACAGAATCTTTACAAATTCCGAGGGCTGAAAAGTCAGTCCGAAGATCGTATACGTGATATTTGCGCCAAGCGTTGTCGCGCCCAGCAGCATAACAATGGATAGGGCGCCGACGCCCAGCACAGCATAAATATAGCCAGGCTTTTTCAGAAGATAAAACTTCTTCCGGAAAAACGGCAGCGCGAACGCGATGACAAAACCGGCGCAGACCATGACGAACTGCTTCAGGGCACGCGTGATATCGAGTCTGGACAGAATGATGATGCCGGCACTGATCAGCATGCACATATTGTTGAACAGTGGCATATGCGCATGACGGAACGTATTCTGATACAGCAGATTCACACCGAGGAAGACAACTGTATGCGCAAGGCACAGCAGGATATAGCGGACATTGTCAAGCGCCACAAACAGTGTAAAATAGCTCAGAATCTGAAAAGCCAGCATCAGCACAAGTTCCGCGGAAGAAAGCGCGCGGCGCATTTCAATGTCACGGTCCTGATTCTTCAGCAGCAGAAAAAATGCCACCAGCGTATACGCGATGACAATTCCCGCTATTCCGTATTTGGTCAGTGCCAGAATATATGTTCTCATCCGATATTAAATCGCGCCTTTTCTGTAATGGCCGGCGGTGAAGCCGTCCCTGCCGAGAAGCTCCGTGACTTCCCGCGCAGTTTCCCCGCGCGTATTTGGGGAACAGTTCTCATCCAATATCTTTTCGTACGCGCGGATCACGCCGCGCAGTAACGATACCGGCTCATCGGTAAAACACAGGAGCTTTCTGCCCGTTCTTTTAAAGGCAGGATCCGTACTGAAATTATGAAGCGAAACCGGTACACTGTTATAAATTATATTCATGCAGTGGCTGCACTCACAGCGAACGGGAAAACATTTTCCCATTCTGTCTTTCAGATACGCCGGCGCGGCATTCGTTCCCGCACAGCACCCGGCAGTCTTCCGGACGCAGTTCGCGGTCATCATAAGAGGAACCCGTCCGTATGAAAAGAGAAGCTCCCGTGACGCGAGCGTATCGCCAAATGTTTCCAGCAGCTCAGTCCGGTTCAGTTCCAGAGGAAGGACAGCACCGTCAGCATAGGACAGCACCGTTTCCTGCGCATCCCTGTTCCAGTGATACAAAGGGCTGTCCACAATAACTCTTCCATCATAATCTTTTTCGCGGAAAAATTCCAGCTCTTCCAGATTTCTTAAGAAAAAGCCCTGCACCTTATCCTGAAGCAGCCTGTACGCCTGCTCCATCCACGGACGGTCACTCTCCCGGAAAATATAAGGCAGCGCCGATAGCACCGGTACTCCCTGCTCTTCCTGAAGCGCACGCAAATGGCCGGATATTCCGCCTCTGCAGGTGCCGGCCGGGAGTGCGCTGCTGTTGCCGGCGCCTGCCGGATAGTTCCTGCCAGCTTCGGAAAGTTCAAGAACCAGCAGATCCGTAAGCGGTGTGTCTAAAAGGACGGCAGCGATTTTTCCCTGCTTTCCGTTTTCCGCTGCTTCTATTCTCGCATCCGCGCGTCCCGGACTTCTCTCTTCAAGTACCTGGCGGCAGACTTCGGAAAGCTGCCGGATCGTGCTGACCATAACCCAGAGGCCCGAGGGCCCGGCCGATGTCACGCAGCGTGTTCCGGCTGCTCCTGCGCCGCGTTCCGTTTCTTCCGGAGAACAGCCATCTGCAGGCAAAACCGCAGACGGAGCGGCCTCCTCTGCGGCATTTTCTCCGCCGGCAGTGTTTTGCCGCAGCAGCCTGTCTGCGAGCTCCGAAAGAGCGTTCCTTCGCAGGGCATTAAGCGAAGATGCCGGAAGAAACGATGCCCCATCCGTTAAGACAGTGACCTTCTCCAATCGAAACAGGGTGCCGCCTGTCTTCCGGAGTCTTTCCCGCAGAGATTCTCCGGTCACCGGCTGATTGATCGCGGGCATGACGGTATCTCCGGTCACCCGTACCGTAAGGCCGGGTTTCTCCGGAATTGTGAGCTCGAGCGCGGCAGGCTTTCCCTGTATAAAAAAAGCTTTCGCACGGACGCTCATCTTTCTGTCCTGCTCAAGGTATTTCTTTTTAATGTCCGCAAGCAGCTGCCCGTCCGCTCCCGCGTAACAGGACTGTGAAAGCGTCACCATATCCGCACCGTTTCGCTTTTTGTAATATCCGCAACCGAGTTCCTTGCGGATATAAAGCGAGAGCAGATGCTGACGGTCCTTCGAATCAATCTTCCAGGTTTCTTTTCTTCCGGCGGCATCCCATGTGTAGAAGCGGTCAATATACTTGCGGTAAATAGCAGTTGTCCCGGCTGCGTATTCCGGCTTTTTCATGCGGCCTTCAATCTTGAAAGAGTCAATGCCGCTGTCCAGGAGCTCCGGAAGAATGTCCAGAACACACATATCCTTCATGGAAAGCGGATAACAGTCTTTATCCGACAGCGCAGTGCGCCCATCCCTGTCCAGAATCGTATAAGGCAGTCTGCAGGTTCCGGCGCAGCGCCCTCTGTTTCCGCTCCTGCCGCCGAGGAAGCTTGACATCAGACACCGTCCGGAATAGGAATAGCACATCGCGCCGTGAATAAAAGCTTCAATTTCGATTCCCTCGTTCTTCAGAAGCCGGATTTCTTCAAGAGAAAGCTCTCGGGCGGGCACAATCCGGCAGACACCGAGCCGTTTTAAATAGCGGACAGCTTCCTTTGTTGTTACGGACAGCTGTGTGCTGGCATGCAGAAGAAGGCCCGGACATGCCTTCCGAAGGTGCCGCATAACACCTGTATCCTGTACAATCACGCCGTCCAGCCCTTTCTTATAAAGTTCCCGCACAAAGGCGGTAAGCTCGTCCATTTCGCCCTGCCTGGTCAGAGTATTGACGGTCAGATAGACTTTTACGCCATACAGGTGGGCGGTCCGGATTGCTGTCTCCAGCTCTTCCTCTGTGAAATTATCGGCATAGGCTCTGGCGCCGAATTTCTGTCCTGCCAGATAGATCGCGTCCGCGCCTGCGTTCAGCGCTCCGCGGAAAGCGTCCATACTGCCCGCCGGTGCCAGCAGCTCAACTTTATGCATACGAATTCCTTTCAGCTCTGCATAAGAAAGGAGAGCGCAGTCAATCACGCATGCGCTCTCCCCATAACAGATTTCATCTTTCCCTCTTCGGCAGCATCAAGACGATACGGCCTTTTCGCGCGGGTCCGCGCTCATCCGCGGCTTCTCTTGTCTTCTTCCCGCGTTTTCATCTCCGTTTCGAGACGGATGATCTTCTTCGCGCTCTCGTCCAGATCTTTCTCGGCCTGCCGGAGCTTCTTCTCCGTGCTGTCCAGCTTCATCTGCGAAGTGACGAGCTCGTGCTTGACATCGTAAAGATCCTTTTCCTTCTGCTGGATCTCCTCGCGCAGATCTTCACTCTCCTTGCGTGCATGAAAATAATCGTCCGCGATGTTGATCTGCATCAGCGTATTCCGGTAATCCGTATTCAGCTTGATATAACCTTCGTTCTTACCGAACTCCGCAATCTTTCCATTGAGATAGGAGGCAATTTTCTGGAGGTATTCTTCACTGGCATAGCCGGCCAGTGTATAGACCTTGCCGTCAATAATTACTTCCGCGCTTGTCTTTGATGCCATTTCTTACCTCCGGAAACTTCGAATGAATCGAAATGATTATATATCAGCGTCCTCTGGTAATTCAAGGTTTAAATGCCTGTATGCCAGAGGCGTCGCCATCCGCCCTCTGGGCGTCCGGCAGAGCAGACCGTTCTGCAAAAGATACGGCTCAATCACGTCTTCAACTGTTCCCGCGTCCTCGCCGATCGCCGCTGCAAGGGTATCCAGCCCTGCGGGTCCACCGCCGAAGTTCTGAATCAGCGTCCGCAGAATTCTCTGGTCACTCCGGTCCAGTCCCATACTGTCTATATCCATCATGTCAAGTGCGGTTCTTGCGATTTCCTCCGTGATTTTTCCGTCATAGCGCACCTGCGCGAAATCCCGGACCCTTTTCAGAATTCTGTTCGCGAGCCGCGGCGTGCCGCGGCTTCTCCTCGCCATTTCCAGAGCGCCCTGTTCTTCCACGTCGACATGCAGCTTTGCCGCGGAGTTCAGGATGATCTTTTTCAGCTCGGGAACCTGATAAAACTCCAGCCGGTTCAGCATGCCGAAACGGTCTCTTAAAGGCGCCGATAAAAGACCTGCCCGTGTGGTCGCGCCGACCAGCGTAAACCTTGGCAGATTCAGGCGGATCGATCTGGCCGCGGCGCCTTTGCCGATCATGATATCGATGGCAAAATCTTCCATCGCGGGATAAAGCACTTCCTCAACCTGTTTGTTCAGCCGGTGAATTTCATCGACAAAGAGGATGTCTCCCTCTTTGAGACCGTTTAATATCGCCGCCATTTCTCCCGGCTTTTCGATTGCGGGACCGCTTGTCACTTTAATATGGACGCCCATTTCATTGGCGAGGATCTGGGCCAGCGTTGTTTTGCCGAGACCGGGCGGCCCGTAAAACAGCATGTGGTCCAGAGGCTCTCCGCGGAGTTTCGCCGCGTCAATGGCGATCCGGACACTCTCTTTGATTTTCTCCTGTCCTATATAATTATCCAGCGTCTGCGGACGAAGCGTGTTCTCGATATTCGAGTCTTCCTCCGTGAAGCCGGTTTCAATCATGCGTCTTTCCATATATGCTGCAGTTCTATCTTCAGTGATTCATTTCTTCGTCATCCGGTTCCAGATTGTCCGGGATTCCGTCGCCGTCCGCATCCTGCGCCTCCTGCATCTGCGTATCGATGACGCCCATATTCTCCCGCGCGTATACGTGGTTGCGGCGCCTCGATTCTTCCACCATGTCGGAAAGCATTTCCTTTACTTCTCTTGGATTTTTAATGTTGATGATATCAAAATTCTGCATCGTCTTGTCGGATGAATCACAGTGGATGGTTCCTGTGTGCAGAATCCGCTGCCAGAGGGATTCTGTCAGCGTGATATCCGAAATCCGGTACAGACGGATCTCGTCATCCCTGCGGCTTAAAAAGCCGGTGGTGATGTAGAGAATATCCGGAGACGTCTCATATACCGTAAACGTCCATGGAAGTCCGAAGACATTTCTTTTTCTGTCGTGCCAGAGCGATTTTGAATGAATCATGACAACCTCCTCTACCCTAAGTACCGAAGCGACCGGCTAAGAAGCGACTGCGTGTCCTGCGCGCCGTCCTTTCCTGCCTGTTTCACCGCCTTAACCGCATCAAGGCGCGCGTAGCCAAGCGCTGTCAGTGCCTCGACCGCGTCCGCAGCTGCAGTTCCCTCTTCCGTCAACGCGCCTGTATCCACAGCTTCTGCAGCATTCTCCGTGCCGGATACCGGGAAGCTCTGCATCTTGTCCCGCAGATCAATAACAAGCCGTTCCGCTGTCTTTCTTCCGATGCCGGGCGCTTTCGAAAGTGTCTTCGCGTCACCCGAAAGGATCGCGAAACGAAGATCGTCGGCGCCGAGGCTGGACAATAAAGACAATCCGCCCTTCGGGCCGATCCCGCTTACGGTAATCAGCTGCCGGAACAGAGAAAGCTCGTCCCTGGAAGGAAAACCATACAGCACCATCGCGTCTTCCCGCAGGTACAGGTAGGTATACAGCGTCACATCTTCGCTGCCTGCACCTGAAAGCAGCGCCGCCGTCTGCGCGCCGACAAGCACTTCAAAACCGATGCCGTTCACATCAAGGACAACACTGTCTCCGTTATTCTCTGCTATTATTCCTCGTAATCTGGAAATCAAACCGTAACCTCGCTTGTATAAACTGCCTTCAGTTTACCATAAACAGAACACTTTGTTCGAATTTCTTGTTTTTCTTGCCGGCGGGGATGAAAAAGGATATGCTGAAATACATAAAATGATTTGGAAAGGACATCAGAACAATGCGGCTGATCTTTATCCGGCACGCGGAGCCGGATTACGAACATAACACCTTGACGCGGAAAGGATTTCGCGAAGCAGAGCTTCTCGCACCGCGGGCAGCAGGCTGGAACGCCAGCCGGTATTTCACATCCCCTCTGAACAGAGCAAAGCTGACTGCGGCACCAGCCCTGTCTCTCCTCGGAAAGGAAGCCGAGATAGTTCCCTGGATACAGGAGTTCTCCTATATGGTGAAGGATCCCGTAACAGGCCGCGTCGGCGTGCCGTGGGATTTTATGCCGGCCTACTGGACAGAGCAGGAAGAACTGCATGACCGCCATCATTTCTACCGTCATCCCGTTCTTTCGTCAAATCCTGCATATGAACCGGCCGTCATAGCGCTTCGGAAAGGTCTGGATGGAATTCTCTCCGGCTACGGCCTGACCCGCTGCGGCGACTATTACAGACATGACCCTGCGGTGGACTGTGACGTGACACTCGCCTTTTTCGCGCATCTCGGTGCAAACTGTGAAGCGCTCGGGTACCTCCTCGGTATCTCGCCGCTTGTCCTGCAGCAGACGCTTTATCTTGCGCCCACCTCGGTCAGCGTTCTGAATTCCGAAGAGCGTATAAAGGGCGAGCTGATGTTCCGCGCGCAGTTCATCGGAGACACTTCGCACCTTACTTCTTCCGGAGAGCCCGTCTCCATGATGGGGTCGTTTTCGGAGAGCATCCTGCAGGAGACTCCCCGGAAAAAGGATACTTCACTTTGAATTTACATAATGAATCAGTCCGCCGGCATCTATGATTTTCTGCATAAACGGAGGAAACGCCTGTCCGCGGTAGGTCTTCCCTGTAGTTTCATCGGTGATCATTCCGCTTTCAAAATCCACGGATACAGTGTCGCCCTCCCGGATCTCCTTCGCAGCTTCGGCGCACTCTACAATCGGCAGTCCGATATTGATGGCGTTCCTGTAGAAAATTCTGGCAAACGTCGGTGCGATCACACAGGATACGCCGGCGGCCTTGATCGCAAGCGGCGCGTGTTCTCTCGAAGAACCGCAGCCGAAATTTTTTCCGGCGACGATGATATCGCCCTTCTTTACTTTGCCCGCAAAAGATGCGTCAATATCTTCCATACAGTGCGCGGCGAGTACCTCCGGCTCGGAAGATGCCAGATATCTTGCCGGAATAATCACATCCGTATCTACATTTTCGCCAAAACAGAACACCCGTCCTTTAGCTTCTTTCATATGTGCCTCCTGTAAATGCCGTGGGATCGGCGATTTTTCCGCACAGGGCGCTGGCCGCCGCAGTCGCGGGGCTTGCCAGATAAATCTCGGATGTCACATCGCCCATTCTTCCGATAAAATTCCGGTTTGTAGTTGAAACGCACCTTTCGCCGGCTGCGAGGATGCCCATGTACCCGCCAAGGCACGGTCCGCAGGTCGGTGTCGATACAACTGCACCCGCCTCAAGGAAAATCCTGATCAGCCCTTCTTCCATTGCCTGCAGATAGATTTTATTGGTCGCCGGAATCACAATGCAGCGTATTCCCTTCGCGATATGCCTGCCCTGCAGGATCTTCGCGGCAGCACGAAGATCGCTGATTCTGCCGTTCGTGCAGGAGCCGATGACAACCTGATCAATCGGAATATCCGGAATATTGTCAAAAGTTCTCGCGTTCTCCGGAAGATGCGGAAAGGCGACCGTTGGTTTGATCTTCGAAAGATCAATTTCGTATTCCGCCGTATATTCGGCATCCGCATCGGCTTCAAAAATATTTCCCTGCTGCGCGCCATGTTCTTTCTCATACGCAAGCGCTGCTTCGTCCACCGGGAAGATGCCGTTCTTCGCGCCGGCTTCAATCGCCATATTGCAGATTGTAAAACGGTCATCCATGCTCAGGGACGCAATGCCCTCTCCTGTAAATTCCATCGACTGATAGAGTGCTCCGTCAACGCCGATCATCCCGATGATATGCAGAATCACATCCTTGCCGGAAACCGGAGGCTGCAGCGCGCCTTTAAGACGAAAACGGATCGCGGAAGGAACCTTGAACCACGCCTTTCCGGAAACCATGCCGGCTGCCATATCGGTGGAGCCCACGCCGGTCGCGAATGCGCCCAGAGCTCCGTAAGTACAGGTATGCGAATCAGCACCGATAATGACATCTCCCGGAGAAACAAGGCCGCGTTCCGGCAGCAGTGCGTGCTCGATGCCCATCTCTCCGACTTCGAAGTAATTTGTGATCTGGTTTTTTCTGGCGAATTCCCTTACACATTTGCAGTTTTCCGCAGACTTGATATCCTTTGCAGGCACAAAATGATCCGGAACCAGAGCGATTTTGTCCTTATCAAATACGCCTTTTTTCGTGAAGCGGTCCATCTCGCGGATTGCGACAGGCGCGGTTATATCATTTCCAAGAACGAGGTTCAACTCCGATTCAATCAGATCTCCGGCACGGACACTGGCAAGCCCCGCGCCGGCAGCAAGAATCTTCTGCGTCATTGTCATTCCCATCTTCGAAACCTCCGTTGTTAAAAAAGAGCAGGGAAAAGTTCCCTGCTCCCGTAAATACGCATTTCCCCGGTCAGTTGTTGATCAGCTTGTCGGACTCGTTGTTCCAGCTGTAAAGCTTGCGGATCTCCCTTCCTACCTCTTCGGAAGGATGTGCAGCAGCCTTCTTCTTCATCGCCTGGAAGTGAATCTGTCCGTTGTTCATATCCTGGATGAATTCGGAAGCGAAAGTGCCGTCCTGAATGTCGGAGAGGACTTTCTTCATGGCTTCCTTAACAGCCGGCGTCACAATCTTGGGTCCGGTTACATAATCGCCGTATTCGGCTGTGTTGGAGATCGAATATCTCATGCCCGCGAAACCGGACTGATAAATCAGATCGACAATCAGCTTCATCTCGTGAATGCACTCAAAGTACGCGTTGCGGGGATCATAGCCTGCTTCGCACAGTACTTCGAATCCGGTCTGCATCAGAGCGCATACGCCGCCGCAGAGAACTGCCTGCTCGCCGAACAGGTCCGTTTCGGTCTCTGTCTTGAACGTCGTCTCCAGAATGCCCGCGCGCGCGCCGCCGATCGCCGCGCCATACGCAAGCGCCATATCCAGAGCCTTGCCTGTTGCGTCCTGCTCTACGGCAACAAGCATCGGCGTTCCCTTGCCTTCCTGATACTCCGAACGTACGGTGTGTCCGGGAGCCTTCGGAGCGATCATGGTTACATCAACGTCCTTGGGAGGAACAATCAGCTTGTAGTTGATATTAAAACCATGCGCAAACATCAGCATATCGCCTGCCTTTAAGTTCGGCTCGACATCCTTCTTGTACATGGCAGCCTGTTTCTCATCGTTAATCAGGATCATGATGATATCAGACTCTTTGACTGCCTGCGCGGTCGGCAGAACGGTCAGTCCCTGCGCTTCTGCCTTTGCCTTCGACCTTGAGCCCTCGTAGAGACCTACGACAACATCGCAGCCGGAATCCTTAAGGTTCAGCGCATGTGCGTGACCCTGGGAGCCATAGCCGATGATGCAGATTTTCTTCCCTTCAAGCAGGGAAATGTTACAGTCTTCCTGATAGAAAATTCTAGCTTCCGCCATTTTTCATTCCTCCATAATTGCTGTTCTATATCTGCCGGATTCCGCCGCTTCCGCGGTCTCCGGGATATACGCTGATTCAGTGAATCCTTTTTCCATCCTTGTCATACATCGGACGGACTGCGCCGTTCTCATCAATGTCAAGGACATTCTTCACGCCGCGTCCGAGACCGGCGACACCGGTGCGCGCGATTTCCAGAATTTCATAACCGTCCAGAAGGCGGACAAATGCTTCGATCTTCTCCTGTCCACCTGTCACCTCGATCATCAGACTCTCCGGTGCCACATCGATGATGCCCGCGCGGAAGATATTGGCAAGCGCAATAACGCCCTGCCTCTGTGCGTCCGTACACGCGACTTTAATCATCGCAAGCTCTCTGTAAACCGACTCCTCCGGGCGCAGCTCATGAATGTCACGAACATCAATCAGCTTGCGCAGCTGTTTCTCGATCTGATCGAGGATGTCGTCATCTCCGGATGCCACAATCGTAATCCTTGTGATCAGAGGGTTTGCAGTTGTGCCGGCTGTGATGGATTCAATATTGTACCCGCGTCTTGAAAACAGCCCCGAAATCCGGCTCAGTACACCGGAAGTATTGTCTACCAGGAGCTGAAACACTTTTCTGTGCATCTCTTCCATAATCCTACCTCTTGCGGGAATCCGCTCATTTATATGCATTCTGTAGCAAATAGTATACAGAAATCGTATGAATGGCGATTGCACCTATTATAGGCTCGCTATTTGCAAATTGCAACGGCCGTAACGGCATTGTTCCATTTCAATTTCATATGCTTTATACGAAAAAGATATTATAAAATCATCCGTCTTTTCCGCTCTCACTGCACTTTGTCACGGCAAGCGTACCTGTCCTTGTGATTTCCACAATCCGGATTGTTTTGAACGTATCCAGAAACATCTGAACGCGCTCCGGCGTATCGCAGATCTGAATCGTCATTAATGACCCTGACATATCCACGATCTGCGCGCCCATGATCGAACAGTTCTCCATGATGTCGCGCCGGTTCGTCCTGTTGTAATGCACTTTGATCAGCATCAGCTCTCTGCTGACGGCTTCCTGCTCGGAAAATGTCTTGACCTTGATGACATCCAGCTTTTTATTCAGCTGTTTCTCGATCTGCTCGAGTGTTTTGTCATCTCCGGATGACACAATGACCATGTGAGACACCGTATGGTCATCGGTTTCTCCTACAGCCAGAGAATCGATGTTAAAACACCGGCGCCAGAACAGCCCGGCGACTTTGCACAGTACGCCGGCACGGTTTTCAACCAGTACAGAATAAATCCGTTTCATTCCATTCCTCCAACCTCAGGCCAGCGCGTCTTTACTGACATGCGCTTCCAGAAGAACACTGTTTTCGCTTCCTAGAAAACGCCGCACGGCATCCTGTATGTCCGCGTTATCGGTGAGACGGATATATTCCATGTCATAGGCACCGGTCAGATATTCCAGCTTCGGATATTCTCCGAGATCCGTGACCGCAAAGCGGTCATGCAGATGCAGGTGCTGATATTGCCGCACAAGACCCAGGGTATTATTGCGCAGAACCACAACTTTTGCCGGAATATGATACTGCCGCATGGTCGAAAGCTCCATCATGGACATCTGGAAACCGCCGTCTCCGCAGACAGCGACAACCTGCCTGTCAGGATCGGCCAGCTGCGCCCCCATCGCGGCAGGCAGCGCGTATCCCATGGTTCCCATGCCGCCGCTGGTTAAAAATCTGCCTTCGCGGATAATGCAGTTCGTGCAGGACCAGAGCTGGTTCTGCCCCACGTCCGCCACATACACCGCGTTCCCGTCCATTGCTTCCGAAAGCGCATGAATAAATGCTGCCGGATTCACGCAGCCGTCCGGGCTGTTTTTCCCGCGAGCCTCTTCTTTCTGTTCCTTCCACTGCTTCCGGTACGTGCAAAGCTGCGAAATGAAGTCGTCGCAGCTGACTCTGATATCCTCTTTCAAAAACGCCTGCAGAACATGCGAGACATCTCCGACAAGCGGGATCGTCGGCCCCGCGTTCTTTCCGATTTCCGCGGGATCCACATCAATGTGAACCAGAATTTTACCTTTAAGAATCAGATCCGGCTGGGAAATCGAACGGTCTGCCACCCTCGCACCGATCATAATGATCATATCCGCCTCATTCATCGCACGGTTCCCGCAGGCATCGCCGTTGTTCCCGACCATACCGAAAAACAGCGGATGATCAGTAGGAAGCACGCCAAGCCCCATCATTGTGCAGACAACCGGAATGTGATACTTTTCCGCAAAAATCCGGACCAGAGACGCCGCGCCGGAAAGAAAAGTTCCGCCGCCGGCACACAGAATCGGTCTTTTCGCCCTGGAAAGCTCCGATATGACCTTTTTTATCTGCACCGCGTGTCCTTCGACTGTCGGCTTGTACGTGCGCATTTTCACTTCTGCCGGATAGAAAAAATGAGAAAGCTTTTCATGCTGCACATCGACAGGCACATCGATCAGAACAGGACCTTTCCGTCCTGTCGTCGCGATTGTGAAAGCTTCCTTCATGATTCTGGGAATATCCTGCACGTCACGAACGATATAGCTGTATTTGACAAAGGATTCGCAGGCACCGGAAATGTCCGCCTCCTGAAAAACATCGCTGCCCATCAGCGTCGAATCCACCTGCCCCGTAATACAGACGAGAGGGATGCTGTCAGCGAATGCGGTCGCGATACCTGTAATCAGATTTTCAGCCCCGGGTCCGCTCGTCACGGCAACGACGCCCGGGCGGCCGCTGATTCTGGCGTAGCCGCTTGCCGCGTGCGCGGCGTTCTGCTCCTGACGGATCAGAACCGAATGGATCTGTGTTCCGTAAAGACTGTCAAACAAAGGGGCAATCGCAACCCCCGGATAACCGAACACATATTCTACCTTCTCATTTATCAAACACTTTGCAATTGCTTCCGCACCTGTCATTTCAAATCTCCGCACAAGTATGAATAAACTTTGTCTGTTCCGTCTTCTGTGTATTAGTGTCCGAAAAGCCTTGCAAGAGGCGATACCACGTCACTGAGTGCCTTGATCGAGTCGTTCAGACGCTCAAAATCGATCTCGCTGATTTTCGTAACCGCATTCGTTAAATTGCCGGAATTGTCCGCGACAAGCGTATCGATATCTTTCATGATCGCGTCAATATTGGTCAATGTATTCTGCGCGGCTAGGGCTGTATCCTGTACGTCACGCATCACAGCCGACGCTTTGGGAAGAAGAATAGCCGTGGAGAACAAAAGAATAACCGCGATACACCAGCCTGCTGCCGCAGCCGCCTTCTGCGACGCCGCGGTCTTCTTCTGCTCCTGCAAAATCTGCTCCAAAAGTTCGTGGTCGCTCTGCTGCGGCGCATCCAGCGCCTGATTTATGGTATCCGGCTTCCCGCTGCTCATCTGCGGCATCGTGTCCCTCCTTGTCATTTTCTTCCTGTGACAGCTTCCATCCTTCGGGTATAAACAACCAAATTCTATCATCTTTACCATGGCGCTTCAATGCTGCATGGATGACAGGGCGGTGATGTTTTGCTATACTTCGTGATAAATAAAGACAGAGATCGGGGTATTGCGATATGGTCAGAAGGATAATCAGATCCGCCGCCTCTCTTATTTTTGTTTTCACGCTGCTGCTTCTTTCCGGGTGCGGCGCGGGAGAGCAGGTAAAGGCGATGGAGGAATACAAATCGGGGATTACTTCTATATGTGACCAGCTGGCTGCATGTAATGACACGCTGGAGGGCATTGATCCGGAATCGGAGGACGCGCAGAATCTCCTGCTCTCGACCGTCGATGACATCGCGCGTCTTTTCAATGAGGCGGCGCAGCTGCCCGCACCGGAAGGTTACAGCAAGGCGCAGGAAACTGCCCGGGCGGCCGCTGACAGGATGCAGGAAGCGGATGAAGCTTATCATAAAGCCTTTGAAGCGGCCCCTTTCGATCAGACAGCCTTTAAGGAAGCACAGGAAGCCTATCACAGTGCGAACGGGCAGCTGCAGGATCTTCTGTCGCTCCTGCATTCCACTGCGCGCGACTGATATAGAAACGGCCGGAGCACCAGTCTCCGGCCGTTTCTTCGCGTTTTCTGTCATGCCTTGTATTTCACAAGCATGAATTTCTTCTTGCCGCGCTTCACGAGCATGCCGTCCCTCAGCTGCTCCTTCGCGTAGGTCTTTTTGAAATCGTCAATCCGTACGCCGTCCGCTGTCACGCCGCCCTGCTGTACGTTCCGTCTTGCTTCCGCTCTGGAAGGAGCAAGCTCCGCCTTGACGAGAATGTTCAGGATGTCAATCGTTCCGTCTTCCTGAAAATCTTCATCCGTAAGAACCTTTTCCGGTACATTCGCGCCTTCCACGGGGCCCGCGCCGCCAAACAGAGCCTGCGCGCCGGCTTCCGCCTTTTTCGCCTCATCTTCGCCGTGAACTAATGTTGTAAGCTCATGCGCGAGAATTTTCTTGGCCTCGTTCAGACGGCTTCCTTCCCAGTGATCCATCTCGTCAATCTGCTCAAGAGGCAGGAAAGTCATCATGCGAAGGAACTTCAGTACATCCGCGTCGTCGACATTTCTCCAGTACTGGTAGAAGTCATATGGCTTTGTTTTGTCGGGGTCGAGCCAGACCGCGCCGCCCGCTGTTTTGCCCATCTTTGTGCCGTCGTGCTTGAGCAGCAGAGAAATGGTCATCGCGTACGCGTCTTTGGAAAGCTTCTTCCGGATCAGGTCAATGCCGCCCAGCATGTTCGACCACTGGTCATCGCCGCCGAACTGCATCTGGCAGCCGTAATCCTGATACAGTCTGTAAAAGTCGTAGCTCTGCATCAGCATGTAGGAAAACTCAAGGAACGAAAGACCATCCTTCATCCGGTTGACATAGCATCTCGCGCGGAGCATCTCGTTCACATTGAAACACGGCCCGATATCCCGCATGAAATCAAGGAAATTCAGATTCCGGAGCCAGTCCGCGTTGTTGACGATCTGCGCCTTTCCGGGTCCGAAATCGATGAAGCGGCTCATCTGTTTACGGAAGCACTCTACATTGTGATCGATTGTTTCCACCGTCATCATCTTGCGCATGTCCGAACGTCCCGAAGGATCGCCGATCATGGCCGTACCGCCACCGACAAGAGCAATCGGGTGGTTGCCTCTTTCCTGCATTCTCTTCATCAGAAGCAGTGCCATGAAATGGCCCACATGCAGAGAATCCGCGGTAGGATCAAAGCCGATATAGAACGTCGCCCTGCCGTTGTCAATCAGATCCGCGATCTCCTTCTCGTCGGTCTGCTGCGCCAGAAGCCCTCTGGCTTTTAATTCTTCGCTTAATTTCATTCCCTGTTCCATTCTGCGTTTACTCCCTCTATGTTTCCGCGCCGGATCACCGGCATTTTCTTTCGTGTGACAATATGTTATTTCTTCCACGCAAGGCTGTTGATCTCGACCTTGCGGTCCCGGAGCATCAGATCCTGCACTGCCTCGGACGGATTCTTTCCCTCGAACAAAACGGCGCACACCTGATCGATAATCGGTGTCTCGATGCCGTATTTTTCCGACATCTGTCTGGCAGCCTTCGCGCTGTAGACGCCTTCCACGACCTGCTGCACTTGCTTCATCGCTTCATCCGCGGTTTTTCCCTGTCCGATCAGGATGCCTGCTCTGCGGTTCCTGGAATGCATGGAAGCGCAGGTAACGATCAGGTCGCCGATACCGGTTAAACCGGAAAAGGTTTCAAAGCTGCCGCCGGCTGCAATTCCAAGTCTTGCGATCTCGTGTATGCCTCTGGTAATCAGCGCCGCTTTTGTATTGTCGCCGTAGCCGAGTCCGTCTGCGATGCCGGCAGCAAGCGCAACGACATTCTTGAGCGAGGCGCCGATCTGCATGCCGAGGACATCCGGGCTCGTATAGACGCGGAAGACCCCGCTCATAAAGATATCCTGCACGTACTTCGCGATTTCTTCGGTTTCTGCACCGGCAACGATTGCTGTCGGAAGGCCCTTACCGACCTCTTCGGCATGCGTCGGACCGCACAGGACCGCGGTTCTGCACTGCGGGATTTCCTGACGGATAATCTGCGTCAGAGTATAAAGCGTATTCTCTTCGATCCCTTTTGCCACGGAAACGATCAGCTGATCCTTCTGTACGAAAGGAGCCATAGCCCTCGCCGTGCTCCTTGTAAAAGGCGAAGGCACCGCAAGAACCAGAAGGTCCTTTCCTTCTATGGTCTTTTCAAGATCCGTGGAAGCATGCACGCGCTCCGGCAGCATGACTCCCGGAAGCTTTACGCGCTGCTGATGTTCGTTGTTGATCATATCGACTTCATCCTGTGAAATCGTCCAGACCGATACATCGTGTCCTTTGGATGTAAGTTCGAAAGTCAGCGCCGTTCCCCAGCTGCCCGCTCCGATCATACCGATATTAGCCATATAGTCAGCCCTTTCCCGCGGATACTCCCGCGTCTTAGTTTATTTTGGGTTGTTTTTCCGGAAAATATAGGTCTTCCGCTCATTCCCCCGCAGAAGCCTTCGTATATTCGCGCGGTGCCTGTAGTACGCAAGCGCTGTCAGGAGCGCCATAATGACATACATCTCGAACAGTGCGCTCTGCGGAGCCGGCGCGTAAACACCGAGCTGCCCCTCAATGACCAGAAGAACGAAGCACCCGAGATACAGAATCAGCGAGCCGAGCGATACATAATGCGTTAACAGAAACGGAATGAAAAACAAAAGAATCGCGGCCGGCAGAAACGTCCAGTGAAACGAGAAGAATACAAAACCCGCCATGACCGCGACGCCCTTGCCTCCCCGGAACTTCATATAGCACGGGAAGTCGTGTCCTAAAACGCAGCCTGCAAGCGCGTAGATTTTCAGAAGGTAAATCAGTTCCGGATACTTTGCTCCCAGCAGCGCCTGCACCGTAAAGAGTGCGAAAAATGACTTGAACGTGTCCATAAAGAAAACAAGGAGCCCGTCCTTTGTCCCCATGACACGCATCGCATTTGTCGTTCCCGCATTGCCCGAGCCGTGCTCGCGGATATCGATCCCCCTCATCCTGCCGACAATAAACGCCGACTGAATCATTCCGAAAGCATAACCTATGAGAAGACATAAAAGCCGTACGCCCATTTATTTGTCCTCGTTTCTCTCCCGGATAATGAACCGCAGCGGTGTTCCGCGGAACCCGAATGTCTCGCGGATCTGATTTTCGATGTATCTCTGATAGGAAAAATGCATCAGATACCGGTAATTCACAAAAAGTACAAAGGTCGGCGGCTTTACGCCGGACTGCGTAGCGTAATAGATCTTGAGCATCTTGCCTTTATCCTGCGGCGGCTGCTGCATAACAGCGGCTTCCGTAATAATCTCGTTCAAAACGCCGGTCTGAATCCGCATGCTCTGGTTGGCGTGCACGAGATCGACCTCGTCATAGATCTTGTTCATCCGCTGTCCTGTCAATGCGGAGATATAAATGATTTCGGCATACGGAATAAAGGAAAGAATCTGATGGATCTTGTCCGTGAACTTTTTCATCGTGGAATTGTCTTTCTCGACCGCATCCCACTTATTCACGGCGACAATAACCGCTTTGCCTTTATCGTGCGCGATGCCGGCAATCTTGGCATCCTGTTCCGTTACGCCTTCCTGCGCGTTAATGACAAGAAGCGCAATGTCCGCCCGGTCCACCGCTGCAACTGCGCGGATGATCATGTACCGTTCCAGATCTTCCGTGATCTTATTTCTTCTTCGAAGACCCGCGGTGTCTATAAAAACATACTCCCTGCCGTCATGCTTCACCCGCGTATCGATCGCGTCCCGCGTCGTACCCGCAATATCCGATACGATGACCCGGTCCTCACCGATCAGCCGGTTTACAATCGAAGATTTTCCAACATTCGGCTTTCCGATGATCGCGACCCTGACGGCATCGTCTTCCACGTCCGCCGAATCTCCTTCCGGGAAATGCTTCGCGACTTCTTCCAGCAGGTCGCCAAGGCCCATTTTGTTGACCGAGGAGACCGGGAACGGATCTCCGATTCCCAGATTATAAAATTCATAAACGTCCGCGATCTGCGCCGTCGGTTTGTCAACCTTGTTGACGGTAAGGACAATGGGTTTGCCGCTTCTTCGCAGCATTTCACAGACTTTCTGGTCCGCATCCTGAACACCGGATTTGACATCGACAAGGAAGATGATGACATCCGCCATTTCAATCGCGATTTCCGCCTGCTCCCGCATCTTGGCAAGAATGATGTCCCCGGTATCCGGCTCGATACCGCCTGTGTCAATCAGTGTAAAATCATGGTTCAGCCAGCTGCAGTCCGCGTAGATCCGGTCTCTTGTCACGCCGGGGGTATCTTCCACAATCGAGATCTTTTCGCCGGCAATGGCATTGAAAAGCGTTGACTTTCCGACATTCGGTCTTCCTACGATCGCTACGATCGGATTTCTCTTTTTAGCCATAATTTTTCCTTTTCCTGTACTGTATCAAAGATATCCAAGACTGCATTGTATCATAAACCGTGATGTTTTTCCTCACAGGATCGATATTCTCTTGCTATCAAAGGCCAAGTTCTATAGAATAAGGTTGCCTGCCGGAAAACTCCGGTAACGGCATTTTGGAACATATGAGCCTTTAAAGGAGTTAATACATGTCTGATTTAGAACTGCATCAGCAGCTGGAACGCAGAATTTCCGTTGCGCCGCTCAAGCTGATCGTCATGCCTTCCGCCGAGAAATTCGGCAGCGAAGTTAACGATTATCTGGTATCCTTCCGCAAGAAATACGATACGGTCGGAAAGGACGATCCCGCTTTCAAGGATTATGTGCAGGACGACTACCGCATGCGAGTGGAGGCTGTCCGCTTCAGCGACGGTGAAGGCAAGGGCGTTATTCTGGATTCCTGCCGCGGCAAGGACATCTTCATCATCACCGATGTAACCAACCATTACATCACCTACAAGATGAACGGTTTCCTGAATCATATGTCGCCCGACGACCACTTTCAGGATTTAAAGCGCATCATCGCCGCGATTAACGGCAAGGCGGCGCGGGTCAGCGTAATCATGCCTTTCCTGTACGAGGGGCGTCAGCATAAAAGAGCCGGCCGCGAATCTCTCGATGCCGCAATTATGTATAAGGAACTGGTTGATCTGGGCGTTTCCAACTTTATGACGTTCGATGCGCACGATCCCAGAATCACCAATGTTGCTCCGCTGTCCAAGTTCGACAACTTCATTTCCCCGTATCAGTTCCTGCGGGAAATCATGCACGCGTTCCCTGACATTATTCTTGATAAAGAGCACTTTGTTGTCATCAGTCCGGATGAGGGAGCGCTTGACCGTGCGGTTTTCTTTGCGAATGTCATCGGCGCGGACACCGGCATGTTCTACAAACGGCGTGATTATTCCGTTATCAAGAACGGGAAGAATCCGATTGTCGCGCATGAATTTCTGGGGACAGACCTCTCGGGCAAGGATGTCATCGTCATGGATGACATGATCTCTTCGGGCGGCTCCATTCTGGATACCGCGAAGCAGCTGAAGGCCCTGCACGCAAGGCACGTCTTCCTCTGCACGACATTCGGCCTGTTTACCGACGGCCTTGACGCGTTTGACGCGGCTTACGCGGAAGGAAGCTTTGATCTTGTTGTTACGACGAATCTGACCTGTCAGCCGGAAGGCCTGTCGCAAAGAGCATGGTTCCGTCCGGCGGACATGAGCAAGTACATGGCGACCATCATCGATTTCTTCAATCATGACGCTTCGATTGACAAGATGTCAACACCGACCGAAAAGATTCACGAGCTCCTTAAGAAATTCAACACGCATGAAGAAGCGGAATTCCGCAAAGCGCAGCTGGCAATTGACGAGACGGAGTTCTGACGACTACCGGAAGGCATCTCTGATCCATCTTATTTTCAGCCTGCCGCCGCAGGGCTCCACACAGACGACATCAAATCTCACAGGTTTATCCTGTGAGATTTGTTTTTTATAAAGATAATATTCCGCGGCCAGACGGATTTTTGCCTGTTTGGCCGATGTGACCGCTTCTTCCGGCGTACCGCATGCGCCGCCGGATCTGTATTTCACCTCAGCGAAAACAAGTGTATCCCCGTCCTCCGCGATCAGGTCAATCTCTGCGGCTCTTCCGTCCCGGAAATTCCGATCCAGGACTGTGCAGCCATGCCCGGTAAGAAACAGGGCGGCCGCCGTTTCTGCGGTTTTCCCCGCAGTATGGTTATTTCCGCGTGCCTTCGCCATACGTCAGTTTCCGATAAAATGCGTAATGAAAGTCCGCCTGTGGATCGGGCACGGTCCGTATTTACGGAGCGCCGAGATGTGCGCTTTTGTCCCATACCCCTTATGTGCGGCAAAACCATATTCCGGATACCGGCGGTCGTATTCCTCCATCAGCCGGTCACGGGTCACTTTCGCGAGGATGCTTGCCGCCGCGATCGAAGCGCACCTGGCATCCCCTTTGATGATACCCGTCTGCGGAATATCCAGATCGGGGATCGTCACGGCATCCACGACGAGGACATCCGGAGATACCTTTTCTCCTTGTGCAGTCGTAAGACCGTTTACCGCCGCCCGCATTGCTTCATAAGTCGCCTGCAGAATATTGATCTCATCGATGCGCTGCGCGTCTACCAGCGCTACATGGAACGCATAGGCTTCTTTTCTGATCACATCATACAGCGCATCCCGCTTCTTCGCGGAAAGCTTCTTGGAATCATTCAGATACAGGATGTCCGTATCTTCCGGAAGAATGCAGGCGCCTGCAGCCACCGGTCCGGCGAGGGGGCCTCTTCCGGCTTCGTCAATGCCGGCGATCAGAAGTGTGCCGCCGCTTGCCAGCTTTCCCGCAAAAAGCGAACCGAACTTTTCATAAACGGCGTTCCGCTCGAAAGCGCGCAGTGCCGCGCTCCGCTCCTTTTCCTGCAATAGCCGGAGTTGTTTTTTCTGTTGTGCCTGTTCCCTTGCCGTCATCGTTTGTCTCTCACTGGTGTTTCAGGATTCCGAATCTGGAAAACGGATAAATGCGGAGCCACGCCCTGCCGATAATATCCTTCCGTTTAATATTGCCGACGTCCGGATATCGGGAATCCTCGCTGACATTGCGGTTGTCTCCAAGGACAAAATACTCATCGTCTCCGAGCGTGATCTCTTCTGCCGCAAGCCCCGGATTCACCATCTGCTCCAGACCGTAATGTTCCTCCAGCACCTTTCCGTTTATGTAGATTTTTCCCTGCTCGTCGATACGGACGCGCTCTCCGGGAAGACCGATGATCCGTTTGATAAAATAGGTTTTCTCCGCGTACTGATACGGGAAAATAATGATATCGAAGCGCTCCGGATCGCGAAAACGGTAGGTGACTTTATCCGCGATCAGCTGGTCGCCGTCCTCGAGCGTCGGCACCATCGAAGTGCCGTTTACATCGGTTCTCTGCGCGACAAAATGAATCAGCAGGAAGGACAGCAGAAGTACGGCCCCGAACCATAGAATATACTGAAAGGCCGCTCTGACAACTTTAGACATTGATTTCTCATTCCTCCGTTTCCGGAATTATTACAGACTGCCCGGGCAGATCGTCCAGTGTGATCCGTCCGGTTCTGCCGTTCTTGAAATCATCCAGCAGCTGATGCGCGCATCTTTTCAGATCCGGCTCTCCGCCTTTTAAAAGATAATTCCGGTTTGCGGCAATCTGCTCCATTACCCGAAGCACCGCCTTCGGATCTTCATAATTATCGTTTTCCTCCGGCAGCAGCGGATATGCGGCACTCCCGTATCTGTCCGGAATGACCTGCGGATAGCGTTCTCTTAAAAAGCGCAGGAGCCGCATCGAAAGTTCCTGTTCATCGAGGATTTCCTCCCGGATAGAACCGGTCAGCGCCAGCCGCAGTCCCACATTTGCATCCTCAAACTTCGGCCACAGGATGCCAGGCGTGTCCAGAAGCTCCAGCGTGAAGAACGCTCCGCCGCCGGTTCCAAGCTTCATGGAAACCCATTGTTTGCCCTTTGTGACGCCCGGCTTGTTTCCGGTCTTTGCACGTGCCTGCCCGGCAATCGAATTGATCAACGTAGATTTGCCGACATTCGGAATGCCGCAGACCATTGCCCGGACCGGACGGTTTTTGATGCCCCTTTTCAGGTCCTTTTCTCTCTTTGCCTTGGAAGCCTTCTGTACGGCATTTCTGATGATCGAAGCGCTCTGCCTGTCTCTCGAATCAACAGGCGCAACGGTGAATCCCTGCTGCTCATAATACTGTGTGAATATTCCGGTTGCCTTGCGGTCCGCAAGATCCGCTTTGCTCATGACAAGGATTCTGCCTTTTCCCTCACATAGCGCGTCAATATCCGGATTTCTTGATGAAACCGGTATTCTCGCGTCTACAATTTCGATGACAAGGTCGACCAGCCGGATATTCTCCTGCATCATCCGTTTCGCTTTGGTCATATGCCCCGGGTACCACTGATAATCCATAGATCCGTCCTTTAATGTATAAAATGAAGGGAACCGCCGTGGCCGGGAAGTGCAAGCCAGGCGCTCCCCGTTATATCCGTTTCCCGGACAACGCCAATGCCCGCGCTTCTGGAGTCTTCACTTTCTCCCGGATGATCTCCGAGGACAAAATACTCATTATCCCCGAGCGTAATCAGAGAAGCCGCGATTCCAGCATCTTCTATTGTACCATAGGCAGAAGATCCTGCCGCCGGAATCCCGTTTACAAGAAGCTTTCCGTCCAGTATGCGGACCGTGTCCCCAGGGCCGGCCGCGACTCTTCGGATATAGGCCTGCGTCTGTTTGTTTCCACCCGGATAAAAGACGACAACATCCCCCGCTTCCGGTGATTTCATCCTGTAGGCAAGTTTATTGACGAATACGTTCTGGCCGGAGACAATGCCGCTCTCCATTCCCTTTCCCTTCATCACGACCCTCTGCCCGAACGCACGGACAAGGACGATCGCAAAAAAGACGGCGAGCACCGTATACAGCACCCACTCGATGATTTCATGCACAAGACGCATGCTGATGAGAGGCGTCTTATCTTCATAAAATCCGAGCCCGGAAGTGTGTCTTGTTTTTCTCATCTCATTTTTACCATAAAAAAGAAAGCCGCACATCCGTGCGGCTTACAGCGTTGCGAGCAAAAACTACTTTGTGATGTTCATCCGCTCCTTAACCTTAGCCTTCTTGCCGCTAAGCTGACGCAGATAGTTCAGTTTCGCTCTTCTGACTTTACCATGTCTTACAACTTCTACCTTCTCTACATTCGGAGAATACAGAGGCCATGTCTTCTCGACACCGATGCCGCTGGACTCCTTTCTTACAGTGAAGGTCGTGCGAACGCCGCCGCCCTGAATCTTTAAAACGGTGCCTTCAAAAACCTGGGTTCTTGAATGATCGCCTTCAACGATTCTGTTGTAGACACGTACTGTGTCGCCTGTGTTGAACTTGGAAACTTCTCTCTTCTGGGAAGCTTCGATTTCACTGATGATGCTCATATAATCTCCTTTTTCCGGGACATTCTTACGGTTTAAATATACCTGCGGCCATCGGGCCTCTCAGGCTGCCGCCCGTTCATTTCCGGCAGCAATACCGCAGAGGACTGTCTCCTTTACGCAACGTGAATAATTTATCATATTGAAACAGTGAATGCAAGTGGATTCACTGCTCCCTTTTTCTCCGTTTTTTCGGGGAAACCGGCGGATGCTCTTTCCTGTACGCTTCATACAACTCCGGGCGCCGGATTCTTGTCCGTTCGAGTGACTGCGCAAGTCTCCACTGATCTACCTTCGCGTGATCGCCGGACAGCAGGATCTGCGGAACCTCCCGGCCATGCCATACGGGCGGCCTTGAATACTGCGGATACTCCAGAAGACCGTTCATGAAAGAATCCGTCTCCGGTGAATCCTCGTTGTGCAGGACTCCCGGTATCAGTCTTGAAACTGCGTCCACGACCATCATGGCAGGAAGTTCTCCGCCGGTCAGTACGAAGTCGCCGATCGAAACCTGATCTGTCACGATTTCGTCAAGGACCCTCTCATCGATTCCCTCATAGTGGCCGCACAAAAGGATCAGGTCTTCTTCCTTCGCAAATTCCTGCGCTGTCTTCTGCGTAAAAACCGAGCCGGCCGGCGTCATATACACAACCCGGGCAGGCTTTTCCAGCCGCTGCGCGATTGATTTCCACGCGTCATAGACCGGCTGCGCCTGCATCAGCATGCCCGCGCCGCCGCCATAGGTGTAGTCATCCACCCGGTTATGCTTGTTCTGCGTGTAATCCCGGATATTGACAGCTTCCACGCTGATCTGTCCGTTCTTCATAGCCCTTGCCAGAATACTGGTATTGAGCCCTTGCAGAACCATCTCCGGGAACAGGGTAAGTATGTGAAATCTCATTGCTGCAAATCCATAAGGCCGGGCAGCAGGTGTACAAGAATACGTCCCTCCTCCGGCTTTGTCTCGAGAATACAGTCTCGGATTGCCGGGATCAGAACTTCGCGGCCGTCGTCCGTCGTTACACAGTAGACATCGTTCGCGCCGGTTCTTAACACATCGGTCAGGCTGCCAAGGCACTTCCCGTCATCCGTGAGAACGGAAAGGCCGATCAGATCCGGTATATAATACATGCCTTCCGGAAGCGGCGCAGCATCCTTTCTGTCAATCCACAGCTGCGCTCCGCGCAGAAGCCTCGCGGCATCCATATCCTCGATGCCGTCAAGGTGCAGAATCACGAATTTTCCGGAAAACCGCACGCCGCTGATCCTGACAGGTTTCTGCATTTGTCCTTCGTAAAGATACACATTTTTGTATTTTTTAAAACGGGAAGGATCGTCCGTAACCGGAAACACCTTCACATCCCCGCGCACACCATGTGTACCGGCAATCACGCCGACCTGAAAACGCTCCGTCATTTCACTCCTGTGTAACAGCTGCTCCGGATTCTCCCTCTGAAGGAACCTCCGTCTGCGCAGCCTCCGTCCCGCCGCCTTCGGATTCGATATTGACGTCCACAATAACATTGTCCTTTGTCGCGGCAGCCTTTACAACAGCACGGATCGCCTTGGCGATTCTTCCCTGTTTGCCGATGACTTTTCCCATATCGGAAGGAGCGACCGTAAGATCCACACGGATCACTCTTCCCTGCACTGTTTCGGTGACGACAACTTCATCCGGACGCGATACGAGAGCTTTCGCAATTACTTCTACCAATTCCTTCATGAAATTATCTCCCAAACAAAAAATGATTCAGCCGCGGATGCCGTGCCGTTCAGTTCTGCTTGGCAGCGTACTTCATGAGCTTCTTAACTACGGTCGTAGGCTGAGCTCCCTTCGCGATCCACGCGTTCACCTTCTCGAGGTCCATGCGGATTGTAGCGGGATTTGTGTTCGGATCATAAAAGCCGACCTCGTCAATTGCCTCTCCGTTACGGGGCTTGGAGGACTCCTGTACTACAACACGGTAAACCGCGAGCTTCTTCTGTCCGTTTCTTGCAAGTCTGATCTTAACCATTGTCTTTCTCCTTATCTTTCGTTGATCGTAATAATATATTTCAGAACGGGATATTCCCGGTTTCTGCGTTATCAGAACGGAAAGCCGCCGCGCCTTCCGAACCCCTGAAAGCCGCCCATGCCGCCGAAAGGATTCCCATGGCGTTTTCTGCCTGTCAGGCCGGGCATTTTCTTCACCATCTCCTGCATCTGCCGGAACTGCTTCAAAAAGCGGTTGACATCTGCAATATCATTGCCGGAGCCCCTGGCAATCCGGAACTTCCGCTGCGGGGTCAGGAGCTTGGGATTGGCACGCTCCGCGGGCGTCATCGAAAGGACAATCGCCTCAATCCGCGCGAGCTTTTTCTCGTCGACAGCTCCTTCGAGCTCGTCTTTACTGATACCAAGACCCGGCATCATGGCCAGAATGCTGCTCATGCCGCCGAGTTTGCGCATCTGCTTCATGGTATCCAGATAATCGTTGAAATCAAACCGGCCCTTTTTGAGCCTGTCTGTCATCTCTTTATTCTTTTTCTCGTCCTCTTCGGTCTGAACTTCCTGAGCCTTTTCAATCAAGGTTAAGACATCGCCCATACCGAGAATTCTCGACGCCATGCGGTCCGGATGAAACTGCTCGAGATCCGCCATCTTCTCGCCCATACCAACGAAAAGAATCGGTTTTCCGGTCACGGCCTTTACGGAAAGCGCCGCGCCGCCTCTGGTATCACCGTCCATCTTGGAAAGGATCACCCCGTCGATTCCGACCTTCTCATCGAAAGTCTTCGCGACGTTTACGGCTTCCTGGCCGGTCATCGCGTCAACCACGAGGAGCGACTGCGTAACATCTACGGTCCTGCGGATCTCCTGCAACTCCCGCATCATGTCTTCGTCGATCTGAAGGCGCCCTGCCGTATCCAGAAGCACGACATTTCTATTGCTCTTTTCCGCGTAGGAAACCGCTTCCTTCGCGATTTCGCAAGGATCTTTGGAACCTTCCAGCGTAAAAACAGGCACGCCGGCCTTCTCGCCGTTCACCTGCAGCTGCCGGATTGCGCCGGGCCTGTAGACATCCAGCGCAGCCAGAAGAGGCCGTTTGCCCTTTAAGGTAAGCTTCGCCGCAAGCTTGGCCGCGGTTGTTGTCTTACCGGAGCCCTGCAGTCCGCACATCATGATCACCGTGATATCGCCGCCCTGCGCAAAGGATAGTTCTGTCGTCGCAGGGCCCATGAGTCTGATCATTTCCTCATTGACGATCTTGATCACCTGCTGCGCGGGATTCAGCCCGTTCATGACATCACTGCCCACCGCTCTTTGCGAGACGGTGTTCACGAACTGCTTGACGACCTTGAAATTAACGTCGGCTTCCAGAAGCGCCATCTTGACTTCCTTCATCGCCTGCGTTACATCGCTTTCGGAGAGCTTTCCCTTTCCGGAAAGCTTGCGGAAGACATTACTGAGTTTTTCGGACAGGCTTTCGAATGCCATGGCTTATAATTCCTTCTTAATAACCGATACTGCGGAAACAACTTCCTCCGGTGTTACACTGCCGTCCCGTGCCGCTTTTTCAAGTCCGTCACAGACGCTGCGGATCCGCCGGAACCTTGCAATCAGAGAAAGCTTCTGCTCGTACTCCTGCATCTGCTGCGTAGCACGCCGCAGCAGATCCGAGACAGCCTGCTTGCTGATCTTATGCTCCTGTGCAATCTCATTCAGCGAAAGATCATGATAAACCGCATCCTCATAGATTTTCTGCTGATGCGGTGTCAGAAGACTTCCGTAGAAATCATACAGGATTCCGTTTTCGACAATTTTATCCATTTTCCGAACCCACTTGACCCATTTTACAAGCGCGGCCGGCATGTGTCAAGTGTTTTTTCTTGACCCCCCTGCACGGGAATTGTATGCTGCCGTCCCGTCCTCTATCATCTGCGCAAAACAGTAGCGTCAAGTGAAACGTTCCCCTTGATTCCCTGCACCTGTCCGGTTGTACTGTACTGCCACATCGAGAACCTGTACGGGAAATACAGATTCCCGTCGTAGCTTGCGATCCATTTACTGTAACCTTCGAGCTTGTCGATATCGACCCGCATAATCATCTGCGCGAGATTTCCGTAAACCAGCGTTCTGTATCCCGACTCCGCAGCGGCATCGCAGAAATCCAGAACCACCTGCGTGCGCTCTGACTTTTTAAGGCGCGGTTTTGCCTCCTCCCCGTCTTCGTTTTCCGGTTCCGTCATCATAACCGCGACTGGATACGAAATCTGCGATTTATAATCCTTCAGGACAGAAGCAAGGTATTCCGCGTCTTCCCTGCCTTCCTTTGCACCCGTTACCGGTGTCTCAAAATAAACACCGACATTGATTCCCGCTTTTGCAGCGCCCCTTATGTTGGCATCCAGCCGCTTGTCAGTATAAAGCACTCCGTTCTGATCGCGGCCCGCCGCGCGGATCATTGCGAAGCTGATGCCGCCTTCCGCAGCCGCCGGCCAGTCGATTTCTCCGTTTTCGGAAGAAATATCGACGCCTCTCGTTATGGATACGTCCTCGTCGTCGCCGACATACTGCAGCACGCCGGCCTCGTCGGTTTTAAAATCCGACGAACGGAAGCCGTTCGCGGCAAGCCCTGACAGCACCGGATAAAAATAATACCGTCCTCCGCTGACAACAACGATATCATCCGGGAAAATACCGCGCAGCATTGCCGCCGTACTGTTTCCGGATTCGAGCGAAGACTGAATCTGCATCAGAATCTCGCTCCTTGTCTGACTGGCAGCCTGCACCTTTGCGCCCGCCACGCGGCTTTCCAGCTCGTCCGCGGTATAAAGCGTCTTGTCCTTGCCTTCGATGGCCGCGATCTGCTTTTTCACGGCGGAAAGGTCTCTGGACGCTTTTCTGTAGCGCAGCAGCATGAAAAAGCAGGCGCAGAGCGCCGCAAGCGTCATAAGACAGAGTATGATCACATTGATCAGATATAAAGTTCTATCCCTGTTCGGGTTGCCGTTGTCCTTCCGGCCGGAGGCGTTTGTTTTCACGCTTGCAAGTTACTCCTTTCAGCACTCCTCGTCCGAAGTATCGAAGAGCGCCGCCACATAAGCGTCCGGATCAAAGCGCTGGAGATCATCCAGCTGTTCTCCGACACCGATATATTTCACCGGTATTCCAAGCTCGGACTGCACCGCGATCGCGATGCCTCCCTTTGAGGTTCCGTCCATTTTCGTCAGAACAACGCCGGTCAGCTTCGCCACATCCGAGAACTCTCTTGCCTGCGAGAGCGCATTCTGTCCTGTCGCGGCATCCAGAACAAGCAGATTTTCCCGCTTGCAGTCCGGATACTCGCGTGAAATAATGCGGTCCAGCTTCGCGAGTTCCTGCATCAGATTTTTCTTATTGTGCAGCCGGCCTGCCGTATCAATCAGAAGAACGTCCGTGTGACGGGCTTTCGCCGCCGTCACCGCGTCGTAGACAACACTGCCCGGATCTGCTCCCTCGGCGCCGGAAATCATATCGACACCCGCACGCTGACACCAGACTTCCAGCTGATCTTTCGCGGCCGCCCGGAAAGTATCGGCCGCGGCGATTAAAACCTTTCGTCCATCTGCCTTGTAGATCGACGCAAGCTTTGCGACGCTCGTTGTCTTGCCGACGCCGTTGACGCCGATGATCAGTACAACCGACGGACCCTTTTCAAAATCATACGCGTCTTCGCCGACGTGCATCTGTTCACGGATGTTCTGAATCAGCAGTTCTCTGCACTGCGCGGGATCCTTGATATGCTGTTCCCGGACCTGTTTTTTCAGCTTTGTCATAATTTCATCTGTCGCGGAGACACCGATGTCGCCCGTAATCATAATCTCTTCGAGTTCTTCGTAGAAGTCCCCGTCAATCTGCGCCGTGCCCGAAAACAGACGGTCCATTCCCGAAATCACACCGTCGCGCGTTCTGGAAAGGCCTTCCCTCAGCCGCGCAAAAAAACCCTTTTTCTTTTCTTTTTCTTCAGCCATCGGTCACCCTTTCTGTATATCGTTGTTTATGCTGTCAGATCCTTGTCATCGATCAGGCTGACACTGACAAGCGTCGATACGCCTTTTTCCTGCATTGTGATTCCGTATAACCTGTCGGCGCGGTCCATGGTTCCGCGTCTGTGCGTAATCACGATAAACTGCGTGTTCTTTGTCAGTTTATGAAGATATCCGGCGAACCGCCCGACATTGCTCTCGTCAAGTGCCGCCTCGATTTCATCGAGAAGGCAGAACGGCGAAGGCTTGAGATTCTGAATCGCGAACAGAAGGGAAATCGCTGTCAGAGACTTTTCTCCGCCGGACATCTGCATCATGTTCTGCAGCTTCTTTCCCGGCGGCTGCGCGATCACGCGCACGCCTGCTTCCAGAATATCCTGATCTTCCACCAGCTCGAGTCTGCCTGTTCCGCCGCCGAAAAGCTCCTTGAAGACCTTGTCGAATTCCTTCTGAATCAAAGAGAACTGTGTGCGGAACTGCGAACGCATCGCGCTATCGAGCTGCGCGATAATCTGTTCCAGATCTTTCTGTGCCGCCATGATATCGTCCGCCTGTTTCTTAGTAAACTCATAGCGTTCGGAAACGGATTTGTACTCTTCAATGGCATTCACATTGACATTGCCGAGACCCTTGATTGTGGCCTTGCGTTCGCCCGCAAGCTTCTTCATCTCGGAAAGGTCGCGGGGCGGCTCTTCCCGGAGCTCTTCCGCCTGCAGCGGCGTCAGCTCATATTCGTTCCAGAGGTAATTAATCCTCGCCTCGATCGTCTCTTCCAGCCGCTTTTTCTGTTCTTCAAGACGGTATACTTCCTTATCCAGCTGCGCCTTTGTCTCGGAGAGCGTGTCTCTTCTTTCAAACAGTTTCTTCATGCGGGAAGAGAGCTCTTCTTTATCCTGCGACGCGCTGATGAGAAGCTTTTTGTCCTTTTCCAGCGCTTCGCCCGAGGAATCCAGCGTTCTCTGCGTCTCCTCAATCAGACGCTTTCTGGACTCGATATCGTCCGATCCCTTGTCGAAGCTGCCGAGGATTTCCGAAAGTTCCTGCTGCAGCTGCAAAACATCATCGCCGATTCTGGAAAGCTCCTGCTCTCCAAAAGCGGCGCTCTGCCGCTTTTTCTCGATTTCCACGTTAAAGGAAGCGGTAACATCCGCTTCCGCGTGCTCCTTCTCATCAAGCTCCGATTTTTTAACAAGCAGCCTTTCGATCTCTGCGTTCGTGTCCTTTTCAAACTGCAAGGAGGCCGTTTCCTGCGCCCGGATATCTTCTTCCTCCTTCTGCAGCGCCTGCGTAGTCTTTTCTATTTCGCTGTTTTCGGCACGCAGGGCATCATAGCTTCCGCTGCTCTCGTTCTTTTTCTCTTCTTCCTGCCGGATTTGCAGCCGTTTTGTGTTCAGCTCGAGCATTTTCGTCTGCTGCAGCGTATGTATATTCTCGAGCTTTCCGCGGAGAACGTTCCTTTCATTCTTCACGTTCTCGATCTGCTCTTCCAGCGCCTCCATCTGTTTTTTCTGTTCTTCGGCGTTCTTCTGCAGCTCTGCAATTTCTCTTCTTCTGCCGAGGAGATTGTCTTTATTGCGGAAAGCACCGCCTGAAACCGAGCCGCCGACGTTGAACTGCTCTCCGCCGAGCGTTACAATCCGCACCTTATGCTGATATTTCACGGCAATGCGATAAGCATTGTCGTAAGTGTCGACGACCAGAACCCTGCCCAGGAGATGCCGCGCCACGCTTCTGTGTTCGGGTGCCGTGCGGACAAGCGTGTCCGCGGTTCCGATCACCCCCGGTTCTTTCAGCGCAGGAGATGCGCCAAAGCCCGAAGAGCTGCCGATATCCGAAAGCGGAAGGAACGTCGCGCGGCCTGCCTTTTCTCTTTTGAGCAGCGAGATCATCTGCTTGCTCGTCGCATTGTCCGTGGTGACAATATTCTGAATGCTGCCGCCGAGCGCGGTCTCGATCGCGGTTTCATAGGCCGGGTCTGTTTTGATCAGATCCGCGACAACGCCGACAATCCCGCTGTTAGTATCCCGGCACTCCATCACGCGGCGGACCGCGTTGCCAAAGCCTTCATAGCGCTCGGTCAGGTTCAAAAGAGCATCCAGTCTGGATTTTGTCTGATGGTACTGCGATTCTTCCGCACGAAGTTTCTGGTCGGTGACGGTAAGCTGCATCTTTTTCTGCGCAATCGCTTCTTCGGTCTCTTTTTCTTTCTGCGCAAGATCCGCGTTTTCAGCCGCCGCCTCCTGAAACGCCTTCTGCAGATCCGAAAGTCTTCTGTCGTGCTCGGACTCCTCGCTGCGGACGGAAATAAGCTTCGAGGAAAGCGCGGCCTTCCGCAGTTCCAGCTGCTGCTTTCTTTCGGAAAGAGCCGCCATCCCGGACTTGATCTGCGCCCTGGTATTCAAAAGGTCCAGAATCTGATTCCGCTTCTGTTCGATTTCATCTGAAAGAGAGGACAGTTCCTCCTGCAGACGGGTCAGATTTTCCGAGGCACCTCTCTGCCGCTGCACAAGCGCAGCGATTTCATCCAGCGTATTCTGCCGCCCGGCAGCGGCTGCTTCCTGTTCCTTCTGCCTCTGCGCAAGCTGCGCCCGGACATCACTTTCTCTTTTGTGGAAATGCTCGGAGCTTTTCTCGGCGGAGCTGATCTGCTCTCTGTAGACTTTGATATTTCCCTCCAGACGGCTTCTGACCATGCCGGCATCATTGATCCGGTTTCTGGCTTCTTCCGTCTCCTTTTCCAGCGTTTCCAGCCGCGTCTGCGCCGTGGCATAGTCTTCCTTGACCTTTTCAAATTCACTGGAAGCCGACGAGAGTTCGGCCGAAGTATCCTGCAGCTTTCTGCCGGCTTCGGACAGAAGCTCCTTGTTCTTTCCGTTCTCCAGAAGGAAAATGTTCGCGTCCAGATGCCGGAGCTCTTCCATGGTCTTTAAATAGATTCTGGCTTTTTCTGACTGGCGCTCCAAAGGGCCGACCTGCTTCTGCAGCTCGGCAACGATATCGTTGACACGGATGAGATTTGCCTTTTCATTATCAAGCTTTTTCTGTGCCTCGTTCTTGCGCTTTTTATACTTGACAATGCCGACCGCTTCGTCAAAGAGTTCGCGGCGGTCTTCCGGCTTGTCTGACAGAATCTTTTCAATCTGTCCCTGGCCGATAATCGAATAGCCCTCTTTCCCGATACCTGTGTCATAAAAAAGCTCCTGTACGTCCCGGAGCCGGACCTGCACGCCGTTGATCAGATATTCGCTTTCACCGCTTCGGAAAAGTCTCCGTGCAACCGTAACTTCCTGATAGTCAGTCGGCAGCCGGTGATCCGAGTTATCCATCGTGATCGCGACATATGCGTAAGAGAGAGGCTTTCGCAGCTCTGTCCCCGCAAAAATAACATCCTGCATGTTGCCGCCGCGAAGCGACTTCGCGCTCTGCTCACCGAGGACCCAGCGGACGGCGTCACCGACATTGCTCTTGCCTGATCCGTTCGGACCTACGATCGCTGTAAACCCGTCATGGAATTCGAGCTTGATTTTATTTGCGAAAGATTTGAAACCCTGAATTTCGATACTCTTAAGATACATAGACACCTGCGGCAGAGGCAGCATTACGCCTTCTGCTTCTTTCTCTCAAGCAGGACATGATACGCGGCCTCCTGCTCTGCCGCTTTCTTCGACCGTCCGCTTCCCTGCGCGGCACGTTTTCCGTTTATCACGGCCGCCGCCGTGTACGTTTTCCGGTGGCCGGGGCCTTCTTCCCCGATGATTTCATACTGCAGAGAGGCTCCGTCTTTCTGACAGCTTTCCTGCAGGATGGATTTCGCGTCGTAAAAGAGCAGCTTGCCTTCCAGATCCGAAAGGATAAACTGCAGTATAAATTTCTCCGGTGCCTGCGCGCTTCCGCTGTCAAGATACATGGCGCCGATCACGGCTTCCATAACATCGGAGACAATGGAGTCCTTCTCCCTGCCGCCGCCGGCTTCCTCGCCTTTACCGAGACGGATGAACTGTTCGAGTCCGATATCTCTCGCGCAGTAAGCAAGCGCCGGCTCGCAGACCAGCGAGGCACGGATTTTTGTGAGTTCTCCTTCCCGCTTATCCTCGTACTTATTGTACAGAAAAACACTGGACACCATCTCCAGCACGGAATCCCCGAGAAACTCCAGCCGCTCATAGTCTTCAAATCGGCGGATTTTCTGTTCGTTCGCGTAAGAGGTATGTGTCAGCGCACATTCCAGATAGTAAATATTATGGAAAGTATAGCCGATTCTTTTCTCCAGTTCAGAAAGCGATGGCTTTTCCATTACTGCTCTTCTCCTCTGGCGTTCCTGATCATTTCCAGCGCCTCTTCGACGGTTCCTATCTGCATCGCCTTTTCCTCATCAACCTTGATTCTGAACTCGTCTTCGACTGCCATCAGAATCTGATACAGATCCAGGGAGTCTGCGTCCAGATCCGCGGCAAAAGTCATATCCTTCGTAATCTCGTTCGGGTCCACGTTCATGACATCCGCAATAATTGCCTTCAGCTTCTCAAATTCCATATCCATTTTACCCTCCGATCTATCCCTTCCCGGGGATGCTCGCATCTATTATAGCGCTTATCCGTTCTGCCGTGTTTCCACGGGCTTTGTATGATCGACAAGATGCATCTTATCGCGGAACTGCTCGTTGACTTTCGCGTTTGTAAAAGCAATGCACTGCGCGATCGAATTTTCAACCTCAATTGCCTTCGCGTTGCCGTGAGTCTTGACGACAAGTCCCGTAAGCCCCAGAAGCGGCGCTCCGCCGTAGCTGGAAACGCTGAATTTCCGCAGTGTCTTCTTCAGGGACGGCTTGACGAGCAGCGCGCCGAGCTTTGAAACCGCGCTCGAAAGCATTGCTCCTTTAATCTCGCTGAGCAGAACCGATGCAACGCCTTCATACATCTTCAGGATAGCATTTCCGGTAAAAGCATCACAGACGACGACGTCGGCTCCTCCGGCCGGTATATCTCTGGCCTCAATGTTGCCGGTGAAATTAATGTCCAGCTCCTTTAACAGCGGATATGTTTCCTTGACAAGCGCATTGCCCTTTTCTTCTTCCGCGCCGATATTGAACAGCGTGACTCTCGGATTCTTCACGCCGACGATGTTTTCCATATAGATGGAGCCCATCTGGGCAAACTGGACCAGCTGGGACGCCCTGGCATCCACATTGGCTCCACAGTCAATCAGAAGAACCGGTCCCTTCGCGGTAGGAAGAAGCGGCGCGAGCGGCGCCCGTTCAATGCCCTTGAGGCGTCCCACAATCGTCTGCCCGCCAACCAGTGTCGCTCCTGTTGAGCCTGCGGTGACGAAGGCGTCACATTCCCCTTTCCTGACGAGCTTCATCCCCTGCACAATCGAAGAATCTTTCTTCCTCATGATCGCGGCGACCGGCGGCTCTGCCATTTCGATAACCTGCGTTGTCGGCAGAAGATGCAGCCGCTGCGTGGGATAATCCATGTTCTTTAACAGCTCTTCCATCTGTTTCTCATCGCCTGCAAGCGTAACATCCAGCTGCGCGTTGTGCAGGAGTGCATTGACAGCTCCCTTGACGATTTCGGAAGGTGCATAGTCTCCGCCCATGGCATCGACGGCGACTCTGACAAGTTTGGAATCCTCCATATAAACTCCTTGTGATTTATCCGGAAACAGATACCCTGCTTCCCGTTTTGACAAATCTTTACATCCAAATACTATACTAAACGCACCTGTCAAATGCAACAAAGTTCAAAGAGGCGCTGCACGTCCGGATAACTGCCGCGAAAATCGAAAGCACAGCGGAAAAACTGCCGCTCCAGGAAACACTCTCCTGAAGCGGCAGTCTTTACAAGTCATGTTAAATTAAGAAGCTCAGTCCTCGACCTTGACAACTTCCTTCTTGTTGTATGTTCCGCAGCTCTTGCAGACTCTGTGAGGCATCATTAATGCGCCGCACTTAGGGCACTTCACAAGAGTAGCAGCGGACATTTTCCAGTTCGCTCTTCTTCTGTCTCTGTGACTTCTAGAAGATTTGTTCTTGGGGCAAATAGACATCAGTTACACCTCCTTACTTCCGCAAAATGTAACGTTTTTGTTCACAAATAGGCCTTGCAGGCGGTTCTGCGTACGAAAAACGATAATTCCCAAACACGCAATGATGATTATAGGTTCATCCAGTCTGCTTGTCAATAGCCAAAACAGCTCATTCCGCTTTTTTCTTTGTGTGCTTGTACTTTACAGGACACTGTACAAGCGCGAGGGTTTCCTGCGCGATTGCGAGCTCTTCATTGGTCGGGAATACAAAAACCTTTACCTTGCTCTCGGGCTTTGAAATTTCCGCGATCTCTCCGCGTGTCTTCGCATTCTTCTCTTCGTCAATCTCTATGCCCAGATATCCCAGATACTGGTAAATGAGTGCGCGGGACTTGGTGTCATTTTCGCCGACGCCTGCGGTAAAGCAGATCACGTCAACGCCGTTCATGGCAGCAACATAAGCGCCGATATATTTCGCAACACGGTAAGCCCATGCGTCCAGCGCGAGCTCCGCGTTCTTGTTGCCTTCCTCTCTTGCTTTCCACAGATCGCGGAAATCGGAGGAGAGATTGCCGGAGAGAGCGTAAACGCCGGAGTCCTTATTCATCATCTGGTCGATTTCATAAGCGGACATATTTGTTTTGCCCATAATATAATCGACAACCGCAGGATCCAGGTCGCCGCATCTTGTACCCATGATCAGGCCTTCCAGCGGCGTAAGCCCCATCGAAGTATCAATGCACTTGCCGTACTGAACAGCGGAGACAGAAGCGCCGTTCCCCAGATGGCAGACAATGGTCTTGAGCTCTTCCGGCGTCTTGCCGAGATACTTCGCGACTTCGGTCGAAACAAACTTATGGCTTGTGCCATGGAAGCCGTACCGGCGGATCTTGTAATCCTTGTAATAATTCAGAGGGATCGCGTACATATAGGCCTTGGGCGGCATGGTCTGATGGAACGCGGTGTCGAAAACAGCGACCATCGGCGTATTCGGCATCATCGCGCGGCAGGCTTCGATGCCGGTCAGGTTTGCCGGGTTATGCAGCGGTGCCAGCTCGGAAACCTCACGGATCGCGTTAATGACATCATTGTCGATCAGCACGGACTTCGTGAAATTCTCTCCGCCGTGTACAATACGGTGTCCGACAGCCCCGATTTCGCTGAGCGAACGGATAACGCCGGTCTTCGAGTCTGTCAGTGCCGCAAGGACAAGGCTGATTGCCTTCTTATGATCGTCGATTCTGGTGTTCTCCTTGATCTTGCCGGTTTTGTTGCGGAGATTCTCATATGTGATCGCGCCGTCGATACCGATTCTCTCGCAGAGGCCCTTTGCGATGGCCTTCTGTGTGTCGGTATCGATAACCTGGAATTTCAAAGAAGAGCTTCCGCAGTTAATTACCAGAATATTCATTGCTTACTGTCTCCCCTCTTCCTTATGCCTGTGCCTGCACGGATGTCAGAGCAACAACGCCGACAATGTCCTGCCAGCTGCAGCCTCTGGAAAGGTCGTTTACGGGCTTGGCAATGCCCTGCAGCATCGGGCCGTATGCCTCTGCCTTCGCAAGTCTCTGCACAAGCTTGTAAGCAGAGTTTCCGCAGTCCAGATTCGGGAAAACAAGTACGTTCGCCTTGCCGGCCACAGGGCTGCCGGGTGCCTTGGACGCCGCTACGGAAGGAACAATTGCGGCATCAACCTGCAGCTCGCCGTCGCAGACAAGATCCGGATAATTCTCATGCGCCGAAGCAACTGCCGCAACAACCTTGTCAACGAGCGCGTGCTTCGCGGACCCCTTGGTGGAATGGGAAATGAACGCCACATACGGATCTGCTCCGACAAGCTGGCGGAAGCTCTTCGCGGAATCATTTGCGATCGTAGCAAGCTCATCCGATGAAGGATCCTGATTCAGTCCGGAATCAGCAAAGATAAAAGTTCCGTTATGACCGTATTCACAATCCGGCACATCCATCAGGAAAAAGGCGGAAACCATTTTGGAGCCCGGTGCGGTCTTCAAAACCTGCAGTGCGGGACGAAGTGTATTCGCTGTGGAGTGGCAGGCACCGGATACAAGTCCGTCGCCGTCGCCAGCCTTGAGCATAACCACACCGAACATCGTGCGGTCGGCAAGAAGCGCTTCTTTCGCGCCTTCCATGGTCATGCCTTTCTTCTGGCGAAGCTCGAACAGGATTTTCTGATATTCTTCGAATTTGCTGCAGTTTTCCGGATCAACGAACGCGGCGCCGGACACGTCCACGCCGTATTTCGCCGCATCACTGCGGATCGTATTCTCATTGCCGATCAGAATGATTTTCGCAAGTCCGTCTTCCAGCACTTTTGCTGCCGCGCGGATCGTTCTCTCGTCCTCCGACTCAGGCAGAATAATTGTCTTGATGTTCTGCTTCGCTTTTGCTTTAATACCATCAATGAATGACATTTTCTCCTCCTTTTCCATTGAAAATCCATTGAAAAGCGTCGTTCTGTTATCTATATTCTGTGCTTTTTCACAGCAGCTCCGCAGCGGGAAGCCGGAGTCATTTGTCGAAAAGCCCAAAAATCTGCTAATATATTATATGAAAAAATATTAAGGAATTCAACAATGAAAACCATTGGAATCATCGCCGAATGCAACCCTTTACATAAAGGTCATGAATATCTTCTGCGGGAGGCGAAGAAGCGCTCCGGGGCAGACTACGTGATTGTCATCATGAGTGGTGATTTTGTGCAGCGCGGAGAGCCGGCCGTCTTCGACAAGGAGCAGCGGACGAAAACCCTTCTATCCTCCGGAGCAGACCTCGTACTGCAGCTTCCGGTTCTTTACTCGTGCGCCGCAGCGGAATATTTCGCGCGCGGCGCGGTTCTGTCCCTTGGCGCAACACGGCTTGTAAGCGAACTGTGGTTCGGATCGGAAAGCGGGGATGAACCGCTCCTTCAAAGGAACGCCGCGTTTCTTGAGAATGAGCCTGCGGAGTACCGGAGATTCCTCAGGGAATATCTTGCGGAAGGCATTGCCTTTCCGCTTGCCAGCGCGAAGGCGGCAAAGGCATGCGGACTTGCAAGAGACCTCCGCGTAAATCTGGATCTTAGGGCCAACGACCTTCTGGGCACACTTTATATCCGGACAATACGAAAGTACGGACTTCCTTTGAAGGCGCATGCTCTGCCGAGGGTTCCCGCTCCCAGTGCTTCCGGTATCCGCCGGGAGCTGCTTTCCCGCAGAGACAACAGAGGATACGCTTCCGGCGCCTTCTGCATGTCGCCGGATGACTTCTCGGCACAGCTGGAAGCGGTATTATTTGAACTGTTTTCCGCCATCCGTGCAGGATACAATACGTCTCTCACGGATTACCTCGATGTTACGCCGGATACCGGGAACAGAATACGGCGCTGTTTTCCGCGCTATACAAGCTTTACCGGCTTCTGCGCGGCACTGAAATCGAAAGATCTGACCTATACCAGAATCAGCCGTGTTCTGACACACATCCTTCTGGGTATTACCAAGGATACCATGAAGGCTGCGGAAGATGCAGGTAACATCGGGTACCTGCGTGTGCTGGGAATGCGGAAAGACGCTTCCTGTCTTCTCTCCGCTCTTGTGAAAAGCAGTTCCGTCCCTGTCATCACCAATGCTTCCAGCGTACCGGAACTGTCTGCGCCGTTTGAAAGACTTCTCGCCGCCGACTACCGGGCAGGAGAACTCTACCGGATGATCCGGCGGCAGAAAATTCTCTCCGGCTGCGGAAAAGCAGACCTCGATTGCGTTGCCCCGCTTCTGTCCGAATACTCATCGGAGCTTGTCAAGGTATAGCGGATTCCGTGCGGCCATACGCCGTGTGCTGTTTTCTCTCGCCGACGCGACAGAACCCTGATAATAATTGTACCCTAGATCTCTGGTGGCGATTTTCTTTCCGTTTTTCCATGTATCGATGAAATTGTGGTAGACAAGCCTGTCCTTCTGTTCGCTTCGAAGGACATAGCTCTTTCCCTGCAGCAGATCCTGCCGCGCGCTGACAAGAAAGATCCGCAGCTGATTCGAAACATGATCCCGTCCGGCCAGAATAACAACCGGACAGGCATACGGGTTGGTAAAGCGGAAATCCCAGCGGCCGTAAACAACCGATGCGTCAAACCCGTCCGGCGCATATCCAACCTGCAGGGTGTGTGCGTGCCGCTCGAGGATCTGCATACCGCCGGAGAGCGCCGCGTGGTACAAAACAGACGAAACCTGACAGATTCCGCCGCCCACCGTGCGTTCCATCCGCGCGCTGGTAATGGACGGAGCTTCCACATATCCCCGCTCTGTTGTCCGCTCTCCCAGCGTCTCATTGTAAGAAAAATTCTGATAAGCCCCGACAACCGTGTTATTCAGGTACGCGCAGGCAGCATCCGCGTTCACCGCGCTTTCCGGGAAAGCCTGATAGGAAGAAGCATAGGAAGAAAGAATGACCGGCTCGAATGTCCGCGCTTCCTGCTGTGTCATTCCCTGCGTCAGGATTTTGACGGATGAAGGGCTCAACAGACGCTCCGCCATACTCTCCGCTGTTTCTGCGCAGTCCTGCATGGCAGCCGTCCGGGCGGAATTTCCGCTTCCCGCGAAGACCGGAAGCGCATAAAAAAACAGACTCATTCCCGCCGTGTAAACCGCCGCGGCAAAGGCCGCCACGCGCAGATGTCCGCGATGCTTCCGGTTACCTCTGCCACTGCTTCGAGAGTCTGTTCTTCGAATCATTGTATTGTCCTACTCTTGCGTTTTCGGAGCGTATTTCTGTGAAAGATCAAGAAACTCCTGTCTCGGAAAGACAATGCCCTCTCCAAGATTATTAATCACAATGCCCGTCATCTGCTCCGCGGGAATCCTGCCGATGACATTCACGATTTCCCTGTAGTTCATAATGTTCGGCGCTGCCGTCCCCGGGAACGAAGACTTTGCGAATTCTTCCTGATCGGTATAAAGCGGCAGAAATTCTGCCGTTTTGCCGTCCTTCGCCTTGACGCGCAGAGGAAGGACATTGACGATTATGTTCTTCTCGGCATTTCCCATCCGTGTCCGAACTTCGGAAGCTTCGAGCGGCTTGCCGCTTTCCTTATCGAGAAACTGTACCGGAATAATGAAACGGGAAGCGATCGTCTGCTGCTCCATAAACGAACGGAACGCGTCGATACGTTTCTGATGATTGTCGTACTTGACAGGCCAGCTCGCTTCGCCCTTGAACTCCAGCATGGCTCTTACGAGCGCCGGCGCCTCCAAAGGACGCTTGTCCTCATTCAGGAAGAACGGCGGGGCTACAACCTCATCCCTTTGAATCGCCCAGCGGTACCATCCGTTGTCCACCATGATCCTGTCAATGCCGAGATTGAACAGTCTTGTAAAGAAGCGGCTCTCTTTATCCGATCCGCACCCCTGCACTTTCAGCACAGTTACTCTGCGGTACAGCTTTCCGAACAGTTCCGCCGCTTTCTTCGCGTGCTCTTCCGAAAGATAGAGCTGCGCGAAGCCGTCAAACAGAAACGGATACAGATACTGTGTCTTCTTCGCGGCATCGACAGCGCCGGTAGCAAGGTCAAACAGAACATAATACGTTTCCGCTTCCTGTACCCTGCGGAGCAGCTCATTGTACAGAACCCTGTCATTTTCCTCGAAATGATCCAGCGCGCTATACCTGTTATAGGCAGGGTACGAGGCCTTCAGAAACATCAGTTCATGGAGCGGGAGTTCTGCAAGTGCTTCCGGATCAAGCTTCGGTTCGTAGATCAGCTGTCCCAGCTCTTCCTTGCGTGCATCGGTAAGCGGATCATCCGGCTTCAATACAGTTCCGTCCGCAGCCCGCATCTGCGAAACCGGTAAGTTTACCGGCCAGCGCAGATCTTTGTGTGCTTCCTTCTGCCTTTTCACACAATCGTCGTGCGCTTCCTTTTTCTGCGCCTGCTCTGCAGCCACGATCTCCTGTTCCTTCTTTTTCCTGTTAAACAGCCCCATGTAACCGTTTCCCTCTTTTCCATTCCGTAATATCATTCAGTATAGCGTATCCGTATAAGCTTGTGAAGAGAGCCTGCGCCGCACGGAAGCGCCGCCGTCAAGGCTCTTCTTCCGCGCTTTGGAGATCAGATCTCAAAATCGAGACACACCCGGCTCCTGGTATTCGGGCGCACCACGCCGTTCGCGACCGCAAGGTGATCGGGATGCACCGCGTATCCTTTTAAAGCCTCTTCATTCTCAAACGTCGAATCCAGCATCAGATCCGCGTTTGAGCTGCCAAGATGCTCTGTCTGTACATGAATCTCTACAAGTCCCGGAATTCTGCCCTGCAGGCCCTCAAGGCCTTCTTTGATTTTTCGGGCGGTCTCCGCCTTCTTCTCTGCCGTAAATTCATCTTTGAGCTGCCATAGAATGACATGTCTGACCATTTTTCTCATCCTCCTTTTCTGCTTCAGCCGCATCTGCCGCCGAATCCGGAATAATATCAATGTAACACTGATCGAAGCGTCCGCGGAGCCTTTCGTAGATTGCCCGGTTCGCCATCGCCAGATGTTTTACCGAAACCAGATCGGATTCACTGTTTATATAGATTTCGATCCATGTCTTTCTGCCTGTTCTGATTACTTCCAGAAACGTAATATCGCAGGAATACTTCGAGAGCTCTTCTTCCGCGATCCCGCGCACCTCTTCGACGACCTCCTTCGGTGCGGAAAAAAGGAGCAGCTCCTTCAGGTTTCTGCGGATAGCCCGCACCGGTTCTACAAGCAGTGATAAAGTCAGGGCAATCGCGACCACAGGGTCCATGTAAGGGATCAGGAAATCCGCCTTCGTTCCCTTTAAAAACCATGTTAACAGAAAGGCAGCGGCTATGCCAAGGCTTGAGAATATGTCCAGCTTCCAGGCATAGAGCTCCGACCTGATAATTTCAGAAGCGTATTTATTACTGAAATAACGCAGGAACAGATAAACCAGAAGGCATCCAAGCGTGATGATAATCTCAAAAGACGCGACATCTTCCGCCTTCACCATGTGTCCTCCCGATAGAATCAGCCGGATATTCAGGATGATCGTCGTCACGCAGACAGTCAGCAGAACGCCGTATTTGATGACGATGAAAAGCGATTCCACCTGCCCGTAGCCATACGGATGGCGCTCGGTTTCCGGTTTGTACAGAAACGGGATTAAAAGCAGAAACGGGCCGATCAGGACAAGATCCACGCCGTCAAACAGACAGTCCATCAGGATTGTATGGGAGCCGGTCATAAAAAAAGATACAAACTCGGCCACTACAAACGCGGCGCTTCCCGCGAAGGAGAGCCGCATGGCGTGTTTTTCAGTTCGAAGTTTCTTTTCTTCGGTAGATTTCATAAAAGTTTGAATAAATAATTATCGTATTGTCGTGGGGTCCATCGCATCCCGGAGCGCGTCTCCGATGAAGTTCACGCAGATGACAAGGACCACGATCATCAGGCCCGGACTCAGCCACATCCAGGGCATCTGTGTCAGAACCGTGATCGACTCGGCTCCGTTTAACAGGTTTCCAAGGCTTGCATCCGGCGGCTGCACACCCATACCGAGAAATGAGAGCGTTGCCTCATCCAGAATGGAAATTGCCATGACGCTTGTCGCGAAAACCAGAATCGGGGCAACGGTGTTGGGCAGGATATCGCTCGCCATGATATAGCTCTGCGGCATACCGGCGATCATGGAGGATTTGACAAAATCCTGCTCTTTGAGTGCCATGACATTGCCGCGGACGAGTCTCGTGACACCCGGCCAGTCCACAAAACCGAGAATCAGGATGATATTCCACATGCCTGGCTCGAAAATCGCGCCGGCTACCAGTATCAGAAGAATATACGGAAACGACATAACCATGTCCGTGAACCGCATGATGATCATATCCACGATCCCGCCAAAATATCCTGCGATCAGGCCGAGAATAACGCCAATCCCTGTAGATAACACTGTCGCGAGAAAACCGACCAGAAGCGATACGCGGGTTCCGTACAGAAGGCGGCTCAGCATGTCGCGGCCGATCGAGTCCGTACCCAGAAGGTGCGCAGCTGACGGAGGTGCCGAAAACTCCGGGTTGATGGCGTTGGGATCATACGGAGAAATGAACGGCGCGAGCACCGAAAACACGATAATCACCGCTACGATGACAAGGCTCACGACGCCGGCCTTATGGTATTTAAAACGCCGGATCACCGACTGCAGATAGGTTTCTTCCATATTCTTTCCTCGCTACTCATAGCGGACCGAAGGATCCGCAAACGCGTACAGGATATCCGTCAGAAGGTTTCCGAGAAGCACAACAACCGCGGACAGCAGACAGACCGCCATAATCACCGGATAGTCTCTCTGCAGGATCGCGTTCATGGTCATCAGCCCAAGACCGGGCCAGGAAAACACCTGTTCAATGACAATGGACCCGCCGAACAGGCCCGGGATCTCCATGCCGATGACCGTGATAATCGGTATCAGCGCGTTCCGCAGCGCGTGCTTGTAGATCACCGTAAATCTTCCGATTCCCTTCGCCTGCTCGGTCCGCAGATAATCCTTATTCAGAATCTCCAGCATAGCCGAACGGATATACCGGATATTTCGGCCTGCCATGCCGAAGGCAAGCACCAGCACCGGCATGATCAGATAACGGATCTGCACGCCGCTGCCGGCAGAGCCGAGCTGCCGCATACCGCCGGAAGGCAGCACGCCCAGCCGTACTGTAAAAATATAAATCAGGACCATGGCCATAAAAAACTGCGGAACACTCTGCCCGAGGAATGCCGCCGTAACAATCGCGTAGTCTCTGCGCGAATGCTGGTGCACCGCGCTGAAGACGCCCCCCGCCACCGCGAGAACAAGACTGAGCAGCAGCGCGCTTCCCATCAGAATCAGTGTCGGTCCGATATGTGTGCGGATCATCGAAGATACTGGTTCATAAGTTTTATAGGAGTAGCCGAAATCGCCCTTGAAAACCTGAAAGAGCCAGCGGACATACTGTACAGACACCGGCGCGTTGAGACCGAGATTCTGCGCTTTCTGCGCCAGAACTTCTTTCTGTACCTTCGGGCCGCCGCTGATGATCTGGATCGGATTTCCTGCCATCGTCATAATCGCGAAATCAATGATTGTGATTCCGAAGAGAACGACAAGCGCAATCAGAAGCCGTTTTACGATATATCTTGCCATTCAATGCACCTCCCCGTCCCAGTTCCTGCCCTCCTGCTCCGCAAGGACTTTCCAGCAGGCGCAGCGATGCTCCGCGCGCTCATCCGCGTTCAGCAGCGGTTCCTGTTTCCTGCAGATATCTTTTGCGTAAGGGCAGCGGTCATGGAAGCGGCAGCCGGCCGGCAGATCGATCGCTGAAGGAACTTCGCCTCGCGGCGTAATCATCTCTCTTCCCCGCTTCAGAGGATCCGCGGAAGGAACTGCAGACAGCAGCATCCGGGAATACGGATGCTCCGGATGATGAAAAATGTCCGCGGCGCTGCCGATTTCAACGATTCTGCCAAGATACATGACCGCAGTCCGGTCACTGACATAATGTACGGCCCCAAGTCCGTGCGCAATGAACAGATAGGTAATACCCAAATCCTTCTGCAAGGAGCGCAGGAGATTTAATATCTGTGCCTGAATGGACATGTCAAGAGCGGATACCGGCTCATCGCAGACAATGACGCTGGGGCGCAGCGACAGCGCCCTTGCAATCGTGATCCGCTGCCTCTGTCCGCCGGAGAATTCGTGCGGATAGCGTTGTTTTGCGTTCCGCGGGAGTCCGACCATGTCAAGCAGCTCATTCACACGCGCCGCCGCGCCGTCCCTGCTGACAATGCCGTGATAAAGCATCGGTTCGGAGAGTATGTCGTAAACGCGCTTCCTCGGATTCAGAGAGGAATACGGGTCCTGAAAAACCATCTGCAGCTGCGTCCGGATACGCGCCAGTTCTCTTCCTCTTAAAAGCGAGAGATCCTGTCCCTGATAAAACACTTTCCCTGCCGTCGGCGTCTCTATGCCGACAAGCATTCTGCCGACTGTGGATTTGCCGCAGCCGGACTCTCCGACCAGTCCGAGCGTTTCGCCTTTATACAGGGAAAAGCTTACATCGGACGCCGCGTGAACAGCTTTTCTGCGGGAAGGAAGCAGGGAACTGCTCCGGAGAGGGTATTCTTTTACAAGTCCTTCGGCTCTGACGATGACGTTCGACTCATTCAACGCTGTCCTTTACCTCCATCGCTTTGAAGCATCTGACAGGATGACCGGCCACAGGTTCCAGAAGTTCCTGATGCCTGCGGCAGGCCTCCTCTGCGTACGGACAGCGGTCCATGAAGCGGCAGCCGGTCAGATCCGTATAATTTTCCGGCACAATACCTTTGATTGCAACCAGTGTCCTGTTGTCCGCATCATCAATTCCCGGCGCGGAAGCAAGCAGCGCCCTCGTATACGGGTGCAGAGGATTTTTGAAAAGCTCGAATACATCCGCCTGCTCGATGATTTGTCCCGCATACATGACAAGGACCCGATCCGCGGTCTGCGCGATAAGGCCGATATCATGCGTAATCAGTATCATCGACATTCCCAGTTCCTGTGTCAGATTCCGTATCAGTTTCATGATCTGCGCCTGAATCGTCACATCCAGAGCGGTTGTCGGCTCATCCGCGATGAGGAGCTTCGGATTGCAGGACAAGGCAATCGCGATCATCACGCGCTGGCGCATGCCGCCGGAAAGCTCGCCCGGATACTTTTTCAGTGTCTCTTCCGGATCCGGCACCGCCACTTTTTGCAACATGTCAAGCGCCATCTGCCTCGCCTTTTTCTTATCCTTCGTGATGTGCTTGCGGATCGACTCTGTCAGCTGACTTTCAATTGTGAATACCGGATCGAGGCTGGCGAGCGCATCCTGAAAAACCATTGCGATATCCTTGCCGCGGATTTGATCAAGTTCTTTTTCCGGAAGATGAAGCAGATCCTTTCCTTCAAAAACGGCACTGCCCTTTAACACACTGCCATTCTTCGGAAGAAGTCCCATGACCGCCAGATTGCTAACGCTTTTCCCGCAGCCGGATTCCCCGACAATTCCCAGAATTTCGTGTTCTCCTACTTCATAAGAGATATCATCCGTGACAATCCGGTCTCCGAAATCACTTCTGAATCGGACTCTGAGGTCTCTGACTTGCAAAACAGGATCCATTTCTTTCCCTTTCCGGTTTATTTATAAAAGGCGCAGCCGTAGCGTCTCCACCACTTCTGCGCCTTTCCGCATAATAATACAGTCGTCTCGGATCAGATGTAAAGAATTTCTGCAAGATTATTCCGCGATATCCCACTCCTGAATGTTGTTGTAAGAGCCGTACAGTGAAGGTGTCGCGTTCTGCAGCCGGCTGCTGACAACACCGAGATTGCTCATAAAGTACAGCGAGAACATCGGAACATCTTCAATCATCTTGTCATCGACGGTTCTGTAGAGTTTCTTCAGCTCATCTTCGGAAGAAGCTGTCTGCGTAGCGGCAAGTGCCTTCGCAACGTCCGGATTCTGGTAGCCTCCGGTCCAGGACTCCCCGGCATTTACAAGAGAGTTCTCATCCGCATAGAAATCTGCAGGTGTAATCGTATACTGCACAGAGAAAACATCAACATCATCCGTACCCGCAACGCTCATCAGCGTCGCGAAATCAACCGTATTGATTTTGACCTTAATGCCTGCCTGCGCGAGTTCCTGCTGGATAATCTGTGAAGCCTTGATCGCGAAATCATCCGAAGAGCTTACATAATACTGCAGCTCGGTTGAGGAATCCCATTTGCCATCGGAAACCGCTTCGTCCACAAGCTTTTTCGCATCCTGCGGATCATACGGAATGGTTCCTTTGGAGGAATCATACAGCGGAGAGCCGCTCATGACAAAGCCGTCCGTGATCTCTCCATGTCCTCCAAGGAGCGAGCTTAAAATAGTGTTTCTGTCAATCGCTTCAACAAACGCCTTGCGGACTCTCGCGTCGGTCACCTTCTTTGTATTGAAGAAGGTCATTTCATTTGTGACAGGCTCTGTCCAGACGGCCTTGACACCATCCAGCTTTTCCACGGCGTCGCGGTCCGTGGCAGGGATGGCTCCGGTCGAAGGATTAATGAAATCAATTTCACCGGATTTCAGTCCCGCAAGAAGCTCCGAGGGCTGTACGATTTTTACGTTCAGCTTGTCGATCTTCGGGGCGCCGAACATGTATTTGTCGTTCGCGTGATAGCTGATATAGTGCGCGCTGTCATAGGAATCCAGCACATAAGGTCCGTCAACGACGTCCGGATGGTTGAACCAGTCATAGGTAAGCAGGTCCTTTGCCGGAACATCCTTCAAAACATGCGAGGGCAGAATGCAAATCCAGGTTGCTACATTATTGAGAAAGGTATTGAGGGACATCGGTGTCGTCGCGATAAATTCCAGATTCTTGTCATCGATCTTCTTCAGACCGTCAATTGACTCTGCTCCGGAAGGAGAAGCGCCGCCGTCAAAGCCTTTGAACATTGAAAAATCGAAATTATAGTTTGCAACTTCCGGACTTGTCATCCGCAGGATTGTAAAAATGACATCGTCCGATGTAACCGGCTGTCCGTCACTCCAGCTGGCATCGTCCCTGATCTTCACATGGAATGTCAGGTTGTCGTCCGTCGTAATGCTCTCCGCGAGCATATAATCCACGCTGTTTTGCGAGTTGAACGATGCAAGCGGCAGAAACATCAGGCTCGTGGAATACAGATTGATAAACGTCCAGTCCATATTCAGCGGATTCAGTGTTCCAAGCTGGTCAGTTACGCCGATATTGACAATTTTCTCACCCGGTGCCGCTGTTGTATCCGCGGCTCCGGTAGCCGCCGCCTGCGCGGATGTTTCCGCGGCCGGTGCGGATTCCGCGGCCGTCTTCCCGCCGGTACTGCCACAGGAAGCGAGAGCGGCCGTCATTGACAGGGCAAGTACAGCCGCAAGTGCCTTTCTGATACCTTTTTTCATCCTTTTTCTCCTCATGATTTCTATAAACATACAGTTCCTATCCGTTTTTCTTTCTGAACTTACGGATCAGGATCTGCTGCTCATCCACTTCCGGCGTCAGCTTGTCACTGTCGCCTGCCTTATAAAAGATCGCCGCGCATTTGCTTTCTGAATTAATCAGGGAATACGTGCCGCGCACCTCACTGTCAAGCACGGAGAATTCAACCATACGATTGTACTCCTTCGGATGGTCCTTCACATCAATGATTTTTCCGTGCAAATTCTCGTCCCGGACACAGAGCGGATTTTCTTCATAATAGGGATCAAAGATATAGGCGTATTTGTCGTCCGCATGTGTCACGAGAACATAATGATCGCAGCCGTACGATACGCGGAGAACCGCGACCGCGTTGTCATGCTGGAGCTGTTTCCTGAGCTTGGATGTCTTGTGGAAGCTGACCGAAGGTCCCTTCAGAAACGAGCAGCTGATCGGGAATCCGGTGGTTGCCCGGTAATCATTGAACCAGTCTGCAACAAAATGGACCGCGTTGTTGGAAGTGCCGCCCCTTCCCGGTATGCCGTTGCAGTTCACCTTGTCCATCGTCAGCATATAAATTATCTTGATGACACCGGGCGGAAGCTCCTCCCTGTCAAACAGATAGATAAGCGCGTCCAGAATTGCTGTCGGCCCGCAGTCATATTCCGACATCTGATAACGAAGTGGATTCTTCATTCTGCAAGCTGTTCCTTTCTTCCCGCTTCCGCTTCCTGCTGCAGGATCAGTCTGTGTCAACTGTCATCAGTGCTTTTACAATCGCTGTACATTGTACCATTTCCAGAACAGTTGTCCACTCTTTTGTTGTATGCGCATCGTGCATGGGATTTGCGATGCAGATACCGTCAATACCCTTTCTTCTGACTACGTTGCAGTCGCTTCCGCCGAAATTCTTTTTCGATCCGCGCGGTATCGAAAGGCGGTCCAGCGTCTTCTGATAATGCAGGAGCGCGGGATCATCCTCCGCCACATGATATGCGGTCAGATGCACGGTATAAGCGCAGTCGCAGTCAGCTCCAAGCGCTTCCGCTTCCTGCCGGAACGCCGCAGCCGTCCGTTCATATAAAGAGAGCGCGTCCTCATGAACAGAACTTCGGATTTCGCCGCGGACAATCACTTTGTCCGGTACGATGTTTGTCTGCGTCCCGCCTTCGATCAGGCCGATGTTCAATGTAGAATGATCGTCCGCTCTTCCGAGAGGAAGACTGCTGATTGCACGCGAGGCGGCCAGAACCGCGCTGATTCCTTTCTCCGGCTCAAAACCGGCATGTGCCGCTCTTCCGTGAACCGTAATTGTAAAAGACAAAAGCGTCGGTTCCTGCGTTGAATACGAGCCGATCACATCGCTGCAGTCAAGAGCAAAGGCCTGATCCGCTCTGCTTAAAGAAAAATCAAAAGCGGACGAGCCTGTCGTGTAAGCCTCTTCCGCCGTACAGAACAGCAGTTCGATATTGCCGTGCGGCAGGCTTTCTTCTCTGATTTCCCGTACGGCTTCGAGAATGCAGGCCACCGCCGAAAGATCATCCGCTCCGAGTACGGTGGTTCCTCTGCTGGTGATTTTTCCATCCTCGTGAATCACAGCCTCTTTCCCGATTCCTGGTTCCACGGTATCCATGTGTGCCATGAATAATAAAGTCTGCGTCTTTTCCGGACGAACGCCTTCCGCGGGAATAACCGCAAAAAGGTTTCCGCTGTCCGATCCCGTCCGCTGCGCGGAGTCATCTTCCAGGACGCTGATACCCAGATCCTGCAGTTCCCTTCGGATTCTGTCCGCCATCTTCCGCTCTTTGAACGAAACAGAATCGATCCGGACCAGCTCCTTAAAATTCCGGATCAGCCGTTCTTTATGAATGTCGCTGTAATCTGCCATATCGCGTGCCTCAAATCGTCCGATATTAACCATACTATTCCGCTATGAATTATATTGGATAAAACTATACAAGGTTTCCTCTCCGATGTCAATAAAAAAGAACCGCGTCGAAACTCCGAATGAATTTCGATGCGGTTCTCAGATATAAATGGAGTCGAGGGGATTCGAACCCCCGACCTCCGCGTTGCGAACGCGGCGCTCTCCCAGCTGAGCTACGGCCCCGGGTACGTTCTCAAAGAAATCGTACTTGATTAATATACTCCAGCAGGGCCGTTCTGGCAACTGTTTTTTTAATTTTATTAAAGTCTCTGATTTTCAAATGCCGGTTTCATGGTCTTTTCAATCGCCTGCAGTACCATATAAATCACCAGAATGTCTACCGGCAGCTGCAGAATATTCGATATGATCCGCGCAGGCAGAATCGCCAGGATCGCCTTATGGTACAGAATGTTCAGCCAGACAGTGTTCATGCCGATATTCACGAAGATCTTGACGAAAATCTCGGCTGCGACAAGCCGTTTCAGCGAGAGTTTCCTGCCGTAAAGGAAAAGGCCGAAAATCACGCCTCCCGCCACTGCGCTGAGCGTAAATCCCGGAAAAAATGGTCCGGTCGGATTCACCAGATATTTAAGGATGTCCATGACGCCGGCAAAGATTCCGCCGGCCGCGGGTCCGAACAGAAAATCAATCACCAGATTCGGAAGCTCGACAATGCCGATCTTCACGAACGGGCCGAAAGAGATCGAACCAACGAATTCGAGAGCAATTGAGAGAGCACCCATGATGCCGCACAGGACGACAACACGGAGCCTTCGAAACTCGGCAAGAGAACGGGTCCAGATGTTTAAAGACATAATAATACCTCCTATGAAGTTATCCGTAACCACATAAGAGGCAGCAAGACGTGCATTATGCAGCAGCGGGATGCGATCCCGGCACCGCGGTCTTCCCTTCGTCCGGCTGACAACTCCCTGTTCAGCCGGCACTTGACGCGCCGGAATCTACTCTGCAAGTTTGCCTTATTGTAACGGATTGCTCTCTGAAACGCAAGAGCTATTTATTCGCCGCCAAGCATCGAATAGATATCCGCGGCAATTCTGCACTGATCCGGCATTTTGGAGCCGTCCGTAAGATCTCCTTCAAGTTCCACGTCAAAACAGCGGTCAGCCATCTCCAGCAGAAAATCTTCCTCCATCTGCCCGATTTCGCCCGCAAGCTCCTCCGGTTGATATCCCAGAACCTTTGTCAGGAACTTTTTCTGTTCATCTGTAAATATCACGTTTTTCTCCTTTGTACGCCTGCCTTTTGCCCTGCTGAAAATGCCCTGTGCCGGCATCCCGGCACAGGGCATCATCTTTTATTCAGTCGAGGGTATCGTCTCCGTCATCATCTTTCTTCTTCTGCAGGAAAGAAGGGATGTTGATATTGGACGTATCCGTAGAAGGCGTGTGAATGCTTCCGGGATTGAAGCGGCGGGGCTGCTGCGTATAAGCGTTATCCTGCTTCGGCGCGTAATTTCCCGAAGGCTGCGCGTAATCCTGCTGCGCATAATTCTGCGGCTGCGCATAAGAAGACTGCTGCGAATAGGAAGCCTGAGAATAATTCTGGGCAGGCTGATAATTCTGCTGATTATAGGAAGGCCTTGCCTGATAATTCGGACGGCTGTAATCCGGAGCCTGCTGATAGCTGTTCTGTCCGAAGGACTGCTGCGGCTGATAAACTCCCTGCTGACCGAATGCGCTGCGACCGAATCCCTGCTGCGGGCGTCCTGCCTGCGGATTGAACGGCTGGGAAGCAAACGGATTCCCCTGATGTGCCTTGTCCTTGGCATTCGGATTTGTGCCGATACCGGTTGCGATAACGGTAACCATGCAGGAGTCTGTCTCGGACTCGTCATATTTAGCACCGAAAATGACATTGATATCGTCGCCGGTCTGCTCACGGATATATGCAGCAGCGTCATTCGCGTCGAACAGCGAAATGTCGCCGGACACATTCAGGATAACATCAGTAGCACCGTTGATTGATGTCTCGAGAAGCGGTGATTCAACTGCCATCTTGACAGCCTGTGTTGCCTTGTCATCGCCCTTGCCGTAGCCGATGCCGACGTGCGCGATACCTTTTCCGCGCATAACCGTCTGTACATCCGCGAAATCAAGATTGATGATCGCAGGCAGATTGATCAGGTCTGTGATTCCCTGTACGGCCTGCTGCAGGACTTCGTCCGCCTTCTTAAGGGCATCCGGCAGCGTCGTTCTGCGGTCCATGATCTCCAGCAGCTTGTCATTGGGGATCACGATCAGTGTATCGACATTGGGTTTGAGGTTTTCAATTCCGCCAAGCGCCTTGGTCATACGTGCCTTGGCTTCAAAGCTGAAAGGTTTTGTCACGACGCCGACAGTTAGAATGCCCTGATCCTTCGCAAGCTTCGCCACAACCGGCGCCGCTCCGGTTCCTGTTCCGCCGCCCATGCCGCAGGTTACAAAAACCATGTCCGCGCCCTTGATCGCCGCGGAAAGCTCTTCCGCACTCTCCTCAGCAGCTTTCTTGCCAACCTCGGGATTCGCGCCCGCGCCAAGACCTCTCGTCAGTTTTGCGCCGATCTGAATGAGTTTCGGCGCTTTGCAGCGCTGCAATGCCTGCAGGTCCGAGTTCACGCCGATGAACTCAACACCTGTGATTCCCTCTTCAACCATCCGGTTTACCGCATTGTTACCGGCGCCGCCGACACCTACAACAATGATCTTGCAGGCTGTTTCGTTCTCATCTGTCTTGATTTCTAGCACAGTCGTGCCTCCTCTTATATAAATTAAATTTGATTTAATTTCTCTGAAATTATGTACTTATACTAGTTTATAATACAATTTCAAAGATAATATTGCAACCAGTTTTGACCGCGGGAGTCTCCCCTGCAAAAGGTCACGATCCCTTTTCCCGGAACGTAATATAGCTTGTATCCGGTGTGTAGTTGACAAGATCAACCGTTCCCTTTTTGTTTTTCAGAGACGGAAGTATCTTTCGAAGATTCGAGATTTTCTCGTCTGTATATTGATCTTCTCCAAGATCCGCGCGGACATCCCCGAAATAAAGAGACATACTGCTTGTCGTACTGAAGTAAATTCTATCCGCGTGAAGCCCGTACTTGGAAAGCAGCTGGGTAACGGTCAGGATTCTGTCAAAGACCGCGTCATTCTCCGCGGGAAGCTTCTTGTATAAGACAATGCTCTGGAACTTGAGTCCGGTTACTTCCGGCACATCTTTGAGCTTCTCTTTCGACGATTCCACAACGATGCCGTCACGGTCAAAATACATGCAGGTGCCGAGATAATCTACGTATCCCGCTATTGTTTTTTCGTAGACACGGATTCTGATCGAATCGTGCGCCACGACCTGCACTTTCATCGTTTCAATAAACGGTATATTCCGGATCGGTTTGTCCCTGTACCGCAGAGACAGAAGGACCGAGTTGTCGCCGAGAGGCCCTGTCATTACCATCGAGCTGATCTCGTCTTTCGTGTATCTGGAGCTGCCTTCTACCGTAACGCTCCGGACTTTGAAGTATGCCACAAAAAAGGCGGCCGCGGCGGAAAGGATCAGCAGAATGACCGCTGCACGAAGAGCGGCCATCCGGCGTCTGTGCCGGATCTGCGCCCTGACATATTCTCTGGCGTCACTGTACTGTTCTCTGTCTATCATTGCCCGCTAGCTCTCCTGCCGGATATCCCGCATGACGCGGAGCACAACGCCGACTTCAATCAGAAGAAACAGAACCGAAGAACCGCCAAAACTGATGAATGGCAGAGAAATACCGGTATTCGGTATAGTGTTGGTTACAACCGCAATATTCAAAATCACCTGCACCGCGATATGCGTCATGACGCCGACAACGAGCAGAGAGGAATACAGATCCCGCGCGTTCATCGCAATGACCATAAACCGCCATGTCAGAATCATGAAAAGCACAATAATCGATATCGCGCCGAACAGCCCCAGCTCTTCACAGATGATCGAGAAAATCATATCGTTCTGGGCTTCCGGAATGAAACCGAGCTTCTGCATGCTCTCGCCAAGGCCCTTGCCGAAGATTCCTCCGGAGCCGATCCCGTACAGCGCCTGCAGCGTCTGGAAGCCGATGCCGTCCGCATACGCCGCGGGGTCCCGCCATGCCAGAATTCGCTTGCCGCGGAAGTTTCCGTTTCCGCCGTTCTTCAGAATCCAGGTGACGATCGCATACGCCGCGGCGCCGATGCCGGCGCCTCCCAGCACAAACCATTTGTAACCGCGGCTTGCGACAAAAATCATGCCTGCCGCAATCGCGACGACGATAATCGCCGAGCTCAGGTTCTTCGTAATGACATAAATTGCCGCCGCCTGCACCAGCGCCGGCAGCATGACCACAATCAGCCCCCGGAGCGTCCGGAGTTTTCTTCTGTCCATCCGGCAGATGATGTGCGCCGTGATCACAATGACCGCAATCTTGGAAATCTCCGCCGGCTGCAGCGAAACAGGACCGATATAGATCCAACGCTTCGCGCCGTTTCTCTCGGTTCCGATAAACCGGACCAGAATGACCAGAAGCAGCGAGACGCCATAAATCACCTGATACAGCCTGTCGTAAAGGCGCACCGGAATTTTGGTTGTGATAAACATTAAAAACAATCCTAGCGCCGTTGCCATCGCCTGACTGCGCAGATAATGCATCGAATCTCCGTTGAAGTCGATCGCCGCCTCATAGGAGCTGGTCGAATACAGAATGACAAGGCCTGTCAGGATCAGAAACAGAATAATGAAGAGAATGCTGTAATCCTGCGGTGCCTCCTGCCTGTGCGCAACTTTTGCCCTGCCGCTTCTTCGTGCCGGCCTTTGCCCTTGCATCGCAGCGGGCGTATTGCGCAGGGCTGTCCCGGGGCTTCCCGAAGACGGCCTGCGATTCTTATGACGCTGCCCGTAAGAGCCCGTATTTGTGCGTGCGCCCGAATTTGCCATTTTTTTACCAGATCGCGAGTAAGGAGACGGCGCCGGCAACAGCCGTAATTGCGGTAAAGAGCGCTGTTACCCGCACTTCACTCCAGCCGCCCAGTTCCAGATGATGATGGAACGGCGTCATCCGGAAAACTCTTCTGCCCTCGCCGTACTTGCGTTTCGTATATTTGAACCAGCCGACCTGTATCATGACCGTGACCGACTCCAGAAGATAGATGAAGCCGATGATCGGTATGAACAAAGGCAGCTGCATGACATAAGCAATGCCAACGATAAAGCCGCCCAGAGCAAGAGAACCGGTGTCACCCATAAATACCTTTGCAGGATATGCGTTATAAATCAGGAACCCCAGAAGCGCGCCGGTCATCGCGCCGGAAGCGGCGCTGACATTATTATGCTGTAAAACAGCAATAATCGTAAAAACAAGCGAGACCACAGTCGTTACACTGCCACAGAGCCCGTCTACGCCGTCAGTCAGATTGGTTCCGTTCACGGTCGCGACCGCGATGAAAATCAGTGCCGGCAGACCAAACCAGCCAAGATGCAGCACCGCGCCTCTTCCGAACGGAATGATCATATCCAGCGAAATCTCATTGAAGTATATCAGGATCAGTCCGAAGACAAGCGAAATCAGAATCTGGAAAGCCATTTTCTGCCGGACAGTCAAGCCTTCCGAACGCTTCTTCGTGACCTTGATAAAGTCGTCCACAAAGCCGACGAGGCCAAAGCCCAGTGTCATAAAGACAACAGGCAGGATTCTGGCATCCTTCACCGCGAAAATAAGTCCCGTAACCGTAAAAGCGGCTATAATCATCAGACCGCCCATGTTCGGTGTACCGCTTTTACCGAGATGTGACTGCGGTCCCTCTCCGCGCTCTGTCTGCTGGACTTTGAGTCTTCTCAGCTGCGGAATCAGAAAATGTCCTGTAACTGTGCTGATTGCGAATGCCAGCAGCATCGGCAGTACCGTATTCAGTATATCCGAGAAATAGATCATGGTTTCTGTACCTGTCTGTATTAGTTTCCTGCAGCAGCGGCTTCCCCGCCGGTGTTCTCCTGCTGCGTGCCTGTGCCAGCTGCTGTGCCGCCGTCCTGCTGCGTGCCTGTGCCGGCCGCTGTGCCGCCGTCCTGCTGCATGCCTGTGCCAGCCGCTGTGCCGCCGTCCTGCTGCGTGCCTGTGCCGGTCGCTGTGCCGCCGGCAGTATCGGTATCCGATGCATTCGTGTCCTGCATATCCGGCATCGTAGTATCACTATAAACATATCCGGTGTCCGGGTCAATCAGCTTTCCGGTTTCGGGGTCAATATAATTGCCGGTTTCCGGATCTTTTTCAAATGTCTTGTAATTTTCGGCTGTTCTGGCAGGCGCGTCCGGCACGCCATCGCCGTTCGTATCAACCGCCGCGATCTTTGTGATGTTAGTTGCTCCCTCTTTTGGCTGCGTCGAATCGCAGACACCGTCATTGTCGGTATCGAACATGTCGGCTACGCCGTCGCCGTCCGTATCGCAGGAATCGGTGATGCCGTCACCATTGGAATCCATCGGTGTGTCCGGCTCTCCGTCATTGTTGGCGTCAACGGCATCCGGCTTTCCATCACCGTCCGTATCAAGATTGTTGATGATCGCCCTTGGTCTGCTCGTAAAATTGTCCGCGCTGTATGCCAGCGTGTTCTCTTCGTTCAGCTCCTTCAGCTCATCTGCCTCTTCATCCGATAACGGCTCAGTCATATAGATATTCAAATACGGAAGCACTTCCGTCAGAACTTTGCGCACTATTCTGGTTGCGTACTTCGCGTCGTCCTGCGGATAATTATTTGCTCTGTCAACAACGACATAAATTGCAATCTGCGGATCGTCCTGCGGCGCGTAACCCATAAAAGAAACAACATACTGGCCGTTGCCTCTGGGGAAAGTTTCGGCTGTACCTGTTTTGCCGCCAATCATGTAGCCGGCAGGACGTGCCGTGTGTCCCGTGCCGTTTTCTCCCGCGACAACGGCAAGCGTCGCTTCCCGGACCTTCGCACTCGTCGTTTCCGAAACAGTCTTCTTTAAAAGCCGGGGCTCGATATTTCGTACCGTAGCTCCGGACGGGCTTGTAATCTTTTTAACGATGTGCGGTTCGTAATAATAGCCGCCGTTGACCAATGATGAGAACGCCGTAATCATCTGGATCATTGTGACGTCAAAGTTCTGGCCGAACGAATTGGTCGCGAGGTCGGAATTTGTCATCTTGTCTCTTTGAATCAGCAGCGTATCCGTTCTTGCCTCATCTGCGAGATCGATGTTCGTACGAAGTCCGAAACCGAAAATCCTCTGAAACTTTGTGAAGTCGTCCATGCCGGTCTGCTGTGCCATCTGCATCAGCGCAACATTGCAGGAGCGTTCGATCGCCTGATCCACAGTAAGAAGTCCGTCGCCGTCCCGATTATGACACTTGATGGTCCAGCCGTCTACTTTCAGGCTTCCGCCGCAGTAATACGTTTCATCTCCGGTCATCTTTCCGGACTCAAGCCCTGCCGCGAGTGTAAACGGCTTGGCGACAGACCCCGGCTCATAAAACGAAGAGATACAGAAATTGGTCCAGAGATAATTCAGGTATCTGGATTTTTCCTCGTCGGTTCCCTTGTCAAGCGCGTCCACATCCGCCTGCGTCAGAATATCGTCGGTCGGATTGTCGTTATCATCCAGTTTCGGGAGCCCGACCAGTTTGGAAGTATCATAAGGATTCTGCAGATCAAAGCCGGGGTAGGCTGCCATCCCCAGAATCTCGCCATTGTTCACGTTCTGTATAATACAGCCGACATGTCTTGCGCCGTATCCTTCGTGTTCGCCATTCTCATATTGCTTGCCGAATTCGTTCAGATACTTCTCGATAATGGTCTGGATGTTCGCGTCCAATGTCAGCTGCAGGTTGTCGCCGTCAGTGGCATCGATCACCGTTCTCTCCAGCGTGGAGGTATCATTCAGAAAGCCGTAGGAGCGGCCGGGCGTTCCGTTCAGTATGTCGTTATAATACCCTTCAAGGCCGAAACTGCCCTGATTGCTGTTATTGGCAAAACCAAGGACATGCGCCGCGAGCGATCCTCCGGGATAGCTTCTGATATACGCCGGTTCGAAAACAATTCCCTGAATATTGTTCATCTCGGTTTGCTTTGCCAGCGCTTCCTTGAGCTGCGCTTCCAGATTGCTGATCTTGGATTCGTTCTTTTCGTTTTTGGCGGCTGTCAGATCCTTGCGGAGTTTTGTAACCTTCTCACTGGCCTCCTCAATCTCATTCTCGAAAGCCTGCTTGTCCGCATACGGAAGATTCTTCTTCACTATATAGTAACGGCTGTCCGGATGGTCATCCACATACTTCTTGATCTCCGCCTTATCAAGGCCGAGCTTCGTCACTGCGTTCAGTGTTGGATCATAGTAAGAGCTCACTTTCTTGTCATTCAAAGGGCCGTTATTGATCGTATGCGCGTCAATGACGACATTGTAGACAAGCTCGCTCGTCGCGAGGACAGTTCCCTTGGCATCCGTGATTGTGCCGCGTTTGAACGGCAGTTCCCGGCTGTCATAGCGCTGCTGGGAAAGAATCTGTTTCGCGTACTCTTCGCCGTTATTGCCATTGATATAAAAAAGACGGACGATTAACGCAGCAAAAGCCAGCAGTACCAGAAGATAAAGTACCACCAGCTTTGTCTGCATAAACGATCTGAGCGCCTGTGTCTTTCCTGAGGAGGCGCTATTTCTGCGTTTTGTATTGTTTTTGCGAGTCATGAACCGATTTTAATCCGTTTTCCGTTAATTGTCTACTTCCGAAACCTGATGCACATAATCGTCGGTATCATTCTCGTAATCAACAATCTGATCCTTATTGGCATAAGTCATCCCGAGCTGGGTGATTGCCTTGTAACGGATATCTTCGAGCTTCACGCTGCTGTTGATCTCATTGAGCGTCTCTTCATTATTCTCGCGAAGCTGTGTCAGTTCGCTTTCAAGGGAAGCGACCTTGTTCACCGTGTAAGTCAGCTCATAACGGAGATTGACGTAATGAATCAGAGCGGCGCACATAACGACTGACATTCCGAGCAAAATAACTATCAGCGCAGGATTCATCCTCGCCGCTTTTGCTGTTCTTTTTCTGTTCGCGGTCTTCTGTCTGCGGCCTGTATTGACGCGGGTATCTTCATACGGGTCATAATCATAGTCCCAGGCAGGCGCTTCCGAGCCGTAATAATATATGGAAGCTGCACTTTCGTGATTTCTCCTCGTACGATAGCCTCTGGAGATATCACGCGTTGCATAATCATATTCAGTTCTTCTGTAAGCGCGTCTGTTCCCCATTTTCCTGCCCTCACAAGACCGGTTTACTGTTCCCTGATCTTTTCAAATACCCGCAGCTTCGCGCTGGTCGAACGTTTGTTATCCAGCAGCTCTTCCTGCGACGGTAAAATAGCTTTTCTGGTAATGACTGTCCCTTTCGATTTCCTTCCGCAGACACAGACAGGAAATTCCGGCGGACAAATACACGGATTCTCGTTTCGTTTAAAAGCATTCTTCACGATCCGGTCTTCCAGCGAATGAAAGGTTATAATGCAGAGTCTTCCACCGGGATTCAAGAGTCCTATCATTCCGTCTATGGAATCCCGCAACACGTCCAGTTCTCTGTTGCAGGCAATCCGGATCGCCTGAAACGTCCTCTTGCAGGGATTTCCGCCCCGTACCTGCATCTTCATCGGGATGCTGGCGCGGATGATCGCGGCGAGCTCTCCTGTCGTCTCCAGAGGCTTCTTCTCTCTGTGTGCGGCAATATTCTTTGCAATCCTCGCCGCAAATTTCTCTTCGCCGTAGTCTCTGATAATCTGTTCGAGTTGCTCTTCCGGCCAGGTATTCAGGATCTCCCTCGCACTGACGGGATTGTCCTGATCCATGCGCATATCAAGCGGTTCATCAGTGTTATAGGAAAAACCGCGTTCGGGATTGTCCAGCTGATAGCTGGAAACGCCAAGATCAAGAAGGATGCCGTCCACACCTTTCATTCCAAGCTGCGAAAGCACCTGCGGCATATTCTCATAATTGCTCCGTACGATCGTAACCCTGTCCCGATACGGTTCCAGGCGTTTCGCCGCCGCGGCAATTGCGTCTTTGTCCTGATCGATTCCTACAAGTTGTCCGCCACCGGTGAGCCTCTTTGCTATCTCAAAAGAATGACCCGCTCCGCCAAGCGTACCATCCACATAGATCCCGTCCGGTCTGATCTTCAGTTGACTTATGGTTTCCTGCAGTAAAACCGAGGTATGTTTGAATTCCATCGCCACCAACTGTCAGAACTGAATACCGTTCGCGTACAGCCTAGCCGCCGCCTCGCGGATATCCTTCTTCGTAACCTTTCTCATGTGTTCATCGAAGGCTTCCTCGCTCCAGAGCTCCGCTCTGTCGATTCGTCCCGCAAAAACAACATTCTTCGTAATTCCTCCCGCCTCTCGAAGCTGCTGCGGCAGAATGATTCTTCCCTGCGCGTCGACTTCGACTTCGAGCGTATTCATGCCGTACCAGCGAAGGATCTCTTCTGCATCCTCGTTAAACGTGGCAGGGAGGCTGCGCAGCTTCTGCTCGAAGTTCTTCCAGTCCTCCATTGTATAAATCAGAAGGCAGTCGCCTGTCCCGATACCGATCATAAACCGGCTACCCAGGATATCTCTGAACTTGGCAGGGACGCTCAGGCGTCCTTTGGCATCCAGATGATGTCTGTAGATGCCGTTAAAATTGCCTTCCATAATACCTTCCGAATCTTTTACGAACCGCGCGTCATCTTCCGGAAAACGGACTTCATCCCACTTTACACCACTTTATAGGTAAAAAATGGGAATTCATCCCCTAAGATAGCTAAATAATAACCCAAGGCACTGATATTTTCAATACCTTGGGTTTCAAAATGCGGATTTATAAGGTTTTTACGCTTCGGGAGACTTCGGGTTGCTGTGGGATGCTGTCCCATCCGCGAGCCGTTTTCTGGTATATATATCCATCAAAACAGAGAAAACAATCATAATTACACTTACAACGATCGATACGGGGATCTTCGTCCCAGTTATATACAGCTGATCCGTCCGGATATATTCGATCCATGCCCTCCCGATTCCGTAACCGAAGAAATACAGCAATGTGATTTCACCTTCAAACTTCTTATGTCCGGTCCACAGAAGCATCAGAATCAAAAGCCCCAGATTCCATAATCCCTCATATAAAAAGGTAGGATGCACCTGAATATAGTTCGTTCCCTGCGCGATATGAGAAGCTACCGCTTCTGTTATGTCGCGGCTGCGCACCATTGCGACGGGAAGGCGCATCGCCAGCAGACTGTCCGTATATCCGCCAAATACTTCCCGGTTAAAGAAGTTTCCCCACCGGCCGATAATCTGGCCGAGGACCAGTCCGTAAGCCGCGGTGTCGAGAAGCCGGAACGGATTTACCCTTCTGACTTTGCAGTAAACAAAAACAACAATCACGCAGGCAATGATGCCCCCGTAAATTGCGAGTCCGCCGGCGCGCAGATTGAAGATCTGCAGCAGGTTGTCTTTGTAGGCGTCCCAGAAGAAAATTACATAATAGAGTCTGGCGCCGATGATCGCGAAAATGATCAGCCAGATCGAAATGTCCCAGATTATGTTCGGGTCCCAGCCGGTTTTCTTCGCGATGTGTGCCGCCAGAAGTATCCCGGCAAGCATCGCCGCCGCAATACAGATTCCATAAAGCGCGATTGAGAAGCTTCCTATTGTAATGGACTGCGGTACATCTTTTAAATAGATTCCAAGATGTGGAAACGCGATGTCCATTTTTCCCATCATATCAGGCATATATCCTCCTGCGGTCCGTCCTCTTACACGTTAAATCTGAACAGGCAGACATCGCCGTCCTGCACTACATAGTCTTTACCCTGCATTCCGACAAGGCCCTTCTCTCTGGCCGCCGCAAGAGAACCTTCCTTTAGCAGAACTTCCCAGTTCACAACCTCTGCTTTAATGAAGCCGCGCTCCATATCCGAGTGGACCTTTCCTGCTGCCTGCGGAGCCTTGGTTCCGATCTTTATTGTCCATGCTCTTGTCTCGTCTTCTCCGGCTGTCAGGAAACTCATAAGACCAAGTGTGCGGTATGATGCCTTAATCAGCTTGTCGAGCCCGGATTCTTTAATGCCGAGGTCATCCAGAAACGCCTGCTTCTCATCATCTTCAAGCTCGGAAATTTCCGCCTCCATCTCCGCGCACAGGACGAACGCTTCACTTCCGTTTTCCTTCGCGTATGCTTTCACCTTCTGTACGCCTTCATTGGAAGCACCGTCATCCGGGATATCATCCGCAGATACGTTACAGGCATAGATCACCGGTTTCCAGGTAAGAAGCTGATAGCCGTTCATGAGCTTTCTTTCATCTTCATCGTCGATTTCCATCGAAGACGCCGGCTTGTTCTGTTCAAGAACAGCCTTGACCCGCTGCAGAAGTTCCAGCTCTTTCGCAGCTTCTTTGTCCATACGCGCTGTTTTGGCGACTTTGGAAATTCTGCGTTCCAGGACATCAAGATCCGCGAAAATCAGCTCCAGATTGATTGTCTCAATATCGCGCATCGGATCGATCGTTCCGTCTACGTGTGTAATATTGGCGTCTTCAAAACAGCGCACGACATGCACAATCGCATCGCACTCGCGGATATTCGCAAGGAACTGGTTGCCGAGGCCTTCACCCTTTGAAGCACCCTTCACGAGACCGGCAATATCCACGAATTCGATGACGGCCGGAGTAATCTTCTTCGAATGATACATTTCTCCGAGCTTTTTGATCCGCTCATCCGGGACCGCGACGACACCAACATTTGGATCGATCGTACAGAACGGATAGTTCGCTACGTCTGCTCCTGCCTTTGTAAGTGAATTGAATAATGTGCTCTTTCCGACGTTTGGAAGGCCAACAATACCTAATTTCATTTTTATCTATATCCTCCGTTTTTCCTTGATTTTACGGGCTTTTTTGCAATGCGGATTCTGCAGGTAAGCCACGCATCTACAGTCATATAGGTGCTGTTATCCAGGTTACTATGCCGGTCACCATAAGACGCTTCCGAAAGCCACCGTCTTACCACCTGAAGGCTTTTTGATCTTTTGGATCTGCGAATCCCGGATCTGTCGACAAACCGTCCCACATACAGTCCGTTTGACTGCTGAACGATTCCTTCCCCGATCTCCTTTCCTTTTAAATCCTTTCCCATACAAGGCTCCTTTCAGTACACATAAAAGAAGCCTCCCGACTAGCAGTCTTTATTATACGCTGTCGGGCGGCAGATTGTTGTATAAATATTCTGGTCTCTTCCTTCTCGTGTCAGATTTCCGCATTGTCCGATATGAACTTTTCAAACTCTTTCCGCTTCACGAGTTTTTTCTTGCCGACATACAAAACAAACGGGCAGCGGGGATCCCGCAGAAGGCTTTCCAGTTTATTGATGCCGATATTCGAATATTCCGCGGCTTCCGTTACCGTTAAAGTCACCTTATCCTTAATTAAAATCATCTCATCCACGATCTTGTTCCTGCCGGACTGCTTAACTCCGGTCAGTTCGCCGCTTTTGCGCTCCCTCAGATCCGCTTCCGCAATCGCAAAGCCGTCGTCCGTCTTGCACATAACCTGGATTCTGTTATTCGGTTTGTCGGAGACCAGAACACAGTACGCCTGTTTGTCTCCCCGTCCGACACGCCCCCGCAGCTGTTGGTATAGGTCACGAAAAACGGGACATGATCCAGGCCTTCCGCGCTGACTGTGCAGAGCTTCCGGTTATTCATCTCCTTAGCGCTTACCTTTTTCACGTATCCGATGACCGTAATTTTCTCTCCCTCTTCCGGAAGATACGTCCGGCTTACGATTCTCTTTTCTACTATTCCCGCAGCATTCGCTGCTTTTGCATGTTTTATCTTTCCAGATCATCCTCAATACCGTTATGATTTCTCTCTTCCATAATCGGATCCTCTCCTACCGTTTCTATTTCATCCCATCCTTCGCCTTTGTCCGGAGCGCTTACATGCAGTCTTACGGCCATTTCTTCCATTACATTCTCCGGCACATTCTGCTGCATTTTTTCAGGATCAGCATATAATACAACTAATTTCCGGTGTCCCTCCGCTGTCCCATATGCCTGCAAAACGGATTCCCTCTGCTTCTTATCCAAATTGCTGGCAGAGTATATTACAGTCTGTCCATTCAGCGATGCCTGTTTGATCCTCGCATATACGGCCGCGAACACGAGGTTATCATTTGCCGGAAGCCCTTTCTGTGCCCGCTCATTTCTAATATCATTCGGGTTGATAAACACAACTTCATTTAGATGACTTTTGTCATCCTTTTGAAGAGAACGCAGGATACTGTTCTTGTCTACGAACCAAAGGCTTGACTGGTCAGCGTGTTCTGCCGGGTACAAGTCTATAGCGTTAACCTGTGTATATCCTTCATTCTGCATTTTCTGTAATATTCCGCTGACATAGGTACGTTTCCCTGATCCGGGAATTCCGGCGACCATAATAAATTGCTGCGGGAGATGTTTAGAATCAGGCGCAGCTCCCTGAACTTTTAGATAAGTCTCGTTCTTTTCTTTTTGCTTTTCCCGGTACAGTGAAACTTTGATGCCATGCTGCATATTGTCAATGAAGCTGATTTTATCTTCATATCCATGTGCAATAATTTCTACTTTGTTTTCCGGAATGCCCGCCTTAGCGTAAAATTCCTTAATCAGGTCTGTGGACGGGAGCATGTCGAGTTTCAAAATATGCGGATTCTTTACATTGGTCAGCATTTTATCTTCTGTTTTATAAAAGCCCGTTATTTTCCGCTGCAGCAGTTCTGCCCGTGTATAAGGCCGCAGTCTTTCATCAGCATAGAACATGCTGTTTCCGGAATCAAAAATTGGAGCCGGGCCTGTCACCCGCATGGAATTCGTATCCCGCAGCAGACCAAAATTCAGGAGATGCTCATCCGTGTTACTGATCAGAAAATCCGTCAGGGTTTGATAATCCATAAACTCCTGCATTGCGGCTTTGTCCGCTCCATGCTCTGCAGCTATCTCTACATAGATACTATACAAATTCTGGCTGTTTTTAATGTGCCGGCTTTCAATGACTTCGTACGCCGGGACAAATTCCGTCCTTTCGTTTGTAAACGCGTCACACCTGCACTCAATTCCTCCGTCTTCCATTCGGCTTGCGGTATAGCGTACAAACGGGACATTGTTACCCTGCATTGTATGAATTCTGGAAGCGAGTACTTCGTTTAATCCCTGCTGACCGAAATACTTATAACTCTCCTTCACGAGAACCGGAACCTCTCCGGTCAGGTCCCAGTACTTTGTCATCTGTCCGCCAAGAGAAGCATTGGGATTGTAGGATGTAGCATTATGGTACGGGACGATTCCCTGCCCGTGAGACGCAATCCGGCGAATATTAACATGCTCGTACGTTAACTTCGATCCTTCCGGGCACAGCCAATAAGTATCCGTTACGCTGACAGCCAGATTTTTCGCAAGATATTCTGCCGTTGTTAATACACCTGCTTCACGCAGCGTCTGCTGCATCATATCACGGGATGCCGGCACAGCCCGCATTTCCCACCATTTTTTGAATTTTTGCTGATCGCAGCCACCTAAGAAAGGAGTGTATTTGGAATCTAATGTTTTATACGACATCATATTTCCGGTAACATCATCGAGCGCGACAACGGCACACGGATGGTCTTTGTGCATCAATGTATAGAGCCGCATAATGTTTCAGCCTCCTTTGTCGTTTTATAGATATCAATATAACATTCCGCGATTTTCTGATACGCGTGGAAAAACCTCGCCTGTGTCATCTGATTGTCCCTGGCAAGTATAATATCCTTCCCGTTTTCCCGGATCACGAGCGACAGGCTATCGTCAATCATTTTCCAGATATACGGAACGCCTCTGTATTTTCCGGAAACATTCCTCATCAGCTGCGTCTGATTTGCGATTTCCTCTGGTTTACAGCCTACACATGCAGCAATTCTGGCAACGGTATCATACTGGCAATCGTTAATATTTAAAGTTCCTGTACAGAGCCTGTGTATCGTTGTATATGGCGTTCCGGTTTGTTTACTGATGGCATAAGCAGTCATCCCGGACTTGTGAAAGATCTTCAGGAAATTTTGATTCTGTACCATGAGATCAGTCGAGTAGACAGTCTCGACACTCCTTTCTGTATAATTGCGATACGTGAAAGGCTTGCCTACTGCCCCTCACATAATCGTACGTGCGGTTTTCCCGAATACGGCTCTTCAAACCAGCATCGGTTTACCCTTGTTTTATCCTCGGCTACTTCCAACCCGAGTATGTACTTTGCTGTCTGCGGTGTAGAGGAACACATCGACTTCCGCTCTTTATGACTTACAGGGCTGAATCGCTTCACGCTTTCGCATTGCGGCTCTCGCGCTCCATTGCCTACGTTTAAACCTCTCCTCGCGGCTTCGGCTCCAAGGCTATGTACCGGCTGTTATTATAATTATAACATTATAATGTTACGATTCCCAGATTGTGACAAAAAGCGGGAGCCTATCACAGCTCCCGTTCGTTTTGTTTACTGAGTTGGTACAGATCATGCTTCCTGATTGTCCGGAGCGCTTCCTACCTTTCCATACCTCAATATGACAGACATGACTTACCTCTGTTTTTCGCACTAATCCTCCCGGACGAATATATTGGTCCATCCCGATTGGCTGATCGTTTCTTCTGATAGCTCCCAAACGTACCAGGTCTTAAGATGATCCGGCGATATTTCGAGCTGGCAGCTGCCCGAGGACTCCGCAATATCAAGCAGAAGAAGCTCCGAGTCCCTGAACCATAACTCTGTCTCATAAATTTGAACACCGTCCCGGATCACCCGCACACCGGCATAGTCGGGACAGATCAGCAGCACTGAGACAGCATTGTCCGTCTCTGCCAGCGGCACTACGTTCATCAGTCGTTTTACCCCGGGAGACTGTGGCGTAAGCTGATTCACGCCCACGCACAGCATCGTATTTTCCGGCGCCTGTGCGCGCTGTTCATCCAGACTTTCCTGTAGGCTGATCGCATCCGCTATTTCGCTGCTGCGCCGGTAGATATCATAGTGGGCGCTGGGGCTGCCGTCAGAGTTGAACATAGGGACGCCGTCCATGAGGTTGCGCCACTGGAGCAACAACGTATCCCCATCCAGCAACGTGGCACAAAGCTGCGTGTCTTCGATCATATCATTCCCCTGTGTATCAAACTCCACCGACCAGGCTCCATTGCCGCATCCTTGATAAAGAGGCTCTTCACGGTAGCGCAAAAAAGCCCTGAACTCCAAGGCAAAGCCGCCGGAGAGGTCGTTGTAGACAGCATCTACGCCGTAGGCGCTCTCCTCAAAAGAGATGGAGGCGAGAAAATCATTCCCGACGACGTCTGAGGCATCGCCCTCAGCCCTAATGGAAACCTTCTCCAGGTCGCTTTCCAGATTGCCCGTAGAAACCATCTCCCAGTCGCCTTCGAGATCGGCCATGCACAGACAGAGATCCTTTTCCGGCATGGGGGCTTGCTGAAAGTAGATGACGCTTTCGTCGTAATAATCCAGCGCAAGCATTCCCTCAAGACCGGTCTCGTCAGGATCAGCTCCATCCACAAGACGTAAACATGGGAGAACTTCTTTCGGTGCCCTGTTGGGGGATAAGTAGCGACTGGATACAATTTTCACCCGCCCGGCAGCATCCGCTTCCCATGTTCCTTCCATAGCCATGGCGGTATAGGTGTCACCTTGCACATCCCGCAGCAGTGCGGAGCCGTCGGCAAAGAGAAACAGATCCAGCCACCATCCCAGCTGAATTTCTGTTCTTGAAGCAGGGAGAGCCATCCACTCACGATCCCGCTGATCATCACGATCTTTGGAATAACTTGCGTACCCTATCGCCGTCCAGTATGTGTCTTCATATCGGATAGACTGTTGTACGCCTGCGGCGTCTATGGATTCTGTGCTGTTCACGCCACCGGTATTCTCATTTGTGGATGCGTGCTGTTCCATGAAGTCCCGTGAAGCTGGAGTCGATTGCTCTTTGTCGGTCTGCGTCCCGCAGCCGGGCACCATACAAAGCAGCATTGCCAGCGTCAACAACCAACAAAACGATTTTTTCACACCACGCCTCATAATCATCCCATTAACCGTAGCCTTCATCAGCTGCCCCTTTCCTGCCATCTTCTTGAACGACCAGACGCAGCGTCTTCGCTCCACCGCATAATCGGCAAAGAATATTAGCGACAGCTCTTCGCAGAATGGCTCACATGCCCAAAACATCTCTAAGGACATATCAGATCATTCCATCATCGCCGCACTCCTTACAAAGCGTCGATAACCGCCGAAAGATACGTGGAAGAAACGGATCCGTAGATAAAATTGTCAATCAGCCCGTCTTTCTTCGCCTGACGCACCTTGTCCGCCAGCTTCTTTTCAGTGTTCTCATCCACTACCAATACAATTTTGCAGCCCGGATTCTGTGCTTTCACTTCATCTCGAATTTGTATGCGTTCCTCCAACCTCCACGGCATGTAGGTTGTGACCTCCATGATCAGAATATTTGCTCCCATAAAAGCGCACATATCCGTGGTTTTGGCAGGGATTTCACTTTGATATACCTCAAAGTCCGAATCAAATTTTTGCAGAGCCGTTGCAATGGCGTCAGCAAATAAAGCATTTTGCATATCGACAATAACTCTCCGCATGAAATCACCTCCGATTCAGAATATAAAATTATTTTATTAAAACTTTCCGCCTCCACCGCCGTGTGTGGTTCCGGAGGAAGATGTGTGCGTTCTTGAACCGCTGTTATTTTTCGGCTTTTCAGTCCTGGTTACGGTATGATACAGAAACACATCGCCGCTTTCTGTAATGTTTATACTTCCGTTTTTGATATAACAGTTTGCCGCTGCCTGAGAGCGGACTGTTTTCATGCTGCCTTTCATCCGGCCTACAATAATCATAGCAAGTGCAAAACCGATTGCTACGGATGCAAGAATCCATACAAGTGAAAGTGGTTCATGAGGCAGATTGCTCTTATCATAAGGTCTGGCTGTCCTGGCCTGTGTAATAAATTCATCACAGAGGGTCGCATATGTATCAAACGCTGAAGCGAAATCACCTGCTGACAAATTCGCTTTCATCTGTTTACCAATATATTGAATACCTGCATCGGTAAATGCCGTGATACCATACCCGCAGGTTGATATGAACCAGTCATGATCCGCAGTACTGATTAACAGTAACAATCCGTCACGGCTTGCACCGTAACCGAAACTGCATTTATCATAAATATCATCGGCATAATTCTGAATGGTATATCCCTCTAAATCAGGAACAGTCACAACAACGATATCCATATCCTGGCGAATACTGATCTCATCAAGCTTTGCAATAAGTGCAGCTTCTTCGTTATCCGTCAGTACATCACCCTTATCAATGACGCGGTAATATTCATCTGCAAAACCATCGGTTTCTGCTGCAAATGCAGGGAATACCATATTGAGACAAAGGATAAAGGCAAACAAAAGTATGGCTGTTTTCTTATTCATATTTTCTGCCCTCCTTACAGTATTCCAAACAAATGGAGCAGATTAACAGCACCGTAAGCAACAACGCTCAAGCCTGCAGTCAGACCGACTGTCCATTTTGTTGCTGCCGCTTTATCTATCGGCAGATCGCCCACCAGCTTGCCGGTCTGTCCGTTCATGGCGAAGGTATATTTCTGTCCCTTCCATGTGGTATTAAGCAGCCACACAGGAAGGAGAGCATATTTTGCCGTACCGCCGGAAATACGAATATTGCTGTTTTCAGGAAGAACAGTTGCATATCCCTGCACAGTGCTCAAGAAGGCGCCTTCCGCGCTATGCTTAATGCGCTGATTGGCGCGGTCGATGCTCTGCTGTGCGTCCACATCGTATTTATCCGCAACATAACCGGCGAGATAGGCGGTCTGAAAATTAACCGCATCGGAAAAATCAAACGGTTCAATAGATTCCATTAAGTCGTCCGCCATTTTCGTGGAGCCGTTCACCGGAACTCGTTCAAAGCCGATGTTGCCGCCGCGAATGACTGCGTAATGGCTGGTCTCGGTATAGTTATAGTTGCTGTCACTCCAGGAGCGGACCTTTGTGGCTTTATAGCGAACATGGGCGTCCGCATTGGCATCAAACATCCAGAACGGGACATACACGCCTTTGACCTCGTCAATATGGTTTTGATCCTTAAAAACTCCCGGGAGCAAGCGCTTTTTGCCATAATGCTTTAAAAGCGCAGCTTTGGCCGCCTTTTTATCCAGCTTAAAAGGAATGACATAGTCCGGGCGGAGCGTGCCAGCGAACTGCCCCATCATCACCACGGGATTGCCGCAGAAGGGGCAGGCCGTGGCGGCAGTGGTCTCGTCGCCCACGATCTCACCGCCGCAGGATTTACACACATAGCTGTGCAAATTCTCCGTTTCCCCATGCTGCCACTGACCGCCCGCCGGCGTTTCCCACTGCACATCGTCTGGTTGCTCGGTTTTCAGGACATCGTCATAGCCTTGCAGAGTCTCTATGTCAAACTCGGTGCTGCAATACGGGCATTTCATCTTTTGCGCAGTGCTGTCAAACTCGATGGCGCCGCCGCAGCATGGACATTTATATTCCTGCAAAATATTCATGTTTCATTTCCTCATATCTGTTAAGTATAGGTATTTTTGCAGCACTGCCGAAAAGAATATACCCGGACTGAACTAAGCAAAAGTTGAGCCATCTTGCTACGGCAGCTCTATTCCTGCTCCTATTTTATTTTGGGATAATATCGCCGTCGTCAAAGGGATCGCCGCACTCGGGGCAGAACTTCGGGAGTGCAGCGCCTTTTTCGGGTTCCCATCCACACTTATCACAGCGGTACTGGGGTACTCCTGCCGGTTTCTTTGCTCCACAGTTTTGGCAGAACTTGCCCTTGTTCACCGTGCCGCATTCAGGGCAGGTCCATCCGTCCGTATCCGCAGGCCTAGGGGCGCCGCACTCCGGACAGAACTTCCCCGTCGCCGTGGCTCCACATTTGCACTTCCACGCACCAGCCTGCACCGGCTCCGGCTTCTTGGCGCCGCATTCAGGGCAGAACTTGCCGGTGGCCGTTGCGCCGCAGGAGCATTTCCAGCTATCCTGTGCCGGGACTGCCGGAGTGGCTTGTTGAGCCTGTGCCGCTTGCTGCACGCCCATGTTGTAGAAGTTTTGTGCCGCGTTGAAGCCGCCGCCCATCGCGCTGCCAGCCATCCCCAAACCCATAAAACCTGTCATCGCTCCGGCTGAGTTGCCGGCAGCATTCTCCATGCCGGTGGCGGTGGCGTTTGTCATACGTCCTGCCATCATGAACGGGTTGGTGCCTACGGTGGCGGCATCTTCCATCTCGTTAATCTTCTTCATGTCGTTGTCGGTCAGCGTGATGGGGTTAAGCGCAATTTTACCAACCGAAATACCGCGATTGTTGATCCACTCCTGCTTCAGTGCCTCATTCATTGCCTCTTTCAGTTCTTTTGCTTTAGCCGGTATCTGTGCAGGACGAAGCTCCTGTTCTGCCAGTACGCCGAAAGCCGGCTGCAGCGCATCAACGAATTCCGTTTTGAGCTGGTCGTCGATCTGATCGCGGGTAAACTCGCTCTCCACATTGCCGCAAAGCCTTGTGTAGAACAGCAACGGGTCGGAGATCACATAGGTATACACGCCATTGCAGCGCACTTGCACAGTGCGGCTCATACCGATGCGCTTGTTTATCACTTCAAATATGATCGGGCTGGGCGTACCGAATTTGTTGTTCAAAATTTCCTTGGTGTTGAAATAATAAATCCGCTGATCTTTGCCGGTGTCGCCGCCGTAAGTGAAACGCTTACCGATGGTCTTAAATGTATCCTTGATGCTCTCACCCAGACTGCCTGCAAAGATGGATGGCTCGGTGGAGCTGTTGTAGGTAAACTCACCGGGTTCGGCGCAGACCTCCACGATCTTACCTTGTTCCACGATGATCATGCACTGACCGTCCGCCACGGCAATTCCTGAACCGTTGGATATGATGTTATCGCTACCTCTTGTGTTTGAGGAACGCCCGCTGACGCGCTTTTCCCCCTTACGCATCAGTACATCGTTGGGCAGTGCTTCGCAATAGAAATATTCCTTCCATTGATCGGCCAGTGTGCCGCCCAGTGCACCAATTCCCGCTTTAATTAGTCCCATGGTCTAAACTCCTTTCCATTCTTATGTTCTATAGAAAGCCGTTCGGCTTTGCTGTCTTGGTAGTTCCGCTTACTTTGCCTAAACCTTCTTAATTTCTGATAGAATACGGATTTTTATTTTCCTTTGGATGATCGGATGTGCTGCTGCTTTTCACAGCGAATCCCACAAACACATCCAGAGAATCAAGTATACGATCCAGAAGACTGCTGCCGTCGGGGAGACGATAGCCCTTCAGCGCGCTGATGGATTCCAGAAGCTTGCCTTGACGCTTCATGTACTCCATGTGATCCAGCAGCTGATCCTTGGTGTAACGGTATACCTGAATATACCGGGAGCAAGTGCGTCTGCAATCGTGGCAGATAAACTCGTCATTCTTGATCTTGTCGCGGTTCATCATACCCACTTCCTGACCACAAAAAGTACAAACCTGCTTACCAAATTTCTTCTTAAAACAAATCGCCAAAAAACATAAAATCACCTTCAATTCAGCATATAAAATCAACAACACTAATTAGTCCTGTAAGTATCATAATGGATTTTTTACGATTGCACCCTATACCTAAGTACAGGTTTGAGCACGATTTACAAAAAACACCCGGATCCAAAGGAAGCCGGGATAGACATATAAGGTTTCAATTATTCGGTTTTGGAAAACTCCTGTTCTTCGGGAGGTTCGGAACGATAAATTTCTTGTTTGTTACTGCAGTAGCTGATCACAGCTGCCTAAAAAAGGAGTATATTTTGGATCAATCTGTTTATAGGACATTATATTTCCGGTAATGTCATCAAGCGCGACAACCGCACATGGGTTATCTTTGTGCATTAATATGTAGATCCGCATAATGTTTCAGCCTCCTTTGTTTCCTTATATACATCAATATAACATTCCGCGATTTTCTGATATGCCCGGATAAATCTTACCTGCGTCATCTCATTGTCCCTAGCCAGTACAATAATTATGTCCGTTTTCCCGGATCACCAGTGACAAGTTCCCGTCTGTTTGCTGAGTGCATAAGCAGTCATTTTGGAATTGTAAAATATTTTCAAGAAATTCTGGGTCTGTGTCATAATCTCACTCCGTGCTATAATTATAACACTAGAATGTCATATTTTTGACAAAGTACAGGTGCTTCTCTTGACGCACCCGGAAACTTTTGCCCGGATGCACTGCCCGTCCATTGCAGGAAAGGATTTTATGGTCCCACGCACACAATACCCTTGGCTATGTCCTTCCCACTACCGGGCGGATTCCGGACTCTCACCGGTTAGAGAAGTGCGCCGCCGGACACACCACCACAAAAAAACGCAGGCATAAAGCCTGCGTTCAAGACAAATGATGTGTATTCAGGACAAACGCGAAGTGCGCCGCCGGAAATTGCTCAGACCTGCCCTCTTCCTTCCAGCGCATGAATGGTATTTACAACAAATTCATGTACCGGAACCGGGACGCCGGCCTTATGCGCAGCACGGACAACTGAGCCGGAAATGGTATCCACTTCGGTCTTTCTTCCGGCGCGGATATCCGCGCAGATGGAGGTCACGCCTTCCGGCGACCCAACGGATGTTGCCCTAATCTTTTCGGCAAGCTTTTCCTCATCTGCTTCCAGTCCGAGCGCATGTGCAGTTTCCACAGCCTCATGCAGCAGCGCCATCGTCATCTGCCACGCATATTCATTCGCGGCAATATATCCGATATTTACCTGCAACACTGCGGTTACGGCACTCAGAGATACATTTGTAAAGAGTTTGTCCCAGATGAGCTGCTGGATGTTCGGATGGATTCTCACATTAAATCCGCAGCTGTCAAAGGATTCCTTCAGCTTGTTCAGAAAATTCTCTTTGTCCTCGGTAAGCATGCCTACGTTCGTGTTGCCGACACCGCCGTGGCGGATGTGTCCGAATCCCAGTACCTCCCCGTTATTATAATGGCCTCATAAATTAAGACAGAATCTGGGACGGTTCCTAATGAATCTGATATGCTTATTTCATACAGGAGGATCCATCATGTCCCGTACCAGAAGAAACTTTTCTGCCAAGTTCAAAACC